>Ga0268264_10000020_pt1 | contig 483593 bp, 427 predicted proteins | sample KBSSwiS32_FD_190357 | JGI IMG/M metagenome (GOLD analysis project Ga0268264, IMG submission 190357) | Switchgrass rhizosphere microbial communities from Kellogg Biological Station, Michigan, USA - KBS Switchgrass S3-2 (SPAdes) (version 2) | ecosystem: Host-associated > Plants > Roots >...
TCCCGCGCATTCAGGGCGAGGTTGAGGATCGCGGTCGAGAGCTGGCTGGGATCGATCAGCGCCGGCGCGGAATCCGGCGACAGCATCGATTCGATTTCGATCTGTTCGCCGAGCGTCGGCCGCAGCAATCCCGCGGCATCGATGACGAGGGCGTTGACGTCTGTACTGCGCGGCTGCAGCGGCTGACGACGAGCAAAGGCCAGCAGATGCTGGGTGAGGTCGGCGCCCCGCGCCGCCGCGGCGCTGATCAGGTTGGTGATCTGGGCGAGGTGCGGACTGTCCTTGACCGCCTCGCCGAGGATTTCGATAGTGCCGGTGATCACGGTCAGAATGTTGTTGAAGTCGTGCGCGACGCCACCGGTGAGTTGGCCGATGGCTTCCATCTTCTGCGCCTGCCGGACCTGGGACTCGGTGGCCTCGTTCTCCTGAAAGCGCAGAACCTTGGCCTCCGCGCTTTGACGCTGCCGGGTCTCCTCCGCGAGCGCCGCATAGGCTTGGCTCAGCTGAATGCGCGTCGGCAGCACCAGGAGCCGGGGCCGCGCCAGCAGCATGACGACCGTGACCCCGACTGAAATCAACGCCAGGAGGCCCTTGGTCACAGCCTCGATGCCATAGGCCGGCATCCACACAGTGAGGATCGACTCGAGGTGGGACACTCCGCAGATGGCGGCGAAGATCGCAAGGGCCCAGAATACGCTGCGGAACATCACCTCGCGGCGGCGCCGCCACACGTAGAACCCGAGGACGAACGCAATCGAAAAGAAGGCCACGGCGATCATGGCGTCGGAAATGGCATTCAGCCAGATCAATTCCGGCCGCCAGAGCAGGCACGCGCCATGCGGGATGAGCGTCGACATGTCCGGAATACTCCAAACAGAGGCAATGCGGAGTGCATCGCCATCAGAGCAGCAGACCAATGGCGTAAATCATTCAGGTTTACGCGACCCATACAAGCGTGCGTTCCAGCGAGTTCTTCGGCGGCGATCTCTGAGCCATCACACAACGCGTGGCGGTGGCCGAACACCGACAAACCGCCGGATGACCAAACGACGCGGCAAATCCCGCGCAAGATCGCAGCACGTCCTCGCCTTGGTCAAGGGCTGCAGCGGCGCCTTCGTTGGCGAGGCTAGCGCCGTGCGCGATGCTGTCCAAGAGGCTTCCAAGGCGCGTCATCGCCCTGTGCCTCTAAATCGTGCCTCGACTTCAAAACTCCAAAATTCCATGGGAACGACCGCTGATGACAATTTCCCTGCGAACGGCTGTTGCCGTATGTCTTGCCGCCACGTTCACGATGTCAGCCGCGGCGCAGGACTTCGTGGCGAAACCGGGCACCGCGGCCGCCGCCTTTCCGAAACCCGATCGCCCGGTTGCGGACATCGTCAGTCCGATCTGGCACGACGAAAAGGAGCGCGACGACGCCGGCGAGCCACGCCAGCTGGTACGCCTGCTCGGCATCAGGCCGGGGATGACGGTCGCCGACATCGGCGCGGGAAGCGGCTATTACGTCGTCAGGCTGGCGCCGATCGTCGGGCCAAACGGCCGCGTGATCGCGCAGGATGTGGTGCCCGAATACTTGCGCGGCCTGCGCAACCGGGTGCGCGATCTCCGATTGCCGAACGTGACAGTCACCCTGGGTGAGCCTCACGATCCGAGATTGCCGGCGGGTTCGCTCGATGTTGCGATCCTCGTGCACATGTATCACGAAATCGCCCAGCCCTACGCCCTGCTCTACAATCTCGTGCCGGCGTTCAAGCCCGGCGCCCGCATCGGCATCGTCGACACCTTCGCTCCAACGTCCGGGCACGGCACCCCGCCAGACCTGCTGCGCTGCGAGCTTGCAGCCGCAGGCTACCGCGAGATCAGCTTCGATCGATTGACCGGCAGCGACGCCTATCTCGCCATCTTCGCGCCGCCACCCCTGGCAACCCGCCCGCGGCCGGACGTGATGGTGGCGTGCAAGGCACGGTAGTCCATGCGTGTGCGCGGCTTAGCTATCGCGTAGGGCCGTCCCACCGCGCGACGGCGGATCGACGGCTCAGGTCTCGGCAACCGACCGGAACACGGTGCGCATGTGAGATGCAGCAACCGCCGATTTGGCCGTCGCGCTCACCGGATCGGCGGCCTTGATGTTGAGCTCGACCCGATTGCGCCCGCTCGCCTTGGCGCGATACAGCGCATTGTCGGCACAGCCGAGAATGGCATCGAAGTGGTGAGAGGTTGCCGTTTCGGCGCAGACGCCACAGCTCACGGTCGCAGCGATCGAGGCGCCTGCGAACACCACATCCGCATGCGCGAGCGCGGCCCTGACGCGCTCCGCCAGGGCGGTCGCCTGTGCTGCGGTGAATTTCGGCAGGAACACCGCGAACTCCTCGCCGCCGATACGACCCGCCAGCGTGTCCGTCGGCAGCTCCGCCCTGAGAATGGCGGCGAACCGGCGCAGCACATGATCACCGGCAAGATGACCGTGGCTGTCATTGATGCTCTTGAACAGGTCGAGATCGAACAGCAACATCGCGGCCGCCGCGCCCCGCCGTCGCAACTCCTGCAGAGAGGCTTCGACCTGCGACACGAACGCGCCGCGATTGAACAGCTCGGTCATGGCATCGGTGGTTGCCGCCTTTCGCAGCTCCCGCTCCGCCCGGTCCTTGGACAGCGCCACGCAGAGCAAGGCGGAGCCGGACCCGTAGCACATGACATCGACGACAAACACCATGACCCAGAGGTCCGAATGGCCTGCCACCGGATCCGAGCCGGACAGCGCCAGCATGCCGCCGTGGAACAGCATGATCAGCGCCATCGACCAGCGTAGCGCGCCGGCTTCGTCGCGCCAGATCAGGAAGGCGATGACCCAACACGCCAGGCTGCCGGACAAGCACATTGCGATCCCCATCGCCGGCAGAAGGCCACCGGTGGCAAGCATCGCTCCACCGACAAGCAACAATGGAAACATCGCATAGGCGACCGGCCAGTTCCGTTCCTCGAAGACGAGCACCCCGCGCAGGTTCAACGAATAATGCAGGCCCATGACGAGCAGCCCGATGCCGGTGAAGACGGGGTTGGCAACACCTGCCGCGAACGCGATCAACGCCAGGGCGGCCGTGATATGCGCCGCCGCCCAGTAAGCGAGCGCCGTAACGCTGCGATTCTGGAGCCAACCCAGGATGAGCAGGCCGCCGTTCAGCACGGCCTGCAAAAAGAAGATCACGAAGAGTGTCACCGGATCGAGGTGCATGGCATGGTCCGCGCTTGCTGCTGTTCGTTAGCACGCGGATGCTGCGGCAAAGGTTAAGCACGACGCGCGCGGGCCATCAGTAGAAATACCTAAGCGCCGTCATCGGCAGGATGCCATGCAATCCACGGCATCACGGTGGCGAACAGGAACTCGTCGGCGGGGAGATCACGCGCAAGCCGGGCGACCACGAGGGTCGCCCCTACGGGAACGACATGGCGCAGGGGCGACCCTTGTGGGCGCCCTGTTTGAAAGGTCGCCTTGTTTGGAGTGTTCGTGACGACGCAATCCAACTTCGAGTTTGCCGCGCGATGGATTGCTTCGTAGGGCCTGCCATCGGGCCGCGCCCGGACCCGGTGGCTCGCAATGACGCTGGCGGCCTGTCCCTCGAGACGCCGCGCGAAGCGCGCGGCTCCTCGGGACGAGGAGAGCCCGTTGGCCAACTCCGTCAGCGAACGGTGCCTACTTCCCCCACACCTCGTTGGCGACCTCGACGACGAGGCGCAGCTTCTCCCACTGCTCGTCCTCGGTGAGGATGTTGCCTTCCTCGGTGGAAGCGAAGCCGCATTGCGGCGACAGCGCGAGTTGCTCCAGCGGCACGAACTTGGCGGCCTCTTCGAGGCGGCGCTTGATCTCGTCCTTGTTTTCCAGCGCCCCGCTCTTGGAGGTGACGACGCCGACCACGACGACCTTGTTGCCCCTCGGCAGGAAGCGCAGCGGCTCGAAGCCGCCGGCCCGCTCGGAATCATATTCGAGGAAATAGCCGTCGTAATTGGTGCCGGCCAGCATGGTCTCTGCCACCGGCTCGTAGCCGCCCGACGAAATCCAGGTCGAGCGGAAATTGCCGCGGCAGACATGCGTTGATATCACCATGTCGGCGGGCCGCTCGGCGATCGCGTAGTTGATGATGCGCGCATAGATCTGCTGCAGGCCCTCGGGATCGTCGCCGCGATCGCGCGCCTTCTGCAGTTCGTCCTGCGAGCAGAGATAGGCCCACACGGTGTCGTCGAATTGCAGATAACGGCAGCCGGCATCGTAGAAGGCCTTCACCGCCTTGCGGTAGGTCTTGCCGAGATCCTCGTAGAAGGCCTCCAGATCGGGATAGAGCTCCCTGGAAATCGCCTTGCGGCCGCCGCGGAAGTGCAGCACCGCGGGCGACGGGATCGTCATCTTCGGCGTGACCTGGGCAGCGTCGGCGTGCCTCTTCAGAAAGCGGAAATGATCCAGCATCGGATGGTCATCCGGAAAGTCGAGCTTGCCGATCACGCGCACCGCGTCATGGCGGGTCTCGACACCAGCGAACTGGATGCCGGTCTCGGGGTGAAACAGCTCGCAGCCGGTGAGCTTGGCGAGAAAGTCGAAATGCCACCAGGAGCGGCGGAATTCGCCATCGGTCGCGAGCTTCAGCCCGACCGAGGCTTGCCGGTGCACGACCTTCTCGATCTCCACGTCCTCGATCTTGCGCAGATCGCCAGCCGAGATCTCGCCTTTTTCGAGCTTGGCGCGCGCCTCCTTGATCGTCTGCGGACGCAACAGGCTGCCGACTTCATCGGCGCGGAACGGGGCTGTGGTTCTCTGCATGGTCTCTGCTCCCTCAAGCGTTTTCAAACGAAGTCGATATCGGTTCGCGCCAGGAAAACGCGCCAACATCCATTAGTGGGCCGCGGCGCCTGCGACGCCGAGATATTTTTCCAGCACCGCGGGATCGGCTTTCAGGTCCTGGCTGGACGCATCGTGGACGATTCCGCCGCGCTCCAATATCACGGCGCGGTCGGCCAGCCCCAGAATCTTTTGCGCATGCTGCTCGACGATGATCGAGCAGATCCCGCCGGCGCGGGTGATGGTTCCAAGCGCCTTGAGCAGCTCCTCGACGATGATCGGCGCCAGCCCCTCGGTCGGCTCGTCCAGCAGCAGCACCTTCGGATTGAGCGTGAGCGCACGGCCGACCGCGAGCATCTGCTGCTCACCGCCGGAGAGCTGGTTGCCGAAATTGCCGCGCCGCTCCTTGAGCCGCGGAAACATCTGGTAGACCCGCTCCACCGTCCACGGCCCGGGCTGAGCCACCGCGGTCATGTTCTCCTCGACCGTCAGCGAACGGAAGATATTGCGCTCCTGCGGCACCCAGCCGATGCCGGCGCGGGCGCGCTGGTCCGGACGCAGCGAGGTGATGTCCTGGCCGCCGAGCGTGATGGTGCCGCCGAACCTGCGGGTGACGCCGACGATGGAATTGATCAGCGTGGTCTTGCCGGTGCCGTTGCGCCCGAGCAGCGCCAGCACCTGGCCCTCCGGCAGGCGCAGCGTCATCTTGTGCAGCACCACCGCCTCGCCATAGCCGGCACGCAAGCCCTCGATCGCGAGCAGATCAGGCATCATGCGGCCTCGCCAAGATACACCGCCTTGACCTGCGGATCGCGCGCCACCTGGTCCGGCGGTCCCTCGACCAGCAGCGCGCCGGCGACCAGCACCGAGATGCGGTCGGCAAAGGAGAACACGAGGTCCATGTCATGTTCGATCAGGAGCACGGTGACGTCGCGCGGCAGGGCCGCTACCGCCGCCAGAATGTCCTTGCGCTCGCCCTCGGGCACGCCCGCGGCCGGCTCGTCCAGCAGCAGCACGCGCGGCTTGGCGGCAATGGCGACCGCGATTTCAAGCAGGCGCTGCTTGCCATAGGGCAGGTTCGCGGTCGGCTCGTTCATGACGTCGAGCAGGCGGAAGCGACCGAGCGTCTCGGCGATTTCCGCGTTGACGTCGTCGCGCGTGCCCATTCGCCGCCACCAGTCGCCGCCGCCGCCGAGCCGCTCCGACACCGCAAGCCCGATGGTTTCGAGCGGCGTCAGGTCGGGGTAGAGCTGGTTGATCTGGAAGGTGCGCGACAGCCCGCGCAGCACGCGGCGATGCACCGGCAGATCCGTGATGTCCTGGCCTTCGAGCAGGATGCGGCCGCCGCTCGGCTCGAGCACCCCGGTCAGGAGGTTGATCACGGTGGTCTTGCCGGCGCCGTTGGGGCCGATCAGGGCATGGCGCGCGCCGGTTGCGATTTGAAGCGAGAGGTCGCGGGTGACCTTGAAGCCACCGAACTCCTTTTCCAGATTCCTGGTCTCCAGCGCGATGCTCATGGCGCCTCGTTGTCGGTGAGCGCGACCACGGCCTTGCGTCCCGCGACCTGGCGGATGATGAGGTTCGGCACGAACAGCGCCCAGCGATGAATCCGCGCGCGGCCGACCAGCACCATCACGACGAGCACCAGCCCGATCCAGAACTGCCAGTATTGCGGGGTGATCGTGGAGAACAGCTCCTGCAGGATCTTGAACACCACGGCGCCGATCAGGCCGCCATAGAGATAGCCGGTGCCGCCGATCACCAGCATCAGCATCAGGTCGGCCGAGCGTTCGAAGGCGAAGACGTCAAGCGACGCCAGCGCGGTGGTCTGGGTGAACAGCGCACCGGCGATACCGGCATAAAAGGCAGACAGCGTGTAGATCGCAATCAGGCGCCGGTTGACGGGAATGCCGATCGCGGCGGCCCTCAGGGGATTGTTCCTGATGGCGCGCAGCGACAGGCCGAACGGCGAATGCACCACCCGCCGCGCCAGCAGGAACAGGAGAAACAGCACGGCAAGCGTATAGAACAGCCCGGTCCTGCCGAACATGTCGAACGCGAACAGGCCGAGGATCGGCTGCATCTCGATGCCCTGCAGCCCGTCGGTGCCGCCGGTGATGTTGGAAAAGCGTTCGGCCAGCGCTTCCAGCAAAAGCGCGATGCCGAGCGTCACCATCAGCCGCGTCAGGTCGGCGCCGCGGATCACGAGGAAGCTGGTCAGGAAGCCGACCGCCATGGCGGCGAGGCCAGCCACCACCAGGGCGATCACCGGTTCGTTGATGATGCCGTGCAGCGCCAGCAGCCCGGCGCAATAGGCGCCGACGCCGAAGAACGCGGCGTGGCCGAGCGAGACGATCCCGGCATAGCCGAGGATCAGGTCGAGCGACAGCGCAAACAGCGCCAGCCGCACGATCTCGGTCATGATCAGATAGCGGGAGGGAAACAGGAAGACGCAGGCCAGCACGAGAACCCAGAACGCAGCCTCGCTCCACTGCCAGCGGCCGTGCTGCCTCGCCTGATATCCGACATCGGCTTGCGCGGTCATGGCCTGCTTCCCGGCTTAACGCGTCGCAGTGCGGCCGAACAGGCCGTTCGGGCGCCAGATCAGAATCACGATCATCAAGGTGTAGATCACGAAGGGTCCCATCTTCGGCACGTAATATTTGCCGGCGACGTCGGCGATACCGAGCAGCAGCGAGGCGAGAAACGGCCCCGTAATGCTGGACGATCCGCCGACCGTGACCACGATCAGGAAGTAGATCATGAATTTCAGCGGGAAATAGGGATCGAGCCCGAGGATCTCCGCGCTCAGCGCGCCGCCGAGGCCGGCGAGGCCGCAGCCGAAGGCGAAGGTCAGCGCGAACACCTGCGGCACGTTGATGCCAAGGCCGCTCGCCGCGCGCGGATCGTCGACCGCGGCACGCAGGCGGCTGCCGAACCGGGTCCGCGCCAGCACCAGCTGCAGGCCGGCGGTGAGCAGGCCGCAGATCACGATGATCATCAGGCGGTAGCGGCCGACGCCGACGCCGAAGACGTCGATCTGGCCCTCCAGCACCGCGGGCAATTTGATGAAGATGCGCGAGGAGCCCATGACGTAGTCGACCGCCGCCACCGACATGAACACGAGGCCGACGGAAAACAGCACCTGGTCGAGATGGCTGCGCGCATAGAGGTGGCGATAAAGCGAGCGTTCCAGCACGACGCCGATCGCGGCGCTGGCGACGAAGGCGAGCGGCAGCGCCACGAAGAACGGCCAGCCGGACTGATTGACCAGCACGGCGCAGACATACCCCCCGGCCATGGCGAAGGCGCCGTGCGCGAGGTTGACGAAGTTCATCAACCCGAGCGTGACCGCGAGCCCGCAGGCGAGCACGAACAGCAGCATGCCGTAGGCGACGCCGTCGAACAGGTTGGTGAGAATGGAGGTCATGGGATCAGTTCAACCCGAGCAATACAGACCTTTGTGGCTCGTCATGGCCGGGCTTGCCCCGGCCATCCACGTTCTTCCCAAATCCCCGATGCCAAGACGTGGATGCCCGGGACAAGCCCGGGCATGACGTGGAGCGCACGATGCCCGCCCGCGAAATGACGCCGTGGGCCACGTCACTTCTTGGTCTTGCCGGCGTCCTTGACGGCCTCGAAGGTCTGGAATTCGACGTTGTAGAGCTCGCCGTCGACCTTCTCGACCTTGCGGATATAGATGTTCTGGACGATGTCGCGGGTGTCCGGATCGATCGAGATCGGGCCGCGCGGGCTTTCCCACTTCATCCCTTTCATGGCCTCAATCAGCCCATCGCCGTCGGTCTTGCCGGCGGTCTTCTTCAACGCCTCGTAGATCAGATGAATACCGTCATAGCCGCTGACGGCCATGAAACCGGGACGCGAATTGTAGGCCTTCTTGTAGGCCGCGACGAACTCCTTGTTCATCGCGGAAGGATGGGCGGCGGAATAGAGATGCGCGGTCACGGTGCCGAGCGCGGCGTCGCCCATGCCGTTGAGGAGGTCGTCATCCATGACGTCGCCGGGGCCGATCACCTTGATGCCGCTCTTGTCGAGCCCGCGCTCGGCATATTGCTTCATGAAGTTGCCGCCCTGGCCGGCCGGCACGAACACGAACATGGCGTCCGGCTTGGCATCCTTCATGCGCTGCAGGAACGGCGCGAAATCCGGATTGGCAAGCGGCACCTTGACTTCCTCGACGATCTCGCCGCCGCCGGCGGTAAAGTTCTGCTTGAAGAAGTTCAGCGCGTCGTTGCCGGGCGCGTAGTCGGATGTCAGGGTCGCGACCTTCTTGATGCCGTTCTTGACTGCCCAGTCGCCGATGATGGTGCACGACTGTGCCAGCGTGAAGCTGGTCCGAACGATATAGGGCGAACGCTCGGTGATGATCGAGGTGCCCGCAGCCATGACGACTTCCGGAATCTTGGCCTGCGTCGCCAACGGCGCCGCGGCGAGCGCTGCCGGCGTGACGCCGAAGCCGGCGATGACATTGACCTTGTCGTTGACGATCAGTTCCTGGGCGATGCGCTTGGTGTTGTCGGGAACGGCACCGTCGTCCTTCAGGATGACCTCGATCTTCTTGCCCGCGACGGTGTCGCCGTGCTGTTGCATGTAGAGCTTGACGGCGTTGTCGATCTGCTTGCCGGTGGAGGCTTGGCCACCGGTCATCGGCAGAATCAGGCCGATTTTCACCGCGTCCTCGGCCCGCGCCGGGCTGAATGCCATGGCGCCAGCCACCGCCGCGGCCCCCGCCGCCAGCAAAAGTCCATTCCTTGGAATCAACATCAGCGCTCCCTCCTGATCGGTTTTTTGTGCCGTCAACCGAGTTTCTTGCCGTACCATAACCCAGATTTTTGACTATGTACTGGCACGGCATGACGTCCTATATCAACGCGGCATAGCGACCTGAAATAAGTTGGCAGTTTGGATATCCCTCGGGGCACTTGCCGGGTATTTGGCCCGCGAGCGCAGAGAAGTGATATTTGGGACCTGAAAATACTAATATACCGCCTCAATAAGCCAATCTTATCGGGTTCAAGTCAAAAGATTCGAGGTCGCGTTTTTTCAATGGACCCGACCGGGTCGCCCTGAAGAGGCTCATTCGCTTGCAGATGACCGTCAGCTTTCGCCGAGTCGGGGCCCTGCTGGCCGCCGCAGCCCTTGCGAGCGGCCTCGCGGGTTGCGCGTCGATCAACGACAAGCTCGCCTCGGGAATGGGCGAACTTATTCCGCAATGGGCCGGCGGACTGCCGGCCGACGCGCCGCCACGCCCGGGAACCGCGAAATACGATGAATTCATGAAGGAGCGTGAGCGGAAGCGCCAACAGCCTGCTGCGGAGCGGGACGACGCCGACAAGACCGCGTCAACATCGTCACCATCAGTGGCCAGGTCAGCACCCGCGCGCTGAGACAGGGATTCACTGTCGTCCCCCGCGAAGGCGGGGGACCCAGTATTCCAGAGACGCCTGCGATCGATCAAGAAGCCGCGGCGTACTGGATCCCCCGCTTTCGCGGGGGATGACAGCCGTGTTGGTGGCGGCCGTCCAACCATGTCCGCTCACCTCTCAATCCATGAAGACCACGGTCTTGCGGCCGTTCAGGATGACGCGGTCCTCCAGATGGTAACGGATTGCGCGCGCCAGCACGCGGCGTTCGATATCGCGGCCCTTGCGAACCAAATCATCCGGTGTGTCGCGGTGGCTGATGCGCTCGACGTCCTGATCGATGATCGGCCCCTCGTCGAGATCGCGCGTCACGTAGTGCGCGGTTGCGCCGATCAGCTTGACCCCGCGTTCATGGGCCTGGTGATAGGGTCTCGCGCCCTTGAACCCCGGCAGGAAGGAATGGTGGATGTTGATGCAGCGTCCCGACAGCTTCGCCGACAAATCGTCGGACAGAATCTGCATGTAGCGCGCAAGCACCACGAGATCGCTTCTGGTCTGTCCCACGAGATCCCAGACCGCCTTCTCCTGCTCGGCCCGGGTCTCCTTCGTCACCGGCAAGTGGTGAAACGGAATGTCGCCGATATCGAGCCCGCCATAGGCCTCGCGCGGATGGTTGGACACGATCGCGGTCGGGACCATCGCCAGTTCGCCGGTCCGCCAGCGATAAAGGATGTCAACCAGACAGTGATCGGATTTCGAGACGAGGAGCATCACCCGCCGCCGCGCCGCCCGATCGCGCATCTGCCAGCTCATTCGGAATCGTTCCGCGATCGCGGTGAAACCGGTCTGCAGCGCCGACAATCCAACCGCGAGATCGGCCGCGGTGAAGACCACCCGCATGAAGAAATGGCCGGTCTCGATATCGCCGAATTGCTGGGCGTCGAGAATGTTCTGGCCGTTATGGGCGAGAAAGGTCGAGACCGCCGAGACGATGCCTGGGCGGTCCGGACAGGATAAGGTCAGCACGTATTGATGATCGGGCATGGAGGCTTGGTCAGATCTTGGGCAACGATGACGTTACGCGGGGTTCGCCCTGCTCTATCACCGCTACCGTCCTTGCGCCAATGCCGCGGCCGGAGTCAGGATGAACAAAATCAGTGTCGATATGAGAGCAAGATCATGGCCGACAGGCTCAATGGCTACCGCATCCTGATCCTGGAAACGCGCGAGGAAGCGCAGTTTTCCCGGCTGCTCGCCGAGCAGGGCGCGGACGTCCTGCAATGTCCGATGTTCACGATCGAGGACGCCCCGGACCCTGCACCCGTCGCAGCCTGGATCCGGCGATTTATCGAGAAACCCTGCGACGACATGGTGCTGATGACCGGCGAAGGGCTGCGGCGCCTGATGAAGGTCGCCCGCGCCAACGGGCTTACGGATGATTTCATCGCAGCACTCGGACAATCGCGGAAATTCGCCCGCGGTCCGAAACCCGGCCGCGCGCTGCGCGAGATCGGCCTGGAGCCGCAGCAGACCACGGAGAAGCCGACCTCCGAAGGCATCGCCGAGATGCTGTCGCGACTGGACCTCACAGGTCATCGCGTCGGGCTGCAGCTCTATCCCGACAAGGACCATGGCGCGCTGATCGGCGCGATCACGGCGCAAGGCGCCGCGGTCGACACCGTGCTTCCCTACATCTACGACGCCAAGGCTGCCGACGACAACATCATGACCGCGATCGAGGACATGGCCAGGGAGCGGATCGATGCGATTGCGCTGACGAGTTCGGGTCAGGTGCGACGCCTGTTCGAGGTGGCCCAGGCGCGCGGCTGCGAGGCGCAGTTGCGCGAAGGCCTGGCGCGGACCCCGATCGCCTCGGTCGGGCCCGTGGTATCCGACGAACTCCGTTCGCACGGACTCCATCCCGATATCTCACCGGCCAACGAGGCGTTCTTCATGAAACCGCTGATCTCGGCGATGGCCGTGACACTGGGCAAGACGCCGCCGCGTAGCGGAACCACTGTCTGACACATGGCCACAATTTTTTCGATCTCGACGGGACGTTGACCGATCCGAAACCAGGCATTACGCGTTCGATTCAACAACTGGTCGAGGCGGGTGCCCACCGCCTTTGCGCGACGCCCGAAAACTGATTGAGCATACCGGGATTCGGTCAAACTTTGCCGGCGACTGAGTTGACTACCCGGCCGCCTGCTTGGCTTCGCTCAAATAGGCCTGATAGGCGAGCCGCAAGCCGTCTTCCAGCGAGGTGCGCGCTTGCCAGCCCAAACCGGCCAAGCGGCTGACGTCGAGCAGTTTGCGCGGCGTGCCGTCGGGGTGTGACGTATCGTAACTGATCGTGCCGGTGTAGCCGACCGTGGTGGCGACCAGATCCGCGAACTCGGCGATCGTGACATCCCTGCCGCTGCCGATATTGATCAACTCCATCTCGGAATAGATCTTCATCAGGTGCACGCAGGCATCGGCCATGTCATCGACATAGAGGAATTCCCGGCGCGGCGTCCCCGTTCCCCAGACCACGACGTTCGCGAGGCCCGCAACCTTCGCTTCATGAAAACGCCGGATCAGGGCGGCGAAGACGTGGCTGTATTGCGGATGGTAATTGTCGCCGGGACCATAGAGATTGGTCGGCATCGCATTGACGAAGTCGCAGCCATACTGGCTGCGATAGGCTTCGACCATCTTGATGCCGGCGATCTTGGCGATCGCATAGGGCTCGTTGGTGGGCTCGAGCGGCCCGGTCAGGATCGAATCCTCGCGCAGCGGCTGCGGCGCCAGCTTGGGATAGATGCAGGAGGAGCCGAGGAACATCAGCTTTTCCGCGCCGTTGACGTGAGCGGCATGGATCACATTGCTGGCGATGGCGAGGTTGTCGTAGATGAACTCGGCGCGCAACTCGTTGTTGGCGTAAATGCCGCCCACCTTGGCGGCCGCGAGGAAAATCACCTGCGGACGCTTCCTGGCGAACCAGTCGAACACGGCGGCCTGGTCGCGAAGGTCAAGCTCGCCACGGCCCGTGGTGAGAAGTTCGACATTTTCCCGGGCCAGCCGGCGCGCGAGCGCGCTGCCGACCATCCCCCGGTGCCCGGCAACGAAAACCGTCTTGCCTTGCAGCTCAAACGGCGTTCTTGCCATTGGCCACCTCCCGCCGCGCGATTGCGAGATCGCCGGCCACCATCTCGCTCACGAGTTGCGCAAAGCTGGTCTTCGGCTTCCAGCCGAGCTTCTCGCGAACCTTGCTGGCATCGCCGACCAGGAGGTCGACTTCGGTGGGCCGGAAATAGGTCGGGTCGATCCGCACCACGATCTTGCCGGACTTGCGGTCGATCCCGGATTCTTCGACGCCCTCGCCGCGCCATTCGATGGTGCGGCCAACTTCCGCGAATGCCAACTCGACGAATTCGCGAACCGAGCGGGTGTCTCCCGTCGCCAGCACGAAATCGTCAGGGGCGTCGGTCTGCAGAATCATATGCATGCCTTCGACATAGTCCCTGGCGTGGCCCCAATCGCGCTTGGCTTCGAGGTTGCCGAGATAGAGCGCCTCATCGAGCCCGACCTCGATGCGCGCCACGCCGCGGGTGATCTTGCGCGTCACGAAGGTCTCACCGCGGATCGGGCTCTCGTGGTTGAACAGGATTCCGTTCGAGGCAAAAATGCCGTAGGCCTCGCGATAGTTCACCGTGATCCAGTAGCCGTAGAGCTTGGCGACGCCATAAGGCGAGCGCGGATAGAACGGTGTGGTTTCCTTCTGCGGAATCTCCTGAACCAGCCCGTACAGCTCCGACGTCGATGCCTGATAGAACCGCGTTTCCTTCTCCATGCCGAGGATCCGGATCGCCTCGAGCAGGCGCAACACGCCGATCGCATCGGCATTGGCGGTGTATTCCGGGCTCTCGAAGCTGACGCCGACATGGCTTTGGGCGGCGAGATTATAGATCTCGGTCGGCCTGATCTGCTGCATCAGGCGGATCAGGTTGGTGGAATCGGTCATATCCCCGTAGTGCAGGAGAAACGGCACGTTGCCTTCGTGCGGGTCCTGATAAAGGTGATCGATCCTGGCGGTATTGAACGAGGACGAACGTCGCTTGATGCCATGGACGGTATAGCCGAGGCCAAGCAGGTGCTCGCTCAAATAGGCCCCGTCCTGGCCGGTCACGCCAGTAATCAGCGCAACGCGCCGTTTCGAATCGGAAACCGCCATATCCACTCCAGCGACCGCCGGGACCCATATCCCCTCATGTGTCGCGCCAAATCGAGCGCGCAAGAGGCCATTTCGCCCGCGGCGCAGGCCATAGCATTCGACCCCGGCCAAGTCTAATGCCAAAGTCGATGGTCAGGGTCCAAGACTCGTCCGGACCAAGACTCGTCCAGACTCGTCCGGATGACGGCTCCTCCGGACGGCCATCTATTCCGCGGCTTCCCGGCTCCTGCCATGAGGCGCAAGGCCAAGGGCCGTCCGCATCGACTGGTGGTAGTGGATCATGGCCGGCTCGTTGCGGCCGTACACGGTGTGCGTCTGCGCTCCCGACGTGAGACCGATCTGGATGCTGCGCCCGGTCGGAAAATCCTCGCCCGTCACAACATCGAGCACGAGCTGCATATTCTTGTCCCAATGGAGGCGTTCTTCGTCGGTACTTGGCGCTTTCGGCACGTAGAGCCCGAGATCCATCACGGCCCGGTCCGCACGCCCCTCGCTGGGAAACACCCGCGCCAGTTCGACATGGTCGCCCTGCACGAGCAGGATCGTATTGGGGAACAGCGAATAGACCAGCGTCGTGTTCCACATCAGGTCCCAGCTGTCTTCCGGCTCGGCCTTGAGCCGCTCGAGCTTCTTGCGCGGAAAGGTCAGACGATGATTGAGGCCGAACGATTCGAAGTCGGTCACATTGCCGTGCAGCACGTCCCGGAGCGAATCCCGGTGCAGGAAGCCGATGTGATAGCCCTCGTTGAAGGTATCAACGAGGATCTTCCAGTTCATGGTCTCGGGGATGACGCGCTTGTCATAGAACGACCAGGATGCGAATTCGAACGAGGCGAGTTCCGGCCCCAGTCCGCCGAGCCAGGGATCGATGTCGAAACCGGTCGAACCATCCGTCGCCGCCGTCGGGATCACCCACACCAGGCCATGCTTCTCACACAGCGGCAGTTCCACCAGCGACGAGCGCTCGGGGCGCACGTCCGGGAAGGAGCGCTCGTCGGGGATGCCCATCAGCTTGCCTGTGAGATCGTAGGTCCAGGCATGATAGGGACATGAGAACAGTCGCGCGCCGCCGCAGCCCTGGGCCACCTTGGCGCCGCGGTGCCGGCACACGTTCAGGAACGCGCGCAAGCGATCGTCGCGTCCCCGCACGACCAGGATCGGGACCCCGGCATAGTCATCGGTACGGAAGCTGCCAGGCGTTGACCACTCCGAGGCGAAGCCCATCATGATCGGATACTGCCGGAACAGGATGCGCTGTTCCTCGGCCAGACGCCCGGCGTCGGTGTAGACCGACACGTCGTTGTGCCAGGGCTCATCGGCCAGAGCGGTGGTCCGGGTGTCGACGTAGTGCAGCAGTCGCTTCAAGAGGTTGATCTGGTTTTGCCTGCTCATCGGAAAACTCCGGTTTGCCGTCACTTGAAAATGGATCATCGGGCGATACGGCACCGTATCATGCCCTGCGACGATTTTCAATACGGCACCGTATCGTATTCGAGGCATCGGGCTGGAGGCCACGGGGAAGCGGCCGGGCCCGACCGGAGGCTTGCCGGCGCTGCGATCCCCAACATGCGCCTACGCGCTTGTCACTCTTGTTCAATTTCCAAAAGGAACCGGGCGCTGGCGGCGACGAGGTTGACGCGTCGGCGCGGCGTCTCTCCGAAAAACAGCATGCTCTGGCCGAACAGGAACGTATAAAAAAGCACAGCGCGGGCTTCTGCGTCAGCGGCCAAAAGGCCGAGCTTCCGATAAAGCGAACCCGCGACCTTTAGCCGCGCAGCGTCCACCTTCTCAGCGGCCGCCGCGGCAGCCGGATCGGTGCGTGCCCATTGTCGTATCGCAAGTTCGATCGCCATGCCCTGCGTGTTGGCACGTTCCGAATACAGTCTGAATATTCCCCGCAGTCTCTCGACCGCCGATTCGCCGCTGGCTTCGGCCTGCCGCTCGATCGCGGTGACGCGGCCATCCCGCCAGCTTTCGAGCATCACATCGAGAAGAGCACGGCGGTCCTTGAAGCGGCGATAGAATCCACCTTTGGTGACGCCCAGCCGTTCGGCCAGCACCTCGACCCGGACGCCGTCGACGCCACCTTTCGCCAATTCCGCAAGCCCGGCCGCCACCCAATTCTGCGAAGCGTTGTCGTCTTTCACCTGTCCCCCTGACGTCATCGAGATGTGGATCTGTCGGTGCCGCGCATCCCCCGATCGGATGATACGGTACCGTATTGCCTTTGGCTGCGGAGCCTGATACGATGCCGTATCAATCGAATCTTCGTTTAAGATATTTCTATTATCGTTTCGGAATATTTTCACATGCAGGCACTGGCAATTGACGCCGCACGCGCCCCTTGCGAACGACGGCTTCCGGACCTGGCGTACGCCCCTGCGCGGCGAGCCTCGTTCCATAGGGGATTTGTCTTCTTCCAACCCCGCCATTCGGTTCGGCTACTCGCCGTAGTCCCGCAGACGCCCGAGGTCGAGGATGGTGACGCCGCCATATTCAAGTCTCAAGAGACCTTCCTTTTCCAGCCTGTTCAGACACTGGTTCGCATTCTGCCGGGAGATACCCGACAGCGCCCCGATTTCCTCCTGGGTGATGTCGAGATGAGGTGTGGTGTCCGGATAGAGGATCGGATTGAACAGCGCCGCGATCACGCGGGCGACCCGCCCTGCCGCGTCCAGCGTGCGGCCGTATTCGACCAGCGCGATGAACTGCCCCAGGCGTTCGTTGAGCTGGCGAACCAGGAAGCGATTGAAGCCGACGCTGTTCTCGAACAACCACACGAAGGTGGCGCGGTCCATCATCGCTACACGGGTGTCGCGCAGTGCCACCACGTCGTAGCGTCGCGTCTCGTTCTTGAGCACGGTCCCCTCGCCGAACCAGGCCCCGGGGGGCAGACCGGCGAAGCTCGTCGCCTTGCCCTCGCGAGACATGATGCTCATCCGCGCCAGGCCGCTCACAACGCCGGTCCAGTAGTCGAAGCGATCGCCTCGCATGAAGACGAATTCGTCGGCGCCATAGGATTTTTCGACGATGCCCGCGCGCGCGACCTCGAGCTCCGGTTGCTTGAGTTCGCGCGACCAGGCCGCGATGCGCCTGAGGTGATCTGCAGCAATCATGATCCGGTCGAACCGTGCCGCGCCAACGCTTCGGCCTCCTTATATTGCATCGCACCTACCGCTGGGTCCGCTGCTCGAAATGGACCTGTCGAAATATGCCGCAATTGTCGGCCGCAGGACATTCCCCAATATCGCTTTACCTTATTGAGGACCACCCGCTCCGCCTATCTTAACGTTGGCGGGAGTCGTGCGGGCGGTAAACGAAAGACCGGAGTGGACGACGCGCCGCAGGGAGAGCATCGTCGGTCTGACGGCCTGCGGATGAGGAGCGGCTCGGGTCAACGCAACGATCGGCTCACGCCGTCCGCAAACCATTGATTAAAGAGCGCACGAAGCGCCTCATCGGGAGGGACTTTTGGATTATTGCTTCGAGGCACGCGGCATATCCTTGCGGTTTGGCGGCGTGCGCGCGCTGACCGATGTCAGTTTCGGCATCAAGGATGGCGAGCTGTTCTCGATCATCGGCCCCAACGGCGCCGGCAAGACCTCGATGGTCAACTGCATTTCGGGCCGCTACCACCCGACCGAAGGCACGCTGTCCTATCGGGGCCGCGACATCACGGCGCTGACTCCGAACGCCCGCGCCACGCTCGGTATCGGGCGCACCTTCCAGAACCTCGCCCTGTTCCACCACATGAGTGTGCTCGACAACATCATGGTCGGGCGCCACCACCTGCTGAAGAACAACTTCATCACCGGACCGCTGTACTGGCTGACCGGGGCGCGACGCGAGGAACTCGACCATCGGCGCAAGGTCGAGGAGATCATCGACTTTCTCGACCTGCAGCCGGTGCGCAAGGCAACCGCCGGAACGCTCTCCTACGGCCTGCGCAAGCGGGTCGAACTGGCGCGGGCCATGGCATTGGAGCCGAGCCTGATCCTGCTCGACGAACCGATGGCCGGGATGAACTTCGAGGAGAAGGAGGACATGGCGCGCTATGTCGTCGATCTCAATGAAGAGTACGGCATGACCGTGGTGATGATCGAACACGACATGGGTGTCGTGATGGATATCTCGCATCGGGTCATGGTGCTGGATTTCGGCCGCAAGATCGCCGAAGGCGATCCGGCCGCGGTTCTCGCCGATCCCCATGTCAGGCGCGCCTATCTCGGCGAAGAGGATGAGGTGCTGGTCGATCCCGACGACAAACCCGCCGCCCCGGAGTGCGCGGCATGATGGACTACGCCGGACGGGTCGAACAGGCCGACACCTATCCGAAGCTGCTCCGCCTCAATGCCCGGGAGCATGGCGGAGACATCGCGCTGCGCGAGAAGGATCTCGGCTTGTGGCGGCTGTTCACCTGGAACGACTATCAGGCTCGCGTGCATGATTTCGCCCTTGGCATGATCGAACTGGGACTTGGGCGCGGCGACGTCATCGGGATCATCGGCGACAACCGGCCGGACTGGGTTGCGGCGGAGATAGCAAGTCATGCGATCGGGGCCTTGAGCCTCGGGCTCTATCGTGACGTGCTGGACGAGGAGGCCGCCTACCTGCTGACCTACGGCGAAGCCAGGCTGGTGTTTGCCGAGGACGAGGAGCAGGTCGACAAGTTGTTGAACCTTGCCGATCGGGTGCCGCAGCTCAAACACATCGTCTATTCCGATCCGCGCGGGATGCGCAAATATGACGACCCGCGGCTGATGGAGGCCAGCAGGCTCGCCGCGCTGGGCCGCGAACGGGCAGCGCGCGAGCCGGGTCTCTATGACCGGCTGGTTGATGCGACCCGCGGCGAGGACGTCGCGATCCTCTGCACCACATCGGGCACGACGGCCCAGCCGAAACTCGCGATGCTCGCCGCGGGCCGGGTGCTGCGGCATTGCGCGACCTATCTCTCCTTCGACCCGAAGGGACCCGACGACGAGTATGTCTCGGTGCTGCCGCTGCCCTGGATCATGGAACAGGTCTACGTGCTCGGCAAAGGCCTGCTGTGCCGGATGAAGATCAACTTCGTCGAACAGGCCGACACCTTGATGAACGATTTCCGCGAGATCGCGCCGACATTCGTGCTGTTCGCTCCAAGGGTCTGGGAGCAGATCGCGGCCGACGTGCGCGCCAGCGTGATGGACGCCTCGCCGCTCAAGCAACGGCTCTACGAACTCGGCATGAAGACCGGCCTCGCAGCGCTCGCCAAAGGCAAGCATTCCGCGCTTGCCGATGTGCTGCTGTTTCGTGCGCTGCGCGACCGGCTCGGCTTCACGCGGCTGCGCTCGGCCGCCACCGGCGGCGCCGCGCTCGGACCCGATACGTTCAAGTTCTTCCGGGCGATGGGCGTGCCGCTACGGACCCTCTACGGCCAGACCGAGTTGCTCGGCGCCTATACGCTGCATCCCGCAGGCAACGTCGACCCCGACACGACAGGCGTCGCCATGGCCGACGACATCCAGATCCGCATCGACAATCCCGATGTCCAGGGCGTCGGCGAGATCGTGGTGCGCCACCCCAACATGTTTTTAGGCTATTACAAGAGCCCGGAAGCCTCCGCCGCCGACATGGAGGATGGCTGGATGCATTCGGGCGACGCCGGCTATTTCAACAACGCCAGGCAGCTCGTCGTGATCGACCGCATCAAGGATCTCGCGGAAACCTCGCGCGGCGAGCGCTTCTCGCCGCAATATCTCGAAAACAAGCTGAAGTTCTCGCCCTACATCGCCGAGGCCGTCGTTCTCGGCGCCGGCCGCGATGCACTCGCTGCGATGATCTGCATCCGCTATTCGATCATCTCGAAATGGGCCGAGAAGAGCCGCATCTCCTTCACCACCTACACCGACCTCGCCTCGCGGCCGGAGGTCTATGCGCTGCTGCGCGGCGAAGTCGAGACCGTCAACGCAACGCTGCCGCCGGCGCAGCGCATCTCGCGCTTTCTCCTGCTCTACAAGGAGCTCGACGCCGACGACGGCGAGTTGACCCGCACGCGAAAGGTTCGCCGCAGCGTCATCAACGAGAAATACGCAGGGATCATCGATGCGATCTATCGCGGCGCCGGCAATATCCCGGTCGACACCGTGATCCGTTTCCAGGACGGCACCACCCAGCGCATCCGCACCACGCTGAAAGTGGTCGATCTCCTGAACGGCCCCGCCATCGCGGAGGCCGCGGAATGAACCTGCAGTTCCTCTTCCAGCTTCTGGTCAACGGCCTCGTCGTCGGCACGCTCTACGGCGTGGTCGCGATGTCGTTCGTGCTGATCTACAAGGCGAGCCAGGTGGTCAACTTCGCGCAGGGCGAATTGCTGCTGATCGGCGCCTGGGTGTGCTGGGCGCTGCTGACCAAATACCAGGTGCCGTTCTGGGTCGGCATGCCGCTGACGCTGGTGTTCATGTTCGTCTTCGGCATCGCGATTCAGATCCTGATCCTGCGCCCGATGATCGGCGAGCCCATCATCTCGGTGATCATGGTCACGATCGGGCTGTCGACGGTGTTCCAGGCCGCGTTGAAATGGATCTTCGGCGTCAACCCGCAGCCCTTCCCGCAGGTCTTCACCAGCCAGTCCGTGCACCTGCTGGGCCTGCAGATCCAGACCGTCTACGTCATGAGCCTCGTGGTCTCGGTCGCCATGATGATCGGCATGGCCTGGTTCTTCCGGGTCTCGAAATACGGCCTTGCGATGCGCGCGACCGCGTTCAACCAGCAGGTGGCGCAGTCGCTGGGTATCTCCGTCAAGAGCGTGTTTGCGATGGCCTGGGCGATCTCGGCGACCGTCTCCGCCGTCGCCGGGGTCGTGGTCGCGGTCGTCAATGGCGTCTCATCGGGACTGTCGGCCTACGGCATCAAGGTGTTTCCGGCCGCGATCCTCGGCGGCCTCGACTCGATCGGCGGTGCAGTTCTGGGCGGCATCATCATCGGGCTGCTCGAAAACGTCGCCCAGTATGTCGACAGCGAATACCTGCACTGGGGCAATCTCTACGAGATCGCGCCGTTCTACGTCCTGATCATCATCCTCATGATCAAACCCTACGGCCTGTTCGGCACCAAAGACATCGAGAGGATCTAGCTCCATCATGGCAGGCCCGTCCCTCATTCCCTCCGGTGACTTCCGCACCTCCTACGCGGCCGACACCACGATCTTTCCGACCAGGAACAGCCGCAATGCCGCGATCCTGGGCGTGGCGCTGATCTGCCTTGCGCCGTATTTCTTCACTGAATACTGGCTCTCCATCCTGATCCAGATCGGGATCTTTTCGATCGCGGCCCTTGGGCTCAACATCCTGGTCGGCTTCACCGGGCAGATTTCGATCGGGCACGCCGCCTTCTTCCTGTTCGGCGCCTTTACCTCGGCCTACATCTCCAACAATTCGCCGATCCCGGTGTTCTTCGCGATTCCGCTGGCCGGCGTGGTGACGGCGCTGGTCGGGCTGATCTTCGGCGTGCCGGCGGCGCGGCTGAAGGGCCTCTATCTCGTGATCGCGACCCTTGCCGCGCAATATATCCTGCTGGATTTCTTCTCGCGCGCGGAATGGTTCTCCGGCGGCTCGGTACCGGCGAGCGCCAATCCGTTCTCGATTTTCGGCTACACGCTGCGCGGCGACCGGCAGTATTTCTATGTGGTGCTGGCCTATGTGCTGGTCTGCTACCTCCTGGTCACCAACCTGATGCGGACGCGGGACGGCCGCGCGCTGGTGGCGATCCGCGACCACTATCTCTCCGCGGAGATCATGGGCATCAACCTCACCAAATACCGCACCCTGTCGTTCGGGCTGGCCGCCTTCTTCGCCGGCATCGCCGGTGCGCTCTATGCACATTACCAGCTGGTGATCTCGCAGGAGGGTTTCGGCATCGAGCGCTCGATCCTGTTTCTGGCGATGATCATCATCGGCGGCACCGGATCGGTCATGGGCACGCTGATGGGCACGGCCTTCGTGGTGCTGCTGCCGGAATCGATGGAATGGATCAGCGCGGGCCTGAAGGGCAGCGCGATCGACAAGGCGCTGTCCCTGAACAACAGCATCACCTTTCTGCGCGAGATCGCGATCGGACTGATCATCATCGCGTTCCTGATGTTCGAGCCCGACGGGCTCGCACATCGCTGGCGCCAGATCAAGACCTACTGGAAACTCTACCCGTTCTCGCATTGAGGCTGGAACGGACTCGTTACTATCGTCGACAATGAAAACCCGGAGGAAGCACACATGAAGATGAAATTCTTTCTGAGCACCGTTTCGCTCGCGCTCGTCATCGGCAGCGGCGCGGCGACGGCGCAGTCCGTCGCCGTCGGCCATCTCGCGGATTATTCCGGCGCCACCTCGGACGTCGGCACCCCCTACGGCCAGGCGGTCGCCGACACCTTTGCCTGGGTCAACAAGAACGGCGGCGTCGGCGGCAAGCAGGTCGCGCTCGATACCAACGACTACGGCTACCAGGTGCCGCGCGCGATCGCGCTGTACAAGAAGTGGTCGGCGGCGGACGGCAAGGTCGCGGCGATCATGGGCTGGGGCACCGCCGATACCGAGGCGCTGACGGGTTTCGTGGCACAGGACAAGATCCCGGACATCTCCGGTTCCTATGCCGCGGCCCTGACCGATCCGGAAGGCGCCAGCGGCAAGGCCAAGCCCGCGCCCTATAATTTCTTCTACGGCCCGAGCTATTCGGACGCACTGCGGGCGATGCTGACCTGGGCCGCCGAGGACTGGAAGGCCAAGGGCAAGCCAGGCAAGCCGAAGTTCGTGCATATGGGCGCAAACCATCCCTACCCGAACGCCCCGAAGGCGGCCGGCGAAGCGCTCGCCACCGAACTCGGTTTCGACGTGCTGCCGCCGCTTGTGTTCGCGCTGACCCCCGGCGATTACAGCGCGCAGTGCCTGAGCCTGAAGAGCTCCGGCGCCAACTACGCCTATCTCGGCAACACGGCCGCCTCCAACATTTCGGTGCTGAAGGCGTGCAAGACCGCAGGCGTCGACGTGCAATTCATGGGCAACGTCTGGGGCATGGACGAGAATGGCGCCAAGACGGCCGGCGATGCCGCCGATGGCGTGGTGTTCCCACTGCGGACCGCCGTGGCCTGGGGCGGCGACGCGCCGGGCATGAAGACGGTAATGGACATCTCCAAGATGTCCGACCCGACCGGCAAGGTCTATCGTCCCGTGCATTACATCGCGGCCGTCTGCAGCGCGCTGTATCTGAAGGAGGCGATCGACTGGGCTGCCAAGAATGGCGGCGCCACCGGCGAGAACGTCGCCAAGGGCTTCTACCAGAAGAAGGACTGGGTGCCGGCCGGCATGGAGGGCGTCTGCAATCCCTCGACCTGGACCGAAAAGGATCACCGCGGCACGCTCAAGGTCGACCTCTATCGGTCGAAAATCTCGGGCGCGACCGACGGCGATCTCAACGACCTCATGGGCAAGGGCACGATCAAGCTCGAGAAGATCAAGACCGTCGAGCTGCCGCGCAAGCCGGAATGGTTTGGGTGGTGATGTCTCGAACGGCCCCCGCCCGTTCCCCAACACGCGAACGTCATCCCCGCGAAAGCGGGGATCCAGTACGCCGCGGCCCCTCGATCAATCGCAACCGCCTCTGGAATACTGGATCACCCGCTTTCGCGGGTGATGACCGCGGTGGGTGGGGCTGGCGGGCGGCGCAACCCGCAACCGCAATCGCTACCGTTCGGACAAAACGACATGACGCAAACAACTGATATTGTCCGCCCGCAAGCAGCTGTGGCCCAAGCCCCGGTCCCCCTCCTCAGCGTGAACAACATCGAGGTCGTCTATGACGACGTCATCCTGGTGCTGCGCGGCCTGAGCCTGGAGGTTCCGAAAGGCGCGATCGTCGCGCTGCTGGGGGCCAATGGCGCGGGCAAATCGACCACGCTGAAGGCGATCTCCGGCCTGCTCAAGACCGAGGACGGCGAAGTCACCCGTGGCGAAATCCTGTTCGACGGCAAGCGCATCAACGGCATCGATCCCGACAAGATCGTCCGCCGCGGCATCTTCCAGGTGATGGAGGGCCGCCGCATCGTGTCCGATATGACTTCGCTGGAAAATCTGCGGCTCGGCGCCTTCACCCGCAGCGATAATGAAGTGGGCACCGACATCGAGATGGTCTTCCGATATTTCCCGCGCCTGAAGGAACGCACCGGGCTCGCCGGCTATCTCTCCGGCGGCGAGCAGCAGATGCTCGCGATCGGCCGCGCGCTGATGGCCCGGCCCAGGATGATCCTGATGGACGAGCCGTCGATGGGGTTGTCGCCGCTGCTGGTGAAGGAAGTGTTCGCGATCATCAAGCAGATCAACCGCGACCTCGGCGTCACCATCCTTCTGGTCGAACAGAACGCGCGCGCGGCGCTCTCGGTCGCAAGTCACGGTTACATCATGGAGCAGGGCAAGGTCGTGCTCGACGGCAGCGCCGACGAATTGCGCGACAATGAGGACGTCAAGGAATTTTATCTCGGCGGCGCCGGCGACCAGCGCAAGAGCTTCAAGAACCTGAAAAGCTTCAAGCGTCGGAAAAGATGGCTGTGAGCGCCGGCCGCCCCCTAGCCGAGCACCTGGTCGGCTTCCGTGACCATGCAGAGGACATGATAAAGCGACGACGCAGGGATCGTGGCGACAAGCGACGTGCCGTTGCAGTCGAATTGATCGTACCAGCCGCCCGGAACGGGATGAGACAGGTAATGCCGCTCGAGGCGCGCCATCGCGGCACGTGCCTCGTCGGCGGCTCCGGCCTCCCCCGCCTCGGCCTGCGCGATCCACGCCTTGGCGATTTCGGTCTGTGGCCACAGGCGCCTGGTCGATCTCCTGATTGTCCCGCCGGCATCGCCCTCGTCGACCAGACACCCCGTTGCCTCGTCGCGATAGCGCAACGCCGACGCCAGCAATTCGGCGCGGTAACGCCCCGTGGGGCAACCGGTGATCCGTTCGAATCCCTTGAGCAACCAGGCCCATTCGGCCTGATGTCCCGGCTCGACGCTGATCGGCTCGATCTTCGACCAGTCATCCTCGAAATATTCGCCAAGCACGCGCTTCTGCTTGTCGTAGAGGTTGGCGAGAAACAGGGCAAAGAAGTCACCGGCCCGGTTCTGGAAGACCGCCTCGCGCGTCGCATCGAAGGTCGCGATCATCGCTTCGAACAGATGCATCTGCGGATTCTGCCGTCGCGGCATCGCGGCGGGCAGTCCCTCCAGAACCCCACCGTGGGGCGAGCGCAGATGAGCGTCCAGGAACGCGAGCAGCCCGTCGATTTCGGAACGGACCTGCGCATCACGATCGAGGCCATAGACGGTGGCGAGCGCCAGCAGCACGAAGGCGTGGTCATAGCTGTCGCGCAATGGATCCTTGACTGCACCATCGGGCGTCAGCGTATGGACGAAGCCGGGCCGGCCATCGGGCGCCTTGGCCTTGCTCAAGAGATAGTCGAGCCCCTTCAGCGCGATGTCGCGTCCCTGAGGATACCAGCCCATCTGCGCCGCTTTGGCATAGCAGTAGATTTGACGGGCCTGAACCAATACTCGCCGCGGCGCGAGACGATCCGCCCGGCCGTCCGGAAGCAGCCGGTCGACAAAACCGCCCGTCGTGGCATCCCAGCCTTCCGTCGACCACAACGGCAGGGCGTGGTCGATCATGCGAAGCTTCAGCCTCGCGACGATATCGCCCGAATCGAGCCGATCTGGTGCCGGGGCGGTCTGTTCTTCAGCCATGACGTTCCTCGGAGCGTTCCCGATTTCGATCTCCGTCGCCTGATACCACGTCAGGCAAGGGCTGTAATCGGCCCGAACATGCAGGACCTGCCATGATTGACCATTACGACACGCTGGAAACACGCAGCCCTGCCGAGCGCGAGGCCGAGCTGTTTTCGAAACTGCCGAGCGTGTTGTGGGCCGCGATGGAGGCGCCGGCCTATGCGGAGCGGCTGAAGGGCCTCGATCCCGCCACAGTCACCGACCGGGCGGCGCTGGCAGGCGTGCCGGTGCTGCGGAAATCCGAACTCCCCACCCTGCACAAGGCGGCCCCACCCTTCGGCGGCCTGGTCCGGAAGCCTCCAGGATCGTTTGCACGGCTATTTACCTCCCCAGGGCCGATCTTCGAGGCGGAGGCGATCCACGCCGATCCCTGGCGCGGCGCGAGGGCTTTGTACGCGGCCGGATTTCGGCCCGGCGATGTGATCCTGAACACCTTCAGCTATCACCTCACGCCCGGCGGTTTCATCTTCGATGCGTCCGCCCGGGCGCTCGGCTGTGCGGTCATCCCGGCCGGGCCCGGCAATACCGAGGCCCAGTTCGAGCTGATCGAAGCCTACCGACCGACCGGCTATAGCGGCACGGGCGATTTTCTGAAGATCCTGCTCGATGCAGCGGCTCTGGCCGGCCGCGACGTCTCCTCGATCAGGCGCGCGCTAGTGTCGGGGGCGGCCTTCCCGCCCTCGCTGCAGGCCGAAATCAAGGCCCGCGGCATCGACGCTTATCAGGCCTTCGGCACGGCCGATCTCGGTCTGATCGCGTTCGAGACATCGGTCCGCGAAGGCATGGTGGTGAACGAAGACCTGATCATGGAAATCGTCGCGCCCGGCACCGGCGATCCCGTCAAGGAGGGCGACGTCGGCGAGATCGTCGTCACCTCGCTCGATCCGGAGCATCCCTGGATCAGGCTGGCGATCGGCGACCTCACCGCGGCTCTGCCCGGCACCAGCCCCTGCGGGCGGACCAATATGCGGATCAAGGGCTGGATGGGCCGGGCTGACCAGACCACCAAGGTCAAAGGCATGTTCGTACGGCCTGAGCAGATCGCGGAGGTCGGCAAGCGTCACCCGGAGCTTGGCCGGCTGCGCCTCGTCGTCACCCGCCGGGACGAAGCCGATGCGATGACGTTGCAGGCTGAATGCGCCACCCCGAATGAGTCGCTCGAGAGCGACGTTACCGCGACCCTGCGCAGCGTGATAAAAATCCGCGGCAACGTGGAATTGGCGAACCCGGGATCGCTGCCCAATGACGGCAAGGTCATCGCCGACGAGCGGTAGAGCGGGATGGATTTCTGCCTGAATCGGTCTGTCAGCCGGCTCGGTCCATCTCGCCCCGCTTGCGGGAAGAGATCGAAATTCGCGGCACGCGAATTTCGGGTGAGGGGGACTCACCGCGCAGTCGGTGTTGGTGGAAGCAGCCCCTCACCCCAACCCTCTCCCCATGCCAGCGAACCCTTTCTACTTTGCATGGGGTTGTTTTCGATATTTTGGTTGGGAGCCGGGTCGACCTTGTAACCTCTTGCGTGTCAGAACTCCCGGACCAGCCTGATGACCTCGTCCTGCTGCTCGGCGGTGATTTCCGCAAACATCGGCAGCGACAGGATCCGGCCCTGGTCGCTTGCCGCGTTCGGGAACTGTTCGGGCCGATGCTTGAAGCGGTCATACGCGGCAAGAAACGGCAGCGCGGTGGGGTAGTTGATCGCCGTCTGCACGCCGTTCGCATTGAGATGCGCGGCCAGCGCGTCACGGCGCGGGTGCCGGATGGTATAGAGATGATAGACATGCGTGCGCCCGGGAGCGACCTGGGGCACGACGACGTCCTCGACCTGATTGAGACCCGCGTCATAGACACTGGCGGCATGCTGGCGCGCCTGGGTCCAGGCCGGCAGATGCGGCAGTTTCGCCGACAGGATCGCCGCCTGCAGGCCATCGAGCCGGCTGTTGATGCCCTCGATGCTGTGCTGGTGCTTCACCAGCCCGCCGTGACGGCCAAGCATGGTCATGTGCTCGGCCAGGCCGTCGTCATTGGTGACGATGGCGCCGGCGTCGCCCATCGCGCCAAGATTCTTGCCCGGATAGAACGAATAGGTCGCAGCCTCGCCGAAGGTGCCGACCTGCTGCCCTTTGTAGCGCGCCAGATGCGCCTGCGCGCAGTCTTCGATGACCCAGAGCTTGTGCCTGCGCGCGATCGCCATGATCGCATCCATGTCCGCCGGCTGCCCGTAGAGATGCACCGGGATGATGCCGACCGTACGCGGCGTGATCGCCGCCTCGATCGCGGCGGGATCGATCGTGAAGGTCGTGCCATCGGTATCGCAGAACACCACGGTCGCACCGGCATGCGTGATCATGGCCGAGGTCGAGATCCAGGAATGGGCCGTGGTGATGACTTCGTCGCCGGGCCTGACCTTCAATGCCGCCATGGCGAGATAGAGCGCGTCGGTCCCGTTGGCGCACGACACGCAATGCTTGGCCTCCGCTGTGCGGGCGAACTCCCGCTCGAAGGCATCGACATAGGGACCACGGATGAAGGCGCTATCACGGAGGACTGCGGCCATCGCGCCATCGATGTCGCCCTTGATGGTCTGGTACTGGAGCTGCAGATCGGCAAAGGGTACGGGCATGTCGTGTCTTTCCTGTCTGCACTACGGGAGTTTGCGCGCCGGATTGCCCGCATAGGTGCCGGCTTCGGTGATGTCCCTGGTCACCACCGCGCCCGCGCCGATCACGACGTTGTCGGTGATCCGAACCGGCAGGATGGTCGCGTTGGAGCCGATCGACACCTGGTTACCAATGCTGGTCTCGCGCCACAGCTCCTTGCGGCCGCCGGCCGGCCCGCCGGTCGCAAAGGTGTCGTTGATGAACATGACGCCGTGACCGATGAAGCAGTCCTCGCCGATCGTCACCAACTCGCAGATGAAGGAATGCGACTGGACGCGGGTGCGCGCGCCGACCACGACGCCCTTCTGGATTTCGGTGAAGGGGCCGATGAAACAATCGTCGCCTATCGTGCAGCCATAGAGATTGCAGGGCTCCACCAGCTTCACGCGTGCGCCAAAGGCAACGTCGCGGATTCCAGCCTGGTAAAGTTCGGGACCGTTCACGATACGATCCCGAGCCTGCAGAGTTTGGGCGTGAAATGCAGCGGCACCTCCTGCCCGGTCTCGATCGATTCATAGAGCGCAGATATCAGTTCCAGGCTCCTGCGGCCCTCGAGGCCGTCTACCAGCGCAGCGCGCTGATGCACGAGACAGTCGATCACGTGCTGGTAATAGGCCTGATGACCAAAGCCGTAGACGTTGGGCGGATTGACGGAAAACTTCTCCATCACCTCCTTGTCGGACGGCAGTTCATCGACGAAGCGCCAGTGCCGGATCTGGTTGACGGCGAAGCCCGCGATCTCCACCGTGCCCTTCTCGCCCAGGATCGAGAGCGAGCCTTCGAGGTCCGCCGGCCGCGCCGCCGTGGTCGCTTCGATGATCCCGAGCGCGCCGCTACGGAACTTCAGCGTCGCGACCGCGGTATCCTCGGTTTCGATATTCACGAGTGCGGTGACGGAACGTGCGTGCACGCTGACGACATCGCCGAAAAACCATTCCAGCATATCGACGTGATGGCTGGCCTGATTGGTCAATACGCCGCCGTCATAGGCCCAGGTCCCGCGCCAGTCGTCCTGATCGTAATAGGCCTGATCCCGGCACCAGCGCACCCGCACCGTGCCGAGAATGAGCTTGCCGAACCGGCCGGCCTCGAGCGCCTCGCGCGCCTTGACCACCGGAACGTTGAAGCGGTTCTGCTTGACGATGAAGAGCTTGACGCCGGCTTCGTCACAGGCGCGGATCATGTCGTCGGCATCCTGGAGCCGGAGCGCCATCGGCTTTTCGACCACGACATGCTTGCCCGCCTTGGCGCAGGCGATGACATGCTGCGGGTGCATTCCGCTCGGCGTCAGCACGGATACCGCGTCGATATCCTCGCGTGCGAGAAAATCGTCGATGTCGTAGCTGGCCGGAACCCCGAACCTTGACGCAATGGTATCGGCCCGGGCCCGAACCGGATCGCAGACGGCAACCAGACGGGCCCCCTCGATCTGGTTGCCGCCGAGCAGATCGGCATGGCGCTTGGCGATGCGCCCGCAACCGAGCAGGCCAAATCGGATCATCGAGGCTCCTTTGCTATCCGTCGACCGGCAACGAGGGCTTTCCGTGACCGCCCATGGCGGATGCCGGGGACGCCGCAGGTCCCGGCACGTATGTCGTATATTCAGGAAAGACAGTTTGAATCAAGGCACTTGGCTGGCCGACGGTCCTGGACCGTCTTGGTCCGGCCAATTGCACCCGCTATGACGATGTCCTACCTTAAATGCCGAACCCCGCACGAGGCTGGGAGCAGTTCATGGCGATGTCCACAGTTGGGATTCGATCGGATGAGTGATCAATTGACGGTGCTGGTGACCGGCTCCGATGGCTTTATCGGTCGCCACCTGGTGCCGTATCTGGCCACCCACGGATACAAGGTGATCGCAGCGTCCAGATCCGTATCGACGGAGGGTCCCAATATCACCGCGGCCCCGCTTCCCGATCTGTCGCTGCCTTTCGACTGGGAACCCTTGCTGAGCCAATGCAACGCGGTCGTGCATCTGGCGGGCATCGCCCATACCTCTGCCTATGCCGATGACGATCTCTACGACCGCATCAACCATCGCGCAACCGAGAGGCTGGCGCTGACCGCGTTCCGTTGCGGCGTGCATCTCGTGTTCATCTCGTCGATCGCGGCACAGTCCGGCTCATTCTCGGATGACGAACTGACCGAGAATGACCTCCCGAAGCCGATCAACGCCTATGGACGATCAAAGCTCGCGGCCGAACAGGCGATTCGCGCGGCAGGCGGCGCATTCACGATCCTGCGTCCCGTCGTGATCTACGGACAGGGCGAGAAGGGCAATCTGGCAACCATCCGAAAAATCGCGCAGCTGCCCTTTCCGCTGCCGTTCGGGGGCTTTACGGCCCGGCGATCGGTGCTGTCGGTGCAGAACCTCAATTCCGCGATCACAACCGTCTTGACCGATCCCCATGCGCGCGGCGAAACCTTCATTGTCTCGGATCCGGCGCCGGTGACGGTGGCCGACCTCATAGCCCGCTACCGGGCCGGGTTCGGCAGGCGCCCCGGGCTGTTCCCGCTCCCCGAAAGCTGGTTTGAATTCGTCCTCAAGGCCGCCGGGCAAAGCCCGATATGGCATCGGATCGGTTGTCCACTGGTGGCGCGGCCGAAGAAATTGCTTGCGCTCGGCTGGAAGCCGTCGTGACACGCCAACAGACCGCGCGCGCGATCATGCACCATCCCGTCGGAGATCGTCGCCTCGGGAACCGAGAAGCACCATGATCGCATGACCGCACTTTCCGAATCGCTTCACATCCCGGCTTCCACGCGGGTTCGCCTCATCCTGCTCCTGCTCGTGGGTTTACATGTCCTGATAGCTTGCGTGTCGCTGTTTTACATCACGCAATATTACGCGGGATACCAACTGTTCAAGTTTGACGCAGCGCGCGTCTATCCGGCGGTTCTGAATGTTGCGCCACTCGCTCTGTGCGCGGGTCTCTTCGTGTTGAGCCAATTCAGTTTTGGCTATTTTCTGGGGTTCTACCTCTACTCGATGGCGCTGGCCTATCTGTGGATCACAAAGTTTTCGCTCCACAACTACGACCACGAGGCAGCCAGCATTTCGGCGATGGCTTCAACGGTCGCATTCCTGATCCCGGCCTTGTTCCTGACGTCCCCGATCAGACAGCGCCTCGTCCTGTCGGTAAACACCTTCGATCGCCTGCTGACCCTGATTCTCGTTTTTGCGGCTGCCGTCATCGTCGTCGGCGCGGCTTATAACTTCCGGATGGCCGGTATCAACGACATCTATCAGCTCCGCGACCAGATCAACTTCCCCGTACCGCTACGATATGCCATCGGCGCATCGTCGAGCACGCTGTTGCCATTCGCGTTCGCCTGCTTCTTTATTCGCGGACAGCGCCGGCTGGCGGCGACGGCGTTCTTGCTCCTGCTGCTGCTCTATCCGGTCACGCTCACCAAGCTGTCCCTGTTTGCCCCGTTCTGGCTGCTGTTTCTCGCGCTGCTGGCCGCACGCCTGGACACCAGGGTCGCGGTCGTGACGTCGCTGGTTCTGCCGGCGTTGCTTGGTGTGTTGCTCATACCGTTCGAGAAATACGGCCTGATCTCGAACATCCACTTCGTCGACTATTTCGGCATCATCAATTTCAGGATGTTCGCCGTTCCGGCCGTGGCACTGGATATGTACAACGATTTCTTCTCCAGGCACGATCTCACCTATTTCTGCCAGATTATCTTCGTGAAGCCGTTCGTCAGCTGCCCCTATTCCGAGTATCTCTCGATCGTCATGTCGAAGCACTATCCGCTTGGAAACGTCAATGCCTCGCTGTTCGCCACGGAAGGCATCGCGTCTCTCGGGCCGAAATGGGCACCGCTGAGCATCTTCGTCTGCGGACTGGTGATTGCGCTGGGCAATCGGCTGTCGTCCGGGCTGCCGCCGAAACTGATCCTGCTGTCGGCGGGCATTGTCACCCAGGTCTTCCTGAATGTTCCGCTGACCACATCGCTGTTGTCGAATGGCGCGGCGGTGCTGTTTCTGCTGTGGTACGTGACGCCGCGGGAGATGTTCGAGCGCAGCGCGATCTGACGATGCGCTCGGGGCCAGGCCCTTGACACGCGTGCTAATTTCAGGGGAATGCGGCGGTCGACCCGTGCGAGGAAGGTCAGGAATGTCAGACAGCCGAGAGCATCATAGCGTCCTGATCACTGGCGGCGCCGGATTCATCGGCCAGAACCTGGTGCATTCCTGGCGCGCGGCGCGACCGGACGACCGGCTGGTCGTGGTCGATGCGATGACCTATGCCGCGAACATTCGCAGCCTCGAGCCGCTGATCGCCGATGCGAGCATCCTGTTCGTCAAGGGTGACATCCGCGATGCCGCGATGATCGGGCGGCTGTTCGCCGAACACGGATTTTCCCGCGTGCTTCACCTCGCCGCCGAATCCCATGTCGACCGCTCCATCGTCGATCCGGAAGCGTTCCTCGCGACCAACGTGCTCGGCACCTTCACCCTGCTCAAGGAAGCGCTCGCCGCGTGGCGGGCCTCGAGCATGGTCGAGGCGGCCCGTTTCCTGCACGTCTCGACCGACGAGGTCTATGGTTCGCTCGAGGCCGCCGATCCCGCGTTTAGCGAGTCATCGCCGTACCGTCCGAACTCGCCCTATGCAGCAAGCAAAGCGGCCAGCGACCATCTGGTGCGGTCCTACATCGCGACCTACGGGCTACCGGCACTGATCACCAATTGCTCGAACAATTATGGCTCCTATCAGCATCCGGAAAAGCTGATCCCGCTGATGATCATCCATGCCCTGGAAGGCAAGCCGCTGCCGATCTATGGCGACGGCTCCAACGTGCGCGACTGGTTGCACGTGACGGACCATTGCCGCGCGCTGATGGCGGTGATCGAGCGTGGCCGCATCGGCGAGACCTACAATGTCGGCGGCGGCAATGAACGAAATAATCGGGATGTCGTTGGCCTGATCTGCGACATCATCGATCGCGCCTTCATCGGAGATCCCGCGCTGGCCGCTCGCTTCCCGTCCTGTCCGGCGGCGAGCAAGCGATCCTGCCGCACGCTGATCGGCTATGTCACCGATCGTCCCGGCCACGATCACCGCTACGCCATCGACGCCACCAAGCTCTCGCACGAACTCGGCGAGCGCAGCAGCATCGGTTTCGAGGCGGGGCTGGACGAGACCGTGCGCTGGTATCTCGACCGGGAAGACTGGTGGCGCGACGTGACCAGCGGCGCCTACAGGGCCTGGATCGACAAGAACTATGGCTTCAGGATCGCGGTCTAGCGCATGCGGATCCTCATCCTGAACGCGGACTATCCGCGCTTCCTGACCTGGCTCTATCGGAGCCGGCCCGAACTCGAGACCGCCTCCTACGCGGTACAGATGGCGGCGCGGAACGCATCCCTGTTCGGGGTTGCGGATTTCTATTCCAGCAATTTCGCGGCGCTTGGTCACACGGCAGCGGAGATTCACGTTAACAATTCGCGCCTGCAAGCAGCCTGGGCCCACGAGCGCGGCCTCGCGATCGCCCCCCCGGTCGCGGCGGGCGCGACCCGTCACGAGCGGCTTCCCGGCTGGCTGCAGCGCGCCGTCACGCCCTTCAAACCGATCCTGCGGCCGCTCGCCCGCAAGGTCGGCCTGAGCCCCCGCCTGGATGAATCGATGACCCGGATTCTCCTCGCCCAGATCGAGGATTTCCGGCCCGACGTCGTGCTCAACCAGGACGTCTTTCATATCGATACCGCGCTGGTCCGGCGCATCAAGGCGATCGGCAAGCCGACCATGATCGGACAGGTCGGCGTCGAACCGCCGCGCGGCGTCGACTGGACCGTCTACGACCTGATGCTGTCGCAGTTGCTCTCGATCGTGAACGTGTTTCGCGCGCAGGGCGTCCGATCCGCCATCAATCATCTGGCCTTCGAACCATCCATCCTCGCCCGTCTGCCAGAGGCGCCGGCGCAGGACATCGACATATCCTTTGTCGGCAGCATTTCATCGGATCATCAGCAACGGATTGCACTGCTCGAGGCCGTGGCCGGACGACACGATCTCAAGCTCTGGGGCAATCTTCCGAACGCCCTTCCCGCCACTTCGCCCCTGCGTCGCTGCTTCCAGGGCGAGGTCTGGGGCCAGGACATGTATCAGGTGCTCCGGCGCTCGCGCATCACGCTCAACTCGCATATCGACTTCGCCGGCAACGAGGCGGGCAACATGCGGCTGTTCGAGGCGACCGGGGTCGGCGGGTTCCTGCTGACCGACTTCAAGGACAGTCTGAGCACCCTGTTCGCGCCTGACCGCGAGGTCGCTGTGTGGCGCTCGATCGACCAATGCCTCGAGGCCGTCGGCCATTATCTTGCCGACCACGCCAGCCGCGACAGAATCGCGCGGGCCGGCCAGGCGCGAACCATGGCGCAGCACACCTATCGCCACCGCGCGTCCGAGATATTGGCACTGGTTCAGGACATCGGGCGATAGCCAATGGCCCTTCCGCGTATCGTCCGACAGGTCGCAAAGCGCATCGTCAAGGCGGTACCGGTTCTGCGTCGCCAGATCCTCACATCGACCGATTACCGCGTCCTGAGCGGTATCGAGGAGGCGCGAGGCCTGGCGTCGTCGTCGGGCGGATGGCTGGCGGCGCGCACGGTCGAACGTCAGGAACGCGCCTACCAGGGCCTGATCGCCGCGATGAAGCGCGGCGAGCCGCGACTGGATTTCACCGTTGCCGCCGCGGCCGTGACGGCGACCGGCCTGGCCAGTCCCAGCCTGCTGGAGGTCGGCTGCGGCAGCGGGTATTATTCCGAGGTCTTCGGCACCCTGCTCGGCGGCAAGCTCCGCTATGCCGGGATCGACTATTCGGACGCCATGATCGCGCGCGCCCGCGCGCGCTATCCGTCGACGGCCTTCGAGGTCGCGGATGCGACCAGGATGCCCCATCCCGACGCCGCCTTCGACATCGTGTTCAATGGCGTGTCGCTGATGCACATCATCGACTATGCGTCCGCGATCAGCGAAGCCGCGCGTGTCGCCGGACATTCCTGCATCCTGCACACCGTGCCTGTGTTCGAGAGCCACGAGACCACGTACTTGCGCAAATACGCCTATGGCGCGCCGGTGGTTGAAATCATCTTTGGAAAACAGGAATTGATGGCATTGTGCCGGCGGTCCGGCCTGCGGCTCGAGCAGACCTGGCCGTGCATTCCCTACGACGTCTTCGAGGTGACCGGTCATCGCTCGATGACGGAAACGTACCTGTTCTCGAAACAAGCCGTCTGAGGCGCCGGGCAGCCGTCCCTATAGCGGCGCGAGGATCGTCTTGACGAATGGGCTGACGAGATTGTCCATCAGGACCAGTTCCTTGATCTGGCTCAGGCTGGCCCAGCAGAACATCTTCATGTCGGTCTCGATCACGCCCTCGTCGTCGAGAAAGACGATGATGTTTTCGTTCGATTTGCGCCAGAACCGGCCGCCCTCTTCGTTGTGTTCGGCCCGGTACACGAACCGCACGCCGTTGTCCGCGTCGAGCACCTCGACCATCGGCGGCCGCTTGCCGGCATGCGCGCGCCGGATGTTCGACCAGGTGCTCTGGATCGTCGGCGAGAACTGGATCGTCCCGATATTCCCCGGCTCGGCCTTGCCGTTGAGCAGGAATTGCACGCCGTCCGACGACGTCTCGCGCGCCAGCAATGCGAGGATGCCGCCCTCGAGCTGCGTGTAGATCGGCTGATCCCAGGATGCGACCTCGCGCAGGTCGCCGCTTTCGATGCGGACGCCCTCGACGCCGAAGAACTGTCCGGTCCTGTGGCGGACATTGCCCTTGTCGTCGCGCGACCAGCCGCGGACTTCGTCGAGCCCGATCAGTTCGGCCTTGAACCGGATCGCGCTGCGCTGCTGTTCGAGCCAGGCCAGGAGCGGCGCTGGATCCTTCGGCTCGATCGCCCGGGACAGAGCGATTCGCTCGCGGAACCAGTCGAGATGCGCGCGTTCGGCCATCAGATCACGTCCTTCAGCGCGTCGACGACGGTGTCGACTTCCTCGTCGGTCAGGTGCGGATACATCGGCAGCGAGAAGATCCGTTGCGCCTTGCGTTCCGCCACCGGGAACTGGCCTTCGCGATAGCCGAGATCGGCACTGCCGCGCATGAGGTGGATCGGCCAGCGATACGACACATTGCAGTTGATGTCGAGCTTGGCCAGCCGCTCCAGCACGCCGTCGCGATCGGTGGGATGCTCGACGACATAGACATAATAGGAGTGGCGGCTATGGGCGTTCTGGCGCGGCAATACCAGGCCGGTTCCGGCGAGCGCCTGATCGTAGCGCGCGGCGATGGCGCGGCGGCGCTCGATCCAGCCCTCGATGCGCGGCAGCTTCAAGGACAGGATCGCCGCCTGAACCTCGTCGAGGCGCGAATTGTAGCCGTGTCGCTCGGAATAATACTGCGTTTCCATTCCATAGAAGCGCAGACTGCGCGCGAGCTTGATGGCAGCCTCGTCATTGCTCATCACCATGCCGCCGTCGCCATAGGCGCCGAGCACCTTGGTCGGATAAAACGAGAACGACGAGGCGTGGCCGACGCTGCCAGACTGGTGATTCTTGTAGAGCGCGCCCTGCGACTGCGCACAGTCCTCCATCACCTTCAGTTCGTGCCGCTCGGCGATAACCATCAACGGGTCGAGATCGACGCACTGGCCGTAGAGATGAACGGGCACGATCGCCTTGGTGCGCGGCGTGATCGCGGCCTCGACCTGATCCACATCCATCAGGCCATCCTCGTCGCGGACATCGACGAACACCGGGGTCGCGCCGAGGGTACGGATCGCCGAGACCGTCGGCACCGCCGTATTCGGCACGGTGATGACCTCGTCACCGGCCTTCACACCGAGCGCGGCCAGCGCAATGTAGATGGCATCGGTTCCGCTGTTGACGCCAACACCGCCGCTGACGCCGAGATAGGCGGCCATCTCGCGCTCAAATTTGACGCCCTCCTGCCCGAGGATCAGCCGGCCCGAGCGAAACACCCGATCGACGGTGGCGAGGATCTCGTCACGCAGTTCGTCGTATTCGCGAAGATAGTCCCATACATTGATCGGCATCATGTTCTCACGCGGGGAGATGAGCGGGTTTGTGATTGAGCAGCGCCTCGGTAATCTGCTCGCGGCATCGGGCATCGTCGAACAGATCGCGGGCGAGCCTCGCGTGATCGCCATCCGCCGCCGCGCCGCACGCAGCTTCGAGGAACAGCGCGAAGGTATCGGCGGGCTCGAATGTCGCAACACTCTCCTGGTTGCGGACGCGCTGACGCCATTCCATCCGATGGTCGGGAGGTGGACTGAAAACGCGCTCCATTATCACAGAGCCCGCGCGACCGACAATCAGCAGGCGGTTCTGGTATTCGCCTTCGAAGCTGAAATGCCCCGAAAACAAGCCGCCATTGGCGAGCCGGGCCTGCACCGAAAAGCCCATGTCGACGCCGGTTTCAGGATGCCGGCCGCCCGCAAGCACCGCGAGGTCCGTCGGCGCACCGCCGCCCAGAATGCGCATGATGCTGGCGGCATAGGGCCCCATGTCGAGCAGGCAGCCGCCGCCCAGTTCCGGGTGATTGCGGAAATTGCCAACAGGCAATGGTGGAATGATGAATTGGGCCGCGACGTGCGTCAGGGGCCCGAGGTCGTTCAAGAACGCAGCCAGCCGCGCGAACTGCGGATGATAGCCGAACACCGTCGCTTCGGCGAGGAGGCGTCGAGCGCGCCGGGCCTCCTCGACCGCCAATGCGCTTGCCTCGAGCGACATCATCGCCGGCTTGTCAACGATCACATGCTTGCCGGCAGCAAGCGAGGTCATCACCCAGTGATCGTGCAACGCATTGGGCAGCGACAAGTAGACCATATCGGCCCCGCTCTCGCGCAACGCGGTCTCATAATCGGAGAAAAATCGCCCCGCCTTCGGCCAGGCCTGCGGCTGCGAACGGCTCTTGCTGGCGATCGCGACCTCGGTGATCGCGCCGACACGGGCGGCCGCGGGAATGACGCGCCGTTCCGCGATCGAAGAGTAGCCAAGGATCAAGAGGCGCATGTCGGTTCTCGGCATATCCGGTGGATTCACGTGCTGGGACTTTGCGGCGCGGCAATGGCCCGCCGCGTCACCACATCGATGCCGCGATAGGTCATGGTCCGCGCCTTGCGCAGCACGTTGAAAACATGATCCAGCGGCTTGCCCACGGCCGGCGGCCGGACGATGACGTCTGGTCCATGATCGAGATGCGCGCTTGCCTCGCGCTCGGCCGCCGCAAGCGCGGCGATATAGGGCTGATAGATCCGCTCCCGCACCAGTTTGGGAAATGGCGCATGAAAGACCCGATGACTGTTGAAATAGTATCGTCCGGTCCGCTTGACCCCATGGAAGTGAAAGAACACCAGCCTGTAGCGGGCGTCGATCACCACCGCCTCATCGCACCAATCCAGAGGGACGTCCGCGAGATTCCATGGCGCCAGATTGGCGCCGAGGTGCTCGATAACGTGGACGTTGGGAAATAGTCCGGGAAGCCGATCGAGATAGCGCTGGTCGGCGAAGCGGTCGCCGTCGACAAAATCGTGGCACCATTCGATACAGCGTTCGCGCCACCAGCGCAGCGCCACGATTCCCTCCACGCAGCGACGCACGCTCACCCATCCGACATTGTAGATGCCGAAGCGTTCCCGGTGTTCAAGGCCCCTGGCGAAGCGATGCGGGATGATGCCGAACGACGCATCCCCCATCTCGTCATAGATCGGATCGGGCGATGCGAAAAAGAACAGATCGCTGTCGAGGTAGGTGACCCATTCCGCCTCTGCATCGTTGTTGAGGACGTAGAGCTTCCAGGCCGGCGAGCAGGTGAAGTAATATTCGATCAGGCTCCGATTGCCCCGGGTGGCGGCAACCTCCGGTTCCGCTGCTTCGAAATCGGCAAGGCGCCGCGGCACAAGATCGGGCAGGTGGAGCGCGCTCAGGGCCTCATAACAGGCCTCGCTCAGGCAAAGCACCCACAGCCGCGCGCCCGGCGCGTGGCGCGCAAGCGAATGATACAGAGCAAGGCCGCGCGACAGGTAGTTGTGATCGAAATAGGTGCAGTAGACGCGCTTTGACATGTTGCCTTGCCGATCCGTCGCGGGATGCGCCGGGCCAGATCGGTCAGCCCGTTTGCCAAAGCATCGCAGCACCTTCCTATAGGAGCTTTCCGAAACTCGCAACGCGATCCACTTACCGACGTAACATATTGAAATTAGGTCGTTTTACATCAAAACCCTCGCCACGACCCCGGTTTCCGCCGCGATCGGCGCCTGTCCCGTGATCACGGCACGAGCCGGATCCGTCCCGCCACATCGAAGCATTTTGAGCTGGGCAATCCCGCGTGTTAACGAGGCCCTTGAAGAGATGATCGGAAAAGAGCGTCGGGCATGAATCGCAAGGGAATTATCCTGGCCGGGGGCCGGGGCACACGGCTTTACCCGCTGACGCTGGCCACCTCCAAGCAGCTCCTGCCGATCTACGACAAGCCGCTGATCTATTATTCGCTGACGACGCTGATGCTTGCCGGCATCCGCGAGTTGCTGATCATCACGACTCCGGAAGAAATCTCGCAATTCCAGCGCCTGCTGGGCGACGGTCAGCAGTGGGGGATCGAGCTGTCCTTTGCCACCCAGGACCATCCGGGCGGCATCGCGGAGGCCTTCCTGATCGGTCGCGATTTTCTCGCCGGCCGTCCGTCGGCGCTGATCCTCGGCGACAACATCTTTTACGGCGACAATCTGCGTGCCTTGCTGCGGGATTCGGCCGGCCAGGCGCAGGGCGCCACGGTGTTTGCGTGCTGGGTCGACGATCCCGAGCGCTATGGCGTGGTCGAATTCGACGCCTCCTACCGCCCGTTGCGGATCGTCGAAAAGCCGCAGGCGCCGACCTCGAACTATGCCGTGACCGGCCTCTATTTCTATGACGCCCGCGCGGTCGATGCCGTGCGCGAACTGAAACCGTCCGCCCGCGGCGAACTCGAAATCACCGATCTCAACCAATGGTACCTGGAACGCGGCGAACTCCATGTCGAACGCTTCGGCCGCGGCTATGCCTGGCTCGATGCGGGCACCCACGACTCCCTGCTCGAGGCCTCGCAGTTCATCCATATCGTCGAGAAACGTCAGGGCCTGAAAATCGCCTGCCCCGAAGAAGTCGCCTTCACCCAGGGCTTCATCGACGCCGAACAGCTGCTGCGGCTCGCCGAACCGATGAAGGGAACGGCGTACGGCCGGTATCTCATTCGCCAGGCGGGGACACGCTGAATCCCGCTAGCGCGGTATCGCCGCGATCATGCGCTCGCGAACGGCGTTGCTCGCCAACGGAGCGGCCAGAAGCGCCACGACCATCAGCCAAAGGGTGCATTCTCCCAGGAAATGCATGATCCCCGCCCCGGGCACGAGATGCCCGATCAGCGCACCGAGCCCCGCGCCAACGGGCACAATCGCCAGCATGATCGCCGACAGCAGCGCGACGTGCCGCAGCGGCCGGCTCAAGGTATCGGCGATGACGATCGCGAAGAGAATGCCGAGCTGCGCGACGATGTCGCTCGCCACCAGCGCGATGGCCGCCCCCAATGGACCCATCGCAGGAATTAGCACGAGCGACAGAACGAGAAAGATCGCGACCTGAAGCGATTTGGTCCACAGCAACAGGGGACCACGATTGCTGTAGTTGGCGTAGCTGAGCGCAAGGATGGCCGGCGCCGCAACACAGGTGCCGAGCAGCAGAACGATCGCAAGCATCGCATTGTAGGCGATCGCACCATGTGTCCAGATTTCGAAGAAATCCCGCCAGAACGCCAACGTCCCCGAGGTTACGACACTGACCAACAGCACCAGGATGACCGAGCTCCTGGCATAAAGCCCCTGCAGGCTGTCGCGCGCCCCAATCGCATGGTCATGCCCGAGTTCGGCCGCCAGCGGCAGCGTCAACTGGGTGCACAGGCCCCGCAGCAGGCTCGCGATGGTCCGCGTCAATCCCCATTGCGCAATGGCAATGCGATCCGACACGAAGATGCCGATGAAGAGAACCGAGAGATAGGTCAGTCCGGCCTCGGCAAAATTCATCACGCCGAAGGGAAACGCACCGGCAAACTGCGCCACGCTCCAGCGCCAGGAGATTGGCCCGCGCAGCTGGCCGACAAAAGGGAAGCGCCGCTTCAGGTCAATGAGGAGGATGAAGAGCGAGGCTGCGATTTGCCCGGCTACAAAGGCGACCACGACGACCAGCAGGCTGCCCGTTGCCATGATGGCGACGACCTGGCCTATCTGCCCCATCGCAATACCCCATGTCTGAACGCCAACCACCCGCCCGTAATGCCCGCGCGCCCGGTAAAGCGAACTGGCGAGATTCACGGGAAGGGTCGTGACCATGCCCAACGTCATGACCAGGAATGCGAGATCAAAACCAGGCTGCTCCAAAAATCCGAGCGCATGCGACGGCGGGATCACCGCGAACAGGGTCAGCAGCACCACCACAAGCAACGCCGTCAGCATGGCAAAAAGCTGGAACGCCGCGCCGTAATAGCGATCGGTCCGCCGATCGCAGTCAGCGCGCACCTTGAACGACAGGAAGCGGTTCAGGGACCAGACGTGCAGGCCGACGTCGCCGACGAGGACCAGATTGCCGGCGGCGAAGATCGTCAGCCAGGCAGACAGCGTGTCTCCCGACCAATATCTCAGGAACAGCGGAATCAGGATGATTTGCTGGGTCAGAGACAGCGCGAGTTGGACAAGGTTGGCCGACCATCCGCCAAAGATGCGACGCGCGCGGCTCAGACCCGAGCCTGTCATCGAGGCCTTTTTCCGATCGCGTTCATCGCATGGATGCCCAATCAAGCTCGCATCAAGTCAGGACAGCAGTTCCACCGGGCTTTGGGAGGCCAGGAAGTAGAGATTGTGCCGGGTCGGGTAGATCGTCTCCCAGACTCGAACGAATTGGAAATGCGGCGTGAAAAAGCGCCGTAGATCCTCCTTGTCCTTGAACTCATACTCGTGAAGGGAATTGCTCTTCTTGCCCGACTTGTCTTCCGTGAGAGTGTAGCCGCTCAGGATCCCCTGAGAACCGAGACGTTCGACGATCGCCCGCATGAGATCGTCGATCTCCTTCTCGGTAAAATGCTCGATCGCCGCATCCCACACGATATTGTCAAATGGCCCCGGTGGAAGCCCTTGACGAATGTCCTGCCTGACGAAGGATATGTTCGGCGCGGAATTGTACCGCCTGGCGTGCGCGACCGCGTCTTCGTCGAAATCGAGCGCGATGATCGTCTTGGCTCTCGTCGAGTAGAAATGCCGTGTGTTGAAGCCGTCGCCGCTGCAGATTTCCATCATTCTGGAATCTTCTTTCAGCACCATTCGCGAGAAGACGCCACGCTCGACCCACAGGCTGTTGTTGGTCGCTCCCCATTGCCAGTACTGATCGAGAAAATGGTCGAACCATTCAGGCCGCGGTTGAATACCCCACTGCAGCGCGAATTGCGCGAAGTGGGTCCAGCCGACAAGTTTGCGCAAGAAACAGTTTATGATTTCCAGGACAAATACTAGTACGCGCTTCAATGAAAGTCTCCTGGTGTGGTTGCGCAATTTTCCGCAGCGGGTACGCCTGGGAACGTGCCGCCGCCGGTCGGCAGTCGGGCTCTTCCGTTCACTAACTGACATGAAGCCATCCATCAAGTCTGAGGCGATCGCGGAACAGAAACGCAACGCCCCAAGTCACCCTAAAGAGACAAGATCCTCGATTTTGCGTCCTCCCTCCGATGACTTTTCCACGCTCGAGGCTCCCGGCGCATCTCAGCGCAAAATAAGGCTTCCAGCCAATTTCTCACACGCCCGGCGTCGGTCAGAAAGCTGAATTGAACAATGCCGCGGTGCTTGGAGAAGTGCCTGCCGAAATCCCGTTGGGCGCCAAGGGAATCCGCGCGGGCGGCCGCGTCGAAGAAGCGATCCTTGGGGCGGGCTTGCTCTACCGCACCCATTGACCACACTCCCGAAAACGTCAATTCTGCACTGGCATAGCCAGCATTCGCGAGGAAAAATGGTTGACTTGAGAACGTTTGACCGCACCGACGACGTTTCCAAACTCGATGGCTGCAACACCAGGAACGTTGAGTATCGATGGGATTGTTTCTCTAAAGAACTGGAAAACATTCCTCGTGGCAGCGAGGCTCTGGATTTTGGAGCAGGCTCGCTTCGCGACAGCTTTGAATTGGCAAAACGCGGATATAATGTCACGTCGGTTGATCTGGGTCACGATCTTCTGTTGTCCTACCAAGCTGACTACGATTGGCCGACGAATGGGACAACGCGGACGATGGTGACGGGCCAGGATTTGGCCAGTTGCCTTTCGCAGTTGGACAGCGAGAAATTTTCGCTAGTCATTTGTTTTGACGTTCTCGAACATCTCGAAGATGTGGTTTCGGTTCTTCGCCAAATGCGAACCTATCTGAAGCCGGAAGGCAGGCTTTTTGTCACGGTCCCAAACGGACGTACGCTGTTCGAACTGTGGTTCAGGTTGATTCTTGTTACCGCCAGGATGCTCGGAAAAAAGCTTCGGCCAGGTGAACCTCATTTGCAGCGAAATTCTCCCGAAAGATGGAAAAGGATATTGAACGAAGGCGGTTTTGACGTTCTGCATCACGAGATGCAGATTGGATTCTTCGTCAACACCGCTTCTGCATTGGTCCAGATCCCCCTTTACATCATCGGCCGACTGGTCCGCGCGATAGGGATTTCGTTCCCGACTGACAAGATTCACGATATCGTTTGCAGCAAGAAGGCAATGGCAAACCTCAACAGGATCGACGGAAAATCCAAACACTATTTCAACAATCTTTATGGGTGGAATTTGTTCATAGCGGCCAAGTTATAGTGCAAATACCGACTGTAGCTGCCGGGCACGCTGATCCCGGTGCTCGAAGAGAGCCGGATGTTCGCCGATCAGCCTGACTGCGCCATCATCTTTTCCTGGCACATCGCGTCCGAACTGGCACCAAACTGCGGGCCAAGGGCTTCGAGGGAGAGCTGGTGGGCCCTTGCCAATGACGTTCTGGTATCCGACATGCCGAACGGAAGCGGCAAGTCGGAACAAGATTGAGTACCTGATCGAAACGCAGGTGTGGCACAAGCACCCGGAAGAAGATCCTCGAAAGCAACGATGTCACGAATCAGGGAGATCGACGGACTGAGAGCGATTGCCATCCTGTCGGTCGTCGCCTGGCACTATATCGGTGCCAGTGCTGATGCCGGATCCGCCTCTCTGCTATGGAGAGTGACGATCTTCGGACGCTCAGGGGTGGATCTGTTCTTCGTCCTGTCCGGCTATCTCATCACGAGCATCCTGCTCAGGAACCGGGATGCATCGAATTATTTCTCGACATTCTATGCACGGAGGGCGTTCCGGATCCTGCCGATCTACTACGTGGTCGTCGGGCTGTATGTGCTCGGAAAGTCGTTCGATCTGTCGAGGGCCTTGTTCGAAGGGACAATTCCAACCTGGACCTATGTTGTTGGTCTGCAGAATTTCTGGATGACCTTCGAAAAGACCTACGGCGCGTTCTGGCTCGGCGGCACATGGTCGCTCGCGATCGAGGAACAGTTCTATTTCCTGTTTCCGATGCTCGTTGTCCTGCTGTCGCTGCTACGGCTGAGGCTTGTCCTGCTTGCCCTGATGATCGCTTGTCCGCTGCTGCGGATTTGGGCCTATTGGTACGGAGAACCGTTCGCGGGCTACGGCTATTATTTCCTCACTGCATTTCGCGCGGACAACCTCGCGGTGGGAGCGCTGATTGCCTGGTACGAAGTGACGGGAACGTCGCGCCAGGTGGCGGAAATCACGCGGAAAACCCTGATCGTCTCGGCCTGCTTATTTCCGGTCTACGCCGCCTTGATCGGCCGTCACACCGACATGCACATGGCGCTGTGGGGCCACACCTATCTGGCGTTGTTCTATGGCTCCCTGCTGTTCATGACGCTGCAGAACGCGGGGGCAGGCCGACTGGCGTTTCTGCGGAGCAAACCAGCGGAGTTCTTTGCCAGAATTTCCTACGCCCTTTACCTCGTGCATACGTCAGTGCTGCTTGCTCTCTCGATCTGGTCGGGCGTGTCACGTGATGTGTCGACCTGGTCCGGTCGCGTGCTTGCAGTTTCGGCCTTTGTCATGTCCGTCGGAATTTGCTGGCTGAGCTTCCGCCTGTTCGAGCAGCGCCTCATAGGGTTTGCGCATCGACGATTCGTCTATCTCGACGGCTCCGGGCCACGCGACGCGGCACGATCAGCCAATGGCGTCGGGTTACATCCGACGGACGAGATGGTCGCCATGCACGGCCGTGCGGCGCATGAGACGAAACCGGGATAAATGGCTCCAACTCAGTAGGACCAGCCCGCCATTCATGGGCCTATGATCCGGCCCATGAACGTCTGGACGTAGACGAGCAACGACCGCCGCTATAACTTTCCGTACGCGCAAACGAGCGTGTGAGTTCTCCCCGGAGTTTCCCCCATGCCCATCCCCCACGCTTCGCAGGCCCTGTCCCGCTTCACCGTGCTCGATCTGACCCGGGTCCGCTCCGGGCCGACCTGCGTGCGGCAACTCGCGGACTGGGGCGCCAATGTGATCAAGATCGACGCGCTGCTCGAGGATTCCGGTGGCGAGCAGCCGGGTGGGCCCCGACAAGGCTCGGATTTCCAGAATCTGCACCGTAACAAGAGGGCGATGACGCTGAACCTGAAGGACCCCAGGGGGCTTGAAGTGTTCAAGCGGCTCGCAGCGAGGGCCGACGTGGTGGTCGAGAACTTCCGCCCCGACGTCAAGGCCAAGCTCGGCATCGATTATGAGAGCCTGCGCCGGATCAATCCACGCATCGTTTATGGCAGCATCTCGGGCTTCGGCCAGGACGGCCCCTATCACAAGCGTCCCGGTTTCGATCAGATCGCCCAGGGCATGGGCGGCCTGATGTCGGTCACCGGCGCGCCGGGTGCCGGTCCAATGCGGGTCGGCATTCCCGTGGCCGACCTCACCGCCGGCCTGTTCTGCGCCATCGGCATCCTGACGGCGCTTCTGGAGCGCGACGTCTCCGGCGAAGGCCAGTGGGTGCAAACCTCACTCCTGCAGGCCCAGATCTTCATGCTGGACTTCCAGGCGGCGCGCTGGCTGATGGAAAAGGAGGTCGCCAGGCAGGCCGGCAACAACCATCCGACCAGCATCCCGACCGGCGTGTTCAAGACCACCGACGGCTATATCAATATCGCGACCACGGGTGGACGAATCTGGGAGCGCTGCGCCCAGGCGATCGGTGCCCCGGAACTCGTCACCAATCCCGACTATGCGACCGCGCCGGCGCGTTCCAAGAACCGCGACGCGCTCAATGCCGAGATCAGCAAGCTCACCGAGACCAAGTCCACCGAGACCTGGGTGAGCGAACTCAACGCCGCCGGTGTGCCCTGCGGACCGATCTATTCGATCGACCAGATGTTCGAGGATGCGCAAGTTCAGCATCTCGGCATCGCGCAGGACGTGCCGAACGCGGAAGGTCGCCACATCCGTCTGGTCGGCCAACCGGTGCAGCTGTCGCGCACGCCGAGCAGCATGGTGGCGCGGCCGCCGGAGTTCGGCGAGCAGACCGAGGAAATCCTTGCCGAATTTGGCTTCGGCGCAGATGAGATCGCGGACCTGAGGCAGCGCAAGGTGGTGTGAGGAACGGCCACCGCCTGCCGACAACAAGAACCCGGCGCGAGGCCGGGCTTTGAGTTTCAGGGAGGAGGAAGCTCTGCGGCTGGTGACCAGCGAGTCGCCGCACCGACACAAGCAGGAGCAACCATAGGGATTTGCGGCCTCCAGCGCTGTCACTCCGAAGCCACATCAACAACTATTGCGCGCTGCATGTATTTTTACAACACAGCGAGAACTCACGCGTAAGCCCATATTCTCCCGTTGTTTTTTGGAATTGCCTCAGACCACGAGAATGTCGGTATTGTGCAGGACATAGCTATTCTGCAGATGCGCCATGGCGATCTGCCCGCCGGGGGCGGAGCCATTGGCGTCGAAATAAAGCGTGTGGGTCGCGGTGTTGAACCAGAACTGCTGCGCCGTGGTGGTCGGCCCCGTGGCGTTGGCGACGAAGTGGGACGCGTCGAGCACGCCGGCGTTGGCGCCGCCGATAGCCAGATGGCTGCCGAAACCCGCTGCTGCGACATCGATCAGGCCGCCCGCGTGGAAATTATAGATCTGGTCGAGGCCCTCGCTCGTCGCATTGAACACGAACTGATCGTTGCCGGCGCCGCCGATCAGGGTATCATTGCCGGCGCCGCCGATCATGACGTTGCTGCCGCCGCTGCTGCTGATGGTGTCATTGCCGGCGAGAGCGAACATGATGGCGTTGGTGCCGGCCAACGAATTCGCGTTGGCGTTGCCGACGACCACGGGAACGACGGTCGAGACGTTGTTGCTCTCGCTGCTCTCGGCGACCTTGGACGTCGCGTCAGCCATCGCGCCGAGATAATAGGTGCCCGCGGCAAGATTCGTCGGCAGTGAAAACGAAATGCTCTGGTTCTGCGAGCCGCCCGCCTGCAGGGTTGATGCGGCAAACGTGCCCAGCAACGTATCCGACGTCGTGATCGTGCTGTCGGTCGACAGATAGAGGCCGCTGACGGACGCCACCGCCGAAGCCGCTCCAGTATCCTTGAGCAGAAAGTTCGCCGTGGTCCCCGTCAGGTTGAACCCGCTGAGCGAGAGATCGGCAAGCGGCGGCGGCGCCGATCCGATGTGAAAGCCCAGGGCGTGAAGCAACTTCAGATCGACGCTCGAGAGCGCCTGACCCGTGCTGCCGTTGTAGAATTCATCGAACGGATCGTTCGGCCCCTGCACACCCGAATTCAGAAAGTCGCTGGGATCGGACGACCGGCCGAAATCCGCCAGCTTGGTCACGCCTCCATCCAGCGAGAAATAGCTGGCGGGCGCCGTGGCGCCGCCCTGGAACAGACGCACGCCCGGGCTCGTAAAGCGAAACAGATCGAAAATATCGGGAGCCGGGCCGTAGGGCACGCGACCCAACGCATGGGTCAGTTCATGCAGTGCCACGCCCACGAGCAGATTCGGGTTGATGTCGGTGGCGAAATAGGCGCTGCCGTCATCGGTCGTTTTGTCGTTGGCGCCCAGGAGGCCGAACAGCTTCAGTTCGGCGTTCCAGACGGCAACGTTGGATTGGCCCTGAATCGAGGTCCCGCTCGGCAGAAAATTGAACGTCGTGTCGCCCGGCGCCGCGACCTTCATCAGGTCGGCTCGGATCAGCGAATAGCTCTCGTACAAGCCGGCATCGGGGCCCGCCGCGGCTCCGCCACCCTTGCCGCTGTAGTCGATCTTGAGATTGACCGTGATCTTGTCGGAAATCGCGTTGGCCAGGATCGTCGCAGCCTGCTGAATGCCTGCACGGAAAGCTGCCGGCGCGGCCATGGCGGCGGCATCGAAAATGAGATCGAAGGTGATGCCGCCGGTCGTCACCACGACGGTCGAGGCGGCAAGGCTCGCACTGGGACTTGGCGGTGTCCCCTGATTTGCACTCACCGCGTCGGGCCCGTTCCCAACGACGGTCGTGGTGTGTCCCGTCCACCAGGATGCGAAGCTCGCACCGCTGGAGAATTCATTGTTGTCGAAGAGATCGTCATCGTGCAGAAACTTGTTCTTCATCGCCCAACCTGGTTCGAAAAATGCCAGCCAACGACGTTTGCTCGCTCCGCAATTTTACGGATCAGGCGCGCCACGTCTGGCCTTGAGTCATGGCACGTCTTGTTGCAACGTTGGGGCAATGTTCGCTCGGGCGTTAATCCGAAGTTTCAGCGCGCGCGCGAAATTCGCAAACGCCGCATTCCGCTACCGCGTCAAGGCGCGACGCACGCCGACGGCAAATCAATCCGCCTTTCGCGGAGCAATCCAACGAGGCGAAAACGCGGCCGGCGCTCACGATGAATCAATCCTGGAAACACGCGCCTCAGGTCTTGGCTGGCCGAAGCAACCCGCCGAAACCCGCAACGGCCTTGTCGATCAGCGGCCAGAACAACAGCAGGATCGCGAGCGTCGTGATCGAACCGACGAGACAGTTCGACCAGAACACTTTCATGTCCCCGCCTGATCCGATCATCGACAGCCGGAACGCGTCTTCGGCGCGACTGCCCAGCACCAGCGCAAGCGTGAAGGGCGCGAGCGGAATGCCGATCTTCTTGAAGACATAGCCGACCACGCCGAAGCCGAGCATCAGCCAGATGTCAAACATCGCATTCTGGATCGCATAGGCGCCGATCGCGCAGGACACGATGATCATCGGCGCTACGGCTGCGAACGGCACGCGCAGGATCGAGGCGAAGATCGGCACGGTGGTCAGCACCAGCACCAGGCCGACGACATTGCCGAGATACATCGAGGCGATCAGCCCCCAGACGAAGTCCTTGTGCTCGACGAACAGCAGCGGCCCCGGATTGAGACCCCAGACCATCAGGCCGCCGAGCAGGATCGCCGCGGTGCCAGAGCCGGGAATGCCGAGCGCGAGCATCGGCAGCAGCGCCGCGGTACCTGACGCATGGGCCGCGGTCTCCGGCGCGAACACGCCCTCGATGCGGCCCTTGCCGAAACTGTCCGGGTCCTTGGAAAAGCGCTTGGCGAGGTTGTAGCCCATGAAGGAGGCGGCGATCGCGCCGCCTGGCGTGATGCCGAGCCAGCAGCCGATGGCCGACGACCGCAACAGCGTGACCCAGTATTTCGGCAGGTCCTTCCAGACCGCGAGCACCACGCGCAGGCTGATGCTGGCCGCATGTCCGCGCAGCGCCAGCCGCTCTTCCATCGTCAGCAGGATCTCGCTGATGCCGAACAGGCCGATCACCGCGACCAGGAAGTTGATGCCGCGCAGCAGTTCACCGGAGCCGAAGGTCATGCGCAACTGTCCCGACACCGTGTCCATGCCGACGCCGGCGAGCAGGAGACCGAGCGACATCGAAATGACCGTCTTGTGCTTGGCCTCGCGGCCGAGGCCAACGAAGGAGCAGAAGGTCAGGAGATAGACCGAGAAGAATTCCGGCGGCCCGAATTTGAGCGCGAAGGACGAGATCAGCGGTGCCAGAAACGTGATCAGCAGCACCGCCACAAGCGAACCGATGAAGGACGAGGTGAATGCCGCGGTCAGCGCTTCCGCCGCCCTGCCCTGTTGCGCCATCGGATAGCCGTCGAAGGTGGTGGCGACCGACCAGGCCTCACCGGGAATGTTGAACAGGATCGAGGTGATGGCGCCGCCGAACAGCGCGCCCCAATAGATGCAGGACAGCATCACGATCGCCGAGGTCGGGTCCATGGTGAAGGTGAGCGGCAGGAGGATCGCCACGCCGTTCGGGCCACCGAGCCCGGGCAGCACCCCGACGAAAATGCCGAGCACGAGCCCGACCATCATCAGGGCGAGGGTCTTCCACGTCATCAGGACGGCAAAACCGTGCAGCAGCAGGCCGAAAGCTTCCATCAACTCGTTCCACCCATTCCGTCATTGCGAGGAGCGGAGCGACGAAGCAATCCAGTCTTCCCGGCCGCTGGATTGCTTCGCTTCGCTCGCAATGACGGTTGAATTCGCATTAATACCCGAACGCCGCTTCGAGCGGCCCCTTCGGCATGATGACGTCGAAGGCGATATCGAAGGTCACGAACATGATCGCGGTGAACACCAAGGCCGTGAACAGGGACTTCCACAGCGCGATCTTGCCGACCAGCCGCATGAAGCCTGAGATCAGGACAAAGCTCGCGACATAGAGGCCGAGAAACTGCGTCACCAGGCAGAACAGCAGCGTCGGCACGAACACCGCCAGAACGCGACGGGCTTGCGCACGTGTGACGAATGTCTCGGCGGCCTCCTTGCGCGACAGAAAGGCCGCGCCGAGACCATAGAGACTCGCGCCAGCCAGAATCACCGCCAGATAGAAGGGAAAGAGGCCAGCCTGCGGGCCGGTCGAATCCCAGGAGATGCCGGTTCGCCAGTTGTCGTAACCCAGCGTCGCTGCCAGTACGATCAGCAGCAGCGACGTCACCACGTCCACTGTGCGGGTGCTCGTCACAACAGGCGAATCGGGCTCCGGGGCCGTCGGATCGTCGACGGCAATTTCAAGTTCGGATTCGGACATTGGTTGCACACAGGATGGGGGGAAACTTCTCTCCCGCCTAGCAAGCGGAGGCGAAGGAGCAGGCTAGTGGAGCATCTCCGAAATTCGAATCATATCGACATCTTCCCCGGACCTCATCCTGAGGAACGTCGCGCAAGCGATGCGTCTCCGGACGATGCTTTGCATCGCCTTGAGAAGGATGGCCGCGGGCGACGGCCGTGCAAGCGGCCATCCTTCGAGACGCCCGGCTTCGCTACGCGATGCCGGGCTCCTCAGGATGAGGTCCGGGGACTTCATACCGATTGCCTTCATGGAATCGATCCACTAATTCGCGACGAACCCCGCCTTGGTCATCAGCGTCTTGTTGACCGCGTCGTCTTCCTCCAGGAACTTGACCATGTCGCTGCCGGTGATGAAGATCGGCTTCAGCGCCTGTTTTTCCATGTAGTCCTTGTACTCGGCCGTCTGCGTCACCTTCTGGAACAGATCGACATAGAACGCCTGCTGTTCCGACGTCACCTTGCCCGGCAGGAACATGGCGCGCAGCATCAGATACTGCACGTCGAGGCCCTCCTCCCTGCAGGTCGGAATGTCGTGCCAGGACTGCGTCTCGGTGACCTTGGAGGTGTAGGAAATCCGCTCCCGGTCGAACACGCAGAGCGGACGGACCTGGCCGGCGCGCCAGACCTCGAGATTTTCGCTCGGATTGTTGACGTTGGATTCGGTGTGCTTGCCGACCAGCTGGGTGGCGGCCTCGCCACCCGACTTGTAGGGCAGGTAGGAGAACTTCGCACCGGTCTGCTGCTCGATGAACACGGTGAGCACATGGTCCTCGCGCTTCGACCCCGTGCCGCCCATCTTGAAGGGCGCGCTCGCGGCCTTCGCGGTCTCGATGAACTCCTTCACCGTCTTCGGACCCTCGACATTGTCCCACAGCACGAACTGGTCCAGCGCGACCACCGACACCGGCGTCAGTTCGCGCCAGTTGAACGGAATCTTCGCCGACAACGGCAGCATGTAGATCAGCGAATAGGCGATCAGCACCTTGTTGGGATCGGCCTCGCTGGATTTCATGTACATCAGCGCTTCCGCGCCGGAGGCGCCGCCCTTCAGCGACACCACGATCGGCTGCTTCATCAGATTGTTCTTCTGGATCGCCGCCTGCATCATGCGCGCCATCTGGTCCGACGCGCCACCGGCACCGGCTGCGACCACGATCTCCACCGGCTTGGTCGGTTCCCATCCCGCCATCGCCGGCGAGCCGGCCAGCAGGGCCGCCAGCGCGGCGGCAGCTTTGGTCATGGTGCGCAAATGTTTCATCCCTGTCGCTCGTTGGTGCCCGCGGATCGGTCGGGCGGCACTGTGCTTGTTTATACCACCGATTTCAAGCCGGTAGCCCCATCCGGATGATGTCTTTCGCGCGAGACGCAGGAGGTTAGCGGCCTGTCTTCGGAAGAACGGACAAAATCTCGCCCCGGCCCACCGCCGTCATGCCCCGCTTCAAGCGGGGCATCCCCTACACCGCGGCTTGTCGATCGATCACCAGCACCTCTGCGAGCCATCATAGCGAGCGCCAAGCCATCCATCGCGCCGCGAGCCGAAGAATGGATTGCTTCGTCGCGGTCGCTCCTCGCAATGACGGTCGAAAGCGCCCCCACCCACCGCCGTCATGCCCCGCGCATGCGGGGCATCCAGTACACCGCGGCCTATCCGTGCGATCACCAGCGCCTCTGCGAGCCATCATAGCGAGCGCCAAGCCATCCATCGCGCTGCGAGCCGAAGAATGGATTGCTTCGTCGCTGCCGCTCCTCGCAATGACGGTCGAAAGCGCCCCGCTCACCGCCGTCATGCCCCGCTTCAAGCGGGGCATCCCGTACGCCGCGGCCTATCCGTTCGATCACCAGCGTCCCTGGAATACTGGATCGTCCGGTCAAGCCGGACGATGACAATTGAGAATGCGGTATCGTTCCACGCCAATACAGACATGCCTTTAAGCTCCGCGGCGCGACGCGCCCGAGATTTGCATGAAGTTCTCGCCCTTCCTTGAAGAGGGCGCGGGGAATGCCGGGTGCCCAATGCACCCGCAGCCTAGTGTGCGCATATTGTTAGTTAAAGTATGCACACCAGTATTCACAGCGGAGGCACCGGAAACATCCGGCATTCCCCACGCAGTGGTTTTACAGTTTCCTCCGCGCTCTTCCCGGGGACCACCGCTTTGTTGACCCCGTCATCCGCGCGATGCGTTGGCATCTTGCGGACTTGACGCCTGCTTCGGGGCGCCAGAACCACACGGCTTCACCGTCCGCAACGAGAAGCGCTCGTCTCACGCTCCGCTACGGCCACCGCATCCCACCCCGCGAACGTGGCGATCGCGTCTCGCCCCTCTTGGTGAGGCGGGATGGCGAGACTGGTAGCATGCATTTCTGAAAAACGGAAGCATAATATTTTTCGCCGGAGGGCTGGACAGGAATTCGCGAACGCCGCCCGTCGGGCAACTCACTTTGCAAGGCAGAGTGAAAAAGCAACTGCAGTGTAGCGCTTTCTGGTTCCTCGGCCGCAGCCGCGGAGACCGCGGCTGCACCCCGGGTGACCGCGGCGATACCCGGGACTTGCTTCCCGGCGCGCTCATCCCCGCATGTCGCCAACCCTGATGCGGGCTATAACTGACGAAATCGGGTCTTAAGAAGTGGATCTCAGGGGGGACCAATGAAACTTGCGCGATCGGCAGCCTGGCTGCTCCTGATATCTGACTTGCAGCTGAGTTCACCCGGGACGCCTGCCGCCAATGCAACCATGGTCCTGGGAGGATTAGGACCCGTATGCATCAGCGTGTCCGACCTTGCGGAGAACGGAGACCTTGAAACGCGCAACGACCTCGCGAAGCGAGTCCGTGACGTAGTTCGTATCAAGGTCGAGGAACTCCGCTCAGCCAGGACCGTTCGGGCAGAGCCGGACTGCATCAGGCCCAATCAGCCAGGTTTCGATAACCAGCTGATGCTCGAGCTTTCGGTCAAAAGGCAGAAGATCAAGGTGAAGGATCGCGATTGGAACCTGGTCATCGTCGGCGGAGTGTCCGCAGACGGTCTCTTTGCGGACAGGGCCGTACAACCAATCGTGATCTTGCAAGAGGATAGCGCTTCTGACGACGGCGTGATGGACGCGCTTTTGGCGTTTCTTGATCGCACTTTGATGGCGGCGCTGCGGCCACGGTAATTCACTTCGAAGCGTGCGGTCGGGTAGGATCGAGGCGCGGACCGGGCTTCGCATGATGCCGACGTTTCCTCGATCCCCCCTATCATTCCGTACGGCGGGTTTTCCCCGATACGGCTGCAAGGCTGGCATTTCAGATGGCGCCTTCCCGATTGCCACGTGCGCTTAAGTCTGCTCCCGACATTCGCGCCGTGTCAGCCAGTTTGCATCCATCCTTCGTGCACCTCGTGGTCCAACGGTTGTCCCGCACTGTGTCGGGACGCGGACTCGATCGTGCACCGCCATGAGTGGAATCACCACTCCTACTGCCCCAGGGGTCCTCGCTCCTGCCCGAGTTTTGCTGTCTCGGACCATCATCACTTAATCGACCCCATCCGCCCCACTCGCAGGCACATCACGATTTCACCGCATGGCGGCTTATACGCGATGTCTTCGCTGTGCGGGAGCGCCGAGGCGACCCACGAGTGGTTCCGAGCTTTCGCTGCACATTCCTTCCTGACATGCCGCCCTCTCCGACCACGAGGAGTCCGGACATCGTGACGTCCAAATTAACGATGCCGACATGGTCTTCGCCGCTGACTAACCGGCTCGACACTCCCAATGCTCCCACAAGATTCGTGTTACGCGGGCGCTCACTTTCGCGGCTTCACTGGTTCACAATTGCTACGGCCTGTCAGGTTGCTCGCCTCCCCGGACGAATCTGACTGAAATCAATCTTCAGCCACCGGAGGCTTTTACGTCCAGGCTTCCGACGGGTCGGTCACCCTTCCCATCGCTGGATATGACTACGACATCGATTGGACTCCTATGTCGGCGGGACTTGCACCCGCTGGAATGGCAGCTAGCTTCGCTGCACTAGCCCGCGTGAGCGCAGCGATATACCCGGGACTCGCTTGCTGAACTTGTCTCACCCCGCTACGGCAGATCACGCGGCTCGCCAAAATCGAGTCCGGCCTCAATGTTAGGTAACCGATGCGGTTGACCGCGTTCATCGGCTCGATAGATTGAGTGATCAGTCGCTGCAAGCCCAAAGGAAACGGCTTTGGTCGAGATTGTTGCCGGCGGTCTGGCCGATCCCCAGGTCATCCATCTCCTCAGCGTTCATCTGTCGACGGCACGCGCGCAAACCGCGCCAGAGAGCGCCCATGCGCTGGACGTGTCGGGACTGCAGGCGCCGGAGATCTCGTTCTGGTCTGCCTGGGAGCAAGGCCAGCTGCTTGCGGTCGGCGCGCTGAAACGCCTCTCGACGACGCATGGGGAGGTCAAGTCGATGCATACCGCCGAAGCCGCCCGCGGCCGTGGCATCGGCTCGGCCATGCTGCGTCATATCATTGACGTGGCGCGCATGAGCGGAATGGCGAAGCTCAGTCTCGAAACCGGATCCTCCGATTATTTCAAGCCGGCCGTGGAGCTGTACGAGCGTCACGGGTTCGTCGCGTGCGCGCCGTTCGATGGCTATCGGCCGGATCCGAACAGCCTCTTCTTCACCCGCGATCTGTAGGCGTCAATCAACAGGGCATCGCCCGACGCAACGGCTTGCAGTCAACAACACGCTCCATCGCGACATTCATGCGTCAGAACGCCGACGACGCCATGCCCATTCCGGCGACTGCGGGGTCGGACGTTGGGCGGCAACCGACACGCGCCACTCGACCGCACCGCTCCTGGCGGTTTGACGCGCAGTCTCATTTTTTGTCGTCGCCAAATCAGGCAGCACTACTGACGCATAAAGCGACGCGACGTTGCACTTCGGCTTTTGGGCTGCCTCTGCCGACGTCACCGGTTTGCTGCACTGCCGATCCGCCCCGAGAAATTTCCGACCGTCACATTCGATGTTCCCTCCTGTGCATTCACAGCGCGCCCAATTAACGTTAGGTTGCGCCCGTCATTCGGCCTGTCGAAACACCGGCATCGCAGGAAGACACGCGTTTCGACAGACGATCAGGCGAAGGGCTGCGACAACGCAGTCATGAAATCAAAAACGCACTGGAGGAAGAGCCCATGACGAAGCAACCGAAACATCTGGCTGCGCCCATCGCGCTTGCCATCGCGACGACGCTCGCCGCGTCGTCGGCATTGGCACAGACGGTGGATACCGCGCGCATCGAAGCCGGCGGCCAGAACGACTGGCTGACCTACCACGGCTCCTACAAGTCCTATCATTACAGCCCGCTCGCGCAGATCAATGCCAACAACGTGTCGAATCTGGGTGTTGCCTGGATTCACATTCCGGGACGCTCCACGCGCGGCCTGCAGTCCATGCCGCTGGTCGCCGACGGCGTGCTCTACTACACCGGCTCCTATAGCCGAACCTTCGCGCTGAACGGCGCCACCGGCGAGGTGATCTGGTCCTATTTCCCGGAACTGGATGAGGCGCTGATCGCGCGCCAGACCCACTCGCCCTATAATCGCGGCGTCGCGCTCGGCGAGGGCAAGGTGTTCGTCGGCACCATGGATGGCCGGCTGATCGCGCTCGACGCCAAGACCGGCAAGGTCGCCTGGGACACCAAGCTGGTCGACTCGCAAAAGCTCACGGTCGGTTTCACCGGCGCGCCGCTCTATGCCAAGGGCACCGTCGTGATCGGCTCGCAAGGCGGCGAATGGCCGGGCCGCGGCCCGATCTTCGGCATCGATGCCGCAACGGGCAAGAAGAAATGGGAGTTCCTGACGGTTGCCGGCACCGACGAGGCCATGAAGACCTGGGGCAACGACTCCTGGCGCACCGGCGGCGGTGGCGGCTGGATGCCGGGCACCTTCGACTCCGAGACCAACACGATCATGTGGGGCACCGCCAATCCGGCGCCGCTCTATGACTGGTCGGGCGCCGACTACAAGACGCAAGGCGCCCGTCCGGGCGACAATCTCTACACCACCTCGGTGATCGGTCTCGATGTCGATACCGGCAAGCTGAAGTTCTACCATCAGGAACTGCCGCACGACGCCTGGGACTTCGACAGCGCCGTCGGTGAGTTCCTGATGCTCGAGCGCGACGGCCAGAAACTCGTCGTGCATCCCAACAAGAGCGGCTTCGTGTTCGTCTACGACCGCAGTTTCGCGGTCAAGAACGTCTGGCGTCTCGTTCAGAACATCAACTTCGTCAAGGATATCGACCCCAAGACGGGCGAGTTGATCGGCCGCCGCGATTTCGCGGCGGGCAAGGTCACCGGCGACCCGCTCTGCCCCTATATCGGCGGCGGCGTCAGCTGGAACGGCGGGTCCTACAACCCGAAGAACGGCCTGTACTACAAGATCGGCCAGGAATGGTGCATGACGCTCGAGGTCCAGAAGACGACGCCGGTGGTTGCGCCGCAGGTGCAGCTCAACATCGGCGCCGACTTCAAGATCGCGCCTCCTCCGGGCGGCGAGATCTATGGTCACCTCGACGCGCGTGATCCGGTGACGGGTGCGAAGAAATGGGAAGTTCGCTTCCCCGAACCGCCGATTGCGAGCGTGCTGTCGACCGGCGGCAACCTGGTCTTCGTACCGGACGCGCGTGGCGTGGTTCACGCCTACGATGGCGACTCCGGGACCGAACTGTGGAACCACAACAACGGCACCGGCCATCAGGGTGGCATCGTCAGCTACTCCGTCGGCGGCAAGCAGTATATTGCCATGACCGCCGGCTTCGGCGGCATGTTGTCGGACGATTACGCCGCGACCTTCGGCGGCGTCTTCAAGAGCATGCCGCGCGACGATGGCGCGCTGATCGTCTACAGCCTGAAATAGGCGGCTACCGACCATCTGCCGGAGAGCGGGCGCAAGCCCGCTCTCCGCGCGTTCGAACGGACTGATTGGAACTCGCTGAACTGGATTTGTGCGTATGAGATTGAAACTGAACGGCACCGCGTTGCAGGCGGCGGTGCTGGCCGCGTCGCTGGCAGGTGCCCTGCCGACCGCCGCGCAGCAGCCTGCCGCCACTGCCGCGCCGGACAATGCAGCATTCGATGTCGACCAGCTGTTCGCGGGAACCTGCGGCTTCTGTCATGCCGATGGCGGCCGCGCCCCCGGCAGGGGGCCGCAGCTCATGGACTCGCCCCGCGACGACGAATTTCTCCGAAACCGCATCAAGACCGGCAAGAACGGCGCGATGCCGGCGTTCGGCCAATCCTTCAGCGACGCGCAGATCGACGAGATCGTCAAGCACATCCGGGCCTTGAAACCACGCTAGATGGGTTCGCGCGCCCCGCCGCGAACTTCCGATCGTAAAGCCGCCGCAGACATGATGCGAACTCCGGATTCGCGCCACCAGGGATGATCGGCATGAAAGCACTTCTTCCTCTCATGGTCACCGCCGTCATCGGCCTGACCGGTCCGGCACAGGCGCGCTCGCTCGACACCGTCCGTTCGTTTGGGACCATCGGGCTGTGCGCCCACCCGAATTCGCTGCCATTCGCCAGCAAGGCGGGCGACCCGCCCGGTTTCCAGGTCGAACTCGGGCAGGCCCTGGCGCGCGAACTCGGCCTCGCGCTCAAGCTCGACTGGATCATCACGCAATACCAGATCCGCAGCGCCGACTGCGACATCATGATGGACGTCATCGCGGATCGCGAGGCTCAGGGCGAAACCCGCCTGCGGATTTCAAAGCCCTATTATCGCACGGGTGTCGCGCTTGCCGTGCCTTCGGCAAGCAAGCTCACGTCGTTCAAGAGCCTCGACGAGCATACCAAGGTCGGCGTTCAGGTCGCATCCATGGCGGCGATGATCATCGGTCAGCGTCACGTGCCGACATCGACCTTCGGATTCGAGATCGACAGCCTCGAGGCGCTCGCCAATCACGAGATCGACGCCGCGGCCGTGACGCCGGCCATCGCCGCCTATTACAACCAGACCCATCCGGACAAGGCCATCCGCATCCTTCCTCCCGACGAGAGCGAGGCCAACCTCAACTGGAACGTCGCCGTCGGCATGATCCGCCCGGACGACGGCTTGCGCGATGCCATCGAGGGCGCGCTCGAGCGATTGCGCGCCGACGGCACGGTCGAACGCATCTACAAGCGCTACGGCGTGGTGCTGCAGGCGCCGAAATAACAGGCCCCACGTTCACATCCCTGCTCATCCTCGAGCGGTGCTTGCGCTGCCGTGGCCCGCTTTGGGCCGCGCGAGAGCTGCCTGTTGAGCCGACCGCGTCTCCTCGTCGGCTCCGGCACGTTCCGCCGTCAGCGGAGGAAAGTAACTATCGCATAACTAGCAATCGTTCGATTTTCCCGCCTTCGTAGTGTCATTCCGACAATGACCTCCCGACAATTCGATCGACCACCAAAAATGGACAGTGACCGCCAATAGCGTCGAACTTACCGTCCCTCGTTGTCGGTCTGCGCAGAGATTCCTGTGAGGTTGCGGCGAGATCGGTGGAGATATTCTTCCCCGCAATCTCAGATCGGGTGCGTTTATGACCGCGACTGCAGGCGCAGCCTCTTTTATTCCTAGCGCCAATGGTTGGGACCGTTGTCAAACACGACGAAGCGATCGTGATGACAAGGTCGCATAACGGGGTTGAGGGGTGAGCTTTCTCGGTCGTGGGTCGACGCGTGGGAACTTGCGTTCCATGCAAGTCGCGAGAGCGGTCATTGCGCCGGTTCGATCGGCGGCTGGAAAGCCGCGAGCCAATCGATTGCATTCACTTCTAGCGACCTCGTTATCGCTTGTAAGCCTCCCCCTACTGCAGGCATCGGCCCTTGCCCAGACCGCCTCCCAGATCACCCCGCCGAGTTTCGCTCCGAACCTGGAACACAGCGGCGGCTTTGCGATTGCGGGTACGCCGGGACTGGCGACACCCGCGGGTGCGGAAAACCTGTTCGTCAGGCTCTCCGGCGTGACCGTCAGGGGCGGCTTGCCGACGCTCGCGGCGGCCACCGCCGAACTCGAAGCAAAGCTCACCGGCCACAGGGTTTCCGGCGCTGAAATCTTCTCGGCGGCACGCGAACTCGAGACGGCCTATGCGAAGGCGGGTTATGTGCTGGTACGGGTGATCCTGCCGCCGCAGAAACTCGGCCACGGTGCAAGACTGCAGTTGGTCGTGGTCGACGGCTTCATCGAGCGGATCGAGACCAGGGACGTGCCGGAGCGCGTGCGCCATCGCATCCTGCGACTGCTCGAGCCCCTGACCGGACGGCGCGGTCTCACGCTGACCGAGATCGAGCGCCGGGTGCTGCTGGCCGGCGATACGCCGGGCGTGATCCTGCGCTCGACGCTGGCGCCCGGCAAGGGCGAAGGCGCCACCGTGCTGGTGATCGATGCCAAGTATCAGCCGGTGTCGGCGACGCTGACATTCGACAACACGCTGTCGAAAGCGCTGGGCCGTACCACGCTCGGTGCCGGCCTCGACGTCAACGGTGTCGCAGGCCTGGGCGAACTGGTGTACCTGCGCGCCAGCGGCCATCCCAGCGAGGGCGACAACGGATTCGTGGCGCGCTATCCGCGCAACCGCACGTGGGCCGCGGGATTCATTCTGCCGCTCTGGATCGACGGCCTGACCTTCAACGCGGAATATGCCGACGCGCGCACGACGCCGGAAGCGGTGGCGGGGATCCAGACCACCGATGTGTTCGATCGGCTGTCATTGCGGCTGCGATATGCCTGGCTGCGCGGCCGCATCGCCAACGTCAACAGCGAACTCGCATTCGACGCGCTGGACGAGAAGCAGAGTCTGTTCGTGGCCACAGTGCCGGTGCCGCTGTCGCAGGATCGCCTGCGAGTCGTACGCCTCGCTAGCGATGGCGACGTGCTGACGCCGTGGGGCGCCGTCATGTCCGGCCGCGCCACCGCATCGTTCGGCATCGACGGGCTCGGCGCGCGCACCGCGGCGCAGGCGACGCCGATCCTGCCGTTGTCGAGACAGGGCGCCGACGCCACCTTCAACAAATTCGACATCGTGCTGGGCTATGGCCAGACGCTGCTCGAACACCTCGCGGTCAGTCTGACGGCAAGGGCGCAATATTCCTTCAACGCGCCGCTGCTGAGCAGCGAGCAGATCGGCATCGCCAACACCACCGGGTTGTCGGCGTTCGACGCCGGCTCCATCGCCGGCGATCAGGGTTACGTGGTGCGCGGTGAGGTGTCCTCGCCCTGGGCCATGCCGCTGCAAAAGCCGTGGTTCGGCGCAATCGCTCCAGGCATCGGCGTGGTCGCATCGCCCTATGTGTTCGGCGCCTATGGCGAGGTGTCCTTGCGGAATCCGACCGCACTGGAAATGGCACGGATTCATGCCGTGTCCTACGGCGCAGGCTTGCGTCTCGGCGGAGGCGCCGCCGGCACGCTGGCGAACGGATCGCTGAGTCTGGAATACGGCCAGGCCAGGCGCAGCGGCGGCGTGCCGGCAGGGAATCGATTCACACTCGTATCGGCGTTCCGATTCTAGGTAACGCATAAAGGCATCGTGCGATGAGCCATACTGTCGAATCAATTCTTTCAGCACGACGCCGTTCCGTGCGACGGCCGGTCCTGCTGTTGGCGACGACGGCGCTGACCTCCCCCCTTCTCATCGTCACCGCGCTGGCGCAAACCCCGACGGGCGGCAGCGTCGCGGCCGGAAGTGTCGCGATCACGCAGCCCTCGGCGACACAGGTCAATATCACCCAGTCGAGCCAGAGCGCCGTCGTCAACTGGCAGAGTTTTTCGGTCGGACCAGGCAGTTCCGTCAATATCGCGCAGCCCAACACTTCATCCGCGCTGCTCAACCGCGTCACCGGCAATACCCCGTCAACCATCGCCGGCTCCATCAGCGCGAACGGTCAGGTGTATCTCGTCAATCCCAACGGCATTGCCATTACCACGAGCGGAACGGTCAACACCGGTGGCGGCTTCGTCGCCTCGACGCTCGGCATCTCCGACAGCGATTTCATGAACGGCAAGCGGACGTTCACCGGCAATGGCGCATCCGCGCCTGTCACCAACGCGGGCAGCATCACCGTCGGCCGCGGCGGCTATGCCGCGTTGATCGGCGGCACCGTGTCCAACTCCGGCACCATCAACGTGCCGCTCGGCAAGGTCGCTCTCGGCTCCGGCGAACAGGCGACACTCGATTTTGCCGGCGACGGATTTCTCCAGGTGGCGATGCCGACATCTGCGGACGGCGGGGGCTCGCTGATCACGAACTCCGGCGCGATCACGGCCAATGGCGGCAGCGTCACCATCTCGGCGGCGACGGCCCGCGAGGCCGCGCGCAACGCGGTCAACATGTCAGGCACGGTGCAGGCAAGATCGATCGGCGGCCATGACGGCGCCATCGTCATCGGCGGCGGAGAGGGCGGAGCGGTCGAGATCTCCGGGCGTCTCGATACCTCCTCGCGTCACAAGACCGGCGGTAGCATCGCCGTCATCGGCAACGACATCAAACTCAGGGGTGCCACCGTCAACTCATCCGGCAGGACCGGCGGCGGCACCATCGCCATCGGCGGCGGACGTCAGGGCTCCGGCCCGCTGCAACACGCCCGGACCACCAGCGTCGACAGGAACACCGTCGTCAAGGCCGACGCCATCACGTCGGGCAATGGTGGCAGCGTCGTGATCTGGTCGGATCAGCTCACGACCTTTGCCGGCACTGTCAGCGCCCGGGGCGGCGCGCTCGGCGGCGATGGCGGCTTCGTCGAGACCTCGGGCCAGCAGCGGCTCTCGGTTCTGGAGGCGGCCTTTGTCGACACCCGCGCGCCGATGGGAGTGACGGGCAACTGGCTGCTCGATCCGCACAACATCACGGTCGCCACGGGCGGCGCAGCGACCGCGGCGGAAGCCTTGTTCAACAGCGGGAATAACGCAGCCGACATTACCATCGCGCCGACGACGATCAATGCCGCCGCCTCGAATGTGACGCTGCAGGCCAATAACGACATTACGATCAGCAACGCCATCAGCATGACCAATCCGGTGTCGCTGACCCTGAACGCCGGCCGCAGCATTCTTGTCAATGCCAACGTCGTATCGAAGGGTGGCTTCACGGCGACGATCAACGATGCCGGAGCGACGAGCGCCAATCGCGATTCCGGCAAGGCCGCCTTCACGATGGCCGCCGGAACGTCGATCTCGACGGCTGCGACCACGGCCGGAGCCAACGGAGGCGCCGTAAGTATCACGACGGGCACTCTCGCGGCCGACAGCACCGGTGCGCAAGCGCTTGCGGCGAATATCGGCGATATCACCTTGGCTGCGATCACCACATCCGGACTCGGCGGCGCCAGTTCGTCCGGCGCCGGCGGCAGCATCACCGTGACCAATTCGCAGGGCAGCATCCTCTCGGCGGCCAGCGGCACTGTGGCGCTGACCGCGAACGCGGCGGCGGCGACCAGCGGAACCGCTGCCGGAAAGGCCGGCGGCGCGGTCCAGTTGACGGCGACCAATGGCGCCATCGGCAGCGCCGTCACATCGCTTGGCACCATTTCGGCGGTCGGCGGCAACGGCCTCGGCACCAACCAGGCCGGCGGCAATGGCGGCGCGATCACGCTTGTCGCCGGCACCAACATCTGGGACCGGGCCATCACCACCACCGCGGGCGTGAAGACCGGCACCGGCACCTCGGGATCCATCGGAACGATCCTGAATCAGGCGTCGAACGGCTCGATCACCATGACGGCCGATACCTTGAGCGCAAGCGGCCTGACGTTCACCGCCAATGCCAGTACCGGCACGGTGACCATTGTGCCCGCAACCGCGACCACGACGATGAGCGTCAACGGCACGAGCACGCTCAATCTGACGGCCGCGGTTCTTGCCAACGTCACGGCCAATACGCTGGTAATCGGCAATTCCGCGAGCACCGGCCAGCTCACGGTTGGTCCCACCGCTACGACAACGATACCCACCGGCGTGACCAACCTGGTCCTGACCAGCGCATCCAGCGACAACGATTTCGGAGGGATCTACGTCAAGTCCAGCATCAGCGGTTCCACCAAAAACGTGACCCTGAACGCCACCGATGCCGCCGGCCTTGTTTACCTTGAAGGTGGCACGATCAACGTCGCCTCGCTGACGGCAACCGGCAACACGATCTCCAGCTCCGGCAGCAACCTGTACAACAACGCGGCCGGCACCGTCAGTTTCACCGCGACCGGCGTCAGCGCATTTGACGGTACGTCGAGCCTGGCGCTTCAGGGCGGCATCACCGCGGGCACGCTCAAGCTGACCGCGCCCTCCTCCGGACAGATTTATCAGGGAACCGCCGCTTACAAGGTCACCAACCTGGTGGCCCGCGGCGGAAGCTTCATCGATTTGTCCGGCGGCAACAACACGAACCAGATCACGAACTTCGCCGCGAACACGACCGGCCGCATCAAGATGCAGGACAACGTCAACCTCGCCGTCGCCACGGTCGACGGCGTCAACGGAGTCACGGCCAATCAGTTCAATTTGGCCTTCGCCAGCACCGGCAAATCCATCACGCAGACGGCGCCGATCGTCGCCAGCGAGTTCTCCCTGGTTGGATCGCTGGGCTCGTTCGTGACGACCGCCACGCTGACCAACGCCGGCAATTCGATCGGCACGTTCGCCGCCAGCGTCAGCACCGGCACGATCAGTCTTGCCGGCGTCAACGGGCTGACCATCGGCCAGCTCAGGGACTCGCAGGACAACACGCTCGCGACCGGCGTCACCGCCGGCACCCTGACGCTATCAAACACGGGAACGGTCACCCAGAGTTCCAAGATTTCAGCGACCAACCTGTTGTTGCTGGGCACTGGCGGCATCTACAATCTGACCAGTTCATCCAACGCCTTCGCAACGGTGGCGGCGAATACCGGCAGCGTCAATCTCTCCCGGTCCTCAGCGGCGGCACTGGCGACCGGAACCGTCAACGGCACGGCGGGCATCACGACCACCGGTGACGCGACGCTCACAAGCGCCGGCAATGTCACGGTCGGCGCGACCGGTGCGATCAATGCGGGCGGCGCGGTGACGCTGACCACGACGGGTGCTGCGACCGACATCGCCCTCAATGGCGCGGTCAACGCGTCCTCGGGGACGCTGACGCTCAACGGCAAGCACAACATCACCCAGGCCGCGGCGGGGACGATCACCGCGGCAAACCTGCTGCTGCTCGGGACCGGCGGCTCGCACACCCTGACCAACACCGGCAACAGCGTCGGCACGGTTGCGGCCAATACCGGCACGATGAATCTGGTCGACAACGTCTCTCTCACCGTCGGGACCGTCGGCGGTACCAACGGCGTGACCGGCAGCGGCGCCGTCACACTCGCCAGCGCGAACAACATCACCATCGACCCGACCGCTCGCGTGGTCGCAGGCGCGAACAGCAATGCCGTGCTCTCCGCCGCGGCAAGCTTCATCAACAATCGCGGCAGCGACGCGATCGGCGTCTCCGGCACCGGCCGTTGGCTGGTCTATTCGAACGCTCCGGCCAACGACACGTTCGGCGGTCTCGACAGCCACGACGCCGCGATCTGGCACCAGACCATGGCGACGCTCGCGCCCGGCAGCGTGCCCGGAAACAACCGCTATATCTTTGCCTACCAGCCGACGCTGACGTTTGCGTCGACCAATCCAGGCAAGACCTACGGCGCAGATGCGACGGCGACGGTGGCCTCGTCATTCGCTGTGACGGGCTTGCAGAGCGGGGTTGCCGGAGCGTTTGCCGGGGACACGTTGTCAGCCGTTTATGGCGGTGCGCCGGCGTTTACCTCGACCGGCTCGGCAGCCGGCGCCGCTGTCGGGAGCGGAACCTATGCCATCGCGGGTTCGAACGGCACGCTGACATCGCTTGCGGGTTACAGCTTGGCCGTTGTCGGCGGCACGCTCACGGTCAACCCGGCCGCGCTGACGATCACCGCATCGAACCAGAGTAAGGCCTACGGCCAGACCGCATCGCTCGGCACCACCGGCTTCACCACGTCGGGCCTGGTCAACGGCGACGCCGTCACCGGCGTCACGCTGGCGAGCCTCGGCGCAGCAGGTAGCGCCGGCGTCAACGGCGGCATCGCCTATTCCCTCAACGCCAGCGCCGCGGCCGGCAGCGGACTGGCCAACTACACCATCAGTTACGTCTCGGGCGGGCTCACGGTCAATCCGGCCGCGCTGACCATCACCGCATCGAACCAGAGCAAGACCTACGGCCAGAGCGCATCGCTCGGCACCACCGGCTTCACCACCTCGGGCCTGGTCAACGGCGACGCCGTCACCGGCGTCACGCTGGCGAGCCTCGGCGCAGCAGGTAGCGCCGGCGTCAACGGCGGCATCGCCTATTCCCTCAACGCCAGCGCCGCGGCCGGCAGCGGCTTGGCCAACTACACCATCGGTTACGTCTCGGGTGGGCTCACGGTCAACCCGGCTGCGCTGACCATCACGGCATCGAACCAGAGCAAGACCTACGGCCAGAGCGCATCGCTCGGCACCACCGGCTTCACCACGTCGGGCCTGGTCAACGGCGACGCCGTCACCGTCGTCACGCTGGCGAGTCTCGGCGCAGCGGGTAGCGCCGGCGTCAACGGCGGCGCCGCCTATTCCCTCGACGCCAGCGCCGCCAGCGGCAGCGGCTTGTCCAACTACACCATCGGTTACGTCTCGGGCGGACTCACGGTCAACCCGGCTGCGCTGACCATCACCGCATCGAACCAGAGCAAGACCTACGGACAGACCGCATCGCTCGGCACCACCGGCTTCACCACCTCGGGCCTGGTCAACGGCGACGCCGTCACCGGGGTGACGCTGGCGAGCCTCGGCGCAGCGGGTAGCGCCGGCGTCAATGGCGGCGTCGCCTATTCCCTCGACGCCAGCGCCGCCACCGGCAGCGGACTGGCCAACTACACCATCGGTTACGTCTCGGGTGGGCTCACGGTCAACCCGGCTGCGCTAACCATCACGGCATCGAACCAGAGCAAGACCTACGGCCAGACCGCATCGCTCGGCACCACCGGCTTCACCACGTCGGGCCTGGTCAACGGCGACGCCGTCACCGGCGTCACGCTGGCGAGCCTCGGCACAGCAGCCAGCGCCGGCGTCAACGGCGGCATCGCCTATTCCCTCGACGCCAGCGCCGCCAGCGGCAGCGGCTTGTCCAACTACACCATCGGTTACGTCTCGGGCGGGCTCACGGTCAACCCGGCTGCGCTGACCATCACCGCATCGAACCAGAGCAAGACCTACGGCCAGACCGCATCGCTCGGCACCACCGGCTTCACCACCTCGGGCCTGGTCAACGGCGACGCCGTCACCGGCGTCACGCTGGCGAGCCTCGGCGCAGCGGGTAGCGCCGGCGTCAATGGCGGCGTCGCCTATTCCCTCGACGCCAGCGCCGCCAGGGGCAGCGGGCTGGCCAACTACACCATCGGCTACGTCTCGGGCGGACTCACGGTCAACCCGGCCGCGCTGACCATCACGGCCAACAACACCAGCAAGACCTTCGGCCAGTCGTTGACTTTTGCGGGCGTCGAGTTCAGCGCATCCGGTCTGGCGAACGGCGAGACCGTGGGTTCGGTGGCGCTTGCGAGCGCGGGCGCGGCGGCTTCCGCAAACGTGGCCGGATCGCCCTATGCCATCACCGCGAGCGGCGCCACCGGAGGCACCTTCAATCCCGCCAACTATACGATCCGTTACGTCAACGGCGCGCTGACCGTGGCGCCTGCGAACGTCAAAGTGACAACGCTGGCGAGCGACGTTGTTCGCGACAGCTTCCATCCGGTCGTCTTGCCTGACCACGCACAGCCGGTGGCTGGCGCGGCCAACATCGTGACGGACCTGGGCACTGGCGTGTTCTATGCCGATCCACGCTTCGATCACATCTTTGTCTGCTTCGCCGGTGGCTCGTGCTTCGCGGCCGGCAATTCCCGCGGTTAGCGCCTGCCATTCCATGATCTCGTTGACTTCCGGCATCGTTGACATGGGTCAACCTGATGCTGCCCGTCCCGTCGCATGTTCCTCGGTACAAGGCACGTGAGATGGGACGGACAGATCACCGATGGACTATCACAAGACGATTCTCGAATGGCAGGCCGCCCACCCCACCATCACCTGGATCGGCTGGGGCATTGTCTGGGCAATCACCCTGTCGCTGCTGTTCTGGCCGTCGAAGGGGTTGCATTGAAGGGGCACGCGTAGGGTGGGCAAAAGCGAAGCGTGCCCACCATTTGTCCACGTTGTGGAATGGTGGGCACGGCGCGAGATGCGCCTTGCCCCCCACTCTCATTGCATTCGGCGCGACGCCTACTTCCCCTTCCACTCCGGGGTGCGTTTGTTGAGGAACGCGTCCATGCCCTCGCGGAAATCCTCGCTCATATAGGCGCGCAGGATCAGGTCCTGGCCCTCCTCGCGCGACAGGGTCTTGCGGATGCGGCGCACGGCCTCCTTGGTCACTTCCAGCGTGATCGGGGCATGCGATGCCACAAGCATCGCGGTCTCGGTGGCGCGACGCTGCAGTGTTTCGACATCCGGCACGACCTCGTTCAGAAGGCCGAGCGCCAGCGCTTCGGGTGCCTCCACCAGCCGCGCCTTGAAGATCAGATCCTTGGTGCGCGCCGGGCCGACCAGCGCCACCAGGCGCGAGATGTTGGACATCGCCAGACAATTGCCGAGCGTGCGAGCGATCGGGAAGCCGATCCGGGTCGCCTCGGTTCCGATGCGGATATCGCAGCAGGCGGCGATCGCCGCCCCGCCGCCGGTGCAGGCGCCGGCCATCGCCGCGATCACGGGCACCCGGCACTGTTCCAGCGTGGTCAGCACGCGATCGATCCGGGCCTCATAGTCGAGCGCATCCTGCGCGGTCTTGAAGGCGCGGAACTGGGAAATATCGGTGCCCGAGGCGAACGCCTTGTCGCCGGCGCCGGTCATGATCAGCGCCTTGATCGCACGGTCGGCGTTGATCTCCTCGCAGATCGCGGCCATCCGCTCATACATCGCAAAGGTCAGCGCGTTGCGCGCCTGCGGCCGGTTGAAGGTGATGCGGGCAATCCCGTCCGCGACGGAATAAAGCAGGTCTTCGGTGGCGGGCACTGGCGCGTTCATGTCAAATGCTTTCTGATCTCGAGATCACACTTCGCTTTTGCTCGCAGAGGAGGCATTCCTGCTTCCTCCGTCATTGCGAGGAGCGAAGCGACGAAGCAATCCACTCTTTCTTCGCGGCTTGGTGGATTGCTTCGCGGAGCCTGTCATCGGGCCGCGCTTCCCGCGGACCCGTTGGCTCGCAATGACGATCAAGCCACCGCCGCCTTCTGCATCGGCACCACATCGCGGCCCTTCAGCACTTCCATGGCGGCGAGCACACCGCCTGAGCGATGCGGCACCTGCGCGAGATCGAGGCCCATCTCGACGCCGGACAGCGTGCCCATCAGCATCAGGTCGTTGAAGTGGCCGATATGACCGATGCGGAACGCCCTGCCCTTGAGCTTGCCGAGCCCGGTGCCGAGCGACATGTCGAAATTCTCCAGCACCACCTTGCGGAAGGCATCCGCGTCATGGCCGTCCGGCACCATCAGCGCGGTCAGCGCCGGCGAATAACTTTGCGGATCGAGGCAGACCAGATCCAGCCCCCACACCTTGGCGGCCGCGCGGGTCGCGGCGCCATGGCGCATATGGCGGGCGAAGACATTGTCGAGTCCTTCCTCCTCCAGCATGGCGATGGCTTCCTTGAGCGCGAACAGGAGATTGGTCGCCGGCGTATAGGGGAAGGTGCCTTGCTTGTTGATCGCCAGCATATCGTGCCAGTCCCAGTAGGACCGCGTCGAGGTGTTGGCCCTGGAGACGGCGAGCGCCTTCTCCGAGAGCGCGTTGAAGCCGAGCCCCGGCGGCAGCATCATGCCCTTCTGCGAGCCGGCGATGGAGACGTCGATGCCCCAGGCGTCGTGCTCGTATTCGAGCGAGGCGAGACCGGAGATGCTGTCGACCATCAGCAGCGCCGGGTGGCCGGTGCGGTTGAGCGCCTTGCGCACCTCGAGCGGATGGGTGACGCAGCTGGTGGAGGTCTCGTTGTGCACGACACACACGGCCTTGATGGTGTGGTCGCGGTCGGCGGCAAGCCTTGCCTCGATCTCGGCCACGTCGGCGCCGCGCCGCCAGTCGGTCGGCATAAAGTCGACATCGAGCTTGAATTTTTCGGCAATGCCGCGCCACAGCACCGCGAACTGCCCGGTCTCGGCCATCAGAACCTTGTCGCCCGGCGATAGCGTGTTGACGATCGCTGCTTCCCAAGCCCCGGTTCCCGAAGACGGATAGATGACGACCGGCTGTGTGGTGCGGAAAATGCGCTGCAGGCCTGCCAGCACCGCGTAGCCGAGTTCGGCAAATTCAGGGCCGCGATGGTCCAGGGTCGGCATACCCATGGCCCGCAGCACGCGGTCCGGCACGTTGGTGGGTCCCGGAATCTGCAGAAAATGCCGTCCAGTGTGCAGGGTCATCAGCGTTCTTCCCGGTCAAGACTTGGTTCAGCGAGGCTTTGTTTAGCGAGCCGCTCGCATATCACTATTCGGCGGCCTTGTCCCCCGCCCGGCGACATCAGTCAATGCATAAGGTCGCGTGTCCGCCTTGCCAAGCTGCACTGCGGCAGGCAAGAGATTGGCGGTAAACCGGACGTGACAAGATGACGGCCAGGGCCGAAAAATTGCCGGAATCGACGGAGACCTCCGCCCTCGCAGACCGCCTGCGCCGCGAGATTTCCGGCGACGTGCTGTTCGACGCCTTCAGCCGCGGCCGCTATGCGACCGATGCCTCGTTCTACCAGATCGTGCCGGCCGGGGTGGTCGTCCCCCGTAGCATGGAGGAGGCGCTGCGGGCGCTGGCCATTGCCCGCGACGCGGGGCTGAAGGTCACCCCGCGCGGCGGCGGCACCTCGCAATGCGGCCAGACCGTCAATGACGGCCTCGTCGTCGATTTTTCCAAATACCTGAACCGGCTGATCTCGCTGGACGTGGACAACCGGACCTGCGTGGTCGAGCCGGGGCTCGTGCTCGACGACCTCAACCGCCAGCTCAAAAAGCACGGCCTGTGGTTTCCGGTCGACGTCTCCACCGCCTCGCGCGCCACCATCGGCGGCATGGCCGGCAACAATTCCTGCGGCGGCCGCTCCTTGCGCTACGGCACGATGCGCGACAACACGTTGTCGATGCAGGCGGCACTGGCCGACGGCACGCTGTTGCAGTTCGGCGAGGTGTCGCGCGACCTCGCAGGCGCCGATGTGCCGGCAAAGGGGCTCGCCCTGTTTGCCGACATGCTCGCGCTCGGCGAGCGGGAGGCGGACGAGATCGCGGAGCGATTTCCGAAGGTGCAGCGCCGGGTCGGCGGCTATAATCTGGATGCGCTGGTGCGCCGCAATGCGCAGAACAACATGGCGCATCTCCTGGTCGGCTCCGAGGGGACGCTCGCCTTCACCACGCAGGTCGAGTTGAAGCTGTGGCCGGTGATCCGCAACAAGGTGCTCGGCGTCTGCCATTTCGGCAGTTTTTACGAGGCGATGGATGCCGCCCAGCATCTGGTCAAGCTGAAGCCGATCGCGGTCGAACTGGTCGACCGCACCATGATTGCTCTCGGGCGCGACATCGCGATGTTCCAGCCGGTGATAGCGGCGGCCGTGCGCGGCGATCCCGACGCCATCCTGGTGGTGGAATTTGCAGAAGAAGACCAGGACGAGAACCTGCGACGCCTGAAGCAGCTCAGCGAGCTGATGGGCGATCTCGGTTTCGAATGGGGCCATTCGCAGCGCAAATGGGGTGGCGTGGTCGAGATCACGGAAGCTCCGTTGCAGGCGGCGATCGCCGATTTCCGCGCCGCGGGCCTCAACGTCATGATGTCGATGAAGCAGGCCGGCAAGCCGGTCTCCTTCGTCGAGGACTGCGCGGTGCCGCTGCCGCATCTCGCCCGCTATACCGAGCGGCTGAATGCGATCTTCGCCAGACACGGCACCAGCGGCACGATGTATGCGCATGCCTCCGAGGGCTGCCTGCATGTGCGCCCGGTGCTGAACCTGAAGCTCGACAAGGACGTCAAGGCGATGCGCGCCATCGCCGAAGAGGCGTTCGCCATGGTGCGCGAGTACAAGGGTTCGCATTCCGGCGAGCATGGCGACGGCATCGTGCGCTCGGAATTCCACGCGGCGATGTTCGGGGAACGCATCACAGCCGATTTCCGCGAGGTCAAGCATCGCTTCGATCCTGACAATGTGCTCAACCCAGGCCGGATCGTCGACCCGCCGCGGATGGATGACCGCGCGCTGTTTCGCTATCCGCCGGATTATCGTGTCACGGAGCTGACAACCGTACTCGACTGGTCGGCCTGGCCGGGCGCCGGCGGCGGCTTCCAGGGCGCGGTCGAGATGTGCAACAACAACGGCGCCTGCCGCAAGCTCGAAGGCGGCGTGATGTGCCCGTCCTTTCGCGCCACCCGCGACGAGAAGGATGTCACGCGCGGCCGCGCCAACACCCTGCGGCTCGCGATCTCGGGACAACTCGGACCGGAGGCGCTGGCGTCCGACGCAATGATGGAGACGATGAAACTCTGCGTCTCCTGCAAGGCCTGCCGCCATGAATGCCCCACCGGCGTCGACATGGCCAAGATGAAGATCGAGGTGCTGGCGGCGCGCGTCGCACATCATGGACTGACCTTGCGCGACCGGCTCATCGGATATCTGCCGCGCTACGCCGATCTCGCCTCGCGCCTCGCGCCGCTCGCCAACTGGCGCAATCACAATGCGCTGCTCGCAAAACTCTTCGAGCGCGTTGCCGGCATCAGCGCCGAACGCACGCTGCCGGCGTTCCGGCGCGACACCTTCAAGCCCGTCGCCGAGAGCTTCGGTCCGGCCGCGGGCCGCGAGGTCGTGCTGTTTGCGGACACCTTCAACCGCATCTATGAGCGCGAAAATCTCGAGGCCGCGCTGCGCGTGCTGGTCGCAGGCGGCTATCGCGTGCATCTGCCGAAGCCGGCGCAAGGCAGCCGGCCGCTCTGCTGCGGACGCACGTTCTTCTCGGCCGGCCTGGTCGATCAGGCCCGCGTCGAACTCGACAGGCTGGTCGCGACCTACGCGCCCTTCGCCGCGCGCGGCGTGCCGATCGTCGGGCTGGAGCCGAGCTGCCTGCTGACATTGCGCGACGAACTCCTCTCGCTCCGCAACGATGACGACGCGAAGACGGTCAGCGCACAAGCCCTGCTGTTCGAGGAATTTCTCGCGCGCGAGGCCGCAAGCGGCCGCCTGCGCCTGCCGCTCGGCGCCATGCCGGGCAAGGCGCTGGTCCATGGCCACTGTCACCAGAAATCCTTCGGCGCGTTCACACCTGTTACGCAGGTGCTGCGGCTGGTTCCGGAGCTGACCACCGAGATCATCGACTCCAGCTGTTGCGGCATGGCCGGCGCCTTCGGCTATGGTACTGATACCTATCAGGCGTCGATCGCCATGGCCGAACTCTCGCTGCTCCCGGCGGTGCGGCGCGCCGAGATGTCGACCCTCCTGGTCGCCGACGGCACCTCGTGCCGGCACCAGATCGCCGACGGCACCGGACGCAACGCGCTCCATGTCGCGCAAGTGCTGGCGCTCAGCCTCGATCGCGCAACGCCGAAATCTTCAATCGCTCCCGCCACGAAGGATAACATCCATGGCTGACCTGACCCTCGACATCGCCCGCAGGATTCTCGATGCGGCGCTCGCCAAGTCCATCGAACTGAAACTCAAGCCGCTGGTCATCACCGTTCTCGACGCCCGCGGCTGCGTCAAGGTCACCGCGGCGCAGGACGGCACCAGCCTGATGCGCGCCGAGATCGCGCACGGCAAGGCCTATGGCGCGCTCGCCATGGGCATGGGCTCGCGGGCGCTGTTCCAGCGCGCGCAGGAGCAGGCCTATTTCGTCGATGCCGTGAATACGCTGGCGCAGGGGCGGCTGGTGCCGGTGCCGGGCGGCGTCCTGATCCAGAGCGGCAGCACGCTGCTCGGCGCGGTCGGTATCAGCGGCGACACCTCGGACAATGACGAGGCCTGTGCGGTCGCCGGCATCGAGGCCGCCGGGCTGAAGGCGAATGCGGGGTAATCTCTCGTTGGAGAGTTGCCGCCAAGCACGGCCCAGGCACGACGGTCATCGGCGCGCTCCGTCTTTGCGCGCGCCCGCCGCCACTCGGCGTCAACTCTCCCCTTGGCTTGTCATGCCCGAGCTTGGCGGTGCACAATCCAGCCGTGAGCACCGCAATGAATGATCCTCGAAAGGAAGGACACCATGCCGGAGGCATCCGCCTCGCCTGGTCCCGCGCAACTGCTGCCGCTCGTCTCCGTCGACAACCTCGTGAAGACGTTCGGTGACAAGCCTGCGCTGAACGGCGTCTCCTTCTCGGTCCCGGCCGGGCAGATCTGCGGGCTGCTCGGTCCCAACGGCTCAGGCAAGACGACGCTGTTCCGGCTCTTGATGGGCATCCTGAAGGCGACGTCGGGACACCTGACGGTTGACGGTCTCGATGCCTTCGAGGACCGCGTCGAGCTCAAGCGCTGTATCGGCTTTCTGCCCGACGAGCCGGTTTTCTATGCCTATCTGTCCGCGCGCGAGACCCTGCAGCTCAGCGCCGGCATGCATGGGCTCGACGTGCCGGCCACGATGGCATCGATCCAGCCACTGATGGATCGCATGCAACTGTCGGAGCACATCGATGAATTTGCCGAGGAATACTCCCGCGGCATGAAGAAGAAGCTGGGCCTCCTGCTGGCGCTGCTGCATCGCCCGAAACTCCTGATCCTCGACGAGCCGACCAACGGCCTCGACGTCGAAGGAACGCACTTGTTCTACGAATTGATCGTCGATATCGCCGCACAAGGCACGACCGTCCTGTTCTCGACCCATCTGATGGATCAGGTGGCGCGGCTGTGTTCGCATGTCGTGGTGATCAATCGCGGCACACTGATCGCCAGCGGCAGCATTGACGCGCTCCGCTCCGCGCATGGAGAAAAGAGTCTCGAGGATGTCTTCCGCGAACTGACGCAGACGCCGGTCGCGCCATGACAGATCGACCCGCCGCGCCCGGGTTCTGGACCGTCGTCCTGCTGCTGCTCGGCGCGGCCCGCAAACGCGCGGCCGGGCGCATGCGCCGCAGGCTCGAGCTGCAGCGGAAGCGCGGTGGCCTGACAGTCCTCCACCCGTTTGCATTCGTCGTCGCGATCCTATCGGCGCTCCATATCGGCTTCGCCGTCGTAGTCGTCGCGACCGCGGTCTCGGCAGCCGAGTACGTTCAGGCCGCGACCAATTTGCCGCGACAGCCTGGAACGCTGCCCGACATTGTCGCTCTCATTCTCGTCGCCTGGTGGTGCCTGATGATGATCTGCCAGGGCGAGGAACCGCAGCTCGATACGCAGCGGCCGCGCGACCCGATCTGGGAATGGCTGTTCAGTCATCCGGTTTCCCCGGCTGCGATCTTCTTCGCCGAGATGATCGCGCCGGTCGCAGCCAATCCCCTCTTCCTGACCGCACCGCTTTTTCCGGGCGTGCTTTATGGCCTTGCCTATGGTTGGCCGGGAGGCATCGCTGCCGCGTTGCTGGTCGGCGTTCCCGTCACCATCGCGCTCGCCTGCATGAGCAAGGCCGTCGAGATCTGGACCATGCTGCGGCTGTCCCCGCGCACCCGCGGTGCCGTTCTTGGTCTGATGTACTGGTTCGCATCCGCTTCGACGCTGGCGTTTTTCTTCCTGGCCACGTTCCTGCAGGCCAACGTCACGACGGCGGCGCGCTGGCTGCTTCGCGTCACGGATCTGCCCTGGCCGCCGACGCGCCTGCTGTTCGGCCAAACGTCCTCAGGCCAACTCGTATTTTTGCTGGGACTCTCGCTGTGGTGGCTGCTCATCGCCATCCTGCTCGTGGCGGCGTTTGCGCTCAGCATCGCCAGCACGCGGCGCGGGCTGACCTACCGCTCCCGGACCGCAGCTGACCGCGCCGTCGTGGCCGTCCGCTTCGGACGGGACCCGCTTCATCGCAAGGAGCTGCTCTGGTTCCAGCGCGACGGCAGCGCGCTCGTCCAGGCCGTGCTGGTGCCGCTGTCGCTTGCGGCATCTCAGATGTTCGTTCAGCGCGACACGATTTCGAACGCGACCGGCAGCTGGAACGCCTTGAGCGGCGTTGCCATCCTCTTCGGCACTTATTTCCTGATCTTCCTCGGCCCGAAGTCGCTGGCGTCGGAGGGACAGGCGCTCTGGATCGCGCAGACCTGGCCGCGCGGACTGGAGAGCCTGCTGAAGGCCAAGGCGAAGCTCTGGGCCGAGATTGCGTCCGCGATCGTGGGCGTCGTGCTGCTCTACACAGCCGTTCGCTTTCCCTCGGATTTGGGAGGCATCCTCGTCGTCGCGATCGCCTGGTATGTGTTCGCACGCTCGCTGGCCGACAAGGCGGTGACGCTCGCCACCGTCACCTCGTCCTCGGGCGAGACCGAAAAGCCGCCGATGGGACTGCGCTTGGCGGCAATACTCGGCACCTTCTCCTTCGCGGTCGGTGTGATGACTGGCCAGTGGAACTTCGCCGTTGTCGGCATCGTCTATTCGCAGTTGACCGCCGCGGCGATGTGGCAGAACTTTCGCCATCGCCTGCCGTTCCTGATGGATCCCTGGTCGGCGACGCTGCCGCCGGCGCCGACGCTGCTGCACGCGATGGTCGCCATCGCCGCGATGGTCGAAGCGATATCGGTGCTGATGGCAACGGCCGTCGGCAGTCATCACATCGTGTCGATCAGGGCCGTCGTCTATGCTCTCTGCGCGATCGGCGCGACCATCGGCGTCAGCACCTTCCTGGCAGGCCGCGGTGTCGCCCAACGCGACATCTGGCTATGGAGCAGCAGCGAGCGAAAGGTCCGCCCACAGCTTGAACTCGACCTCCGCGGCGCGCTTCACGTCGTCACCTTGATCGCGGCCGGAGCCGGGCTCGGCGCGGCTCTGGGTCTCGCCGGCCATCTCTATGCGCTGGGCCTGCACTGGTGGCCCGACCTTGGCCGGGGGCTCGACATGGGGCGAAGCCAGCTAGATGCCCTCGCGCCCGGGGAACGCTCGGCCATGTTCACCATGGCCGTGCTGTTCGCCCCGTTCGCCGAGGAGTTCCTGTTTCGCGGTCTTCTGTACCGCGCCCTCGACCGCGAATGGGGCGGATGGCGCGCTATCGTCGGCGCCGCGGCGTTCTTCGCCATCTACCACCCGGTGCTGGCGTGGGCGCCAGTCGCCGCATTGGGCATGATGAACGCGGCCATATTCAAATACACGGGCCGTTTGGCACCGGCCGTCGCCGCGCATATGGCCTATAACGCCGTCGTTCTGGCTTTTTGAGCGCGCTCGGCCTGATGCAGATGGTATCGCCGTGACGGCTTTGCCGAACGCGCCGATCCGGTCATGAACTGTGCCGACGCGAGGAAGATCCTGCACCAGTCAGAGGGAACGACGGATGAGTGATGGTTTGACTGACGACGGACTGACGGGTGGTGAGCCAAGGAGCATACGCCCCGCCAGATCTTCTTCTTCAAGGTCGGCATCGTGACGGCCGCGATCGTCGTCGTTCTCTATGCCTCGGGCTATTACGTCGAAGCCTTCATCGCCCGCCAGGGCAACTGCACCGCGCATCCGGCCCGGAGCCAATAGGATGAAATTGACATATCCAAGACATATGCCAACTTATTGGAATGAGCGAAAGACACGTCAAACTCTTCAAGAATGGGCGGAATCAGGCTGTTCGAATTCCGCGCGAGTTCGAATTGCCCGGCGAGGACGCAATTATCCGAAAGGAAGGACAGCGGCTCATCATCGAAGCGGCGCCGCCAAGATCGCTCCTTGCCGTTCTTGCACGGCTCCAACCGCTCGATGAAGATTTCCCGCCGATCGAAGATCTCCCGGCGAATCCGGTCGATCTGTGACGAAGCGCTACCTGCTTGATACCAACATTGTATCGGACCTTGTCAAACACCCGCAGGGACAGATTGCTGGCTTGATCTTGGACGTGGGCGAGACGGAAGTCTGCACCAGCATCGTTGTGGCGGCCGAATTGCGCTTTGGCGCCGCCAAGAAAAAATCACCCCGACTGACCGCGCAACTCGACGCCGTCTTGGCTGCGATGGACGTGATGGCTCTCGAAGCGCCGGTTGACGCCGTTTACGGTTTAATCAGAGCGGACCTGGAGCGTATCGGCAGGCCGATTGGCCGCAATGACCTGCTCATCGCCGCTCAAGCACTCGCTTTGGATCTGACACTGGTCACCGACAACGAGAGAGGGTTCTCGCGTATCCAAAGCCTGCGCGTCGAGAACTGGACTCGATGAAGCAGCCGGCCCGCTTACCGGGACGGCGGCGATGAAAATTACTTCCCCGGCCACACCGGCTTGCGCTTTTCGGCGAACGCCTTGAGGCCCTCCTTGCCGTCCTCGGTCATCGCCAGCAGCGCGATCTGGCTCTCGGTGTAGGCGATGCTCTGGTCGAACGACATCGAGGCGATGGCGCGCATGGCGTATTTGCCGCGCCGGATCGCGGTCGGCGACTTGTCGACGAGGCGGCCGATCAGCCATTCGACCTTGGCATCGAGGTCGGCCGCCGGCACCACATGATTGAGCAGCCCCGCGGCCTGGGCAGTCCTTGCATCGAAGGGCTCGCCGGTGAGCGCCCACTCGTTGATGAGGCGCGGCGGCGCGATCCGCTGCAACAGGCTCATCACCTGCATCGGAAACACGCCGACCTTGACCTCGGGCAATCCGAAGATGACATGATCGGCTGCGACCGCCATGTCGGTCATGCACAATAATCCCATGCCGCCGGCCATGCAGACGCCGGCGACCCGCGCGATCGCCGGCTTGGTGGCATTCTGCGCCAGCCTGAGCAGATCGGCGTAATCGACATTGGGCCTGGAGAAATCGAAGGAAAAGGCGGCGCCGCTGTTCTGCAGGTCGGCGCCGGCGCAGAACGCCTTGTCGCCCGCGCCTGTCAGCACGATCACTCGCACCTCCCCGTCGTCATGGGCCTCGCGATAGCCTTTTGTGATCCCGGCGATGACATCGCCGTTGAGCGCGTTGCGCTTGTCCGGCCGGTTGATGGTGATCCAGTAGGCCTGGCCGCGCTTGTCGAGGATCACGCTGGTGTCTGTCATGGGTTTGCTCGCTCGTTTGCTCCCGAAGAGACACCTTTGCCGCAGGACCGCCGGCTCCCGCAAGGGGCCTTCGCGGCGGCCAGTCCTGCCTAAGCAGCATTCCGCCGGACCTGCGACGAGGCAAATCGGCCTTCGCGCAGGAAAGCCACCGCTTGCGCGATGGCGACGGGATGACGAACAAGTCCGGTATGGGAGGCCCTCACCGTCACGAAATCCGTCATGTTAACGAGCTTTGCACTTTGCACCGAGACGCGGCCATCATTCGGACGCGGCAGGATGAAGCGCGAGGCGATCGGATCGATCGTGCGGATGCCAGCGATGACGCCGACGGCATAACCCGGCGGCGGCAGCGATGTCAGTTCGGCGGCCCGCTCTGTGGTGAGTTGCTGACCGGCTGGGCCATAAAACGCGCGAAAGATTGCGAAACGCTTCAGCAGGTCGGCGACCTCGCTGCCGCCGTTGGGCGTCCCCAGCATAACGACGCGACCAAGCGCTGCCGGCCGATAGTGCGCGACATAGACCCGGGTCAACAACCCGCCCATCGAATGGGCCACGAAGTGGAGCGGGCCGCCAATGTCGTTCGCAAACTCGGTGATGTCAGGATGAATATCCGCGGCGAGCGCCTCGAGCGGTTTCCTGCGGCTTGCATAATCCAGATTGAGCGTCGCGAAACCGCAAGCCTGCAAGGCTCTCTCAACCTTGCGCAGGGATCGCGACGTGCGCGCGATCCCGTGCAACAGCACGACGCCAGGCGAACGCAGCTCGGTTACCCCCGCGTTCGACTGGCCTTTCTCCGTCATGCCACGTCCTGCTGCGGCGCTTCGTTGGCCTCCCGTGCCAGCGCGGTCGCCGCGACGTAATCGGTCTTGCCCGACCCCAGCAGCGGCACGGCATCGACGATCTGGATGGCGCCGGGAACGGCCAGTTCGGACGCGCCCGATGTCTTGGCCTGGCGCTGCATCGCGCTCCGCTCCGCATCCTTCTGCGTCGTCAAGAGGATGATGCGCTCGCCCTTGCGCTGGTCCGGAATCGAGACCGCGACCGAGATCGCCTGCGGCCAAAGTGCTGCCGCCATGGCTTCAACCGCCGAGAGCGACACCATCTCACCGGCGATCTTGGCGAAGCGCTTCGCGCGTCCCTTGATGGCGATGAAGCCCTGCGCGTCGATGGTGACGATGTCGCCGGTGTCGTGCCAGCCGTCTGCGAGCGGCTCCAGAACGCCCGGATTCTCCGCGCGGAGATAGCCGAGCATGACGTTCGGACCGCGCACCGACAGACGCCCGCCCTCGTCGATGCCGGGCACCGGCGTCAGCGAGTATTCCATCAGCGGCGACAGCCGCCCGACGGTTCCGGCACGATTGGCCATCAGCGTATTCATCGCCAGCACCGGCGCGGTCTCGGTCACGCCATAGCCTTCGAGAATGCGTACGCCATAGCGCTCCATATAGACCTGCCGGGTCCGCTCCTTCACCGCTTCTGCGCCGGCCAGAACCAGCCGCAGTGTGCGGAAGTCGTAAGCGTGAGCCGAGCGCGCGTAACCGGTCAGGAACGTGTCGGTGCCGAACAGGATGGTGGCGCCGGTCTGATAGATCAGTTCGGGCACGATCCGGTAATGCAGCGGCGATGGATACATGAAGATCGGAATGCCCGCCAGCAGTGGCATCATCATGCCGCCCGTCAGCCCGAACGAATGGAACACGGGCAGCACGTTGAACACCTTGTCGTTGGCATTGGCATCGACGCGCGCCAGTGCCTGCGCGGCGTTGGCGAGGATGTTGCGGTGGGAGAGGACGACGCCCTTCGGCGTGCCTTCCGATCCCGAGGTGAACAGCACCACGGCGGGATCGTCAGCCGCGCGCGCGACGCGCGGCGCGACGCCGGCGAGGAGACCGCGAATCTTATCCGTCGTACCGATCGAGGCCCGCACGTCCTCGAGATAGACGACATTCGCTTCGGCGGTGATCGCGGCGACCAGCTTGTCCAGCTTGCCTTTCTCGATGAACGCCTTCGAGGTCAACACGGTCTTGACCTGCGCGGCCTTCATCGCGGAGAGAACGTTCACCGGACCGGCCGAAAAATTCAGCATGGCGGGCACCCGGCCGATGCTCTGCAGCGCCATGAAGACCACGGCAACGCCGGCCGAATTCGGCAGGAGCACGCCGACATTCTCGCCGACCGCCGTACCGGTCTCCAGTTTTCGGCTCAGCACCTGCGCGCCGAGAATGAGCTTGCGATAGGTCAGCCTGGTGCCGAGCGCATCCTCGATCGCGGGCTTGCCGGTGTCGCGGTCGCGATAGGCGTTGGCGAGGCCCTGGAACAGGGTCTGGTCCAGCATCGCGTTCTTGACCATGGCGTCGATCATGACGTCCTGCAGCGCCGCTCCGGCCGCATTGCGGCGGGTCTTGCCTTTCAGGGTCTGGTCGATCGGCAGCTTGACCGGCGGCAGGATCGAGATCGTCACCTTCGGGAACAGCGCGCGCTTGATCTCGCCGTTCTTCAGGTAGCTCAGATAGGAGCGCTGCGCGCCCTCGATGCGTACGGGGACCACGACCGCGTCAGCCTTGTCCGCGATCATCGCGGTGCCGTCATAGACCTTCATCAGCGATCCGGAGACGGTGATGCGCCCCTCCGGGAAGATCACCACCGGCTCGCCGGCCGCGACCAGCTTGATCAGGTCACGCGCGCCGAGCGGCCGGGTCGGATCGACGGTGTGATGCCGGATCATTTTGAGGAACGGCTTGGCCCACCAGGCCTTGGCGATCCCGGTATCGACGGCGAAGCTCGCCTCGATCGGCAGGATGGCATGCAGCAGCGGGCCATCGATCAGGCTGACATGGTTGGGCGCGATCAGCATGCGGGTGCCGGCCGGCGGCAGGTTTTCCAACCCGCGGACCTCGGTGCGGAACAACGTACGGAACAGCAGCGCGCCGGCATCGCGCACGCCCTCCCTGCCCCACTTGCTCATCACGAACCAGAGCGCGCCAAAGCTTGCGACCGCAAGGCCGAAGAAGATCCACGCGATCGGGAGACCTGCCGCCTGCAGCAAGGCGACGAACAGCGTGCCGACCACCATGAAGGCGGACTGCAGCACGTTGCCGGCCGCGATCACGCGGGCGCGCTCGGACGGCGCTGACCAGGCCTGGACGGCGGCAAAGGCCGGCACCACGAACAGCCCGCCGCCGAGCGCGAAGGCCGCGAAGTCGATCAGCATCCGCACTCCGGACAACGACATTGTGAAGGCGGCCGGCGAAACATCGCTTCCGGTCGTCGCGCTGCCGATGGCGAGCGCGAGATCGAGACCGGCAACGCCCATGATGATCGCGCCGATCGGCACCAGCGCCAGATTGGGCCTGGTATGACTGAGTTGGGCCGCAAGCATCGAGCCCGCGGCAACACCGATTGCGAAAATCGCCAGACACACCGTCACGACGCCCGCGGTGCCGCCGATGACATCCTTGATCAGCGGCGGCAACAACGACAGCACGACCGCGCCGGCCAGCCAGAACCAGGACACGATCACCATGCCGTCCCACAGCCGCGGTTCGGCGTAGAGCGTCTTCAGAAGGTGATAGGTCGAGGTCCAGGGATTGGAGGTGACGGCCAGATCGGGAGCCGACGGCTCCGTTCGCGGAATGCGCGCGGCAAATCCCCAGGAGAACAGGGCGAGCGCGACCACCGCGAGCGACACCCAGCCCATGTGCGAGGAACCGGAGACGAGTTGCACGCCGGCGACGGTGCCGATCAGGATCGCCATGAAGGTCGCCCCTTCCACCAACGCGTTGCCGGTGGCGAGTTCCCCGACCGTGAGTTGATCGGGGAGCATGGCGTATTTGACCGGGCCGAACAGCGCGGCGATGGCGCCGAACAAGCCGAGCGCGACGAACAGCAGAGGAATCGAATGCAGAAAGAAGCCGCCGGCTGCGAATGCGGCAGCAAAAATCTCGGCGAATTTCAGCCGTCGCGCCACGACCGACTTGACGTATTTGTCGGCGAGTTCGCCGCCAAGGCCTGACAGGATGAAGGAAGGAAAGATGAAGACCGCGAGTGCAACGGTCAGCAGCGCGTCGCCATGGCCGGCGGCGGCGCCGTAGAGCAACATGATGCCCAGCGCGTTCTTGAGGACGTTGTCATTGAGCGCCGAGCAGAACTGGGCCCAGAACAACGGAGCAAAGCGACGTGACGACATCAGTTGCTTGATCATGGCGGGTTCCTGATATGCGACGATTCAATTTTGAACTGAATTGCGGGATATGGGTCGGGGCCGGTTGAAGCACGCCGGATGAAGTGAATGAGGACGTCTTCAGGCGCTTTTGGTTCAAACGTCTCGTCATTCGCAGACGTTGTTTACGGGACCCTTGCCGAAGCGCCGGTGAGCAGTTCGTGACTCGAGCCATGCCGGGACATGGTGAGCGCTTCGTTGAGGATTCGCGTTTGATTCAAGTCGTGCGACCGGCGACGAAGCATGTCAGGTCAGTTCGCTGAGCGCTCCCAGGCACCCGAGCGGGCCACGGCGGCGGCGCCCGCCTTGCGCGTTTCGTGCGCCGTAGTTCAGGACGCGCCGGGCCCTGTCGGTCTGCGCACGCGTGGCCTGTGATACCTGGCGCCGCATGGCCAGCACGCCGGCGACATCGCAGGCCTCGGCGATGCGCTCCACCGGTGCCATCACGGCCTGCAGCAGGGCGCGACTGAGACCGGTCAGAAGTGCGTCGGCATCGCTGACAAAGGTGGTCACAACTTCGGAAACGAGGGTTTGCATGTTGATCTCCCATGGTGTAATTGAACATTGTTCAATATGGATAGCTCTAAAATGAACATTGTTCAAGAAGATTCGTTGCGCGATCAAAAAAAGTTGAGGCGCCGCGTCCTGATGCTCGACATCGCGCGCGACTTGATCGCTGCCAAGGGATTGAGATCATTGAAGGTTCGGGATGTCGCCGAGGCCGCCGGCTGCTCCATCGGAAGCGTCTATAACGAGTTCGGCGACTTCGACGGCCTGATCCTGACCGTCAATCGCGGAACTGTGCAGGCGCTGACCGCCCGCCTCGCCGACGTCCCGGCCGACGATCCGGTTGGCCAGCTCCACGGGCTTGCGGCGACTTATCTCGCGTTCGCCACGATGCACGCCAACCTGCTGCGGTCGCTGTTCGAGCACCGCATGGAGGATGATCGTCCGTTTCCGGAAGACATCCTGCAGATGGTGATGCAGGCGTTCGAGCTGATGTACCCGCCCCTGGTCCGGCTCTTGCCCGAGCGCGATCCGCAGGACATCGCGCTACTCGCGCGCATGCTGTTCTCGGCCGTGCATGGAATCATTTCGCTCGGGCTCGAAGAGCGCATGGTCGCGGTGCCGCCGGAGGCACTGCGCCAGCAGCTCGCGCAGTTCGTCGATACGCATCTCGCCGGCCTCGGCATCGTGCCGATTCGAACTAGCCGCTGAGATCGCCCTCGCCCGCCTTCTTCACCCAGACCTTGTTGTCGTGAAAGGCGGCGCCGCCGATCGGCGCGATGGTATCGGCGCCGGTGAGCACGTTGATGCCGCGGCCGCCGATGTGATCGCGGTTGGGATGGACCGATTCCGCGATCAGGACGCCGCGCCGCACGCCGTCGAACAGTCGTGCAATCAGCGTGGTCTCGCCCCTGACATTGCCGAGCGTGACGGCATCGCCATCGGCGATGCCGAGTGCGGCCGCATCGCGCGGGTGGATCATCACCGATGCCTTGCCCTCGCGGGCCTGCGACGACGGCGTCTCGTTGAACGAGGTGTTGAGGAAGGAGCGCGACGGGCTGGTCGCGAGCCGGAACGGGTGCGCGGCGTCGGCCTCTTCGGTGACGGCCCAGTGATCCGGCAGCGCGGGCATCTGATCCGTCGGTCCCATGCCCCGCCCGAACGGCGGATGCGCCCAATCGGCCTTGAAGTGGAATTTCTTGTCGGCATGGGCGAAGCCGTCGAGATAATGCGAGGTGCGGAAATCCGGCTGCAGGTCGCGCCACAGATCGGCTTCCAAGGTCGCGATATCGCCATGACCGCTGCGCTTCAGCGTGGCATCGATCAATTCGCGCGGCGTCATCTCGAAGGCCGGATGCACCGCGCCGAGACGGCGGCCGAGGCCCTGCAGCACCTCATGATTGCTGCGGCATTCGCCGGGCGGATCGATCAGCTTGGCACCGACCGAGATGTGCTGATGGCCGCCGCCGTAATAGAGATCGTCATGCTCCATGAACATGGTCGCGGGCAGCACGATATCGGCCATCTCGGCGGTCTCGGTCATGAACTGCTCATGCACGGCCACGAAAAGATCATCGCGCGCAAAACCCCGGCGCACCAGCGCCTGCTCCGGCGCCACCGTCATCGGATTGGTGTTCTGGATCAGCATGGCCTTGACCGGCCCCTTGCCGTGCAGCGCTATCGTATCGCCGGTCAGGATGCGCCCGATCTGCGACTGGTCCAGGACGCGCGTGGAATGATCGATCGCGTCATGGCCCTCGATCAGGGATTCGTCGAAATGCCACAGCGCAAAATTGTTGAAGAAGGCGCCGCCGCCTTCGTACTGCCAGGCGCCGGTGACGGCCGGGATGCAGGAGGCCGCGTGCATCTGCGCAGCACCGTTGCGGCTGCGGCTGAAGCCATAGCCGAGACGGAAGAAGGTCCGCTTGGTCTCGCCCACCGCACGGGCAAAGGCCTCGATCTCGTCGACCGGAACACCTGATATCGCCGACGCCCACTCCGGCGTCCGGGTCGCCAGATGCGCCTCGAGCTCGGCGGGGCAATCGGTATAGCGTTCGAGATAATCGCGATCGGCATGGCCGTCGCGGAACAGCACGTGCATCACGCCGCAGGCGAAGGCGCCATCGGTGCCGGGCCGAAGGATGATCTTGATATCGGCCTGCTTCATGGTGTCGTTGTTGTAGATATCGATCGCGGCGATCCTGGCGCCACGTTCTTTCCGGGCGCGCATCGCGTGCGTCATCACGTTGACCTGGGTGTTGACGGGATTGGTACCCCAGATCACCACCAGATCGGACACGCCCATTTCGCGCGGATCGACACCTGCGATCTTGCCGGTCCCGATGGCGAAGCCGACCCGGGCGACATTGGCGCAGATCGTCGAGTAGAACCGCGAATATTTCTTCACATGGGCGAGACGGTTGAGGCCGTCGCGCATCACCAGCCCCATGGTGCCGGCATAATAATAAGGCCAGATGGATTCGGCGCCGAACTCGCGTTCGGCCTGAGTGAAGCGGTCGGCGATTTCGTCGAGCGCCTCGTCCCAGGAGATGCGGGCAAACTGGCGAGAGCCTTTCGGGCCGGTGCGGCGCATCGGATGGGTCAGCCGATCCGGATGATGAATGCGCTCGGCATAACGCGCGACCTTGGCGCAGACGACGCCGGCGGTATAGGTCTGCAGCTTGGAGCCGCGCACCCGGCCGATGCTCCGGCCGTCGAGAACCTCGATATCGAGCGCGCAGGCCGAGGGGCAATCATGCGGGCAGGTGGAATGCCGGATCTCGAGCTTGGCGTGCTGGTTCATGACGCGATGTTATTCCTATACCCTCGGATATCCGAGCGTATTTAACCGGCATCGTTAGCACAAGATTTACCAGAGCTTTGCCGTCATGCGCCCGGATAGGCGCCGCCATTGGCAGGGATCGCCTGCCCCGTGACGTAGCGCGGGTTCCGGCCTGTCCTTCGGCCGCGGCGTGCCGATCAGCCCGGGAACCACGCAATTGACGGTGGTACCGTCGGTTGCGAGATCGTGCCAACGAGGCAGCGGCGGCGCCGGCCGCGCGCTCGCCTCAAATCAGAATCTCGAAAACAACCCCATGCAAAGTAGCCTGGCGATCGCCGGCATGCGCGGAGAGGGCGTCAACGGTGCCGTGACTCCGGAAATCCCAGGTCGTACGCTGGGGATGTCCGCTTGTCGGCACTTCTCGACTGCAAGCGTCGCCGGCGACCTGCCGCGCGTCAGTCGCGCGATATGGACAGCCCCGCGAGAAGCGGAGCGTACGCGGCGAGCCTGCGGGATACGAACTCGGTGAAGAGCCGCACGCGCTTCGTCTTGCGTGTCTCCCCCTGCGTGAGAAGCCAGACCGTTCCGTACATATGCAGGTCGGTGCCCGGCACCCTCACCAGCTGGGGGTCGGCATCGCCAACGAAGCACGGCAGTGTCGTCATCCCGAGCCCTTGCCGTACAGCAACGATCTGCGACGCGGCGTCCGTGGTCCTGAATGGAACCCCCGTGGTGCGAACCTCACCCTCGCTGGCCCAGTCCGGGATTCCATGAATGCTGATGACGATCCACCGGATCGGATCAGGCGCGCCCGCACGCCACGCGGCCAGTCGATCGCGGGACATGTAGACGCCGCCGAACAGCTCCGGTCCCTTCATCCCGTGAAGATTGAGCGGCAGGGTTTTGCGGTCGTAGACGACGCGGATCGCGACGTCGGCCTCCCGGTTGGTCAGATTTGCCAGCTCGCCGGACGACAGGATTTCCATCTCGATGTCCGGATGCAGACGCGCGAAATCGGCGAAGTCCGGCATCAGCAGGTGTGTCGCCAGCGGCGGCGCCAGCGTCACCCGCAGAAGCCCGCGCACGCTCTGGTCGCGCCCGAAGACGCGCGTCTCCAGCAGGTGCGACGACGCTTCCATCTGGTCCGCGAACTCGAGGACCTCCTCGCCCGCGGCCGTCAGGCGGTAGCCCGAAGGCAGCTTTTCGAACATCTGGACCCCGAGGCGTTCCTCGAGCTGGGCGATGCGTCGCAGCACGGTCGCGTGGTTCACACCGAGGCGCTCGGCGGCAGCCCGCACCGAGCCTCCGCGCGCGACGGCAAGAAAGTAGCGAACGTCATCCCAGTCGATCATGGTGCAATCCCGCACCATCAGGTGCGCCTTCCAAAGCCCGTATCTAACACATCGAACAGCAGTAACGGGCAGTCATCATAGCCTTTGCCGACAAGCGCGGCCCAATTCCGAACGGCGGACACCGATCATCGCGGCTGGCATCAGTGGTCCAGCCGGATCGATTTCGCACCACCGATGTGCGCTTTTCCGCACTCAACGCCTGAGCCCGGCGGACTATGTCGAGGTTCTCGGGGGCGTCCCCAAACGATCAGAGGCGGAAGCCTGGAAGGAAGCAGCAGTCATGGGAAAGCTTGAAGGCAAGGTTGCAGTCATCACGGGTGGATCGAGCGGGATGGCGCTGGCGAGCGCCCAGCGGTTCGTTGAAGAAGGCGCCTATGTTTTCATCACGGGCCGGAGACAGGAGGCGCTGGACGAGGCCGTCAAGCTGATCGGCCGGAACGTGACCGGCGTGCGCGGCGACGCGGCCAATCTCGACGACCTCGACCGTCTGTTCGACACGGTCAAGCGGGAAAAGGGCAGGATCGACATCCTGTACGCGAGCGCTGGCACGGGCGAAGCCGTCCCACTGGGCGAGATTACCGAGCAGCATTTCGACGCGACCTTCGGCCTGAATACGCGCGGCACGCTGTTTACGGTCCAGAAGGCGTTGCCGCTGTTCAACGACGGCGGATCGATCTTCATGACCGGGTCAGTTGCTTCGATCAAAGGTTTTCCTGGTTACAGCGTGTATGCGGCGAGCAAGGCGGCGCTGCACGCATTCGCACGCGGGTGGCTCAACGAACTCAAGGGCAGGAATATCCGGGTGAACGTGCTGCACCCAGGGCCGATCGCCACACCGATGCAGGACCAGGTTCTCACCGAGGAAGCGAAGCAGATGTTCGAATCCCTGATCCCGCGGGGAAAGATGGGTCGTCCCGAGGAAATTGCGGCGGCCGCGCTGTTTCTTGCTTCAGACGACTCGAGCTTCGTGAACGGGGTGGAGTTGTCCGTCGACGGCGGCTTCTCGGCCATCTGAATTCACGCCGCGCGAAAACGGAGAGATACGATGAGCATCGAAGAGAATGTTCAGCTTGTGAAGAATTTCTTTGCAGCCATGGGCAGCAGCAACGCGCGCGATCTGCTGGCGTTGGCTGCCGAAGATATCGAGTGGATCATTCCGGGCGAAGGCTGGCCGCTGGCAGGCACGCACCGCGGGCACGCGGAGTTGGCGGCTGTGCTCGAGAAGGCGTCCGAAGAGGTAGGCCGGCAGCTGGGCCTAAGTCCGGGCTTCGGAGCGAGCAGTGAAAGCGCTGGCCGTCGCGGCCACCATGAATGAGCCGTGGATCGCCGCCTCGGAGACCGCGCGCTCGTAGGATGCCAAACCGTAACGGAGATCCCGATGTATGACCAATCCAAGTTATCCGAGTTGATCCGGTTCGCACGCGCAGATGCGGGCTCCACCGTCATCGACGTGTACCCAGGCGACGGCGACTGGACCCGCCTCTTCTCCGACATCGTGGGACCAGAGGGGCGGGTCTACAGCTTCGTGCCGGCCGAAGTCGCCCACTTCAAGAACGATCCGGTCGGCCGCATGCGGACGCTTGCGAAGGAGCCGGGCCGAGAGAACGTCGAAGCCGTCTCGGCGGACCTCGTGGCGATGCCGGAGGCCACGCAGGCAGCCGATGTCCTGTGGCTGCACCTGTTCTACCACGATCTCCACACCGCGCTGATCCAGGCCAGGGGCGCGACGGCAGCCCGGTTCAATCGAGCTGTCTACGAGCGGCTGAAGCCCGGTGGGTTCTACGTCATCGTAGACCACGCCGCCGCCGCAGGCGCGGGCACGAGCGACGCCCAGTCGCTGCATCGGATTGAGCCTGCATCCGTTCGCGAGGAAGTGGAGGCGGCCGGCTTCGTACTGGACGCGGAAAGCACCATGCTCGCGAACAAGGACGATCCGCACGCGATCAAGGTGTTCGATCCCTCGATCAAGGGCGAGACCGATCGCTTCGCCTATCGGTTCATGAAGCCCTGACAGGTCCCGGTGGCGAACTTCATGTCGACCTCCCCAATGGGTGATCATCACCCGTTTCATCGCAGGCGCCCCCGAAGGCGCCTTGTCATCCTGCTCGATCACCAGCCGAGCGACGCACGGCACGCCGCGAAGCTCGGCGTGACTCTGCAACTGTCCGGACACACCCACGGCGGACTGATCCTGGGGATCGACCGGCTGGCCGCACGCGCCAACGCCGGCTACGTGTCGGGTCGTTACGACGTCGACGGGATGACGCTTTACGTGAACAACGGCACCGCGCTGTGGCCCGGCTTCGCGCTGCGGCTCGGTCGCCCCTCGGAGTTGACACGGATCACGCTACGCCAGGCGGGTGGCCACCGAGAACGCTAGCGCTCCGATGCTGACGGATGATTCACTCCGCGTCATTCCGGGGCGCCCGAAGGGCGAACCCGGAATCTCGAGATTCTCAGATGTGCAATTGCACATCATAGTTCGCTGCTGACGCGGCGCCCCGGAATGACTGAATGAAGCGTCAGAGTCACAACGCTAGGCGGCCCGGCGGCCCGCTTTCTTTGCGGCCTTCCGCTTCGCAGCCGCCTTGGGCGGCGCCGAAGTGAGCTTCACGCCTAGCGCGCGGAGCACCGTCAGGATGGTGGCGAACTCCGGATTCCCGTCCTCGCCGAGCGCCCGGTAAAGCTGTTCGCGACGGATGCCGGTCGCCTTTGCGATGTCCGACATGCCGCGCGCTCTCGCAATCGTATTGATCGCGGCGCGGATCTCATCAGCGGTGCCGTCCTCGAGCGTCGCCGCCAGAAACTCGGCTTGGGCCTCCGGCTCTGCGAGATATTCCGCCGCATCGAAGCGTGTTGTTGCCATTTGCTAACCTTCCCTCTTGGCCAATTCGTGCGCGCACCTGATATCGGAACGCTGCGTGCTCTTGTCGCCGCCACAAAGCTGAATGATCAGAACGTTGCCGCGCTGGCGATATTAGACCCGATAGCCGGGGCCATAATCGATCCGCATTTCGGAGACGCCCTCACCGACCGGCTTGCTATCGCCGAGGTTGCCATTCGCGGCGCGCTGGATGCGAGCGGTGATACGCGCTTTCGCCTTCGCATCTCCCAGGCCGAGAACGCTCTTTGAATTCGCTGGTTTGCCGGACTTCGACCACGGACAATCTGTACCTTAAAAGGTACACATACGCAAGGGGCTTGCGGCCTCGTGAGAGGAGGCCCGGACGCTCGCGGCAAGTCATCCCGCGCCAAGGACGCCAAGCAGAAGTTGCTGGCGGACAAGAGGCGACATCAACGCAATACAGCCCTCAATCAATCCGCGCTTAGGCGTGAGAGCATTTCGTTGATGCGGGTTTGGCCAGCCCCTGTCATCCTGCTCGATCACCAGCCGAGCGACGCACGGCACGCCGCGACGCTCGGCGTGGCCCGGCAACTGTCCGGACACACGCACGGCGGACTGATCCTGGGAATCGACCGGCTGGCCGCACCCGCCAACGCCGGCTATGTCTCGGGTCGTTACGACGTCGACGGGATGACGCTTTACGTGAACAACGGCACCGCGCTGTGGCCCGGCTTCGCTCCGCGGCTCGGTCGCCCCTCCGAATTGACGCGGATCACGCTACGCCAGGCGGGTGCCACGTGATGTCGTCGGGTTTCGTGGCCGTTAGCTGTGAACAAATCATAATTGATGGGGATTGCGGGTAGTGTCTCAGTTTGAAATCTCGGGCTCACGCCAGCCTGCCTCTTTCACCGCTTTTGCCAACAGCAATGCGTTTTCGAGTTCTTTTGCAAACGGGTTATTGCCCTTGCTGAATATCGCTATCAGTCTTTCTACGTCTTCCCAGTAAATCTGCACTTCAAAATCGGAACGCCGCGCACCGTTACCGAAGCGATTGAATTTCGCGACCACTAGGCCGCCCTCTCCAGATAAGTTGTCCGCCTTTTGCCCGATGTTATGGCTAGATATGTCGCCGCCCTCAAATGGGTTCGTCGTGACGCGGTGTAGAAGCATGTCACCCTCCCTTGCGAAGCTTACCGCTAAGCATTAGCATATTGAACCTCTGCATTCCATCGAGCGAGCGGCATGGCTAGATCAACCCTGTTCTACACCCATGAATCGAGCAGGCGAGATGCCGCTTGGTTTTTGGAGCAAGATGACGACGGGTCGCTGCACGTCAAATATGAGGACGAATTGCCGCCCAAGAGCGAATGGCGAATGCCGATAAATGAGTTTCTGGCGAAGGGCGGTTTGGCGTCTCACCGCGCGTTATTGGACCTTATTGATCGAATGTTTGAGAAGCGAAATGCCCCGAGGCCATAAAGGCGAGAGCCCCATCCTAGCATATCACGTCAAAGTTATTCCCCCGAGTGGTCGGGCTCGCATCCACGAGGCTGGATGCAAGTTTTGTCGCAGCGGACAAGGTATGGAAAATCAAGATAAGGGAACTGGGCCGACCTTTTGGCATCCACCTTATCCAGCGCCGGGCCTTCGGACTATCGCCGAGGCGAAGGAGTATGTCGCTGGCTTGAGTTCACGCTATACGGACGTTGGGCAATGCCCTTACTGCATGAAGGGGTTGGTTGATGCCTAGAGGTCCAAAGGGCGAGAAGCGTCCCGCTGACACCGTCGGCAACGCCGTCATGATCGCCAAGATCGCAACCGGCGGGATCGAGGACATCACGACAGAGGACGGCAAGAACGCCGCCGCCGTAGCGCTTGGGCGCATGGGCGGCAAAGCGCGGGCGGCCGGGATGACGGCCAAGAAGCGCAAGGAGATCGCAAGAAAGGCAGCGGCAACCCGGTGGAAATCAGACCGGTAATCCACTTTACATGAAATGACACTTTCGGTAATCTGCTTGCGTTGAAGATTCGATGCTCAGATTAGGGGTCATTCCATGGATGAGTTCCAGAGTCGTCTTGAGGCTGCGTTCCTGCAATCCGCCGATGGCGAAACCATCCGTGGCGTGAGTGAAGGAGTTCTCCTCGGCGACGATCTTATTGAGAATACCCCGATATTGCGTCATGCGGGCGGTCGCGACTTGCGTGGGCATATTCGCCGCGCAGGAATAATGTTTCGCCTTCACGATCTCTGCGAGCGGGGCGACCTTCCGTTTTCAGCCAAAATCATGCCGATGCCGCATGGCAGTTGGCACTGGCTCGAGCTCCGTTCAGGAAATTTCAAAGCGCATATTTGCCGTAGCGATGGCCCCTACGATTTCCCTGAAGAGACGCTTAGCCGTCAGGACTCGCGGCTGGTGAACCAGGCAGACATGTTTGCCGAGAACGTTGTTCCGATCACCCAAGTGGTTGGGAAAATTCCCGAACTCTATGCATGGCTTACGTACTCGGCTGAAAAGGCTGGTGTTCTGAAACACCTGTGTTGGGCGATGCCTCCGGCCGATCGCAGCTCGTGGCTGGCTCACATCAACGTTCTGAAGCGCGCCGAATTGGGGGCAGTTGAAGTTGCTCCCCCCGTTGAGGAGCCGAAAAAAATCATCAAACTGAAGTTCCGCGATCATATCGAGGAGGCCCTGTCTAAGAAAGACGAAGACGGCAAAGAAAAAGAATCCTGAGCTAGGGGACGGAAATGAACGATACTAAGAACGGGGGCACGAAGAGGCCCCTGCCAAAAGCGATTCCGGAACGGATCAAGGAAGCTCGCGAAGCTCGCGGGTTTGCGCCCGAAGAGTTTGCCGAATTGCTCAATGTAAGTCGACAAGCAGTAGCTCAATTTGAGACTGGGCAAATCTCTCCCTCTGGGGAGGTGATGGCAAGGATCATTGCTGCCACCGCTCAACCGCCGCTATTTTTTGTAACGTCGCGAGAGCGGGCGAGAGCAGAAGCCCCATTCTGGAGAAGCCTTAAGCGCATGGAGCAGCATCATCGACGAAGGATTGCGCGGCGGCTTGAATGGGCGCGCGATATTGCGGCTTTTGTCGATCGCTTCATTGAGCTTCCCAGTGTGAACCTGCCGCACATCGAATTTGACGTTGAATTTTCCTGCGATGAAGAAATCGAGCGCGCCGCTGAGCTGCTGAGAGACCACTGGAAATTAGGGCGCGTAAGAGTTCGGAATCTGGCGACAGTTCTTGAAGAGAACGGGATTATACTGGTTAGAGAGTCCGTCGAGTGTCCCGACATGGATGCGGTTTCGTGCTGGCAAGGCGGGCGTCCATTTATACTCTGCTCGGCCGAGGTAAGCAGCGGTCCCAGATCCACCTACAATTTGGCTCACGAGTTGGGGCACGTCCTGCTTCATGCGGGCGTGGAAGTCTCTGCAGAGAACCTGTCACGAATTGAAAAGCAGGCAAATCGCTTCGCCGGTGCATTTCTTTTACCCCGAGAGACCTTCAGTCAAGAAGTTCTGGGTACATCCGTTAGCTATTTCGAATCCCTCAAGCGGCGATGGGGTGTCGCTATCGCTGCAATGGCATATCGCTGCAAGGACCTGAAAATCTTCAATGAGAACCAATTCTCTTACCTGATGCGCCAAATGAATGCCCGGCGAATTCGTAAGGTTGAACCGCTGGATGATGCATTCCCCGTTGAAAAGCCGTCATTGCTGGCGGAATCGCTTCGCATGATCGTTGAGAGGGGAGCCCAAACCAGGGAGCAGATTGAGGCGGCACTATCGTTGAACCTTTCGGACGTTGAGAGCCTGTGCGGCGTGTCAAAGGGGTACCTCGATGCGCGGGTCGTCGCCTTCATCCCTAAACCTCGCTGACCCGCCGCGCTTTTCCTTCGCGCCGTCCTTGCTCTGGGGTATCAGCACGAACCACGGGTATGGTAATTTCCCTTATGGCGAATCTCCCCCTTGGTCCTTACTGCACCGGCACGTCTTTGCAGGCATGCACCGACCTAACCGAGCGCGTCTGGCGAACGTACAACGATCTGGTCGGACCGTACCGGCACGCGGGTGACCAAAGCCGCGAATTTCTCATCATTCGCATGCTCTACATCGCGGAGATCACCAGCACCGCCGTCCGGCTCAATGCGAGCTGGGCGCTTACCCATGCCGCCATGTCCCTACTGCGCGATCGGTACGAGCAAACCATTCGCTTCTCTTGGCTCGTGCGAAACCCAGACCAAAGCCAATTCGCCAAATACGAGCGGTCGATGTTCGCCAAAATGAACTCGATCGTTCGGAATATGGACCCTGCGACAAGAGACCGCCGTGTTGCCGAAGCAGGCCCATTGCCCGCCTGGGCGACCGAGCCGCTCACAAAAGAGGAGAAGGCCACCCTAGACGAATGGGGTTCATTGGACCTTCGGTCGATGGCAAAGAAGCGCGATGCGCTACCGCCTGTCGCAGACACCCTTTTGGCGAAAGAGAACCTTGCCTCATCCTACGAGGCGATCTATTCGCAGTTCAGCTCGGTCGCGCACTACGACCGATTCAGCATCGAACTACTCGGGCTCCATGACGGTCCCAACGGAAAGCCCGTGCTCGGCACGATGCCCTACTGGCCGACGGTGCTGCTCGTCAAAAATGCGCTCTTTGACCTCATCCAATGTTCAGAGGCGGCGCAGCTTTGTTACAAAACGGACGCCGCTCAGATATTTCAAACGTTACTTGTGGAATGGGTCGGCATCTCGAACGAAATCGTACCGCGCTAACTGTCAGTGGGCTGGGGGAACGGTTCGGAATTGTTCAGCGAAAGACGGTTGCCGTATACAGAGCTTTACACTTCGGACACTGCTGATGTTCGTCCAAAAGTGCTGCGACGTGAATGAGAGTTCCCGCCTGCTCGCACACCGGACAGTAGGCATGGCCCTTTGGCTTTCCATCGGCAGTCTTGTCGTATTTGTACCCGCCCGCTTCGATCAGTTCCGATCGATGTTTCAACAGTCCACTCAGTCGCTCAATTTCTGCCTGCCTCTCTGCAACTTCTTCCTTCGCCTCAATCAAGGTAAGCTTCAGATCAGCCAGCTTTCCAGTCAAGTCGGCGATCTTCAACTTCAAATCGGCCGCATCATACGCCTTCTCGATACCTCTTAGGTCATTTGCTAATTTCAGAGCTTGCGAAACAGTCGAAAGCGCGAGAACGAAATCTACCATCGTAGTCTGTCTCCTTATATATTCTCGATACGAGCGGCTTTCTACTTTATGCCCTCTTGATGAAAAGACCGGCAAGACTGACGAGTGCCGCCGTAACGGCAACTGCAAGACTTAGCCGAGCTAACCAAGCACTCTCGGACCCCTGCTTGCGTGCTAGCGCTGCTTCCACGATTGGCTTCACCAGCCAGGCGCCACTCAAGATCCTTGGCTCCCATGGCATCCAGCAGCCAAACACACATTCTTCCAAGTCTTGGCGCTCGAGGCTGGCAAACGGAATTGCCGCAGGGAGTACCCATTCCCTTTGACGAGAGTCGCCCGTCACTTGTTCTCCTCCCGGGGAGGTGCGCCGTCGACCTGCGGGAGAACGAGAGAATAGCTCGTACTTCGACCGCCCGCCGAATCTTTCTGCAGGATGTGCCTCTCGATGAGTCCATCAATGTCGCGAGCCGCGGTGGCTTGTGAGACCTTGGCGAGCTTGGCCCATTTGGAGGACGTCAGCTTGCCCTCAAATCCGTCGAGCAGGCGATTGATGACGAGACGCTGCCGGTCATTGAGCGAGCGACCGGCATGCAAGTCCCAGAACCGGGCCTTGGCCAGGACAGTGGCCAAAATCGCATCGGCGCCATCGAAGGCGCGGTCCAGGCAATCCAGAAACCACGCGAGCCAGGACGTAATATCGAGTTCGCCTTTCTGCGTTTGCTCCAGAATCTCGTAATAGGCACTGCGCTCCTTCCGGATCTGCGCGGACATGCTGTAAAAGCGCTGACCACTGGTTTCCGAACGTGCCAGTGCCAGATCCGCAATCGCGCGGGCAATGCGGCCATTGCCGTCCTCAAACGGGTGAATGGTCACGAACCACAAATGGGCAATGGCGGCTTTCAGGACAGGATCCATGCTGCCGCCGCCTTCAAACCACTGCAGGAACGCCTGCATTTCATGTTCAAGCCGCGCAGCGGCGGGAGCCTCGTAATGGACGCGCTCACGTCCTATGGGGCCCGACACGATCTGCATCGGACCCGACTGTTCGGTGCGCCAGGCGCCCACCACGATCCTGCTCATGCCGCTGCGCCCTGTCGGGAATAGCGCCGCATGCCATCCAAACAGGCGCTCCACAGTGACGGCTTCGCTGTATTTCCCGGTGGCGTCGAGCATCATCTCCACCACGCCTTCAACATGTCGATCGGCCGGAGCAAGCGCACCGATGTCCATGCCAAGGCGGCGCGCGATCGACGAGCGAACCTGGTCCCGGTCGAGGATTTCGCCCTCGATCTCGCTGGATTTGACGACCTCTTCGGTGAGGGTCTGCAAGGAGGCTTCGGCCCGAAGGTGGAAACCCAGCCGCTCCATCCGGCCGATCAGCCGGCCTTGTTTGTGACGAACCGCCGCGAGGCGGGCCACCAGCTGTTCGGTATTCCACCGGAACTGGGGCCAGCCCTCAAGCTCATGGATGTAAGTCATTATTCTCTGCACCCTTTGCAGAGAATATGGGGTTTATTCTCGCCACGCGCAACGACATTCTCGTCATATTTTGACGAGAATGTGTGCGATATTCTCCTCATCCAACTATCATACTGAAATTGCAGATGTTTTATCGACCAGGGTCCGCGTCATGCACCCAGATAGGCGTCGCCTCCGGCGGGTGGCCTCCGACCAGCCTTGACCAGCGCTGCGCGCCGCACCCCAATGGGCTGTGGCCGGGACGAAGAAACGGCCTGCTTCCGCCGAACAAAGAAACCGACTGTCGGGTATCAGCCCGGTCTAAAATGTCGACCATCAACCCGGTTGAACAGGTCAAGCACTTCTCCAACTGACCTTGCATCCAGCCGACGCGCGCTTCGCCGCGCATTCGCTTCTTTATCGACTCGGTCGCGGGCCGGCGGGTTAGCGCTTGTGCTAATCGATGAAGGCGGCAAGTTCCTCGGGTATCCCCGAGGGGAAAGCCTGCTTGAGAAAATCCAGGAATGCGGATACGCGAGCGCTTAACAGTCGGCGCGACGGGTAGAGCGTCCAGATGGCGATTTCGGGTCCGTCGACGTCACCCCAGCGGACAAGCTTGCCGGCGGTCAGGTCGTGACTCACCAGCGACACGGGGAGGCGCGCAGCGCCGACACCTGCGCGGACAGCATCGCGGACCATGACGAGGGACGTGAGGCGAAGCACCGGATCGATCGTTATCCGCGACGTTCCGCGTGGCGCCACCACGTCCCAGGCGGAGGCCAAATCGCTCGCGCCACGCACCACGGCCGGGACGGCGAAATCTGCCTTTGGACGGGTCAGGTCAGGGCTCGCCACGACCACAAGCCGGTCGCGCAGGAAGATTCGTCCGACGAGGCTTTCATCCGGATCCGGATTGACCCTTATAACCAGGTCATAGCCTTCCTCGATCATGTCGACGGCGCGGTCTTCCGTCGTGACCTCGAGCCGGACCTCCGGATATTTCAGCGCGAAGGCGGCCGCCAACTTGCCCATCGCGGTCTGCGAGAAGAGCAGAGGCGCGCTGATCCGCAACCGGCCTCGCGGTTTCTCCCCGCCTGAGGCGATCGCCGCCGCCGTCTCGTCGAGCTCGGCGAGCAATGCACCTGTCCGCTCATAAAGCGCCCAACCTTCCTGGGTGAGTTTCAGTGCGCGCGTTCCTCGCTCGAACAGGCGCAAGTCGAGGCTGCTTTCCAGTTCCGACACCCGGCGGGAGAGCGTCGCTTTCGGACGTCCAGCAGCCCGGGCGGCCCGTCCAAATCCTCCGTGACGCGCGACCAGGTTGAAATCGGCGAGAGCAAGCAAATCCATGTGTTCCACCAGTGAGACGGTCTGTCCAAATATAGCGGCTATCGGCACGAATGTGGATCACTAATTTGGGCCGTGTCTTCTGACCCCAACCCGGAGTGATCCCCATGACCATCCTCGTGACCGGCGCCACCGGCCAAGTCGGCCGCCAAGTCGTCGAACAACTCGTCAAGCGTGGTGCCGATGTCCGCGCCCTCGTCCGCGATCCCGCGAAGGCCAACTTCCCGGCCAGCGTCACTGTGGTGAAGGGCGACTTCCTGGACGTCGACTCGCTTCGCAGCGCGTTCTCAGGGGTTTCCACCCTGTTCCTGCTCAATGCCGTGGTGGCGGAAGAATTCACCCAGGCCTTGACTGCGCTCAACCTTGCCCGCGAAGCGGGTATTGAGCGGATTGTGTACCTCTCGGTGATCCACAGCGACCGTTACGTGAACGTGCCGCACTTCGCGGGCAAGTTCGGCGTCGAACGCATGATCGAGCAGATGGGCTTCAAGGCCACCATCCTGCGTCCCGCGTACTTCATGAACAACGAACTCACGATCAAGGACGTCGTGACCGGATACGGCATCTACCCGATGCCGATCGGCAGCAAGGGACTCGCGATGATCGACGCCCGCGACATCGGCGAGATCGCGGCCATCGAACTCATCCGCCGTGAGAACTCCGCCACGCCGCTTCCGCTCGAACGGTTCAATCTGGTCGGTCCCGACACGCTGACGGGCGCGAGTGCCGCCGCCATCTGGTCGGAGGTGCTGGGCCGTACGATTACCTATCCCGGCGACGACACCGCCGGGTTCGAGAAGAACCTCAGGCAGTTCATGCCGAGCTGGACGGCCTACGACATGCGGGTGATGAGCGAGCGATTCCTCACCGATGGAATGATTCCCGAGGCCGGTGACGTCGAGCGTCTGACCAATCTCTTGGGGCGTCCCCTGCGATCCTATCGCGACTTCGTTTCCGAAATCACAGCCTCTGCCTGACGGCAGGTAAGCTCTGAATCATCACCGGAACCAGAACCGCGGTACGGCCCCTTTCGAGGCAACCCGGTATTCAAGGAGGCATCCATGAATCATCTCACGAACAATAGCGCCACGAGCGCACAATCCAAGATACTGGTTCTTGGAGCGACCGGCGGTACCGGTCGTCTGATCGTCGGCCAGGCGCTGGAGCGCGGGCAGGAGGTTACCGCGCTGGTGCGGTCACCGGAGAAGGCGAGCGGGCTGAAAGGTGCCAAACTCATCGTCGGTGACGTCCGCGATGAAAAAGTGTTGCGGGAAGCCCTCAAAGGTCAGGACGCGGTCGTCAGCGCGCTAGGTACACCGGCGAGCCCCTTACGTGAGGTAACGCTTCTCTCGACCGCGACGCGCGCGCTCGTCAGCGCGATGAAGGCCGAGCACATCTCTCGCCTGGTTTGCATCACCGGGCTCGGGGCCGGCGATAGTGCCGGCCACGGCGGTTTCTTCTTTGACAAATTGATCTTTCCGCTTCTGCTGAAGAAGGTCTACGCAGACAAGAACCGGCAGGAAACGATCGTCAGAGACAGCGGACTCGACTGGATCCTGGTTCGTCCCTCCGTCCTGAACGATAAGCCCGGGCACAGGTCGGTCCGGGCCCTGACGGAGCTTTCAGGCTTCCATGGAGGAGGCATATCGCGAGCAGACGTTGCGACGTTCGTCCTGGATCAACTGCATGCCGATGCCTGGCTGCATCGTTCCCCGTTGATCACATGGTGACAACGGTTGGCCCATCTATCCGCGTTCCTCGGCCATTTGAAGGACAGCCCATGGGTTGCGGGGTGGTACCACGTCGATTCAAGTGGCGCGCCCCGGAATGACGGCGGTACAAGATCGGCCGAAGCGTCCGCGTCATGCGCCCAGATACGCCCCGCCATTGGCGTGGATCGCCTGCCCGGTGACATAGCGCGCGGCGGGGCTGCACAGGAACCGCACCATCGCTGCGACGTCGTCCGGCGTGCCGCGGTCGCCCGTGATCGTGCCATGGGTCAGATGGTGTGCGGGCTCCGGCCGGTCCTTCGGACGCGGCGTGCCGATCAGCCCGGGGACCACGCAATTGACGGTGATGCCGTCGGGTGCGAGATCGTGCGCCAGCGCGCGGGTGAAGCCGACGATGCCCGCCTTCGCGGTCACCACATGGGCGCGATCGGCGGCGCCGGTATGCGCGCTCAGGCCGCCGATATTGACGATGGTGCCGGCCTTACTCGCTTGCAGCGCGGGAAGGCAGGCTTTTGCGCAGTGAAACGCGCCGTCGAGCGTGACGTCGAGGATGGCGCGCCACTCCGCGTAGTCCATCTCGGCGAACGGCTTTTCCCGGCGCAACGCCGCATTGTTGACGAGGATGTCGATGCGGCCGAACTGCTTGTCCGCGGCCTCGGCCATCATCCGCACCGCGCTGCTGTCGGCGACATCGCCGACATGGAGCAGCGCCCTGCCCCCGCCGGCCACGATCTCGCGCACGACGGCGTCGCCCTCGGCGCGGTTGCTGCGCACATTGACGAGGACGGACGCGCCGGCGTCCGCCAGCGCGAGCGCAATGGCGCGGCCGATGTTGCGCCCCGCCCCGGTGACGATCGCGACCTTGCCGGTGAGTTCGCTCATGAGGTCTCTTGCTCTTGCGTTCTGGTCATTCCGGGGCCTGCATCTTTTCCCGTCATTGCGAGAAGCCCTTGCGACGAAGCAATCCACTTAGCCTCGTGCGCAGACTGGATTGCTTCGCTGCGCTCGCAATGACGGGGAAACAGTTTGATTCCAATGCGCTACGCTTCGACTCAGGCTCAGAATGGTAGAGCATGGAAACGACAGGTTTCAGGGAATCGGTCCCCTGGTGCCGCCACACCTCCGCAGCTACCCGCGCAACGAGCTCAGGTCCATCTGTCCCTGGAACAGCCCCGACAGCAATTTCAGCGACGCCTCGGTCCGCGCCGGCATCCAGCCGCCATGCGCCGCGTTGAGCAGGAACTTGTCGATGACGTCCTGGCGGGTCAGCGGCTCGTGCGCGCCGCCGCGCAGATGCGGTTGCCGCTCCTCGACCACGCTGCCGTCCTTCATGATCGCCTTGATGTGACCGGTGTAATTGTTCGGATAGGGATTGTCCGGATCGATCACGAACTGCACCTTGGCGGCCAGCGCGAGCACGCGGGGGTCGCGGATCGCGCCTTCGGTGAAGGCGCCGAGCCCGACGCCGCCGCGCGTGAACCCGGTCGCCAGCAGATAGGGCACGGCGAATTTCGCGGCATAGCCGTTCGGCGGGCGCTGCTTGGCGGCGAGCGGCTCCCAGAGCCGGTGCACGGTGCCCTCCGCCACCTCGCAGACGATCGCGGCGATATCCTCGGGCCTGATGCCGCGCGCCGCCATCCGCCGCGCGCAATCGATATAGGGCTGCGCCATGGTCCCGCACGGGTACGGCTTGAAGGCGATCGTATCGGTCACCCAGCGCTCGCCGAAATCGCCGATCAGCGCCTCGTAGTCGCCCTCGGTGGTGTGCGCGAAGCCATTGAACAGCCCGTGGGTGCCCTCGAACACGGTGCGCGGCCCGACGAAGCCGGCGCGCGCCAGTAGCGCCGCACGGATGCCCGATTGCGCGGCCCAGCCGGCATGCATGCGCTTGGTCCAGGCGCCCTCGGCGAGATATTCGATGATGCCGCCAGCCATGCTGCCGGCGATGCCGAGCGCGTCGACGATTTCCAGCGCGGACAGGCCCAGCGCTGCGCCGACCCCCGCCGCGGCGCCCATGGCGCCGAACACCGCGGTCGGATGGAAGCCGGCCTTGTGCACGGCCTTCGGCGCCACCAGGCTGAGGCGACAGAGCACCTCGGCGCCCACAGCGATGCCGAGCAGGGCCATCGGGCCATTCGGACGGTGGCGTTCGCAGGCGGCGAGAACCGCGGGCACGATCACGGCGCCGGCATGCACCGGGCCGCCCTCGAAGGTGTCGTCAAAATCCTGGCCATGCGCCGCGGTACCGTTGACGAAGGCCGCGCCCGAGGCGCTCAACAGGCGCGGATGGCCGACCACGCTGCAAATGCCTTCGTCGTCATAGCCGGCCAACGCGCTCGCGACATAATCCTCGTTGCGGGCGGTGACACAGAGGCCGACCACGTCGATCAGCAGATCCTCGCATTTGCGCGCCGTTTCCGCCGGAAGCGCCCCCGGCTTCAGGACGGCGATCCTGTCGGCAAGCGTCTCGGCGACGGACATCTTGGGGGGATCAGAGGACATCATGCGCGCGGTCAGACCCGAAAGATCTTGGTGTAGCGGGACTTGATCGCCTCGCCCTCTTTTTCGACCGCGGCCGCATCGTCCTTCATCGTCTTGATGTCCTTGAGCGCCTTGCGTCCGGCCTTGTCCTGGGTTTGCGGATGCGCCGAGCGCAAGCCGCCGATGTCGATGATGAGTTGCTGGGCTTCGCGGCTGAAGCAGAACGACTGGAACAGCCTTGCCGCATTCGGATGCGGCGAGGCCTTGAAGATGGCGTTGGGGCCGATGATGAGCGGAGAGCCTTCGCTGGCATAGACCGGCTCGACCGGACGCCCGGCCTCCTTGAGCTGGAAGATGTTGTACTCGTTGCCATCGGCCATGACAGCGCGTTCGCCGAGATCGAGCTTCTTCGGCGGATCGGCCGACGACTGCACCTGCATGATGTTCTGCTTGGCGAGCTGCTCGAAATAGCTCCAGCCGAGATCGCGCTGCATCTGGTAGGTCGCGGTCATGATGGTGCCGCTGTAGCCCGGATGCGCCTTGACGATCTTGCCCTTCCATCTCTGATCGAGCAGGTCGGCAAAACTCTTCGGCGCGTCCTCGGCCTTCACCAGACTGGTGTTGTAGGCGATGATCGACAGCCAGATGCGCCAGCTCGCGAACTGGCCGTCGACGTCGCGGTGGTCGGCCGGATATCCGGCGACATCCTCCGATACATAGGGCGCCAGAATGCCGTCGCGTTTCCAGACGATGAAATGCGCGGCGTCGGAGGAATTGACCACGTCGACCGCGTGGATGCTGCTGGCATATTCCTGCCCGATGCGCTGGAACACGCGCTCCGCGCCGGTGCGCTCGACCTGCACGGAGATGCCCGGATATTTCGCCTCGAATGCCCGTGCGAGCTTCTCCGCGACGGGCAGATCGGTCGAGGTGTAGTAGACGACCTGGCCTTCCTTCTTCGCCGCATCGACCAGCGTCGGTGTGACCGGCTCGGCCGGCGGCGCGTCGGCCAGCACGCGGGTCGAGAGCGCGGCGCCGGCGAGCACAGCGCCAGCACCCCTCAACACGTCACGACGCGAGACCTTCCTGACCTTCATGCCCGCTCCGCCCCCTGGCGACCCTCTGGACGCCAATAGCCCTCTTATGAATAGCCTTTTATTCCCAAGGCGCCTATCGAGTCCATCGTCGACTATCCAGGTCCGTAGGGCGGATCGCGATCCGCCGTCGTGGTCGCCATGACGGCGGATTGCGCCTGCGGCTCCAATCCGCACGACGAACTAATCCTATCCACGTCATGGCGAGGAGCCCTTGCGACGAAGCAATCCAGCTCGCAATGACGGAAGAAAATGACTCGCGCGTCACCCGTGGGCCGCCTGGGGATGTTAAGGGGGACGATGTCGGTGCGGCCTAGGTAGATGCGGACGGTTGCATAGCCGGTCGAGGGGCCTTGTGGCCCTGTACGCTAGTACGGAAATGCCGCGAAATTGATCGGTCCTTCAGAAGACGCGCCACCTCATCGTGGAAGGACTGCAGTTCGCGAACTTCATCGTACTCTAAGGCGCGATTCCTGAGCAGTTTCTGGGCGACATCCATAATGTCTCGGAGGTCAGGCTTGTAGTGCGATCGCAGGAGGCGCTTTTCCCAATAATCTTCGAACCGCTTGGATATGCCGACTTCGTAGAACCATGAGACCCATGTTGTGAAAACGTCTGTGCTGACAAGCTTTCGTGCTCGAAAAGAGATCATGATTTCAAAGGTGTTCAATACTTGACAGACGTACCAGTAAGCACGTTCTTCGACGTCCAGGGTCGTTTTGTCGGAACGACCCTCCAGGTACGTGATGATCTCTGGCTTATCAACGCAAACGCGGAATATTCGTGACGCCTCAAACTCTAGATCAACATAGGTGCGCAATCTTTGGAGATTGCGGTCTCTCCACGATAAGAAAAAGGCAAAGCCAGTCAGTATCGCACCCAGCAAGGGAATGCCCGGACCGACTTGTTTGAAAAACTCGGCTACTTCTTGAAGCGACATTTGCTTCCCCCCGAAATTGATGGCTGTGCGGGACGGCTTTTCGCCAGCGCTGCGAGGTCAACGCCTGCGCCTAGCGAACCCGCAGCGTAAGGTCCGAGCGATCACAGGTTCTTTGATCCATACTCCTTCGCGGGCTGCGTCGTGGAGAAGAAACGCCCGCCCGGAACGAAGGCGCGACGATCAATCGGCATGTGGGAGAGAATAGCACATTCGTCTTTCAATGACTCCAATTGCGGCTCTGATCCCCCGCTTTCGCGGGGAATGACGGCAGCGGGCCGGCCGAGCTCTTTCCTGTCATTGCGAGGCGCGCCAGCGCCGAAGCAATCCAGCTCTCATTTTTTCCCGGCGCCAAAGGCTGGATTGCTTCGCGGAGCCTGTCATCGGGCGCGCATTCGCGCGACCCGTTGGCTCGCAATGACGAAAAAATAGTGCTCGCGCACCACCCGCTTCAGCATTGGCGCCGCCCGCGGTGGGCGCGGGACCGAGTGCCCCGGCGGCGAGGGGTTCAAGAACGGCTGACCGAATTTGTCGTGCCGGCAGTTTGCGGGCGAAGCGCTTTCTTGCGTCTGGCTAGTGGGCGGGCATGACACTAGACTGGGTGCATGACGGTCCGGCGCAGAACCGGACGAAAACGGGAGGCATCGATGAAGGGCGGAGTTATCGCGCTGCTGCTGGCCGCGGCCCTGCTGGGCTCCACGCCGTGCCCGGCGCAGGATTACCCGACGCGGCCGATCAGGATCATCGTCCCGTTCGGCGCCGGCGGCCCGGCTGACGTCACCGCCCGCCTGATCGGCAATGTGCTGCAGGAGAGTTTTGGCCAGCCTTTCGTGGTCGAGAACCGCACCGGCGCGGGCGGCGTGATCGGCACCCAGGAGGCCGCCAAATCGCCGCCGGACGGCTACACTTTGCTGATGATGTCGAACACCCAGACCGCCAACGAATCCCTCGTGCCGCAACGCAAATACGACCTGATGCGCGACCTCCTGCCGATCGCGCCGATCAATTCGTCCGACCTCGTCATCGTCGTGCATCCCTCCGTATCAGCCAAGACGCTGCAGGAATTCATTGCGCTTGCGAAATCGCAGCCAGGCCAGCTGAACTATGCCTCCTCGGGTCAGGGCACGCCCTATCACATGGCCGGCGAGCTGTTCAAAACCATGGCCAGCATCGACCTCGTGCACGTGCCCTATCGCAACAGCGGCGAGGCGCGCTCGGGCGTGATCGGCGGACAGGTGCAGATGATGATCGACGCGGTGACAGCGATGGCGCCGAACATCGCCGAAAAGCAGGTTCGCGCGCTCGCCACCACCGGGAAGACACGATCGGGCGTCTTGCCCGACGTGCCGACGGCGACGGAAGCCGGCGCATCAGGCTATGAGGCGACGATCTGGCTCGGCCTGATGGCGCCTGCCGGGACGCCGAAGCCGATCATCGACAAGCTCAACACAGCTGTGACCGCCGCGGTCAAGCGACCCGATATCGTCAAGCTCTGGACCGACCAGGGCGCGGTCACGATGACGATGAGCCCGGATGAATTCGATACATTCCTGCGCGCCGATATCGTGAAATGGGCCGAGGTGGTCAAGAGATTCGACAAGCCGCAATAGGACGCAATAGGACCCCTCTCCGCCCATGCCGGACATCCGATTTCGACTCAACGGCGTCGACACGACCATCGACACCGATCCCGATCGCCCGCTGCTCGACGTGCTGCGCGGGCACCTCCGTTTGACCGGCACGCATTTCGGTTGCGGCGCTGGCGAATGCGGCGCCTGCAACGTCATCATCGGCGATCGCGCGGTCGCCGCCTGCGACACGCCGCTGTGGGCAGTCGAGGGGAAGGACATCATCACGATCGAGGGCCTGGGCCACGCCGAGCGGCCCCATCCGCTGCAGCGCGCCTTCATCGCCGAGCAGGCGATGCAATGCGGCTATTGTATCTCCGGCATTTTGATGAGCGCGGCGGCGCTCCTGATGCGCAATCCCGCGCCCAACGACGCGGAGATCAAGGCCGCGCTCGATCGCAACCTGTGCCGCTGCGGCGCGCACAATCGCATCGTCCGCGCGGTCAAGCGCGCCGCAGCCGAGATGACGACGCCATGACAGCTTCACTCCCGGTCAGCCTCGCCGCCAACCCGAAACTGTCGTCCTGGGTGAGGTTCACCACGGACGGAACGGTGGCGCTCTCGCCGGGCAAGGTCGAGATCGGACAGGGCATCGTCACCGCGCTGGCGCAGATCGCCGCCGACGAACTCGACATCGACATCGCGCGGGTGCGGATGCTGCGCGCGTCCACGGCCTCGAGCCCGAACGAAGGTGTCACCTCGGGCAGCCTGTCCATGCAGCAGTCGGGGCGCGCGATCCGCCACGCCTGCGCCGAGATCCGGCAGATCTTCCTGACTGCCGCAGCCGATCGCCTCGGCGTCGACATCGGCCAGCTCGAACTTGCTGATGGCGTGATCTCCGGTCCCGGCAATGTCACAACCAGCTATTGGGAGCTGTCCGACGAGGTGTCGCTCGATCGGGTGGCCACGCCGGGCGCGATGGCGAAGCCCGCGAGTCGGCGCGTGTTGGCCGGCCGTTCCGTGCAGCGGATCGATATTCCGGACAAGGTGTTCGCCCATCCGCGCTTCATCCAGGACCTGGCGCTGCCGGGCCTGTTGCACGGCCGCGTGCTGCGGCCGGAGCTGTCGGGTGCGAAACTCCTGGGCCTGCATGAGGAGACCGCCCGCGAAATCGCGGGGCTGGTCGCGATCCTGCGCGATGGCCGTTTCGCGGGCGTGGTCTCGGAAACCGAGCAGGGCGCGGAGGCCGCACTTGCGGCGCTGCGCAAGAGCGCGACCTGGTCTGCGGGCGAACCTCTGCCTGACGACTCCGATCTGGCGGCTTTCCTGAAAGCCCAGCCGGTGGAGACCAGCGTCATTGCGGCAAAGGCGGCAGCACAATCGGCGACAGCGACGCGCACGATCCGGCGGCAGTATACCCGACCCTATCTCGCGCATGCCTCGATGGCTCCGTCCTGCGCGCTCGCGCAATGGAGCGGCGAGCGCGTCCACATCTGGAGCCACAGCCAGGGCATCTATCTGCTGCGCGCCGATCTTGCGATCGTCCTCGGGCTGCCGGTCGAGAACATCACCGTCGAGCATGTCGAAGGCGCCGGCTGTTACGGGCATAACGGCGCCGACGACGTCGCGCTCGACGCCGCGCTGCTGGCGAAGGCCGCCCCGGGACGCCCCGTGCGGGTGCAATGGTCGCGCGCCGACGAAATGACGCAGGCGCCGTTTGGGGCCGCGATGGCGATCGACATCGAGGCCGATCTCGACGCGCACAACGACATCGTCGGCTGGCGCCATGCGATCTGGAGCAATGGCCACACCGCGCGGCCGGGGCGCGCGAGCCAGCCAGCGTTGCTGGCGGCGACCGAGATCGCAAACCCCTTCCCGCGCCTGATCTCGACCAATCCGCCCCAGGCCAATGGCGGCGGTGCCGATCGCAATTCGGTGCCGCTCTACGACTTTCCGGCGTGGCAGATCAGCAGCCATCGCCTCCTGACCATGCCGATCCGCACCTCGGCGCTGCGAACCTTGGGCGGGCAGGGCAACGTCTTTGCCATCGAATGCTTCATCGACGAGATCGCCACCGCACGGGGTGAAGATCCGGTCGCGTTTCGGCTGCGTCATCTCTCGGACGGGCGGGCCAAAGACGTGATCCGCGCCGCCGCGACGCGCGCGAACTGGAAGCCCGCCAGGGCCAGTGGTACCGGCCACGGCATCGGCTTTGCGCGCTACAAGAACACCGGCGCCTACTGTGCCGTGGTGGCGGAGGTCGAAGGTGACGCGGATATCAGGGTCAAGCGGCTGACGATCGCGGTCGATGTCGGCGAGGCGGTCAATCCGGACGGGGTCATCAACCAGATCGAGGGCGGCGCGATCCAGGCCACCAGTTGGGTGTTGAAGGAGCGCGTGCGCTTCGACCGCGCGCGCATCACGAGCCGCAGCTGGACCGACTACCCGATCCTCAGGTTCAGCGAGGTGCCGGAGGTGGAGGTCGAGGTGATCCAGCGCTCCGAGATCGAGCCGGTCGGCGCCGGCGAAGCCGCGCACGGCCCGGTCACCGCGGCGATCGTCAACGCCGTCTTCGATTGCCTTGACGTGCGCGTGCGCAGCCTGCCGATCACGCGCGACAGCCTGATTGCCGCGATGGAGTTGTCATGACCAGCCTGACTATCCTGGGCGGCGGCGCGGCGCACGGCCTCGTCGCGAGCCTTGCCCCGCGCTTCAAGGCCGAGACCGGCTTCGAGATATCGGGCGACTACGGCGCGGTCGGCGCCATGGCCGACAAATTGCGTCAGGGTCAGCCCACCGATCTCGTCATCCTGACCGCGGCGCTGCTGGCCAAACTCGCCGGCGAGGAGTTGATCGTGCCCGCCTCGATCCGGGATGTCGGGCTGGTCGAAACCGCGCTTGCGGTGCGCGCGGGCGACCCGAAAGTGTCCGTCCGCGATGCGGCAGACCTGCGCGCGGTCCTGCTCGCGGCGGACGCCATTTACGTCCCCGATACCAAGGCGTCGACGGCAGGACTTCATGTCGCGTCCGTGCTGCAGCAGCTCGGCATCGCCGACGAGGTCGCGACGCGGCTGCGGGTCGCTCCGAACGGCGCAACCGCCATGCGGCAACTGGCGCAATCCGATGCGAAGCGGCCGATCGGCTGCACGCAGGTGACCGAAATCATCGCCGTCGAAGGTGTTGAATTATCGGGCGCGCTGCCCAGGGGCAGCGACCTCGCGACCATGTATGCGGCTGGCGTCAGCGTGCGTGCGGCCAACCCCAATCCCGCCCGGCTCTTGATCGACCTGATGACCTCGGCCGACAGCGAAGCGTTGCGCAGCCAGGCCGGCTTCCTCGGCGTCGGCCGCTAATCCAGTTTCCGGGATACGAATCATATCGACCTTGCGCTGCTGCGCTCCCTCTCCCGCTTTGCGGGGGAGGGCTGGGGTGGGGGCGCCACTCGGGGACTGCCGACTTGTCTTCCCTCATCCGCTGAAGCGTCGGCAAAGTCTCTCTGGCGACGGTGTATGCGGCTTTCCCCCACCCCAACCCTCCCCCGCCTCGGCGAAGCTAAGCTTCGCCTGTGCGGGAGAGGGAGCGCAGCGGTGCAAGCGTCGATGTGCTTCGTAGCTCGGAAACGCCCGAGCGCTTCATCCATTCACATCGCTCGGCAGCAACGCAAAACCGCCGAACCCAAACAATTTCCGTTGCCAACTCCAATTTATATACTAATATATCAATCAAATCCGAGGGGGAAACGCATGCCGAGGCGTGCGATCAAGAAGCCAGATGCCAGGTCGCGACCGTCGGTGCTGCGCCGCAACGGACGGCCCCGTACGGCCACGACGGCCTCCCGGATCTATTACGATCTCAGGTCCGAACTGGTGTCGCTGCAGCGACGCCCCGGAGAGCCGATCTCCGAAACCGAGATCGCGCACTCCTATGGAGTCAGCCGCACGCCGGTTCGCGAGGCCATCCTGAAACTGGCGGACGAAGGCCTGGTCGACATCTTTCCCCAGTCCGGCATCTTCGTGTCCCGGATTCCGATCGCGGCGCTGCCGGAATCCATCGTCATTCGCAAATCGCTCGAGGAGACCACGGCAAGGCTGGCCGCGGAGCGCGCCTCTGCCAGCCAGATCCTCAGCCTGCGCGCCATCATCGAACGCCAGCGCGAGGCCGATGCCGCGGACGACCGCGTCGCGTTTCATCAGGCCGATGAAGCCTTTCACGCAACGATCGCGGATGTGGCGGGATATCCGGGGATCTGGAAGTTCATCCAGCAGGTCAAGATTCACGTCGATCGCTATCGACTGCTGACCCTGCCGGTCGCGGGGCGGATGAGCGAGGTGATCGCCGAGCATGAGCCGATCCTGGCTGCGATCGAGGCCCATGACCCCGAGCGCGCGAGAATGGCCATGGACAAGCATATTGGAAGGCTGCTCGGCGACATCGCCGAGACCCAATTTACCAATCCGGAATTTTTCGACCAGCCGGGTTAGGCACCCCGGTCCCAACCGCGGCGATCAACAGCCGCAGCACCTGCAAGCAAATGCCAAGGGAGAGACACATGAGACGCCGAGATTTCATCAAACTGAGTGCCGGGCTCGGAACGCTCGCGGCCCTGTCGCCGCAATCGCCCGCGCGCGCGCAGGCCAAGGCCGTGTTCAAGGCGTCCGACGTTCATCCCGCGGGCTATCCCACGGTGGCGGCGACTGAGAGCCTCGGCAAGAAACTCGAAGCCGCCACCCAGGGCCGGCTATCGCTGCAGATGTACCCATCGATGCAGCTCGGCGGCGAAAAGGAGACGATCGAGCAGACCCAGATCGGCGCCATTCAGATGACCCGCGTGAGCGTCGGCGCGCTCGGCCCTGTGGTCGACGAACTCAACGTCCTGAACATCCCGTTCCTGTTCAAGAACACGGCGCATGCGCAGAAGGTGCTCGATGGGGATATCGGAGCGGAATTGCTCGCAAAGGTGGGATCGAATGCCAATGCCGGCCTGATCGGGCTGTGCTGGATGGATGCGGGTGCCCGAAGTTTCTTCAACACCAAACACCCGATCAAGACCATCGCCGACATGAAGGGCCTCAAGGTTCGCGTGATCGGAAATCCGATGTTCGTCGACATGGCCAACGCGCTCGGAGCCAACGGCGTCGCGATGGGCTACGATCAGGTGTTCAATGCGCTTCAGACCGGGGTGATCGACGGCGCTGAAAACAATCCTCCGAGCTACGTGTTCGACAATCACTATACGGTCGCGAAGTTCTACACGCTGACCGAACACCTGGTCGTTCCCGAAATGCTCGTGTTCTCCAAGAGGGTCTGGAACACGCTGTCAAAAGACGACCAGGCTTTGTTGATCAAGTTCGGACGCGAGGCGCAGATGGAAGAGCGCGTGCTGTGGACAAAGTACGAGCAGGAAGCCATGGCGAAGGCGAAGAGCTCGGGCGTGGAGATCATCGAGATCGCCGACAAGAAGCCATTCCAGGATGCGGTCAAGCCGGTATGGGACAAATACGGCCCGAAATACCAGGAGATGATCACACGCATCCAGGCGGTCGCCTGATTGACAAGAGACAGTCAGGGCATGTCCGAATGACGTTCGCTTTTCCGGGGGCCGTTCGGCTCCCGGGCTGGCGAATGTCAGTTCCATTCCGCTGTCATCGACTTGGTTGAACGTTTTGGGGAGCGCTTCGCAATGGCTGTTCTGTACCGCCACGCCATGGACTATCTCTACCGCCTGTGCGTCATCGTCGGCGTCATCGCGCTGGTGATGATCTCGGCGGTCATTCCGTGGGCGGTATTCACCCGCTATGCACTCAACAGCGCGGCATCATGGCCAGAGCCCCTCGCGGTGCTTCTGACCATCGTGCTGACCTTCATCGGCGCAGCCGCCGGCTACCGACTCAACCTGCACATGAACGTGTCCTACTTCGCCGACAAACTGCCGGCGAAGTGGCGCGCCCGGCTCGATATCCTCGTACAGCTCCTGATGGCCATGATCGCGACCTTCATGATCGTCTGGGGCGAGCGGCTGGTCGAGGTGACGTGGCATAACACCATCGGCGATTTTCCGTCGCTTTCGGTCGGCGTCACCTATCTGCCGATTCCGATCGGTGGCGTCTGCCTGCTGCTCTTCATCATCGAACGCATTTTCATCGGTCTTCCACCCGACCCGATTGCCCATCACACCGAAATCCCACTGGTCGACTGATCGGAAGCGCCAAACCATGGACATCTTCATTCTCCTCACGACCATGATGGTCTGCTTTCTGATCGGCATGCCCATCGCCTATTCGCTGGCGATGGCCGCGATCGCAGGCGCCCTGTCGGTCGGGATCCCGCTCGAAGCCCTGATGCTGAAAATCTCCGACGGCGTCAGCAAGGTGGCGATGCTGACCATACCCTTCTTCGTGCTGGCCGGCGCCATCATGGCGGAAGGCGGCATGGCGCGCCGGCTGGTCGCCTTCGCCGACGTGCTGGTCGGCTTCACCCGGCTGCGCGGCGGCCTCTCCATCGTCAACGTGCTGGCAACGACGTTCCTGAGCGGAATTTCCGGCTCGGCAGTCGCCGATACCTCGGCGATCGGCTCGGTGATGATCCCGCAGATGGAGAAGAACGGCTACCCCCGCGTCTTCGCCACCAACCTGACCATCACCGCATCGGTGCAGGCGCTGCTGGTGCCGCCAAGCCACAACGCGGTGCTGTATTCGCTGGCGACCGGCGGCACGATCTCGATCAGCGCGCTGTTCATGGCCGGCGTGTTTCCCGGCCTGCTACTCGGGTTCTCCCTGATCCTGCTGTGCCTCGTCTTCGCCTATCGGGACGGTCACCCGCGCGGACAGGTCGTTCCCGCCAAGGACGCGATCAAGATCACGATCGAGGCGGCCTGGGGCCTGATCACGCTGGTGATCATTCTCGGCGGCATCCTCGGCGGCATCTTCACCGCGATCGAGGCCGGCGCGGTCGCCTGCGTCTGGGCATTCTTCGTCACCATGTTCATCTATCGCGACTACCGCTGGCGCGACCTGCCGGTGCTGCTGCATCGGACACTGCGGACCGTCGCCATGGTCCTCACCTTGATCGCCTGCGCCTCGAGTGTCGGCTACATCATGGCGCTGACCCAGATGCCGGCGAAGATGACGGCCTTCTTCCTGTCGATCTCGTCGAACAAATACGTCATCCTGTTCCTGATCAACATTCTGCTGCTGATCCTCGGAACGCTGGTCGACATGGCGCCCTCGATCCTGATCGCAACGCCGATCCTGTTGCCGGTGATGCAGAATTTCGGCGTCGATCCGGTGCATTTCGGCATGATCATGCTGCTCAATCTGGGCATCGGCCTGTGCCATCCCCCGGTCGGGGCGATCCTGTTCGTCGGCTGCGCGGTCGGCAAGGTCACGATCGAACAGGTGATGCGCAAGATCTGGCCGTTCTACGGGGTGATGTTCCTGGTGCTGATGGCCGTGACCTATCTTCCCGAGATCTCGCTCTGGCTGCCCCGCCACGTGCTCAAATAAGGCTTCGTCAAGCGGCCATGACGTCCAGTGCCATGACGTCCACGACAGCCTCGGTTCTGAATGAACCGGGGCTTTTGCTTTCTTGACGCGGATGCGTTGCTGCTGTTCGGGGTGAGGGGCTGCTTCCACAAACACCGACTGCGCGGTGAGCCCCCCTCACCCGAAATTCGCTGGCGCGAATTTCGGCCTCTCCCCGCAGGCGGGCGAGGTGGACGGAGCTAGCCGACAGACAGATTCAAACAAAAGTCATCTTGCTGCTCGTCCTTGAGAGACTCCTTGCCCCGACACGGGAAACGCGCCAGCATCGCGGCGCGTTCGCACAGCCTGCCACAGGAAACCCTCGTGAAGATCGTCGACCTCAGCCGCGAACTCTATCATCGCTCACCAACCTATCCCGGCCATCCTCCCGTGATCCACGGCGTCTGGAAGACGCACGAAGACTCCTTTGTCGAGTCAGGTCACGTCCACGGGCTCGCATCGATGTTCATCTCGATGCCCGATCATGCCGGCACCCACATCGATGCGCCCCGGCATTTCGGCCCGAGCGGAATTCCGATGGACCAGTATCCGCTGGAAAAATGCATCGTGCCGGGGATCTGCATCGACCTGCGGCATATCGCACCGCGCGCCGAGATCACTGCCGGCGATCTCGAAGCCGCGGTCAAAGCGGCAGGCGTGGCGGTGCCGCAGGGCGGCACCGTGCTGCTCTGCACCGGCCATCATGCGCGCACCTTTCCGGGCAAGGACTACGCGACCGACAATAGCGGCGTGAATGTCGCCGCGACCGAATGGCTCGCAGGCCTTGGCATCGTACATTTCGGCATCGATTCGATGCGGCCGGGTCCACAAGGCGCTGTCAATTCGCTGGTGCACAAGGCCTGCCTCGATCTCGACATCACCCATATCGAGAGCCTGTGCAATCTCGAAGCGCTGCTGGGCCAGGGCCGCTTCACCTTCATCGGCCTGCCGATGAAGTGGCGCGACGGCACCGCCTCGCCGATCCGCGCGGTGGCAGTGTTCGATCTTTAGCTGTAGCGTCTGATGATATCGGGAGGACCTCTCATGCGCGCCTTGATATCCGCAAGGCCGACGCGCCGTGCCTTGCTGCGAGCCATGCTACGAGTCTTGGGCACCATCGCGGGCGCTGCCGGCGCCAGCGCGCTCGGACTCGAGCGCGCCAACGCGGCCGGCTATCCCGAACGTCCCATCAAGATCATCGTGCCGTTCGCGCCAGCCGGGCCGACCGACATCATGGCGCGCATTCTCGCCAGCCATCTCGGCGAGGCCCTGGGCGGCACGGTTATCGTCGAGAACCGGCCGGGCGCAGGCGGCAATATCGGCATCGGCGCCGTCGCACGTGCCGAGCCCGACGGCTATACGCTGCTGATCACGTCGAGCGCATTCGTGGTCAATCCCGGGCTCTACGCCAGGATCCCCTACGATCCCTTCGCCGACTTCGCTGAAATCGCCGAACTCGGCACCTCGCCCAACGTGATCCTAGCCGATCCCAAGCTCGGCGTGAATTCGATCGCCGATCTCGTGGCGCGGGCGCGGGCGCATCCGGGCGAGCTGAATTATGCCAGCCCGGGGATCGGCACGACACCGCATCTGTCGGGCGAACTGCTCAAGATCACAGCCGGGCTCGAGATCGTGCACGTGCCGTTTTCCGGCGCGGGCCCGGCGATCCAGGCGCTGCTCGGCGGCACCACCCAGCTTGCCGTGGCCGCATTGCCGCCGGCGCACCCGCATATCGAATCCGGCGCGCTCAAGGCGCTCGCCGTCACCGGAACGCATCGCTGGTTCGACCTTCCGGACGTGCCAACCATGGTCGAACTCGGCTACACCGATTTCATCTCCGACACCTTTCAGGGATTTTTGGCGCCGGCGAAAACGCCGGCGGCGATCGTCGAGCTGCTGTCGACCAAGGCGATCGAGATCTTGAAGACGTCCAAGATCGCCGAGCAATTGCGCAATAACGGATTCGAGGTCGAAGCCTTCGGGCCGGACGGCCTGCGCAAGCGCATCGCCGACGAAGTGCCGAAATGGCGCGACATCGTCGCCAAGGCGGGCATCAAGCCGGTTTGAACGGATCGGGTTTGCTTGTCGAGACCGGTACGGGGCGTCGAAAGAGGGCGACCACGAGGGTCGCCCCTACGGAATCGACATGGCGTAGGGGCGCCCCTTGTGGGCGCCCTGCTTGAACCACTACAAAGCACTCGCTTGCGGATCGTCCAGGTGGCGTTCACTTGCTGCCACATGGTCACACTGCCAGGTTACAAAGACCGACAGAAGCCTCGTCACGCGCTGGAACCATGCGCCTGCTGTCGGACATGTTGACGGTCAAGCACCAGGGCTAGAACACGCACGACTATGTTGACCAGCGCGTCCGGTGCCGGAGGACGTTCGTCCGGGTCGAACGCAACTCCAATGGCGGCCTTCTGGCCTTCGGCCGTCTCCACCGGCCAGAAGTCAAAGCGCGAGGCCAGATCCGGGTAAACGCCGCTGCGCGCGACCGTTCCGGTCGCCAGGGACGATCGCGCCGCCTCCAAGTCGGCCTCCTGAGGTGCTACATCGCCGACTTTCTCGACGGAAACCACCCTGCCCTCCGTGACGAGCACCACAACGACAGGAGCCTGGAAGAGTGCTGCGAGAGCCTGGGACGTGATCGAGACGATCGCGTTCGTATCATCGGCCGCGACGACGTCACGGCTGTAGCCCTGCAGCACAGTCACCTGCCGTCTCAACAATGCCGCCTCGGTCGCCCTCTGGCGGGAGGTGAAGGCAACGCCACTCACGATGAGGCCGACGACAAACAACAGTCCAATCGCCCAGATGTTCGCCGTGTCGTCGACGGCCAGTGTGTAGCGAGGTTCGGTGAGGAAAAAATTGAAGGCGAGAGCGCCGAGTACCGCCGAACAGAGTGATGGACCCAGGCCGAGGCTAACGCCCGCGATGATCACTGGAACGACAAACACCAGGGACAGGTTGGGGATGGTCACCTTGCTGTCGATACCGACAACCGCGACCGTCGCTGCGGCGGTCATTGCAATTGAAGCAAGGTAGCGCGCCCACTCCGACGCGACCGGACTCAAAAGGGGATCGGTCTCCTGCCCCGGTGTGATGTCCTGCCGCCGCTTCGATTCATCATCACCCACCGCTTCATCTCCTGCCTGACACCAGGCGACAACGCGTTGGCTGAGAACAAATCGGCCGAAGCGACGTCGCGGCTCTGATCAGCTGACCGAATATACACCAACTTCGTTCCCTTGTGAGCCGCATGAGAACCAGATTCACCCTGCGGCCTGCATGTCGCCGGCGTCGATGAAGCCGCCGGATTGCCGCTGCCACAGCGCCGCGTAGTGCCCGTTGCGGCGCAGCAGCTCATCATGGGTGCCCTGCTCGGCGATGCGGCCGCGATCGAGCACGACCAGCCGGTCCATGCGGGCGATGGTCGACAGCCGATGCGCGATGGCGATCGCGGTCTTTCCGGCCATCAGCGTGCCGAGGCTCGATTGAATCGCAGCCTCGACCTCGCTGTCGAGCGCCGAGGTTGCCTCGTCGAGCAGCAGGATCGGCGCATTGCGCAGGATGACGCGCGCGATGGCGATGCGCTGGCGCTGGCCTCCGGAAAGCTTGACGCCGCGTTCGCCGACCTGGGCATCGTAGCCGCGGCGCTCCCGCCAGTCGACCAGATCGAGGATGAACTCATCCGCATGGGCGAGCTTCGCGGCGGCGATCACCTCGTCGTCGCTGCTTTCAGGACGGCCATAGCGGATGTTGTCGCGGATCGAGCGATGCAGCAGCGAGGTGTCCTGGGTGACCACCGAGATCTGCGCGCGCAGGCTCTCCTGGCTCACCGCGGCGATGTCCTGCCCGTCGATCAGGATGCGGCCAGCTTCGAGGTCGAAGAACCGCAGCAGGAGATTGACGACGGTCGACTTGCCGGCGCCCGAACGTCCGACCAGGCCGATCTTCTCGCCGGGCCGCACCGTCAACGAGAATCCCTCGAGCACGGCATGAGGCGGCGGCCGCCCTTCTGCGCTGGCTGATGCCACGCGGCCGTAGTGGAAGCGCACATCCTCGAAAACGATCTCGCCGCGCGTCACCACCAGCGCCTGCGCCTGCGGCCGATCGGTCAGCGCGATCGGTCGCGCGATGGTCATCATGCCTTCCTGCACCACGCCGATATTCTCGAAGATGGCGGTCACCTGCCAGGCCACCCAGCCCGAAACGTTGACGATCTGCCAGGCCAGCGGCATCGCCATCGCCACCGTGCCGACCGAGACCTGCCCGCGCGTCCACAACAGCAGCGCCAGTGCGCCGGTGCTGGTCACCATCAGGGCATTGAGCGACGACAATGTGAGCCCGAGCAGCGTGTTGAGGCGCAGCGACGCGTGGAACTTGCCGGTATGATCGTCGATCGCCTCGCGCACATAGGCGTCTTCCTGCCGGGGACGCGAGAACAGCTTGACGGTGAGGATATTGGTGTAGCTGTCGACGATCCGCCCGGTGACCACCGAACGGGCCTCCGACATCTCCTTGGAACGGTCGCGCATGCGCGGCACGAACACGCGCAACATTGCCAGATAGCAGACAAACCAGAGCGCGATCGGCAACGCCAGCCAGCGGTCGGCGGCGGCCAGCAACAAAAGCGCGCTGGTGCCGTAGACCAGGACGTACCAGACGGCGGTCAACAGCGCCACCAGGCTCTCGCGGATCGCCGGTCCGGTTTGCATCACCCGGTTGGCGATACGGCCCGCGAAGTCGTTCTGGAAGAAGCTCCAGGATTGACGGACCACATGCCAATGGCTCTGCCAGCGAACGAGGTTGCCCACATTGGCGGCGATCGCCTGGTTGGCTACGATGTTCTGCAGAGTGATCGCCGCCGGGCGCAGCACCAGAAGCACCACCGCCATCGCCGCCAACGCGGGCCAGGACGTCGCGAACAGGCTCTCCGGCGGGGTCGCGGTGACCAAGGTAATGATCCGTCCCATGAACACCGGGACCAGCGAATCCAGCAGCGCCACCATGAAGCCCGCGGTGAACAGCCCGGCGAACAGGCTCTTGGCCTGGCGGGCGTAGTGCCAATAGAACGCGATCAGTCCGGGCGGCGGCTCGGAATGTTTCGGCGTGGCGGTCGGCTTCAGCCGCCGTTCGAACAAGGCAAACATGGCGTGCTCGCTACAAGAGAAAACGTGCCGCGCGCGGCGACACACGGCGCCGCCGCCCAGCACGACCCATCAGGCTCAAATGACGCAGGCCTCCACGACCGGCTGTCGCACCGATCAGCGCCCGGTTGCTTCGTTTGCGATCCGCCGCAACTCAGTCTATTCGGCCGCGACCGCGCTCGCCAAGGCCGCGCATCCGTTCGTCCATCGCTTGCCCCTGGCAGTGCTACGCGGCGTAACATACAACGCCGGTGCGATCAAGCAGAGCAGGAATTCGTGGCTTCCATCCTGATCGTGTGCAGACATCAAGACTGCAGCAACAGCGATTTCGGGCCGAAACTCGGGGAGTTTTGACAGACGCTGGAAAGTCGCGCCCTCAGTCGGCAATCCTGCGAATGACCCGCGCCGGGTTTCCTCCGACAAGAGTATTGGGGGGAACGTTCCTGGTGACCACGGAACCCGCCGCAACGACGGAGTTTTCGCCCACCGTCACTCCGCCGATGATCGTTGCGCCGGCTGCGATCCATACGTTTCTTTCAATCACGATGGGCCTTGCGATCGTGAAGGCGCGCCGCCGCGACGGTTCGACGGGATGGCCAGACGTGATGATGCTCACGTTCGGCCCGATCATCACATCGTCGGCAATGTCGAGCCCGCCAAGATCATAAAAAGTGCAGTTCTGATTGACGAAAACATTGCGCCCGATACTGATGTCGGCCCCACCGGTCGTGTAGAATGGTGGGATCAATAAAAAGCTGTCGTCCACCTTCTTGCCGATGAGATCGCTGAACAAGGCCCGGACTTCCTCCGCATCGTTGAACGTCAAACGGTTGAGATTGGCAGTGATCGCCATCGCGCGTTTGACGCTTGCCAACATGGCCGCTGATTCGGGCGTTCTCCGGGGAATTATCGTAGTGCGATCATCATTCGCCATTCGTCATTTTCCTCCGAGCGCGATCGAACGAACGTTCGGCGCATGACGGCCGCGCCGGGATTCGCCGAGCATAGCCGTATGGTATCCAGCTTTCTGCAACCTTGCCGTATTGCACAATTCACAAGGCTCGTCGCCACCGCGGGCATCAAGCCGGTTTGAACGGATTGTGCAGCGCGCACGCCACAAGTGTGTTGCTGGCCCGTCGCGGCATGCCCTACGCTCTTGCCCCGATACAACCGCTCCGCGAATGTCGTGGGCGCGTTGGAACGAGCTCCTGCTGATGAAACAACGGCCGACAAAAACTCCAGGGAGGGAAAGTCATGAGCACACGTCGGGAGTTCCTGAAGTCGGGCGGTGCGGCACTGGCGAGCGGCATTGTCTTCTGCGGCTGCGGTCTGCTCCATCCCGCGCGGGCGCAGGAGCCGGCCCGGCAGACGCTGCCGGTCAAGGTCGCCGGCAAGACCGTCAGGACCATCGACGTGCACGCGCACTGCCAGTTCCGAGAGGCCGGCGCGCTGCTCGGCGCCGATGGCCCGAGATTGCAGCTTCCGCCGGTCAACAATGCCGAGGCGGCCTTCATCGAGATCGACAAGCGGCTCGCCGCGATGGATGCGCAGGCCGTCGACATGGAGGTGCTGTCCATCAACCCGTTCTGGTACGACCGGGATCGAGAGCTGGCCGCACAGATCGTCAAGCTGCAGAACGAGAAGCTCGCCGAACTCTGCGCCGCCAAGCCCGACCGCTTCGCGGCCTTCGCCTCGCTGACGTTGCAGGCGCCCGATCTCGCGGTGCAGGAACTCGAGACCGCGGTGAAGAAGCAGGAACTGAAGGGCGCCGCGATCGGCGGCATGGTCAACGGCGTGGAATTCGCCGACGCCAGATTCCATCCGGTCTGGGCCAAGGCCGAGGAACTCGGCGTGCCGCTGTTCATTCATCCGCAGGGCGTGCCAGAGCTTGGCAAGCGCCTCGCCGGCAATGGCTGGCTCGGCAACACTATCGGCAATCCGCTGGAGACCACCATCGCGCTGTCGCATCTGATCTTCGAAGGCACCTTCGATCGCTTCCCGGGATTGAAAGTGATCGCCGCGCATGGCGGCGGCTTCCTCGCCTCCTACGCCGATCGCTCCGACCACGCCTGCCTGGTCGGGCCGAAGGGCTGCAATCCGGAGATCAAGCTCAAGAAGCAGCCGACCGAATACCTCAAGCAGATCTATTTCGACTCCCTGATCTTCACGCCCGAGGCGATCCGGCATCTGGTGGCGCAGGTGGGGGCCGGCCAGATCGTGCTGGGCAGCGACTATCCCTATCCCTGGCAGCTCCACCCCTCGGACCACATCCTGGCCTGCTCGTCCCTTGCTGACGACGAGAAAGCGGACATCCTCGGACGCACCGCGGCGAAGCTGTTCAACGTCAGTTCCTAGACGATCGATTCCATGAGGGCCCGACCGATCAAGTAGTCAATGAAATGAGGTGTTTGAATGCGTCATTGCGAGCCACCGGGTCCGCGCGACGCGCGGCCCGATGACAGGCTCAGCGAAGCAATCCATGTCTTTGCACGGGGGTAAATGGATTGCTTCGTCGCAATGGCTCCTCGCGATGACGGGGAAACAGCTCAATTTCATGAACTACATTTCGAGGCGGCTCTCAGGATCCCGGCGAGGCGTTGCGAAGCCGAGCGCCTCGACGGATGGCGGCTGGCACGGCCGTCGCCATCCGTCGAGACGCATCGCTTGCGCGATGCTCCTCCGGATGAGGTTCGGGAGCATGCCGCTAGGATTCGACTTCAAATTCGCTGGACTAGTTAGCGGCGCCTTACCGCCTGGCGGTAAAAGCCGCATCCGACCCGCTGCCGCGGCCCGCGATGGACGTTCTGGCGCGATCGGGCGATGGACGCGACGGGAAAGCCTGCCTAAACTCAATCGGATTGCCAACGCCGGAGCAACCGGCGCGTATGAACCACGCGGCGCAACCAGCCGCAGGGAGGACGATGATGCAACGCACCCCGTGGAGCGCCCGCGCGCTCAGCCTTATCCCGGTCATGGCCGCGACGGCCTTGAGCGTCGCCATGCCGGCATCAGCCGAAGAGAGCTTCAAACTCGGTCTCGTGACGTTCCTGTCGGGCCCTGCCGCCGACAGTTTCGGCGTGCCGGCGCGCAACGGCGCGCAATATGTCATCGACCAGTTCAACAAGGGCACGGCGCCCGCCCCCTTCGACAAGGTGGGCTTCGGCGGCATGAAGATCGAGCCCGTCATCATCGACGAGAATGGCGGCGCGACCAAACAGGTGCAGGAGCTACGCAACCTCTATCAGCGCGACAATGTCGATGCCGTGGTCGGCTTCATCGGCTCGGGCGACTGCCTCGCGGTGGCGCCGATCGCCGAGGAACTCAAGAAGATGCTGGTGCTGATGGATTGCGGGACGCCGCGCATCTTCGAAGAGGCCAAGTACAATTACGTGTTCCGCACCGCCGCGCATGCGACCATGGATAACGTCGGCCTCATTCGCTACATGAAGTCCCACAGCATCAAGATGGAGACGCTGTCGGCGATCAACCAGGACTACGCCTGGGGACAGGACAGCCGCGCGGATTTCCTCGCCGCGGCCGGACAACTCTATCCGAGCGCCAAGCTCGAGGCGGATCTGCTGCCGAAGTTCGGCGCCGGCCAGTACGGCACGGAAATCTCGGCGCTGGTCAGCGCCGGCTCCGACGTCGTCTATTCGAGCCTCTGGGGCGGCGATCTGCAGGCCTTCGTGCTGCAGGCCTCGCCGCGCGGTCTGGCCAAGCGCAGCCAGATCGTGTTCAGCGCCGCCGATCACGTGCTGCCGCCGCTCGGCGACAAGATGCCGGACGGCGTCATCGTCGGCGCGCGCGGCTCCTACGGCCTGATGTCGCAGAGGTCCCCGCTCAACGACTGGCTGTTCAAGGGCTATGAGGCCGCCAACGGCGTCTATCCGGTCCAGGCCGCCTATCGCAGCAGCCAGGCCCTGCTCGGCCTGAAGGCCGCGGTGGAGAAGGCGATGGCCGCCAATGGCGGCAAGAAGCCTTCGACCGACGAGATGGTCGCAGCACTGACAGGACTGGAATGGCAGACACCCGGAGGGTTGATCCAGATGAAGCTCGCGGACGGCCACCAGGCCATTCAGCCGATCGCCTTCGCCCGCACCAAATACAATCCCGATCTCAAGCGCGTCGATCTGGTCGACATCCAGTATTTCGCAGCGGAATGCGTCAATCCACCGGCGGGTATCAAGGCCCTCGACTGGATCAAGGGCGGCATGACCGGCGCCAAGTGCGACTGAGTGCGGCGAAGGCATACTGCCTCGTCCCGAGGGCCAGACTGCATAAGCCGCCAGTGAGAACACGGTGTTTGGAGGCGTCATTGCGAGCGCAGCGAAGCAATCCATGTCTGTACACGCGGCTAAATGGGTTGCTTCGTCGCAAGGGCTCCTCGCAATGACGGGAAAACAGCTCTATTTCATAGGCTACATTTCGAGTCAGGCTCTCGGGATGAGGTCGGAGAGCCTGGAAACGACAGGCTTCACGGAATCGATCCCCGAATGGTGTCCCCTGAAGGCCTCGCGACCTCCCCCATGACGACGGCACCATGAACCTGTTCCTGACCATCGTTCTCGACGGCCTGATCGAGGCGTCCTGGCTGTTCGTCGTCGCGCTCGGACTGACGCTGGTGTTCGGCGTGCTCAAGATCCTGAACATCGCCCATGGCAGCTTCTATGCGCTCGGCGCCTATATCGCGGCGACCGTGGTCACGGCATCGGCCGCGCACCATCTGCCGCCGGTCGCGGGCTTCGTCGCCATGCTGCTGACGGTTGCCTTCGTCGCAGGCGCGGTCGGTGTCCTGCTCGAACGCGGTGTGTTGAAGATGTTCTACGGCCGCGACGAGGTGGTCCTGCTGCTCGTCACCTACGCGGTCTTCCTCATCCTTGAGGACGTCACCAAGCTGGTCTGGGGCGTCAACCCGATCTATGCGACGCAACCCTACGAACTGTTCGGCAATGTCGCGTTCGCCGGCCTCTATTACGTCGGCTACGACCTGATGCTGATACCCGCCTCCGCCGCCATAGGCTTCGCCGTCTGGTTCGGGCTCAACCGCACCATCCTCGGCAAGATCGTGCTGGCGGTGATCCATAACGAGGAAATCAGCGTCAGCATGGGGGTGCGGGTCAACCGGGTCTATGCCGCGGCCTTCGGCTTCGGCGTGCTGCTCGCGGCCACCGCGGGGGCGCTGACCGCCCCCAAGATCTCGATGCAGCCGGGCCTGAGTTCGGACGTCATCATCCTGAGCTTCGCCATCGTCGTGATCGGAGGACTGGGCAGCGTCGAAGGGGCCGCGGTCGGCGCCATCCTGGTGGGACTCGCCCGCGCCGCCTCGGTCCACCTGATGCCGCAGGCCGAACTGTTCGTGATCTACCTGATCATGGCGGCGGTTCTCATGATCCGCCCGGAGGGCCTGTTCAAGCGCGACACGGCAAGGCGGATCTGATGCGGCAGTGGCGCTTTCATCCCCTCGTCATGGTCCTGCCGGTGATCGCGGCCGCGCTGGCCGGCCGCCTGCTGCCGACCTGGACGCTGTCGCTCGCAACCGTTGCTGCCTCCAACGCGCTGGTCGCGCTCGGCATCGTGGTCCTGGCGCGCACCGGTAACGTCTCCTTCGGCCAGGGCCTGTTCTTCGCGGCTGGAGGCTATGGCGTGGCACTTGTGGCCAATGCCTGGGGCGTCACCGATGCGACACTGCAGATGCTGATCGGCGCGGCCTGCGGCGGCCTGCTCGGGCTTCTGATCGGTCCGCTGATCGCCCGCTACAGCGGCATCTTCTTCGGCATGCTGACCCTTGCGCTGTCGATGGTGTTCTACGGCGCGCTGGTCAAATCATCAGCGCTTGGCGGGTCCGACGGCTTCAACGTCGGACGGCCGACACTGTTTGGAATCGTCTTCGTCGACCCGCGCGAGGCGGATTTCATGCTCTATGCGGTCTCGGTGGTCACGACCGGACTGGCCGGCATCGTGGCCGCGATCCTGTTCCGTTCGGAATTCGGACTGGTCAGCCTCGCCGTGCGCGAGAACAATCTGCGCGTCGAATATCTCGGCCTCTCCGCCAATCGGGTCATCGTCGCCAACTTCGCCATCGCGGCGGCGTTCGCGGGCGCGAGCGGCGCCTTCGCGCTGATGGCGCAGCGCCATATCGATCCGCAATTCGCGTATTGGACCACCTCGGGCGAATTCGTCTTCATCGCCGTGCTCGCGGGCTACCAGAGCGTCATGGCGGTCTATGTCGCTTCGCTCGCGCTCGAACTGGTGCGCTCCTTCTCCAACCTGTATCTGCCCAACACTTGGCAGCTCGTGCTCGGCCTGTTCCTGCTCGCCGTGATCCTGTTCCTGCCGCGCGGCATCGGTTCGCTGTGGGCGGGCCGAGCGCGCAAGCGCGCCGATCCTGTCCCGGACGGCGGAGGCGCGCCGTGACGGCGGTGTTGTCGGTGCGCAAGCTCAACAAACGATTTGGCGCCGTCATCGCCGCCGACGAGCTGTCGCTCGATCTCGTGGCCGGCGAGCGGATCAGCCTGATCGGCGCCAACGGTGCCGGCAAGACCACCTTCGTCAACATGGCCACAGGATATCTCAAGCCGGACAGCGGCTCGATCGCGCTCGACGGGGCCGACATCGGACGGCGCTCGCCGCGGCATGTCGCGAGGCTCGGCATCTCGCGCTCGTTCCAGATTCCACAATTGTTCATCGACCTCACCGCGGCCGAAAATCTGGCCGTGGCCATCGCGGGCGCTCGGTCCGAAGCGCTCTCCCCCTATGCGCCGGCCGAGGCGCGCGGACGCCGGGCGCTGGCGGTCGGACTGTTGGAGCGCTTCGGCCTCGGGCAACAAGCCGACCGCCCGATCGCGGAACTGGCAGGCGGTGTCCGCAAGCTGATCGACATCGCCATGGCGCTGGCGCGGCGCCCGAAACTGCTGCTGCTGGACGAGCCGACCTCGGGCGTCTCGGCGGAGGAGAAGTTCGCGACCATGGACAGGGTCATTCACGCGGTGGCGAGCGATGCCGCAACCATCGTCTTCGTCGAGCACGACATGGACATCGTCAGCCGCTACGCGGACCGGGTCGTGGCGTTCTACAGCGGCCGCATCATCGCCGATGGCAAGCCGCAAGCCGTGCTCCGGGATCCCGACGTGCGCCGCTACGTGACGGGAGGACTGCGTTGAGCCCGCATGCTCCCCTCCTCCTCGACATCGATGACGTGGTCGTCGAGATCCAGTCGATGCCGGCGCTACGCGGCTTCTCCATGCGGCTCCCCACCGGCGTCATGGCGAGCCTCGTCGGGCGCAACGGCGCCGGCAAGACCACCTTGATGCGCACCATCATGGGACATCTTAAGCCGGTGCGGGGCGTGATCCGTTTCGAGGGCAGCAACCTGGCGGCACAGCCGCGCCACGGACGCGCCGCGCTCGGTATCGGCTACATGCCGGAGGATCGCGGCCTGGTGCCGCAATTGACCGTCGAGGAGAACATTCTGCTGCCGCTGTGGGTGGCCACGCATCTCGACCGCAACGCGCGGCTCGCATTCGTCTACGACGTGATCGGCGAACTGCGCGAGATGCGTGACCGCAAAGCGCTCCTGCTGAGCGGCGGCCAGCAAAAGCTGGTCGCGCTCGGCCGCGCGCTTGCGATCGGCACCAAATGCCTGCTGCTCGACGAACCATTCGAGGGAATAGCGCCTGCATTGTCGGAGCGATTGGCCCAGGTCCTCGCGTCGCTCAAGGGCAAGGACCTCACCTTGCTCATGGTGCAATCGGACATGAACCATTCGCGCGGTCTGGTCGACGTCGAGTTCACGATCGAACGCGGCGCCAATATCGCAGCCCCCTAGAGGATCGACCTCAATTCGTCCGCGCGGTCAACTCTCGTGCCGCTGGCTGTGCGATCTGGATCGCCGCGGCAGAGTGCAGACTCGGAGAAACGAATTCGGCCTGCGCGGTTTCGGAAATCAAAGCCGAACTTCCCCGGCTGACCAGTGCGAGCGCGACGAGCGCGCCGACGATGACGCCATTCACGACGAGCAGTGCTGCCGACTTGGTGCGCCGGCCGGCAAGGTTGGAATCATTTTGGGGGGACATCGTTTACTCCTGTACAAGTCACGTCGGCGTGACATGCACAGGCTACTGCAAACGATTGCAAAACGGTATCATTTGCGGGGAGTTTATTTCGTTCAGGTTAATGGCAACCGCCACAAAATCCCCGCAAATCGTAGATGATTTCGCCTTTTGTAAATTGCATCGCGGTCGCCGAGTTGTGGCGCAATCAAGTCCTTGGCATTCAGTTGCATCGAATGCTCGGCGCAATCATTTCGTGCAAGAACAACGCCTGTTGATGTCGCATTGGCCAGGTGCCGTTGTGCGCGCCGAGCCGCTTCTCGGATCAGAAGCAGGACAAAAGGCTGTGGCCGCGTTCTGGTGTGAACGCGGCCACGGCAACCATGCAAGAGCAAGACGTTCTCAGTTGGCCCTTGCGGTCCGCGTCTCCAACGCCGGCTGAGCAAGCAGCATCGGGGCGCTCGATCCGGGATTGGAGGCAGCAAACTCGGCCTGGACCGTATCGGAGATCAAAGCTGGCGCCCCGCCCTTGCCAATCGCCAATCCGATAACCGCGAAGAGGATGGCACAATGAACGACGAGTAACCTTGGGGAGTTGGCCCTGGAGACGCGCTGGTCGGCCATGTTCGAATCAAGTTTGGAAAACGGCATTGTTTACTCCTGTCACAAGTTACAATGACGTGATTGAAGGCAAACTGGGGCAATCGATTGCAGACACTATGTCACGGAACCGATTCTATTTTCCTGTGCCGACTTTTTGTCGCCACAAAATCTCCCAGAAGTTCCGATTTTAGTCACAGTTGCAGAGACGCGTTTTGCTACTCGCCTGCGACCGAACCGGCCTCGACGAGCTCGCGAAGCGGATCGGCTTTCAGCACGACGATCGCTCCATGCTCCAGACGCAGCCAGTCGCGCGCGGCCCACGCTCGCAGCTGTTTGTTGATGCTTTCGCGCGTCATGCCGACCATCTCGCTGATTTCCTGCTGGGTAATCGCGATCGTCCGGCTGGTGTTTTCGAGCTTCCGCTTTTCGGTCAAGCCGAGCAGCGCGCTGGCAAGCCGGCCCGGCAGATCCTGAAGGATGATCTGTTCGACCTGATCGCTGGTCCAGCGCAGCCGCCCGCAGAGCAGTTCGATGAATTTCATGGCGAGCGTCGGCTGGCTGTGCACGAAAGGAAGAAAGTCGCGGCGGTCGATGACGAGGATCTCGCAGTTGGTGTTGGCGGTGGCGTCGGCCGTTCGCGGCTGGCCATCGAGCAATGCGATCTCGCCGAACACTTCGCCCGCGCCGATCAGGTTCAGAATGGCATTGCGGCCGTCCGGGGAGGACACGCTGATCTTCACCGTTCCGCTGATCACCGCGTAAAGGCTGTGACCGGGATCGCCCTTGGCGAAGAGAGTTGCTCCCCGCTTCAGCGACGTCGGCTGGGCATAGCGGCAGAGCTGGTCGAATGCGTCGGGCGCAAGATCGCTGAAGATCGGATGCTTGCGCAGGACCGACAACTTGCTGCCCGCTGACGCGCGAGGCCCACCTGTCTTGTCCCGAGCCACGGCTGTTCCAACTCCAGTAAGGACTGTGAGGCGCAAATCCTTCCGTAGTCAAGGCTGGTCACGTTTTCAACCGTAAAGCGACCGTGGGCCCGGCATTTGGCGGCCAAAACAGGCGATAGCCCGCGGCCCGGGCCGGCGCGACGCACGGCGCCCCCGGAGGGCCGGACTTTGGGCGATCGGCCGTCACGGGCCAGGATTCAAGCCGCCGAGGCGCATGGAGACGAATCGAAGACAATTGAGCGCAGGCGAAACACAACCGGGCCGATCATGCCGGCGGAGTTCAGATTGCCTGTCATCGCCGGACCAGCTTCAATTCGGTGACGCCAGCCCCATGTCCTTCATCACCCGCGCATATCTGGCGAGTTGCTCGCGGGTCATGAGGCCAAGCTCATCCGGCGAGCTGCCGCGCAACGCAAAGCCGAGATCCTCGAGCCTGCGACGGATGTCAACGTCGGCAAGCGCCTTGCGGACTTCGCCATTCAAGCGGGCAATGATGTCCTTCGGCGTTCCGGCCGGAACCAGGATCGCAAACCAGGAATTGAACGCGAACCCGGGCAATCCGGATTCGGAAACGGTCGGGACATCGGGGAATTGCGACAATCGCTTGGGTGTCGCGACACCAATCAGCCGGAGCTGACCGCCGCGCACCAGCGCCGCGACCGTCCCGAGCCCCTGAAAACCGACCGGTATCTGGCCCGCGGCGACATCGGTCGCCGCCTGCGTGGCGCCCTTGTAGGGGACATGCGTCAGCGAAATGCCCGCCGCTGCTGCAAATATCGCCATCGCCAGATGCTGCGGGCTGCCTGGCCCGCCGGAACCGTAGTCGATCTTGCCCGGTGCGGCCTTTGCCGCAGCGATCAGGTCGGCCGCACTCCGATAGCTTGTCTGGTTGCCAACGACCAGTCCCCACTCCACCGTGGCGACCAGCGAAACCGGTTCGAAATCACTGAGGATATCCCAGCGCATCTTGGATTGCAGATTGGGCACCATGGTCATGATGCTGTCGTTGAAGCCGCCGATCGTGTAGCCATCCGGTTCGGCTCTCGCCACCTGTTCGGCGCCGATCAGGCCGGACGCGCCCGGCAGATTCAGGATGACGATCTGCTGGCCCATATTGTCGGCCATCTTCTGCGTCACGATCCGCGCCGCGACATCGACCGCGCTCGCTGCCGCAAGCGGCACGATCATCTTGATCGGCCGCTCCGGATAGGCCGTTTGCGCCGACACGCCGGCGTTGCCGGGCAACAGCAGCAGCGCCGCGACAAGCAACCGAACGAGCCGCATGCCACATCTCTCCCTGCGTTGGGATCGCGTTGTCCAAACCGGCCGCGATCTCTCAGCTTCGGAGATTGCTCTTGCCTGGCGGGCTTGGCAATCGGGATCGGACGGGAGAGGTTCACCCTTGCTCGAACATCCGGCAACGATCCGGGACACGGGAACTCGTCGGCAGAACCGCATCGCGGCAACGTCCGGCGAGCCCATCCCGGATGACTGGTTGCCGCCAGCCAGCGGCAACCATCCTCGTCACAGCTCAGAAGCTCCGGCGCCTCTGGCTCGACGCACCGGACTTGCCGCCTGATGAACTGGTCTGCTTATCGGCCCAGAACAGCACCGCCGCGAAACCAACGAAAACCGCAAACACCGCTATGCTGACCATCATTGCATCTGCCGGCATCTCTTGTTCCCCATTTTGGAAATGGAAAAACCATGCCCGACCCAGCGGCAGGCGGCTTTGACGAGGATCAAAGCCCGCAGCGGAATCGCGTCCCGTCGTCACCGGCTTTCGCCAAAATCAGGCCGCGGCCAGCGCCTCGGCGCGGGCTGCATCGAGCAGGCATATGCCTCCCGGTACGATATCGATCACGCCTTCGCGCTCGAGTTTGGTGAAGGTCCGGCTCACCGTCTCGATGGTCAGGCCGAGATAGTCCGCGATGTCCTGCCTGGTCATCGGCAACGGCACCACCCTCGAGGGTCCCCGGAGTTGCCGGAGCCGGTCCCGCCACCCGACCAGGAAGGTCGCGACCTTCTCCTCCGCCGAGCGCCGACCGAGCAGAACCATGTGATCGCGCGCCTGGTTCAGTTCGCGAACGGTCAATTCGTTGATCCGGCGCAACAGGTTCGGTCGCTGTTCGGCAAATCGCGCGAAGGCGGCCTTTGCGAATTGGCAAATGGTAGCGGGTCCGATGGCGTCGGCCGAAAAGCCGTGCCGCGCGGCCGTCGCCATCCCGAGGAAGTCGCCCGGCAGCGCAAAACCGACGATTTGCCGTCGACCATCGGGAAGCAGCTTGTAGAGCCGAAGCACCCCGTCCAGCACATTGTAGAACGACGTCGTCACGTCCTCCTGCGCGAACACCGTTTCGCAGGCCGCAAAATGGACGTGGCGGCTGATATGCTCGAATTCATCCATCTCCGTCTCGTCGAGCGACGCACAGACGCCGAACGAGCGGACCGCGCATGCGCGGCAGGACTGCTCACTCGGCTCGACTGCGACCAGGACACTCTTCATGCCGACTCCCCGAAAGACCAGGCCGGGACCCCTTTGCTCCACGCCTGACGATCGAAAACATCTTAACCGATCGTGCCGGCGGCGGTTGACGCAGATCAAACACCGGGAAGCTGAAGCCTCTATCCTTGACGCATCATCGGGAAATCCCAGTGCAAATGCCGCGATCCGTTCTCTGCAGAACCTTCCTCTGCCAAGCCTATGTCGCGCTGATGCTGGTGAGCCCGGCGATGGCGGCCTCGTCGCCTGAACAGCGCGGCAAGGTGTTCGCGAGCACCCATTGCGGACGATGCCATGCGATCGGTCGGACCGGTCAAAGCCCGTTCCAGCCGGCGCCGCCGTTCCGGACCCTGCACCTGCGATACCCGATCGAGACGCTCAGTGAGGCCCTTGCCGAAGGGATCGCAACGGGACATCCGGCCATGCCGGAGTTCGAGCTCTCGCCCGAGCAGATCCACGACCTGCTCTCGTTTCTGAAGACGCTCGAATAGGCCGGACGGAACGACAGGCGCCAACGGTCGCCTGCCGCCACCGTGCAAGTTTCATAGCGACTGCACGGTCCAGCCGATCATGTCCCTGGCGATGCGGCCAAAGGCATCGTTGAAGCCAGCCACCGCGGCCGCCGGCTCCAGGCGATCCAGCTTCTGGCTGTCCTCGAACAGGCGCGAGGCGATCACCTTTCCGTTCTTGTCGACCAGTCGCGCCGACAAGCCGATTTCCGCTGTTGCATCGGCGCCGGCTACGATGCGGAACCGCCTGACGTCGACCAGAAGCTGAACATCGGCCTGACCGATATCGGACTGGCGCAACGGCGCGTGCGCGATGTCGTAGTTTTCGAAACTGTCGATCAGCCTTGCCTGCACGAGTTTTGGAATGCTGTCGGCCCAGAGAAAATCGGCAAAACCCGGATACTCCTTGACCGGCGAGAACAGCATCCGCTGGGTCACCAGCATCGCCACCGCCGACGGCTCCGGAACCGCCAATTGGCCCTTGAGGATCTTGCCTCCGGACTCCCGATCCTGCGCGGCACGCAGATCGTAGGTGACCTTCTGCACGGGTGTCCCGCCGCCGGTCAACTTTTCGAGGCCGGTGACGATGCCGTCGAGCTTCCCGGTGTTGCGGGCGAGGCCTTCCGAGAACACCTTGAGATTGGCGATGGTGTCCTTCAGCGGCTCGGAATTCTCGCTGAGCACGGAATCCACCTTGCGCAACGCGTCGCGCGCCGCCTGGGTCATGCTCTGCCCTGCCCCGGGCTCGGCCATCAATGTGGGCACGACACCGGCGCTTGCGAGCTGCGTGCCGCCTTCAAGCGCGATCACGGGAACCCCGGTCAGGCCCTGGAATTCCAGACTGACCTTGGTGTCAGGCCGCACCGGCGCGGTGGAGGCGACCGAGATCGTCGCATTGACACGACGGGGACTATCCGGCGCCAGCGCGAGCGCCGTCACCTCGCCGACGCGGATGCCATTGAACAGCACGCCGGCACCGACCAGGAGCCCGGGCACCGAGCCATCGAACTGGACGTGGTAGCTGGTGCGCGGCCCGAGCCCGCCGCTGTTGTTGAGCCAATAGACGAAGCCGAACACGGCCACCATCGCGGCCAGCACGAAAGCGCCGATAATGGCATAGGGAGCGCGGGTTTCCATGATTCGACTCGCCTTGTTTCAACTTCTTGTTTCAACTTGCTTTGGGTTGCAGCATCTGGGACCGCTTGCCGTGGAAATAGGCCCGCACCCAGGGATGCTCTGACAGCAGCAGGTCGCGCATCGGCCCGATCGCGACAATCTTGCCGTCGGCGAGTGCCGCGACGCGATCGCAGACGGTGTTGAGACTGGCAAGATCATGGGTGACCATGAACACGGTCAGGCCCAATGTCTGCTGCAGGGTCTGGATCAACGCGTCGAATTCGCCCGCAGCGATGGGGTCCAGCCCGGAGGTCGGCTCGTCGAGGAACACGATCGCGGGATCGAGCGCCAGCGCGCGCGCCAGCGCAACGCGCTTGGTCATGCCGCCGGACAGCTCGGCCGGAAACTTGTCGCCGTCATCAGGCGAAAGCCCGACCATCTCGAGCTTGGCGGTGGCGATCTCGTCCATCAGCTGTTGCGACAGCACCAGGTTTTCACGCAGGGGAAACTGGATGTTCTGTCGCACGGTGAGCGACGAAAACAGCGCGCCCTGCTGGAACAGGATGCCCCATTGCCGCGCGATCTTCTTGCTGTTGACGTCCTGGGCCCCGCCGACCGCGCGACCCATCACCTCGATGCTGCCGCTCCGGCGTGGGACCAGCCCGATGATGGTGCGCATCAACACCGTCTTGCCGCCGCCGGACGCCCCCACCAGGCCGAGGATCTCGCCCTTGCGGACGTCGAGCGTGAGATGATCGATCACCACCTGCCGGCCAAAGCCGACCACGAGATCGCTGACGCGAATCGCGAACTGAAGCGCCTCCTGCTGCATCGCTACATTCCGATCGATGCGAAGAAGATCGCAAACAGCCCGTCGAGCACGATCACCAGGAAGATCGATTTCACCACCGAGGTCGTGGTCTGCCGTCCCAGCGACTCGGCGCTGCCCTTCACCCGCAGGCCCTCGCTGCAGGCGACGATGCCGATCGCCAGGGCCATGAACGGCGCCTTGATGATGCCGACCTCGAAGCTGGTCACCGACACGGCTTCATGCAGGCGTGCGAGATAGATCGCCGGGCCCATGTCGCCGTAGAACTGCGCGACCAGGGCGCCGCCGTAAAGCGCTGCCATCGACCCGATGAAGCTGAGAATCGGGAGCGCGAAAACCAGCGCGATGATGCGGGGCAGGATCAGGACTTCGACGGGGTCGAGGCCCATGGTCGACAGCGCGTCGATCTCCTCGCGCATCTTCATCGAGCCGAGTTCGGCGGTGTAGGCGCTTCCCGAACGGCCGGCGACCATGATCGCGACGATCAGGACGCCCAGTTCGCGCAGCACCAGAATGCCGACCATGTCGACGACATAGGAATCGGCGCCGAATTTCCGGAAGTGGAAGAAGCCCTGCTGCGCGATGATGGCGCCGATCAGGAAGGTGATCAGCACCATGATCGGGATGGCCTGCCAGCCGACCTTGTACAATTGGTAGACCAGCGAGGTCACTCTCAACGATCGCGGCCGGCGCAACACGCCGACAAGCGCGAGAAACAGCGAGCCCAGCATCTGCATGAAGATGGTGACGTCTTCGGCCGTGCCGGCGGCGGCGCGGCCGACCACATCGAGCTTGACCAGCAGCGGATTGCGCGCGGGTGCGGCCCTTGGATTGCGGCGATTGACCTGGTGGAGTTCCTCGATCAGGCCGGCATAGTTGGCGGCGGCACCGATGGTTTCGGCGCGGTGGCCGGCGGTCGCCGCACGTCGCGACAGTTTCTCCAGCAGCCAGGCGCCGAGGGTATCGAGCTCGCTGACGCCGGTCATGTCGAGCCTGACATTCCCTGCGCGGTCGAGTTCCGGCACGATCGCGGCGGTGAGCGTCTCCAGCGTCACGACGTTGGCCGCAGTCCATGATCCGGCCGGACGCAGTTCGAGCAGATCGCCGGCGGGCGTAGCCGTCAACAGAGGTTCAGACGCCAAGACCTTGTTCCTCTTCCAGATCGGAGAATAATCGTTCCTAAGCCGCGCCGCGCCGGATCGATTGACCTGCCTCAACCAGACCAGGCGCAAGTTTAAGCAGTTGACGCAGGTCAAGTAACACACCGCGGGTTCGCATAGCATTCAAATTCGCTTGCGAAGCGAAGGCGACAGACCATGTTCGACCAGGCCACCTTGATGAATGAGTTGCAGGCGCTGAAGAAGGACGTCTCCCGCGTGCTGCATACGGCGGCGGAAGGCGTCTTCGACGACTCGAAAAGCCGGGCGGAGACGCTCGCCGACCAGATCAAGACCGCGCTGAACGATCTCGGCGAAACCCTTTCGCAGGAGGACGAGCAGCTTGCGAGGCTGCTCGCGGATCGTCCGGTGACATCGCTGGTATCAGCTTTTGCGCTGGGTGTCGTTGTAGGCTTCCTGATGAGGAGACACTAGTTTGAACACGGAGAGCGTCGTCAAACATCTGCGCGTACTCTGGCGCACCGACAGGATCATCGCCGATATCCGCATGCGGCATATGCTGACCGGCATGGGCCTGCGCGCATTCGCGGCCCTGATCGCCGCCTTCGGGCTCCTGATGCTGGAGCTGTCGGCTTATTTCGCGCTGGTCCAGATCTGGAGCGCGATTTCGGCGGCGGCCATTCTCGGCGCCGTCAATTTCGCGATCGCGGGACTCCTGTTCGTGATCGCAGGACGATCTCCATCGGGACGCGATCTCGAACTGGCCAACGAAATCCATGGCTCCTCGATCGAGGCACTGCAGCTCGAGGCGCGCGCTTTGCAATCGCAGGTGACAGGGATGGTCCATCACCCGCTGAACAGCGCCCTTCCGCTGCTGATCGTGCCGCTGATCACCATCATCCTGAAGAGCTTGAAAAGGCCGCAAGCGCCATCGGCCGCCCGCGCGGCGACGGAAACACCAGACGCAGAGCAAAAGTGAGTGGCGAGCTGTTTGAATGCGTCATTGCGAGCCAACGGGTCGGCGCAAAGCGCCGCCCGATGACAGGCTCCGCGAAGCAATCCATCGCTGTGCTCGGGGATAAATAGATTGCTTCGTCGCAAGGGCTCCTCGCAATGACGGGGAAGGAGCTCTATGTCATGAGAGGTCAGAGAGCCCGATACGACAGGTTTCATGGAATCGGGCGACGATGCGCTAAAGCTTGAGGCGGACGTTGCAGACATCGCGTTCGGTCGGGTCCGCCTTCACCTCGAAGCCGAGGTTGCGGCACATGTCCAGCATCACGGTGTTCTCCTGCAGCACGTCACCCGAGATCACCTTGAGGCCCTCGGATTTCGCATACTCGATGATGAGCTGCATCAGGGCCCAGCCCAATCCCTTGCCCTTGAGGTCGGACCGCAGCAGGATCGCGTACTCACCGGATTCATAGATGGAATCGGAGTGAATGCGGACCACGCCGACCAGGTCGTTGGTGGTCTCGTCGAACGCGACGAAGGCCATTGCGCGCGCGTAATCGAGCTGGGTCAGGCGTGCGATGAACTCGTGCGAGAACTCCTTGATCGGCGCAAAGAACCGCAGGCGCAAATCATCGCGGGTGACATGGTGCAGGAACTCGTGGATCAACGGCTCGTCCTCGGGGCGAATGGGCCGCACGAAGATCCGCCACTCATCCTTGATCAGAACATGCCGCTGCCATCGCGACGGATAGGCGCGCACCGCGAAATTGGATAATCTCCCCTTGAATTTCGGCTCCGCGCGCCCGATCGCGACGCGCGCGTCGACCGCCGTCACGCCGGTTTCGTCCGCGAGCAGCGGATTGATGTCCAACTCGCGGATATCGGGGAGATCGGCCGCCATTTGCGCGAGCTTGACCAGCACCATGGCAACCGCGTCCGGCTTGACTGCGGGAACATCCCGATAGGCCCGCAACAGACGGGACACCCGGGTCCGCTCGATCAGGTCGCGCGCCAGATGCAGATCGAGCGGCGGCAGCGCCAGCGCCTTGTCGTTGATGATCTCGACCGCGGTGCCGCCGCGACCGAACACGACCACGGTGCCGAAGGTCGGATCGTCGGCGAGGCCGAGAATCAACTCGCGCGCCTTGGCCCGCACCACCATGGCCTGCACCAGAACGCCCTCGATCCGCGCCTCGGGACGCAGCGCTTTCGCCCGCGCCAGGATCTCGGTTGCCGCGGCCCGCACCGCATCCGATGTGGTGAGATTGAGGACGACGCCACCGACATCGGATTTGTGGACGATGTCGCGCGACATGATCTTCAGAACCACGGTCGCGCCTTGCGCGAAAAGCTGCGCGGCGCAGGCCACCGCCTGCTCGACGTCGGCGGTGGCAAAGGTCGGCACCATCGCGATGCCGTAGGCCTCGAGCAGCCGCTTGATCTCGACCGGGTCGAGCCATCGACGACCATCGGCGAGCGCGGCCGCAACGATTGTCTTCGCTGCGTCGACATCGGGCGCAAATTCGCTGGGCATCGCGGGCGGCACCTGCGCCAGTGCTTTCACGACCTCGCGATGGCGGACCAGGTGCATGAAGCCGCGGACCGCATCGTCTTCGGTCGGGTAGTTCGGAATGCCGGCACTGCTGAGCGTCTCGACAATGGCCTGCTCGGCCCCGACCCAGGCGGCGAGGACCGGCTTGGCCGTGCGCCGGCGGGCCTGCCGATAGCTGTCGACCATCGCGGTCACGGTCGTCGCGATCTCGGCGGCCGACGCGATCGCGGTCTGTACGTTCATCACCAGGACCGCGTCGTTGGCGGGATCGGACAACAGGATCTCGAGCGCCGCCGCGTAGCGCGCGGAGTCCGCATCGCCGACGATGTCGACCGGATTCGATCCAGACCACGTGGGCGGCAGGATGGCGTCGAGCTTCGCTTTCGCGTCCGGGCCGATCTCCGCCGAAATGCCGCCGAGTTCGACGAGTCGATCGATCGCAAGCACGCCGATGCCACCACCATTGGTCAGGATCGCAAGCCGTTTGCCCGGCGGCGAGTCCACGCGCCCCAGGGTTTCGGCGCAATCGAACAACTCGCGCAAATCCGAAACCCGCAGGATTCCGGCGCGCAGGAAGGCTGCGTCATAGACCGCGTCGGACCCGGCCAGCGCGCCGGTGTGGGTCGCGGCGGCCTTCGCGCCTTGCGCCATGCGCCCCGATTTGACGACGACGACCGGCTTGATCCGCGCCGCGGCGCGCGCGGCCGACATGAACTTCCGGGCGTCCTTGATGGCTTCGATGTAGAGCAGGATCGCCCGCGTTTTGGAATCGAGCGCGAAATAGTCCAGCAGATCGGCGATGTCGACGTCGAGTTGGTCACCAATGGACACGATGCCGGAAAAACCCACACCGCGCTGGGCGGCCCAGTCCACCATGCCGGCAGCGATCGCGCCGGATTGCGAGATCAGCGCCAGATTGCCGCTGCGGGGCATGTGCGCGGCGAAGCCGGCATTGAGGCTGACACCGGGCATCATGATGCCGAGACAATTCGGCCCGATCAGCCGCATGCCGTATTTTTGCGCAGCCCGTTCGGCAGCGTCCGCCAGCGAGCCCCCGTTATGCCCAAGCCCTGCGCTGATGATGAGTGCGCCCGCGGTGCCGCGCGCGCCGGCTTCGTCGATCAGGCCGGGAATCGCCGCTGCCGGCGCCGTGAGCACCACGAGTTCGGGAACAAAGGGCAATTGGTCGAGGCGACGGACCGCGGCAAACCCGTCAATGTCGGCATGACGGGAATTCACCAATCCCACATCGCCGTTGAATCCGCTCTTTCGGATGTTTCCCAGGATCGCCCGTCCGACAGAACCCCGGCGGGGACTTGCGCCGACCAGTGCAACAGACGTGGGCGATAGCAGGTTTTTCAGACGATAAGTCGACATGAGTGCTGTTCTCGGGCCAGTGTGGCCCGGATTGGTTGCGCCATCGCGCGGGAGATGACTGAACGGATTGTCTAGCGGGCCATCATGACCCAGCATGGTGGCCGACCAATGACAGTTTTGGTCGCACCGCCCCAGACGATCTCGTTCAGCCGGGAATGACCGTAGGCACCCATCACCAGGAGATCGGTCGCGTGGGAGCGCACATTGGCTTCGAACACCTTGCCGACCGAACTGCCATCGATCTTGACCGCCTCGAACCCGGCCTCGATGCCGTGCTCGGCCAAGTGCGCCACCAGCGCAGATCCAGAGCTGAGCTCCCGCGGCGTCTTGCTGTCGGTTGCAGTGATGATCCGCACCGTCGCAGCCGAGCGCAGCAGCGGCAGCGCATCCGCCACTGCTCTTGCGGCCGGTGCGCTGTGATCCCAGGCAATCAGGACGTCGTCGAATGCGACGGAGAGGTCGGCCGCGAGTTCCTCAGGACAGATCAGCACCGGTCGGCCCGATCCGAACAGCAGCCGTTCCACCAGTTTCTCGGACGAGCCGTCCTGCTTCATCGGGATCAGCGACAGATCCGCCAATCGCGCATGGTCGGCAAGCGTGTCTGCGATATCGGAGGCCGACAGCCGCTGCACCCTCTGTTCATTGCGGACGCCGAAGCGGACCGCCGCCCGGTCGAAGGCCCTGAGCAGCCCCCGCGCATCGGTGACGCTGCGGACCGCCTCGGTTTCCTCCGTATTGTCGAGGTCGGGACTGATCGCCTGCGGACGGACGTGAACATCCTGCTCGATCGCCAGCGCAAGAACCCTGGCGCCCAATTGGCCTGCCGCGGCCACGCATTTGTCGATGGCAGCGACCGCCTGTGCACTGGGTTCCCCAACAAGGGGCAGAAGTACATCCTTGATCGGCATCCGCATTCTCCCAGGCGAACGGCGAACATCCTCGTTGCGTCATCGCCAACGCGGATGTCCCCTGATATGCGCACGATACCTTGTAGCCCCGCGCGGCGATGCCGCCTTGATGGAAGTCAAACATCGGCCGACCATCTGCGATAGGTGTTATTCCGTATGACAGGCAATGACGCGCGCGATGGTATTGCTGGGGCCACGCCGGACAACGACGTCCGCAGCCAGGAGCGTGTGTTCGCCTTTCTCTCGGACCCGGGCCGGCATCCCTCCGTGCATCGCATCGACACCCATGCGGCGTCTGTCTTCCTGGACGGCACCCGCGCGCTCAAGATCAAGCGCGCCGTCCGCTTTCCCTTCCTGGACTATTCGACGCTGCAAAAGCGGAAAGCCGCCTGCGACGAGGAAATCCGGATCAACCGGCCGTTCGCACCACAGATCTACCACCGCGTGGTGCCGATCACGCAGGACGACGACGGCGCGCTGCATATCGATGGGCCGGGCATGCCGGTTGAATATGCGATCGAAATGACGCGCTTCGACGAACGGCTGACACTCGATCACCTCGCCGAGGCCGGCCCGCTTCAGCCAGCACTCGTCGAGGCCACGGCCGATGCGATCGCCGCCTCCCATGTCGCGGCACCGCGCAAGCCGGCGCATGCCTGGATCGACGGCATGCCCGCGCTGATCGAGGGTAACGGTTCGGCGCTGCGTCGGGCCGATTGCTTTCCCGCGGAAGAGATCGACGATCTCACGCGCAAGTCGCTGGCCTCCTTTGCCGGTATCCGTGACCTGCTCGAACAACGCGGTGCCCAGGGGTTTGTAGGACGGTGCCATGGCGACCTGCATCTGGCGAACGTCGTGTTGATCGGGCAACAGCCCGTGCTGTTCGACGCGATCGAGTTCAACGAGGGCATCGCCACGATCGACGTGCTCTACGACCTTGCCTTTCCGCTGATGGATCTGCTGCGCTACGACCAGTCTGCAGCGGCGAATGCACTGCTCAACCGCTACCTTGCGATCACGCCCGGCGAGAATCTCGCAGCACTCGCGAGCCTCCCGCTGTTCCAGTCGATCCGCGCCGCCGTCCGCTCCCATGTGTTGTGCGCCCGGCTTGAGCGGGCTGGTTCCGACAAAGCGGCCCTCGCCGGCGCGGCCAGCCGTTATTTCGAGCTGGCGCAGAGCTTGATTCGTCCGCAGGCGCCGATGCTCGTCGCGGTCGGCGGGCTGTCGGGAACCGGAAAGTCCGTCCAGGCCAGGATGATCGCCCCGCTCCTTGCACCGCTGCCGGGGGCCGTCGTGCTACGCAGCGACGTGCTGCGCAAACAACTGTTCGGGGTCAATGAAACCGATCGACTGCCGGCCGCGGCCTATCAGCCCGAGGTCGGCGAGCATATCTATCGCATGCTCGGGCAACGCGCCGGCCAGATTCTGTCGCAGGGACATTCGGTGGTGACCGACGCGGTGTTCGCGCGCGAGGACGAGCGGGCTGCGATCGAGGCCGTCGCCCAAGAATTGAATGTTCCGTTCAACGGATTGTTCCTCACGACGGATCTGGCAACCCGGCAGCGGCGCATCGGTCAGCGCACCGCGGACGCCTCGGATGCGACCGCGAAGATCGCCGAGTTTCAGGAAAACCATGATATTGGTCCGCTCCGCTGGGCGACCATCGATGCATCCGGAACGCCCGAGCAAACTCTTGAACAATGCAGACTCAGGATTCTCGTGTCGGAACACCCGCAGTGCCCCAATTCGGCTCGGTGATGCCGCGATCGCCAACATCAACGCGCGCCCTCCGCGTCGCCACGGGCCGATCCTCTCCCGCTGGTTCCCGGCTCAATCCGGCGATGCCCTGCGACACCGCGTTTCGGATCGTGGCGCGGCGACACCTCTCGAGGCTGGCCGAAAATCATGCAGCGACGTGCGACGGCGAGGAGGATGCCTTGCATCGCATGCGCGTCGCGCTCACCCACCTGCGATCCTGCATTCTGTTTTTCTCGCCGATGGTCGAGGACCCTGATCGCGCCGGTATCAGGGACGAATTGAAGTGGCTGAACAGGCAGCTCGGAAAGGTGCGGGATCTCGATGTGGCGATCGGGCGCATCGAGGCCACGAGCCAGGCGAACGACCTGCCGCGTTTCGCCGCGTGGAAGGACAAGCGGATTCGGGCCCATCGCGCACTGGCGCGCATCCTGCGATCGGCGCGGTATCGCCGACTGATCGAGTCAACGTCCAAATGGATCGAGAGCGGGCCATGGTCCACACAGACCGACGAGTTGTCCGAGCAGGCCCGCACCGTCACGATTCTGGTCCACGCCCTGCACAAGCTTTCCCGATGGGAGAAGCGGCTTCTGAAGAAATCCCGCAAGCTTCATGAGCTGAATGTGGACAAGCGACATCGTTTGCGACTTCTGAACAAGAAGCTGAACTATGCGATCGAGTCCTGCCGGGATCTGTTCGCGGACGAGAGGTTTTCGGAGCAGGAGACCGCGCTGAAATATCTGCGCAAGGCGCAGAGATATCTCGGACAACTGAACGACGATGCGCGCGAGCAGGCGCTGGCGCGGGAGTTGCGTCGGGACGGCGCAAGGACGCCCTTGCCATCCCCAAGCCCGGAACGAGAAGGCCTGTTGCTGGACAAAACGGCCACGGCTTACGCCAAGCTCGCCAGGCTGAAGCCGTTCCGGAGCTAGAGCATGATGAAATTCGGTCGATCTGGCGCGGCACAGTAGGTGCGCTCCCTCGCCCCGTTTTTCACGGGGTCGGGACGAGCGAAGCTCGCCCTGTGAGGGTTGGGGTGAGGGGCTGCTTCCACAAACACCGAATGCTCGGTGAGTCCCCCTCACCCGAAATTCGCTGGCGCGAATTTCGACCTCTCCCCGCCTAGGCGAAGCAAGGCTTCGCCGGGGCGGGGCGAGGTGGGCCGGGCCAACCGACAGACCGATTCAAACAAAAGTCATCAATGAGCTAGGCCATCGACCTGGTCACGTATGCACGTACTCTCCCGGCGCGTCGGGAAGGCTCTCGCCGTCCGTGCCGGGAAGGCCCATGCGCGGCGGCTGGCGGAGTTCGCCTGACCGCGCGGCGAGCCAATGCGACCACTCCGGCCACCACGAGCCTTCGGATCGTGGCGCCGCCTTGGCCCATTCATCGGGACCGATATAGGGCGCATGCATGTCCTTGGTCATGATCTGGTAGACATGACCGGGTTGGTCGGGTGGCGCCACGATGCCCGCATTGTGCCCGCCGCTGGTCAGGACGTAGGTCACGTCCGCATCGACCTGATAGTGGATCTTATAGGTCGATTTCCAGGGCGCGACGTGATCGCGCAAGGTGCCCACGACGAACATCGGCGTATGGATGTCGGACAGCGCGATCGGCGTGCCCTCCACGAGATAGCGCCCCTCGGCCAGATCGTTGTTGAGGAACAATCTGCGCAGATACTGCGAATGCATGCGATAGGGCAGACGCGTGGCATCCGCGTTCCAGAACATCAGGTCGCTGGAATGGGCGCGCTCACCCATCAGGTAGTCCCGCGACACCCGGGACCAGATCAGGTCGTTCGAACGCAACAGCTGGAACGCACCCGCCATTTGCGTGGTGTCGAGATAGCCGCGTTCCCACATCATGTCTTCGAGGAACGCGACCTGGCTCTCGTTGATGAACAGGGTCAGTTCGCCAGCCTCGGTGAAATCCGTCTGCGCCGCAAGCAACGTGATCGACTTCAGCCTCTTGTCACCGTCTCGCTCCATCGCAGCACCGGTGATCGACAGCAGCGTCCCGCCGAGACAGTAGCCGAGCGCATGGATCTCCTGGTCGGGCACGATATCGCTGATCGTCGCCAGCGCCGCCATGGTGCCGAGCTTGCGGTAGTCATCGAACGCGATCTCGCGGTCATCGGCACCCGGATTGCGCCAGGAGATCATGAAGACGGTGAAGCCCTGGCCGGTCAGATATTTGACCAGCGAATTATGCGGCGACAGATCGAGAATATAGTACTTCATGATCCAGGCCGGCACGATCAGGATCGGCTCCGGGCGCACCTTGTCGGTTGTCGGCTGGTACTGGATCAGTTCGATCAGGTCGTTGCGATACACGACCTTGCCACGCGATGTCGCCAGCGTCCTGCCGACCACGAAATCCGGCTGCTCGGCCGACGGCTTTTCCGGATGGAGCACGTGCATGACATCGCGGCACCAGTTCTGCCAGCCGAACACGAAGTTCTCGCCGCCGCTCTGGAACGCCTTCTTCAACACTTCGGGGTTGGTCGCGACAAAGTTCGATGGCGCGAGCATATCGAGCACCTGGCGCACCGAGAACTCGACGATCGCCTCGTCCTGGGGCGCCACGCCCCGCACCCCGGTGGTCGCGTTATGCCACCACTGCTCCCCCAGGAGGAAGCCCTGGGCGAGCAGATTGAACGGCGGAGTTTCCCATTCCGGCGCCGCAAACCGGCGGTCCTGCGGTTTCGGCGTGATGAGCGACCATGGCCGCTGGTCCGGCGATGCGACGTGAAGCGCGGCCTGCGTCAACCGGCTCGCGCCTTCCATCGCGTCCTTGACGACCTCCATCTGCCGCTGCGGCGCCGCGGCGAGATGGGAAGCCCAGTCGATATAAGCGAGCGAGAGCGCCACCGGCGAAATGCCGCCGGTCAGACTCGCCAGCATCGCATGAAAGGCATGATCGCCGTCATGATCGCCGTCATGCGGACCGGGCTGCTGGCCTCCACTGCCCGCGGACGCCTGATCCTCGGCGACCGCCACGGCTGGAACGCGTTGGTCCCTGTCGCTGCCGATCGCATCCGCGGCAAAGGGCTGCACGGGCATCTCGGTCTTCGCGGAGCGTGTCGTCGGCGTCACGGTTTCGGTCGCTTTCATGCCAGACAATGAATTTCAATTCTGTGACAGGCCAAAGACGATCAACCGTCGAGCCGCCGCGTTGCCAGCTTGAAGGCGGCGTCGGCCATCCGCTGACCATGGGCGAAGATGCGCTCACTGTCGCGGCGGAGGAAGTCGATCTGGTGCTGGCCGCATTCCGTGACCATCTCCCGGATGCCGTTCACCGAATGCGCCCCTGCCATCTTCGAAAGGAATTCCGTGAACAGATGCGTCTCGGTTCGGGCGCGCTCCAACAGTTCGTTGCCGGCGAACACAAGTTCCTCCAGCACCAGCCGCTGCGCCCCGAACAGGAAGTTCAGCGTGTTCTGGTTCGCTTTGGTGACTCGCGCCGTCGCCTCGGCAGCGGCCTGCTCGGTGATGTTGCGCGCTTCGGAAAACTCGACCATGTCAACCTCCTGAACCTCTGCGCCTCCATTCCTGATACGGCACCGGTCCCAAACCACATTGAGCTGTATCAACCGGCAACCAGGTTTCACCGTTCCATATGCGGGCACGCCTTTTGGCGAACCACCGGCCTTGACCTGGGTCAAATCGCGCCATTGCGGCCAGCATAGGTTGTTTTCATCGAGTTTGTTCTCCAACCGTGGAGGCAGCCATGCGCGCCCACCAGATCATGACCCGCCCGGTCGTCACCGTCACACCGGAAACCACCATCGTCGATGCCGCCAATCTCATGCTGCAGCGGCATGTCAGCGGCCTTCCCGTGGTGGATGGCGCCGGCAAGCTCGTCGGCGTGGTCTCCGAGGGCGATTTCATCCGCCGCAGCGAAATCGGCACCGGGCGCAAGCGCGGGCGCTGGCTGCGCTTCATTCTTGGCCCAGGCAAGTCGGCCTCGGATTTCGTTCACGAGCACGGCCAAAAGGTCGGCGAAGTCATGACGAAATCGCCGTTGACCATCACGGAAGACGCGGCGCTGGCGGAAATCGTGGTGCTGATGGAAAAGAACAACGTCAAGCGGCTCCCGGTCGTGCGCGGCGACAGGATGGTCGGCATCGTGTCGCGGGCCAATCTCCTGCAAGCTGTCGCGAGCCTCGCCCGCCAGGTTCCAGATCCGACCGCCGATGACGATCACATCCGCAACCGCATCATCGATGCGCTGGAGAAATACGACTGGTGTCCGTTCGGACTGAGCGTCATCGTGCGCGACCGCGTCGTTCATCTGAGCGGTGTGATCACCGAGGAGCGCGCACGGCAGGCCTCGGTGGTCGCGGCGGAAAGCATTCAGGGCGTCAAGACGGTCCACGACCATCTGTGCTGGGTCGATACCATGTCCGGCATCTACCTGAACTCTCCAGAGGACGAGGAGATCGCCAAGGCGGGTTGACGCATGATGATCTCCACGCAAGGGCCCTGCGATTTTGTCGCGTCCGAAAACAGATCCCGGCCTGGCGGTGACGTGGCCCTTCCGCGGCAACTTCCCATCCGTCCGGTGGAAACGGTCGCGCGCTTGGTCGAAATCGCCGATCCGCGATGATGCGTGACCGGGTTGACGAAGTCCTCGCCCTTACCTGCATGCCGGCAACAGCCACAATCGCCTTGGTTCGCGGGAGCCGTCGGCGCAGTCGGCGAGCGAAGCCACAAGTTGCCACCAGATGCGTCAGCGCCGCGGCTTGACCTTCGTCAAAGTCCGCTCCAGTGTTCCCCGCGACGTGACATATGAGACAGCCGGGAGGACGGACATGATACCGAAATTTGCACTCGCAGGACTGCTCGCGCTTGCGATGTGTGCGCCGTTCGAAACCGCGTCGGCTCAAGACCCGATCGGCGGAGCCATCCTTGGCGGCGCAGCGGGCGCTATTGTCGGTGGCGTGGTCGGCGGTGGTCGCGGCGCAGCGGTCGGTGCCATCGTTGGCGCGGGAACCGGGGCTGCGATCGCCGCACAAGGCCAGCCGCGGCCCGGCGGTTACTACGCTTACAGGAGCGGTTGCTATGTGCAGAGGCCCGATGGCGCATACTACGCCGTCTCGCCACGCTATTGCGCCACAGCGGAATATGCCCCGCAGCCGGTCTATCGCAGGACCCCGGGATGCATGCGTTCTCCGACCTACGATCCCGGCAGCGGCACTTACGTTGCCCGTGACGGCTACCGCTACGCCTGCCCATAGCAGCGTCAACGCGATCAAATCATGCAGGCACGGATGCGCGACCTCGAGCTGCATCCGCACGTCTGCCGTGAGGGTCGTGACGCCGTTTTTAGCGCGGCACGACCGCGGTTGCCTCGATTTCGACACGCGCAGCCATTTCGACGAGGCGCACGACCTGAACCAGCGCCATCGCCGGATAGTGCGTGCCGAAAATCTCTCGATAGATCTGGCCGAGTTCCCGTAGGTTCGCCAGATATTCCTCGATATCGACGACATACCAGGTGAGGCGGACGAGGTGCTCGGGCCGCGCTTCGGCCTCGGCGAGGATCGCCGCGATATTACCGAGGGTCTGACGGACCTGAGCGACGAAACCGTCCGCCAGCCGCTGTTCATGATCCCAGCCGATCACCCCGCCCGTAACCACGATGCAGCCGTCGGCCTGTATGCCGTTGGCATAGCCTTTCGGCATCGGCCAGCCGCTCGGCTGCAGAATCCGTGCGCCTGCCGGCGCATCGCCCTTCGCAACCGGCAGAACGGCCAGCGTTGGCCCTTTTGGGGTGCTCACAACTCATTCTCCATCATCAGGCTCGCAATCATTCCGCGGCCATTCCCGCCGAGCTCGCGCCGCCCTGCGCAATCTGGCGCAATGCGAAGCGTTTCAATTTTCCGGTTTCCGTCTTGGGCAGTTGCGCGACGAATTCGATCGCGCGCGGATATTTGTAGGGTGCAATCTCGCGCTTGACGTGGTCCTGCAAGGCACTCACCAGTGCGTCATCCCCCTCGATGCCGGCGGCGAGAACCACGTAGGCCTTGACGATCATGCCCCGCGCTTCGTCGGGCGCGCCCACGACGCCGCACTCGGCCACGGCTGGATGGGTCAGCAATATCGCTTCGATCTCGGGCCCGGCGATGTTGTAGCCGGACGAGACGATCATGTCGTCCGAGCGGGCCACGAAGGAAAAGCGGTCGTTCTGATCGCGGACGAATGCATCGCCCGTCAGATTCCAGCCGTCGCGCACGTAGTTCGACTGCCGTGAGTCCGCCAGATAGCGGCAGCCGGTCGGTCCACGAACGGCAAGCTTGCCGACGGTGCCCGGCGGCAATTCGTTCATGTCATCATCGACGATTTTCGCCTCGTAACCGGACACCGGTCGCCCCGTGGTGCCGGCGGAGGCGTCGCCGACCCGATTCGTGATGAAGATATGCAACAATTCCGTGCTGCCGATGCCATCGAGAATGGTCTTGCCGGTCTTGCGGATCCAGCTGTCGAAAACCGGCGCCGGCAGGGTCTCTCCGGCCGAAACCGCAATGCGCAGCGACGACAGATCGGCGCCCTTGTCCATCGCGGCCATCATCGCCCGGTACGCCGTCGGCGAGGTAAAGCAGACCGTGGCCTTGTAGGTTTCGATGATCTTGACCATCTCGGGCGGCGAGGCGTTTTCCAGCAGCGTCGCGGTCGCCCCGAACCGCAACGGAAAGATCGCCAGACCGCCGAGCCCGAAGGTAAAGGCGAGCGGCGGGGAGCCGACGAAGACGTCATCCGGAGTGACGTTGAGGGTTTCCTTTGCATAGCCGTCCGCAACGATCATGAGGTCGCGATGGAAATGCATCGTCGCCTTTGGCTCGCCCGTCGTGCCCGAGGTAAATCCGAGCAAGGCGACATCGTCGCGCCCGGTTCGGACGGCATCAAACCGAACCGGCTTGCTCAGCGCCACCCGATCGAGTTCGGCATCATGGTTCGACGTTCCGTCGAAATTCACCACCTGCTTGAGGAAGCGACTGGTCTTGGCGCACGCCACCAGTTCGTCGGCGATGCGACTGTCGGTCAGCGCGAGCGCGATCTCCGCCTTGTCGACGATCTTGCTCAACTCGCCGGCACGAAGCATCGGCATCGTATTGACGACGACGGCGCCGGCCTTGGTCGCCGCGAGCCACGCCGCCACCAGCGCCGGATTGTTGCCCGAGCGTATCAAGACCCGGTTGCCGGGCTTCACGCCGTAATTCTCCACCAAGGCATGCGCAAGGCGGTTCGACCAGTCCGTCAACTCCTTGTAGGTACGCTGGCGGCCATTGCCGATGAGCGCGACATGATCGCCGAACCCCTTCTCGACATTGCGTTCGGTCAGCTCGACGGCGGCGTTGAGATAGTCGGGATATTGAAACTCCGGCCGGTCGAGCAGCAATTGCGGCCATTGCTCGGGCGGCGGAAGATTGCGCCGTGCAAAATCATCGACGTGACCCGTTGGGCCGAGACTTTGAATTTCACCTGACATTTTCATTGCCCCTCTTTTCGGGATGAAAGGCTCGATTGTAGGTACGCCCGGCAGCGCTTTTCGGAAATCATTTTATACTTAAAGCATTTTCGCGCAATGGGAGAATTGGGATTTTCCTGCTACGGGATGCACCGAAGCCAATAGATTGATATGGTTTGTTTCTTCGATGGAGGCCGTCCGTGACGGACCATATTCTTGCCGTCTACGTGAAGTCGGACGGATCCAGGCGGGTGTTGATCGTCCGGCGTAACGACGGACTCTATTCCTACCGACTGCAGCTCAGCGTCAAACATGGAGACGTCGTCGAGCGGGACCAGGCCGGCCCATATTGCGGGATTTATGACGCCGCGGAAACGGCGGAAGTGGAGGCTGCTTCCAGGGTGAACTGGTTGCGGGCGTCCTGAGCCGGCCCACTAGGCCGGACTTGACTTGCGGCGGCCTGCGGATCGCTGGGCGGAGCCCTTGGCCTTCGCCAGCAGGCGCATCAGCTCACGGACATCCTTCGGCGTCAGCTCGGCAAACATGTCCGCGATCCATGTCTCGTGCTCGGCCGCCATTTTGCGAAACTCGGCACGCCCAACCTTGGTCAGACGGATCATCTGCACCCGGCGATCGGTCACGGATGTCCGTCGGTCGAGATGACCCGAGACGACGAGGCGCTCGACCAGTCCAGTGACATTGCCGTTCGACACCATCATCCGCTTCGAGACATCCGACAAGGTCATGCCATCGGGCGCCTTGTCGAGCTGTGCCATCAGGTCGAAGCGCGGCAGCGTGACGTCGAAGCGCGCGCGCAACCGGCTGCGCACCTCACCCTCGATCAGAGTGGTGCAGGTCAGCAGGCGAAGCCACAACCGCAACTCTTCGGTGTGGTCTTCGGGAAGATCGACGGCCTGGGTTTCGGAATCGAGGATCATGCTGCAATCCTGCCTGTCTTTAGCATCTGAATTCGGCCGATGAATCTCAACTTTTGAATAATTTCGCCAACACAGCAAGTCAAAGCGCGCCGTCCTCGGTCGTCGTGCCATAATTTCTTTAAGCTTCAAGCAATTGGCGCGCAGCTTGCATGTCGGGCACGGCAGGCCCAATCGCGGAAGTCGCGTTGCTTGCGGCGACAGCCTTCATCAGACTAAGCTTGGGCATGGAACGCTCGGGATTGGTCTGCCGTGATCCAAGTGGAATGGACTGACATTCGCGACCGCTTTTACCAGAGGCTCGCGACGCGTCGATCGAGGGGAGAAATCATGAATCAGCAGCTGAAATTGGCCGGACTGGCGGCCTTGTTGGGCATCGCCGCGAGCCCGGCCCTGGCGGACGACAAGATCAAGATCGGCGTCATCGTCACCTTGTCAGGACCCGCGGCGGCGCTCGGCCAGCAGGTGCGGGACGGTTTTGCGCTTGGGGTCAAGGATCTCGGCAGCAAGATGGGCGGCCGCGACGTCGAGATCGTCGTGGTCGACGACGAGTTGAAACCGGACGCCGCCGTCACCAAGGCGAAAGGCCTGCTCGAGCGCGACAAGGTCGATTTCGTGGTGGGGCCGATCTTCTCCAACATCCTGCAGGCCATTCACCGGCCGGTGGTGGAGTCCAAGACCTTCCTGATCAGTCCCAATGCCGGGCCATCGAGCTTTGCCGGCAAGGAATGCAGCCCGTTCTTCTACGTGACATCCTACCAGAACGATCAGGTCCACGAGGTCCTCGGCAAGGTTGCGCAGGATCGCGGTTACAAGCGGGTCTATCTCCTCGTTCCCAACTATCAGGCCGGGCGGGATTCGGTGGCCGGCTTCAAGCTCGACTACAAGGGCGAAATCGTCGAGGAATCCTTCATGCCGCTCGGCACACTGGATTTCCAGCCTGAGCTCTCCAAGATTTCATCCCTGAAGCCTGACGCGGTGTTCACGTTTATGCCGGGCGGCATGGGTGTCAATCTCGTGAAGCAATACCGGCAGGCGGGTCTCGCCGACAGCATTCCCGTGCTCTCGGCCTTCACCGTCGATGAATCGACGCTCCCGGCGCAGCAGGATGCCGCGGTCGGCATGTTCGGCGGGGCCAATTGGGCGCCCAATCTCGACACCCCTCAGAACAAGAAATTCGTCAGCGGCTATGAGGCCGCCTACAACAGCGTTCCCGGCACCTATGCGATGCAGGGCTATGACGCGGCCCTGCTGATCGACAGTGCCGTGAGGAGTGTCAAGGGTGACCTCGGCAACAAGGACGCGGTGGCCGGCGCGCTGAAAAAGGCGGACTTCGTTTCACTGCGCGGCGGTTTCAAGTTCAACGCCAACGGCTATCCGATCCAGGACTTCTACCTGACCAAGGTCGCCAAGCGTGCCGACGGCAAATTCCAGACCGAGATCGTCCAGAAGGTCTTTGAAAACTACGGCGACCGTTACGCCAAGGACTGCACGGCGGCCAAATAACAAGCGAGGGGAAACATGACCACGAAAACCGAGATCGCCGGCATCACGCGGGCCAATGAGGGCATTCAGGGAATCTCCTGGAATATCCTCGGCCAGACCTATGTGCCGAAGAACCGCAGCGAGCACAGCTTCTCGTGGCACGCGACGTTCCCGCCCGGCACCTTCGTGCCGCCGCACATTCATCCCGACCAGGATGAGTATCTCTACATCCTGGAAGGCCGGCTCGACTTCTTTCTCGATGGCGCCGAGGAATATGCAACACCCGGCGATACCGTACGCCTGCCGATGGGCAAGCCGCACGGCATCTTCAACAAGTCGGGACAGCTGGCGAAAACGCTGTTCTGGGTGTCACCCACCCGCCGGCTCTATGACCTGTTCTGGGCCATTCACAACATGAAGGAACAGAACCCGGATGACGTGGTGAAGCTCGCCGCCGAGCATAACATCCACTTTCTGCCGCCGCCGCCAGCTGCGTAAGCTGCCAGCGAATCGTCAAACTTTCGCAGGACCTGCGGTCTGCATCCATGAAACTCATCATTTGTAGGATGGGTAGAGTGACCAGATCGGACACATGTCCGAGCTGGTCGCGAAACCCATCGCGCCGACGGAATTGGTGGGTTTCGCAAGCGCTCAACCCACCCTACGAAACTGAATCGATATGATTCGAATCAAGGAAACGCTGGGTTGCTTCTAAATACCGAATGAGCGGTGAGTCCCCCTCACCCGAAATTGCCGACAGGCCGGTTCAAACAAGAATCATGCTCTAGCGCGACACCACGCGCGCGGCAAAGCCCGCGCGAGCCGCATAGCCGCGCACGATGGCTTCGCGGGCTTCGTAGTTGAGGATGGTGTCGACGTCGGTAAAACCTTGCGGCGCCAGTTGCTCGATGGCGTCGATGACGCCTTCCGGCCCGCCGCGGCGGTTCGAGGCGACGATGTCGGCGGTCATCGGCAGGCGCTGCCGCTCATAGGCCACGAGGGCTTGACGCGGGTGCTCCGCGCGCGCGAGCGCGTCCGCAAGACACCGCGCGTCGAGAACGGCCTGTGATGCGCCGTTCGAGCCCACCGGATACATCGGATGGGCGGCATCGCCGAGCAGCGTCACCCGGCCGCTCGACCAATAGGGCAGCGGGTCCCGATCGCAGCAGGGATATTCCCAGAACTCCGGCGTAGCCTTGACCAGCGCGGCGAAGTCGACCTGTGGGATGGAGAAGCCGGCGACATGCGGCATCAGCTCTTCCGGCTTGCCGAGCCGCGACCAGTCCTCCCGGCGCGGCGGCGGCGCATTGCCGTCGCCGACCTTGACGAGCACCGCCCAGTTGGTCAGCCGGCTTGCCGGGCTCGAGCCCTCAGCGATCGGATAGACCACCGCCTTGGCGTTCAGACCGCCGGCGATGATCATCGACTGTCCGGTCAGGAACACCGGCCAATCGGCGGCGCCACGCCACAGCATCAACCCGTTCCAGCACGGCGCGCCCTCACCCGGAAACAGCGTCTGCCGTACCTTCGAATGGATGCCGTCCGCGCCGATCAGGACGTCGCCGCGCACCGTATGCGCATGCGCACCGCTGCGGTCGAAGAAATAGGCCGTCACCCCGCCCTCGTCCTGGGTAAATGCACCGAGACGACAGCCGGTCCGAACGGCGTCGGGCCCCAGCCGATCGATCACAGCCTGATGGATGACGCGCTGCAGGCGGCCGCGGTGGATCGAAAATTGCGGCACGTCATGGCCGGCATCAAGCCCGCGCTTTTCGTGCCAGACCTGCTGGCCGTGTCGGGTCAGATAGAACAGCTGATCGGTGCGGATGGCCACGTCGTCGAGACGGTCGAGAAGACCAATCCCCGCCAGCTCACGGATGGCATGCGGCAGCGTGTTGATGCCGACGCCGAGTTCGCGGATGCTGTCGGACTGTTCGAACAATTCGCAGTCGATGCCGCGCGACCGCAGCATCAGCGCGGTGGTCAGCCCCCCGATACCACCCCCGACGATAATGACCTTCATCGCCCGCCTCCACTCGATACGCTATCCGAGGAGGCCTAACGTCGCACGGCCAGTCACTCCGCCGCAAGCGGCTTGCTGGCCTCCTCCTTCAGCTCGGCGCGGGTCTTCGGCTTAGCCTTAATTTTCAGGTCCTCGAAATCCTGCCGGTCGCGCACGCTGTTGCGGAAAATCTGGTCCTTGCCCGGCATGTATTGCGGCGGACAATAGACCCCGTCGGCGCCGTACCAGGCCGCTGCCCGCAGCGTGAAGGAGGGGTCGACCAGATGCGGGCGGCCGAGCGCGACAAGGTCGGCGCGGCCGGCGGCGAGGATGGTATTGACCTGATCCGATGTCGTGATGTTACCGACGCACATGGTGGCGACCCGCGCCTCGTTACGCACCTGATCCGAGAACGGCGTCTGGAACATGCGGCCGTAGATCGGCTGCGCATCGCGCACGGTCTGCCCGGTCGAGACATCCACCAGGTCGACCCCGGCTTCGGCAAAGGCACGCGCGATGAGGACAGCGTCGTCGCCGGTGACGCCGCCGTCGGCCCAGTCGGTCGCGGAAATGCGCACCGACATCGGCTTGTGCGCCGGCCAGGCCGCCCGCAGCGCCTCGAATATCTCAAGCGGAAAGCGCAAGCGGCTGGCAAGTGAGCCGCCATAGTCGTCGGTGCGCTGATTGGTCAAGGGCGAAATGAAGCTCGCGAGCAGATAGCCATGGGCGCAATGCAGCTCCAGCATGTCGAAGCCGCAGCGCTCGCCACGCTCGGCCGCACCGACGAAGGCCGCCTTGACCGCATCCATCGCGGCGCGATCCATCTCGCGCGGCACCTGGCTGTCGGGAAAGTAGGGAATTGGCGAGGCCGAAATGACATCCCACCCCCCCTCCTCGAGCGGACGGTCCATCCCGTCCCACATCAGCTTGGTAGCGCCCTTGCGGCCGGCGTGGCCGACCTGCAGGGCGATCTTGGCCGCCGAATTGGCATGCACGAAATCGACGATGCGGCGCCATGCGGCCTCCTGTTCGTCGTTCCAAAGGCCGGCGCAGCCGGGCGTGATACGAGCGTCCGCCCCGACGCAGGTCATTTCGGTGAAGATCAGACCGGCGCCCCCCACCGCGCGCGAGCCGTAATGCACCAGGTGGAAATCGCCCGGCACGCCGTCCTTGGCCGAGTACATGCACATCGGCGAGACCACAGCGCGGTTCTGCAGGTTCATCCCGCGCAGCCGGAACGGCTGGAACATCGGCGTTACAGGCTTTTCGACATCGACACCGAAGCCGAGATCGCGAACCTGCCGGGCAAAGGCCTTGTCGACCTTGGCGACGAAATCCGGCGCCCGCAAAGTCAGGTTGTCGTAGGTGATCGCCTTCGACCGCGTCATCACCCCGAACGCGAACTGCACAGGATCGAAATCCCAGAAACGATCGAGATGCTCGAACCAGACCAGCGACACGTCAGCGGCGTGCTGGGTCTTCTCGACCTCCTCGCGGCGCCCATGCTCGTACTGCTCCAACGCGGCACTGACCGACGGCGCGGCTTTCATGGCGTCCGCCAGCGCGATCGCATCTTCCATCGCAAGCTTGGTGCCGGAACCGATCGAGAAATGCGCGGTCGCCTTGGCATCGCCGAGCAGCACCATGTTGTCCTTGACCCAGCGCCTGTTGCGGATCATCGGAAAATTCCGCCACATCGATCGATTGGTCAGAAGCGGATGCCCCTCGAGGAACCAGCCGAAGATCTCCGCCATGCGGTCGGCGGACTGCTTCTCGTCCAGTCCTTCGAGTCCGGCTTTCCTGAACGTGTTCGGGTCGGTCTCAAATATCCAGGTCGAACGCCCCGCTTCATATTGATAGGCGTGAGCGATGAACGGCCCCCATTCCGTCTCCTGGAAGATGAAGGTGAAGGCATCGAGCGGCTTGGTCGATCCCATCCAGGCGAACTTGTTGGAACGCAGATCGACCTCGGGCTCGAAATGATCGACATGTTTCTCCCGGAAGCGGCTGTTGATGCCGTCGGCGAGAACGACGAGATCGGCATCGGCGAAATGCGCTTCGTCCTCGATATCGGTCTCGAACCGCAGGGTAACGCCGAGTTCGCGCGCCCGCTCCTGCAGGATCACCAGCAGCGTGCGACGCGAGCAGCCGCAAAAACCGTTGCCGCCGACCCGATGCACCGAGTCGCGGAAATGCACGGCGATATCATCCCAATAAGCGAATTCCTGGGTGATACGGCGATAGCTTGGCGGATCGTATTTTTCGAAATTGTCGAGCGTCGCGTCGGAAAACACCACGCCGAAACCGAAGGTATCGTCGGCGCGATTGCGCTCATAGACCGTGATGTCGGCCTGCGGTCGCTGCTTCCTCAGCAGAATCGCCGCATAGAGCCCAGCGGGCCCACCACCGATGATCGCGATCTTCATGACGGGCCTCCGGCGCAGGTGAGGGATGGAAATTATTTTAAACCTAAAATAATTTCTGACAAGCCCCCGCGGCGCGGCCCTCGCCGATTAATTGCCCTGGAAAACGGGTTTTGCCTTGTTCGAGAAGGCCTCGAAGGCGCGGGCAAAGTCAGCCGTCGTCATGCACAGCGCCTGCGCAACCGCCTCGGCCTCGATCGCCTCTTCCACCGACATCGCCCACTCCATCGCCAGCATCCGCTTGGTCATGGTGTTGGCGAAGGTCGGCCCTTCCGTGACCTGCCGGGCCAGCGCCTGCGCCTCCGACAAAACCTGGTCGGGCGCAACGACGCGGCTGAAAAAGCCCCAGCGTTCGCCTTCCTCGGCCGTCATGAAGCGGCCGGTGTAAAGCAACTCCGACGAGCGCGATTGACCGATGATACGCGGCAGGATGGCGCACGCCCCCATGTCGCAGCCGGCCAGACCGACCTTGTTGAAGAGGAACGCAACCTTGGTGCCCGATGCGGCCAGCCGCATATCGGACGCCATGGCGACGATCGCGCCAGCACCGGCGCAAATCCCCTCTACCGCGGCGACGATCGGCTGCGGACAGGCGCGCATCGCCTTGACGAGATCGCCGGTCATGCGGGTGAACGCGGTCAGGCCCTTGGTGTCCATCTTCACCAGGGGCCCGATGATCTCGAAGACGTCGCCGCCGGATGAAAAATTACCGCCCGCGCCGGTCACGACCACCGTCTTGACCTCATCGTCGAAGGCACAGGCGCGGAAGAAATCAGTCAGTTCGCGATAGCTTTCGAAGGTCAGCGGGTTTTTGCGCTCGGGACGGTTGAGCGTCACGGTGGCGACGCCGTCAGTCACGGCCAGCAGGAAATGCGTGGGTGCATATTGCGCCAAAGGCAGCGTGACGGGATTGGCTGGTCGGCTCATGGGACGTTTCCTCATCTCTGTCGTCGATTGTTTCCGAGGCGGTGACGGCCCTAGATTTCTCCGCCCGCCACCGCGATCGCCTGCCCCGTGATCGCGCTCGCCCCCGCACCGCACAACCAAAGCACCGTATCGGCGACCTCGGCCGGGGTCACCAGCCGGCCCTGCGGGTTGTGGCGGGACAATTCGGCCACAGCCTGTTCGCGACTGCGCCCGGTCTTCTTCATGATGGTATCGATGCTGCCGGCAATGAGGTCGGTATCCGTGAACCCTGGACACACCGCATTCACGGTCACGCCCGTCGTCGCCAACTCCAGCGCCAGTGATCGCACCAGGCCGACGACCGCATGCTTCGCAGCAACGTAGGCGCTGACATAGGGATACCCCTTGAGGCCCGCGGTCGAAGCGATCGCAATGATACGACCGTAGCGACGATCGCGCATCGCAGGCAGTGTGGCTTGCACGGCGTGGACCACCCCCATGAAGTTGACGTCCATCATGCGCTGGAACAGCGCGGCGTCGGATTTCGCGAAGGGCGCGGATTCAGCGGCGCCGGCATTGGCGACCAGAATGTCGATCGGCTGCCGCGCCGCGGCCTCGGCAATGGCGGCGCTCAAGCCGGCCTGGTCGGCGACGTCCGCGATCGCAGTGAAATGCGCAGCCCCCGCGCTGACCGCTTCTTGCAAGGCAGACTGGTTGCGACCGAGCACGGTAACCGTGGCGCCGGCCTGCGTTAATTCGGCCGCGATAGCGCGGCCGATGCCTCGCCCACCCCCCGTGATCAGCGCATGCGCGGAACGCGGCAATCCGGACATCCGCAGGTTCTCCCGAATGATGGTTCTGCAATATGGACAGATTGCATATATTTTAGACTTAAAGCATTTGCAAGAAACTCGACGCTTCCAGATGCAACGACCGTCTTCGGCAGGCTGCACTGCCGCACCACAGCTTGATCCGGCTATCGGTTTCGCCGGAGCGTTTTGGACGGACTTTCGCCAAATTTGGCACGATAGACGCTGGCCATCCGGCTCAAATGCGAGAACCCCAGATCGAATGCGATGTCGACGATCCGCTCGCCCGGTTTGGTATGCGATAATCTCGCACGCAATCGTGCCAGGCGAATATCGAGCAGAGCACCCGAAATCGAGATACCGAAGTGACGCCTGAAGCCCAATTGCAGTGACCTTACTCCGATCCCGGAAAGCTGGGCCAGCTTTTCCAGATCGAGCGGCTCCTCAGCGTGGGCCTCCAGACGCTCCCGCGCTCGCATGAATACGGCAGGCACCGGCTGCTGCCGCGAGGCGGAACGATTGATCACCGCGCTAAGATTGTTTCGTTGCCCGGTGAGAAGAAGTCCGACAATGGACTCGCGCAAGGTTGCCGCTAAAACCGGGGACGGATCCGAACCCGGGGCACCGCGCTCGGCAAGATCGACAAGATATTCGATTTGGGATCGAAGTGCTTGTCCGAAACTCGACTCGAGGTTGATTTGCGGGTCGAACTCGACCGCGCTCGTTGGCCTTTCGGCGAGGGCAGCTGCCCGCTTCTCGACCTGCTGTCGATCGACGAGCATGATGAGTTGCGCGCAATCACTGTGCCAGACCATTTGGGTCGGCAGTGTGGGAGACAGGATTGACGCCACCGCGCGAGGACGAGACTCGACCTCGCGGCCACCCGTTCTCACCAGCGCCCTGCCGCGAATCGGCACCTGGAGAAGAAAGAAGCGATCGAGGCAACCCGGATCGATCGACACGGAGCCCCCGTAAGCCACGTAATTGACCGAAAAGCCGTCGAAGGCGGCGCAATTGTGCAGCGCATGAAAATCAGGCCAGGAATGCTGTAGCGGATCCAGCGCATGCGGACAGAAGATTCGTCCGACCGATTCTGCCGCTTCATCGACGTCGGTCGTCCAAACGCGCGGGTACGCCGCCAGCCTTGCCCCGGCATCCCCGAACTCCGCGACAGTTGCGCCCGACACCATCTCCGACTGCCTGAATTATTTGAAGCTTAGAATATCTATCTGCAAGCGTTTGCAAAGCTGTTTCCCCGATCAAATTTCAGCCGGACGCCTATTGCACGTGCGAAGGCCGGCACGTCAGGCTGACGCTGGGCGGAAGCGATCGTCCGACGCCCCGGCTTTCTTTCGTCAGGCGGACAGAGGATTCGTTCTGCGGCTAGACGCAAGCCAGAAGACGCTGCAACCTCTACACGCGTAGAAGACAAGACAGGGAGCATCGCCATGGCAGAACTCGAAAAAGGCATTACCCGCAACGGCGAAGGATTTTCCGGGAAGACCTGGAACATCCTCGGCCAAATCTATTTTCCGAAGGCCACATCTGACTCGACTTTCGCCTTCGAGGCCAACAGCGCTCCGGGGCAGTTTGTTCCGGTCCATATTCATCCGACGCAGGATGAGTTCATCCTCGTGCAGGAAGGCACGCTGGATCTCAAGCTCGACGGCGTCTGGGTTAAGGCGACGGCTGGAGACCTCGTACGCATGCCGCGCGGTATTCCGCATGGCTATTTTAATAAATCCGACAAGCCTGTCCGGGCCTTGTTCTGGGTTTCGCCGGCCCGCAAGCTGGAAGCCCTTTTCAATCACCTGCATGGACTGACCGATGTAGCCGAAGTGGTCCGTCTGTCGGCAGAGCATGAAGTGGATTTCCTGCCTGAAGACGCCAACGCCTGACGTCCTGGATTCAGGATCGTTAGGAACAATCTGTTTGTCGGTCGCCTCTGGCGAAAACCCGCGAAAATCGCGGGCGCTCGCGAGCGCGAGGCGGCTTTCGCTGTCGCGCGCTTTCACCCGTCGCATTCGAACGAAAGGGCTCATCGATGGTCAAGCAAAAGAATGTTTGCGTCATCGGCGCTGGCGTCTCCGGCCTTGTCGCTGCGAAGGCATTCAATGCCCGCGGACACCGGGTGACAATCCTTGAACGCAGCGGAGATCTCGGCGGGGTCTGGGAGCCGGCCCGGTCCTATCCCGACGTGCAGACTCAAAGCCCCAAGGACCTCTATCGCTATACCGGCAAGGCGATGCCCGACTCCTACCCCGAATGGCCGAAGGGGCCGCAGGTTCACGCCTATCTGACCGACTACGCTGGAGAGCACGGACTGCTGCAACGGATGCGCTTCAATACCGGCGTGACCGGCATGATGAGGCGGAATTCGGGATTGCCGGGCTGGACACTCGACATCAAACAGCCGGATGGAAGCCTCTCGCACGAGGACTATGACTTCGTCGCCGTGTGCACTGGCCAGTTCAACGAACCCCGGACGATCGATCATCCAGGGGCCGAGACTTTCAAGGCGGCTGGCGGCGATATCCTGCATTCGACCGAGTACACGGACCCATCCATAGTCAGGGGAAAGGCAGTCGTCGTCCTCGGCGGCTCGAAATCCGCAACCGATATCGCGGTCAACGCCGTGAATGCCGGCGCCAGCGAGGTGACACTGGTTTATCGCGAGCCGGTGTGGCGAATTCCCTACTTCATCGGAGGTCTGATCAACTTCAAGCGAATTCTCTACATCCGCGCCCAAGAGGAGATGTTCCGCAGTTGGGGCATCGGCTTCATGTCCAAACTTGGCCATACTATCGCCAAGCCGTTCATTTGGGCGAATTGGCGCGGGCTGGAAAGCCTGCTCAAGCTACAGTTGAAGCTGAAAGCCTGCGACATGGTCCCCGAACAGCGCATCGAGGATGGTGTCAACTGTTCGGTACCAATTGCAACGCCGGACTTTTTTCCGATGGTGTCCGATGGCCGGATCAAGGCCATTCGCGGCACATTCGATCACTTTGACGGCAAGACGATTGTCATGACCGGCGGAGAACGGGTTGCGGCCGACCTCGCCATTCTCGCCATCGGATTCAAGCTCGGCGTTCCCTTTCTGCCGGAGGCGTTTCGCAACAAGCTCGTGGAACCCGATGGCCAATATCGGCTTTACCGCTTGATCGCCAATCCCGATCTTCCCGACATGGGGTTTGTCGGCTTCAACTCCAGCTTCTGTACGGTGCTGTGCGCGGAGATGGCGGCCAATTGGCTGGTCCGCTATTGCGACGACCAATTGGCACGACAGCCTACGGCCGCTGACATGAACGCCAGCATTGAGATGATGCTGCACTTCAAGCGGGTCGAGCGGCCCGCCGCCGGGGTTTATGGCGGACTCTGCGTCGCTCCCTATCATTTCAAGCATTTCGACGAGCTGCTGGCCGACATGGGCGCCAAAATATCTCGGCGCGGCCCGCTGGCCGAGAAATTCACCCCACCGGATGCAGACGCCTATGCGCGTTTCCTTGCCTCCGCGCCGAACTACACGCTGGAGGCTGCCTAGCCAAAATTGCTTTAGGTCTAAAATTATCGCTTCCCATCGCTTATCCGCCTGCTACCATCTCTGCGGTTTGCAGCAAGCGGAGGCCGGCGTGCCCGTATCGGCACCTAATAAGACCAGGGATGGCCGATTCAGCTACGAGGCCGCGGGCGACTCCAGCCTGCCATCCCTGATATTCCTGCATGGGATCGGCGGTGCGGCGCGAGCCTGGCGCGACCAGGTTGAATTCTTCGGCAGGAATTTTCGTGCGGTCGCCTGGGATATGCCGGGCTATGGCGGCTCGCCGCCGCTTGCCAACGTCAGCATCGCAACCCTGGCCGATGCGTTGCAGGATTTCCTGCAGGGGATCGGCGCGAGCAGGCCTATTCTCGTCGGGCATTCGATTGGCGGCATGATCGTGCAGCAATGGCTCACGAGGCATCCCGCAGCGGCCCGTGCGGTCGTGCTGGCACAAACCAGCCCGGCTTTCGGAAAGGCCGACGGCGACTGGCAGACATCGTTCATCGAGGCGCGGCTGGGCCCGCTCGATCGCGGCGAGACGATGGCCTCGCTGGCGCCAACCTTGGTCAAGGACCTGGTCGGCGATCATCCCGATAGGGCTGGCATAGAGATTGCGCAGAGTTGCATGGCGAGCGTTCCCGAGGCCAGCTATCGCGCAAGCATGCTGGCACTTCTGGGGTTCGACCAGCGCCATGCGCTCGGAGACATCACGGTGCCGACCCTGGTGCTGTCCGGATCAAGGGACAAGAACGCACCCGCGCCCATGATGACCAGGATGGCAGGCTTTATTCCGTCCGCAAGCTATGTCGAAGTTGACGGCGCCGGTCACCTCGTCAATCTGGAGCAGCCGGCCGTCTTCAATGCCGCGCTGGATGAGTTCCTCAAAGCGACCATCGCTCAATCACAAGTGACCGCCTAGATGACAGTACAGGTCAGTCAGCATGTGACCGCCATCGGCAAGATCGACGCGCCGATCTTCGACCCACTTGCCTTCCGTCTAAACGACGAACAGGCCGCGATCATCGCAAGGGCGCGCGACCTCGGCCAGACGGTCTTCGCCGGCCGTGCCGCTGCCTTCGATCGCGATGCCACATTCCCGATCGAGAATTACCGGGACATGCACCGCGCGGGCCTGCTTGGCATCTCGATTCCAAAAAAGCACGGCGGGCTTGGTGCCGGTTACCAGACCTACGCGCTCGCGGCCGCCGAGATCGGCCGCTATTGCGGCGCGACCGCGCTCACCTGGAACATGCATGTCTGCTCGACGCTGTGGTCAGGTCCGCTGGCCGACGATCTCGACATGGCCCCCGCGACACGCACCGAGCACGAGCGCAGGCGCGGCGTCCACTACAAGCGCATCATCGAGGACGGCGCCATCTACTCGCAACCGTTCTCTGAAGGCGGCGCGGCGGCTGCCGGTGGCGTCGCGTTCGGCACTGAGGCGAGACCTGTGGAAGGCGGCTGGATTGTCAACGGCAAGAAGATCTTCGCCTCGCTGGCCGGGCACGCCAACTATTATGGTGTGCTTTGTACCGAGACCGCGGAGGGCGAAAAGGCCTCGCGCCGTAACACGCTCTACCTGGCCATTTCCGCAAACACAGAAGGCGTCGCTGTGGTAGGTGACTGGGATCCACTCGGCATGCGCGGCACGGTCTCGCGCACGCTCCTGTTCAAGGACGTATTCGTTCCCGAAGACTCGGCGTTGATGCCGCGCGGCGTCTATTTCCAGGCCGCGATGCGCTGGCCGCACATGTTCCTGACCCTGTCCCCGACCTATATGGGCCTCGCCCAGGCAGCCTATGATTTCACCGTGCGCTACCTGCGCGGCGAAGTACCGGACACGCCCCCGGTCAAGCGACGGATGTACCCGACCAAGCAGATCGCCGTTGCGCAGATGCAGATCAAGCTCGAGCAGATCAAGGCAATCTGGTTTCAGGCGATCACCGAAGCCCGCGCCAATCCAAGCAAGGAACAGGTATTGCGCGCCTATGCAGCGCAATACTCCGTCATGGAGGGCGCCAACGAACTCGCGACGCTGGCGATCCGCACCTGCGGCGGTCAATCGATGCTCAGATCCTTGCCGTTGGAGCGGATCTATCGCGATAGCCGCTGTGGCTCGCTGATGCTGCCGTGGACCGCCGAGCTTTGCCTCGATCGTATCGGCCGCGAAGCATTGTACGAGCATGGCGAAACGGACGATTGACGGTGGATCTCTGCAGTCTGATCGAGCGTAACGCCGCCTTTTCCCCGAACAGGCCTGCGATCATCTTCGAAGGCGAGACCCTGACCTACGCGGCCTTCGAGGCCCGCATCGCGCAGACGGCCCGCGCGCTGAAGGCCGAATTTGGTGTTGGGCGAGGTGACCGCGTCGGCATCCTCAGCCTCAACCATCCCGATTATCTCGTTCTGCTGTATGCCTGCGCACGACTGGGCGCGATATTGGTGCCGTTGAATTGGCGTCTCGCCGTGGCTGAGCAAGCCTTTATCCTGTCGGACGCGGGTGCCAAGGTACTGATCCTGCAGCAAGCATTCGCAGGAATTCTCCCGACGCTTGAGCAGGCGCAACCGGACACAATCGCGGTCGGGCTGGATTTTCCTCCTGTGCGGGGAATTGCCTTCCAAGCATTGTTGGTAAGAGCTGGTGGCGATGGACGGAATCCGCATACTGACCTCTCGTGCCCACTCCTGATCGTCTACACCTCGGGCACGACCGGGCGTCCAAAGGGGGCAGTGCTGCGACAGGAGGCCTTGCTGTGGAACGGCGTGATGAGCCAGCACATGCACAGCCTTACCTCGGACGATCATGTTCTGGCCGTGCTGCCCTTCTTTCACGTCGGAGGCCTCAATATCCAGACCACACCGGCGTTGCATCACGGCGCGACCGTCACGATTCATGCGCGCTTCGCGCCCGACACGACGCTCCAGGCATTTGCCGAGGAGAAACCAACACTGACAGTTCTGGTGCCAGCAACGATCCAGGCCGTGACTGACCATCCGGCTTGGATGTCAACCGATGTATCATCCCTGAAGGCCGTGTCGACCGGCTCGACCATCGTGCCGCTGCACCTGATCCAGCGTTTCGTTGCGCGGGGCGTTCCCGTACTTCAGGTCTACGGCTCGACCGAAACCTGTCCCATCGCGGTATATACCCGCCTGGGCGGCGATCTCGCGCGCGACGGCTCGACCGGCCTGCCCGGCTTGTGCTGCGAGGCCGTCATCGTCGACGACGCCGGGAACGAATTGCCCCTTGGAATCCCCGGTGAAATCGCCGTGCGCGGTCCGAACGTGTTCTACGAATACTGGGGTAACGACTCCGCGACGCGCGAAGCGCTGCGTGACGGCTGGTATCGCACCGGCGACATCGGAGTGCGCGACACCGACGGCTATTTCTGGGTCCACGACCGCAAGAAGAACCTGATCATCTCGGGCGGCGAGAACATCTACCCCGCTGAGGTCGAGCGCGTGCTGCTGGAGCATCCCGATGTCAGCGAATGCGGCGTCATCGGCCGGCCTGATCCGCGCTGGGACGAGGTCCCCATCGCCTATGTGATCAGGCGCGCCGCCAGCGGTGTGGGGGCGGAGGATTTGAAGGCGCATGTCCAGGCGCAACTCGCCCGGTTCAAGGTGCCGCGCGAGATCGTGTTTGTCGAGGAACTGCCGCGGACGGCACTGGGCAAGGTCCAGCATTTCATGTTGAAGCTCCGGGATTCGGCTCAGGGAGATGCAACGTGAAGATTGCGGTACTTGGCGGCGGCAACGGTTCCTTCGCGGCAGCGGGCGATTTTGCGTTGCAAGGCCACGATGTCAGACTGTGGCGTCGTGACGCCGAGCTGGTGGCGGCGCATTGCGCTGCGGGATCGCGTATCACCGTCAAGGATGTCAACGGACGGCACGATGTTCAACTCGCGCTGGTCACGACGGATATCGGGGCGGCCGTCGCAAGCGCCGAACTAATCCTGTGCCCGGCGCCGGCCTTCGCGCAGGCCGATATCGCAAAGCAACTCGCCCCGCATTTGCGTGACAATCAGGTGGTCTTCCTGCCGCCAGCCACGTTCGGCTCGATGATCTTCGCCTCCGCCATGCGCGACGTCGGCAACCGTGCCAAGGCGGCCTTTGCCGAAACCGGCACGCTACCCTGGCTGACGCGCAAGCACGGACCTTTCGAGGTTGCCATCACCATACGTGCCAAGCGGCTGCCAGTCGGCGTGTTTCCGCTCGATCGTGCGGATCAAGCGCTTGAAGTGATCGGCAAGGCGTTTCCCGGGGTTATCGAACCCTGCGGCGATGCATTGTCCGGCGCGCTCATGAACGCCGGACCGATCATCCACCCACCGCTAATTGTGATGAATGCTGGGCCGATCGAGCATTTCGAGCGCTGGGACATCCACAGGGAAGGTACCCAGGCCACGATCCGCCGGGTCACCGACGCGCTTGACGCTGAACGCATCGCCGTGCGCGAGGCGCTCGGGTATGGTGATCCGCATTTTCCGCTCGCCCACCACTACGCGCGTGAAGGCGAGATCTGGATGTATGGTCGCGGCTCCCACGACCGGCTCACCGATTCCGGCGACTGGCGCGAACAGCTGGTCCTGACCGAGCATCGCTACATGCGCGAGGATCTGCGGCTCGGCCTTTCCTTCCTGGATTCGGTTGCCACGCTGGCCGGCGTCGCGACGCCCCTTGCGCGATCATTCCTGGCAATCGGCGGTGCGATCTGCGGCGAGGACTTTTTGACCGGCGGACGGTCCCTTCAGAGCCTTGGCTTCGGCGGACTCGATCGCGCCGGCTTCCAGCAGCTGTTGCGCCACGGATTCGACAGATGACGGCCACCCGCCCCGCCGTTGCCTGTCTTGGAGCAGGCCGCATGGGCCGCGGCATCGCGGTCGCGTTCGCCTATGCCGGCCATAACGTCACCATGATCGACGTCAAGTCGCGATCCGCCGAGCAATTCGCGATCCTCGAGGCCGACGCACTCGACGAGCTCCGAAAGACGCTCGCCAGTCTGACCCGCTTCGGTCTCTTGAACCCGGAGCAGGCTGAAGCCGTGATCGCGCGTGTCACCATCGCGCCCTCGGACGCTAGCGCCGCGACGCTCGCCAAAGCTGGACTCGTGTTTGAAGGCGTACCCGAGGTGGTCGAGCTGAAGCGGAAAGTGCTGGCAGCCGCCTCCCGCGTCGTTGACCCCGAGATCATCATTGCATCGACAACCTCGACCATCCTGGTCGACGATCTTTCCGGAGCCATCGAAAAACCGGAACGTTTCCTCAACGTGCACTGGCTCAATCCCGCCTATTTGATCCCGCTGGTCGAAATATCGCCGGGCAACCAGACAGATCCAGCCATCACCGAAGAAGTTAAATCCCTGCTCGAAGGCATCGGCAAGGTGCCGGTGGTCTGCGCGGCCACTCCGGGATTCATCGTACCACGGATCCAGGCGCTCGCCATGAATGAGGCGGCACGGATGGTCGATGAAGGCGTTGCGAGCGCGGCCGATATCGACAAGGCGATCCGTTACGGTTTCGGCTTCCGCTACGCGGTGTTGGGACTACTGGAATTCATCGATTGGGGCGGCGGCGACATTCTCTATTATGCAAGCCGCTATCTCGAAGCCGCGCTGGGCAGCGATCGTTACCGCGCGCCTGATGTGATCTCCCGCAACATGCAGGAGGGCCGGATCGGCATGCGTACCGGCGCCGGCTTCCTCGACTATTCCGACCTCGACATCGATGCCTATCGCGACCAGCGCCTTTCGGCGCTCGTCGAGATGCTCAGGCATTTCGGGCTGGCCCGCCCGCCGGTTCTGGATTAACCGAAGACGTCTTGCAGGACGCCATCGCGCACAACGGCGACCCCATCGAGTTCGATGGTCGTACCCATCATCGGCAAATCGAAATGACCGGCGGTATAGCGGCCGGCGAACTCGTTGGCACCGGTCGAGAACAGGAAGTTGCCGGACACCGCGCGCAGTTCGGTGCCGTTGGTGTCGCGCTGGTCATACATCGAGAGCGCCTCATAGCGCGCGCCGGGGTTCATGCCGAATCCGACATGCGACACGGCATAAGCCTCGCGGTCGCCCCATGCCGCAAGATAGGAGCGCATCATCGCGGCATCCGCACCGTCGCCTTCGAGATCGGTCACGTAGTCATCCTTGATTGTCATTTTGACCGGAGAGACAAGGTAGCGCTTGAAGGTGAGATTGATGTCGCCGGGAGCCATGACCAGCCTGCCGTTGACGCTCCCGCTCTTGGGAAAGCTGACGACAATCCCACCCGGCCAATGCGCGAGCGTGCCTGGCTTGTCGGTCCAGCCCCAAACACCCGCGGTAGAAGCGCCCACCATATCGACGTCCAGATCGGTGCCAGCCTTCGAGATGACCCGCATCCGCTTGGTCCCCCGCAGCATTCTGGCCGCTGCCCTTACGCGCCTTTCCAGCGCCGGGTCCGGCACCATGCGTTCCAGCGCTTCCGGGTGTTCGTTGGAGATCACCAGAATGCGCGAGCCCGCCTTCAGGATCTCTGGCGTCTCCACTGCGTGCATCAGGCCTTCGATGGTGCAGTCGACGACGAAGCCCGCCTGCTGCAAGGCGGTGACCACAGGACCCAGGCGCTGAATCGCCTCGCTCGCGCCTGTCGAGCGCACCGGAACGGAATGGCGGTTGCGCGGCGACGGGACGATGACATGAAAAGGCCGTGCCCCCATCCGCATCAAGGCCAATTCAGCCAGATGCACATTGAGGGCCCGCGACTGTGTTTCGGACAAAATGGCTGCGATATCGCCTGACTTGACCGCGCAACGCTCGAAAATCTCGCAGAAGGCGTCGATCCATTTGGCTTCGATACGATCGGCCAGCATGCACGCTCTCCCGTTTGATGGACCTTCCACCGACCATAGAATCCGGCTCGTGCCTTTGAAAGACTTTCCGAGAACGATCAGACTTCCGGAAAGCCACGCAACAGGTGGGCTCGCAGCGCCTGCAGCAGACCATTGAGGACAAGGCCCAGCAGCGATATCGTGATCAACGGCACGAACATGTCGACAGCCTGGAAGGTGCGCGCGGCAGTCACGAGAACATGGCCCAAGCCGTCGGTCGAGGTAATCATCTCGGCGAGAAACACCACGATGCAGGAGATGACAAGTCCGATACGGCAGCCGGTCAGGATCGACGGCGCCGCGGCCGGCAGCACCACCTTGAAGAGAACCGCACGTGGCGAAGTTCCCGCTGCCAATGCTGACCAAATCAGCTTCTGCTCGACTGTCGACGCGCCATAATAGGTCGACAGCAGGATCGGGAACAGCGCATCGGCGGCAACCAGCACGATCTTCGATTCATGGCCGAAGCCAAGCAGCAAAAGCAACGCCGGATAGAGCGCGACTTTCGGCAGCGGCGCCAACACCCGGACCACAGGACGGACGATGGCGTTGACAGGCGCGCTCGCCGCCGCGGCCAGACCGATCCCGACGCCGAGCACCACGGCGATTGAGAATCCCGTAAAGAGGCGGAACAGCGTGGCTGCGACCTCCTGCTGGAAAGTGAAAGTCGTAAGCTGCCGAGCGAGACGCATGAAGACGAGGCCGGGCGGCGGCAACAGGGTTGCAGGCGCGTAGCCGAACGAGACCAGCCCCTGCCACAATGCAACCAGTAATGCGAGCGGCACCAATCCGAGAACGATGTCTGCCGTGACTGCTCGCGCGGTCATGAAAAGCTCAACGGCATATCGAATTGCGGCTCGGACCATCTGACGAGCCGCGCGCGCAACATCTCGAACAGCGCGTCGAAACAGATGCCCATCGCGCCGATCACGATGATCATCGCAAAGACCGTATCGTATTGCCCCATATCGAGTGCGTTAAACAGGATGTTTCCGGCGCCCGACTGGCGCGCGATCATCTCGCTCGTGACCATGGTGATCAGCGCCAGCACGAGGCCGGTTCGACAACCCGTGAGAATTTCCGGCAGCGCCGCTGGCAGCACGATCCGAACCATTCGCTCGGCGGCTGACATTCCCATGGCGGCGCCAGACCACAGCATCTTTTCCTCAACGGCCTTCGCGCCCTCGAAACTATGATAGATCACCGGCAGGCTGACACCGAGGAAGATCACCAGTGTTTTCGAAAGGTCACCGACGCCGATCCAGAGCATGATGATCGGCATCAAGGCCGCCTTCGGCACCGGGTAGGTCACCATCAACAGCGGATTGAAAAACGATGCGACGAAACGGTTGCGGCCCATTAGCAAGCCGAGTGGAATCGACAGGAGAACCGCGATGCCGAAGCCGATTGCCATGCGCCGGAGCGAGGCCAGAATATTGATCAGGGATTCCTTGTCGCCCATGATCGACGGGACGGCGCGAAGCGCCTCGAGCGCGGTCGGAACACTTTCATTATTCATGGCGAGCGAGCCAACCTGCCAGATCGCAAGCAGGCCAAGACAAGCCAGCAGGGGCGCGGCGCGGGCAACAAGAGAGCTTCCCGAGATCATCGCGGCAATTCCGCTTCACCGCCATCATCGAACATGCGTTCGATGTCGACGACATATTTCTGGTAACGGGAGTCGAGTAGGAGCTCAGTCCGACGCCGAGGGCGTGGCAGATCAATATCGATGATCTCCCTGATGCGGCCCGGCGACCGCGTCATCATCACCACCTTGTCCGAGAGGAAGACCGCCTCATCGACCGAATGGGTGACAAACAACACCGTCTTGCGGTCGCGCTCCCAAATGTTGAGCAGGTCGTTTTGCAGCCGCGTGCGCGTATGTGCATCCAGCGCGCCGAACGGTTCGTCCATCAACAGTACCTCAGGGTGATACGCGAGCGTGCGCGCCAGCGCCACGCGCTGCTTCATGCCACCGGACAATTCCTTGGGGTAAAAGTCCTCAAATCCCTTCAGCCCGACCATCTCGATCAACACGCGGCTTTGCGCCTCGGCTTCCGCGGTCTTCACGCCCTGCTGGCGAGGACCGTACATGACATTCCCAAGCACAGTTTTCCACGGAAACAGTGCAAACTCCTGAAACACAGGTCCGCGGTCGGGACCCGGACCCGTGATTGGCTTGCCCTTCATCCGCGCCGCGCCTTGCGAGGGATTGACAAAGCCGCCAACGATGTAGAGCAGGGTCGACTTGCCGCAGCCCGACGGTCCGAGAATCGAAACGAAGGCGCCATCCTCGACTATCAGGGAGATATCCGACAGCGCCAGGTGGTCCTTGCGCGAAGATGTCTGGAAGATTTGGGAGACATGATCGATCGCGATCATGGGGGCCGCGAGCCCGGAAGCCGGAGCGGTCTTCCGTCTTGAGTCAGATCGCGATGACGTTACGTTCATTCCGCCTCGTTTCCTGACGGCGACAACGGACTTCCGGGAGCGCTCAGGTCAACAGAACATTATCGAAAATACGCGGTGATGGCGAGCTAATCGAACCATGGCCATTCCGCGGGCCCTTCATGGGTGACAGCACCACTAGGGGCTTGCCCGACCAGACGTGCATATTTTGCGAGCGCCCCCGCCCGATGTCGCGGCGGTCGCGGCTTCCAGGCCAGCCGGCGCACCGCAAGCTCGGGCTCGTCAACAAGGAGGTTCATTCGCCTCGCGCCCGCGTCAATCCTGATCAGATCGCCATCGCGAACCAGCGCCAGAGGGCCACCCACAAAGGCTTCCGGCGAAACGTAGCCAATACACATGCCCCGCGTCGCGCCGGAAAATCGTCCGTCCGTAATGAGTGCGACCTTCTCGCCCATCCCCTGCCCGTAGATCAGCGCGGTAACACCCAGCATCTCCCGCATGCCGGGACCTCCGACCGGGCCCTCATTGCGGATCACGAGAACCTCGCCCGCGCCGTAGGTCCGTTTGCGGACCGCGTCGACGCAGGCCTCCTCATCCTCGAACACCCGTGCCCTGCCCTCGAACACGACGCTTTTCAGGCCCGCAACCTTGATAACGGCGCCATCGGGACAAAGATTGCCCTTCAGAACGGCCACGCCACCATCAGGCATGATCGGCGCGCGCGTCGAATGGATCACCTCGCCATCAGGCGCATTGGCATCGCCGTACTCATCGGCGATCGTCCTGCCAGTTATCGTCAGGCAGGTCCCGTCCATATGACCGCTCTCAATCAAAGAGCGAATGACGACAGCAGTGCCACCAATGTCGTAGACATCCTTGGCCGTGTACTTGCCACCGGGGCGAAGATTGCCGATCAGGGGCGTGCGCGCAAAGACCTCGCCGACATCGTCGATGGTGAAAGCGATACCAGCCTCGTTGGCGATCGCAGGCAAATGCAGTGCGGCGTTGGTAGAGCCACCAGTCGCCGCGACGATCGCCGCGCCATTTTCCAGCGCTTTGCGCGTCACGATCTGGCGTGGGAGCGGACCGCCTCGCTGCAGCATCTGCATCACCAGCCGTCCCGCCTGGCGCGCGACCTGCGCCCGCTCGGCAAACACGCCCGGGATCATCGAGACGTTCGGCATGGTCAGCCCCATGGCCTCGGACACCATGGCCATGGTGTTGGCCGTGAACTGGCCGGCGCAAGCGCCAATCGTCGGCAGGCAGCTCCGCTCGATGCCCTCGAGCGTGGCCTCATCGATATCGCCGGTCATGAAGCCGCCGACCGCCTCGTAGGAATCGAGCACCGTCAGCGTTCGGCCATCGAAACGCCCCGGCAACGCGCTACCGCCATAGATGAAGATGGAGGGCACGTTGCAGCGGATCATGCCCATGATCACACCGGGAAGCGTCTTATCGCAGCCGCCAAATCCGATCAGAGCGTCATAAGCGAGCCCGTGAACGACGGCCTCGATCGAGTCGGCGATCAGTTCGCGCGAGAACAGAGAAAACTTCATACCCTCATGGTTCATGCTGATGCCATCGGAGACCGACACCGTGGTAAACTCGCGCGGTGTACCGCCGGCCTCCACTATCCCCGCCTTGGCTGCATCAACCTGAAAATCATGGGTCATGTTGCAAGGCGTCTGCTCGCCCTTCATGCTCACGACCCCGATCATCGGCTTGGCCAGCGCCGCATCGTCCAACCCCATCGCGCGCATGAACGCGCGATGGGGTGCACGATCGAGGCCGTCGGTGGTCACGCGCGATCGCCACTTCTTCATGAGCACGATGTCTCCGTTCGCTGTCCCAGCCGTCGCCGGAGATGCTCACCCCTTGGGCTGCCTCGAACTTTCGTGTTATTGCAAAGGAGCAACAATGGTCGGATGCTTGAATTGGGCGACATCCAGCTTGGGCAGCATGCCCGTCTCGGCGTAGATGTCGAGCATCTTCTGGATCGCCGGGAAGTTCGGCGCTGCGCCGGGATCGCGGCCAAAGTCATTGTCTTTCAGGAGATATGTATCAAGGACCTGCACCGGCGCCTTCAGGACCTCGGAGACGACTTTTAGCGTTTCGTCGCGGTTGGCCAACACCTTCTTCATGCCGGAGGTGATATCGCGGACATAAGCCTTGACCAAGTCTGGGTTTTTATCGACGAAGTCAGCGCGGCAGGCTTCCAGGATGTGAACGATATTCGGCATGGCTTGTGACAACGAAAACAGCTTCCGTGTGCCGCCCTTGGCTTCGGCGCGAGCCGCAAACGGCTGATTCATGTTGACGGCGTCAACGCGTCCCTGTCGTAGCGCGTCCTCGGACACCGCGAATCCGACTTCGACGAGCTTGATGTCTTGAGCCGGGTCAACCCCATTCTGCTTCAACAACATGTTGAAGGGACCCTGGGTGCCGCCTCCGATCACCGAGATGCCAACCGTTTTGCCCTTCAGATCGGCGATGGTCTTGATCGGCGAATCCTCCTTCACCGCCCAATAGACCGAGAACCCGCCAGGCTTCTCGAACACATGCTGGGCGACGATGTAGGCCTTCAGATTGCCGCCGACCACGCCATTGGACAGCGACAACGGCGCCTGGGTTGCGCAGTCCAGCGCACCTGCCGCCAATGCCTGCGTCATCGGCGCCGTGCCCTGGAATTGTGTCCATTCGACATTGTAAGTCTTGCCGAGGTCGGGAAATTCGGCTGGGCGCCGCATCATCCAGTATTTCGACTCTTCGGCCGGAATGGTCCAACCGACACGTATTGTCTGCTGCCCAAAGGACGGGCCGGCGCTCGCAAGAAGGGAAGCCGTCATTCCTGCCGCCAGTACCCATATCGAAACCGTCCGCATCGCGCCCACTCCACCTTCATGACCCTGCCGTAAATCTTTCATGGTTCAAATGATCAGGCAAGTCATTGGGGTGGTGAGGGATTCAGGCGATCCGCTCCGATCTATGGTAAGCCTGCGCCCGCTGGGCGTGCCGGGGACGATAACGACGGGGGAGTTTTGGAATGAGCGAGGTTCGAGCAATACAAGGATCGCCAGAAAAGCTAGGTTATCTCGGGCTCGGAATGATGGGCTTTCCGATGACGCGGCGCCTGCTCGATGCGAGATATCCCGTCACAATCTGGAACCGGTCGCAAGGCAAGGCCGCCCCACTCGTCAAAGCCGGCGCGACACTGGCCGCCGATCCCAGCGCTGTCGCAATTGCTTCGAGCATCATCTTCATGTGCCTCACCGACGCCGATGCCGTCGAAGAAGTCGTGTTCGGCCCTGGAGGGCTTATTGCCGCGCCCGGACCTGGAAAACTGGTCGTCGATTTCTCGTCGATCCACCCGGATGCAGCCCGATCAATCGCGAACCGGCTCGAAGCTGCCAACGGCATGGGATGGATCGACGCGCCGGTCTCGGGCGGTACAAAGGGGGCCGAGGAAGGCACGCTCGCGGTGATGGCCGGAGGCGACGCCGCGGCTATCGAAAGGGCGCGTCCCTATGTCCTGTCGATGGCTCGGCGATTGACCCATATGGGTCCGACCGGCGCTGGCCAAACCGCAAAGCTCTGCAATCAGATCATCGTCGGCTGCGCCATGGCGGTGCTCGCTGAAGCGACACGTCTTGCGACAAACGCCGGTATCGAGGCCGGTCGGCTGCCCGAAGCACTGGCTGGTGGCTTTGCCGATTCCATTCCGCTGCAACTGTTCGTGCCCCGCATGGTGCAAGGCATTCATTCGCCACCGCTTGGGCATGTCGCAACGATACTGAAGGACCTCGATACGGTTGTCGACGTCGCACGACAGACGTCAACCCCGGTCCCGATGGCGGCGCTCGCCTCGCAATTATTTCGAATGGCCAAGACATCACGCGGAGCGGATGCCGACGCGCTCGAAATCTACAAGCTCTCGGAAAACTCCTCTTGAAGCATCGTGTCGGAAGACAATGGGACAGGCCAGCGACAACCGTTCGGTAACGCAAAAAAAGCCCGTCCACAGATGTGGACGGGCTTGCTGGGATGCCGCTGCGAGCGGCCCTAAGAAGTCGAATGGTGGCCCTTCCTTGCGCTAGCCTATGGGCCCGGGACGAAGCGCCCATATCCGCCGCGTGCGAACAAGAGCGGTTCGCTGCGATTATAGGCATAGGCCTCGACGGCACCGAGAAAGATCACGTGATCCCCACCATAATACCGGTTGACCGCGCGACATTGGAAGTTTGCGACACTGTCTTTCAGAAGCGGCGCATTGCCCACACCCGGAGTCCATTCGACGCCAATGAATTTGTCCTCCGAAGATTTGGCAAATTTGTTCGCCAATGCTTGTTGCGACGCGCCGAGCACGTTGACGGCGAAATGGCCGGCGTTCTGAAATACGCTCAAGCTCGACGAGTAGAGCACCAAACTCCAAAGTACCAGAGGCGGGTTGAGCGAAACGGAGGCAAACGAATTGCAGGTTAGCCCGTAGGGCTTGCCGTCCATTCCAGTAGCGGTGATGATAGTGACGCCGGTCGCATAGGTGCCCAGTGCATTGCGGAAATCGCGCGGATCGATTGGGGAGCTATCGCTCGCAAGTTCATTGGCCGGATCTGCATCGATCGGGGGCTTTGGCGCGTCGGTCATCCGGTAGCCTCAAAGCGTCAGGTTTTCGGACGGCAGGCCTAGCGCCACTCGACCGTAATTGGTGCCGGCTGCGTCGAAATTAAACGCGATGTGCGAATTGATCGCGTGCGCATCGCGAAACTGCCGCTGCAGGACGCCCGTCGTGAACAAACCTCGGGCGCCGCTGGCCGAAAACAGCATTGACACCGCTTCCGTACAGAGATTGACGGAATAGGCACCGTCCCGCCGAAATCTGGTTTTTGCTGCCATGTCTGGGACATACCCTCGCCTAGCGTCCGCCATCGCCTCAATGCAGTTCTGACGCATGACTAGGCGGGCTGCATCAATCTTCGCGGAAGCTTCCGCAATCTTGATCTGGGTGCTCTGAAAATCGCCGAGCTTGGCCCGATTGTAGGTCGATACCCGATGCCGGGTGAGATCGACATAGTCATCGAGGCAGGCCTGCGCATTGCCGAGCGCGACACCGGAAAGCACGTAGGGGAACAGCGAAAACACGGGCAAAGCATAGAGCGGATTCGGATTGACGGTACTCCCAGGCGTCGGCCCTCCGGCTAGATCGCTCACCGCGACCGTCATAGCTTCGGCAACGAAGGCGTCCCTGATCTCGACATCGTTAGATCCGGTTCCCCGCAGACCGGCGGCATTCCAAGTGTCGAGAATTCGGTAGTCATCTCTGTGCACCAGAAATATCCGATACTCGATACCGTCAGCCTCGTCATCCGAGGACACGACGCTCGCGAGCATATTCCACTCGCAGGAGGCGACGCCCGACGAGAATGGCCAACTTCCGCGCAGCCTGTACCCGCCCTCGACTTTCGTGGCCCTACCCGCTGGGAAGATGAAGGAAGATGCGACCAACGCGTCGGCATCCTTGCCCCAGACACGATCCTGCGCACGTTCGTCGAACATGCCGAGCATCCAGTGATGGCTGGCCAAGTTAGCCAAATTCCAAGCCACCGATGCGTCTGCCCGCGCGAGCAATTCGGCACAATCGAGCAGCGCAACGTAATCGAGCTCAAGGCCCCCGACCCGTTTCGGCTGCACGATCCTGAACAGACCAGCGTGGTGCAAATCGCGCTCGGTCTCTGACGGCAGGCGTCGTAATTCCTCAGTGCGGCCCGCCCGCTCGCGAAGCTGCGGAAGGAGCGCACTCACTCTGGACGCGACGACCACAAAACCACGGTCATCAGCGACCGGCGCCAAGGGCGCATCCGCGCCTGATTTCCGACCGACGCCCGCCATATGGCGTTCCTCGCTAAGTTGGTCGTTATTACAGCCTTGTTCGACCAGTGTTCTCGACAATGGTTTAACGCGCGATACTCCCATGTTCAAGGCGCGGCACAACCGTTGCCTTGAATCGATTGAGCGCCAGAAATTGCCATCCGGGAGCCATCTCTATCTGCCGGCGGTCCGGTAGCCCGGCTGTTCGAACGGGTGAGAGGTGGCAAACGCGGGGATCTCAAAACAGCGATCGGCAAGACGCGCGACTGCCGGGAAGTCGTGCAGTTCGAGCTTAAGAAAATGAGCGCCAACGACTTGACCCGCGATGCAGATATCTGCGAGGCCGGGGATGCTCCCGAGCGCGAATGGTGCCGGAGAGTGACTGGCGAGCAGCCGCTCATAAATCGCAAGGCCTTCCGTTGTCCAGTGCTTTGCCCACTCCTCAATCGCCCTGCCGTCGGCTTGAAATGCTTTCACAAGGTGATTGCGGACGCGGGGGGTTACCAGCGGATGCGCGTCCGCAATCGTCACCAGCGCCAGCGAACGCGCACGAGCCCGCTCCTTCGCGCCGACAGGAATAAGCGGCGGGCTGGGACTGATTTCGTCGAGATATTCGATGATTGCGAGGGACTGGAACACCGTATTGCCGTCATGAACGAGCGTCGGCACGACCCGCTCGGCATTGACCGCCTGATAGTCCGGCTTGAATTGTTCACCGGAAAGAATATCAACCGGGATTTCCTCAAAGGGCAACTCCTTCAGCTTGAGGGCGACCCGCACCCGAAACGATGCGAGCGAACGCCAAAATCCGTAAAGTTGCATACCCATTTGCTGACCCATTCACTGGCTACCAAACTCTAGCATACGATAACTGCACCAGGGCAAGGAACGTCTATTCGCAGGCGAGTGCTCGGATGGTGGGCATGTCGGATCAGAATCGTGCCACTGCTTCAGCCAGCGTTCTTCGCCTTTCCAAACGCACCGGCGTCGGCCAGTGCCGTAATGCGTCGATCATCATACTGCAGGATCTTGCGAAGAACCTCCTGGGTGTGCTCGCCCAAGAGCGGCGCTGCGACCGGATCCACCGGCGGTGTCAACTCCATGCCGATCGGCGGTTCGATGTTGGGTATTGAGCCAGCGGTCGGATGGGGGATCCGATTCAAACGATGGCGATCACGGGTCTCTGGCGCATTGAATCCCTGCTCAACGTTACGAAGATAGCCGACCGGTATGTTCAGTTTCTTCATCTTCGCCATCCAGTTTTCAAGGGAGTCGCCGGCAAACACCTCGGCAATGATCGCGCGCAGCTTTTCCTTGTTGGCCGAGCGTGCTTTGCGGCTGCCAAACTGCGGATCCTCGATCAGGTCGGGGCGGCCGAAAACATCCATCACGAGGCGCCGATAGAGCCGGTCATTGGCGCACGCGATATAAAGGGGTCCGTCCGAAGCCTCATAGACCCCGACGCTCGGCGAGCCATTGGGCGAGTTCCCGAAACGGCCCGGATTGGCGCCACTGATGAGGTAGGCCATGCCGTAGAAGCCCGTCATCGCCATGGCCATGTCGAACAGCGCGATTTCAACCTGCTGGCCACGGCCGAGCCTGTCGCGGGCGATCAAGGCCAGCAAGATGGCATTACAGGCCGACATGCCGGTCGCCATGTCCACGATTGGCGGCCCGGTTCGCACCGGCGGCCCATCCGGGAAGCCGTTCAGCGACATGAAACCGCTCTCGGCCTGAGTGATCGGATCAAAGCCCGGCCGTGACGCGAACGGGCCCTTGCGGCCATAGGCTGAGATCGAACAATAGATCAGTCGCGGATTGGCCGGGGCAACGGAAGCATAGTCAAGGCCGAATTTCCCCATGACGCTGGCCGAGAAGTTCTCCACCACGACGTCGGCGCGCGAAATCAACTCGCGTGCAACATCGCGCCCGGCCGGTACCGCAAGATCGAGGGCGATGCCACGCTTGTTCCGATTTAAGCTCAGATAGGCTGCGCTCTCGCCTCCGATCTCAGCATGCTCATAGGCACGCGTATCGTCGCCTCCGTCCGGGTTTTCGACCTTGATGACCTCCGCGCCAAAATCGGCGAGGGTTTGTGTGCAGGCTGGACCGGCCACAACACGCGTGAAGTCAACGACGAGCAGTCCGTCAAGAGCCTTCGGCGCCGCCCTGTCTCGTGGCGCGCGATCTGGTAGTTCCGGTCCGCCCGACATGATCGCTTCTTCCCCTCGTATTCTTCGCCCCCCGCGCCACGCGATCAGAGCTTATGATTTAAACGCAGAGTTCGACAAGATCTCCACAGCAGACCCCGAACGCCATATGCGCGTGCGGCGCATACCGGCCGCGGAGCACGGCGCATCTCGGCGGTCGGAAACGCACCGCGGTGGGCCTAATATGGATACCGGAAACGATGACGATCGTTGTCACACGACCACCTTCCGCCAGTACAACGTGTTCGTCCAGCCCCATGGATATTCAGGCTCGAACAAACGATATCCTGCCCGGATAAAGTTGTTGGCGGATACCATGTTGTCCGTCGTATCAGACACGACGCAACTCCATCCATTGCGACCCGTGCGGCATTCCATGCCACGCATCAGGCGAACTTGTAAGGAATCGCCCCGATGGTTTGGCAAGACACCGACGCGACAAAAATAGCCCGCGTTGCGGACATGCGTCGACGGGGCCAATCCGGCAAATGCGACAGGCACACCCGCACCGCAAAAGACCAACCACCAATGACCGACATCAAAGTCAGGCATTGGAGCATTTTCAAAGAAAGTCAGACGATGGAGATCCCCGAGCAGTTCCGCGATTTCGTCGTCGATCCATCAACCTCGCGAATCCTGTACATTGGCGAAGCCTCCTTGCCGCGTTGGATTTTACCGGACCCGGATTGGGTTACTCTGGCGTCAATGCCGGCAACGGCAAAGCCCTCAACGCGTCATCGATCGCCCGAGACACGATGAGGGCGGAGCGCTCGTCGAGATGCACGCCATCCGCCCAGCGCAGTCCGTGTCGATCCACCGCGATCGACAGCCACCGTTCCTGCTCCGGGAAAGCTGCGTGAATGATCGCCCGTGCCGCTTTCACCGATCGCGCTTCTTCTATTCGGTCCATATACGGAACCTCGAGGAGGAGGACGCGTGCGCCCCGCTGCTCGAGCAGCCCAGTCAGCTGCCGAATTCGCTCGGCATTTTCGCCGATGGTGCTGGTTGGCTCGTCGGCATCGAGCTGTTGAAACGCCCTGTCGACATATGTTCGGTTGTCAACATGCTCGGGACGCTGATCGAGCAGCCGCGCGCGCGTCAGCGCGGCTTGCTCCCGCGTCGGCGGCGCATGCATCCAGTTCTCGTAGAGAGCAACGGCGGTTCTGATCGGTCGAGTGAACCAAGGATAGGCATTGTCGTCCTTCGAATACCTCTCGACGAGGCCAGCATCCACGGAACGCGACAAGACATTGGTCTCCACCAGCACGATCCGCGGAATTCTTGATCGATGGGCGACGATTGCCAGTCCCGTCAGAGGCGAGCCTCCTGCCAGTGCCAGGTTTCTTACCTTGGGTGTCGCAAAATATTCCTCCTTGAGCCTGAAGGTCAGCGAGCTACCCACAAGAACCACGTCAGGAATCGGCTCATTGACGTATCTGTTCAATGTGATCAACGAGCCGTCTCTGGTTGTCGTCGAGGGTAATTGAACCCCGTTTCCAACCCATGCAATAGCGATCCCGGCGGCGCACAGCAGAACGCCCGCGCTCGCGGCACATCGGACAAACCACCCCACCTCGGCAATGTGCTGCTGTCGCATCGACCTTCTCAAAACTGAAAATAGATGAAAGACGTCTCTGGACCGGCTTCCAGATAAGTCAGCGCGGCCATGGCTCCGTACAGGTAGGGTTCTGCGCGGCGCTGAATCTGCCCGCCCCGAGGGCGCGGGAGCAGGTGCTGCAGTATGACAGGGAGCGAATAGAGTAACGCCAAGTTGTAAAATAGCTTTGTCGGATTTGGCGTCGTGCTGGGCACGAACATGCCCGAGAGGTATTCGAGCGCTTGATCGAAATTCGGAAGCTTGAAGAGGATCCACAACATCGTCACGCAGAAAAAGACACCCCCCTTTTTGACCCAACGAAAGACCGCCGAATCGGACAGCTTTACGTGAGGTGTTATCACTCGCTCCATGACGAGCAAGAGGCCGTGAAGAAGGCCCCAAACCAGATAGCTTAGCCCAGCACCATGCCAGAGGCCGCCCAATCCCATCACGATCATCAGATTGAGATAGGTTCGTCCGGAACCGGACCGATTACCGCCGAGCGGGATGTAAAGGTACGTCCGCAGCCAGGCCGACAGCGATATGTGCCAACGCGTCCAGAACTCCGAGAATGACGTCGCAACGTAAGGAACATTGAAATTAAGCGGCACACGATATCCGAACAGCAACGCCAGCCCGAGCGCGATCGACGAATAACCGAAGAAATCGGCGTAGATCTGGTAGCTGTAGAGGATAACCAGCAGCCACCTATCCTGGGTCTGCAGGGTCTCGAACAACGGAAAGCTCATGTAGGACGTCATCTCGTTGAGATTGTTCGCCACATAGAGCTTGAAGAAGAATCCGGTCAGCAGCAACTTCGCCGCCTCAACGATCCGAATTTCGGCGAACGATTTCGGTTCAATTTGCGGTATGAACATCTCGGCCCGCGTTATCGGGCCCGAAACGAGCTGCGGAAAGAATACGATGTAGAGGAACACATCGCCCAAGCCTGGAGACAATGCTTTCCGCCTCGTCACATCGACGAGCAGGCTGATATTGTGGAATACGAAGAATGAAATACCGATCGGTAGCGGCAGTCTCAAAACAAAATCGATCGATGCGACGCCAACCCCACTTGAAGAAGCTGGGTCGAAGAACAGGAATTTATACTTGAAGAAAGCCAGCAACAGCAGGTTGAATACGATTCCGACCGGTAGCCACACCGAACGGTCCCGCATGGCCAAAATGAGAAAGAGGTAAGTACCGAGCACCGCGATAGCCAGGAGCAGCAGCAGTTCAGGCTGGCCGTAACCGTAGAAAAACAGGCTCGCGAGAACCAGCCATTGCACCTGGAAGGGCCTCACCAGCGGCAGGTAATACGTCACGAAAACGACGGCAACGAAGATGCCGAATTGCCACGAAGTAAAAGTCATGCCGTCCCGTTTGTTCTGGCCGGAAACCTAGCTGTCCTGCCCGCCCCGGTATAGAACCGAAGCAGGCCTTCGACCAGCTAAAATCCGGCGGCCAAACTGGTGTCCGGCATCGTCATGGATGCACGAACCGAAGTGAGCCCGCATATCAAGACCGAACCGACGGGCAATAGAATTAGCTGACTACTTGCCCAACATGACCTTGACTCCAAGCCATACCGCGCCGACCAAACCTGTCACGATGACCGTAATGACCGCCTTAAATGTATAGCTCTGCATGCCGCGGAAGATGATCAGGCCATCGCCGGGCGTCGCGATCTTGTCGCTGAACACCTTGAAGCGGTGGCCGAGGCCAAGCGAAGCAATCTTGCTTTCGATCAGCCGCTTGGAGGACTGCGCCAAGGTGCGCTGCGCCTCGCGGATGCAGACCGCCAGCGTGCCGCGCCGGGCCTCGCAGGTCTCGACCAGCAGTTCGCCGAAGAAGTGCGATTTTCCCGAGCCGCGCCCACCGTGCACGCCCTTGTAGCGGGCGGGCTGGAGCAGCGGCTCAAACGCTTTTGCCGTCGGTATCTTCAGGATGGACAATGACACGCTCGATTCTGTGGATCAACTCGATCGCGCCGTCGCGGGCCTCGAGCGCCAGGGCGGCCTTGCCCCAGCCGCGATCGAGGATCGCATTGGCGGCGGCGACGCGCGCGGCATGGGTCGCGTCCTCGGAGCGCATGACGCCGACCAGGACGTTGATCGCCGTTCGGGTGTGGCTGCGCGCCAGCGAGCGGATTTCGGTGACGGCTCTCGGCATTATTTTTCATACCAGTCGGGTTGGACATACTCGCACGGCGCCGTATCGACGTGGCCCGTGCCGAGATCATGCTTCGCGGGAGCGTCCCGGGCGGGTTCGTTGCGTACCGCCGAGCGAAACACGATCGTGGGAAAATCCGTATGCTTCCCGGTCTGTTTTGGGCGCGGAATGAACTGGATGATGTCGGCACTCATGCGCAAGCCTCCCATATGACGATGGCAACAAGTCCCGCCAAAGCGAGCGAGATCAGATAGGCGGTCATCGGATGTTCTCCCGGATAACAATGTGCGGCAGATCGCGCGGCGCGATCATTTGGGGCGCGAACCTTATCCCTGGTCTCACGGGGCCGCGTGCGGCCGTGGCGTCGGCGCCACGCCGCGGACCAGCACGTTCGCGCGTGCTGGCTCATCGAAAATCAGTCTTGCGGAGGGTACGGACGGCAGCGCGCTAACGACGCTGAGACAACGCGTGCGGGAGGTGAGGCGTCGTGACGTACGGCCGCCGTCCGATCGGGTGAAACGAAAAAACCCGCGACCGGTGTCCGGCGCGGGCTTTGCGATGATGTGAGTTTGCCAGTGATTTGCCCGACGTGTCAAACTTTATCGAAAATGCCGCAAATCCGGTTCGCCAATTTGAAGACGATCCCGTAAGTCGCGCGCCCAACAAACGAAAAAGCCCGCTGCCGAACATCCGGCGCGGGCTTCATGATTTTCGCGATGATGTCAGTATGCAGGTGATTTGCCCGACGTGTCAAGTGCCGCGCTCGGACAGTGCCGCGCTCGACAACGCCTCGCCCGACAATCCTCCGCGTCGAATTGCACGCAATGAGCAGTCGCTCTGTCGCCTCGCCCGGCGATCCGATCCACGTCGCGAAATTGCTCTCACGCACGCGCTCAGCCCCAGTGGTATGGTCCGGCGGGACGAGAAACGCTCTATCGGAGGCATTGGTTTCCGATGGCCGGAACCTTTTTGGACCGGCCTGCTTTTGACATCGGTCAGCGAATGATCACGACGAAAGCCCGGCAGGCAAGACATTCATGGTCACCCCCAGACGCCCAGACTCCAAATCATTCAGATGGACTCCACTGCGGCTGCTGGGCCCCGGCCTCGTCACCGGCGCAGCCGATGACGATCCATCGGGGATCGCCACCTACTCCCAGGCTGGCGCGCAATTCGGCTACGGCCTGTTGTGGACGGTTTTTCTCACCCTGCCTTTCATGGTCGCAATCCAGCTTGTCAGCGCGCGAATTGGCCGAGTTACCGGCAAGGGCCTCGCCGCCAATGTGATGGAGCTCGCGCCGCGCTGGCTCGTGCTGGCGCTGGTTTTCCTGCTGGTCGCCGCCAACACGATCAATATCGCGGCGGATATTGCCGCCATGGGGGAATCGCTGTCGCTGGTCATCGGCGGCCTCAATCATGAGCACGCCCTGATCTTCGCTGCCACATCGACGTTGCTGCAGGTCTTCGTGCCATATCGCCGCTACGCGCCGGTTCTCAAATTCCTGACGTTGATATTGTTTGCCTACGTCGCGACCGCGCTCACCGTGGATGTTCCCTGGAGCAACGCGCTGCTGGCGGCCGTATGGCCGAGGCCAACCATCAACGCCGACTATTCTCTGATGCTGGTCGCGGTTCTCGGCACCACCATCAGCCCCTATCTGTTTTTCTGGCAGGCCTCGCAGGAGGTGGAGGAAATGAAGCAGGGCAAGGCCGATCGCCCGCTGCGCGAGTTGGCCAAGGGCGGAGGCCTCGAACTTGAGCGCATCACGATCGATACGACGGTCGGCATGTTGTTCTCCAACGCGGTTGCCTTCTTCATTATTCTGACGACGGCGGCCGTTCTGAATGCACACGGCGTCACCAACATCAATTCGGCGAGCCAGGCCGCGGAAGCGCTACGGCCGTTGGCCGGCGATTTGACGTTCGCGCTGTTCGCACTCGGGATCATCGGCACCGGCATGCTCGCCATTCCCGTGCTCGCCGGCTCCGCGGCCTATGGCGTGGCTGAGGTGTTTGGCTGGCAGGCCACGCTGGAGGCCAGGGCACCCGATGCTGTCGGATTTTACAGTATCATCGCCGCGGCCACGGTCATTGGATTTGGACTGGGCTTTACCGGCATAGATGCCATTCACATGCTGGTGTGGAGCGCCGTGCTCAATGGAATCGTGGCCATCCCGATCATGGCGATGATGATGGTGATCGTGTCGAGTTCGAAGTTGCTGGGGCGCTTCAGGGCCAGACGATGGCTGGTCGCGATGGGCTGGTTCGGCACCGCCATCATGGCGGTGGCCGTGATCGCCCTGTTCTGGTCATTCGTCGCGGGTTAGCAAAGCCATGCCGGCACGACACTGTCCTCTCGCACATGCACAACGTCATTGATGCACTGCGGCATCAGTTGTGTGCTAATAGAGCCCATGAACCAAGCTGGACAAGACACCGTGGATGCGCCTTGGGTGTGATTGATCTCCATCAAACAGCCGCGCCGGCAAAACAGCGACAGCTGGAATAGAAACTTTTGGGGGAATGCCTTGACTAGACCCGATCGAATAAGCGCCCACTCCGCAGCCTTCGAATCATCGCGCGGCCTCGCGCTGTTGCGCGATCCCTTGCTCAACAAGGGCACCGCATTCACCGCGCAAGAGCGCGACGCGCTGGGCCTGCGAGGCTTCCTGCCTGCCGCCGTGCTATCGATGGAGGCGCAAGTCGAGCGTGTGCTCACGAACCTCCGAAGCGTGACGGGCGACCTCGAAAAATACGTTGCGCTCAATTCGCTGCATGACCGCAATGAGGCGCTGTTCTTCCGCATCGTTTGCGACCACATCGACGAGATCCAGCCGCTGATCTACACCCCGACGGTGGGACTGGCCTGCCAGAAATACGGACTCATCTTCCAGCGCCCGCGCGGTCTGTTCATTTCGGCGAATGATCGCGGCCGAATTGCCGAAATCCTCGCCAACTGGCCATACCCCGCCAAATTGATCGTCGTCACCGACGGCGAACGCATCCTGGGATTGGGTGACCTCGGCGCCAACGGCATGGGAATTCCGGTCGGCAAGCTCTCGCTTTATTCCGCATGCGCCGGCATCCATCCGGAAAGCTGCCTGCCGGTCATGCTCGATGTCGGCACCAACAACGAGGAATTTCTCGACGACCCCTATTATATCGGCCTGCGCCAAAGGCGCACCACGGGGGCGGCCTATGACGAGTTCGTCGACGAATTCGTAACCGCGGCGCGCGCGGCATTTCCAGGCGTCCTGATCCAGTTCGAGGATTTCGCCAATCACTCCGCCTTCCGCCTGCTGCACAAGTATCGCGACGACGCTTGCGTCTTCAACGACGATATTCAGGGCACGGCGGCGGTGGCGCTCGCAGGCCTGTTCTCCGCCTTGCGCATAAATGGGGGAAAACTGCGGGAGCAGAGGGTGCTTTTCCTTGGCGCGGGGGAGGCAGCAACAGGGATAGCCGACCTCGTCGTCTCGGCCATGATGGCGGAAGGTCTTTCGGAGGCCGATGCGGTTCAGCGCAATTGGCTGGTGGACTCGAAGGGCCTCGTGGTGAAAGGCCGGTCTGGCCTCAGCGGGCACAAGATGCGCTACGCCCACGACCAGGAACCGATCGGCGAATTCCTGACCGCGATCAATACGCTCAAACCGACGGCGATCATCGGTGTCGCCGCGGTCGGCGGCGCCTTCACGCCTGATGTGCTGCGGTCGATGACGGAGCTGAACGATCGACCGATCGTCTTCGCGTTGTCGAATCCGACCTCAAAAGCCGAATGCTCGGCCGAACAAGCGTACCGTCACACGCAGGGCCGCGCGCTGTTCGCGTGTGGCAGTCCCTATGATCCGGTCAAGCTCGACGGCCAGACGTTCGTGCCACGCCAAGGGAACAATTCCTATATCTTCCCGGGTGTCGGGCTCGGTGTGATAGCAAGCGGAGCCAGGCTCGTCAGCGACGAGATGTTCATGGCCGCAGCGCACACGTTGGCGCAGAGCGTGACCGAAGCCGATCTCGCCCAGGGCAGTCTCTACCCGGCGCTGCCGCGGATCCGCGAGGTCTCGGCCCAGATCGCCGCGGCCGTCGCCGATGTCGCCTACCAGCGCGGGCTGGCCAACGGTCCGCCTCCGAACGACCTCCTCGGTCACGTCCAATCGCGGATGTACGATCCGCACTATTGATGTCGTACGCTGAACGAAGAAAGCGGGGGCTTGTCGCGCCTGCGGGCTTTGGTTACCTGCGAGCCATTTCCACCGCTGTCGGCCGTGGATTCAACGTCCCTGAAAACTGCGAGGCGATCACGACCGCCGCGACGATCGCCGGCACACAAATCAGCCTGATAAATTGATCTACCGAAAGCATCGCTATCGTCCCCACGATAAGCCGCCCGAAAGCCCGCCTAGTTGGCGGCTTGTTCGATCCCCTGGTCGCTGGTCAGACTCTGGTCGGTAACGACTGCGCCCGCGAGCGTCAGCAGCGCCAAGACCGAAATGAAGAGCAGCGTTTTCATGATCGGACGCTCCGCCTCAACTGTGGCCAAAAACGTCAACCTGCGGTTCTTTTTCTGGACAACTGAAGGAAGAATTGTGGCTTTCAGCCATACCTGCGTCGTCATGGCGAGCTGACGTACAGCCCGCAGTCACCGGACGTCTAGAATCTCGGCATGACCCGGACAGCGATCGATAGCACGCTCCAGCGCGGTGACCCCGCAGATCAATCGCCGCCGGCGTAGAAGGTCCTGATCAGCCGGTAACGGCCGCCGCTCGAAAGATATTCCTGCTGCAGACAGCTCGCACCCCTGCAGAATCTCGCCTGCTCGCTGCAGTTGAGGTGCTCGAAATGCAGCCTGATCGTACGTGCGTTGTCGAGATAGGTTGCGAAATAGTGACCCGCCCGCGGAGATGATCCACACATCTGGATCACCGCGCCACGGATCTCCGGCGGCAGCCGGTCGATATGCTCCACATTCCAGGGATCATGGCCGCCCTGGCTCGCACGCGCCAGCGCGTCAGGTGCTTCCTTCGCGACAAGAACCAGGGCTGCGGCCGTCAATAGCAGGTAATAGAGCGTGCGCATGGCCGTGACCCTTGTTAGTATTCATTCGCAGAAGCATTATCGATGAATGCGACCGCAATGAGTTGCACCGGTGATAGCTTTTGGGACACAAGGCGCAGCAATCGTGGCCGACAGACTCGAGCCCATGCCACGCTATTTGCCGCTTCCACGATTGGCCCTGCACGTCAGGGCGTTGTTGGAGGCCGGCGGACATTCCAATTTGGTTTCATCGGACGCCTCAATGCCGTACATATCGACACGCACCGAGCAAATCCGCGAAAGATGGATGCCATGACAAGGAAATCGAAAGTCACAAGCGTCGAACTCCTCAGCTGTGACGCCGGCTGGCGCAACTATCACTTCGTCAAGATCACCACGGATGACGGCGTGATTGGCTGGAGCGAATTCGACGAAGGTTTCGGCTCCCCTGGCGTCGGTGCCGCGATCCAGCGCCTGTCCGCACGGGTGATCGGACAAAATGCGTTTCAGCATGAACGCATCTACGCAGAGCTATTCGCTGCGACACGACCCGCGGCGGGCGGCGTAGTGGCGCAGGCGCTCGGCGCCCTGGAAAATGCGCTGCTGGATGCCAAGGCAAAGCTGTTGGGCGTGCCCTGCTACGAATTGCTCGGCGGCAAGATCCGGGACCGGGTCCGTGTCTACTGGTCGCACTGCGCGACCTGGCGGATCAATCATCCCTCCTGGTACACGCCGGCGATCGAGAGCCTCGACGGGGTGAAAGCGATCGGGCGCGAAGTCCGCGAGAAGAAATTCACCGCGCTGAAAACCAACATCTTCACCTACGAGGATGGCAAGCCGACCGGCTGGCGCCCGGGCTTCGGCTCCCCGTTCCAGCCCGAGATCAATGTCGATCGCAAAGTGCTGCGCGACCTTCGCATGCACCTCGAAGCGATCCGTGACGGCGCCGGGCCCGATGTCGACATCCTGCTCGATCTCAATTTCAATGCCAAGACGGAAGGCTATCTGAAGATCCTGCGCATGATCGCCGACCTCGACATGTTCTGGGTGGAGATCGACAGCTTCAATCCGGAAGCGCTCGGCTATATCCGTCGCCAAAGTCCGCACCCGATCTCGTCCTGCGAGACGCTGCTGGGCTTGCGCGAGTTCCTGCCCTACTTCCGCGAACAGGCGATGGACGTCGCCATCATCGACACGCCCTGGAACGGCGTGTGGCAATCAATGAAGATCGCCGCCGCCGCGGACGCCTTCGAGGTCAACGTCGCGCCGCATAATTTCTACGGCCATCTCTGCTCGCTGATGAACGCTCATTTCTGCGCGGCCGTGCCGAACTTGCGGATCATGGAGATCGATATCGATCGGCTGACGTGGGATCACGAGCTGTTCACTCACCTGCCCGACATCCAGGATGGATGTCTCGTCATCCCAGATCGCCCAGGTTGGGGCACCGAACCCGACGAGGAAGGACTTGGCGCCCACCCACCGAAGACGAGTGGCGGCCTGCTGAACTACGGACGCAAAACCTGACAGAGCGCGATCCGGACCCGAAGTCGCCGCCTCAACACCGCATCGTGCACACCGGCTTATGGACGTCGGGACGCGGGTCCTCGACGAACATGCCGCGGTTCGGCATCTTGATTTCGGCAAGTGTCTTGGCATCGAGCGTTGCATCGGCCGGCAGGAGTGCATTGAGGCTGAGGACATAGGCCGAGACAGCGTAGACATCCCCATTGCTCAGGGATTGCGGTGCGTTTTGCGGCATGGCACGGCGGATGTAGTCGAACAGGGTCGGAGCATAAGGCCAGTAGCTGCCGACGGTCCGCACCGGCTTGGCCGTTGCAAGCGTTCCCTGTCCGCCCACCAGTCGGTCGCCGACGGCACCTTCGCCGCTCGCGCCATGACAGGACGCGCATTGCTGCTCATAGACCTCGCGGCCGTGGCTCACCGTGCCGTTCCCCGGAGGCAGGTTGCTACCATCACGGCCAATATCGATATTCCAGCCGGCTATTTCTGCTGACGTCGCCGGACGGCCGATACCATAGGGGCTCTGGGCCTGCGCGGCCACCGTGCCGGCCAAGACCATCGCGACAACGGACGCCAGCATGATCCTATGCGAGAGCATTGCTGACCTCCCCGTCGGCGGCGATGCGCCAAGGCCAGATCGCGTTGTTGTGGTAGACGGAATTGTCGCCGCGTACCGCAAGCAGGTCGGCCAGGGTCGGCTGCACATATCCGGTCTCGTCGATGGCACGGCTCTGGATCACAGCGGACTGCCCATCCCAACGCCAGGGAAACCGGAAGCGGGTCAGCGCGCGCGTCAGCACGGGTTCCTGCAGCTGCGCGTCCTGCCAGTTCTTGCCGTCATCGACCGAAACCTCGACGCGCTTGATCCGGCCGCGGCCGCTCCAGGCAAGGCCGCTGATCTCGTGAAACCCCTGGCTCGTCAGCCGCTGACTGCCCGAGGGCCGCGTGATGATCGACTTCGTCTCCATGTAGAAGGTAAACTCGCGCGCCGTGCCGTCCGGCATCAGGTCGGTATATTTGGATGTTTCCTCGCGCGAATAGGCGGGCTCGGCCGTGACATGAAGCCGGCGCAACCACTTCACGCTCATATTGCCCTCGAAGCCGGGCAATAGCAGCCGCAGCGGGTAGCCTTGTTGCGGGCGCAGCCGCTCTCCGTTCTGGCTGTAAACCAGCATGGCATCCTCGAGACACTTTTCGACCGGGATGCTGCGCGTCAGCGCCGCGGCATCCGCGCCTTCGGCCACGACCCAATTTGCTCCTGGCTGCAGGCCAGCCTCCTGCAACACCAGCTTCAGGCTGACGCCAGTCCATTCCGCGCAGCTCATGAGCCCGACAAGATCGGACGCCGTCCTGCCATAAGGCTTCTTGTAGCCGGGATTGCCGGAGCATTCGAGAAAATGGATGCGCGACTCCGACGGAAAGCGCCGCAGATCATCCATGGTGAACATCAGCGGCCGATCGACCAGGCCGTGCACCATGAGCCGGTGCTGCGCCGGGTCGATGGTGGGGACGCCGCCGTGATGGCGCTCGTAGAACAACCCGTTTGGCGTGATGATGCCGTCGAGATCCTGCAGCGGCGTCCGCGACGATGCGGAGAGATATTGCGGCAGGGTTTTCGAGATATTCCTGACGACGCCATTCTCGAACGGCGACGGCGTCCCATAGAGCGGGCTGCCCGTCGGCTCGCCAGGAGTCTTCGTCCACTCCGCAACATTTGGCGGCAGATTGTCGATGGCTGCGGTTTGGGCTCGCGTGCTGGCCAGGCCCGAAGCCAGCACGGATCCGCCCACCAGGGCGCCGTCGCGCAGAAAGTGCCGGCGCGTCGGTGCCGCAGTGTCAGCACTGGTCTCGTCGGTTGCGGTCATCCTCGCTCCTCCGTCATGTCAGCGGGACTATCAGATATCGAAGCTGACGCTTTGGCAAATCGGGGTCCGAAATTTCCGAAAACTCGACCGCTCAGGCATTCCCCATCTCGATTCCGGCAAGCGCGGAGCGCTTCCTTCTCCTGCCAACCGGTCAAAGCGATTCGCGGATCAGACCTTGAAGAGTTTGGTATAGCGAGCCTTGATGTCCTCGCTCTGCGCCAGCACCGCTGCTGGATCGGATTTGAGCAGCTTCAGCGCCGACAGGGGTTGGCGACCGGACTTATCCTTGATCTGGGCATGAAAGGAACGATGGGCGTAATCGTCGACCAGCAATTGCTGGGCCTCGGCACTAAGGAAGAAACTCTGAAACAATCGCGCCGCATTCGGATTGGGCGCGTTGCGGAAGATACCTGAAGGCACGATGATCAACGGCGAGCCCTCGCTCGCATAGACCACCTCGACCGGTTTTCCTTGCTCCTTCAGCAGCAGAAGATTGTAGTCGTTGCCGTCGGCCATCACCGCCCGCTCGCCGAGAAGCAGCTTCTTTGGCGGATCGGCGGCGGACTGCACCTGCAGCACTTTCTGCTGGGCCAGTTTTTCGAAATAACTCCAACCCAGCTCACGCGACAGCACGAAAGTCGCGGTCATGATCGCGCCGCTATAGCCGGGATGCGCCTTGACGATTTTGCCCTGCCATTTCGGATCGAGCAGATCGGCATACCTTTTCGGCGCTTCTTCGGGCTTCACCAGGCTGGTGTTGTAGCCGATGGCTTCGATCCAGCCGCACGACGTGGCATAGGTCCCGTCCGGATCGACCTGATCGGCGGGAAAATATTTGGCGACGTCTTCGGGGAGGTAAGGCGCAAGCCAGTCCTTTCCCTTCCAGTCGAGATAGTGCGCGGGGTCGGTCGAATTGGCGACGTCGACGGCATTGATGCCGCTGCCCTGCTCCTGCGCGATGCGCTGAAAGATACGTTCCGCCCCGGATCGCTCGACCCGGACGGATATACCAGAATATTTGGCCTCGAACGCCTTGGCGAGACGTTCCGCGACGTTGAGTTCGAGCGCGGAATAGTAGGAAAGCCTGCCCTCCTTGCGGGCGGCTGCGATCAGATCCGGCGTCACCTCGGTCGGAGGCGGCGCCGCCGCCTTCAACGGCTCGGCGAACAGAGTGCCGGCCGCGAGCGCGGTCGAGACCCGAAGCACGTCGCGCCGCGACCAGCTGCGATGACGCATGGCGTTCCTCCCTGGATTACGTGCTTGCTGAATCCACGCCTCGTTCCCGGGAGACAATAGCGGATTTCCAGCGCTAGGCCGAGTAATACCGGCGTGGTCAACCTTGATTGATCAAGTCCGGCTGATGTTCGCGCGATCAATTCGCACGATCCATCCGCAGTCGCGAAACTCGTTGGATGCCTCGGCTCTTCGTCAGCGGCCGGCGCGAATGGCATTGCTCGGCGTCGGTCGGTCGGTGATATGTTCTCCGAACAGGCTGCCAATCAGTTCGACGGCCACGCGCGCGGTGCGACCGCGCTCATCGAGGAAGGGATTGAGCTCGACGATATCGACCGAGCGAACCAGGCCGGAATCGTGCAGCATCTCCATCACCAGATGCGCCTCCCGATAGGTTGCGCCGCCCGGCACCGTGGTTCCGACGCCGGGCGCAAGGCCGGGGTCGAGAAAGTCAACGTCGAAGCTGACGTGCAGCACGCCGTTGCATGACCGCACCTTGTCGATCACCCGCCGGATCAGCACCCCAACGCCGAATTCGTCGATCGCACGCATATCGGCGATGCCGATGCCACGCTCGCGCAGCAGCGCTTTTTCGGCTTTATCGAGCGAACGGATACCAAAAAGCTCGAGCCTGCCGGGATCGACGGGCGCTCGTTGTTCGTCGCCGAGAAGGCCGTCAAGCCCCGGTTCCGCGCACAGGAACGCCGCCGACATGCCATGCATGTTCGCCGACAATGTCGTCGCCGGCGTGTTGTAGTCGGCATGGGCATCGAGCCACAGAACGAAAAACTCTCTGCCAACTTCTCGCCAGTAACGCGCGACCCCGTTCACCGACCCCATCGACAGCGTGTGGTCGCCACCGAGAAAGACCGGCACCGCTCCCGATCGCGCCAGCTCATAGCTGCGCCGGCTGAGCGCGCGGACCCAGCGCTGGATGTCCCGGTAATGCCTGGCGTTGTCGGGCGGAGGGTCTTGAAGTTCGGCAACATCGGCAATCCCGATGTCCCCGTGATCCCTCACCTCCAGTCCGAGCGCCGTGAGCACCGTCACCAGGCCTGCGGTGCGAAGCGCCGCGGGGCCCATCAGAGTTCCGCGTTGCGACGCCCCGATCTCGACGGGAACGCCGATCAACGCAACGCGGGGTGAGCTGGTTTCGACGATATCCATGCCCGCAAATCCCTCACTTGGTTGACTACTCTTGCACCGTTATAGAGGCAATGGAGGCTCGTGACCGGTTTAAAAAGGCTGCGACCACCACCTGGCGCGCTTGGAACAAAATCTGTCGTCAATCATTGTTGCAACAATCTCCCGCAACCCGCGTTGAAGCTTCAACCGGCGGCCCACCACACGGGCCATACCTCACCTCGAACAGTATCGGCCGTGAGCATGGACACACCCCAAGCACCACTTCAACCCGGTATCCCGGATCAGCCGGGGATCGCAGAGCGCGCCATCGATACTGCGACCGACGTGTCGCGGACGATAGGAGAGGTTACCGGCGCTCTCAGCGCGGCTGTTGATCGCCTGAGTGCAGTGCTCGCGGATGCGAGGCGACCCGGCAAACCATTGGCGGTTATCAGCGCCATGACGCGCGAAGCACCATTGTCCAGTCTTGCTGTCGCCTTCATGATCGGGCTTGCGGTCGCACGGCGGCGATAGCTGCGGTCCGCGATCGCCTCAGAACAATCTCGGTCCACGCCGATCGAGTCGGCTCTCCCATGTCAACAGCGTCGCCGCCAGCATCATGAGCGCGATCCCCGCGATGCTGACCGCAATCTGCATGCCAAGTCCTCCATAGACTTCGGCAAGGATGACGTGCGCGAGAAACGATAGCAGAACACCGAGACAATAGATCGCCAGCGAATTCTCTCCGCAACGGATCATCGCCGTCATCCACGGCTGGATCAGGGGATGCCAGTTCGGCGGCATCAGTCGCGACACCACAACGGCAAGGCTCAGAAAATGCAGCAGCCGCACCGGCGCGAGGTGACTTTTGTAGATCGGATAGATGAGATCGGATACCTCCGCGGGTATGAACTGCTCCAGCACCCTGAATTGCCAGCTCAGCGTGATGACCAGGCCAAATGCAAGATAGAGCAGTGCCAGCACCAGTGTGACCGGCGACTGCACCGCCTTCCACAGACGTCCCGCACCATCCCAAGCATACCAGGCGCCGAACACGAAGAGTAGCTGCCATGCAACGGGATTGAAATACATCTCGCCACTTGGCCAGGCCGGGACATGCCAACTTTGCAATTGAACCATGAGATAGAGCGCGACAGACCCAGCGAGTGCGATAGCGGGGGCACGCATCAGAAGCCATAGCAGGCCCGGAAAGCTCAGATGCAACAGCACAAAGGTGGGCAAAATGTCGGTGTTGACCGGCGCATATTGCAGGATGACGGCATGAACGAGAACTGCACCGGGATTCTCAAACAAAAAGCGCGTATTGGTTTCATCGAGATATCGATTGCTACCGCCGACGACCCAGATCATTGCGAAATAAATGATGAGCAAAAGCAGAAAGGCGGCATAGATCTCCCAGCATCGCCGGAGAGCGCGCGCGGCTATCGTTCCCCAACCCTGCTCCCGCAACGCGCCGCCATAAGCGAGCATGCAGGTGTAGCCGGACACGAACACAAAGACTTCGCTGGTATCGCTGAAACCGTAGTTGCGTGGCGTTAGCCAGATCAGCGCATTGTCGGGAACGTGATTGATGAAGATGAACCAGAGCGCAAGTCCGCGGCACGCATCCAGCCGCAAGTCGCGGTCATACTGATGACGGTGAAAGGCCTTGAATTCGGTCCCCGGCAAACGATCGGTCACGGTCGCAAAGCCTCGTCCCACGGAAAATGCCCGTGCGGCGATTCTCTCGCACATTCGAACGCGATTGTCAGCATTGCCGAGACATAGCAATCGGCGGCAAGCGCGGGTTTTCAGGTGCGCGCATCTTCCTGTCGCTAGCCGGATTCCACTTAGCTGGAAGATGCGCTAGGCGGCCTGCCCTTCATCCAGAGCCTTCTCGGCATCCTGATCGGCCTGAAGGGCCGGCATGAACGCAGCATTGAGGTCAGCGACCGGCATCGGGCGACCGAAGAAATAGCCCTGCCCGTCCTCGCATCCCAGGCTCAGGAGAAAATCGGCGGTTGCCCGGTCTTCGATGCCCTCCGCGATCACGGAAAGCCCGAGTTTCCTGCTGAGACCAACCGTTGAGCCGACGATGGCTGCATCGTCGGAGTCGGTCAGGAGATCGCGAACGAATGAGCGGTCGATCTTCAACCCGTCCAGCGGAAATTTCTTCAGATAGCTCAGACTGGCATAACCTGTGCCGAAATCGCCGAACACGATGCGGACGCCAAGCGCTGAATTCGCCTGAACGTGTCCAGGACATCGTCCTCGTCCTGCAGCAGGACATCCTCGGTCACTTCCAGCTCAAGCAGCGACGCGGCGAGTCCGGTTGCCTCGAGCAGCCGCGCGACGGAATCAGCAAGGTCACCCGTCTGCAATTGCGATGGCGACAGGTTGACGCCGACCCGCACGCCGTGCCCGGCCAGCTCCTGGCCTGCCCGCAGGCAGTCTCCAGCACCCAGGCCGCGATTCTCTCGGAAATCGGGGACGTGTTGACCACCGGCATGAATTCTCCGGGGGCAACGAGGCCGCGCGCGGGGTGATGCCATCGGATCAGCGCCTCGACACCGATCAGTGCCCCGTCGACCAGACGGACCTGGGGCTGATAAAACAGCTCAAACTCGTTGCGTTCCACCGCAAGCGCCAACGCGGCTTCCAGCGAGAGGCGCGCTTCGAGTTCGTGCCTGATCGAATTCTCGAAAACGACGTGCGCGCCACCTCGAATAGCCTTGGCACGACACAATGCGAGGTGCCCATTGCTGAGGAGTTCGTCGGCGGTGCGACCGCCGTCCGGATAGACTGCAACCCCAATCGAAACCCTCACGCGTTGCTGGCGCGGTCCCGCCAGCAACGGATCGTCAAAGCCACACGCGATCCGCTCGGAGAGTTCGACGACGGTCTCGGCACTGCCGTCACAGGGGACCGCGATGGCGAACTCGTCGCCGCTCAAACGCGCGACGACGCCGGTTCGGCCGGCCTTCCCCATCAATCGTTCGGCAACCGCGCGAAGCAGCAGGTCACCGTTGGCATGACCGAAGACGTCATTGATGCGCTGGAAGCCATCGAGACCGATCACGAGCAGTGCAATCTCGCGCGTGCCCTGGTCGGCCGCGTCGATCATGCCCGTCAGCTCGACCTGAAGGGTATTGCGGTTGGCAAGGCCGGTGAGTGGGTCATGTTCCGCCAGATACCTGATGCGCTCGGCTTCGCGCTTCCGCACCGAAATATCACGCAACACGACGCCATACTGAAAACCGTCGGTGCCCTGCCAACCCGAGAAACACGCCTCGAGCGGAAACAGCTCGCCATTCATCCGGCGCCCTTCGAATTCCCTGACCGAGCCGCCCGGCATCAACAGGGCCGGACGCGCCGCGTCGCGGATCGAAAACGAGATGCGAGCGCCGTCGTCATGACCGGCGCAGATGATATCGAACGGCTTGCCGATCATGTCCGCGGCGCGATAGCCGAAGATGGTTTCGGCCCCGGGATTCCAAACCGTGATCAGGTGATTCTGGTCGGTGCACACCAAACCGTCGCCGAGCGACATTGCGATGCGCTGGAAGCGGCTCTCGGCGATCTTGCTCAGCAACCCGCGGAAATCAATCTCATCGAGCGCAATGGCCGCCATGTAGACGGCGATCGCCGTATGAAACAGCGACGTATCGGGAATGATTGGAAACCTGGCCTGGAGCAGGATCGCAACCGCTTCGACCATGCCCGCCATTCCGACGAGAACGGCAACGCGTGTCCCGGCGCGGAGCCGGCGCCATGAGAGCATCATCATCACGGCAATGAGGCAAAGACCCGCGAGCGTGACACTCTCCGAGGTCCAGCGCAGCGCACGGTTTTGCCGGATGGATTCTGTCGCCAGCGTCTGCAGCACGGGACCGGCGACGACCCTTCCGTTCGGAATGCTGAAGCGGTCGCCGAGTTCGAGCGCAGGGCCGCCGACAACGATCCTCTTGTCCTTCAAGCGGTCGAGCGTTGCAGGGTCACCACGCAGTACGTCGACATAGGAGACCTCGGGAATGGAGTCCGGGCGGATGCCGAAATCGATCAGAAACGCCGCTTCACCCTGTTCATATTGACCGGCCAGCACCGCGCCCATGGATGGCAGGAACTCCGCCCCCAGTCCGGCGCCGAACGGGTAGCGTCGAACCAGGCCGTCCGGTTCCACGGCAACGTTCACCGTCGCCGTCCATGCCTTATCGGCAAATTCCTTCAGCGGCGATTGATATGGACCGAAGCAGCATTGGCGACATCGGTACCCGGCTGCCTGAACCACGGCAGGACCACGGACCCGCCCGCGCTCTCCAAAGCGTTGACGAAATCCCGGTCCGATACCGGATCGGAGGGGGAACTGAAGTCCACGTCGAATACGATGTCGCGCGCACCTGCGGCCTCGAGTTGGCGGAGCAGATCGGCATGCGGGCGACGCGGCCATGGCCAAACGCCGATGGACGCGATCGATCTGGCATCAATCGCGACGATGACGATGTCGCCACTCGCCTGGCGCGATTCCCAACCGAACCGGAGATCCGCCAGCGCGTTTCGCAGCGTCCCATACCATCCAGGACGATTTCGGCGGCAAGACCTATTTGACCGGGACATATCGGCAGGGTCTGGACATCTTCGGCGCCTCGCATGTCGGCGACGACCTGCTGTCGCGCGACGGTGCATCGCCAGGCTTCTCGGTTCTGGACGTCTGGTTCACCCGCTATCAAACATTGTCGGATGCCTGGTCTTTCAAACTGGCCGCGGCCAGCCAGACCGCCTCTGGCCCGCTGTTCACGTCGCAACTATTCTATCTCGGTGGAGCCTCCTTCGGCCGCGGATACGGTGGCGCCGAGATCAGCGGCGACAACGGCCTCGCTGGCTCGTTCGAATTGCGTTTCGACCAGAATCTGAATTTGCGCTATTTGACCGGCTATCAACTTTACAGCTTTGTCGATGCTGGCGCCGTCTGGAATGACGGTTTCCGCATCAGCGACGGCCTCGCGCTGACGTCCGCAGGCGGCGGGCTGCGCGTCTTCCTGCGCGATGATCTGCGAGCCGATATCGGCGTGGCATTTCCCCTCAGCTATCGCGCCCCGGACAATGAACGGCGCAGCGCAAGGCTGTTGTTCTCATTGTCCAGCGCTCTGAAGCTTTACCCGGAACGAAGCCCGGCGCGGTGTCTCTAGAGCAACCGTTCCACGGCGCTTGCCGGTCATATTGGATGACTCGATGATCCGATATGACCGGGAACCGCCGTGGATTCGTGTTGGCGGATGTCCTTGTCGGCGAACCGGTTCCTACTTCGCCGCGACAGCGCTGGATACCGGCTAAATTGATCGACCCGTAATTACCCGGATTGATTGAAACCGGACAATCGCGCTCCCATGCTCGAACCTGCGCCGCAAGGGAGCGTGTCGTGCTCTACAAGGGTGTCCAATTCTCGGTCGTTGCCACCGCCGAACCGGATATCTGGGAATGGCGGTACGAGCTCGACAACATCGTCAAAACCGGTCGCACCCAAACGCGCCTGCCCGCGCTCGCCGCGCGGCGGGTTCGATGGAAAATCGATGCCGCACTCCGGACGAGGAAGCCGTCGCCGCCGGATCCGGATTCATCGGCCAGGTCTGGAGTGCTGACGACCTGAATTGAACGGATCGCGACCGGTCTGGACAGGGCACGGCCGCGCCCCGCAAGCGGCAGATTCTCACACGAGTTCGATCGCCCGGCGGAACATGGCATTCGACCTCTCCCGAACGACCCAGCCGGAAGCTTGCGGCAGATCAAAGCCGTGAGGTGGCAGGCGCGCGATGGTGAGAAATGGAAATCTTGGCCTTTCGATGCAGCCAGACGGGATCGAAAGTCCAAACTCGGCCGCCGGAACCTCAGACGACCGACCGTGCCGACAGCTTTCCCGGGATCGTGTTGCGGATAGCAAGACGCTGTCGAGCTTCCCTCGAGATCTCAACGTCGCACTTGGTTGCAGTGAGGAGTATTGGATGCGCGCCGTGCTGAGAAACGTCCGGGTTTTGATCGTTGCCACAATGGGATTCGCCGGATTTCATGCGGAGGCAGCTGACGCCGATCACGGCGCCGATCTCGCAAAACGCTGGTGCGCAGCCTGCCATGTGGTGGACAGCGGCCAGGCGCAGGCAAGCGCCGACGTCCCCGCCTTCGCCACGATTTCACGCCGGTCGGACTTCTCGCCGGAGAAGGTGGCTTTCTTCCTGCTGGACCCTCACCCGAAGATGCCGAGCTTTCCGCTGAGCCGGGCGGAAGCAGCCGACATCGCGGCATACATCGGCTCGCTGCGCAAATAGCGAGCTCATCCTGAGAGGATCGCCGTCTCGCAACGGTCCGAGCCGGAGCGAACTCCCCGCTATGGAGCAGGATCACCCGAGCGTGCCCCGGAAAAGTGCGCACAGGTTTCGGCTCGCGACAAGCGTGAAGAGGTGTTTGCGCGGAGGCCGTGCTCGTCAAGAACGGGGGATACGATTACGGCCTGATCGGATTGCGATCTAGGGGCGGCCCTTCGTCAAATCCTTGGCGGCGGACATGACTTCGCCGGTGATATTCCGCATGTGTTCGCCCGCATGCGTGAACTGGCTCCGCAGGAATTCCGACTGAATGCGCATCGCTTCCTGGAGGTCAGTGGCATGAACCAGCTTTCGCGCATGCTCGAACGCAGCCTTCATGTTCTGCTCGGTGAATGACAGGGCTTGCTTGGAAATCTCCGCACCCGCGCCCGGAACCGAACCTATCGACTTGCTGGCCGCGTCGAAGAACATCCCAAAGGCCTTCTCGGCCTGCTCGATGGTCTTCTCGGCCAAATCGCGAAGTTCAGCCGGCACTTCCAGTTTCGGTTCAATCATGATCGCCATCCCTCCGCTAAACCGCAGTTTGGTTACCACATTCAGGACACGGCGTCTCTGCGAGATCAATCCAGAGAAGAGAATTTGATGCCCGCTGCTGCCCTCCCGGGGGCCACCCTGCCAAACCCAACACGCCAGGTGTCTGGAAACCGAACTTCGCGGCCCTCCACGGCGCCCGATTTTTCGAAACGCGTGAAGTTCATGAACCATCTCAGCAACCACGAACTTCTACAAGAAAGTCACGGGCAAAACTCTGATTTGAGTACTGCCTTCGATCCGAAGTTCGCGAGTCGAACTCACCGCTTGCGATTCGCAAACATCGGATCGGTGTTACTCGAAACCTACGATTTTAATGTTTCGGTTCAGAAGCTCTTACCACGCGTTCGCCAGCACGGATGAAAACCTCCCAACCGCCACACAACCAGAGTTGCTGCCGAGACCGAAGTTCTCACATCTGGACCGGTCCGCCGTCGCGGGCGACGTTTGCCACCTTGAACGCGGCTCAGAGGTCAAGCGTCCGTTTCCGGGCGATTTGAATCGCCTCTTCTATTGCGTCAACGTGCACCTCAAAAGCTCGTCGAACGTCGGGATCCATTATCCGCGTCTGGATTTCGCGCGCATGCTGCGCGGCGAGATCCAGGAGCAGGATGGATCTATTGACCTCAGCCTTTGCCCGCGAATGCAGGCCTCTGAGCTGCGACGTCCGGTCTTGAATGGCAAGACCTGCGCTCCCCGACCGCGGCGCGAAAGCGCGGGCGCGCCGGGGATCAGTCTGGAAATCGACGACGTTTGTCATTGATTGACCTGTCGATGGAAATCCTGCGCGAGGAGGATGGCGATCGACGGCAATGTAGGACATCGGATTTACCGGATCATTAGATCATCGAACGACATTATAGGTATCTACCGCCACATCGTCACCGCTCCGGCAGGCCAGGCATCAACGCACCGGGGCGGCGCAACCGGACTGGAATGGTTTCGCGGCGCGGCCGTCTGAGGCTCAGGCAAAGTCTGGAATTTTCTTGCTTCACGCTGCACCTGTCGTTCCGGTCGATTCCGCTCAACGATTCCCGTCGTGCGGACTGCCGACCCGAAGTTTGCCCGGAACCGGCTTCTCAACGCGAAAAACGACTGCGGTACTCGGAGGGTGATACCCCGAGATGCCGCAGGAAGGCGCGCCGCATGCGTTCATCGTCACCGAAGCCGGCCCGCTTTGCGACCTCGACGACCCCCCCGACCTGCGGGCTTTCGAGCAGCAGCCGCGCAGTCTCGACACGCAGCGCCTCGACCCCATTGGCCGGGGTCATTCCGGTCCGGTTCGCGTACATGCGTGCAAACGTGCGCGGTGCCATTCCGGCCTTTTTCGCCAGGTTTTCGACCTTCAGGTCGCTCGCGATATTTTCAATGATCCAGGCGTGCAACGCGCTGAAGCGGCCTTCCACGTCAGAGGCCTGCGCAGCCAGCACCGTCGAAAACTGGCTTTGACCGCCCGGGCGCTTGAGAAACACCACCAGTCGCCGCGCGATATCGAGCGCAATGGTGTGGCCGAAATCCTCCTCGATCATCGCAAGCGCCAGGTCGATTCCCGCGCTGACGCCGGCGGAGGACCAGATCCGCCCGTCCTGGACGAAGATGGCATCCGGTTCCACACGGATGTTGGGAAAGCTGTCGCGCAATCGCGGGCAATATCGCCAATGCGTCGCCGCGCGCTTGCCGTCCAGCACGCCGGTCCAGGCCAGCAAAAAAGCTCCCAGACACACGGACGCAATCCGCCGTGCCTTCGGCAGCGTTCGCGAGATCCAGTTCATCAGGGTCGCATCCTGCCGAAGGTCCCAAATGCCGGGACCACCGGGAACGATGAGGGTATCGACCTGATCTGGAGGCAGACTCGCGATTGGCGCCGTATCGATCATGATCCCGACATCCGTCGGCACCAGGCCGCCCGCGCTCGACAGATAGGTGAGCGCATAGCCCGCCGCCGACAGTTCGATCTCCTGCAATTCGGCAAAAACCTGCGCCGGACCGGACAGGTCGAGAAGGGTCACGCCGGGAAAGGCGACCATCGCGATCCGCCTCGCAGACACCTTGTCTCGCGAGTCGGAGCGCAGGGATTTGGCAGAATTCGAGGGCATATTGTCCTTTAAGCCATTTCCCGCGCGGCTGTATAGCTCGACATTGAGAGCTGGAGTTGTGCCATGTCGTGGAATCCAGGAGGCCAGTACCAACCCGTCGCCTCGCCCTGGCCCGACTACAGCATTTACAGTTTTCCAGATGCCTCCCGGATCGACCCAGCCGACCAACAGCCGGTGATGGACGCGATGAACGGCATCATCGCCGTCAACTGGCAGGCTGCTGAACCGCACTGGACCACGGCCTCCTCGCCATTCGACAGGAAATACAGCCTCATCCTCGTCCGCGACGACGCGGGTTTGGCGGCCTTTTCCGTCTATCGCATGCTGCAGGTCGCGGGCTGCCCGGCCATCTACCGCAGCGGCACCGAAGTGCTGCCGGCCCATCAAGGGCGCGGGCTATACCGGTTTTTTACGACAGAGGTGCTGAAACGCGGCGGGGCTCCCGACGGCGGCGGCGGCGAGAACGTCCTCTATGGATGGCGGACACGCAATCCGATCGTCTGGGCGGCGAACGCAAAGATCTGCGACAAAGTCACACCGTCCCTACTCGGCGACGACCATGACCCCGCCCTGCAAGCGGCCTGTGTGGAGATGTGTGCGGCACTCTATCCAGGACAGCCTCTCGAGCTTCCCGGCATGATCATGCGCGGTGCCTACGGCCACATCAAACATCATCGACAGGCCTATCGCGGGCTGGCCGAACAGGTCGACGCCGCGATGTCCCGGATCATTCCCGACTCGGCCGACGCATTGTTCTCCGTCGGCTACGCGAGGACATGATGACGGTATCCGGACAGCAGACCGCTTCACTCCCCATCAGCCGCCTCGTCGATCGCGGCTATCTGGCGTGGTCGACCGTCGCAGCGGCCTATGCCGTCGCGTTCCTGCAGCGCGTATCACCGCAATCGGTCGGCCTGAGTTTCATGGCCGATTTCGGCACCGATGCCGCGGGCGTCGCGATGCTGGCCTCGAGCTATTTCTGGGGTTACACCTTGATGCAGATTCCGGCCGGCCTCCTGGTCGACCGATACGGCGTCAAACGGGTCGTGCTGGTCAGCATGGCGGCGTCGTCGTTCGGGAGCGCCGCCTTCGCTCTCGCGCCCAATCTGCTCGACGTCTTCGCGGCTCGACTGATCATCGCCTGCGGCGACGCGCTGGTGTTCACGGCCCTGCTGAAGCTGGTGGCGCAGACCTTTTCGGACGAGCGCTTCGGCATCATGTCGGGCATTTCGCAGGTTTCGGGCTATGTCGGAGGCGCCATGGCAACATCTCCGCTCGCCGCCGCCGTCACCGGGTTCGGGTGGCGCGCCTGCTTCATCTTTATCGCGTGCATTGGGGTCGCAAATCTCGGCATCGCGTCGATGGTGCTCAGGCCCGACCCGGTTTCGCATAGCGAACGGACGATGAGGAGTGTTCTCGCAAGCAGTCGCCAGGCGCTCGGGCGAAGCGCGAACTGGGGTTGCGCGATGAGTTTCGCCTCTCACTTCGCCGTGGTGACCACGCTGTCTGGGGTATGGGGCATCCCGATGGTGGCGCATGTATTCAACATCTCGCCCTCCGCGGCGGGTGCTCCCCTGCTCGCTTTCATGGTCGGCAATGCGATCGGATCGGTCTTCCTTGGCCATATCGCCGATCGGATGGCCGCAACGCTCGACACTGCGCTGATCCGGATTTGCCTGTTGCGCATGTTTCTCATTGCAATCCTGTTGCCCCCATTCGCCCATACGCTGGGCTTTGTTTATACGGGTGTCGTTTTCGCCGCGCTCGGGTTGATTGCCGGCGGCACCGTGCCCCTGGTCCTGAAATGCACCAAGCGGCTTTATACCGCGGATTTGATCGGGGTCGGCGCGTCGATCAACACGACCGCGGCAGGAATATTCGCCGGGGCTTCGCAACCCATCATCGCGCTTGCCATGGTCGCCTTTGGCCACTCGTCGGGAAACGGCGCGCCGGGCGATGCGGCTTCCGTGACCGATTCAGGCTACGCCGCCCTGATCGTCATTCTGTTGCTGATGTCATTGCCCGGGATCGCCGGTCCGCTGATGATGAGGAGACGATTGATAGATCGTGGATAGCGTCGGAAACCAAGGGGGTCATATGTCGCGTCTGTATTTGAGAAGAAGCGAAGTTGGTTCAAGTTTTGCCGTCAGTACCTGGCAACGCGTCCTGTTTGCGGAATTCGAAGCGCAGATGAGCAGCGAAGCAAGGCCTTTTCCCTGCGTCTTCGGCGTCGCCGGCTATCGTCAGGATCAGCTGCGCTATCTGTTTCTCGATCCTTTCGATGTCGAGGCTCTGGGAGAGCAACTCGCGCTGTTCGTGTCCGAGTGCCGCTCGCACGGCCCCAACTCGTCGCTGCTGGTGTTCTCGCGGCCACGACCGGTTCAGACCATCGATGCCTACTACCGGAAACTGTGGCTCACGCTCGATCAGTTAGCCGCTCTCGACAAGAGTCCCTGGCCCGCTGAAATACCCGAGCAGATCGATCACCCGATGTGGGAATTTTCGTTCGCGGGCGAGCCGATGTTCGTCGTCTGCAGCACGCCGGCACATGTGCTCCGGCAAAGCCGCCGTTCGAGCGCCTTCATGCTGACGTTCCAGCCACGCTGGGTGTTCGAGAAGATCCTGGGCACCGACAAGGCCGCCGAAGCCGCATTTGCGGAAGTGCGCAAGCGACTCCTTCCCTACGACGGCACCAGCCCTTCGCCCCTGCTCGGGCGCTATGGCAACCATGATGGTCGCGAGCATCAGCAATATTTCTTGTTCGACGACAATGAGGTGGCGACGCAGTGCCCGTTCGCCCGGCTCGCGCAGAGCAAGGCGGAGAAAATCGAAAACGCGGAGCAAGCCGCATGACCAGGATCATCACCGCGACGAAAACGAAATTCGCGATCGACCCCGCCATCCTCGCGTTGCTTCCCGCGCAAGGCTGCATCGAATTGCAGCGGGACGCCGCAGGCAAGGTACATCATTTCCATACCCACCCGGTGGACGAGATCCTCGTCATCATCAGTGGGAGACTGAATTTCAAGTGGGAGGATGGCGAGCGCATCTGCCGGGCCGGCGATACCATATTTCTACCCGCCGGAACGCTTCACCAGTCCGAGGCACTGGCCGAAGGGGCGGTCTACGCAATCGCAACACGGCCTCCGGCCGCGACGATCGCCGACGGCTGGCGCGGCAGCGTCAGGACAGAGGGAGGTCGAGCTCGAATGAAGGGTCGGCCGCAAGAAGCTCAACGAGTTCGATGACTTCGAAACGTTGTCCCGGCTCAAGCCTCAGGAATGCCTTCACAAGCCGAAGGCATTCGACTGCTTCGCTCGATGGAGTTCCGAGCTTGTTGTGCAACTCCGAAATGAGTGTGGGATTCGTCATCTCGCACCTTCTGATAGAGGAACGGTAATGGCATTTCTCAGCAAACGTGAAGGCCTCGCAAGAAAGGTCGATACCGCAGCAATCGAGGCCGAAAGTCTCGGGCTGACGACAGCGACCTTGATACTTCGAATGGCACGTCTCGAAATCGACCGCGCCGAGCCTGACGTGGACGAAAGTATGCCAAGGAACGTTACCCACAGCAAGCCGAACTGATCGGTCGAGGGGACACTCTGGCAGATTTTGAATAAATTGAAAGAATACAGCCAGGGGTAGCAACCATATTAGTTGATACACCCTGCTACCGGGTAGGCGTGAAATTTCGTGAAACTTGCTCCCTGCGGGTCGCGTACCTAGACCTGTGACTCGAACACGGGGGGTGGATTGCCGGGCCGCTGACAGGCCGCAGTCCATCCCGCCGGACGGTGGCTGCAGGGATTACGATGCGGACCTATTATTTCGATATGAAGGACGGCGCTCCGACGCGACGCAGGACTGGTCTTGAATTTGCAACCACCGGCGGCGCGATCGAACATAGTAAGGAGCTTGCCCGTCGACTCCGCCGCGATCCGCGGATCACCGATCGCTCTCTTTCGATTGTCGTGATCGATGAGGCGGGCACGGCGGTTCATCGAGAGCCGGTGCATCCTGATGCGATGCCTCCCAAATTTCAGCGTTCGACGCGCTAGATTTGGCAGCTCACTCGAAATTCCGGCGAACATCCCGGTCGGTGGTTGTCGTGGCGAGGTGTTCGTCAGACCGCCTGCCAGCGTCGTTGCCGCACCGCGAGCGCCATCAAATTGATGGGGTCAGGCGGCAATACACGTCATGATTGCATCCCCTATACCCGGGCAGGTTCCGCGCCAGGAACTTCTCCTCATCCTTGAGCCGCCGTATCAGTGCCAGAGGCTAACACGGGCACGAGGAGCACCGACCATCCTCGCGCCAGCAGCGCTGGATCTTCCTTGAAGAGATAGAGGGTGATCGTGAGCGAAGGCATGCGACACCTCTCGCACATCTCCCGGCGACTGCGCCCCCCCGGCTACTGCTGCTTTTCCCAGAACGACAGCAGGCCCTGCGATGCCGAACCGCCGATCACGCAGGGAATGCCGACCGCGACCTGTCCGAGAGCCGCCGCCGAGACGCAGCCGAGCGCGATTGCACCGACGCCCACCTGACCCCAGAAGTCCAGATTGCGCCGCGCGTCCGAACCCTTTGTCTTGAGTTCTTCGACGGCGGCGAGCGCGTCCTTGCGAACCGCGCCAAGCTGCACGGTGTCGGCCGCCTCGACCACCTCGGCGAGCGGCGCCTTGACCGGCGCGGGTTGGCGCGACAACTCGCTGCGCAGAAACTCGCGCAATTCCGCGTCGCGCACGGCGTAGCTCGCGAGCGTATACCGCGCCATGCTGCCGATGGATAGTTTGTCCACGGTATCCCGGCTCTTCGACCATGGCAGCATCTGGATGATGCGCGCGATCGGGACATGTGAGCCGGTCGCAAAATAATATCCCCACAAGGTATCGAGCAGGTCCTGGTTGCCGGCATAGGTAATTGCGACGTTGAGCTTCTTCTCCTCCTTGGCAAAGGGATTCTGCGTGAAGGCGCCGCGCAGCTTGTCGAGCACGCCCGGCTTCTTTTCTTCCAGCGGAATATCCATCAGCGTCGGAAGGGTGCCGGCAAGGTAGCCTTCGATCATCACCTTGCGCCCCGGCATTTTCGGAGCGACCTTCCGCAACAGAATGCGCCAGTCGGGCAGCCCGGAATAGGCAATCGCACGCACGACCACCCATTCATCCTCGGGCGGCACCGGAAAGAAGCTGTTGACCAGCTGTTCGGACCTGGCCGGATTCGATCCGATCGCGCCTGCGATGAAGCCGAGATAGATGCCGGCGTTCTCGGGCTCCTTGAAGGTTTGCGAATGGAACAGCACGCGCACCGCCGCAGGCACGTGCGCATAGTCGGGCTTTGCCCGGTAATTGTAGATCCATTGCTGCACCACGCCCAGCGAGGCGCGAGGATCGATCTCGGGGGCGACCGCGGCTCGCGAGAACTGAAGGGGAATCAAGAGGGCGACAGCGAGGGCGACATATCGCATGTGATGCTCCCACGACAAGGCATTCGCGCTCGGGGCCGGTGGTTCGTTTCGAACATTCGCATCCCGCAGCAGTGGGTGTTTCTGTGGGCATTGAAGTCGCAGAACCACAGCAAATAAAGGCTTTCGCGGTGTGTTGGTTTTGACAATCGCGTGACGACTTCGAGGTTGGCTGCGTCCCCACGTCGAAATTGTGGCGGTCTTCGGCAATCGCCTCCAAGTCACCTCGGGAAAGTCATTCTTTTGCCCCGCGCGGGCAATTCCATCCGCGCCCTCGACCAAGGAGGCCGCTGCGGAATGTTGCGAACTTCGGATTCGGGACACCAGATCCAACGCCAAACGCCGGGCGTGCGCTACGGCCGGGCACAAGTCTTGGCGGCACTGTTGCTCGCGACGCCGACGGTATTTCTGGCAACACCTGCGCGTACGGCCACGCCGGCTGCCGAGACTATCGTCGTTGAAGGCAATCGGCGAATCGATGCCGACACCGTCCGCTCCTATTTTCATGCCGCACCCGGCGGCCGGCTCGATACGGCCGCCCTCGACGCCGCCCTGAAGGCATTGATCGCGACAGGACAGTTCGACAACGTCACGATCGACCGCAAGGCCGACCGAGTGGTGGTGCATGTGAGCGAAGCCAAGATCCTCGGCCGCGTCGCCTTCGAGGGCAACAAGAAGATCAAGGACACCGATCTCGAAACGCTCGTGCAGTCCAAGGCCCGCGGCGGATTGCAGCGCGCGACCGTGCAGGCCGACGTCGGCCGCATCGTGGAAGCCTACCGCCGCATCGGACGCAGTGACGTCAGCGTCGTGCCTGAGGTGATCGACCGCGGCAACGACCGGGCCGACCTGGTCTTTACTGTCACCGAGGGCCGGAAGACCACCGTGCGGAAAATCCAATTCGTCGGCAACCACGTTTTCGGCGAGCGGCAGTTGAAGGCCGTGATCAAGACCTCCCAGACCTCCGTCCTCAGTTTCCTGACCGGCGGCGACGTCTACGATCCCGACCGGGTCGAGGGCGATCGCGAGCAACTGCGGCTGTATTACCTCAACCACGGCTATGCCGACGCCAGTGTGTCCCGGCCAGTTGCCGAATACGATCCGGCGACAAAAAGCTTCATGCTGACCTTTTCGATCGACGAAGGAGCGCTGTATCGCTTTGGCGACATCCGGGTGACCAGCGACGTCAACGGACTTCCGCCCGAGAAGCTCCGCCAGTCGCTCGTGCTCCGCAGCGGCGACCCGTTCGACGCCAGCGCGCTCGACAAATCGACCGAGGCGCTCGCCGTGGAGATGGCGAAGCTCGGTTATCCCTTCGCTCACGCGGAGCCTCGACCCACCCGGAACGCCGAGACCAGACGGGTCGATATCGCGTTTGTGATCGACCAGGGCAAGCGAACCTATGTCGAGCGCATCGAGATTCACGGCAACAGCCGGACGCGCGACTACGTGATCCGGCGCGAGTTCGATATCGGCGAAGGCGACGCCTACAACAAGACGCTGATCGATCGCGCCGAACGACGACTGAAGATGCTGAACTACTTCAAGACCGTCAAGATCACGACCAGGTCGGGCTCCTCGCCCGATCGTGTCGTTCTCGATGTCGAGGCCATCGACCAGTCGACCGGCGACTTTGCCGTTTCCGGCGGCTACTCCACGACGGACGGAATTCTCGGCGAGGTCAAGGTCGGGGAACGCAATTTCTACGGTACCGGCAAGACCGTTCAGGCCGCCGTAACCTACGGCCAATTCGCCAGGAGCGTCGACCTCTCGGCCTCGGAACCCTATTTTCTTGGCACTCGTGCCGCGGCCGGCGTGGAGTTGTTCGGCCGCCAGGCCTCGACCAGCCCCTATGCGTCCTATGGCAGCCAGAGCTATGGCGCGAATTTCACGCTCGGGACGCCGCTCACCGATCAGACCAGCGTGCAGTGGCGCTATTCGCTCTATGACCAGAGCGTCACGCTCGGTCCGACCGCTTCGGCCGCAACGGTATCACTGCCGATCCGGCAGGCCGAGGCGGCCGGCCCGCAACTGGTTAGCTCAGTCGGCAGCACCGTCACCTACAACACGCTCAACGATCCGAGATCCCCGAGCGACGGCATCAATTCACAACTCCGGCAGGATCTTGCCGGCCTCGGCGGCGATGTGAAGTTCATGCGGACCACGGAAGACGTGCGCTATTACCGCTCCCTCAACAGCGATCTCGTCGCCATGGTCCGCGCGCAAGGCGGATACATCACGGGATGGGGCGGCCAGCAGGTTCCCTTGTTGAACAGCTTCTTCGGCGGCCCGACCATGGTGCGGGGGTTCGCGGTCAACGGCTTCGGCCCGCGCGACCTGACCGCCGGCAGCACCATGGATAACGTCGGCGGCAGCATGTATTGGGCCACGACGGCCGAGCTGCAGAGCGCGATCCCGGGCGTGCCGCAGGAATATGGATTGAAAGCATCCGCCTTCATCGACGCGGGAAGCGTGTTCCGCTACAACGGGCCGACCCAGTCGGTTCAGGTCGCCAACCGTAACGTCGTGCGTTCCTCCGTCGGCGCAGGCCTCACCTGGGCCTCACCGTTCGGGGCGCTTACTGTCGATTACGCGGTGCCATTGACCAAGGCCGCCTACGACGTGGTGCAACCGCTCCGCTTCAGCGCCGGCGGATTCTGACGGAGCGGTACGGCTCGATGGCCAGGGCGACCCGGCCGACAGCTGACGCCGCTGTTCGAAAAGCGCGCTGCAGCGATGCAGCGCATCCCGATCAACGCCCGTCACTCCTGGGCGCGATGCGGTAGAGAGGGCGTTTTCCGCGGCACTTTCTCGGTCGCTAGCCCGTAGAGCAGCGCCAGCCGATCCAGGCACTCGCGAAAGCGGCGCGAGAAATAGTCCTTCCAGCGCTGAGTTTGCAGGCAGCGCCGCTCTCCGATCTGCTCCATGGTCATGCCCCGGACCAGGACGTCATGGACCAGCGCAGATCCATCGGCGCCGAGGTCACGCTCGGCTCGATTGAGCCGCAGCATGGCCTCGCGCTGGCCTTCGGTGATCGCCTCTCGGGCCCGCGCGCCATCGACATAATCGCGACCGGGATCGACGGCCTGCGGTCCCCGCTCGGCCCGCTCCCAATCGTCCTGGAACGCCCGCCCCGCCTGGTACTGGACGTCGTCGATCTGCCGATGCGAGTGCAGCCGCCCCAGCGGATCGCTACGGATCGAGCGCAGCGCCACGATTTTTTCCCCCGGCGCCAGGCCGAAGGGATCATCCACCTCGACTGATGCTACCTCCGCATTGCGTGGCAGGTCATGAGAACGCCGGTCATGAAGTTTGGCCAACCGGTGGGACTTGTTACGTTTCGCACGTGCCATGTTTGTTCCTTTCGATGTCGCAGGACTCACCAGCCGCGCCGCATGCGGCACGGGTCGTTGCTGGACAGGAGATGAGCTATGCGGCTTCAACCAGCCGCAGCATCACCGGGCCGGCGGCGCGCTCGGCCGCGGTGCCGACCCCGCGGGTCAGATGGAAATGCGGCGTGCAATAGCACGAGCCCGCACGCCGCGGGTGACCGCAAAACATAATCGGCTCGTCGTCCTTGTCGCCGCCATAGGGATAGCGGCAATCACCCGGTTCGAGTTCAACGAGCGAAATGAGCCGTGGGGATATGCCGACGCAGCGGAGTTGCACCGGCGTGGCGAGGACCGCCGGGACGTTATCCGGTTCCGGTCGCGGCGGTTCGGCGCCCTTGCGTTTGCGAGATTTCACCTTTCTCGGCCCGGCAGGCTTCGCCAGCGTCGGCCCGTCCTCTCGCCGGGCCGGAACAACCAGCCCCATCCGCTTGCCGCGACCAAGGGCGGCATTGCGCGTGTAGGTGGTTCCGAACCGCGCATTGATCTCCGCCGCGGCACGCGCAAAGGAGATTCCGCCCGTCACATACTCCCGCAGCGCCTGTGAGTGTTCAGGAGTCCAATCATCCGATTGCATCATCAACCTTTCTTACCCATCCAGAAGCGATTCCATCTCCGGTATATTTCTGATATTCAGAAGCAAAAGTCAAGCTTGATTTCTGATAATCGTAAGATGTATGATTGGTGCGATTCGGAAAAAGGAAAACAGCCATGCTGGACGTCGCCATGATCGAGCGGGGACTGCAGAAGACAGGCAAGAGCAAGGGAGGCCTGGCGCAGGCGATGGGGGTACGCCCCGGCGCGGTCTCCGAGATCCTCTCCGGGATACGCCTGATCAAGGCCTCAGAGATCGCGCCGATCATGGAGTACCTCAGATTGAACACCGTGCCGATCATGGGGCGGGTGGGCGCCGGCGCCGTGATCGAGCCGGATAACGAGCAGGTGCCGCCGGAAGGTCTCGGCGAGGTCGAATTGCCCTTCCCAATCTCGGAGGAAACCGTTGCCTTCGAGGTTGCGGGCGATTCCATGTTGCCGAAGTATGAGACGGGCGACATCATCGTGGTCTATCGCGAGCAGCGTCATCCGCTGTCCAGCTTCTTTGGGGAAGAGGCCGTCGTGCGTCTGAAAACGGGCGAGCGCTATCTGAAGACCATCGAGCGCGGAAAATCGCCCTCACAGGTCAATCTCACGAGTTTCAACGCCAAGCCGATCCAGGGCGTGAAGCTGGAATGGATCGGCGAGATCTGCGTCACCCTGCCCAGGGGTCAGATCGACCGCCTGCGTGCCAGAGCCACGGCCCGCGCCCGCAAGGCGGCGAAATGAACAGGCCAGGCAAGCGAGCATCCGCGATGTGGACGCTGTGACCGGCTCTTGCGAAAAGCAGATATTTCCGTTTATCAGAATTACGGCTTGACAAATTTCTGTTTTTTAGAAACAATGGCACCCTTCCATCGAAGGTCTGTCCGGCCTTGGCGAACGGTGCCTGCATGCAGTATTTCGTGGTGATGATCGACTATGGGCGGCGCGGCCGCGAGGCCGTGGTCGATCCCGAGATCACCCGGCGCGAGGTGGTCTCGCGCGTGGCCTCCGGCGAATACAGCAACATCTGCTTCATCCATGAAATCGCGGATCGGGCGGTCGAGGATGTCACCGAAAACATCCTGGCTGAGGCGGCGCTGCCGGAGATCCCGGCCACCGAGGCCGATTTGCAGGCAAGCCACTTCGATCATGCCCGCGACCTGCGCAAGCACGAGATCGTGTAAAGCCACTCTCGCGCAGCGGGCTACTCGCGGTTCGCCTGAAGCAGAATACGAACCGAGCGATGCCTCATACCAGCAGAACGGTCGACCCGGTGGTCTTGCGGGCGGCGAGATCGGCATGCGCGCGCGCCGCCTCTTTCAACGGATAGGTCTGATGGACCTCGATCTTGACCGCACCTGATTGGACGACCTCGAACAATTCGTTCGCCATCGCAACCAGGTTTTCCCGCTTGGCAGCATAGGTGACGAGCGTCGGGCGAGTTACGAACAGCGACCCCTTCTGCGCGAGCAGGCCGAGATTGAGCGGCTCGACACCGCCGGACGATTGGCCAAACAGCGCGGCGACGCCGAGCGGTGCCAGGCAATCCAGCGATTTCATGAAGGTGTCCTTGCCCACGGAATCATAAACCACCGGCACCTTCTTGCCTCCGGTGATCTCGGCGACGCGTTTGACGAAATCCTCGCGCGTATAGACGATCGTGTGGGCGCAGCCATGAGCTTGCGCCAGGTTCGCCTTCTCGTCACTGCCGACGGTGCCGATGACGGTCGCGCCGAGATGCTTCGCCCATTGGCCGAGGATCAGGCCGACGCCACCCGCTGCCGCATGCAGCAGAATCGTGTCACCGGCTTTGACGCGGTAGGTCTGGCGGATCAGATATTGCACGGTGAGGCCCTTCAGCATCATGGCGGCCGCGGTGCGGTCATCGATGCTGTCAGGCAGCTTGAGCAGGCGATCGGCGGGAATGAGCCGCGCTTCGGCATAGGCCCCCATCGGAGCAGCGCCATAGGCGATCCGATCGCCGGGCTTCAGATCGGTCACGCCTGCGCCTACTTCCTCGACGACACCGGCCGCTTCACCGCCAAGACCACTCGGCAGTTGCACCGGGTAAAGGCCGGAACGGTTATAGATGTCGACGAAGTTCAGTCCGACCGCGGTATGGCGGATGCGCGCCTCCCCCGGGCCAGGCTTGCCGAGCGGAACCTCCTCCCAGACCAGAACCTCGGGACCGCCGGGTTTGTAAAACCGGATGGCGTGTGTCATGAAGGAACTCCCTGTTGCCCAGTTTTTGCTTGGCGTGAAACCTCGCGCACGAGCTTCGGAAAGTAAAGGGCTCCCCCTAAACGCGGGATTCTCGTCGGGTAGCGCTTGAAACAGGCCGCCGCGTGTCAATCGCTGAGGGCGACGAACTCGACCCAGTTCGGCTTTTTTCCGACCGGATAGGACGCCTGCTTCGACAACACACCGCTGGTCTGGTCGATCGCATAGACCGTCATGCCGTCGGACAGTTCGCCGACCGCGGCGAGGAAGCGCCCCGATGGGTCGATGGCAAAGCCGCGTGGCTGCTTTTCGGTCGGCACGCTACCGATCGCCGTCAGTTGTCCCGTCGCCGCATCGACGCGGAAGCCGGCCAGCGTGCTGGAGGTTCGTTCGCTCGCATAAAGCAAACGGCCGTCAGGCGTGAGGTGGATATCGGCGGCCCACGGCTTGCCGTCGAAGCCCGGCGGCAACGCAGAGGCATGCTGGAGATCGTGGAGCTGCCCCTTGTCCGCATCATAGCCGAATGCGATCAAGGCCCCGTTCAACTCATGGAGAAGGTAGACAAACTTGCCGTTGGGATGAAAGACGAAGTGCCGGGGCCCGGATTTCTCCGCGACCTTGGTCTCCGATGGCTGGTTCGGCGTCAGCTGTCCGGTCTCCGCGTCCAGCTTGAAAGCGAGAACGGCGTCGGAACCGAGATTGGTCGCGAGCACAAAACGGTTGGATGGATCGGCCTGGATGGCGTGCGCATTGAGGCCGGTCGGAATCACCTGCGACGGCGCCTGCACTATGCCCTTGGCGTCGATCGGGTTGATCGCGATCTTGTTGCCGCCGTAGGACGCGCTGAGCAGAAATCGTCCGCGGCGGTCGGTCGCGATATAGGCCATGCTGTCGGCAAGCGGGCCATTGCCGAGATGCTGCAGCTTGCCGGATTTCGGATCGATGGCGTAGCTGACGACCGTGAAAGGCTGCGAACGGACCCCGACAAACAGGATGCGCTTATCAGGGCTCACCGCCATGGGTGTCGACGGCCCGGCCTTCTCGACGCCGACGAGTGGCACCTTCTCCACCAGCGTCATGCCCCCGGTCTTCGGATCCATGTTGAAGACCTGGACCTCGTTGCTGTCGGCGTTGCCAACATAGGCGAGCGTTTCGGCAGCAGCAGGCCGCACCGAACCGAACGCAGCGACCTGTGTCATGGCAAGAACTCCCAAAATCAAAGCGTATCTCATGGTCGCCTCCCCCATTCGACTTTGTTCTTTTTCAAGACCGCCATCGCAGGCCATCTTGCGGCGCACACATCCGCGCGCAGCTGGGGCTTGTTAGTCAATTGCTCAGTCCCGGTCCAACTCGCATATTGTATGGACTAATGCAGATATTGGATCGATCGAGGGGACATTACCGGGAGCGCACCTGTTGGCAGCTCTCAGAGCCAGACATGCCGGCATTGCGAGCGTTTTCGCGGCAACTTTTCAACCGGTGAGGGCACACCGGCCGTTGCCGCAAGGTGACGCTTGATCTGCGTCAGCCTGCTCGAACCTTACGCGTCGATCGCATCCCTGATCTTTTTCCGCGTCAATGGCAGATCGCGCAAGCGCTTTCCCGTGGCGTTGGCGATCGCATTGGCAATGGAGGCCGCAGCCGGTCCCTGCCCGGTTTCCCCGCTGCCGAGGAAAGGCTGGCCGGGCCGACTGATCAGATGCACCGTGACGCTGTCAGGGACCGCATCGAACCGCAGGATCGGATAGGTCTGCCAGTCGATGCTGGTGATCCTGGTATCGTCGAAGGTGACGCTTTCATAGAGTGTCCAGCTCATCGACTGCAGGATCGCGCCTTCGATCTGGTTGATCAGCCCGTCCGGATTGACCACCTGACCGCTGTCGACCGCGGCCGCCGCGCGAACCAGCCGCGGACGTCCGGTCTCGCGGTTCACCTCGACTTCGCTGGCGATGGCGCAATACGCCGCGAGATTCTTGTAGCGCGCAAAGGCAAAGCCGAAGCCGCGATTTGGCGGTGCCTTCTGCCCAGCCTGCCATCCAAACGCCTGCGCCGCCTGTTCGACCACCTCGCGTCCGCGCGGATCCGACAGATGCTTCAGCCTGAACGCGACGGGATCTGCGGCGGCGAGGCCGGCGAGTTCGTCCATGAAACACTCGATCGAAAAGACGTTGTGATAGGCACCGAGCGCCCGCATCGCCGAAACCCGCACTGGCATCGCCGCGATAAAGTGATGGACGACCCGTGCATTGGAAAAATCGTAGATCGGGATCGCGTTGCGATCACCACCGCCTTCCGGCAACGGAATGGGCTTTGGCTCCGGCACGGCGAAAGGCTTCGCCATGTGCTGGGCCGCCAGCATCGATCCGGCGCCGCCCGGGCGCATCGAATGGGTATTGCTCCAGACCTCGAAATTCCAATCCGATATGGTACCGCTACCGTCGAGCGACGCTTTCACCTTCGTCACCATCGCCGGCCCGAACGGCTCCCAGGCGTGTTCCTGCTCACGCATCCACTGCACACGCACGGGAACACCAGGCAGATCGCGCGCGATCAAGGCCGCGTCGGCTGCGGCATCATCGGCACCATTGTGGCCATAACAGCCGGAGCCCTCGACATGGATGCAGCGAACCCTTGACGACGGCACGCGCAGCATCTCCGCAATGCCCTGGCGATCGGGATAGACGCCTTGGGTGTGGGTCCACACCGTCATCGTGCCATCGCGAGACTGTGCGATGGCACAGGACGGACCAATCGACCCGTGCGCCTGATATGGCCGCGTGTAGGTCGCCTCCAGCGTCTTCTCGCCGGCCAGCGCCGGATTGCCCCGCTGCAAGATCGTCTTGTCCTGCGACGGCAGGCTGGTGAGAACGCGCGGCAGGTCTCCCTGCTTCGGCAGGCTCGCAGTCTCCGTCCACTTCGCGGCGGCCGACAGCGCGGCCATCACCTTGACCGCCTGGAACTCCTTTCTGGCAACGACCGCGAGGAAATTGCCGTCGCGGATCACCCTGAGCACGCCCGGGAGCTGTTCGATCGCCGCGGTGTCGCAGCCGGTCAATTCTGCGCCATAGCTCGGGGGCCGCACCACTCGCGCGTGGACCATGCCCGGCAGCCGCATGTCCTGGATATAGGCGACACCTCCCGTCACCTTGGCCGGGATATCGACCCGCGGCACGGATTGCCCCATCACCTGATATGTCGCGGGATCCTTCAGCTTCGATGTCGGCTGCGCCTGCACGTGCAGCATGTTGCCTGCGACCAGTTCGCCATAACCGAGGCGACGCCCATCCGGCGCTATCACGGCTGCATCTTCGCTACGCAGATCTCCAGCCGGCAAGTCAAGCCGACGCGCGGCCTCCGCGATCAGCAGTTCTCGCACCTGCGCGGCGGCGTTCTGGATCGCGGTGCCGCTGTCCTGCAGGGAGTGGCTGCCCGAGGTGTAACCTTCGTTGGCGGTGCGGCCGGTATCGGCCGTGTTCACGTTGAGGGATGCAAAGGACACGTCGAGTTCTTCGGCCCCGATCTGCTGGAACGCCGTCTTGAAACCCTGGCCGAGTTCCACCTTGCCGGTAAACAACGTGATGCTGCCGTCGGCATCGATGCGAATCCAGGCATCGAGGAAGGGCGTCGTCGCCAGGCTGCCTGGAGGCTTCGGCGCCGGCGCGGATGGCGGAGCCGCGGCCTGATCCTGCGCCGATGCATTTGACAGTGCGAAGCTCACGATCAGCGCGCCGCTTCCGGCGAGAACGCGGCGGCGGTCAAGGATGACAGGACCGTTCATTGTGACCTCCCCTGCGAGGTCGAGGCATCGGCCGTCTGCATCAGATGAGCGGCGCGATGCACCGCGCGCAGGATCCGCATATGGGTGCCGCAGCGACACAGATGCGGCTCCAGCTCGGCCCGGACCTCGTCATCTGTCGGCTTTGGGTTGTTCTGCAACAAGGCTTGCGCCCGCATCATCATGCCGGCGATGCAGTAGCCGCATTGCGCCGCCTGTTCTTCCATGAAGGCACGCTGGATCGGTGCCGGCGTCTCGATCGACCCGAGCCCTTCCAGCGTTGTCACCCGTTTGCCTTCCAGGAGCAGCAGCGGCGTCACACAGGACAACACGGCATTGCCGTCAACGATGACGGTGCAGGCCCCGCATTGCCCAAGACCGCAGCCGAATTTGGCAGCGTTGAGAGCGAGATCATCGCGCAACACGTAAAGCAGCGGCGTATCCGGCTCGGCATCGACCTCGTGATCACGCCCATTGACCTTCAATGTCATCATGGCTTGCCTCGCTCGCGTATATCTGTCGGTGCGCTGTCTGGCGGAAGCGACGTCTGAAGCAATACGGTTTGGGTGCGGCGCGCATCTGCAACGGCTTTTTCAACGCCGGCCCACGCGGGTTGGTTGCTGAACCGCACACGCAAATAATCCAGCAGGGCAGCAATCTGCGCGTCGCTCATGCTGGCCGCAAAGGCCGGCATGATCGGGCTGCGTTCACCCGCGACCGGCCGGATCCCTGACAGAATGATGTTGGCGGCATTGCGCGCATCCGGGGCGCTGAACGCGGTCGAGAGCGCGAGATTGACGCCGCCATAGGGCGGTGGCCGATTGGTCTCATGGCATGAGGCACAGGCCGCAGCATAGATCGCCGCGCCGGTCGCTTGCGTCGTCGCGACTGGGGTCGAGTTCAGTTGGGCAAGCACCTCTTCACTACGGCGCTTGCGATCAGGCGTAGGATAGCCGAACATTTCGGCCATATAGGTTGCGATCGCGCGGACGTCATCGTCCGGAACGTCAGAGAGGTTACCGACCACTTCCGCCATCGGCCCACGCGCGACGCCATGGTCGGGGTGCCAGCCGTTGCGGAGATAGGCGACCAACGCACCCGCATCCCACGGCACAGGCGCCGGCGATTGCGCGTTGATCGCGTACGCGTCCCAGTTGTCGGCCTCACCGCCCGCAAATTTCGCGCTCGCGCGTTCGGCGCCGAGCACGTTGCGCGGGGTATGGCAGGCGCCGCAATGTGCGAGACCTTCGACAAGATAGGCGCCGCGATTCCATTCAGCGGTCCTGGTCGGGTCTGGCTCGAGCGCGGCGTGGCCGAGAAACAACAACTTCCATCCAGCTATGATGACGCGCTGATCGAGCGGAAACGGAAGCAGGTTCGCGTGCGCTTGGGCATGAACCGGCTGCCGCGTCATCAGGTAGGCATAGAGCGCGCGATCGTCCTCATCGCTGACATGGATGAAATGATCGTAGGGAAAGGTCGGATAGAGGTGCCGGCCGGCGCGGTCGACGCCCGCGCGCATGGCACGACGGAACGCGGCTTCGGACCAGCGGCCGATCCCGGTCTCCGCATCGGGCGTGATATTCGAGGAGTAGATCGTGCCGAAGGGCGTCGGCACGGGATGGCCGCCGGCGAAGTCCTTGCCACCACGCCGCGTGTGGCAGGTGCTGCAGTTGCCAATCGCGACGAGATCCCGGCCGCGCTTGACCAGGGCTTGATCGAAGGTTTCAGGCGAAGGCGGATCGACCGCGGCGATACCCGGTCGCCACGCCAGCGCGAACGCGGCGGCAACCGCGAGCGCCGCGAACAAGCCTCCCACAAGACGTCCTGTACTCATTGGCCCGGACCGTGTTGCCGTTGGATATACCACAAGACCGCCGGGGAACGGAGTGTCGATTGCCGGCTGTTGACGACCGATGGGCTTACCGCCCTCGCATCGACGTGAACTCGACCTGGTCCAGGAACCCTCAATAGTCTGACGCGTTTTGCATGTGAGATATTGGCGATTGATGGTGCACGGGAGCCAATCATGACCCAAGAAGGCCCGGCACGGCGAACGCCGCCACCGCCCTACCCAGCCGAGAAAGCGCGCGGCGGCGAGATCATCCTGAATACGCCGCTCAGGCGCGGGCTTTTTGTTGCCGGGCTCGCTGGTGCGGTCGCACTGGCTTTGGTCCTGAGTTTTGCTCGCTAAAGAGGAGGGCTCATGCGCGCAGAAAAGCCCCCTGCACCGCGGAATTCAGTGATCCTGCTCGAACTCGCTGGTCACGCAGCGATGGGTATCGCCCTCGGTCTCGTCTTGTCCTTTACCATGCTCCTGAACGACGCATTCGGAATCACCACGCTGATCTCGCACGGCGCCGATGCACGAACCACCACCATGATCTTTGTCGGCACCTTCACACTGCCTATTGGTGTGGGTGCAACGCTCACAGGCTTCCTGTTCGCGATGCTGGAGGAACGCTGATCGCCTGCCAAACGCCTCAGTAGAGGCCGACCTCGAACGGTTTTTCATCCTGGATCGCCTTGAGACGTTCGGCCTAGGTCGCCGCCCTGATGGCTGTCAGGTTATCGCAGACCCTCCGCGGTCGTTGTTGCATTCCCGGAAATGAAAGGCGATCTCGTCAAGGGCGCGCTGTTCCCACTCTTCGGCTCGCGCCAGCCAAAATGCCCTGCGTTCGCAATCAAACGCGGCACGCTCACGGCACAGATATTCCTGGCTGCGGATCTCAACGAGTCTATTCATGACCTCCACTCCTGCGTGTGAAGCCAAAGTATGCAATCCACTCTAGCAGAGTCGGGACTCGATTGCCTCAACTTGTATGTGGCGGGAAATGGGCAATTACCAATCGAAAACGTGGCGGATATGCGGCGCGATCCCAATCGGGGCGACTGGTGCGGTTGGTTTTGGCATTCGAGCTTCAGCGTTCCAACGAGCGATCATTCGCCGAATGGCCGCTGCTATGGGATGGGAATCTCGGAATCGGGACACTGGGGCGAACGTAGCAGTGAAACCCGCCATAGATCCCCGACCGATCCAATTCGAACCCGATCTCGCTGCGCTCCTCGTCGCGACGCCAGATTTGTTGCAGCGGCGCGAGCTCCGGACTTTCCAGCGGAGACTCCCTGCCCGCGGTGCGAAAGACCACACGAACCGCGTCGCTGCCAGTGCGATCGATCGCGTCCCACAGCGCCCGGATTTCGTCGGGCGCCATCCAGTCCTGCGAGTCCAGCAGGACAACGGCATCGATCTCTCGGGCCGGCATGCTTTCCAGGAACTGCCGGAGGTTGGCATGAACCGGGATGATCACCCCCGCATCATTGCGCATTCGGGAGAATTGGTTGCGTTGCAGATAAGGCGGCAGACAACGTTCGCCCGGCCCGGAATAGCCGCGATGCAACGCCTGCCATGCAAAATAATTGGTGTCATTGGGATGACCATTGATCAGGCGCAGCAACCGCTCGAGGAGCACTTCGTTCAGAGGCGCCTCCGAACCCAGGATCGCTCGCTGCTGAGGCGGAATTCCAAGGCTGAATAGCAAGGCTGGCGTTCTCGTCAGAAGCCGCGCCAGCGGCGAATGGAACAGGCGCTCCAGACGCTCGAGCGCCTGACGACGTTCGGGAGAGTCGATCTCACCGGTCAGAAGTGCCTGCAGATTGATCCCGGCGATTTTCGCGACCAGATGCGCAAGGCCGATGAAGCGGCCGAGCATGCCGTGCCGATAGAAGCCGTCGGTAAAATAGGCGTAGCGGGGCCGCCCGATCGCGTTTCGCCTGTCCCAATAAGCCCGTGCCTCGGCATCAAGCAAAGGCCACAGCCGTTCACGATAAAGTTGCGCATTGTCGCGCGACGCGGCCTCACCGAAGAACTGCCAGAACTCGTCATAGGTCGCAAACGCCCGGATGCCCGCGAGCTTCAGCTTGAGCAGGGCCAAATGCGCCTGGTTGAGATCGACCGCATAGACCTGCGCCGGCTGTGCCGTCAGGTAGGAGAGCGCATTGCATCCGCCGGACGAAATGGTGACGATTGTCGATCCAAGCGGCAGTTGCAGGGCGGCGAGATCGGCTTCCGGATCTTCCCAGATCTGGGTGTAGACCAGGCGGCGGAACCAGAACGCAAAGATCCTGTCCCAGATCGTCGATTCATCCTGCGTCCTGCTGTTGCGGACGGCATCTGCAATCAGTTGCGTACTCATCCGTGCCTCGAATCAGGAATCTGGACAGGATATCGCGCGAGGACTGCAGTTTTGCGACAGGCACCCGATCAAAAGCCCAGCACCTGAGCCGCCTTGTCACATCCTTGTCGCGCGAACATCGCAAGGAGAAACCAATCACTCTTCGGCAGAGGCGGGATGCATGTCATCATACTCTTTCGAGATCGGCGATGAGGCTCCACAGGCATCCGATGCATTGCTCCGGATGAACCGGATGTACCGCTGGCAGCGTCATATCTACGACGCCACACGGCGGTATTATCTCCTGGGCTGTGACCGCATGATTGCCAATCTGCATGCCGCAGCCGGCGCTCACGTGCTGGAGATCGGCTGCGGTACCGGGCGAAACCTGGTGCATGCCGCGCGCCGTTATCCGCAGGCGCTGTTTTTCGGCATCGACGTCTCGACCGAGATGCTCACATCAGCGATGTCGGCAATCGCGTGCACCGATCTCGCCGACCGGATCAGGCTTGCGCACGCCGATGCGACCTCCGCAAACCCACAGATCCTGTTTGCGGTCGCGGGATTCGACGAGGTGATGATCTCCTACAGCCTGTCGATGATCCCGGAGTGGCACCACGTGCTCGAGGGCGCCGTTCGTCTGCTCAGGCCCGGCGGTCGTCTGCATGTGGTCGATTTCGGCGATCTCGAACGCCTGCCCGCACTGCGCGCACCGCTGTTGCGATGGCTCGCCATGTTCGGCGTCACGCCGCGTGATGCACTTGCGCAGGAACTGTCCGCGCTGGCTTTGGCCTCTGGCGCCGATCTGAGGTTCGAACGACCATTCCGCGGCTACGCACACTATGCCGTGCTGACATTGCCTGAAGGGAGAGGACGGCCGTGAGCAGCTGGCTTGCACTGCTTGCCGCCGGCCTGCTCGAGGTCGCCTGGGCTTTCGGCCTAAAGTACTCGGACGGGCTGACCAGATTCTGGCCGACCGCGGCGACACTGGTGGCGATCGCGCTCAGCTTCGGATTGATGGCGATCGCGTTGCGGTCGCTACCTTTCGGCACGGCGTATGCGGTCTGGACCGGAATCGGCGCGGTCGGCAGCATTCTCGTCGGCATGTTCCTCTACAGCGAGTCGGTCGATCCGGTGCGGATCGTCTGCCTCACCCTGATCGTCGCCGGCATGGTTGGGCTGAAACTCAATTCGCCGGTTTGACATTGCCGCCTGCTCCAGCGCGTTGGACCCTGCAAGGCTCCGCCATCCCTCGACTGCGCCGAACAGGGCGAGCGCAACCAGCATCGGGACGAAGTGATAGAGGAAGCGGAACATCAGCAAGGTGGCAAGCATCTGCTCCCTGTCCTCGCCACCGAGCCCGATCAGGATGGTCGCATCGAACATACCCAACCCGGCCGGCGCGTGGCTTGCGAAGCCGAGCAAGGTGGCGGCGATGAAGACAGCGATCAGTCGAAGCAGTCCGATGTCCTGACCAGACGGGATCAGCACGTACATCGCAAGCGCGGCAGCGGTGAGATCGAGAAGTCCGATCAATATCTGAACCAGAACCAGCGGACCGGACGGAAGGCGCACCAGCCATCGCTTCCTTCCCAGGCTCCTGGGATGGCGCCAGCTCCAGATCACGAATGCCGCGACCCCCGAAAGCAGCGCGAGCGCCAGCAGCCGGTTGACCCCTGGCGTCAGATGATCGACCACGCTGATGGCCACCGGCTCGTAGAGGAGACTGAAGCCGAGCGCGGTGAAGTTGCCGAGCCAGAATGTGAGCCCGGTCAGAAAGCAGATATTGGCCACGCCCATGGCGCCGATGCCGCTACGGGAATAGATCCGGTAGCGAATGATCGGCGATATCAGCGCGACCGCCCCAATCCCGTGCGCGATTGGATAGCTGATGAAACTCGCAAGTGCTGCGATGCGGTAGGGAACGTCCTTGCGCCCCATGGTATGCAGCGCCAGCCAGTCGTAGAGCGTGATACTGCCATATGATGCCGTGACCAGGAGCAACGCGAGGCCGATGACGGAGGCCTCGGTTTGCCGGATGATCGCGAAGACTTGATCGTAGTCGATATTGTGCAGTGCGCGCGTCAGCGCGAGTACCGCGCCGCCGGCGAGCGTGACACTGAAGATAATACCGCCTACGCCCTTGTTGAGCCGGGCACTGCGACCAAATCTGCTCAGCAATGAGATGATCTTCAGAGCGCTTAACCCAACCGACGCGGTCTGGACCAGTCGCGCCGGCGGTTTCGGAGCGAACAAGGCCTCCATTTGCCACGCGGATGTGACAGTCTCGTAACCTCTCCCGCTCTTGTCCCGTCTCTCGCGGTGTCTTCGATACGAGTCCCCGGTTCCAGCACGCGCATCACGTTGCAGTGCGCTCGTTTGCGAATATTGATTCGCAATCAGCCCTTGCCGGACTGCTGATGCAAAGATCAATCCGCCACACTATTGCTTGAGGACGGAATACGGACTTATTGTAGTCGCATCCCATTCACGGAGTGTTCGTAAGGAAGCGCGACGAGTCAGGCGAATCAACCGGCTTCGGGGGACAGCATGATTGCGGAACTGGATTACGATTTGACGCCGGGGCAATGGGAGGCCTTGAAGTCCCTGCGCAAGACGGCATTGGGCCGCCGCGCCCCCAATGAATTCGTGCTTCAGCAGTTGGTCAGTCTCAAGCTTGCCGAGTTGGTGGACGGATCGCCCGTTCTGACGCCCACGGGTCGCAAGGTTCTGGTCAGGGGCTCATCGAGCCTGCTGGATCTGGTCGCGTAGGCGTCATCGCGAGCGCAAGGCTCGCGGATGGCTTGACCAGCGAAGATGCCTTGATCTCGCTTCACCACAGTGATTGCCGCGCGCGTTCCGGCCATTCCCGATCATAGGCCTCGCCACCAACCCGGTTCTCGCTCATGCCGGCGAGAATCTGGCCCGGCGTCGGCAGATCTCTCGGATCCACCCGACGATCGGGATTCCACAGATCGGAGCGCACGATCGCACGCGCGCACTGGAAATAGATCTCGTCCACACGCATTACGATGACCGTGCGCGGCGCCTTGCCCTCCATGGCAAAGGACGCCAGCAGATCCGGATCGGCCGACACTTGCGCACGACCGTTGACGCGCAAGGTACTGCCCGAACCAGGTATCAGGAACAGCAGCGCAACACGCGGATCGCGCACGATGTTGCGAAGTGAATCGACGCGGTTGTTGCCACGACGATCCGGCATCATCAGCGTCTTGTCGTCGTGAACCCGGACGACCTCGGCCCGATCGCCACGCGGCGAGCAATCCAGCCCTTCGGGCCCACACGTCGCCAGCGCAACGAAGGGGGATTTATCGATCAATCTACGGTATGGCTGCGTGACCCGGTCGGCGACCTTGACGGTCGAGGCCTCGTTCGGTTGACCGTAGATCGCTTCAAGCGCTTCGATCGTCGCGATGATCGACATGGTCCTGACCCTCCTGTCCCTGAGCATTGTATTGCGTATCGCCCTTGATCGCGGCAACTAGCTGCCGGGCGTGCGGCTCCGCGTCGCCGACATTGACGATGGTGATATCTGGCGCTGTGTGGGCTGCGTCGACATCGCGGCGCAGCCTGAGCTCGATCGCCCCATCGCTTCCGCGCGCCCGCATCGCCAGACGCTCGGCGAGCAGCTCCGGCGGCGCGGTGATTTCGACCACAACGACGTCGGCATAATCGTCGCGCAGCGCATGGACAACCGTCCGCGAAACATTGGCCACGACGATGCGTCCTGCGCGAATATCGCCCTCCACATCGCGCGGTAAGGCGTAGCAATGGCCATGCGCCTCCCAGTGCACCGCGAACTCGCCTCGCGCGAGCGCAGCCCGGAATGATTCGGGGGCGAGCTGCCGATTGTCTTCCGAGGGCGACGCTTCGCGCGTCACGATCCGCCGCGGAAATGCGATCGTACGATCTCCGGCGCAGGCAGCGCGCGCGAGGTTCAACAGCGTATCCTTGCCGGCGCCGCTCGGGCCAACGACAAGCACCAGTCGCCCGGGTCCGATCCGCACCGGACGATCCGTCGTTATGGTCGGCGCGTCGCTCACGCCACGCGCTGCCCTTCGCGCCAGACGCTGCGCACGACGGGAACGTCATGTGCAACATGCACGCGGATCAGATCGGCACGCTTGCCGGGGGCAATTTCGCCGCGATCGGCAAGACCGACCGCCTCGGCCGGGGTCTTGGTCACGGTGCGGATCGCGGACGCCAGATCGATTGCGGGAACGTGCTGTGGCAATTGCAACGCGCCCATCAGCAGGCTGGATGGCACATAGTCGGACGATAGAATGTCCAACAGACCTTCCCGCGCAAGATCGACGGCGGCGATGTTGCCGGAGTGCGAGCCGCCCCGCACCACGTTTGGCGCTCCCATCAGGATATCGATGCCGGCCGCGCGCAGGCCGCGGGCGGCCTCGATCGTGGTTGGAAATTCCGCGACCGCCACGCGATCCCTGACCGCGTCAGCGACATTCTCGTCGGTGGTGTCGTCGTGGCTGGCGAGCGGAATGTCGTATCGATGCGCCAGCGCCACGATGTCCCGCGTATTGGCGGCCGCATAGGTCTTCTGATAGGTGAGGCGCCGATCGAACAGGACATCGAGTTCGGCGTCGGTCATTCCGCCGCCCTTGCCGCGATAATATTGGCGCAGCTTGACCTCGTCGCGAAACTGGCGCTGCCCCGGTGTATGGTCCATCAACGACATCAGCCGCACGTCGGGCCGCTCGATCAATTCCTTGGCCTCTTCGACCACACTCGGCATCGGAATCTCGCAGCGCAGGTGCAGAAAATGATCGGCGCGCAGCAGGCCAGCCTCGCGCGCCGATGTAATGGCGAGCGCCAGCACCCCGGCCCTGCCGTCGACCTCCTCAGTGCCGTCTTCGCGCCAGACCCGCAAGGAATCCAGCACCGTCGTGATCCCCGAGGTCGCCAGTTGCCCATCATAGGAGACCACGGCAGCAACCGGATTCCAGAACACCTTGGGCCGCGGCACATAATGCGCTTCCAGATGATCGGTGTGCAGTTCGATCAGGCCGGGCATGAGCAGGTCGCCTCGGGCATCCAGATAGCCGTCAGGCGCGTCGCCCTCGCCGAATTCGGCGATGCGGCCGTCGGCAACAGCGACCCAGCCGTGCTCGATGATCCGATCGGCCAGGACGATCCTGGCATTTCCGATTGTCGTCTCAGTCGCAGTCATTTCAAATCTCTCTTTTCACGCCGCGGCCGCGAAGGTCATCACGTCGACGACGCGGTCGGCGATCTGACGGCGGATTTCATCATCGTGAACGATCGCGACCATGGCGACGCCGGCACGCTTCTTTTCAGCGATCAGATCGACCACCACCTCGCGGTTGGCGGCGTCGAGCGATGCGGTGGGCTCGTCGAGCAACAGGACCGGCAGGTTCGAGATGAAACCGCGCGCGATGTTGACCCGCTGCTGCTCACCGCCCGAAAAAGTCGAAGGCGGCAGCGCCCATAGCCGTTCGGGAATGTTGAGACGGCGCAGCAGGATTCCCGCCTGCGCATGCGCCGTTTCCGGCGACGTCCCCGTCGCGACCAGCGGCTCGGCAACGACGTCGATGGTCGGAACGCGCGGCACCGCGCGCAAAAACTGGCTGACATAGCCGATGCTGGAGCGACGGACGCTCAGGATCTGCCGCGGCTCGGCGGTTGCGACGTCCAGCATCGCCTTCTCATGGCGGACGGCGATGACGCCGCCATCGCAGCGGTAATTGCCGAAGATCATCTTCAGGATCGACGACTTGCCGGCGCCCGACGGCCCGGACAGCACGACGCATTCCCCGGCGCGAACCTCGAAGGAGACCCCGCGTACCACGGGCAGTCTGACCCCGCCCTGCAGATGCATGGTGAAGGTCTTTTCCGCATTCCTGATCTCGATCATCACGGTCTCGGTGGTCAGAGTCTCTTTCGTGGGGGTCATGGGCACAACTCAGGCCGGCAGGATCGAAGAAACGAGCAGTTGCGTATAGGGCTCGTGCGGGTCATCCAGCACCTGGTCGGTCAGCCCGGTCTCGATGACCCGGCCTGCCTTCATCACCATGATCCGGTGCGACAACAGCCGCGCGACGGCGAGATCGTGGGTCACCACGATCGCGGCGAGCCCCAATTCGCTGACCAGGCCGCGCACCAGATCCAGCAGCCGCGCCTGAACCGACACATCGAGACCGCCGGTCGGCTCATCCATAAACACGAGCCGCGGCTCGGTGACCAGGTTGCGCGCGATCTGCAAGCGCTGCCGCATGCCGCCGGAATAGGTACGCGGCGCGTCGTCGATCCGGTCAACGTCGATCTCGACCCGTTCGAGCCAGGAGGTCGCGGTCTGCCTGATCCGGCCATAGTGATTCCAGCCGACCGCCATCAGCCGCTCGCCGACATTGGCCCCGGCCGACACCGCCATGCGCAGGCCCTGCGCCGGATCCTGATGCACGAAGCCCCAGTCGGTGCGGAACAGAAAACGCCGCTCGGCCTCACCGAGACTGGCAAGATCCCGCAGGAAGCCGTCGCGCATGCGATACGACACCCGCCCCGCCGTTGGCGCAAGTTGCGTCGCCAGCAGTTGCAACAGCGTCGATTTGCCCGAGCCGGACTCGCCCACGACCGCGAGCACCTCGCCGGGATGGAGCACAAAACTGATGTCCTCGCAGGCGGTCAGCCGGCCGTAGGTCTTGCCGAGTCCGTCCGCGACCAGCAAGGGCTGATCGGTGTGCGCCGCATGCGCGTCAGCCATGCGCCCTCTCCTTGTGTGGAGCGGCGCTTTCGCTGCCGCGGTGACCCGCCGCCTGCTGGCTCTCGCAATAATCGGTATCCGAGCAGACGAACATGCGGCTGCCCTTGTCGTCGGTGACGATCTCGTCGAGATAGGCGTCCCCGGCGCCGCACAGCGCGCACGGTGCATCGAACCGATAGCGCCTGAACGGGTGATCCTCGAAGTCGAGCGAGACCACCGGCGTATGCGGCGGAATCGCATAGATGCGCTTTTCGCGGCCGGCCCCGAACAGCTGCAGCGCCGGACAATTGTCCATCTTCGGATTGTCGAACTTCGGCGTCGGTGAGGGATCCATCACGTAGCGGGCGTTCACCTTCACCGGATAGGCGTAGGAGGTCGCGATGTGACCGAAACGCGCGATGTCCTCGTAGAGCTTGACGTGCATCAGCCCATATTCGCCGAGCGCGTGCATGCGCCGGGTCTCGGTCTCGCGCGGCTCGAGGAAGCGGAGAGGCTCGGGGATCGGAACCTGATAGACCAGCACCTGCCCGGCATGCAGCGGCGCTTCCGGAATCCGGTGCCGGGTCTGGATCACCGTTGCGTCCGACGTGCTGGTGGTGGTCGCAACGCCGGCGGTCCTGGCGAAGAATTTGCGGATCGAGATCGCGTTGGTGGTGTCGTCGGAGCCCTGATCGATCACCTTGAGTACGTCGTCGGGCCCGAGGATCGCGGCGGTGACCTGTACGCCGCCGGTGCCCCAGCCGTAGGGCATCGGCATTTCGCGGCTGGCGAACGGCACCTGATAACCCGGAATGGCGATCGCCTTCAGGATGGCGCGACGGATCATCCGCTTGGTCTGCTCGTCGAGATAGGCGAAGTTGTAGGTGGGCGCGGTCATTCAGCAGCCTCCCGCAGCGACGGCGCGGTGTCCGCCTCGGCAAATTCGGCGCGCAGCTTGCGCAAGAGACCGAGTTCGGACTGGAAATCGACATAATGCGGCAGCTTCAGATGCTCGACGAAGCCGGTCGCCTGCACATTGTCCGAATGCGACATCACGAATTCCTCGTCCTGCGCCGGGGCAAGGACCTCTTCGCCAAGCTCGCGCGCACGCAAACTCCGATCCACCAGCGCCATCGACATCGTCTTGCGCTCGCTCTGTCCGAACGCCAGCCCATATCCCCGCGTGAAGCAGGGGGCTTCGGTTGCCGAGCCCTTGAACTGGTTGACCATCTGACATTCGGTCAGTGTGATCGGGCCGAGCGGTACGGCAAAACCGACATCCTCGGCGAAGAACTCAACTTCGACCTCGCCAAAGCGGATTTCGCCCGCGAACGGATGGGTGCGGCCATAGCCGCGCTGCGTGGAATAACCGAGCGCCAGCAGAAAGCCCTCATCGGCCCGGGTCAGGTTCTGCAGCCGCAGATCGCGCGCGGCCGGAAAACTGAGCGGATCGCGCGTGAGATCGCCGACTGGCGCGTCATCAGCCGCTTGCGGCGATGGCTCGATCAGGCCGTCGCGGCCGAGAATGTCGGTGACGCGCGGCGTAGCGCTGGACGACGCCTCGGCGATCGCCGGCGGCTCGGGTACAAAACCTTCCGCGAGCTGCGGGTCGAGCAGGCGATGGGTGTAGTCGAAGGTCGGCCCCAGGACCTGGCCACCCGGAATATCCTTGAAAGTCGAGGAAACCCGTCGTCGCACCTGCATGACCCCGGTATCGACCGGCTCGCTCGCACCGAAGCGCGGCAGCGTGGCGCGGAAGGCGCGCACCAGAAAAATCGCCTCGATCATGTCGCCGCGCGCCTGCTTGATCGCCAGCGCGGCAAGTTCGCGATCATACAGCGAACCTTCGCTCATGACGCGATCGACCGCAAGCGCGAGCTGCTCTGAGATCTGCGACAGCGAGATTTCGCTCACATCCGGATCGCCGCGGCGCTCATGCGCGAGCAGGCGATGGGCGTTCTCGATGGCGCGCTCGCCTCCCTTGACGGCGACATACATGCTTCAGCCTCCCTTCGCGACAAGCCGCGTGGTGCGCGGAATCGCGACAATGACATCATCGTGAACCAGCACCACATCGAGCCCTCGCGGAAACAGCGTGATATTGTCCGCAAGCCGCTCGAACAAATCTTCCGGCTCGATCGACGCGCGCAGAATCGCGGTGCCGTCAATGCCCGGACCACACAACTCGTAAGCCCGACCCTCGTTAAGGCTTTCAACCTGCAGGATCAGCGTGGTCGAGCGGTCGGGATATTCGTTGCTGCCGAGCGCGAAACGGTCGAGCGTCGGCAACTCGTTGCCATGGCCCGCCAGCGCAAAGCTACAGGCGGAACTATCGGCGATCACCGGCGCGCCGCAGTGGAATTTGAGCCATTTGGCGATATCCGGCGTCGCAGCCATCGTGCGGTCGAGCCAGACCGGCGTATCGTGATCGAACAGGGTCAGCGCGATCGCAGCCGTGCCACGCATGAGCGATGTCGGCGTGCCGACACCTGCCGTGACCTGTCGCGCGATGCCGGGGCGCGCCATCGCGTCCATGACCGAGCGGAACGTCGTCTGCGCCGACAGCACCTTGTCGACGAAGCCCCCAGGCAATTCGGTGATCGTTGTCATCGCTTTAGCCCTCACCACGGACCATGGTGTAAAAATCGACCCGTGTCGCGGCCGCTTCCGCGGCTCGTCGGTCGCGCCTCGCCATCATCCCGGCCCGCAGCGGGGCTATCACCTGCGCCTCGATCGTCGCGACATGATCGCGGCTCTGGACCAGCGCGTCGCACAACGCCATCATCCGCGCCTTGTCGTTGTCGCGGCCGAGCACATAACCGAAGCCGACCTCGCCGCTCGCCAGCCGAACGGCGGCGCGCGACACGGTCGCCTCGCCGAGGTTGAAGGGCGCGCCGTCACCGCCAATTCGGCCACGCACCATGACCAGGCCGTTCTCGGGCGCACGCAGGGTCTCGTGAGCCGGCAAAACAACCGCATCGAGACGCCCGGCAATCTCGGCCGTGGCCGCGTGCGCAAGCACGGTCATCGCCGCCTTCCGCCGGTCCTGTTTGCTATCTTCGCTGCTCACGGCCATATGGAAACCTTGCCGAATTCAAGTTGTCTATGATAATAGACAACTTGATAAGGGAATGCCATGACTGTTTCGTGACGAGGATGATTTTCCGGATGCCATCCAAAGGCGGTTCCACGCCATGAGCATGCAGGACACGCCCTCCGGCGTGGCGCTATGGCGACAGGTTGCCGACGGCATCGAACGCGGCATCGCCGACGGGCGCTTTGCCGCCGGTGAAAAACTGCCGGGCGAAACCGAGATTGCCGAGACCTACCGGGTCAACCGCCACACCGTGCGCCGCGCCTTGGCGACGCTGGCCGAGCGAGGTCTGGTGCGCGCCGAACGCGGCAGCGGCACCTATGTCGAGGCCCAGCGCCTCGCCTATCCCCTGCGCGCACGGACCCGCTTTTCCGAGATCGTCGGCGCCGGCGGCCGCGAACCGCGCGGCCAGTTGATCGACGCATCGGACGACGTCGCGACGCGCGAGCTGGCGCGTGAACTGGGCGTGAAGGCCGGGACAGCCTTGATCCGGATCGAATCGCTACGCCTGGCCGACCGCACCCCGATCTGCGTCAGCACCAGCTGGCTTTCCGCCGAACGCTTTCCCGGCGCGGGCCGCGTCTTCGCCAGTACCCGCTCGATGACCAAGCTGCTAGCGCATTACGGCATCCGCGACTATCGCCGGGGATCAACCCGAATCACCGCGGCCATTGCCGACGCCACCGACGCCGCGCGGCTGGATCTCGCTTTGGGGCACGCAGTGCTCGTCGTCGACAGCACTGACGTCGACACCGAGGGCAACCCGCTCGTAACCAAGCGCTCGCGTTTCGCCGCCGAGCGCGTCCAGTTCGTCGTCGAGAACGCGTAGCCGCCGTCGGAGCGGATGATTTTTGTTTGCATCGGCTGGCTCGGTCCACCTCTCCCCGCAAGCGGGGCGAGGTCGAAATTTGCGGCACGCGAATTTCGGGTGAGGGGGACTCACCGCACAGTCGGCGTTTGTGGAAGTGGCCCCTCACCCCAACCCTCTCCCTGCGAAGAAGCGGGGAGAGGGAGCGCACCTGCCGTGCTGGATCAGATCAACCTGACTTCATCATGCTCTAGGCGACGGCGCGCTGCCCGATGATGGCAAAACGCAGCTTTCCCGAGATCCAGTCAATCGCGGCGACCGCGATGAGAATCATCAGGATCAGGAACGATACCTTTTGCCATTCCAGCACCCTGATCTGCTCGGCGAGTTGCAGGCCGATGCCGCCGGCACCGACGATGCCGATGATGGTGGCAGAACGCGTGTTGGATTCGATGAAGTAGAGCACCTGCCCCGCGATCACCGGCAGCACCTGCGGCATCAGGCCAAAGCGGATTTCATGCAGCGCGTTTCCCCCCGAGGCCCGGATGCCTTCGACCTGTCTGCGGTCCGCGCCTTCGATCGCCTCGGAAAACAGTTTTCCGAACGAGCCGAAATCCGACACCGCGATGGCCAGCACGCCGGCGAAGGGACCGAGACCCACGACATTGATCCAGACCAGCGCCCAGATCAGAGTATCGACGCCGCGGATCGAATCGAACAACCGACGGACAGGAAATCTCAGGACATTCGAGCGCACGATGTTGCGCGCCGCGAGCAGGCTGACCGGCAGCGCCAGGACCGCCGCAAGCGACGTCCCCAGGAGCGCGATCGACAGGGTCTCGCCGAGCGCCTTCAGATAGATCGGCAGCGAGGAGCCGGGATCGGGCGGCACCATCATCAGCGAGATCCAGCCGAGCTGGTGGAGGCCTGCCAGGAGCCGCGTCGGAGAGAATTCCAGATCGACCAGCCCGAACACGAAAATGCCTGACGCAAGCAGCAGCACCACGGGCGTCGCAAGCCGCGCCGAGGCCGGCCTGTCGAAGATCTGCGGATAACGGGCGCGCAACTCTCGGCGATCCGGCGCAGGCATCTGGCTCAATTCCGTGCCTCCCTGCCGAACAGGCGGCCGCGGACCCAGCCGGTGCCGATGTCGATGCAGAACACCGTGACGACGACCATCACCAGGATGGCGCTGACATCCGAATAATAGAACTTCCGGATCGCGACCACGAGTTCCTGCCCGATGCCACCAGCGCCAACAAAGCCCATCACGGACGCTTCCCGCACATTGATCTCGAAGCGCAGCAACGCGTAGCTCGCATAACCCGCAGCAACCTGGGGCAAGACGGCAAACCGCATGCAGGAGAGCCAGCCCGCGCCGGTCGACCGCACGCCCTCGACCGGCTTCATATCTGCATTCTCGACGATTTCCGAAAACTGCTTGCCGAGCGCGCCGGTGGAGTGGATGGCGATGGCGAGCACGCCTGCCATCGGTCCCAGCCCGAAGGCGATGACGAAAATCAGCGCGAAGACGATACCGGGCACGGTGCGGGCAAATTCCAGCAGACGGCGCGTGAGGAAACGCAACCACGGTGCCGGCGAGGTGTTTTCAGCGGCGAAGAAATTGGCGGCGAAAGCCAGGACTGCACCAATCAGGGTCCCGACATAGCTGATCAGGATGGTCTCGCCCAACATCCGCAGCCATTTTTGCCAACCCCACAACCATTCACCGACATCGGTCCAGACGCGAGCACCGGTGTCGAGCGTCATGATCCGATCGAAATAGCTGATGAAGTTTCCAAAATAGGTGAAAAAGGTACGGAAATTCACCTCGGCGCCGATTCCCGCAATCACCAGAGCCGCGCAAAATACCGCCGCGCCCAAGGTCATCTGCAACCGCTTTCGCGCCACCGCCTTGCGATAGGTCGCGTTGAGCGCCGCCAACTGCTGAGCGGGAAGGATGGAAACGGCTGATGTCATGGCCACAGGATGTTGGAGAATAACGCAAGAGGCCGGGCCGCCACGGCCCGGCCTCTCAAATCCACCGTTCGATCAGGACGCCTTCTTCTTGCGCAGCGCATCCACGAACTTGATCAGTTCGATCGTGCCATCCCAGTCCTTGGTCGTGGCCGGGTTGAATCCCTTCTTCTGCCCGTCGGAAAGCCGGTCGAAGGCAGCCTTGTCCTTGGTCGGCACCTCGAAGAAGGCCTTGGCAATTGCAGCCTTCAGGTCATCGGGAAGATCCGAACCATACGCATAGGGCCCGTTGATGATCTGCGCGGACTTGTGAATGATGCGGAAGTCATCCTTCTTCATCGGCGTTCCATCGGCATTCTTCAGCATGCCCTTGGTCAGCATCTGCGCCAACGTCGAATCGTCGTCGCTGGTCCACTGATTGGCGGCGACATCAACGGTCCCCTGCGCCAAGGCCAGCATGGCATTCTCATGGCTACCGGTGAAGACGACCTTGCTGAAGTAGCCTTCGGCGTCGGGGATGCCCATCTTGTTGAGCTCGAAGCGTGGCACGTTGTTGCCCGAGGTCGAGTTCGGGTCGACGAGGCCGAGATTCTTGCCCCTCACGTCATCGATGCTCCTGTAGGTGCTGTTCGCCCTGACGAAGAACATCGAGTAATATCCCGTGCTACCGTCGGAATTGATGTCGTTGGCGAAGGCATCGGTCTTGACCCCGGTCAGCCGGGCGCGCGCGAACGAGGCCGAACCGTAGCTCGCGATCTGGATATTTCCGGCGCGCTGTCCTTCGATCACCGCCGCGTAGTCGTTGGCGATGCGCAGCGTCACCTTCACGCCAAGCTCCTTGGACAGATAGGTAATAAAGGGGCCCCAGCGCTCGGTCACGCCGGAGGCGTTTTCGGCCGGCACAACGGCGAACGTCAGTTCCGGATATTTGGCCTTCCAGTCTTCGGCGGCGGCGGATGCGGCGAAGGCCAGCGACGCGATGCCGGCCAGGACTATTCTGCGATGGATCATGGATCACCCTTCGGGTTGATGTTGGTGGCAGTCACTTTACTTGAACGCGTCTTTCGACGTTCGAGCGCGTCTTGCGACGCGGCTCGTCAGGCCGCGGCAGCCTTGCCGAGAGCCGGAACCGTTGAATCGATGGGCGCCTCGCCCATGACATCGTGGGCCTCGAGGTCGTAGAGTTCACGCGCAATGCGATCAGTGAGCGCGGCGGGAGCGCCGTCGAACACGACGCGGCCGGCCGCCATGCCGATCAGGCGATCGCAATAGTTGCGGGCGAGATCGAGCGAATGCAGATTGCATATCACCGTGATGCCGAAATGCTTGTTGATGCGCAGCAGCGCGTCCATCACGATCCTGGTGTTGCGGGGATCGAGCGAGGCGATCGGTTCGTCGGCAAGAATGAGATCCGGCTCCTGCACCAGCGCCCGCGCGATCGCGACGCGCTGTTGCTGTCCGCCGGAGAGCTGGTCCGCGCGCTGCGCCGCGAGCGAGCCCATGTCGAATTGTTCGAGCGCGGACATCGCGGTCGCGACATCCGATTCAGGCCAGAGCTGAGTCAGGGAGCGCCAGGACGGGACGTCAGACAACCGTCCCATCAAGACATTGGTGAGGACATCAAGGCGGCCGACGAGATTGAACTGCTGGAAGATCATGGCCGAACGCGCGCGCCATTGACGCAACGCCGCACCACGCAGGACAGTCACATCGACGCCGTTGTAAAGGATACGGCCTTCGGATGCCGGAGCCAGCCGATTGATGGCCCTGAGCAGGGTCGACTTGCCTGCGCCGGATCGACCGATCACGCCAATGAAGCCACCGGGCGCAACCGCGAACGACGCACTGTCGACCGCGGCCTTTGCGCCAAAGCGGCACGTCAAACCCTCCACAACCAGCATGCAGCGCTCCAGAGATTCCTGTTGCCATTATCGCTACTTGCCGGATTGAACAGTTATGTGACAGGCGCCCCGCGATGCGATATCCATCCACATCCTGCAAGCCGTCACACCTTCGTCATGTCGCTGTCATCAAGGACGACGAAGACGTGCAATCTCGAGAGAGGCTCCACATTTCCTGGAAGGTTGACATGGCCGGCAAGGCGCTTTCGGTCGAACCCACCATTGATCCCAGCGCGACCGTACGGGACACCACGCTCGGCACCTACACCGAAGTCGGCGCGCGCACGACCCTGATCGAAGTCCAGATGGACGACTACTCCTACGTCGTCAACGACGCCCAGATCATCTACACCACGATCGGTAAGTTCTGCTCGATTGCGGCGATGACGCGGATCAATCCGGGCAACCACCCGATGCATCGCGCGACCCAGGCCCACTTCACCTATCGATCAAGCGCCTATTTTGACGGCGAACAAGACGATGCCGAATTCTTCGAATGGCGGCGAAGCCATCGCGTCCAGATCGGTCATGACGTCTGGATCGGCCACGGCGCAATCGTTCTGCCAGGGCGCAACATCGGCGCCGGTGCCGTGATCGCTGCTGGCGCGATCGTCACCAGGGATGTGGCGGCCTATACGATCGTCGCCGGCAATCCTGCACGCGCGATCAAGCGGCGCTTTCCCGAGGCGGTGGCCGACAGGCTGGCGCGACTTGCGTGGTGGGACTGGGGCCACGAGAAGCTCCGCGCGGCACTGCCCGACTTCAGGACACTTCCGATCGAGGGCTTCCTGGATAAGTATGAGTCCTCGGCTTCCGCCCAGTCCTTCGATCAGCAAAAGCGCAGTTCCGCATCGTGACCAGTTTCCTGATCGAGGGCGGCCGCACGCTGCTGGAGCCGGAGTTCTCCGACCATTCGCTGTTGATCGAGGCCGGGCGCATCGAGAGGATCGGTTGCGGCCGGGATCGCGCTGCGATCGGGATCGACGCCCGTGGGCTCCTCGTCCTGCCTGGCATCGTCGATCTGCACGGCGACGCCTTCGAGCGACAGATGATGCCGCGTCCCGGTGTCGATTTTCCCATCGACGTCGCCCTGCTCGACAGCGACCGGCAGGCGATCAGCAACGGCATCACCACGGTCTTCCACGCCGCGACCTGGTCCTGGGAGCCAGGCCTTCGCGGCGGCGAGAACGCAAGGAAACTGATCGAGGCGATCGAAGGCCTACGGCCGCAGTTTGCGGCCGACACCCGATTCCACCTTCGCCACGAGACCTACAACCTTGATGCCGAGGCCGAGATCGGCAATTGGTTGCGGGCCGAGCGCGTCGATCTCTTCGCCTTCAACGATCATATGGCATCCACCGTTGCCAGCCTTGCGAACCCGGAAAAGCGCAACCGGATGGTCGAACGCACCGGTCTTTCCGGTGACGCCTTCGACCACCTCGTCGCGCGCGTCGTGTCGCGGCGAGGAGATGTGCCGGCCTCGATTGCGCGGCTGGCGCGGGTCGCCGGCGAAGCCGGCATTCGTATGCTGTCGCATGACGACGATAGTCCGGCCATGCGCAAGACATTTCGCGCCCATGGCGTTACGATCGCCGAATTTCCCGTCAATGAGGACACCGCGCGCGAAGCGGCCGAAGGCAACGACTTCATCGTCTTCGGCGCTCCCAATGTCGTCCGCGGCGGCAGCCATACCGGCTGGACCAGGGCTGCCGACATGATCGAGAAGGGCTTATGCTCGGTTCTCGCGTCCGACTATTATTATCCGGCACCGATCCTGGCTGCGTTTCGTTTGGCCGTCGACGGGGTCTTGCCTCTGTCCAATGCCTGGCGCCTGATCTCGGCGGCGCCGGCGCAAGCCGCGGGACTTGCCGATCGCGGCATCCTTGCGGAAGGAAGGCGCGCCGATATCATTCTCGTCGATGATGCGATGCCGATGCGGCCGCGCATCGTCGCGGTCTTCGCCGCCGGTCACCTGGTTCACCTCACCGAGGCCGGCCGGCTCATTCCCCAGCTGGCGAGCCGCCGCAAGGCGGTTGCGGCTGAGTAACCGCACTGTATTCTGACGGACATGGCTGGCTTCCCGCGCTACGCAATCTATTACGCCCCTGCCCGAGATTCCCTGCTGCATCGCTTTGGAGCGCAACTCCTCGGCTATGACGCGTGGACCGGCGAGACGTTGTCATTTCCGGATTTCGCTACGCAGGCCGCGCCCGATTGGCTGGAACTGACGCAGGATCCACGCAAATACGGCTTTCACGCCACGCTCAAGGCGCCGATGCCGCTGGCGTCCGGCAGCACCGAGGCAGAGCTGCTTGCCGCCTGCTCGGTGTTCGCTGAAAAGCCACGTGCCATTCCCGTCATCACCCCCGTCGTCGATGCGATCAGCGGATTCATCGCGGTGGTACCGTCAGCCCGAAGCCGCGAACTCGAACAATTGGCCGCGGACTGCGTCATCGAATTGGATGTTTTTCGCAGACCCATGACGTCCGAGGACCGTGCGCGGCGGAATCCTTCCGGCTTGACGCCACGGCAGCGCGAGCTTCTCGACCTCTGGGGATACCCTTACGTCATGGAGGAGTTTCGTTTCCACATGACGCTGACCGGACAGCTCGACGCGCCCCGGCGCCCGCCGATACTGGCCATGCTGCAACGCCGCTTTTCCGACCTCGACATCGCGCCGCTGGCTATCGATCGCATCGCGCTGTTCCGTCAGGACGACGCCAGTTCGCACTTTCGCATCAAGTCGCAATGGCGGCTTTGTCGCGTCGATCGCGGCGCGTCGTGAGATACGCCACGCCCGGTTCGTGCGCCGTCAGCGCGCCTGGTTCTGGCGGTTGGCCCGCCATTCGAGAAACTCGCGGTACAATTCGGGGTCGGCGCGCGCGTTGCTCGCTCGCGCCGCAGGCGACATCAGGATTGGCGCAGCAGCCGCCGACGCCATCGGCGCGTGGACGTTGACCCATTCCTGCGCGGTCCGGAACCGGGTCCAGCCTGCGACCGGCGCGAGTGGAGCAAACTCCTGCCACTTCGGATGATAGGGTGGCTGCTGCAGCTGCGCCATGCGCGCGAACAATGATTCGACCAGAAGCGAGAGGCGACGGTAGCGGTCGCTGCCCGGTTGCCAATTATAGGATGCCAGAACCGCCTCCGCCGCGATCGTTTCGACCGGTGCCGCGTTCGTTATCAGGTTGGGATAGTCCAGTGCCGTCAGTTGCGACGGCAGATAATCGTCGCGCAGTTCGCGATCATACTCGACCGGAACCAGATGCAGGTTGGAATCGCTGACCTGACCGAGCCATTGCAACGGCTTTCCTTCCACGGCAATGATCGCGTCGATCTCGCCCTTGCGCAGCCGCTCGAGCGCGATCCGGGGCTCGATGTAGAGCAGATGCGGCTTGATTCCGAGACGCTCGAACACGTTGATCGAGGTGACGAAAGTGCTGCCGTCCGGCAGGTCGACCGCCACCGTCTTGCCGTCGAGATCCTTCATGCTCTTGATCGTCATCGGCGCGAGGACGTGCATTTCCTCGTTGAACATCTTGGCGACGTAGACGAACTGGTTGCGGATGTTGTTGGCGAAATCCTTGCGCTCGAGATAGGCCAGCGTGTCCTTGCGCACGATTCCCACGTCGACACCTTTCAGCAGCAGGATATCGGCGACCGCCTGGACCGAGCCGCTGCCCAGGATCGGAAGCACGCGGAGATTGGCGCCGTCATTGAGAACCGAACCCAGATCGGCGCCCATCTGCGCGTAGGTGCTGCCGAACGAACCGGTCATCAGCGTTACCGTATTGGCGTTCAGCTGATTGGAGAGGTCCCGCTTGGCGACACTGTAGCGGAAGATCGTCTTCAGGGAATCGCTGACCGCGCCCGGATCGACGCCGCTGCGGACCGGCCCGAACTTCGTCCATCGTCCGTCCGAGAACCGCATCATCTGCATCTGCTCGAGCGGCGCGTGATCGCTTGCACTGGTGTTGATCGTGATGCCCGAGATCAGCATCGGCACGTGCAAACTCTTGAGCGAAGCCGCCTGCTTCATGATGTTTTCGCGGGACAGGTCGTCACCGCAATTCCTCAACACCTCGGCCATCAGGTTGGCGATCGTATAGCCGAACACGGTCAGGCTGTTGGATTTGCTGACGTCGGGCAGATAGCGCTCCATGAAGAGGGACCATTCGCGATACGCCGGATCGCCGGCCGCGGCGGGATCCTCTCCTTCCCAGGTGTATCCAGCCGACAGAATGCCTTCCGAATTTTGCAGCCCCGCCGGTTGCATGACGGCGGCGATCGATTCAGAAACCGTGGAGATGATGTGCTCCGGCTTCCAGCCGAGTTCGGCGGTTCGCCGGATCGCCATGACAGCGAATTTCGGGGTGGTGACATCGAAGAAGATATCGGCACGCGAAGACTTGAGCTTGGCGACCTGCTGATCGATGTTGGCATCCGTGATCTTGTACGCAGCCTCGGCGACGATCGGAATCTTGCCGCCGAGCCCGTCCTTCAGGCCCTTGACATAGTCCTTTCCGAACTCGTCGTCCTGATAGAGGATCGCGATCCTGCCGCCGCTGGGATGCGTCTCCAGCAGGTATTGCGCATAGATGTGAGCCTCGGTCTGGTAGCTCGGCTGGAATCCCATCGTCCATGGAAATTCGGAAGGCCGGTCCCATGCCGACGCACCGGACGCGACAAACAGTTGCGGGATCTTGTTGGCGTTCAGGTAAGGCCGAACCGCGGCGCCCGGTGCCGTGCCGAGGCTGGCGAACATGAACAGGACCCGATCGTCCTCCACCAATTTGCGCGTCGCTTCGACCGTCTTCTGCGGATTGTACGCGTCATCGTAGGAGATGAAATTGATCCGGCGGCCGCGGATGCCACCCTCTGCGTTGATCTTGCGGAAAAAAGCGGTGATCGTCTTGCCGATCACGCCATATGCGGACGCGGGGCCACTATAGGGCATGGTGTTGCCGATCCGGATTTCACCATCGGCCGCATGCGAACGCGAACCCGGCATCGTCAGCGCCGCGATAACGACAAAGGCCGCCGTGAGGACCGCGCCCTGCCGGGCCCGTCGACGCGGACGATCGCTCACCGCGATCGCCGCCGTTTTGAAATCCAAAATGCGCTGACGGACACCGAGCATCATTCGCATCGCTCTTCCCCTATGACGCAACTCCATCCCTGTCGCAGCGCCTGCTCTTCGCGAACGCGACGTGTTTCCGTCTGGCGGAACCCCGGCGTACTGCGGAACCGGCGCAGCGTCTTCTCCGATTGGTTCGATTCTGTGTTCATGATGTGCCAATGTCTCGATCACGACGACGCTGTTGGCGCGTCATCCACAAACGTCGACACCGGTTCGGTGACCGAGACACCCGCGACTCTTTGAGCGGTCTCCTCATGCGACTCATTTGGCCGCACTTCGCCGGATGGAGCGCTACGAAAAGTGAAATGGAACGCGCTGTTGTTTCCGGACCCAGATCCGGTGAGACTCAATCGGCGACCGCCCGCGTTCAGATCATTCGGGCGTGATCCGGAATTGAGCGTGATCTAGCGGGCGGATGACTGCTGCAGCCGTCGCCTGGCCTCCGGCGATCCCTGCTCGGCAGCCTTCAAATACCAGGCACGAGCCCTTGCGGCGTCGGGCAGCACGCCGACCACGTGCAAATTGGCCAATTCGACCGCATCGAACGTACCGGCCAGGGCGAGACAGGCATCGACCGACCCTGTTTCCGCGAGCCGTGTCAGGATCAGACGGGCGCTCGCAATATCACCGGCTGCAATGAGCGCCCGACCACGCTTCAGCAAGGAACTCATTTCGTCGCGTGACATCGCTGGCACAACACGTCGCTCCTCCGGAGGAGGCGCAGCTCGCGTCAACGTCTCTGGTCGCGGTCCCCCTTCACCGGGGGATACTCCCCTCTCGGGCGCCTGTTGTAACGGCACGTCCTCGAGCGATGCCTCCCTTGGCAAGGTCCCCCTCAAAGGTGTCGCACCCAGAGATGTCCTCGGAGGTACGGCCAAAGGCTGTGCCACAGCGACTGCATTCCGCGGAACGGCCGCGACAAAGGCATCGATCGCCTGCGGTGGCTCCGGCGTTGCAAGAGCCTTGGCCTGTGCGGATGCAATTTCCGTCAGACCTCCAAAAACGGGGTTGGCGGCCGATTGGCTGCCGCTCTCAACGGAAGCGACGGTCCCGGTCGCGGGGACCTGCACTGCGTTCATCATTGCGAGCGCGGCACAGGCCGCAACGAAGACGGCTCCAGCAAGCTTCATAACGATGCCAAGACCGGGTAAGCGGCTCTTCTCCAACGGAGGAGGCGGCATGACCACCGGTTCGAGCGTCGGCGGCCAACTTTCTTTGTAACCCTCCTCAGGTGCGTTCAACCGGGCTCTGGGGATTTCATACCGTTCGTCGACATCTCGAGATTGCTGTCGGACGCGCCGCGGCAACGGCCTGAAGGAGCCATCCATAGGCTCGGACTCCGAGACACCTCTTTCGGCCTGACGATACGTGTCGCCGCGCGACCTATTCTGCCTCACCCAGGGCGGGCCAGGCATGATGTGCCGGTCAGCGTCATCTTCCGAAGGACTCATAACGGACCTCCTGTCGTCCGACGGGCGGTATTTCCTGGACTACGGACAATGCACCCGGTCGTGAGCAACGAACGGGACTCAAGCGACGCGATCAAGATTGAAGTTCACCGGGCCTGGCCCAATTCGGGCTCAAGAACCCGCACCTTCGAGGCTGGAAACGCCCCGGCCTGGCAAGATTGTTTCCCTTCCCGCTGCACGGCACCTTAGCTCGGCACCAGCATTGGAACGTGGTCGAGAAGATGGGCTAATGTGTGTTCGTTTTTCGGCGAATTTTTTATCGCTTGCACAACGACGCTCCCGCACCTCAAAAGAGTACCATCATGGCGGCTGATTCAACGGTTGCGCGGCGCGCCGGAATATCTCTCCGAGATCAGGTCCATTTGCTGCTGAGAAGGACGGACCATGCCCGTTGGCGCATGATCCGATTGACCCCGAGCGGATCATGGTCCTGGCCGGTCAGGGCTCTGACAACTCGCAGAGCTCATCGAGAACGAGCAGCGCCCCGGTGAAGTCGTCTTCCCGGAAATAGAGACTGCGCGTGATCAGCACGGGAATCTCCGCCTGCGCCGCGGCGACAAGGCCGTTTGCGGAATCCTCGATCGCCACGCAATCCGAACCGGACAGCCGCAGTCTGGAAAGCACCTCGAGGTAGACATCGGGCGCCGGCTTCTTGCGGGCTACTTCATCGCCGGCGACGATGACCTCGAAGATATCAGACCAGTTCCTGCCCAGAGCCGCCGACAGCAGCCCGTTGATGTTCTCCCGTGAGGTCGTGGTTGCGATCGCCAATCGCTGGCCACGCTCCCTCGCCGCCGAGATCAGGGCATTCACACCGGGTCGCAACGGACAGCCCCGCTTGACCAGCAAATCCGCGAAACAGGCCGTCTTGATACGGTGCAGTCCGGCAATGTCACTGTCCGACAATGGCTGCGGAGATTTCCGCGCTTGATCGAAGGCACGAATGCGCTCCTTGCCGCCGGCAACGCGCAGCAGTTCCTTGTAGACCGCGCGTCCCCAGCGCCAATCCATTCCGGATCGCGCAAAGGCCTCGTTGAATGCCTGCCGGTGCAACTCCTCGGTTTCGGCAAGCGTGCCGTCGACATCGAAGATCAGCGCGCGGGCGCGAAGAAGCAGACGTCTCACCTGCTCGACACGCACCGACGCCGGCGTGGGGGCCGCATTCACGGCAGCATCTCGCGATCCTCTGCCCGCTTGGCGAACACGCGGCTCGCCAGCACGTCAACCGCCTCGATCGCCATCACATCATCGCTGGTCAGCACCCGGTCGAGCCGCGATACCAGGCGATTGGCCTGCCGCAGCCTGATGCGGTCCAGCGCATTGCGGATCGAACGGGCATTGGCGAACAACGCTTGGGTCTTTCGCGCGGCGATGTATGTCTCGAAGGCGGCGCGCGCCTCGGGCGTGAAGCGATAGTTCTGTCCCTCCAGCATGAGATCGGCGATCGACAGCAACTCGCTCTCCGAATAATCTGGAAAGTCGATGTGATGGGCGATCCGCGAGCGGAACCCGGGATTGCTCTGGAAAAACGTCTCCATCCGATCGGCATAACCAGCCAGGATGACGACCAGATCCTCGCGCTGCGATTCCATGATCTGCAGCAGGATCTCGATCGCCTCCTGCCCGTAATCGCGCTCGTTCTCGGGCCGGTAGAGATAATAGGCCTCGTCGATGAAGAGAACGCCGCCCATCGCCTTCTTCAACACCTCCTTGGTCTTGGGCGCGGTGTGACCGATATACTGCCCCACCAGATCATCGCGGGTCACGCTGATGACGTGACCGCGACGAACGAAGCCGAGCCGGTGCAGGATGCCGGCCATGCGCAGCGCCACCGTGGTCTTGCCGGTGCCGGGGTTGCCGCTGAACGACATGTGCAGGGTCGGGAAGGTGGTCGCGAGGCCCATCTTCTGCCGGATGCGTTCAACCAGCAGGAGCGAGGCGATCTCGCGAATCCGGGTCTTCACCGGAGCCAGCCCGATCAACTCGCGATCAAGCTGCTCCAGCACCGGTGCGATGTCGACGGCCTCGAACTCCCGCCGCAAGTCGACGTTACAGACCGGCGCCGCCTGAGGGGTGTCCGCGGCCCTGGTCATGTCTCGTAACGCTCGCCCTCGGGACGATCCGCCGCATACGACCGCGTCGAATAGCGCGTGTTGCGGCCTGCCCCCTCCTGTCGATCGAGCCGAAATCCCGGTTCCTGCTTCGGCCGGTTGACGATGAAGGAGATCCGAACCGACTCCCAACCGTGGCTGGCGTCAAAGCCGCAGAGCCGGATGTAGCGGTCGCCGTAGACACGGCGGCAATCCGCGAGTTCGCGCATGACGCCGGCGGCATCGCGCAGATCGAACATCGGCAGGCCCCACATCTCCCAATAGGTGTTGCGGGGATGCGGGTCGTCAGTGAATTCGATATTCACCGCCCAGCCCTTTTCGAGACAATACTGGACCTGCGCCGAGATCTGCTCATCGGTGAGATCTGGCAGGAAGGAAAAACAGCCTTGGGTCACGCGCATCATCAATCTCCTGTCAGACCGCGACGCTTGCGGTGGGAACGAAGTCGGGCGAGTCGGTCGATTCATAGTTGAAGGAGACATCCTTCCAGACTTCGAGCGCCTCACGCAGCGGGGTGCAGGTCTGTGCGGCCTTGGCCAGAATTTCCGGTCCCTCATGAACGTAGTCGCGCCCCTCGTTGCGGGCGAGAATCATCGCTTCCAGCGCGACCCGATTGGCGGTGGCGCCGGCCTGGATGCCGCGGGGATGGCCGATGGTGCCGCCACCGAACTGCAGCACCACATCTTCGCCGAGGAGGTCGAGCAACTGATGCATCTGGCCGGCGTGGATCCCGCCGGAAGCCACCGGCATCAGCTTGTTGAGGCTCGCCCAGTGCTGATCGAAGAAGACACCGTGCTCAAGCTTCAGCGGATTGAAGTCCTCGCGGCAGATATCATAGTAGCCGCGCGTCGTGTTCGGATCGCCCTCGAGCTTTCCGACCACGGTGCCGGCATGGATGTGATCGACACCGGCGAGCCGCATCCACTTGGCGATGACGCGGAAGGAGACGCCATGCGCGCGCTGCCGGGTGTAGGTCGAGTGGCCGGCGCGATGCAGATGCAGGATCATGTCGTTCCGGCGCGCCCACTTCGCCATCGACTGGATCGCCGTATAACCGATCACGAGGTCGATCATGACGATGTTCGAGCCGAGTTCGCGCGCAAACTCGGCCCGCTCATACATGTCTTCCATGGTCCCGGCCGTGACGTTGAGATAGGTCCCCTTGATCTCACCGCTCGCGGCCTGGGCCTTGTTGACCGCCTCCATGCAGTAGAGGAAGCGCTCGCGCCAATGCATGAAGGGTTGCGAGTTGATGTTCTCATCGTCCTTGGTGAAGTCGAGGCCGCCCTTGAGCGCCTCATAGACGACACGTCCATAGTTGCGGCCTGATAGCCCGAGCTTCGGCTTCACCGTCGCCCCCAGCAGCGGACGGCCGAACTTGTCGAGACGTTCGCGCTCGACCACGATGCCGGTCGCGGGCCCCTGGAAGGTTTTGACATAGGCAACCGGCAGCCGCATGTCCTCCAGCCGCAGCGCCTTCAGCGGCTTGAAGCCGAACACGTTGCCGATGATCGAGGCCGTCAGATTGGAGATCGAACCGGGCTCGAACAGATCGAGGTCGTAGGCGATATAGGCGAAGTAGCTGCCGGGCGAGTTCGGCACCGGGTCGACCCGGTAGCATTTGGCGCGGTACTTCTCCGCAGCGGTCAGGCGATCGGTCCACACCACCGTCCAGGTCGCGGTCGAGGATTCGCCGGCCACCGCGGCGCAGGCTTCGGTCGGATCGACGCCGTCCTGCGGCGTCACCCGGAACAGCGCGATGACGTCGGTGTCCTTGGGCTCGTAATGCGGCTCCCAATAACCCATGCGCTTGTATTCCATCACGCCGGACTTGTAGCGATCCTTGCCGCGCACTGTCATCGACTGGTCGTTCATCTGTCCCTCCTGAAATTATCTCAAATGTCGCAACGTCATGCCGCCGCCGTCATGTCCCCAATCCGCGGATCGAGCGCGCCGGAGCGATAGCGTTTCGCCATCTCCGCCAACGGAATCACCCTGATCTTCGATGCGTTGCCGGCGGTGCCGAATTGCTCGAAACGTTCACGACACAGCTCCCGCATGGCATCCATCGCCGGCTTCAGGAATTTACGCGGGTCGAACTCGCTCCTGCTCTGGGTCGCGACCCTGCGGAAGGCTGCCGTCATCGCCAGCCGGCAATCGGTATCGATATTGACCTTGCGCACACCATGCCGGATGCCGCGGACGATTTCGTCGACCGGCACGCCCCAGGTCTGGGGCATCTCGCCGCCATATTGGTTGAACATGTCCTGCAAGGCCTGCGGCACCGACGACGAGCCGTGCATCACCAGATGCGTGTTGGGCAGGCGACGGTGGATCTCCTCGACCACATGCATCGCGAGAATGTCGCCGTCGGGCTTGCGCGAGAACTTGTAGGCCCCGTGCGATGTGCCCATGGCGATCGCGAGCGCATCGACCTTGGTGGCGCGAACGAAGTCGACGGCCTGGTCCGGGTCGGTCAGCAGTTGGTCGTGACTGACCTTGCCCTCCACGCCATGACCATCCTCCTGCTCGCCACCGCCGTGTTCGAGCGAACCGAGCACGCCAAGCTCGCCTTCGACCGATGCGCCGACCCAATGCGCCATGTCGACCACGCGCCGTGTGATGTCGACATTGTAGTCATAGTCGGCGGCGGTCTTGGCATCGGCCTTCAGCGATCCATCCATCATCACCGATGTGAAGCCGTGCTTGATGGCGGTCGCGCAGGTGGCTTCCTCGTTGCCGTGATCCTGGTGCAGGCACAACGGGATCTGCGGATGGATCTCCTCCAGCGCATCGATCATGCGTGAGAGCATGATGTCGTTGGCGTAGGACCGCGCACCGCGCGACGCCTGGATGATGACGGGCGCGTCGACGGCGGCGGCAGCCTCCATGATCGCCAGCCCCTGCTCCATGTTGTTGATGTTGAAGGCTGGAACGCCGTAGCCGCGCTCGGCCGCGTGATCCAGCAACTGCCTCAAGGTGATTCGTGCCATTTGTGTCTCCTTCGAATGTCTGCTCGCGCGGGTTAGACGGAACGTGACCGCTGGATCGACCGCTTGGCCGCGGCCGCCACGGCGGCGGGCGTGATGCCGAATTCGCGGTAGAGCACGTCGGCCGGCGCCGACGCACCGAAGCCGGTCATGCCGACGAACTCGCCGCCCTCGCCGAGCCAACGCGCCCAGTCCCCCTCGATGGCGGCCTCGATACCGACGCGCGGAGCCTCGCCCAGAACCTTGGCCTGGTAGTCGGGGGGCTGCTTGCGGAACAGATCGAAACACGGTGCCGACACGACGGCGGCGCGGATGCCTTCATCCGCAAGCCATCGCGCAGCCTGCAGCGCGATCGCAACTTCAGAGCCCGTTGCGATCAGGGTGACATCGCGCGCCGCCTCGGGCTCGCCAACGAGATAGGCGCCCAACGCGACCTGATTGGACGAGGCCGTGCCATCACGGAATGTCGGCAGCGCCTGTCGCGACAGGCACAGGATCGATGGCGAGGTCTCCGCGCGCAGCGCGCAGTCCCAGGCTTCCGCCGTTTCAACCGCGTCCGCCGGACGGAACACGAGAAGATTGGGAATGGCGCGCAGGGCGGCGAGATGCTCGACCGGTTGATGGGTCGGTCCATCCTCGCCGAGACCGATGGAGTCATGGGTCATCACATGGATCACACGAATGCCCATCAGCGCGGCAAGCCGGATCGCGGGCCGGTTGTAATCGGCGAAGGCAAGGAAGGTTCCGCCATAGGGGATGAAGCCGCCATGCAGGGCGATGCCGTTCATCGCCGCCGCCATCGCATGCTCGCGGACGCCATAGTGGACATAGTTGCCGTCCATCGCCTTCGCAGTGACAGGCTTCTGCGTCTTCGCCTGGGTGAGATTGGAGTGCGTCAGGTCGGCCGAGCCACCGAGCAGGTTCGGCAAAACCTTCGCGATCTCGTCGATGACCCGCTGTGACGCCTGCCGTGTGGCCATGGTCGGACGCTCCGACGCGAACCGCGCCAGGAGCTCCGCCATGCCGTCGGTATAGCTCGACGGCAATTTCCTATTGAGCGCATCGTGGCAGGCGGACCGCCCGCTCGCGCCCTCCCGTCGGGCCCTCTCGATCCAGGCGCGCCGCGCCCCATGGCTGCGGCCGCCGATGTCGCGCCAGCGCGCCAGCACATCGACCGGGATCTCGAACGGAGCATGCGGCCAAGCCAAGGCTGCGCGGGTCTTTTCGATCTCCTCCGCCCCCAGCGGGGCACCGTGGGCTTTCTCAGTCCCCTGACGTCCGGGCGAACCAAACCCGATCACCGTGCGGCAGGCGATCAGCGACGGCCGGTCGCTGCGGCGAGCCTTCCCGATCGCGGCCTCGATCGCCGCGGGATCATGGCCATCGATGCGGGAGGTCGACCAGCCCGACGCCGCGAAGCGCGCCAGTTGATCGTCCGAGCATGACAGCGAGGTCGCGCCATCGATTGAAATCTCGTTGTCGTCCAACAGGACGACGAGACGGTTGAGGCGCAGATGTCCCGCGAGCGAAATGGCCTCGTGGCTGATGCCTTCCATCAGGCACCCATCGCCGGCGATCACATAGGTGAAGTGATCGACGAGATCGTCGCCAAAGCGTGCGTTCATCAGGCGCTCGGCGAGCGCCATGCCGACCGCCGTGGCGAGGCCCTGCCCGAGCGGTCCCGTCGTGGTCTCGACACCGGCGGTGTGGCCATATTCGGGATGACCCGGCGTCTTCGACCCCCATTGCCGGAACGACTTGAGCTGATCCAGGCTCACGTCCTCGTAGCCGGTCAGATAGAGCAGTGCGTAAAGCAGCATCGAGCCGTGACCGGCCGACAGCACGAACCTGTCGCGATCTGGCCAGGTGGGATCGGCCGGATCGAATTTGAGAAAGCGCGAGAACAATACGGTCGCGACATCCGCCATGCCCATCGGCATGCCGGGATGACCGGACTTTGCCTTCTCGACCGCGTCGATGGCGAGAAAGCGGATGGCGTTGGCCATCTCGGCATGAGCGGGCTCAGGCCTGATAGCGGCGGACGGGGCGACCGGTGCGTTCATATCGTGCGCCTTTTTCTTTCCATCAGTTGCAGGATCAAGGGTGTGAGAATGAGCTGCATCGCGAGATCGAGTTTCGCACCGTGAACCACGATCGAATTTGCGCGCGACATGAAGCTGTTCGGAATCATCGACAGCAGGTAGGGAAAATCGATCCCGCGCGGGTTCTTCATGCGGATCACGACCATCGACTCGTCCGGGGTCGGGATCCAGCGCGCGATGAACGGGTTCGAGGTATCGACCGTCGGCACCCGCTGGAAGTTAATGTCGGTCTCGGCGAATTGCGGGATCACATAGTTCACGTAGTCCGGCATGCGGCGCAGGATGGTGTCGGTGACGGCTTCGGTCGAATAGCCGCGCTGCTGACGGTCGCGGTGAAGCTTCTGGATCCATTCGAGATTGATCACCGGCACGACGCCGATCTTGAGATCGGCATACTGGGCCACGTTCACCTTGTCGGTGACGACGGCACCATGCAGCCCCTCGTAGAACAGCAGATCGGAGCTATCCGGCAGCGACGCCCAATCGGTAAAGGTGCCGGGCCGCCCCTGATAGAGCTTGGCCTCCTCTTCATCATGAACATAGTGCCGGGTCGTTCCGGTTCCGGACTCGCTGTAGTCGCGAAACAGCCTCTCGAGTTCCTCGAACCGATTCGTATCCGGGCTGAAATGACTGAAATGCTTGTTGCCGCGTTCCGCCTCCTCCACCATCTTCTTGCGCATGTCCTCGCGATCGTAACGGTGAAATGCGTCGCCCTCGATATAGGCGGCCTGCACTTTCTCGCGGCGAAAGATATTCGCGAATGTTTTCTTGACGGATGTCGTTCCTGCTCCTGAGGAGCCGGTGATGGATATGATGGGATGCAGGCGGGACATGTTGATTGCCTTCAACGAAACAGGCCGCGGCGCGCAAACAGCGGCGCATCGCTGCTTTCGAACAGGGGCTCCACGCCTTCGTGGATGACATTGAAATCGTGAACCGAACGCGATGATCCCATGATCAGCGGCACGCGCTGGTGCGGAGACCTCGCCGAAAGTTCGAGGATGCGCGCCCGGCCGGTGGTCGCACCGCCCCCAGCCCATTCCATGATCAGCGCCATCGGATGCGCCTCATAGAGCAGCCGCAGCCGACCCTCGCGATAGCCGGGCCTTGCGTCCGCGGGATAGAGAAACAAGCCGCCTCGCGTCAGGATGCGATAGGCCTCCGCCACCAGCGAGCCGATCCAGCGCATGTTGAAGTCGCGCCCGCGCATGCCCGCAGCCCCGGCCAGGCACTCATCGAGGTAGCCACGCACGGCTCCGCTCCAATGACGCCGGTTCGACGCATTGACCGCGAACTCCGCGGTGTCGCCCTGGATGCGCACGCCGCGCTGGATGCGAACGAACTCCTGCGTCACGGGATCGAGAATGAAATCATCGACACGGCGGTCGAGCGCGAGCAGCAGACGGGTTTGCGGGCCGTAAACGAAGAAGCCGGCGGCGCACTGGGCCGTGCCGGGTTCGAAGAAAGTCGAGACGACATCCCGGCCGCGCGGCCGGATCGAGAAGATGGTCCCGACCGAAATGTTGTTTTGCAGGTTTGCCGAACCGTCGAGGGGATCGATGGCCACGCAGACCGGGGCGTTGGCGTCCAGGACCTCCGGAAGTTCGGCTTCTTCGGATACCATGCCGGCGACAGGGGTTTTCAGCAGCGCAGCGCGCATCATGCGATCGGCTGCGATATCGATGTCCTTTTGCGTATCGCCGTCGGAATTGGTGCCGCCGGACAGGCCGGTCATGCCGGCCAGCGGTCCCGCTGCGATCAGCCTCGAGAGATCCTTGGCGGCCGCAGCGAGCGCCTCGATCACGGCAACCGAGGCAGCGCGGATTTCTCCACCAGGTTCTGCCGCGAGGCAGGCGTGTAATGTCGGACGGTCGTCCATGGTTCGCTCCCCTGTCATCCTGCCCTCTTTGCGGGGCCTGATGCCGCGGCCACCGCATCGGAGCCACCGAGCCGCTATCAACGCCCGAATTGCGTAATTAGGGAAATTTCATTATCTTTGGCTGCACGAAAGTATTTCTTATAGGTGGTGCGAATGGCTCGACGCTTTTCCCGGGATTTGACCATCCGGCAGCTCCGCGCGCTGGCTGTGTTGCAGTCGGCCGGTTCCGTGACCGCGGCGGCCAATCGGCTCAATCTGACGCAGCCGGCGGTGACACTTCAGCTTCGCAACCTGCAGACGCTGGCCGGACTGCCGCTGATCCAGCGCACCGGCGACGGCATGGTGCTGACCGATGCCGGACTTGACGTGCTCGCGCTCGCCGAACGCGTGGAGGCCGCCCTGCTCGATTGCGAGCGATCACTCGACATGATCGCAGGCCGTAGCGGCGGGCGCGTATCGATTGCCGCGGTCAGCACTGCGAAATACTTCGTGCCCTTCGTAATAGCCGCGTTTTCCCGACGCTTTCCCCGGGTTGACGTCAGCTTGCGGATCGGCAATCGCGAGGACATCCGTGAAGCGCTGCGCGGCTATGATCTCGACATCGCCATCATGGGACGCCCGCCGGTCGACGTTCAGGTCGAGACGCGGCTGCTCGGCAAGCATCCGCATGTCATCGTCGCGGCCGCGGAGCACATGCTGTCGAACAAGAAGCGGATCGCGGTGGCCGATCTCGCCAGCGAAAGCTTCATCACGCGGGAGATCGGTTCGGGCACCCGCATGCTGATGGAGCAGTTTTTTCAGAAGAGCGGCCTGAAGCCGAAGATCGGCATGGAGATGGACAGCAACGAGACCATCAAGCAGGCCGTCATCGCCGGGCTCGGGATCGCCTTCATCTCGCAGCATACGGTCTCCCACGAACTCGACGAGGGCCGGCTCGTCGCGCTCAGGGTGCCCGGCTTGCCGGTGATGCGGCAGTGGCACGCGGTCCGGCGGACCGACAAGATCCTGCTGCCGCCGGCGCAGGCGATGCTGGATTTTCTCGGCAAGGAAGGATCGCACTATCTGCCAAAATGCGGCGACTAGCGAGCCTGCGGCAAGGCCGCTAGAACGTCACCTTCAAGCCCGCGTAGAAGGCCCGCGGGCGTGCCGGGCTGAGCGAGCGCGGATCAGTGAACGGCCCGCCGCCATTGGCGGAATTGGGAATCGTGTTGGTGTCGAAGAAGGTGCCGTAGGTCGCATAGCGATTGTCGAGGACGTTGTCGACGCGGCCGTAGATCTGGAACGTCTTGTCGATCTGATACGAGGCGTGGAGATTGAACACGGCGTAGGACGGCAGCTTCGGCATCTGGTTGGACTCGTCACCGACGAAATATTGATTGCTGACGAACAGCGCGTCGCCGCCAACCTTGAACGCATCCGTGATCGCATAGTCGATGCTGGCCTTGATCCGATGCCGGGGAATGGCGGGGATCTGGTTGCCCGGCAGGATCTGCACGCTGTCATTAACGGCCAGGGGACTGTTGGAGCCGACCTGCAAGGCGTTGAGAAAGCGCGCGTCGATGAAGGCATAGCTGGCCGAGAGCTGCAGTGCCGACGATTTGAGATCGACCTCGGCCTCGATGCCCTGCCTGCGTGTCGAACCGACGTTCTGGAAATATCCGAAGCCCTGGGTCGGACTGGGAATGGCCAGGATGTCGTCCGTGTTGGTGGCGCGGAAGCCGCCGAGCTTCCAGCCCAGCGTGCCGATGTTCAGGTCCTTGCTGCCGCGCAAGCCTGCCTCCACGGTGCGCGACACCACCTGGTTCAGCGGCGGATCGGCGACCAGGAAGGTGGCGATCAGGCAGGGACGGGCCGGATCGGCGCAGCCCAATTCCAGCGGGGTCGGCGCGCGCGAGGCCTCGGAATAGCCGGCATAGGCCGACATTTCAGGCGTGATCTTGTAGGTGCCGCCGATGACCGGATTGAACCGCTCGAAGGTCTGCCTGCCGTTGAGCGCGGTCCCGATCTGGTCCTCGAGCGCGATGCGCGCGTCGTTGAAGCGGCCGCCGCCGGTGATCGAGAACGCGTTGGTCACGTCGAACGTGTCCAGCGCGTAGATCCCGCTGTATTGATTGGTGGTGCGCAGCGCGACCGGGCCGATCGAGATCGGACTGCCGGATTGTCCGAGGAAGACGCCATTGCCGCTGACCACAAAACCTGGACCAATGGTACCCAGTTCGGCGCTGGCCGAGAAGTGCGTCACGCTGGAATCGAAGCTGGTCCCGACCACGAAACGGTTGTTGTGGCCGAACAGCTGATCGTCATTGGTGGCCTGCAGCGACACCCCGACCGAGGTCGAACGCGTCGAGGTTCGATCGATCTGGCCCAGCACGGCATCGCCCGTGAAGGGATCGACGAGCTGGTTGCCATCCAGGCCGTTGGCCGGCGTGGTGTCGTCGCCAAAACACAGAAGCCCTGGAGTGGCACAGCGCTGAGTCCCCGTCGGATTGGCATCCAGCATCTTCTGGTCGAACACGCGCACATGCGCCGAGCCATCGATGGTCCAGCTCGGCGTGGCCTCCACCTTTCCGGTCAGGTTGGCATAGCCGACGCGGTTGTTGGTGATTTGCGGGCTCGTATAGGTCGCCCCCCAATATTGCTGCAACAGCTCCACCGGGACCGTGGCCGTGGCCCCGAACTTGTTGTCGGCGAGTCCCATGTTGAGATGGAACTCATTGCCATTGTTCCTGTAGCCGACGTCGCCATAGAAGCGGCGGACATCCGAGGCGGAGAAGTTGCGAAAGCCGCCATCGTGCAGGCCCTCGAGGGCGCCATAGACGGCAAAGTCGTCGACCTGTTTTCCCCACTGCGCCGAGCTTTGCAGACGGCCGAACGAGCCGCCCATGGTGTTGATCTCCGCGCCGCGGTAGGTGAAGCCGTCCTTCATCTTCACGTCGACGGCGCCACCCAGCGCATTGAGGCCGAACGCGGGATTGTTGGTCACCACGGTGACCGACCGGATCGCCGCGGTGGGAATCATGTCCCAGTTGACGGTATCGCCGAATGCCTCATTGATCCGCGTCCCGTTCTGATAGACCGCGAGCCCCTGTGGCGTGCCCGGAACGGGGGATGCGACAAAACCGCGAAATTCCACGTTCGGCTGAAATGGATTGCCGGCCACCTCGGTGATGCTGACGCCCGCGACGTTTCGCTCCAGGGCTTCGGTGATATTCAGCGAATTGGTCCGCTCGATGTCACGGGTGGTGACGACATTGACGCCGGCCGGCACCTTGTCGGCGTCGATGCCCGACCCAGCGGTCGGCGCGGTCGGGACGACAACCCTCGGCACGACTCGGGCGACGCGACGAACACCACGAGCCTCGCCGGGTTTGGCCCGCTTTGCCCCCGGCGTGACCTCGATGCGCGGCAGGGCCTGTACGTCGTCGGATGGCTCCTGGGCATGCGCAACCAGGTTTCCACTGACCAAACCGATCGAAATTGATCCGATCAAGAGGCATCGCGCACTCATCTACCCCGTCCCATCCCATTCCGGCGTCGTCGGGATCAGCCGGTTAGCTCCGGAATGATACCCGCGCGCCGGCGAAACCGCTTATTCAAAACGTCCGGCTCCGGCAGTGCCTTTTTCCCGAATGATTCGGGACAAAATCCCGGGGGGATTGTTATCCTTGGCCCACGTCCATGGGAACAAGAGCCTCAACCGTTACACCGGCATCGCCGGAGGCAACGGTCAGGGACCCGCCCAGCGCCAAAATGCGTTCGCGCATGCCAATCAGACCGAGACCCAGTCTGTGGTCCGGCCGCAATCCGCTGCCGTTGTCGCGCACGCGCACCAGCGCGCCGCAACGGTCACCGCGCGGCGCCCCCGCAGGCAACCCTGCGGGTTCGATGGAGACGTCGACCCGCGTGGCGCCGGCGTGGCGAAAGACATTCGTCAAAGCCTCCTGAATGGTGCGGTAGATCGTCAGATCAGCCGTATCGCCGGTCGTGCCCAGCGACGTCGAGATGGAGGTCTCGACGACGACACCGGGGTGCGATTCGCTCCACAGCCGCAACAGTGCGCCAAGCGCGTCGCGCAGGCCAAGCTCGGTCAGTCCGACCGGTCGAAGCTTCTCCAGAACCCGGCGATTGGATCGCTGCAGCGAATCCACCTGCTCCAGGATCGCGGCCCCACGCGCGCGCACGGCGTCCAGGTTGGGTTCTGGTGCGTCGGCAATGCGGGACAGCGAACCCGCATGCGCCCGCAATGCGAACAGGTACGGACCAAACTCATCATGCAGTTCCCTGGCGATCTCCTTGCGCTCGACATCCTGTAGCGAGACGACGCGCTCGGCCAGACGCCGCTTGTCGTCGAGCGCGGCGCCGAGCGTCGCCGTCAGATGGTTCAGCTTGGTACAGATCGCCGCCAGCTCCGGTGGCCCATGCGGTGTCACGCGGGTGTCGTAGCCGCCCGCCTCGATCCTGGCCATCGCTTCCGAAAGCGACTGAATTGGCGTCAGCGCCCGGCTGACCACCAGCATCGTGATGGCAAAGAGCGCGATGGCGACCGCGGAGCCGATCTCGAGCTGGGTCACGATGCCATCCCAGATCTCGGCCATTTCGTCGGCGGGGTGCGAGGTGATCAGGAGGGAGCCTGGCTTTCCACCGATCGAGATCGGGACATTCACGGCCGTCTGGTCCGGGTGAACCAGCGCAACGAACCATGCGGGCACCGAACGCCACTCGCCGGCGTCGCCCGACGAACCGGCCGCGGGCGGCCGCGTCTCGACCATATCGCTCTGCCGCGTGATGCTGACGTGGCGCAGCCGGCTGAGATCCTGGACGATCTGATTGAGCCTTGCATCCGGATCCGGCGTTTCATCGAGGCCGGCAACCAGCGTTTGGACAAATTCGCGCGCCAGCCGTATCACGCTCTGATCTTCGGCTCGTACGCGCGGTGCGGCGTCCAGCACGAGCCGGGCCACATTGACGGCCAGACCAAGCACGAGGACGAGCGCCAGGAGGAAGCTGAGCCGCGCGCGCAAGGATAGTTTCTGCCACATAGTGCTCATCCCAACCGCGCCGGGGCGGCTCCTCACCAGACCAACATTGACAGGCAAAAACGTCGGCCATCTAATTGAACCGTACAGCAATTCAGCTCGATCTGCATGACCGGCATGGGGGCCGGCGCGGCAATCGGGAAGCTTTTCTGTCCCGCCATTTGATGTAACGCAACAGCAGACGACAAGACGAGGGTGAGCGGAGGCCCTGCCTATGCGTGTTCTGATTGTCGATGATCACCGCATCGTCGCTTCGGGTTGCCGCGCGCTGTTCGCTGATGACCCCGAAATGGTCATCCTGGAGGCATCCGACGCGGAAAGCGGCGAGCGCGTCTGCCGCGAGGATCGTCCGGATATCTGCGTTCTCGACATCAACCTGCCGACCGTATCCGGTTTCGAACTGGCACGGCGCATTCTGGAACACGATGCGTCGGCGCGCATCATCATGTTCAGCATGAACGACGATCCGATCTTCGCGGCTCGTGCGATCGAAATCGGCGCCAAAGGCTACGTCTCGAAATCCGGCGATCCCTATGACCTGGTGGAAGCGATCCGCGAGGTGAGCAAGGGCGGGACATACCTACCGGCCGCGATTGCCCAACGCATCGCATTCGCCGGCCCGGCACTCGCCCAGAGCCCGCTGTCGAAACTGACATCGCGCGAGATCGAAATCCTGCGCCTGTTAAGCGCCGGAAAAAGCCTGTCCGAAATCGCATGGATGGTTCAGTCGTCCTACAAGACGATCGCCAACACATCATCGATCATGCGTCAGAAGCTTGGCTTGCGGACATCTGCGGAACTGGTTCGGTTCGCCATCGAGAACAACCTGGGCTGACGGCCCGATGCTTCATTCTGTCGATCGTTCGCGATGCTGGAGCCTCTCCGTGGCCATCATACCGCAACGCAACATACGCTGCAAAGATGGAGTGAAGCGACAGGACCAGTTCGAGCTGCAAAAGCTCAATTGTTCCTCGTGGTTAAGGAAGGATGTCGACGCGACATGGTGGCGCGTTTCGATTGACGTGAAAGAAGAGGCTGAAAAATCACCGCCCTTGATGTAAAGCCTCAACCTGCAATGTTACGGCCAGAAGGACGTGGCCGGCTGGGAGTGAAAAATCATGGCGATCGAAACCGTTTCTCTCAACCGGTCATATGGCGGCGTGCAAGGCGTGTACAAACACGGGAGCCGCGAAACCGGAACCGGCATGACCTTCTCGGTCTATGTCCCACCCCATTCAGATGGCGCGAAGCTGCCCGTGGTCTGGTACCTGTCAGGTCTGACCTGCACCCACGCCAACGTCACCGAGAAGGGCGAGTTTCGGAAAGCCTGCGCCGAACTTGGATTGATCTTTGTGGCGCCGGACACCAGCCCCCGCGGTGAAGGGGTCCCCGGCGATCCTGCCAATGCCTATGATTTCGGGCTGGGCGCAGGCTTCTATGTCGATGCCACCGAAGCACCGTTCGCGAGCCACTATCGCATGTGGAGCTACGTGACCGCGGAACTGCCCAGCGTCATCGCCGAACATTTCCCGGCGGATATGAACCGACAATCCATCCTCGGGCATTCCATGGGCGGGCACGGCGCATTGACCGTCGCGCTGAGAAACCCGGATCGCTACCGCGCCGCCAGCGCCTATTCACCGATCGTCGCGCCTTCCGAGGTGCCATGGGGCATCAAGGCCCTGGGCGGATATCTCGGGCAGGACAAGAAGGCCTGGCGCAAGCACGATGCCGTTGCGCTGATCGAGGACGGCGTACGGTTCTCCGACCTTCTGGTCGACTACGGCGATGCCGATCCGTTCCTGGCCGTGCAACTGCGTCCCGAACTGCTGCAAGCCGCATGCGAAAAGGCCAACATCCCTCTCACCCTGCGCCGTCAGCCGGGATACGACCACAGCTACTACTTCATCTCCACCTTCATGGACGATCATCTGCGCTGGCATGCCGCGCGTCTGAAGGCTTAGTTCGAACAGGGCGCCCACAAGGGGCGCCCCTACGCCATGTCGATCTCGTAGGGGCGACCCTCGTGGTCGCCCTCCTCCGACGCCCCACATCCAGCGCGGCCGTAATCGGGACCGTCCGGTCGCTATTGAGCTTGCGGCGCGCCGTAGTTCGGCGCCAGCAAGCGGTTTCGCAGCAGATAATCCGCGGCACGCGTCCAGGACTCGTCGGTATTGCCGCGCATGTCGGCGCTCATCACCGTGACAAGCTGCCCGGTGTGCACGTCGCGCAAGTATAAATTGATGTTGAGGATGAGATTGGAGACCTTCTGAACCGTGCCGGTGATGACGAAGTCAGCGCCGAGCTGCCGCGCCAATGCGACCTCGCAGCCGCCACAGGCCTGCAGATTGCTGCCGTGCGCTGCAGCATTGACCGGCGCAATATCCAGAACGGTGAACCTGCCGGAGTCGGCCAGCGCCTTCCGCACCTGGTCGCCCGTGCGCATCAGCCGCACCTGCTCATCGGAGCGCGGTCCATCGACCTCGCCCTGAAGGCTGGTATCGACGAGCTCGAAATCGAAGACAGCAACCTGTGATGGGGCCGCACGCGCCACCCATGGCAGCACCACCAACATGACGAGCAGGACGCAAACCATTCGCATGATCGTGACTCGTGAAAGCAGCGTGGCGACAAATTATCGGTTGCAGGGTAAGACAATTCAGTCTTGTTTCAAGCCAGAACTCCCGCCATCGTCGGTTCCGTCGAGAAGCGGTCACAGGGAGGAATGATGATCCGGGCGTTGGTCGGCGCAATCGGCTTTGCTTTGCTCACCACCGGCGCGTTGGCAGACGATCCGGTCGAGATTGGGATCGGCTACCTGCATGGCGCCAGGGTCAAGCCGACGCTCTCGCTGATCGGCGTGCCGGCGGACAATGACGGGGTGGCGGGTGCGCGTCTGGCGATCGATGATAACAACACCACCGGCAAGTTCCTCAACCAGCATTTCACCATCGACGAGAAACGCCTCAAGGACGAGGATGATCCGGCGGCGGCGGCGGTCGCGTTGGCCGAACGCGGCATCGGCCTGATCCTCACCGACCTGCCGGCCGACGCGCTGCTGAAGGCCGCCGACGCGGTCCGCGAACGCGGAACGGTTTTGTTTGACGTCGGCGCGATCGATGACCGCCTTCGCGAAGAGGACTGCCGCGGCAATGTCATCCATACCGCGCCGACGCGCTCGATGCTCGCCGACGGCCTCGCCCAGTATCTGGTCTGGAAACAGTGGAAGCGCTGGCTTCTGGTCGTCGGATCCCATCCGGAGGACAAGCTTTATGCTGATGCGCTGCGGCGCTCCGCCAAGCGCTTCGGCGCCAAGATCGTCGAGGAGCGCGTGTTCGAGGACACCGGCGGCGCCCGCCGCACCGATAGCGGCGTGACGCAGATCCAGCGCCAGATGCCGGTCTTCACCCAGCAGGCATCAGCGTATGATGTCCTCGTCGCCGCCGACGAGAGCGAGGTGTTCGCCTCCTATCTGCCCTATCGCACCTGGGACCCGCGCCCGGTCGCGGGCTCGGCGGGGTTGATGCCGACCAGTTGGGATCCGGCGCATGATCAATGGGGCGCGATACAGATGCAGAACCGATTCATCAAACTCAACTCGCGGCGCATGACGGCCATCGACGCGCAGGCGTGGACCGCGGTGCGCATGATCGGTGAGGCCGCGGCACGCGTGAAATCCCCCGCTCCGAAAGCCATGCTCGACTTCCTGAAAGGACCGGACTTCTCGCTCGCGGCCTTCAAGGGCCAGCGGCTGACCTTGCGGGACTGGAACCTGCAGCTCCGCCAGCCGATCCTTCTCGCTGACGGACGCATGGTCGTATCAGTCTCGCCGCAGGAAGGTTTCCTGCATCAGGTCTCCGAACTCGATACACTCGGCGTCGATCGGCCGGAAACAAAATGCAAACTGCATTGACGATATTGAAGATGGGAAATTCGCGTATGTGGCGTCGTCATGCTCCGCTAGCCGCACTGGCCGTCTCGATTCTGGCCGCCTCCCCTGCCCAGGCCGTGATGGCCTATGTGTCGAACGAGAAGAGCAACACCGTCTCGGTGATCGACACCGACACGTGGACGGTGACCCGGACGATCAAGGTCGGCCAGCGGCCGCGCGGCATCGAGTTCACCAGAGACGGGAAATTCGTGATGGTGGCAGTCGGCGACGACGACACCATTCAGATCATTGACACCGCGAGCCAGAAGGTGGTCGACACCCTGCCCTCCGGCCCGGACCCCGAACTGTTCGTGCAGGATGCCACCGGCAAGATCCTTTACGTTGCCAATGAGAATGACAACACGGTCACGATCATCGATCTCGAGAAGCGCGTGCGCCTCGGCGACGTCCAGGTCGGCGTCGAGCCCGAAGGCATGGCCATCAGCCCGGACGGCAAGATCCTGATCAACACGTCCGAGACCACCAACATGGCGCACTTCATCGACACGACGACGCGCCAGATCGTCGCCAACGTGCTGGTCGATTCGCGCCCGCGTTTTGCCGAGTTCAAGCGCGACGGCTCCGAACTCTGGGTTTCCTCGGAGATCGCAGGAACGGTGTCCATCATCGATCCTGCCCAACACACGGTGACTGGCAAGATCACGTTCGACATTCCCGGGATGCGGCGCGAGGCGATCCAGCCGGTTGGGATCGGCATGACCAGAGATGGCAAGACCGCCTTCATCGCGCTTGGCCCTGCAAACCGGATCGCCATCGTCGATGGCACCAGCCACCAGGTCACGAAATACCTTCTGGTCGGCCAGCGCGTATGGCACATGGCGTTCACACCGGACGAGAAGTATCTCCTGGTCACCAACGGTGTCTCCAACGATGTCTCGATCATCGATGTCGCGGCGCAGAAGGTGATCAAGACCATCCAGGTTGGCGAGTTGCCCTGGGGCATCACGATCGCGCAGCCATGACAGCCATCGACGCCCCCACGGTCCGCGAGACGTCGCCGGACAATCGCAGCAGCGCCGCTGAATTGCCGGCGTTGTCGATCGACCGCCTCAGCCATTCCTATGGCCCTCGACGGGCGCTCATCGACGTCAGCTTCGCGGTCGCTCCGGCAAGCTTCACGGCGCTGCTCGGTCTCAACGGCGCCGGCAAGAGCACCCTGTTCTCGCTGGTCACGCGGTTGTTCGGCGTGCAGACCGGGCGCATCAGCATCTTTGGGCATGACATCAACCGCGTGCCGAGCGAAGCCTTGCGGCTCATGGGCGTGGTGTTCCAGCCACGTACGCTGGACCTCGACCTCTCACTGACGCAAAACCTGCAGTATCACGCCGCGCTGCACGGCATTGCGCGACGCGAGGCGCTCAAACGGGCCGCTGAGGTGCTTGCGCGAATCGATCTGGCCGATCGCGCCGGCAGCAAGGTACGCGATCTCTCCGGCGGCCAGATGCGGCGGCTGGAGATCGCGCGTGCATTGCTCCACCGCCCTCGCCTGTTGCTGCTCGACGAGGCGACGGTTGGCCTCGACGTCAAGGCGCGCGCCGACATTCTCAGCCATGTCAGGCGGCTGGTCACCGAGCAGGGGATCGGGGTGCTGTGGGCCACGCATCTCTTCGACGAGATCGTGCCCAGCGATCACCTCGTGGTCCTGCACCAAGGGCGGGTTCTCGCACATGGCGAGGTGTCGCGTGTCATCGACGAAACCGCAACGCCGGACGTCGGCGCCGCGTTTGCACACCTCATCAAAGCAGCGACCAAATCCGGAAACCCCTCGTCATGAGCACCGGCATCATCGGCAGCGACCAGAGATCCGGTTTCACGTTCGCCCAGTACCTCACCTGCCTGAACGGCATCGTGTGGCGCGAGGGCCTGCGTTTTCTGCATCAGCGCGAACGCTTCGTCTCGGCGCTGGTGCGTCCGCTGGTCTGGCTGTTCATCTTCGCCGCCGGCTTCCGTCAGGTGCTGGGCATCTCTATCATCCCGCCCTACGACACCTATATTCTCTACGAGGTCTACATCGCACCCGGCCTGATGGCGATGATCCAGCTCTTCAACGGCATGCAGTCCTCGCTCTCGATGGTCTATGACCGTGAGATGGGCAACATGCGGACCCTCCTGGTCAGCCCCCTGCCGCGCTGGTATCTGTTGTTTTGCAAGCTGCTCGCGGGAACCGCGGTCTCCCTGCTCCAGGTCTATGCGTTCCTGCTGATCGCGTGGTTCTGGGAAATCGCGCCCCCACCGATCGGTTACCTGACCGTGTTGCCCGCGCTGGTGCTGTCGGGGCTGATGCTGGGCTCGCTTGGCATGCTGATTTCTTCGGGTATCAAACAGCTCGAGAATTTTGCCGGCGTAATGAACTTCGTGATCTTTCCGATGTTCTTCGCATCGTCAGCGCTTTACCCGCTGTGGCGGGTCAGGGAAGGCAGCACGGTGCTTTACTATGTGTGTCAGTTCAATCCGTTCAGCCATGCCGTGGAACTGATCCGATTTGCGCTTTACGGACAAATGAACTGGGTTTCGCTCGCGGTGGTGGGCGGCTGCACGACAGTCTTCATGATCGGGGCCGTGCTGGCCTACGATCCGTCGCGCGGCCTCATACGTCGGGGACCCGGTGGAGGCGAGACATGAGATTGCGTTTCATCGCAGGATTATTGCTGTCGCTCTGCGGATGGCCCGAAACTTCCTTCGCCGCCGACCCGCGCTATCCGGATTGGCCTTGTGTGCAGGCAAAAGTGCCCGAAGTCTCGCTCGCGGCCGTGTGGGCGGGCCCGCCGCTCGATGACGTCGCAGGCAAGTGGAAGGACGACCCCAAGGTGAGCCCGCTTGTGGCGCGGCTGGCCGCCAGGCGCACGCCGCTCGACGAAGCCGAGAAGATGATCAAGGAATTTCTTGCGGGTTCGGCGACGGACAAAACGACAAACGGCAAAATGCTGTTCGCCGGCCTGTTCGATACGTTGAATGCCCAGCGTGCATCGGTCATGGCAGGCCTGGAACGGGTGACTCGCAAACAGCGCGAGGCGGCCGACAAGGTCCGGAGCGATACGATCGCGTTGCAGGCCCTGCAGGATGATCCGTCCCACGATCAGGCCAAGCTCGAGGAACTCAGTAACCAGCTGACATGGGAAACGCGAATTTTCGAGGACCGGCACCGCGTCATCAAATTCGTCTGCGACGTGCCGACCGCGGTCGACCAGCGGCTATTTGCCCTCGGCCGCGCGATTCAGCAGGAGATGGAATAGCGCGCGGACATCGGCGCTTATCTTTACTCCCGAGGTTGCGGCTGCGATTCGGCGACTGGCAAGTCGGCGCGCTGCCATCCATCGGTCCCTTGCGGATACCAGGCGACATTGCGATAGCCGAGGGCCAACGCCCGCTTGGCCGCATTCCACGACATCCAGCAATCTTCCTGGCAGTAGAACACCAGCAAATTCGCCTTGTCGCCCCTGGACGCACGATCGAGACCCTGCCGCAGATAGTCCTCAGTCGCGGCCGCGAGCGATCCGTAGCCGGTGTCCGGCAACCAGATGCTGCCCGGAATATTGAGCCGGAGTTTCTCGCGCCAGACGGTGCCGGCGGGAAGGTTCTGCGGCTTCGGCGCGTGGGGCAGCACGTCGATGAAGGCCCCTGTTCCCGCGCGCCAGATGGCCTCCGCCTCCGCCGTTGCGAGAACCTTTGCACCCGCAAGCGTCGCGGGGACCGGGGCGCGATAATTTTCGGTGCGGTAGGCTTCGGGCTCCGGCGCATCGAACTGCGCATTCGCCGCGGCCGTCAACGTGACTGCGGCGAGGATCAAGCCCGCAGACATCCGCCTCATGGCGACTTCGTGGTCTCCGCCAGGATCGGCTTGTCGCTTTCGTCGAGCAACGGAACGCCAAAGTCGAGCAGGATCTTGTTGATCGCCGGCTGGTTCTCCTGGATCAGACGGTTGAGCTGCCGCTTCCAGTTCTGGTCGGCGGGCCTGACACCCATGCCGATCCGATAGACCAGCCGCGGCCCGGACGTTTCATGGACCAGAGGCGTGACATGGAGCGGGGGATTGGACTGCTTGGCGTAATAGCCAGCCATCGGGCCCCACAAAATGCCGGCATCGATCTGGCCCGAGGTGAGGTCATCGATCATGGCCACCGCCGACGAATCGACGCGGGTGTCAATCATCAGCGGATATGGCTTGGCGTTCGCCATCAGGCCATTGACCGCCATCTCGGTGGCAGGCGGCGTGCCGGCAACGATGCCGATATGCTTGCTCTTGAGACGTGCGTCCTTGAGGCTCTCGACATCGTCAAGGCCGCTGCCCGCCTTGGCCACCAGCGCGTAGGCCGTGCGATAATAGGGGTTGGTGCCCTGGACCAGTTCGTCGCCTTGCGGAAAGCCCATGATGACATCGCAGCGGTGGGCGCCAAGCGTCATCCGCACGAAGCCGGTCGCTTGAGGAAAGTACATGTAGTCGAGTTTCTTCTGCAATTTGGCGGCGAGGAATTCGGCAAGCTTGTTTTCGAACCCTTCCCCCTTCTCGTTCGAGAATGGCAGGTTCCGCGGGTCGGCGCAGACCCTGAGCACCTTTGGATCGACCAGTTCGATCGAAAGATCGCCAGTCTCGCTGTTCTGGGCACGACCGGTGCCCCCGGTGGCGAGAATAGCGACGACCGAGACCAGGGCCGCCAAGGGCCAGCGAGAGAGCGCCGCGTTCGTCATTACCATTTTCTCCGTGTTGGGCCGTCGGCCGCGATCAATCGAGGAAGCTTGGCGGGTGCATGCGGGGAACTACTTCGCAGATGCACTCGGCGACACGCCGAAGGCGCAGCGCTGGATGAACGTCCTCAACACTGCCACCGGACCCGAGGTCCAGTTGAAGCCGAAAACAGCAAAATGCTATGCGCCTCAATTCGCGCGTGCAATACAAAAATCTCCGCGCTGCTCGGCTTGGCGCCGCCATCTGACGTTCATGAACCAGATGCCGCGCGTTCGCGGCGCGAACTTCGGCAAATGGGTACCGGTTTGTTGCAATGCGGGGCGTTCGAACCGGGACACCAGAGAGGCCAAGAAAATGCTTCATCGTCTTCTCGCCTCCGTTGTTCTCCTGATGGCCTCGACGACCGCACAAGCAGAGTTCGATCCCCTGCCCGTTGACGAAATAGCGCCGGGAATCTTCGTCCACCTCGGTGCGTCGGAACTCATGACGAGCGCGAACGAGGGAGCCATCGCCAATGTCGGCTTCATCGTCGGCGGTGACGCGGTGGCCGTGATCGATACGGGCGGCAGCGTGAACGAGGGCAAGAAGCTGCTCGCGGCCATCCGCTCGCACACCGACAAACCCATCCGCTACGTGATCAACACCCATGGCCACCCGGATCACGTCTTCGGCAACGCCGCATTCCAGAGCGACAGCACCACCTTCGTCGGCCACAGGAATTTGCCTCGCGCGCTTGCTACCCGCGGGCATTTCTACATCGACTCGTTTCGCCGCATCATGGGCGATGAATTGATCAAGGACGTCGTCATCGTCCCGCCCACGCTTCTGATCGACGACACGCACGAACTCGAACTCGGCGGCAGGCCGCTAAAGTTGCGGGCGTGGTCGACGGCGCACAGCGACAGCGACCTCACGGTCGTCGACACCCGAACCGGCACCCTGTTCGCGGGAGATCTGCTGTTCCTCGCCCATATTCCGGTCCTCGACGGCAGCCTTCGTGGCTGGCTCAAGACGATCGACGACCTCGGCAAAGTTGACGCACGGCGGGTTGTTCCCGGTCACGGAGCGGTGAGCGACTGGCCGGCGGCGCTGTCCGACGAACGGCGCTATCTGGACAGGCTGGGCAGCGACGTGCGCGCACTGGTCAAGGCCGGCAAGCCAATGACGGCTGCCGCAGATACCGCTGCAGGGTCCGAACGATCCCGATGGGACCTGTTCGACGACTATAATGCCCGCAACGCAACTGCAGCATTCTCGGAAATTGAATGGGAATAGCCGGCCCTGCGGCGTATATTACGTCATCGCGGCCCCAAGCCCGCGCGAGGAACCGACCATGTTGAGACATCCTGCCCGCCTGCTGGGACTCGCAGGCCTGCTCGTGGCGATGCAGTTCGGCGCAGCTCTGGCACCGGCGGCGGCAGCCGATCCGTATGATCCGTGGCCCGGCCTGGTTCAGGACATCTTCAACAATCGCGACATGAACGATGGGTCCGGGGTGATCGCCATCGAGATGCCCTACCGCGCCGAGGATGCCGCGATCGTTCCCGTCACCTTGCGGAGTGTCCTTGCCCCCGACGACCTGCGTCGCGTCGTCGCAATCACGCTGGTGATCGATCAGAATCCATCACCGATGGCTGCGCGGTTCGAACTCGGCACCGCCGCGTCCGTGTCGCAAATCTCGACCCGCGTTCGGGTCAACAATTACACGGACGTTCATGCGGTCGCAGAACTGAGCGATGGCAAGCTCTATGTCGCAAAGACCTTCGTGAAGGCCTCCGGCGGCTGCTCGGCTCCGGCCGCCAAGAACCCGGAAGAGGCCAAAGCCAGGATCGGCCAGATGCGCTTCCGGCAATTCGCGAGATCAGGCGAAGGCCCGACCAGCGGCACGCGCGAAGCGCAGATCATGATCGGCCACCCGAGCAATTCCGGCTTGCAGATGGACCAGGTCACGCAGCTCTACGTGCCGGCCTTCTTCGTCAATGAATTGCGCGTCTGGCAGGACGACGCTGCTGTCCTGGCGATGCAGGGCGGCATTTCGATTTCCGAAGATCCCAATATCCGCTTCACCTACGTGCCCAACGGCGCAAAGGGTGTCCGTGTCGAGGCCAGGGACACCGAGGGCCACGTGTTTCGGAATGAATGGCAGGTCGACAATTCCGGAATGTGACGCGGTGAGCCGCAGACGCTTTTCCCGGCGCTGCCGAACCGCCTAGAAACATCTGACTTCTGCTTCGGCCTGGGCGCGCCGCAGATCGTTGAGCGCGTTGGCCGCCTGCTCCGTCGTGCGGAATTGCGAGCCGAGATTTCCCTTCACCTGTGCCATGCTCAGCACCGTTTCGCCGGTGATGTACCGATCGTAGGGCAGCAGGGAGGCGATGACATCGATCGAACAGGAACACTGTTCGATCGCCTGCCGCGTCTCGCCATTGGCCTTCAGGCAGCCGAACACATACTCCGATCGCGCCACGGTGGGGTAATCATTGACCTCCTCGGCCCGCGCGGAAACGGCTGTTACCAAGACCACGGCCAGGACGCAGAAATGAGCTCGTGTCGATCCGGCTGATGCCATCACGTCCTCCTGGTGGTGCGGTTAAGGGTCATGGTGCTATTCAGGACCATGGTACTATAACGTACAACAACGACAACAAGTGCCATCCGGAAACGCCCCTGGGATGCCCCTCGGCATCCGGTCTTCGACGACAAGGACACCATGAACTTCCTTTCCCGCCTGTTGCTGGCAGCCGTCCTGGCAGGGATGCCGGATGTATCCGGCGCCGCCGATACCATCCGGATTGCATCGCAAAAGACCGGAACATTCGCCTGGGAGCTTGCGGTGATCCGGGCGCATGGTCTGGACCGGCAGGCCAATCTGACGCTGCAGGTCAGCGACCTCGCCAGTCCGGAATCCGGCAAGATTGCACTCCGGGGCGGCAGCGCCGACGTCATCGTCTCCGACTGGCTGTGGGTCTCACGCGAGCGCGAGCTGGGCGCCAAATTGACCTTCTATCCCTATTCGAGTGCGCTGGGCGCGGTGATGGTGGCGAACTCATCGCCGATCCGGACCCTGGCCGACCTCAAGGGCCGCAAGCTGGGGATTGCCGGCGGCCCGATCGACAAGAACTGGCTGCTGATGCGGGCCGTGATGAAGCAGGATGGCATCGACCTGACCGCGGACGCGACAATCGTCTACGGCGCGCCTCCATTGCTGGCCGCAAAGACGCTTAGTGGCGAACTCGACGCCACGCTCAATTTCTGGAATTTCAGCGCCGCTCTGGAAGCCAAGGGTTTCCGGCGGCTCGCCGGTGTCGAGGACTTCTTGCCGAAACTCGGCGCCAGGGGCCGCACAGCGATGATCGGCTATGTCTTCGACGAGGCATGGGCAGCCGCAAACCGTGATGCGATTGGCCGCTTCATCACCATCAGCCGTGAGGCCAAGCAAATTCTGGCTACATCGGACGCGGAATGGGAGACGATTGCGCCGCTGACGGGCTCGACCGATGCTGCGACGCTGACGGCCTATCGCGATCGCTATCGGGAGGGCATACCGCGCCGTCCCATCGCCGACGAAGAAGCCGATGCCCGCATCCTCTATCGGGTGCTGGCGATGATCGGTGGCCGCGAACTGGTCGGACCAGGGCAAGAGCTCGATCCCGGCACCTTCTATCGCGCCATGCCGGGAGACTGAGCGTGCTCCGCCTGTTGTCCTTCGCGGCGTTTCTCGCCACCTGGTGGGGCGCGGCTTTCCTCGCCGGTGACCAGAAGTTGCCGCCGCCGCCGATCGTACTTGCCGCGGTCGTTGCCGAAGCGAAGTCCGGTGCCTTGTTCTTCCATCTCGGCGTGACCCTGGCGCGCGTCGCACTGGCTTTCATCCTGGCGATGACACTGGGTGCGGCCCTTGGTTACCTGATGGGTCGGGTACGATTGGCCGATCGGCTCGGCGATCCCTGGCTCATCCTGCTGCTCCATCTGCCCGCGCTTGTCGTCATCGTGCTGGCCTATATCTGGGCAGGGCTGACCGAGGTCGCCGCGATCGCGGCGATCGCCATCAACAAGCTGCCGACCGCGGTCGTCACCCTGCGCGAGGGAACCCGCACGCTCGACGCTGCGCTCGACGAAATGGCTGATGTGTTCGCGATCCCGCGCTGGAAGGCCTTCCGCCATGTGATCTTGCCACAGCTGGCCCCCTATCTCGCCGCCGCGGCACGATCCGGTCTATCGCTGGTCTGGAAGATCGTGCTGGTCGCTGAGCTGCTTGGGCGCCCCAACGGCGTCGGCTTCGAGATCGGTGTCGCCTTCCAGCTCTTCGACATCCCGCTGCTGCTCGCCTATTCGCTCACCTTCGCGGCTCTCGTGCTCATCATCGAAACTGCGCTGGTGCAGCCGATTGAAGCCCGGCTATCCCGGTGGCGGCGCCGTGCAGCTTGAAGTCAGCATTGCAAGCAAGGTCTACACGAACGCGGCGGGCGAGCGACAAGAGGTGCTCGCCGGCTTCAACTTTGCCCTGAGGGAAGGCGAGGTCGGTGTGTTCGTCGGGCCCTCGGGCTGCGGCAAAAGCACCATGCTCCGAATCGTCGTCGGGCTCGACCCCGATTACCAGGGCCGCGTGTCGCGTCCACCGGGCGCCAAGATCGGCATGGTGTTTCAGGAGCCGCGGCTGTTGCCGTGGCGATCGGTCGAGGAGAATGTGCGCCTTGTCGCGCCGCAGGCCGACGAAGCAAGGCTTTCCCCGCTGTTCGGAACACTTGGGTTGGAAGCCCATCGCAGCCATTTCCCGGGCGAGTTGTCGCTTGGCCTGGCTCGCCGCGTCGCTCTTGCCCGCGCCTTTGCGGTCGAGCCCGACTTCCTCATTCTCGACGAGCCGCTGGCGTCTCTCGACGACGCGCTGGCCGCTCGCTTGCGCGGGGAGATCGCCACGCTCGTGGATAGCCGCACGGTGACAACACTACTTGTCACACACAGTGTCGACGATGCGGTGCATCTCGGCGATCGCCTGTTTTTCCTGTCGCAACGGCCGTCTCGCGTAATTGCAGAGGTCCCCATTCACACGCCTCGCGGGGAGCGGGGTCCAGCCGAGATCAAGGGGATCAAGGCCGAACTGGCGCGGTTAAAGCTTGCAAATTTGTAGGCTGCCTTCATCCTTGCCTGGTGGTCCGCCGGGCATCGGATCGAGATTAAAGATTGAGATTCAAAGATTCAGGGAGGTCGACATGTTGCGCGTGTTGCTTGCCGCTGTGGTCCTGATTGCGGCGTTGGGCCAGTTGTTCGCCCAGGGCAAGCCCAAAGGAATCCGATTGTGGAATCTGACCAGCACGACGATCACGGGTTTCCAACTCTCTCCCACCGGCAAGAACGCCTGGGGACCGAACCAGACCTTGAACGACAAGGACAAGGAGGTCGACCACGACGAGCGGGTGCTCATCAAGGGCATCGAACCCGGACGCTACGATGCGAAAGTCGACCTTCGCGGCACGAAGGAATGCTTTGTCTACGGCATCGAGATCAAGGCCGAGGCGGTGTTTTCAATCGCCGACAACGATCTGCAGGACTGCAGCAATTAGCCCCTTCCAAAAAATATCGAAAACAACCCCATGCAAAGTAGCGGGATGATCGACACGTCATTCCCGCTGACACATTTGACACGTCGGGCAAATCACTGGCACAATGGCAACCTCCCGCAATTCGCAAGACGCGTCAGCCCCGGCTCGGATGGTCGTGACCACCGACGCGCTCAATTGCCGGCGCGCCGTCGCGGACTAGGCGATCGCTTCCATGAAACCAATCGCTTCGCGCCACGAGCGTCGGCCTCTCGCTCCCCCTCCCGCTTGCGGGGAAGGGCTGGGGTGGGGGTGCCACTCGGGGATTGCCGACTTGTCGGCCGTCTCATCCACCGAAGCTTCGGCGAAGGCGGAAGCGTCTGGCGCCGGCGTATGCGGCTTTCCCCCACCCCAACCCTCCCCCGCAAGGGCGGGAGCGGGAGCGCAGCAGCGCAAGCGTCAACATGAGTTTGTACCGTGGAAACGCTGACCTAGGCCTTGTCGTTGCTGTGCGGATATTCGCACCGCCATTTGACCGCATTCCACTTCGGATGTTCGCCCACCCACTGGGCGATATAGGGCGGCGCACCCATGGTGCATTGCTGCAGCGAACCGCTCCAGTTGAAGACCAGGTGCTGCTCTTCGCAGGTCGCCGGCGAAAGCACGGCGCATACCGTTACGATCAGATCGATGGCATTCATGCCCGACATCCTTCAACTGCGACAAAATAGCACAAAGAGAGACGAGTCCCGCGGCAAGAAGTTTCAATAGCGCGTGAAAATCCGTCTCCCCCGACGGCCCTTCCGAAGACGGCGCGACCACAACGCAATGGCCCCCACGCGGATCTCAATCACACTCTATATGGCTGTTTAAGCATGACTTTCTTGAAAATCCGGCCTCGCTCGCGCGGATCGTCGGCAATCGCGTCGCGACGAAGCATGCTCTCAGGCTTGACCGGGGGTGAAACCAACGAACCGAAAAGAGGCTAGAAATTAACCCCAAACACCACTCGCGCCTGATGGCGCTCGAAATTGACCAGATCAAGGGCATGCGGCGACTGGTCTGAGCGCCCCCAGGCCTGTGCACTCCATGCGACGGTCAACCGAGAGCGCTCGGACAGCTGGAAATAGGCGGTCGGTCCAATGAACAGGGCTTGACCAGAAAGCTGGTCCAGACCGATGCCGTCATAGCGGCGCAAATAGCGCGCTTCACCACCGAGCAGGAAGCCCGGACGGACCTGCGCCATCACCGCGAACGCGGCAGCGATGGTGGACTCCTGCTCGGAAGCTCCCGTTGCGACCACGCGGGTCCACTCCGGTTGATAGCTCAGGTTCAGAGCGGCGATGACGAAGTTGGGAACGAGGTCGCGGTCGAATGCGACCGTGAATTCAGTTCCATAGTTGCGCACCACCGCAGCGGTGTTTTCGTCAATCCGGTCGGCGTGGCCGACCGCGGCGAAAGTCAGACCGAATGGCGACGATTGCCGATCCATGAATTTATAGCGCAAGTCCAGGGAAACACCCTGCAAGGCCAACTGACGGCGATCCTCGAAATCCGGCACGCCATTGATGTCGTGCGCCGAAAATCCGCCCCCGAGCTCGATCCTGAAGTTCTTTGCCGGCACAAATTCCAGCTCGATCTCCTGCTCGAGCGCGCGATAGCGACCATCACTCTTGCCGAATCGCCCGGTCGACTGGGTCTGGAATTCGCGGTCCCCGACGTCGCCGACATCGGCGCCGATCATGAAGGCAAAGATGTGCTCGGTATCGATGCCTTCAGCCCGTGCAGCTCCGGGCAATACAGCGGAGCAGCACAGCAAGGCGGCCCGGAAGGTTCTCGCGCGAATCACCATTCATATTCCGAAAGCGGGATGAGGAGAAAATCGACGGCATAACCGAGCGATTCCCTCCCTATATCATATTGCAACGATTGCAGGCGAGCAGCCGCAACGCTTGCTCCGAAGGAATATACCGGCTCCAATGCCCAACCGGGCTGGCTCGCCCGAAGCGAAAACCGAACAGGGAGGAAGACCGAATGGCAAGACTGGTCGTGCTGTACAAGACCCCGAAAGACGCCGAGGCCTTCAACAAACACTACACTTCAACTCACACTCCGCTTGCGAAGAAAGTTCCTGGCCTGAAGAAGTACGATATCAGCCAGGGACCGGTCGGGGCACCCGCAGGCCCGAGCGGAATTCACCTTGTCGCCACTTTGTATTTTGATTCGATGGATGCCCTGAAGGCGGGCCTATCATCGCCCGAAGGACAAGCCGCGGCGGGTGATCTCGCCAACTTCGCCGACGGTGGCGCAGATCTCTACATGTTCGATACGAAGGACGTCTGACGTAGCGCGGCCTTGTGACGTATCACAAGCTCATCACCAGCTTGAAGTTCACTATCTCGAAATCGTCAAGCCAATAGCTGCCACGGTTCGAACACTCGAACCGCGGCAGATCGTCTCGATTAGTTCACTTGCGCGCAGCGCAGGCGTACATGTTGATTTCCATGCCCACCGGCACTTCGACGATTTTCGGGGTTTTCCAGGCCATTTCACTCTCCCAAGTGGTTGGGCGCAGGGTTCGCGCCGAGGCAAACCTAAGACCGCGCATGATCGAGCGCAAGTGTCGCCCTCGCACGGCTCGCCGCGAGTCGAGCCCGCGCGCTTCAAAAACTGCGCTCGATCAACAACATGAGCTCGGCCGAAGGTCGAAGGCCACGAACCGACGACAACAGCCAGCCAAACGTGAAGGAGCAAGCTGCAGCTACGATCCTGCGACCGCCCTCACCTCCAGCCTGCTGCCACATCAGACGCCGCCGGGCTGCACGTAACAGAAAACGTAACGATTCCGGCTCAGGAATACGATGCCGTGCCCGGTCGGGTTCGATTTATCCCATTTGAGTTTGTGGTTTGGAATCTCGATCTCCGTTCCGATGTCGACGTGCGGGCGACCCCGCGGCTCGTCCGGCCTGTCATCGGTAATGATCGCGTAGGTCCTGCCATCGCGGACGTGGATTTCGTCCGCCCAATAGGCGTCGGCCTCGCCACAGCACGAGGCGGTGGGCACGTCCGGCTGCATCAGAGCCTGATACCACTGCCGGATTTCGGGGTCCGCGGCCTCCCATTGACCGAGGTCGCGCGCCTTCACACCAGTATGTAAATACCCGAAAAAACAGAGAAAAAGGATGACTCGCTTCATCCGTCCCGCTCCTTGATCAACCGGCGAGACGGTCAAAGCAATGTTTATGCCGCAGTGCAGCAAGCGGGGGCGCGTAGCGACGCGGCTGGCGCCTCCGAGTTCATGAAAAGCGGCAGTGCGATGATCACGGAGGTCGGAATGCGAAAGCAATCGCGCGAATCAGGGGGCCTCGCCCGCGCGTTCCGGGGTCGCTGCATTCGTTCAGCGTGGGGAAACCGCGATTCTCCAATCCTTCGTTGGGTGCGAAGCTGCCTCTGTCAGGCGCTCATGACACGTCCGAAGGATGGTTCAGCTGGGCCTTGTGGATCGAAGACGGAACCACTCCGAAATACTTCCGGAAGACGCGGCTGAAATGTGACGAACTGGAAAAGCCCCACGAGAACGCCACGTCGGTGATCGTTTTTCCCCCGTGGGTTTCCAACTCGTGCCGGCAGTGCTGCAATCGCGCGTTCCATATATAATCGCTGACGGTCATGCCCCTGTCGCTGAACAACATGTGCAGATAGCGCTTGGTGCAGCCCAGCGCCGCGGAAATCTGGTCGATACTGAGATCGGGATCGCGCAAATGTTCCCGGATAAAGGCCTGGGCCCGCACGTACATCGCCTCGGGACCGACACGATCGAACATCGCGTCGGCTTCGCGAAGCGGCAGCAGCAGCAGATCGATCAACGAGTCGGCAACCCCGGAGGCGCTGCTCGGCGAGAGTTTGGAAGCTTCGTCGAAGGTGGCATGGACAAAGTCATAGGCGATCCGGCCGGTGCCAGAGCGGGCGGACAGCTTGCGCGGTGACATCTTCGCCAAGCGAAACCCGCGCTCCTGCAGCAGGTCCTTCGGTACGATGACGACCTCATGGCGCGTCAGCGCCGGACTGACGATCTCGTGCGGGCAGGATACGTCGTAAGCCAGACAGTCGCCCGGCATCACGTCGATACGGCGGCTGTCCTGCTGGAAATAGGACACTCCGTAGGTCTGGAAGTGAATCTTGACGAAAGGGTGTTCGCTCAGCTTGGCGCGGGAAATCGTGTGAGCGATTCGATGCTGGCTGGTCTCGATCTGACAGAGCTTCAACCGCGAGACGGTCGCATATCTGATCCGCCCTTCGAACGAAGACGCATCGAGCGGATCAACATCGAATTGCCCGCAGAGATCGGTCAGCGCATCGGTCCAGCACTGGATCTGCTTCCTTGGCGTCAATCCCGTGGTGCTGAGCGAACGCATTGTATCGGGCATGTCTGGCCACCGATCAAAAACGTGACGCCCGCCGCGAAAGGGTTCGGTCACGAAGATGCCACGTTAAACTCAATCCCAAAACGACCGTCGAGACTCTGACCAGCATACGTCCCGGTATTCGTTTGACAACCCTCCGACTTCGCCTCTGTCAGGTCAAGCGCAACTTCAACCCTTGGTCGCGCAACCAAGTTCGGAGGATCTGTCTACCGCAGTGCCGCATAACAACGCATGGCGATGTACTGGAAAGGAACCCAAAAAATTCACCGCGTTTCGCTTTCGAACAAACGCCTTTCCCTCTTGGGCAAGTTTGGCACTGTCGAACGGGATAGTGATGTGCCACGAAGAAAATCCAAAATGCGGGCCGTTTCGACGGACCCAAGATTTCCAAATGGGAGGATCTCACGATGCGCAAGGTGCTACTCGCGACCTGTGTTAGCGTTTTGGCGGCTCTCGCCGCTGGTGCGGCGAACGCAAATGACGAATTGAATAAAATGGCGCAGAACCCGAAGGACTGGGTGATGCCGACGGGCGATTACGCCAACACCCGCTACTCCAAGCTCAACCAGATCAACGCGACCAATGTGAGCAAGATCCAGGTTGCCTGGACATTCTCGACCGGTGTGCTGCGCGGCCATGAAGGCGGACCGCTGATCATCGGTAACATGATGTATGTGCATACGCCGTTCCCCAACAAGGTCTATGCTCTTGACCTTTCCAACGAGAACAAGATCGTCTGGAAGTATGAGCCCAAGCAGGATCCGAACGTCATCCCGGTGATGTGCTGCGACACGGTCAACCGCGGCGTGTCCTATGGCGATGGCAAGATCTTCCTGCATCAGGCGGACACCACGCTGGTGGCCCTCGATGCCAAGACAGGCGCCGTGGTGTGGTCAGTCAAGAACGGCGACCCGGCCAAGGGAGCGACCGGTACCTCTGCGCCGATGGTGATCAAGGACAAGGTCCTGGTCGGCATTTCCGGCGGTGAGTTTGGCGTCCAGGCGCACATGACCGCCTATGACATCAAGACCGGCAAGCAGGCCTGGCGGGCCTTCTCGGAAGGACCCGACGATCAGATCCTGGTCGATGGGGCCGCCACCACTGAACTCGGCAAGCCGGTCGGCAAGGATTCCAGCGTCAAGACCTGGCAAGGCGATCAGTGGAAGATCGGCGGCGGCGCGACCTGGGGCTGGATCTCTTACGATCCCGAGCTCAACCTGATGTACTACGGTTCGGGCAATCCCTCGACCTGGAACCCGAAGCAGCGTCCTGGCGACAACAAGTGGTCGATGACGATCTGGGCGCGCAATCCGGATACCGGCGTGGCCAAGTGGGTCTATCAGATGACGCCCCATGATGAATGGGATTACGACGGCATCAACGAAATGATCCTCAGCGATCAGCAGATCGGCGGAGCTGCCCGCAAGCTGCTGACCCATTTCGACCGCAACGGACTTGGCTATACGCTCGATCGCGCCACCGGCGAATTGCTGGTCGCCGAGAAGTACGATCCGAAGGTGAACTGGACCAGCGGCGTCGACATGGACAAGGCCTCGCCGACCTATGGCCGGCCCAAGGTTCTTGATCAGATGTCGACCGACAAGCAAGGCGAAGACCATAACGTCAAGGGCATCTGCCCGGCCGCGTTGGGCAGCAAGGACGAGCAACCTGCGGCCTATTCGCCTGATACTCAGCTGTTCTACGTCCCGACCAACCACGTCTGCATGGACTACGAGCCGTTCAAGGTGAGCTACACCGCTGGTCAGCCCTATGTCGGGGCCACGCTGTCGATGTATCCGCCGGCCGGTGAGACCCATATGGGCAACTTCATCGCCTGGGACGGCAAGACCGGCAAGATCGCATGGTCGAACAAGGAGCAGTTCTCGGTCTGGTCGGGCGCACTCGCAACCGCCGGCGGCGTGGTGTTCTACGGAACGCTCGAAGGCTACATCAAGGCGGTCGATGCCAAGACGGGCAAGGAGCTCTACAAGTTCAAGACTCCGTCCGGCATCATCGGCAACGTCACGACCTACGAGAACGGCGGCAAGCAATATATTGCCGTGCTCTCGGGTGTTGGTGGCTGGGCCGGCATCGGCCTCGCAGCCGGTCTGACCGATCCGACCGCCGGTCTCGGCGCTGTCGGCGGCTATGCCGCGCTGAGCAACTACACTGCGCTTGGCGGCACCCTCACGGTGTTCTCGCTGCCGCAGTGACCTGATCTCAGACAACAAGTCCGGCGCGTGTCCAACACGCGCCGGACCGTTCTGAACTCGAAGGCCGAGGACAATCCCTTTGCGTAAAATTTGGTTTGTGGTTGCCGCGATGTCACTCGGGGCATCGGGCATGGCTTTGGCTGCAGGGCCTGCCGATCCGACGGCCGTCAAGTCCGAGGACGGAAAATATCTCGACGCGGAAGGAAATCCGACGTTCAAGGTCGCGCCCGACGGAACCGTCGACTGGTACACTTATTCCGGCTACCGCCGCTATCATTCGGATTGTCACGTCTGTCACGGCCCGGACGGAATGGGATCGACCTACGCCCCCGCGCTGAAGGACTCGCTCAAGACGATGGACTACGGAGATTTCCTCGGCGTGGTCGCCAGCGGTCGGAAGAACGTCAGCACGGCGCAGGAAAACGTCATGCCGGCATTCGGCGATAATCCAAACGTCGCCTGCTACATGGACGATCTCTACATCTATCTCCGTGCCCGCGCCAACGACGCGGTGGGACGCGCGCGGCCTGCGAAGCACGAAGACAAATCCGAGCCTTACAAGAAGGCTGAAGACTCCTGTTTGGGAATAAAGTGAGTCGATGGAGTACGTCTCTATGGAGTACCTGGCGACATGATGCCTGATTGTTTTGAAGAGCGAACGGAGAACTAGAATGAAGACGCGCGCTGCTGTCGCCTTCCAGGCAAAGAAGCCGCTCGAAATCGTCGAGCTTGACCTCGAGGGTCCGAAGGCTGGTGAAGTTCTCGTCGAGATCAAGGCGACCGGTATATGCCACACCGACGCCTACACGCTGGACGGCTTCGACAGCGAAGGAATCTTCCCTTCGATCCTCGGCCATGAGGGCGCCGGAGTCGTTCTCGAGGTGGGCGCCGGCGTCACGTCGGTCGCGCCGGGCGATCATGTCATCCCGCTCTACACGCCGGAATGCCGTCAGTGCAAAAGCTGCCTGAGCCAGAAGACCAACCTGTGCACCGCGATCCGCGCGACGCAGGGCAAGGGGCTGATGCCCGATGGCACCTCGCGCTTCAGCTACAAGGGCGCGCCGGTCTTCCACTATATGGGCTGCTCGACGTTCTCGAATTTCACCGTGCTGCCGGAAATCGCGGTGGCGAAGATCCGCAAGGACGCCCCGTTCGACAAGAGCTGCTACATCGGCTGCGGCGTGACCACGGGCGTCGGTGCCGTGGTCAATACCGCCAAGGTCACCCCCGGCTCCAACGTGGTCGTGTTCGGACTCGGCGGCATCGGACTGAATGTCATTCAGGGCGCCAAGATGGTGGGTGCCGACAAGATCATCGGGGTGGACATCAACGATGCAAAGGCGGAGTGGGGCCGGCGCTTCGGCATGACGGATTTCGTCAATCCCACGAAAGTCGGTGGCGACATCGTCCAGCACCTCGTGGCACTGACCGACGGCGGGGCCGACTATACGTTCGATTGCACCGGAAATACCAACGTGATGCGCCAGGCGCTCGAGGCCTGCCATCGTGGCTGGGGCGTATCGGTGATCATCGGGGTCGCGGAGTCCGGCAAGGAGATTGCCACCCGGCCATTCCAACTCGTGACCGGCCGCGTGTGGAAGGGTACCGCGTTCGGCGGCGCGCGCGGCCGCACCGATGTCCCCAAGGTCGTTGACTGGTACATGAACGGAAAGATCGAGATCGATCCGATGATCACGCACGTCCTCAAGCTCGAGGACATCAACCAGGGATTCGATCTGATGCACGAAGGCAAGTCGATCCGCTCAGTCGTCGTGTTCTGAACCAAAGAAACTTGAGCACAAGGAGGATAGGCCCATGACTGTTCACATCCACCCATCCGTCGACAATGGCGTAAAACAGGGATCAGGCCACTTTTCCGGCGGGACCCTGGTCTGCAAGTGCCACGACAAGCAGGTCAAAGTCGGCATCAAGGGCGACGTCGCCCACAACCACGCCTGTGGCTGCACGAAATGCTGGAAGCCGGCCGGAGCGAACTTCTCCGTCGTGGCCGTCGTCCCGCGTGACAGCGTGACCGTGCTCGAAAACGGCGACAAGCTTCATGTCATCGACGCATCGGCCGCTATCCAGCGGCACGCCTGCAAGGCCTGCGGCACTCATATGTATGGCCGCATCGAGAACAAGGGACATCCGTTCTACGGGCTCGATTTCATTCATCCCGAGCTGTTCCAGGAGCAGGGCTCGGCAGCTCCGGGATTCGCAGCGTTCGTATCATCGGTGATCGAGTCCGGCGTCAAGCCTGACGAGATGTCCGGCATCCGGGCGCGCCTCAAGGAACTCGGGCTCGAACCCTATGATTGCCTGTCGCCGGCGTTGATGGATGCAATCGCGACGCATGTCGCGAAATCCAAAGCCGCCTGATCAAGCTGTCTCGCTGTACGTCCGCTGGTGGCCATCATCGCCACCAGCGGATTTTTTTTGCGTCCTGCACGACGCCGCGCTCGTGCCTTTGCAGCATTTCGGCGAGGACGAGACGTGATTTTGTCGAAGCATGCGGAGCCCGCGACGGAGATGCACGCACGTCGCGCGTCGATGACGCATCGCAGCAGGTTGCAGCAGTTTGAGCTGATCCGCGAAATGGGCATGACATAATTTTCCGAAGCTGTGATGAGATGCAGTGTCCACCAACGCGGCTTCCGTTGAAATTGGACAACGCAGGACAAGATTGTGCCTCCGCCTCCATTCGGCCTCGTTTTCTCGCTTAGGTTGAATTATGATATCATGCACCACGCGACCGACCGGGGCTACGAAAGTAACCATGTAGAAATCGGGACAACGATGTCAGCGGCTTCGGATCAGACACGACGCACGATCCTCTTGAGTGCTCTCGCCACGGCGGCAGGCCTCGCGACAGCCGCAGCCGATGACGAGCAACCCGGCAGCGACGAGCGGCCCGCAAAAGGTGACGTCCTGGTTTTCTCCGAAGGAGAGCATGCGGGCGACATCATCAAGCCGCTGGATTTGCCACTTGGCGGGCCGCCGGTGCACGCTTGGCCAAAGGATCCGAAAACCGCCGTTGTCCGCAGCGGTTCGCGATTGAACGAGCTGTTGTTGATCAGACTCGATCCCGCCGAGCTGGACGACGACACCCGCGCGCGCGCGGTCGACGGCATCGTCGCCTATTCGGCGATCTGCACGCATGCCGGATGCCCGGTGACGGGCTGGATCCCGGGATCGGCTGATAACAAGGACGTCCTCAAGTGCTTTTGCCACAACTCGGAATTCGACCCGCGCGAAGGCGCGCAGGTCGTATTCGGGCCGGCGTCCCGTCGGCTTGCGGCGCTGTCGCTGTCGATCGTCGACGGCTCGCTCAAGGTCGCCGCCCCGTTCGTCGGAAAACTGGGAGGACAGCAGGGAGGGTGAAGCCCGCATCGCGTTTTTAAAACGAAAAGCAGATCAAAAAATCCAACAGGGAGGTAGCGTCTATGACCACGAAGCAATGGCTGTTGTCGACCGTGCTCGCGTCCACGTGCCTTTTCTCGATCGCCGCCGGTGCTGGCCCGATCGAGAAGTACAGTCCTGTGACCGCCGATCGCCTCACGAATCCGGAGCCTGGAAACTGGATGCTCTATCGCCGGACCTATGACGGTCAGGGATACAGCCCGCTCGACCAGATCAACACCTCGAACGTGAAAAACCTGACGCCGGTGTGGACCTTTTCCACCGGCGTGATCGAGGGCCACGAGGCGCCGCCGATCGTCAACAATGGCGTGATGTTCGTCGCGACCCCGATGGGGCAGGTGATCGCGCTCGACGCCAAGTCGGGCGACGAGTACTGGCGCTACAAGCGCCAGCTCCCCGACGATCTCTTTCAATTGCATCCGACCAGCCGCGGCGTCGGCCTGTGGCAGGACAAGCTGTATCTGGCCACGACGGATGATCACGTCGTCGCACTGGAGGCCAAGACCGGCAAGGTGGTCTGGGACACCAAGGTGCAGGACTACAAGAAAGGGCAATACCTGACGCTGATGCCATTGGTGGTCGATGGCAAGGTGATCGTCGGCGGCTCCGGTGGTGAATTCGGCGTGCGCGGCTACGTCGTCGCCTACGATGCGGAGACCGGCAAGGAACTGTGGCGGACGTTCACGATTCCCGGCGAGGGCGAGCCAGGTCATGACACCTGGAGCGGCGACGATTGGAAATCGGGCGGCGGATCGGCCTGGATGACGGGCAATTACGATTCGGATACCAAGACGATCTATTGGGGCGTCGGCAACGCGGCGCCCTGGCCGGGCAATACGCATCCCGGCGACAACCTCTATACCAGCTCGGTGCTCGGGCTCGATCCCGACACCGGCAAGATCAAGGCATTCCACCAGTACCATCAGAACGATTCGTGGGATTGGGACGAGGTGGAAGCGCCGATCCTGGTCGACCTGACGCGCGACGGCCGCTCGTTCAAGAGCCTGATCCATCCCGGCCGCGACGCGATCTTCTGGGTGCTCGAGCGCAAGCCGGATCGCATCAACTACGTCGCGGGCTGGCCGTTCGTGAAGACCGATGTCTGGAAGGGCATCGAGCCGGAGACCGGCAAGCCGATCGTCGACCCGGACCACAAGCCGGTGCTCGGCAAGCGGGTCGAGTTCTGTCCGTCGCTGTGGGGCGGCAAGGACTGGCCGTCGGCGGCCTATAGCCAGAAGACCGGACTGGTCTACGTTCCCGCCAACGAGAATTTCTGCGGCGGCTTCACCGGCGAGAAGGAGCCGCTGGTGCCGGGCAAGCTGTGGCTCGGGACCAAGCCCGAGGATATCGGCCTGAAAGTCCGCCCCGGTGCTGACCATCTCGGTGAGTTGCAGGCGTGGGATCCGGCCACCGGGAAAAAGACATGGTCGGTCAATTTCCCCAAGTCGCAGCTGTTTGGTTCGGTCACCGCGACGGCCGGTGATCTCATTCTCGTCGGCGGCACCAACGACCGGATGTTCCGGGCCTTCCATGCCAAGACGGGCGAGCTCCTGTGGGAGCAGAAGACCAACTCGGGCATCATGGGCATGCCGATGTCGTATGAGGTGGATGGCACGCAATATATCGCCATTCAGTCCGGCTGGGGCGTCGATGCGCAGCGTATCCAGGATGCGCTGGCCACCAGCAACAATATCGGCGTCGAGAACAACGTGCCGCAGGGCGGCGTGGTCTGGGTCTTCGCCGTCAAGAAGTGACGATCGGGATCGCGTCTGATCCGGACTGAGGCATCTCTGAACGGAAGTTGCACGCAACTTCCGTCTAGAAAGGGCGGCGGATGAGATATCCGCCGCCCTTTGATTGTCGTCGCGAGATCACGCGTTCAACGTCAACCGGCCTCAGGCTTCGAGCTGCTTGCCGATCGGCAACGAGCGGATGCGCTTTCCGGTGGCGGCGAAGATGGCGTTGATCAACGCCGGAGCGAACGGCGGCAGGCCCGGTTCGCCGGCGCCGCTCGGCGGCGTGTCGGCATCAACGGGCACGATGTGCACGTTGGTCACCAGCGGGGCCTCGTCCATCCGGATCACCCGGAAGCCGTCGAAATTGCTCTGCTGCACCCTGCCATCCTTGAAGGTGATCTCGCCATGCTTGGCGAGACTGAGCCCCATGATCGCCGCGCCTTCGACCTGCGACTGGATGCGTTCCGGATTGACGAAGGTGCCGCAGTCGATCGCGGTGTCGACCTGGTGCACGGTCAGCTTGCCCTTTTCATCGACCGACGCCTCGACGATGGTCGCGATGTAGCTGACGAAGCTGCGATGCGCGGCAATGCCGAGCCCGTGGCCCTTGGGTACGGTGCGACCCCAGCCACCTTTCTCCGCGACGTATTCGACGACGCGGCGCAGCCGCCCGGTATCGATCGGGTAGCTGTCATAGGGCTCGCCATAGTTCCACAGATCCTTCACCGAATCGAGATTGACGATCCGCGGCGAGCCGATCAGTTCAAGCAGCATCGTCTTCTGGTCGCGGTTGGTGGCCTGCGCGAGTTCACCCACCATCGACTGCACTGCGAAGGCACGCGGGATATTCGACACCGAACGGAACCAGCCGATCCTGGTATGCGCCTTGACCTCCGGATTTTCGCATTGGATGTTGGCGATCTCGAACGGCATGTCGACCAGTCCCATGCCGAGTTCGAAGGACGCCGCATGGGACGCCCCGGCGGCAAAGGTCGAGGCGATGGTCGGCGCGGCGCTGCGGTGCCGCCACGCGATCACCTTGCCGGCCTTGTCGAGTCCCGCCTCGATCCGTTCCACCGACACGGTGTGGAGGAAGTCGTGTCGAATGTCGTCTTCGCGCGTCCATTGCACCTTGATCGGAACGCCGAGCTCCTTGGACAGCAGCGCCGCTTCGAGCGCGAAATCACATTTCGATTTGCGCCCGAATCCGCCGCCAAGCAGCGTGACATTGACGGTCACGTCGGTGTCCGGGATGCCGAGCGTCTTGGCGACATCCTCGCGGGTGCCTCCGGGGCTCTGCACCGGCGCCCAGATTTCGGCCTTGCCGTCCTTGACGTTGGCCACCGCGACCGGCGGCTCCATGCTGGCATGCGCCAGATGCGGCAGATAGTACTCGCCCGTGATCACCCTGTCGGCGCTCTTGAGCGCGGCGTCGACATCGCCCTCCTTGCGCACCACAAGCCCCGGCTTGCGCGCGGCGTCCTCGAGTTCGGCCCGATAGGCCACCGATTCGTACTTGGCGTTGTCACCGTCGTCCCAGACGATCTTCAATGCATCACGTCCCTTGATCGCCGCGCCGGTGTTGCGCGCGATCACGGCGACGCCGCCGAGCGGCTGGAACTTGGAGGGCCAGGGCCAGCCCTTCACCTCCATCACCTTTTCGACGCCCGAGACCTTCATCGCCGCAGTCGCGTCGAATGAGACCAGTTTGCCGCCGGTCACCGGCGGCCGCGCGATCACGGCATACTTCATGCCGGGCAGCCGCGTGTCGCTGCCGTAATGTGCCGTGCCGACGGTGATATCGCGGAGATCGACCGTGCTGATCTGCCCCTTGCCGAGGTAGCGGAAGTCCTTCGGATCCTTCAGCTTCACGGTTTCGACGTTGGGCACCGCTTCCTTCGCGGCATCGGCAGCGAGATCGCCGAAGCCGAGCTTGCGACCGCTGGCCGAATGCACCACCTCATGATTGACCGCCTTGACCTCACTGACCGGCACGCCCCAGCGTTTCGCGGCTGCCGCTTCCAGCATGCTGCGTGCCGAGGCGCCGATCTGGCGCATCGGGATCAGATAGTGCCGTGTGCTGCGCGACCCATCGGTATCCTGGTTGCCGTACTTGACCTCGTCACCCGGCGCCTGCTTCACCTTGACCCGTGACCAGTCGGCCTCCATCTCCTCGGCCACGATCAGCGGCAGGCTGGTTCGCACGCCCGTTCCCATCTCGGCACGATGGGCCAGGATGGTCACGATGCCGTCGGGCGCGATGGCAACGAAGACCTTGGGATCGACCACGGTGCCGTGCGGCATGATGCCGGCGCCGGTCTGATAGGCCGCGAAGGCCTGACGCGACATAACGGGCGCGGCGAGCACCAGTCCGCCCGCGATGCCGAGCCCCTTGAGCACGCTGCGGCGCGAGATTTTCTCGACGGTAACGCGTTCTTCAAATCCGCCGAGACGATCTGCGAGACGATCTGAACGTGTGATGATGTTCATGATCATACCCCCGTCGATGCGAGATGAACCGCGTTCTCGATCCGCTGGTAGCAGCCGCAGCGGCAGATATTGCCCGCCATTGCGTCACGGATCTGATCGTGGCTGGGTTTGGGATTTTCAATCAGGAGTGCGGCGGCCTGCATGATCTGGCCGGCCTGGCAATAGCCGCATTGCGGAACGTTGGCCTGGCGCCAGGCTTTCTGAACCGCGTGATCGCCACTGGGATGCAAGCCTTCGATCGTCGTAACCTCGCGTCCCACGACGTCCGACACGGATGTGATACAGGCGCGCACGGCCTGCTTGTCGACCATCACGGTGCATGCGCCGCAGAAGGCCTGACCGCAGCCATACTTGGTGCCCGTCAAGCCGAGCTCGTCACGCACGAACCACATCAGCGACAGATCCGGGTCGCCATCCCAGTTGCGTTCCTCGCCATTGATTTTCACCTTGATCATGATCGCTCCTCCCTCGCTCTGCATAAGCTGGATGTTTTCTTATCGGCGTGAGCGGGAACATGTTTCCCGAAACGCTCATCGCCGCCCCTGCGCGTCCCTTTCCACCCCCTGATCATTGGGTGTTGGCAGGACGTGTCACGCGGGATTGATAGTCTCACAATGCCATCAGGAAGCGAGCAAAATCGACTTCACAACGCCTTGTCCTGCATACATGGGGCGCTGGAACCAAGCCTGAGTTCCGCTGATTTGGTCAGCGGCCCTGACACAAGCACACCGACAATGACACGGCTCCGCGCTCACGAGCGACAGCCAAACTACAAGGCTGCGACGAAAGCGAAAATGGCGACGGCCGGATCGCATCGTCATGGCACCATCAGTGAGCGGCCAGCGTCATTCGAAACGCGATACGCGTTGACGGCCTCGGTTAGCATGGCCCAGAGCGTCGCAGTGGTGGAACGGTCAAGATGAGATGCGGCGTTGGAGCGCAGCTCTCATCAACATTGTTCAAAACCGGATGCGCGAGCAGTGTGCTGTACCGCACATATCTGCTCGTCAGCGTATGACACGACTGCAACCGTTGAAGGACAAGCGGCCTTCAATTTTAGAAAGGGGGCACGATCCGCTGCAACAAACTCAAGGAGACGGTTTTATGAATATGGTCAACAGACACCGCGGTGTCATTTTTCGGACGCTGATTCCATTCGTGGCGGCGGCCGGAATTGCCGGGTTGTCTACACCGGCCTCGGCCTACAAGCTTTTCGACGAGGCGAGTTGCAAGCCCGGGCAGAAATGGGACACTTCCCGTCCGGTCAAGGTCCGCCTGCTGGCCGACAGCGTTACCAATTATCTCTCTCAGAGGGGCGGGACGCTCGTTGATGCCGCCCGGCTTGACCGCGACATCAACGCGGTGATCGATCTCTACAATTCGATCCCCGGCAGCGGCCTCGTGCTGGAGCGAGATGTCCCGATTACTGGCGACAGCGAGCTCGACTCACCAACGAAGGATAATTTCGGCGACCAGACGATTGTAATTGGCTTTACCAGCACCCCTGCGTCGTCCGCCTCCGCCGAAGCCTACACGAAGTTCGACCCCAACGATGGCTGCACGAGGACGCGCGCGCATATCGCGTTCCGCAAGACCGACTCGTCCAAATCCCCAAAACTCTACGATTGGGTTTTCGGTCCACCCGACACGACCGATGTCGACGGGCGCTCGTTCAGCACCAAGGACCAGCCGGCCTTGCCCGGCGGCACAGCGCCGATAACCTTCCTCGGCATTCTGACCCATGAGATGGGACATGCTGTTGGGCTCCAACACCCGCTCGACGACTACGCGGTGATGGCGCAGAACTTCCGGACGTGGTTCCGAGAAAAGGATCATACCCTGGGCAACCGGCTGCTTCCTGACGACACCGCCGGAATCCGGGCGCTTTACGATGTACCCAGCGCTCATATTCCGCTCGACATTTCCGTGACGAATTCCTGGTATAAATCAACCCAGGCGCAGATTCTCACGCGATGCAAGACCGAGATCGCCACGGTCGACGCGGCGCAGCTGGCGTTCACACAGGCAAGCGGTCTGCCAACCAAGGCCGATCTGTATCTTGCGCTTCAGAATGCCAAGGATGCGCTCGGTGACTGCGAGGATGGTCTCAACGCCATGCAGGTCGATAATTGCCAGGTTTCGAGCCGGGCAGACACGTGGGCTGACAAGACGAGCGGGGTCGACACGTACTGCGGCGTGAAGACGAGTTCGGCCTACCCCAAGGTCTCGCAGAAAGTCTGTCCCGGTAAGCAGATTCAGGTGCGTTACACGCTGAACAACCATACCAACCTTCGCGAAGTGCTGGTGAAGTCCGAGGTATGGTTCTCGATCGATCAAAAGTTGGATGTGCGGGACGGCATTGACCAGCAGTCGCCGGATATTCACGAGGACACGATCAAGGCGGCCAGCAGCGAGAATAAGGGCGACGTGTTTCGTTTGCCGGCCAACGCCATTCCAGGCCCGGACAGGAAACTCTATGTGTTCGTCCGCGCCGTGCCGTATGACGCCCAAACCGGTGCGAGTCTGTGGGACAGCGATGTCGCCCAGTGGAACAACGCGATCATGGTGCGTCATTTCATTGCGGTCGACCCGGGCGTCTGCCCCCCAGCCTAGCGGCGCCGGCCCCGTATTCAAGACTGCCTCGGGCAATGCCCGAGGCAGCAGCGCAGAATATCGTTCCTTGCATCCGGGCTGCGTGCTCACCGGAATCCCCGCAGGGGTATTCCAACTGCGCCTGCCCTTCTTCAACCCTGCTTCTGCAGGAGGCTGATAACCGCAGGCAGCCTGTCCTGACTGATGAAGATGTCCATGCTGACTGGAACAGTCGCCGACTGCACGGTCTCGAGATACTTTTTGAGCCTTGCCCGCCCCATTTCAGATTCCTCCAACATGTTCTGGGTAAATTCCTCCATGGAGAGTGTGCCGCGCAGGAGCGGCTTGATGTCGACGCCACTGACGCCAACAAGAGATTTCATGTAGGCCGAATGCTCCGGAACGACCGACTTATCAAGAACCTCCTTGGACATCTTGGGTCTTGTGTAAAACGGAATCTTGTCGAGAACGGCCTCTTCCAACTTGCGCCACTGGATCGCATCGTGTGCCTGTTCGATCAATCTCCTGTCGCCCAAGGCCTCTCCGAGCATCTGAGATACGATCTTGATGATCGCCGCTCCCTGCGGACGCAGGTATACCCGACCTTTCGGCACGCCATGAAGGGTGTTCGCCGCGGTCACCCTTTCGAAAACATCCCGCGCAACAGTGAGCATGTCTGCGCGCAGGCCACGTCCATCACCAGGGTCAACATGGAAATCCGCCTGGTTCGCGACACCTTTCAGATCACCGTGGATCAGTCCCTGTTTATAGGGGACTGTGCGACCGCAACAAATGTTCGCGCTGATCCTAATAGCCGTTGTTGGCACATTGCGAAATCTTTCTGCAACGCAAGCCTCAGCGCGCTTAGCCCGCATGAAGCACAGCGACATGCGGGATCTCAAATTGAATGAGATCATCCCGGATATCCCCCGCTCGTCCGGGTGACTTGCTCGTCGAACGCCTCTCAGATCGCGAAATAACCTTTCGCCAATATCACGGCGTGCTCGGGTTTGAGAAACGTCCGATTCACCGCGCCCAGCTGGCTGGTTCCGTTTTCAAAGAAAATGCTGTTCGGCTCCGGATCGTGGTTGAGCTTCACCCCGTTTATCTCGACGAAGGCAGCATGGATCATTTCGTGCAGCAGCGTCGCGTGCGATTGATCGGTCTGCCGGGAGTTGATCAAGACAAACGGCGGGAAGAAGAGGTTGCCGATCCTGCGATTGCGGTATGTTTCGCCAAACACGAAATCGTTCATCGGACAAACGATAACACGCAGGATGTTGGCCAGCCCCGGCCGCAAGTCCTCCGACGCCTTGCGCAATCCGACGATCTCGTCCTCGAGAATGATCCGTCCGGCAGTCCCGGCAAAGTCTATCGTGTCGGCGAATCCATTTCTGAATTCGACCGAGAGGGTCAAGCCATGCTCGAACAGGCTGTCTTTTGCCCTTTCAAGATCCGCGGATAGCGACGGAAACCCGTCGTCAAGCGAGGCCCTCTTTGTGATCGCCAAGAAAATCCGAAGAGTTCGGTTGAGTTGTTTGAGTTTCCCGCCGCCAGATAGTTCTGAATTCCGGTCTCCCACCTGTCCGGCGAATGTCGCCGCGAACCCCGGCGACCCATTGAGCGGGCTCAGCACGAACGGCTGCGGCACGCCGGGTAGGGTCAAAGCGCAATCACCGACACCGGGGAACGATAATTGGCGTCCGCGCATCTCGGCATCCAGTGAGGCAATGGTCATTTTTCCGACGATACTGTCCGGCGCGGTTTGGTAGCTCCTGTTGATGATCTGACGTTTCGTCTTGTACGAGAGCACCGCCGCAGCCGTGGAGGGGCCGTAGGTTTGCGACACCAGCTCAGTTCGATCGATATCGAGAGTGTCCAGCGAGAACAGCGCGAACTGTATCTTGGCGACGTCCTCTCCCTGCGCGCCCAGCGTCAGGTGAGCGGCGTTGTCGACCAGGCACGCTTCCAGTTTTTGGTTACCCTGGAACAATTTCGAGACGAGACCCATCGCATGTCATCCATTGCTGGTATTCCAATAGGCCCGCTCAGGATGAAAAGCATACGCTTTTAATCCACGACAAGCATTAGTGCCTCCGAACAGTGGCTGGAATTCGATGCGGTGTGTTCTTCGGGTAGCGAGTGCAGGCCGTATGAGCACGGATCCACACGCCACGATGGAGCCCCGGACAGCACTCATCCGGCGCTACTTGCCGGTGGATCGACCGTAATGAGCCGCCGCACATATTCGCGCAATACCGACCAGGTCAGCGTTTTCTTGGTTCGAATCATATCTGCATCCTCGCCGGACCTCTTCTCGAGGAGCGTCGCGCAAGCGATGCGTCTCCGGACGATGCTTTGCATCGCCTTGAGAAGGATGGCCGCAGCATCCACCGGAGATGAGCGCGACGATCGGAAAGAGCACCTTCGGTTCGCCGCCACGGCAGTCGAAGCGACCGATGATGCCTTCGGCTCGATCCGCCCGGCCCTTCTGCATTGGACTATCGATTGCTCACCACTCTTACAAACCTGATGGCCTGTTCCTCCTCCAGGGTCTTGTCGTTCATGCCGAGGAGACCGCGATACGGCGCCAGCTTCGGAAGACTGATATTCTGCGTGAGAATATGTGTCCGAAGGTCAGGCGGAAGCCGTGCAAAGTTTCTATGGACTTTGAGACCTTCCCTGAGATGGCTGCTGGCGAGCTCATCGACGATCCCGGCCCTGTCGACATGGCCGCCCAGGTTGTAATAGTTTGCCCCCGCGGTCACGACGACTCTCCATTGCTCGGGGCGGGGCTGCGGGTCAGGCAACGTGAGCTTGGCTGTCTTGAACTCGCGCGGCGGCGGCGCGCTGTACACAACGCCCGATGGAGGCAATTTAGCGAATGCCGACGCAATCGACGCCTGCTGAGGTGTCGGCGCCGCTGGCTCGGGATCGGCAGGCAGCGAGCTCTCACTCCGGGGAACGCGATCTGGCTCGGTTAGTCTGGCGAGCCGAGGCAGCGGGCTTTCGCTCTGGGTAACGCGAGCAGGTTCGATCAGCCTCGGGAGCCGAGGCAGCGGCCTGATCGGCGCCGGGTCCGGCTGCATGAAAACGACGACTTCGAACGTGAACACGCCGGCAACAAGGATCGTTGCCGATACGGTGCCGATAACGGGCCAATCCATCATCTCTCTCCGAGACCGTGCGGCGCGCCCTTCTATGTGAGGTCGTTCATGGCTCGCTCGGGACCTCTACGTTCGACTCTGCATTCTCGATAAAAACCTGCGTGCTCAAATACGCTCATGCAATTCAATGGTCTGTCGTTCGGTTCGAGAGTCCGGTTCATCAACCGTGAGAACTCGGGACGAGCTGACGGCGCTTGCCTCGATCGCGATCAACGCCTTGTCGAGCCCCGTCACAGAGCCGTGACGCCATGAGTGCCGCTGGCATCTCTATCTTGAGATGCAGCCGATCGCATCCTCCGATCGGATGATGTCGCTGGCCTGACTTGGGTGCGACGCCTCCTGCCCGACGGGACGCAGCTCTAGTTGAACCGGCCCACGATGCCAGGCAACCAATCACTGCCGCGGCGAACATCGGGCGTCAGGGGCTCATTGATCGCGTGCAAAATGCAGGACGATATGACGAACTTTCAAAAGACTCCGACTCAGAATAGCACCCGGCTCGACAAGGATTCCGGCACCCTCGTCCTCGTTCTCGAAGAACGTGTGAAGATTGATCTCCGGGGGGGTGGGCCGAATGAGCCACCACTGGTCGTCGATGCGGATGATCGCGGGATCGTCGAGGTTTCCGATCAACCGATCGCCTACAGCGGGCCATCGTCGCTCAGCACGTATGAAATCACGGGGATGCGCAGCGGGGTCACACGGGTCACCGCTCGTCTTGTAAACCAGTCATATGCCGACGTGGCATCGCGCCGTAGCGCGTGGATGACAGCGCCGGTCCAGGCCTCGCTGCACGTGACTGTTTTCGGCGCGGAGTACCGGCAAGGAGGAGACGGATGGGGCGACTTGACCTACGGCTCGACCAACCCCGCCTGGAAACACGTCAAGTGGACCACCATGGGGGAAGCAGGATGCGGCCCGACCAGCCTTGCCGACGCTCTTGACTATCTCGACCGGCTTTCGACCGCAGCGTCGCGCGGACCGGTTTCCTATGCCGGAATCACGCCGAAGGACACCATGGACTATACATCAAGGTACGGCCGCGCCGCTGACAACAACGGGATTCCGGCGGGCACATCCGGCGCGATCATGATGAGCAACATCAGCCGCTATTGGCCTGATTATAGCGGGCGCGCGGTCACCAGTCTGGATGAAGCCAAGATTCTGCTGCGCCATGATCTGCCAGTCATTTTTCTCGCCAAGAATACAACAGTGTGGAAATATGATAGAAACGGCACCAAACAGGAAATTACTTTTCCTGGCCATTTCATGGTCGTGCTCGGCTATGAAGGCGGAGGGAGCACCTTCTGGATCTCGGATCCATCAAGATTCAAGGCCAGGTTCATCAGCGCCGCAGAGTTGAAGAAATGCCAGATGTGGGTAGTCACGCGCCAACCAGATGATGATGGCAATTCCTGCAAGGTCGTCGATAGCGCAGCGAGCCCGAGCCGCGGGCCTGTATTGCCCGGACTCTGATGCGGCCAGCCTTCGCGTGGGTATCGAGGTTATCGACAATGACGCATCTCAGATTCACCGACGTCGGGACTGCCAGCAGCAAGGGACGACGGGGCGGCTCATTCCTGATCAAGGTCGACGGCCTCTATGGGGCAGCCATCGTCTTTCAATGCATCCTGAATCAGGATGTCGACGGGGCGCCGAACTGCTACGCCCGTTTCAATCCTGCCGACCCGGCCGGCAAGAATGGCGGCCTCGACTTTCTGAGAAATGGTACCAGCGACGAGAACGCCACGTTCCAGCCGGGTGGAAACGGGTGGGAATGGCACGGCGTGGTATCCCGAACCGAGCAACAAGCGGCAAACGAAGGGGTCGACATTGATACCCTGCAGAAGCCCTCGAAAGACATCGTGAAAGACAATCTGAACAGGTTCCCCGTGTTCCAGCCGGGACACCAATTCTACGTTTCCAGCACGTCTCTCGCGAAAGATACTCGCTTCCCCGAGACCGATCAGCGCAGATATTGGGATGCGACGGCCGTTTCGTACGGCGCCGTCACGCCGCCGTTGCGGCGACTGGGCGTCGATCTCGGAGATTTCGGTTTTGCCATCCGCAACGATAACGGCACCAGCGAACCTTTTTTTTACGCCGATGCGGGGGCTCAAGAAAAAGTAGGTGAAGTATCCACACACTTGTTCACGAAATTGTTCCCGGCTAACAACCAGGAAAACCATCCGGTGACTTTTATTGTTTTTCCTCGCACAAACTACAACGCCGTCGATACGCGAGACAGAGAAATCAGGGCCAGGCTTTTTTGGCTCAGTCAGGCCGACAACATCAGCGAACTGATCGACGCAATGGCTCTTGGACAAAGCTTCGATGTCTTTCGTGGCACAGCCGCCGCATCATTGAATACTCAAGCGCGGCAGAACGTTCTCGGTGCGCTCAAGAAATTCGGCCAGTGGCACTTCTTCCAGGATCGGCCGTACAGTGTCGACGTGGCCGACAAGACGCCCGACTACATCAAGTGGATTGAATTTGCGAAGCAGCGAGGATAACGCTCACCCCGGCCAATTTTGCCACCTGATCCACCTCCCGACGATCGATTCGTCGTGCGAGCCGAGGCTGATGCAGACTGCGGCGCACAGCTCGCTCACATTCTGACCGTCGCTTGCAGCTACTCCGGCGGCATGCCGACATCTGGCCACTGCGCCGTGACCTCTGCCTGGACCGGCCGTTCGAGATAGGTCGACAGGACGACGTAGCTCTTCGTTCTTCTCACGCCGGGAAGCACGTAGAGCTGAGAGAGGAAGTGTTCCATGGCCAACGCGCCGGACGTCCTGACCTTCAGGATCACGCAGGTGTCCCCGGCGACCGAGTGCATTTCCTCGACCTCGGGAAACGCCTTCAATCGGAGCATCCGTTGGCTCTTGCCCCAGCCGTCCGCATCGACATGGACGAAGGCAAGAAATGGCTTGCCAACAGATGCTCCGTCGAGCGCGGCCTGCATTCCCTTCAGAGCGCCGGAGGCCCGCAGCCTCTTGACCCGTTCATGCACTGCCGGCGCCGACAAGCCAGCGGCCTGCCCGATTTCCGCGTAGGACAGGCGTGCGTCCTGCACCAGCGCGCCTAATATTCTTCGGTCAAAGAGGTCCAGGGGGCGAACAGCCCGGTCGTTCGGCGGAATATCTTCTGTTTCTTTATCCATTCGGCCAAATCCTGCTTCCCGATCGCATCATGTCGTGTCTCCTTCCCAATTCAAAAGGAGATTCAGCATGAAGATGATACCCTGGAATCCGAAGCAAGGCATCTACCCCACCACGCCCGATTACGTGCACGCGATGGAAGTGACCGGCATGGCTCGCTTCCTGTTCGTCAGCGGAACAATGGGCCTCGATCACGATGGACGAGCGCCCGACGGCCTGAGCGAGCAGCTATCGCTGCTATGGTCCAATATCCGCCGCATCCTGGAGGAGGCCGGCATGACCACCGACAACATCGTTCGCCTCACGAGCTACCTGCGAGACGCGTCCTTTGCGGAGGCGAACCAGAATGCCCGTCTCCAGGCTCTCGGAAACCGCCGCGTTCCGACCACGGCGATCGTTGTCCAGACGCTGATGCCGGAATGGATGGTCGAGATCGAGGTCATCGCAGCAGCGTGACATCCTGCGTGGTTTCGCCGTTGCCGCAGCGACCGTAGCCCGCATGAGCACGGCGACATGCGGCTCCACACGGCAACGATCGAGCCCCGGATATCGCTTCGCTCATCCGGGTTCCCTGCTGATCAGGGCCTCGGTCGGCGTGGGTTGGTCATACGGCAGATATTGCCCATCTCAAAGATTGAGCTGGTAACTGACCGGCACCCATCGATAGCCGCTGGCAGATGTCTCGACATGGCCGAGGCCGGGGAACGGCATGTGGAAACCGGCCACGAACAGCCTGTCGGCCGCCACCATTGCGAGGATTCGCTTGCGGGTGGCCACGGCCTTGTCCTTGTCGTCATCGACGTCGATGTGCCATTCGGGCCGCTGGATCGACATCACATAGTGGATGCAGGTGTCGGCCCAGACCAGCAGGCGCTTGCCCTCGCTCTCGATGTGATAGGCCATCATGCCGATGGAGTGTCCGGCGGCGTCCACCGCGCGGATGCCGGGCACCACTTCGTCGTCCGGCCTGATGAAGCTCGAACGGTCGGCGAGCGGCGCGCAGATTTCCATGAACAGCTCGCGATTGAATTTGCGCGCCTCGCGCACATTGTCCCCGCGCCGCCAGTAATCGAACTCGGTCGCGCCAAACACGTAACGCGCTCTCGGAAACACCGGTTTGCCGCCCTCGGTAAGACCGCCGATGTGATCCGGATGACAATGGGTGATGACGACCACGTCGATGTCCTCCGCCTGGTAGCCGGCCTGCGCCAGGCGCGCGACCAGATCGCCGTCGGGCACCCGGCCGCGGAGTCGCTCGTGCTCGCGGCGCAGCGCGCCGTTGCCGGTGTCGAACAGCACGAGCTGCGCACCGGTGTTCACGAGGGTTGGAATGAACGGATGCTCAAAGCGGTTGGATTCGATGTTGTTGCCGCGGGCCACGTCCTGCGCGGCCTCCGCCGCTTGATCGCCGCCGAAGGTGGGATACAGCCCGTCGCGGATGATTTTGCTGTCCATGATATTGGCAATCTCGAAGCCGCCAAACCGGAAGCGATAGATGGTGGGTTGCATGTCGCCTTGCATTGACGCGGGCATGCTTGTTCTCCCGGGCGGTTGTCTTCCGGCTTATGATCATTGGCACCTTGAAATGCAATACGCGCCGTCTGGATCTCACGCGGTACCGGGTGTCATCCGATCGGATGATGTGGTCGGCTACATCCTAAGATAGAGCTACCGCATACTGACGTCAGAGTCTCGCAACCTGCCATAACCCTGGTGCCATCCATTGGAGCTACGGTGAGAGCGCATCTCGGTCGAGACGCGGACTGTGGCCAGCGCGCGACCAGGCCTCGGTATACCCGTCACCTCAGCTCACAAGACAATGCATCCAAGAACGTTGAACCGATCATCCGAGGAACTCCACAAACGATCATTGACGCAGGCGCGGCCTTACGTGCGAGTAAAGATATTTCAGTGCGATTTTGTTCAAGGTGCTTGGCAACGGAGTGAACAATCATGCCAACGATCGAAGTATTTTTGATGTTCCCGCCCGGCGATCGCAATGGTCGTGGTCGCAATGAAAACGGCCAACGCACCAATCTCGAGGATCCCGGCTGGAATTGGATCGAACATCAGTTGAAGAGGGATGGGTATACGCTGATCGTCCACGGCCCCTCCGCTCGGCCGTCGGTTCAGGAAATTCAGGATTCGATGCGCAATGCCGAGGTGACGCTGCTAGTGGGGCACGGGGCAAGCATCAACGCCGTCCCGGGCAAGTTCGTCTCGTCCGCGATCAACCTCAGAGATGGTATGATCCGATCACCGGATGGCGTCCTTCTTGGGACATGGAATGCCACTAATCACAACTTGAGCAATGCGTCGGCTGCCGGGAAACTGACGATCAACAAGGTCACCGGCATATTTACCTGCAACTCGACCGACAAGATGCCGGACGCCTTCGATCTTCCTCCGGGAAGCCACCTCATCACCAACGATGGGGGACAGGACGGCCTGACGCGAATTGGGACCTTGGAACAGGGCGCAGCTGATTTTGTGACGGGGTACGGGGCAACGAAAGGCAACGTCCGGAGAGCGATGCATATGGCGCAGCTCGCGTTCACGCAGAGGGGCAACGACTGGCCCGGCGACCAGGGCGATCGGCTCTCGGACAAGGTTGGCGTCACTCCGCCGCCGCCCCCCATGTGCGAGGTCAAGGACTGGTAGCCGCCCGTCGCATGGTGACACTGCGGTTCGTTGGCCCGATCGGAGCGCAATGTCAGCCTGCGTGGATGGGTAGCAGACGGCGAGCAGATCGCGGTCAAGTGCATGGCCCTCGTCGCCGAAACACCGCCGCACGCGACCTTTGCCGCGCCGGATGAGTCGACGGGATTGATCGATCGGCCCGACTCTTGACCGCGATGCGCATGGCCGCGGCAACCGCTGGCACACCTTGCGTCGCGCCGCCCGGATCTGACACAGCACCCGGTGCCATCCGATCGGATAATGATCAACGGCATCCTGACGTATGGATGCCGCCCAGCACCGTTCGAGCCGCGCAACTCGTGATAACCGCCGTGAGAGTGCATCCAATTCACCAGGATCTGAATGCATTGTCCGATCACGCGCCCTATGTGTCGGCGGGTCCCTATTGATCTACCTGATGCAGCGCCCGACATCACCGGACGCAGTCGGCGATTCATAACCACCCGGGGTTATCGGCCTGCCGTCGAAGAACACCGCGATCTGGTTGGGGATGCCGAATTCGGCGATGCCGCGGCGACGTTCGTTGAGGACGCGCGCGATATTCCATTCGTCGTGCGAGCCGAGGCTGAAGGAGACCGCGGCGCGCAGCCCGTAATAATTCCTGAACCCGGCCTTGGTGACGGCGCCGCTGTCGACCGCCGCCTTGAATTTCGGATCGTCCCGCAGGCGCGCGTCAAAATAGTCATCGAGCACCTCGAGGATGCCGATGCCGGGCAGCTTGAACGCCGTCGCAAAATCCGAAGGTCCGGCAAAATAGAAGAAGTCGAAATCCTCGCCCTGCCCCTTCGGTCCTTCGAGGATCGTGGTCCACATGTACATGTAGTCGGCGCCGCTCGCTCCCTCCATCTCCTGGCCGCCTTCCGCCGCCGGATTGAGCACGAAGACGCCGCGCTTGCCGAACCTGGTCTCCACATCGGCCGCGATGTCTCCCGCGGCCATGATGTTGTAGGGGGCGTATCCGCCACCGGCAGGCGAGATCGGGACGCTGAGATAACCGACCGCCTTGCCCTGCTTCCTGTTGTCGGCAATGAGCCGACGCACGCGCGCGACATTGGCGTCGATCCTGTCGCGGTAATCGCCGCTGACGCAGTAGCAGAGATCGATGGCCGTGCAGAGCGTGACGTATCTGGGCGGCGTGGTGCCTTGCGCCCGGGCGCATGACGCCCATGCCGACCAGCCCATCGCGAGAGCGCCAGCTAGACAAACGGCAGCGGAGCGGTGGCACGGCATGGTCCCGACCTCCATGTCCTCGAGCCGACCAATATCGACTGGAGGTGTCAGGCTGAACAGAGCCCGTCACGCGCCGCCAGACTACACAATCCGGGATGGACATGGAAGCCGGTTATCCAGCGCAAGAGCGCGCTGGGTGAGCGACACCGCCGCCGATTACCTCAGGTAGCTGGCGAGATTGAGCCCCTGGATCTTGGCGATCGCGGAATAGGATGCGCTGAGTTGCGCCTGATAGGTTGCCAGCTGCGCCGTCACCGCCGCGACGTCGACGCCGGTGAGATCGCTGGCCAGCGTCTGGGCGAAGCTCATGTAGTCGCTCTGGCGCGCGCTTGCCGATTCGATCTCGGAGGCTGCGCTCGACAGCCTCGTCTGCACCGTCGTGGTCGCGCTCAGGGTGTTGTCGGCGAGATCGAGCGCCTTGGTGATGTCACTCGATGACAGCGAGGAGCTGTTGGCCACGAATTTGAGCACGCGCATGATCTGCTCGAATGCGGGATTGTCGGCGGTGACCCCATAGGCGACGGCCTCGTCGTCGGAGACCCGGACCGAGGAGATATCGCCGTCCCCCTTGTAATAGCTGGTGTCGGCGGTCGTCGTCGAACCCGTCCCCGATGAGAAGGCAGACAGGTCGACCGGCTCCGTGCTGGTGCGGGCGCCGCCAAAGACGTACTGCCCGTCATATTGCGTGTTCAGGATCGAACCCATCTGCAACAGCATCTGCTTTGCCGAGTTGATCACCGACGCCGTCTCGGTGCTGCTGCCGGTGGTGGCGGCGCTGAGCTGCGTTCGCAGTTGGGTGATGATGTTGGTCATCGAGCCGACCGCCGAGTACATCACCTGGACCTTGCTGTCGGCAAGCGTTGCGGCATCGACATAGGACTGCGCCCGCGTGACCGAGACCTGGAGATTGATGATGTGGCGGGCATCGGGGCCGTAGCCGCCGAGAGTCTCCGACTTGAGACCCGAGGATTCCTGCACCTGCAGATTGGCCATGGTCGCCTGCGTGCGCAGCGCGCCGGCGACCATCTGATCGGACAGCGCGAAAGTGGCAATTCGCATGACCATCGCGCGACCTCGCCTTTAACCAGCCGACTGCACGGCGGAGATCAGCGCCGAGAACATCGTGTTGAGGGTCTGGATCAGTTCCGACGCCGCCGCATACTTGTTCTGCAGCGAGCTCAGGCGCGCCGTTTCCTCATCGAGGTTGACGCCCGATTCCGAGGACAGCGAACTCGCATAGGTCGATTGCGCCGTCGACCTGGCGGTGTAGGTGGCCGACGCCAGCGAGGCCTTGCTCGCGACGTTCGATACGATCGCAGCGGCATAATCGGCGAACGAACCGGTGGTGGCGGCAAGCCCGCCGGCCGCGGCGAAGCTCGTCGACCCCGTCAGCTTGCCGTACAAGGCATTGACGATGGTGGCAGAGCCTGACGACAGCACCTGGCTCCCGGTCGTCAGCGTCGCCGACGAACTCAGCGTCGCTGTCGGCAACGCGGCCGAGCCGGTCAGGATATCGCTGCGAACGGCGAAGCTGGAGGCGCCCGTCCCGGTCACCAGATCGTTCAGCCCGAAATAATCGGAAAACCCCTCGCCTCCGCTGCCGACCGAACTCGTCATCTCGTTGATCGCGACCCCGTTGCCGGAGCCGGTCGACGCGATCTTCAGATGGCCGCTGGAATCGATCGATGCCGTGAGGCCGGAGATGGCGTTGATGGCGCTGACCAGATCGCCCACGGTGGCGTAGGACGACAGATCGAGGTCCTGATAGGACACCAGATTGCCGCTCTTGTCGGATACAGCGAGGCGAACCGTGCCGGTCGCCGACAGCGCCGTCGAGCTGCTCACCGTGGCCGTTCCGGTGAGGCTCGCGGGCGGCGGGACCGCGGTGCCCTGGTTGGACACGGCATTGAGGCTCGAGACCAATTGCTGGGCCAGCTGATCGAGCTGGGACTGCGCCGCCGGCAAGGTCTGATCGCGCAGCGTGATGAGCGCACCGATCTTTCCGGAGGTGATCTGCGAGGTGATGTCGACGCCGTTGAGCGTGATCGCGCTGAAACCGCTCGACGACCCCGAACTGTAGGTCGTCGACGCCGTGACGTTCGCTGCCGGCGCGTAGCTCAGCGTATGCGCCACGGTGTCAACCAGCGACTGGCCCGAACTGGTGTAGACTTGGAGGTCGCCATTCGATGCCGTGTAATAACTCACGTTCATCTTCGAGGAGAGATCCTGCAGCGCCATGTTGCGCTGATCTTCGAGATCCGCCGTCGATCCCCCGGTCGCGGCCTGCTGCCGGATCTCGGCATTGAGGTCGGCGATCTGCTGGACGTCGGTGTTGACGTCGTCGACGGAGGCGGAGATATCCTGGTCGGCATTGGCGCGGAGCTTCTGGATGCTGCTCGAGGTCTCCCGCAACTGCGTCGCGACGGCATTGAGCGCGCTGATCGCGTTCGACTGCAGCGACGCGCTGCCCGGCGTGCTCGCCAGCGACGTCAGCGCCGATCCGAACGCCGCCAGCTTGTTCGCCAGCGACGTTCCCGTCGTCGAGCTGCTGGCACTCGCGGTGCTGCCGTAGAGCTGCGCGAGCTCGGTCAGGTAGCTATTGATCGTGCCGGCCGAGCCGAGGTCGGAGTTGGCGCCGATCAGCGATTTCAGCAGCAGCTTGTCGACGGTGCTGGTGATTCCGGTGACGGTGACGCCGGTGCCGACCCCGGAGGTTATGCTGCTCGCCTGATTGGCGGTCTTTGCGGTGTAGCCCTTCGTGTCGGCATTCGCGATGTTCGCCGACGCCACGCTGATCTGCACCTGCGTGGCCCAGAGGCCGCTGAACGCGATGCTTCGTGCGATATCGAGCGACACGGCGATCTCCGATCAAAAATCGTTTGCTCAGGCCCGGACGTTGGTGCTGCAGGACACCGAACCCGTGCTCTGACGGCCACCGGCGCCGTAGGGCGAGACGCTGACGATCTGCTGCCGGATCGCCTGCATGACCACCTCGATCCGGCGGTTGCTGGCCTCGATCGCCGCACGAAGACGCACCAGATTCTCGTCCATGGCGCTCCGCAAGCGCAGGATCCGCTCCATGAGCTGTTCGCGCAAAGCCAGGTCCCGCACATAGAGAACCGTGGCTCCCGCCGCGCATTCGCGGACCCACTGCTCGAACAGATCGGCCAGCCGGGTCTTCTCGTCGACCTGCTTCAGGCGGGAGGCCGGCAGCCCCTTGGCAAGCTCCGCGTTCTCGCTGGCGACGACCGCGATCAGGTCGTCGATCAGGGCGATCAGGGATCTCACTCGATCGTCGCTCAAGGAAGAACGGCTGGTCGTGTCGTGACGTACCGCTATCATGTTGTCGCTCCCGTTCCTGCTAGTGCTCGCGCCGAAGCGGCAGGCGAGCCGATTGCGCGCCCCTTGCGTAGGCGCTGATCGCCGTGCCCCTGACCGCCGCCCGCTGCAAATCCGCGTCCAGTCGCGCGCAATCGCGCAGCAGGCGTCGCCGCAACGTCTCCACGTCGTCGATCAGCGCGGTGATCCTCGCCCGATCGTGGACGTCGACGCCTTCGGCCTGGATCGTCAGCCGATGCAACCGGAGCAGCAGCTGCTCCGCGCCGACGGCGCCATCGTTCATCACTTCAGCCATGGCTACCTCATCGACGAAATCAGGGTGTCGAACATCTTGTTCACGGTCGTGATCACCTGCGAGGCCGCGGAATAGGCCTGTTGCGCCGAGATCATGTTGCTGAACTGGCCGCTGGTGTCGGTCGTGCTCGACTCGAGCTCGCCGCCGTAGATCGTGCCGGCGCCGTTGCTGCCCGACGTCTGCAGGGTCGCGTTCCCGGAATTCGCGGTCGACGAATACAGGCCGTCGCTGTGCCCGGCCAATCCGTTGGGATCGGCAAAGGTGGCGACCGCGAGCTTGTAGATCGCGATGGTCTGGCCGTTGGAATAGGTGGCGTTCACGATGCCGTTCTTGCCGACCGCAATGCTGCTCAGCTTGCCGTAGGCGAGGCCGTCCGACGTAATGCTGGTGACGTTGACCGCGGGCGTGGTCTCGCCGGAAGCATCCTGGGTCAGGCCGTTCGTCTTCCCCGCGGTGCCGAGATTGAGCGCTATGCTGCTCGCCGTCGCGCCGTTGGTCCAGGTCACCGCGATGCTCGGCATGGTGGCGGGCGTGGCGAGCGAGCCGTCGCCGTTGAAAGTGATCGCGACCGGATTGCCGGTGGCGCTCGTCGTACCCGTGGTCGTGCTCGAACTGGAGGCCAGCGACGGATTACCGAAGCTGGCGTTCCAGGCGTTGGTGCCGGTCTTGGTCCAGGTGATCTGAATCGAGTTCGCGGTGCCAAGCGAATCGTAGACCGTCATCGAGCTGCTGAAAGTGGCGCCGTTGGCCGCTTCGGACGGCAGGTTCGCCACGATCGAGGTCTTGGTCGTGGGGCTGGCGCTGGTGGGGAGGACCTGGGTGTTGACGGTCTGCAGGTTTGCGGCGGATGTATCACCGACGACATTGCCGCTCGCGTCGGTACGCCAGCCTTCGAGAAAGAAGCCACCGTTCTCGAGGTAGCCTGCGTTGTCTTTCGAGAACTCGCCGTTGCGCGTGTAGAAGGTAGCCCCGCCGGAAGCCGCGTCGGCCACGACGAAGAAGCCGCTTCCCTTGATTGCGACATCGGTCGTGTTGGTGGTGGCCGCCAGCAAACCCTGCTGGGTGATATTGGCGCGACCGGACACGGCGACGCCGCCGGACGCATAGGACTTCGACGTTCCCGAAGCCGTCACCAGATCCTCGAACATCGAAGACGTGGTCTTGTAGGCGGTGGTGTTGGAATTGGCGATGTTGTCGCTGATCATCGACAACGCCTGGCTCTGCGCGTTGAGTGCGGAAATCGCCGAGGAAAGTGCCCCAGTGAGACTCATGATCGTACTCCGGATGCGGTGGTCAGGACGTGACGCCGATGATGCTGCTGGCGCTGACGGAAACGCCGTTTACGATGAGCGAGGGCGTGCTGGTCGATGCATCGATTCCGGTCACTTTGCCGATCACCGTCGCGTAGTTGAAAACCGAGTTTCCGGCGGAGTCGGTCGCGGTGACGGACATCGTGTATTTGTCGCCGTCGCTGAGCTGCGTGCCGCTCGAATCCTTGCCGTCCCAGGTGAAGCTGTTGGATCCGGCGTTGCCGGTGCCGGTGCCGGTCCACACCGTCTTGCCCGAGGAGTCCTTGATGCTGATCGAGACATTCGCGGCCGCGGACGACAGCGAATAGCCGTATGTCGCCTTGCCGTTGCTCAGGGTCGAGGTGTCGGTCTTGGCCTCGACGGTGTGGCCGATGTAGTTGACCGAGTTGAGCGTCACCAGGCTCGCGAACGAACTTGCCAGCGAAGTCAAGCTGCTGTTGATCGACTGCTGCCCGGTGAAGTTGGCGTAGGAGGTGAGCTGGTTCATCAAATCGGTGGTGCTGGTGGCGTCGAGCGGATTCTGGTTCTGCAACTCGCTGGTGAGCAGGGTCAGGAAATCCGTCGAGGTCAGCGAGGACGACGGGTTCGGCGTCGTCGACGCGAAGGTGGTGGTCGACGCGGACGTCGCAGATGAAACGGTCATGGCAAACTCCGGCTCTCTTCGTCGCGCGATGCACGACGCAACGCGTTCGCGGGTTGCGGTCGTGAAGGTCGTTCGAGAGATCAAACGGGCGGCGAGCCGAATTCAGGCGCGGATTCGGACGCGCGGATATGTTTGATGACGCGGCAGAATTTGCCGTGCGGCCAATGTCGCGGGACGGCCCCTGATCGGGGCCCGAGAGCACGCATGACGTCGCGTGCGCGACAGCCACGCGAATGCGGGATCAGGGGTGTTGGGGCTCAGAAGAGAATGGAAACGAGCACGCTCAGTGCACGACGCAGATGCGCGCGGCGTCCGGATCTTCGCACACTGCCGTGGTCGGCATTGCGAGCAGCGGCCAGAGCCAGAGCGCGAGCAGCAGCACCGGCAACACCTTGCCGGATGGCCCGGCTGCGCCGGACTCCGTCGTCGTCCCGGCATCGGCGGGCGACGCGACGCGGTCCGCCTTCAGGTTGCCTGCCGCAGCGACGATGCGGGCGGCAAGGCCGGCCGGGGCGCGAACCGGCGGGCTGGCGAGCGCCTGACGAAGCGTCCGCGCCTCATCATACAGGACCCGCGCGTCGGCCGACGAAGCCAGCAGCTCCAACGCCGCCACACGCTGAGCATCAGGCCAGAGGGACAGGTCCTCTCCCAACCGATCGATCAGATCCTCGAACGCTCCGACGTCCATTGCCCGCTCAATCCAGCATCACCAGTGCTGTCATAGAGCATCCGAGTCAGGTCGGAAATTGATTTCCGGTAGAAACAATGCATCAAGGGTAGTATGAAACCGTCATCGCCGCCGTCCGGCATTCGAGGACCAGAAAAAGTCACAGCTTGGCCACCCAGGCTGCCGGATTCGCCTCCTTGATCGGATGCGATTCAGCGGATTCCGACCGAATCAGCTGGGCGTGTGCTTCCCGTCCTGGCGACCGTCGCGTCCACGTGCTTCCACGCGTCACGCAACTCCGCGAGGCTCGTGATGATCCGCCGGTAATTGTCCCGCGCCCGCGGCCGGCCGTAGGAGCGCAAGCACGCCAGGATCAGGGCGTTGTAGGTTTGGTAGAGACGCTCGGCCACGGCCCCGCCACGGACGAAATCCAGATTGTGACTGAGCCCGCGCAGGATCGCGGTCGCCCGCATCAGGTGATCGTGGCCTTCCTCGAAACGTCGGGCCTCCTGGGCATCCACCGACTTCTGCAGGAAGGTGATGGCACCGTCATAAAGCATGACCATCGCCTTGAGCGGCGGCACGGCGACCGCAGCGCCGCGATAGGCCTGAGCGGCGCGATACGCCATCGAACTTTGTGTCATCAGTTATTCGACTCCGCATTGAGTAGTGCCTTGAGATAATTCAACGTGTTGTTGGCGCTTTGGATCGCCGCCTGGTACTTGGCGTATTGAGCCTGCAGTTGTGCCTTGAAGGCCGCCGTCGCGTTGTTGATGTCGTCGACCTTCTGCTGCATCGTGCCGTCGCGCCCCTGCAGGTCTGTGATCAGGGTTTGCAGCGATCCAGTGCTCTTGGAATAGGTGTTGGCGATCTGGTACAGCTGCGCAGCGATGCCCGAGGTCGACGTCACCGTGATCGACTGCGAGGTCGATCCGCTGTAGGTGAACGCCATCCCGGCATAGGCGGTGCCGGCGTTGCCGATGATGCTGGTGCCGCTCACCGTGAACAGCGAGCTGTCGCCACCGATCGACGCCCCCGTCAACGTCCCTGAGGAATCGACCGCCAGGTCCAGAGTGAACGACTGCGGCGAGGTCCCGGTATTGACCACGGTGAGCTGGCTCGAGGAGGTCGTGGTTTGCGCCGACAGGAATTTGGTCACGCCGCTCAGGTTCGACGTCAGGATTGCGGCAAGCGTCCCGCCGTCGAGCACCAGTTCGTTCTTTTCGTTGAACGACAGGCCGAGATCGCTCATCGTCAACCCGCCCACCGTGCCGGTGAGAACGGCCTCCAGCCGGTTGGTGATCTCACGCATGGTGCCGTCACCGAACAGCACGGCGCTCGACGCCGCCGTCCCGTCCGCGTTGGTGGCCTGCTGGGCAATCACCGCGTCGCGATAGGCGTTGTAGTTGGTCACGAAGGTCTGCAGCGCGGACGATATCTGGGTGGTGTCGGGACCGATGTTGATATTGATCGTGGTGCCGCTCGGCGTCGCCTGCAGCAGGTTGAAGGTGATGCCCCCGAGGACGTCGGAAATGTCGTTGGTATTCCGCGTCATCGAGATGCCGTCGAGCGTGAAGAGGGCGGATTGCGCCACCTGCAGCACGTTGCTGAACGCCCCGGAACCATCGGTGACCCCGAGCTTGTTCATGATGTCGGCGCCCGACGTACTCGCATAGCTGATATCGGCGCCATCCTTGGTACCGGTCAGCACCAATTGATATGATCCGCTCGATACCTGGACGATCGACGCCCCGACATTGGTTTTCGAGCTCTGGGCATTGATCGCATCGGCGACGTCCCGCAGCGTCATGGTGCTGGTGATGGTGACATCGGAGGTGGTGCCGCCGGACAGGCCGATCGAGAACGTCCCGGAATAGCCGAGCGCGGCGGTTTGGCTCGACTGCGAACTGCCGATCACCTTCTCCGCGGTAGCGAGCCGGCCGATCTGCAGCGTATGGTCGCCGGTCGCCGCACCGCTGCTCACCGTCATCGACAACGCCGCCGAGGCGCTGATGTTGCCGGTCGAACTGATGGTCGCCGCGCGCGCCGCGAAGGCGTTGGTCGCCAGTGAATTGATGATCGACGAACTGAGCGATGTCAGCCCGGAGGCGAGCGTCTTGAGGTTGGTCTGCAGCCCCTGGTAGGCCGAGATCTTCGCCTGATTGGCGGTGATGCTGGTCGAAATCGAGGTCGCCTGGGTCAGCTTGGCATTGACCGCGGCATTGATCAGCGCGTTCCAGTCGATGCTGCTCGACGAGCTGCTGCTGGAGCTCGACAACGTCGTGTTGCTCGTGCTGGACGTGGCGCTGCTCACCGTCATGATCGCTGCTCCGTCGCTGGGAAGGCCGGGCCGGCCTCATGCCGGCCCGGGTTGTCCGAGATCAGCCCAGCAGCTTGAGGAGATACTGCGGCATCTGGTTCGCCGCGGCTTCCGCCGACACGGCGGCCTGCGTCTTCACCTCGGCCGAGGACAGCTTCGCCTGTTCGGCCGCGATGTCGACGTCCTTGATTGCCGAATTGGCCGACTGAAGGTTCTGGGTCTGGGTCGAGATCGAGTCGGAGCTGAAATTGAACCGCGATTCCTGGGCGCCGATCGAGGCGCGGGCGGCCGAGACCGTGTCGATCGCGCTATCCAGCGCGGTCAGTGCCGCGTTCGCATTGGTCTGGGTCGTGACGTTGAGTGTCGACACGCCGAGCGCCGAAGATTTCAGGCTCGTCAGCGTGACGGAGATGGTGTCGGTGCTCGACGAGCCGACCAGCACCGTGACGCCGGAGGCGAAAACGCTGGTACCGTCGAGCAGGCTCTGGTTGCTGTAGCGGGTGCCCGAGGCGATCGAGTCGATTTCGCTCGAGAGCTGCGTGAATTCCGAGTTGATATAGGCGCGGCTGGAGTCGGTCGTGGTGCCCGATGCGGATTCCGACGCCAGCGACTTCATGCGCGCCAGGATGTCGCTGATGTTGGATGCGCCGCCATCTGCGGTCTGCAGGATCGAGGTTGCCTGCGACGCATTGGTCGCCGCCTGCTGCAGCGTGGTGACGTCGGAGGAGATGCGGGTCGAGATGGCGAGGCCGGCTGCGTCGTCGGACGCCGAGGTAATGCGCGAACCGCTCGACAGCTTGGAGAGGGAGCTGGTTTCCTGGGCCGAGTTGAGGTTGAGGTAACGCACCGCGGCATTGGCCGCCGCATTGGTGTTAATCGCGGGCATGTGAAGGCTCCTGTGATGATGGGCATGACATGCCGCATCGTGAAAGCGAGGGATGACGACGCGGACCCAGCCCCGTCTGTTCGTTCAAACGGAACGAAGGGCGAAGATCAGGCGGCCAATTTCGCTTGAGCCGAATTTTATGGTTAGCAATCGGTAAACGCGGTGCGGATGTCGCGCTCGTGCCGTCGCAGCAATTCCCGCAACTGCTGCCGTCCGCGCTTCAAGAGCGACTCGACCGCGGCCACGGTGGTGTCCATGACTTCGGCGATCTCGCCGTTGCTCATGTTCTCATGATAGGAGAGGATCACGGCCAGCCGCTGCTGCTCGGGCAGCCGCTGCATCGCCACCTCCAGAAGATTGTTGACCTCGTTGCGCTCGATCACGCTGCTGGCGTCGGGCTGGCCGTCCGCGACTTCCGGAACCGCATCGACGTTCTCGGTACGCGGCTTGCGGCGCAGGTCGATGCAACGATTGCTGACGACACGATAGAGCCAGGTGGAGAATTTGGCACGACCGTGCTGCCACCGACCGCGATGGGTCCACACCTTGAGCATGGTGTCCTGCACGACATCCTCGGCATCGGCGGCATTGCCGAGGATCCGCAACGCGATGGCGTAGGCGCGATCGATATGTCGCTCGACCAGGCTCCGGAACGCGATCTCGTCGTTGTCGGCGAGACGATCGAGCAGATCCTTGTCTTCATCGACGATGCACTCGTCGGTTGCCGGCGCGCAGTCCGGCGCGATGCTGGCGGACTGGCTCCATGACGAATTCGACTCGAGCGGCGCCTCCGGCGTCTTGGCGATGTCGGTCTCGGCGGGAGCCCAGATATCAAGCGCGTAGCTCATCCCTCAATCTCCAACCCGCAATGCCCAGAGGTGCAAACCCCATACGGCTTCCAATCGTTGAACGACGCGGCCAGGAAATTCAGGCGATGTTTTTTTGTTATCTTTCAATATCTTAGGTGGAATCTTTTGCCGAGCAGCCGGCAAAAACTGCCGATCGCGCCGATGCTGCGGCGGGGTTCGGCAACGCTCGGTGCAATCGGTCGGCATCGGGGGCATTCCGGAAAAGACAATCGCAGCGGGAAAACGCAACTGCTACGCGCACTAGCGCCGGTTTTATGTACGCGTCGCGCGCATTGACGATGCATTGCTAGAAAAAGTTGCGCGGGAAGCATTTTGCACCCGGCAATTTTTGCCGAATCATCGATCTCGACATTATCGTTTTTTTCGAATCTGTCAGTCGCGCGACCTGCGTTTTTGAATCTCGCGGCCATATTTTTTCGAAATCAGCGCCTGATTTTCTGCGCGCGAACGTTGATCACACTGGAACACGCAAGGAATCCCGGAATGACGATCGCAACGGTCGGCGCAACGCGTCGAACGAAAACCGTGTCTGCGTGTTCATTCGATGTTTTCGATACGTTTCTGGTCCGAGCCTGCACCACGTCGGAGGGCGTATTCGAGAGGGCTTACGAGCTTTCCAGCGTCTCGAAATCATGTCCCAACGTGTCTGAAAGCTTCGTTCAGCATCGCATTCAGGCCGAAGCACGCGCCCGAAAGCACGCGAAGGAGAAGCGCGGCTCGGCGGAAGTGCACATCGAGGAGATTTACGTCTATTTTCCGTTCAGGCTGTTCGGGCTCGATCGCAGGTCGTTGAACGATCTGGTCGAAGCTGAATTTAGCGCGGAGCTCGACCTGTGCCGCGCAAATCCGGCAATGCTTCGACAGTATCTCGACATGAAGCGCACCGGTCATCGCGTCGGCTTCATCTCGGACACCTACTGGACCTCGGAGCGACTCGGCCGACTGCTGCGGGCCTGCCGTCCGGATCTGACATGGGATTTTCTCTACGCCTCCTGCGACAACGGCAGCAGCAAGAGCGAGGCGCTGTTCGCACGCTATCTGTCGGAACAGAACATCGACGCTGCGGCCTCCTTTCACGTCGGCGATAACGAGACGGCCGACATCAAGGGGGCCCGGCGTCACGGCATCCGCCCGCGCTATTATCCGCAGGCGAGCGCCGAATTCGCCTCCAAGTTGCAGCGAGAAGGTTCGGTCCTCGAATTGTTGTGTCCGGGGCAGCCATCGCGGCTCGATCGTGGCACTCGTACGCTGCGCCGGATGGCGGCGGCGCAGAACGCGGAGAGATCAGCACCGTTCCATCTCGGCATGACCGTGCTCGGCCCGTGCATGACGGCATTCGACGCCTTCATCGACGCGCGCGTGGCCCAGCTCGCGAAGACCGCGGGTCGGGTTGCGATCGGCTTTCTCGGCCGTGATGGCTTCCTGTCGCACCGCGTCTGGCACGAAACCCACGGCGGGACCGCCGCCTATCTCGAGATCAACCGTCGCGTCAGCCTGATCGGTTCGGCCGATACGCTGGCGCCGCTGTGCGATCTGCTCGGCAAGCTGCCCCGGATCGACGCCCCGGCCTTCGCCGACATCGTCAAGGTCCTGCCCCCGAAGGTCGCTGCGTTCTTCGCGACATGCAGGGACGGGATCGCCGCCGGCCCCGAACTCGCGGACGCCCTGCCCGATCTGATGGACGCGCACGAGATCGCCGGGCTGGCCGCCGGACTACGCGCCCGGCTGCTCGTCTACATCAGGCATGCGATCCCTGACTTCGACGCCTGCACCGATCTGGTGCTCGTCGATCTCGGCTACTCTGCCAGCGTGCAGAAGGCGCTGCGGCGGATCTTCGATCGCGAAGGCATCGCCATCCGCTTGCACGGCGCCTATCTGATGACGCTCGATGACGCCTTCGACGACCTCGCCGAGGGCGACACCGCAGAAGGCCTGATCTCGGACCTCGTGGTCACCCCTCACGTCAAGCGCATGCTGGTCCGCAATGTCGCGCTGCTGGAACAGATGTGCTGTTCTGCCGATGCTTCGGTTCGCGACTACGCAGGCAGCCGGGCTCTGCGCGAGCCCGATCTGCGGCCAACTGATCAGATCGCGCAGGTCTCCGAGATCCAGGCCGGCGCGCTGGCCTTCGCGGCGAGCGCGCGCGACCTTGCCGACTGCTACGGCCTTGACCCTTTTGCCACGCGCGAGGTGGCGGCGCGCTGGTGCGCGGCCACGCTCGGACGTTTGCTCTTGCTGCCCGACGACGACGAACTCGCGCTGTTCGGCCGCTTCCGGCACGATGTCAATCTCGGGACCGACGCGCTGGCGCCGATGCTCGACGGTGGGTTCGTCCGGAACCTGATGATTGCGCGCGGCCTCCTCGCCGTCTTCACAGCCCAGGCGCCACCGATGTGGCTCGCCGGCAGCTTCGCCGCGCTGTCACCGTCGCATTCCTACCTTTACCTGCTCTACGGGGCCAACCGGCTGCCGCCCGATGTGTTCGGCGAGACACCGTGCGGCCGGCTGAAGGTCGGGTTGTTCCGTGCCGGCGGCGCCGCATCGATGGAAACGGTCACCGTGTTTCTGACCGGCCTGAACGACCTGCGCCTGCGCATCCCGATCTTGCGGGCGATGGGGATCACGACGATCGCGCTGCAGCTGGCGGGTTTCGCCCGGGAAGGCATTCTGCACGGTGTCGTCGTCCAGAGCGGCGAAACCCTGAGCGAAGCGGCCATATCTCCGAACCCGAAGCGTGTCGCGCCAGAGCAACTGATCTTCGCCGGCCTCGATCGGACCGGCAGCCATTATCGCGCGCATGACGATGACGGCTGCCTGCTGATCCCGGTCGATCCAGCCAACGACGAGGTCGCTCTTTACACCGTCGCGCTGACCTCGCTGAGCCATGACCGCATCCTCGCGGCGAGGCGCGGCGACGCCGAAGGCTCGCCCTGGGCGACGCTGCCGTGACGTGGCGCGGAACGCTCCGCGAGGACGCGTGAGTCGTGATTTGCGCGCCTGATTTGAGGCCGCCGACCGTAGAAGATGCACGGGTGGCGTTGGCATGACGCCGGGCGGAGCGGGACGAACAACCAGCATGCAGACCGATATCAGACGCCTGCTGCAATCGAACGGCATCAAGCTCGGACCAGCGCAGCGACGCCGGCTGGAGTGGCTGGCCGAACGTTACGGCACTCCGGTCATGCAAACGGGCACTGAGCTGTCCGCCGTGGACCGTGGTGTCATCATCGTTGCCGAGCCTCCGAGCGGCGCCCGCGCGGAACTGTTCTGTCGCACCCTGCACGCCGGTTGTGTCGTTGCCATTCCTTTCGGCGAAAATCCCGCGTTTGATTTTCTCAAATCAAAGCTGACCGAGTTTGGCACCGTCGGCCCCTGCGGAGCCGACGGCCCGCATGAATTCTGGTGGGGCAGCGTCGAATGGCCGACCCGTGGATTGAACGGCATGTCATCGCCGGCGCCGCCACGGATCATATCCTGCTATCGCCAGGGGATCGATGAGGCCCCCGCACGGCGATTGAGGAAGATGCTCGAGCGCTTTCAGCTCGATTTCGACATCCAGCCGATCGCGACCGAAGCCGGCGACCGGATCGGCTGCGTCGAGAAGACGGATCTGATGCTTCGCATGTGGCGCCAGCATCGGCAACCGCTGCTGTTCGTCGAGATCGACGCCGTGCTGCGTCGATCACCGCTGCTGCCGGTGTCCCTTGAATGCGACGTTGCGGTTCACAAATGGAACCGCTGGGAAATGTCGGCGCGCACCCTCTATCTCGGTACGTCCGATGCCACCGAGGCGCTGCTGCAGAGCTGGCAGCAATTGGCCGCCATGTATCCCGCGGTCTGGGAGGGCTATCTGCTCGACCAGGCCTGGAGCCTGGTCTCGTCGCAGATGCCGCTCGACACCGTATGGCTGCCGCGATCCTATCATGCGCTGACCGGAGAGTTCGCAGCGAGGCAGGCCACGATCATCCACAATCTGCCCGCCACCACGGGCGATCTCGGGCCGGATCCCGATTTCGCGGCGGATCTGCGCGTCGCACGGCGCGCGGGCCGCACCGGCGCACGGGACTCGCTCATCGTCCTGAGGTCGCCGATCATCTCAAACAAATCCGTCGCCGTGATCCTGCGTGATGTCGAATCGCGCGACGCGCGCTCCGTCGCCGCGACCATCGAGGCGTTGACCAGCGCCTTCGCCCGGGATTGCGGCGGTTACGGCCACCTCGAACTGTCGCTGTGTAGCTGGCAGGACGATGTCAGGATCGCGCGCGAGGCGGCGGCACTGGCACAGTGCCGCGTACTTGAAATCGCCGTCGGACAGACCGTCACCCCCGACATTTTCTGCTCGCTGGCGCAACGCTAGCGCATGTCCCGGCGAAGCGGGATCCGGTTCGCTGACAGGGAGATGCGCCAACCCGAGACCCTACCGCGCACAGGCCACCAACGACCACAGCGGTCGACACGTTCACACACAAAGAGCCCGTCATACGATGTTGAAGACCATCATTCTGCTGACATGCACCACTCAACAGCAGGCCGCTTTGGCCGCCCTGCTGCGGGAGCACAATCCTAACCTGTCGTTTCGTTGTGCGCTGACGCTCGACGACCTCACGGCATTGGAATCGGACATGCTTCGTCACGCCCGGCTGGTTTCCTTCACCAGCGGCGTCATCGTCCCCGGCGCCGTGCTGGATCAGCTTGGCCATGGCGCCTACAATTTTCATCCGGGCCCGCCGCAATATCCGGGCTGGGCCCCGGCCCATTTCGCGCTCTACGACAATGCCCGGAGCTTCGGTGCGACCGCGCATGCGATGGAGGCGCGGGTCGATTCCGGCGCGATCGTCGGCGTCGAATCGTTCGCGATCCCCGAAAATATCGGCGTGCGCCAGCTGGAGCAGATCGCCTTCGAGCGGCTCGCGCATCTGTTCTGGCGCATGTCGCGCGAGATCGCCTGCGAGCCGGGCGCGCTGCCGGCATTACCCGTCGCCTGGGGCGGCACCAGGAGCACGAAGCGGATGTATCGGGAGTTGTGCGAAATTCCGGCCGGGATCAGCGCCACCGAGCTGAAGCGCCGGATCCGTGCCTTCGATGACGACTTTCGCGCCATTCCACTCACCGTCACCTTGCACGGCCAGCGCTTCCGTCTCGCCGGCCAGGATCTGCGTCGAGACGAGACGCCGCAAGTCGACGCCCCCCCGATCGCGATCGCGTCGTAGCTCACCGCGGACTGCGACAGGCACAAACGCTGTGTCGCAACGATAAAGGCGCCTTGCGCCGCGGAAACAGCGGATCCGGATCAGAGATACATGAGGAAACACGATCGCGCCGCATCCATAGGATCAATTTGACTGATAGCAGGAGTGCCCTTACTGACCTCCCATGGCAGGCACTTCAAGGGCCCTCGAGATGCAAGATCGGGCAAGCGATCAGCTGACGGTTGGATTGGCGCAAATCGCGCCGGTCTGGTTGGACCGCGCGGCGACCCTGGCAAAGGTGGTCGACTGGATCACTGAGGCTGCGGCACGACGCTGCGGTTTGGTTGCCTTTGGCGAGGCATTGGCGCCAGGATATCCGTTCTGGCTCGAGCACACCGACGGGGCTCGCTTCGAATCGTCGCTTCAAAAGGATATTCATGCCCACTATCTCGACCAGGCCATCCAGATCGAGGCGGGGCACCTCGCGCCCGTGACCGAGGTTGCGAAGGGCCTCGGCATCGCGGTGATGCTCGGTATCATCGAGCGGCCGGCGGATCGAGGCGGCCACAGCGTCTACTGCTCACGCGTCCATATCTCGTCGGAGGGCCGCATTGAATCGGTCCACCGCAAATTGACGCCGACGCACGAGGAACGCCTGTGCTGGTCTCCGGGAGATGGACACGGACTTCAAGTGCACCCCGTTGGCGCCTTCACAGTTGGCGGCCTGAACTGTTGGGAGAACTGGATGCCGCTCTCGCGTGCGGCGCTTTATGCTCAAGGCGAGGACCTGCATGTGGCGCTCTGGCCTGGCAGCGGGAGAAACACGGAACCAACGACGCGCTTCCTTGCACGTGAAGGCAGAAGCTATGTCCTGGCGGTGTCTGGCCTGATGCGCAAGCAGGATGTCCCCGCCGGCAGTCCGGCGCACTCCATGTTGGAGCAATGCCCGGATGTCCTTGCGGATGGCGGATCGTGCATCGCCGGTCCCGACGGCACTTGGGTCATTCCGCCCGTCATCGGAACTGAAGAACTTCTGGTCGCGACACTGGATCACCGCGAGATCCGCCGCGAGCGCCAGAACTTCGACCAGGCCGGACACTATTCTCGCCCCGACGTGACACGCCTGGTCGTCAATCGACAGCGCCAGAGCGTTGCAGACTTCTTCGACGAGCCGAACACGCCGCGAGGCGGTGATCAATGACCCGAACGATCTTGCTTGCCGACAAAGTGCCGTTGATCTGAATAGTGGAAGGCCCTGGTGTCATCTCCGTTGCCGTGACGAATCCCGGTCAGACCAGGTTGATCGCAACGTCGATGTTGCCGCGCGTCGCCTTCGAGTACGGACAGATCTGGTGTGCCTCGTCGATGAGGGCCTGGGCGACGTCGCGCGCGACGCCTGGCAGGCTGACGTTGAGGCGGGTCCCGAGGACATAGCCGCCGGCGGCCTGCTTCAGATCCACTTCCGCATCGATGGCGAGGTTCGCCGGCAGGACGATCTTTCGCGTGTGGGCCGCAAGCCCGATCGCGCTCTCGAAACAGGCCGACCAGGCGGCGGCCAAGAGTTGCTCGGGATTGGTGCCGATGCGGGCAGAACCGGGGACCGACAGCTTGACGTCCAACCGGCCGTCCGAACTGCGGGAGGCGCCGTTTTCCCTCCCGCCGGTGGTATGCGTCCTGGCCGTGTAAACGACCTTTTCGGCATGAAGCGTCGTGTGTCGTTCGTCGAGTTGGCTCATCGTGCGTTCCCGTTGGTTCCGGTGTTTCCTTGCGTCTCAGGACGTCGATCAACTGTCGACAACATCGATCACCGCTTCGGCAAAGGCCTGCGGCGCTTCCTGAGGCAGATTGTGTCCAACGCCGCCCTTGATGAGCCGGTGCGAATATTTTCCCGAGAACTTCCTGGCGTATGCGCCTGGCTCCGGATGCGGTGCGCCGTTGGCGTCACCCTCCATGGTGATGGTCGGCACGCTGATACTGGGGGCCTCGGCAAGCCGTTTTTCGAGATCGTCATATTTCGGTTCGCCTTCGGCGAGTCCGAGCCGCCAGCGATAATTATGGATGACGATGGCGACGTGATCCGCATTGTCGAACGCCGCAGCGGAGCGCGCGAAAGTCACGTCATCGAACTCCCATTTAGGCGACGCGAGTTGCCAGATCAGCTTGGCGAAATCGCGCCGGTTCTTGTCGTAGCCGGCGCGGCCGCGTTCGGTGGCGAAATAATACTGGTACCACCATTGCAGTTCGGCCTTGGGCGGCAGCGGCATCTTGCCGGCGTCCTGGCTGCCGATCAGATAGCCGCTGACGGAGACCAGCGCCTTGCAGCGCTCGGGCCAGAGCGCGGCGACGATATCGGCGGTCCGTGCGCCCCAGTCGAAACCCGCAATCGTCGCTTTCTCGATCTTGAGCGCATCCAGCAAGGCGATGACGTCGACCGCGAGCGCCGACGGCTGACCGTTGCGCACGGTCTCATTGGCCAGAAACCGCGTCGTGCCATAGCCGCGCAGATAAGGCACGATGACCCGGTAGCCGGCCGAGGCCAGCAGCGGCGCGACATCGACGAAGCTATGGATATCGTAGGGCCAGCCGTGCAGAAGAATGACCGCGGGGCCATCGCCTGGACCGGCTTCGGCATATCCGACATTCAGGACGCCGGCGTCGATCTGCTTCAGCGGGCCGAACGTGGTGTGCGTCCCCGCCTTCACCCTGGGCAGATCCGTTTTTTTCGGGCCGGGTTGCGCGTCGGCAACGCCGCTCAGGGCGAATTGGGCAGTCGCGATGCTGGCAGCTGCAGCACCAAGGAAGCGGCGGCGATCGCGGTTGATTCTTTCGGACATGCTGGTGGTATCCATGTTTGAGTTTGCTGCTGCGATAGCTGACTGGCGCCGATGGCAGCAGCGCCAGCCGATTCGCGAACTATCCGTTCTGGGATGAACGAAGCGATTTGAAGGACGCCCGCATCTCGGCGCTGAAGATTTCGGGCTGCTCCCAGGCCGCGAAATGGCCGCCCTTGTCGAGCTTGTTGTAATGGATGAGTTTGGGAAACGCCCGCTCTGCCCAACTGCGCGGTGCCGTATAGATCTCGTCCGGAAACGCGCTCACGGCGACCGGGATCGCGACGTTCTTGACATCGAAAAACGCCAGCTTGTTCTCCCAGTAGAGACGCGCCGAAGAGACCGCCGTGTTCGTCAACCAGTAGAGTGTGATGTTGTCGAGGATGTCATCGCGCGTGAGACCTTCGGACTTTCCGTCGAAGACACGCGCGATGAGTTCGTAACTGCGCGTGTCGTGATCGAGGATCCAGGCTGCGAGGCCGATGGGGGAATCCTCGATCCCGTACAGCGTCTGAGGCCGGCCCGTCATCTCCTGGGCATAGCCAAGGCCGTGCTTGTAGAAGAAGTCGAGCTGGTCGTAGGCGTGCCGTTCGTCGGCCGAGAGACCGGATGGCGGCGGGCCGCCGAGCTGGAGCGCCTTGGCAACGTCGGCCGGAACGGTGGCAGGCATGTTGGTGTGAATGCCGAGCAACGCCGGCGGCGCCAGCAGAGCCATCTGCTCGGTGATGGCATCGCCCCAATCGCCGCCTTGCGCCACAAAATGCTTGTACCCGAGGCGCTGCATCAGCGCGATCCAGGCCTGTGCGATCCGGATCGGATCCCAGCCGGTCGTGGCCGGCTTGCCCGAAAACCCGTAGCCGGGAATCGACGGGATCACCAGATGGAAAGCGTCCGATGCGCTCGCGCCATGCGCCGTTGGATTGGTGAGCGGATCGACGATCTTCAACTGCTCGATGACCGAGCCGGGCCACCCATGCGTGACGATGAGCGGCAATGCGTTCTCGTGCTTCGAGCGGACGTGGATGAAGTGAATGTCGAGCCCATCGATTTCGGTGATGAATTGCGGCAGGGCGTTCAGTTTCGCCTCGATCTTGCGCCAGTCGTGATCCCTGGCCCAATAGCGCGCAAGTTCCCGCATCGTCGCGAGTTGCACGCCCTGCGATGGATCCCTGACCGTTTCCCGCTCGGGCCACTTTGTCGCGCTGATGCGCCTGCGCAGATCAACCAGCGCTTGTTCCGGGAAGTTGACGTGGAACGGGCGGATCGCATCACCCGCGGCCGCGGCAACGGATTGCCCCGGAAACAGGCTGGCGGCACCGGCGACCGCGATGCCCATCGCGGCGGTGCTCAGGAGCCGGCGACGATCGTGATTGATTGCGTCTGATGTCTCTAATGTAGGCACCGCCAATCTCCCTGCACGTTATGGTTGTATCTTATGGAACCACCGAAACCACACTTGACACCGCCGTTTCGGTTCCATCGCGATTGCTGATGCCGCAGACAATTACGCCGAGTCTGAAGAATTGCCCGTTATGGGTTGTTAGGCACTGTTAGCGGTTGCCAGGCATGGAACCGACGTCGCTGTGGTGCGGGGCCGATCGATGCCTTAAAATAAACATCGGTGAGGGACCTCACCGATAGACGACGGGGCCAATGATGACACCGGCGGCGCGGACCAGAGAAATCGTCTCGTTTGGTCCATTCAGCCTGCTCGCAAGCGAGAGGCTCCTCACCAGGGATGGCGGCGCGCCCATGGAGCTCAGTGCGCGAGCCCTCGACATTCTGATCGCACTCGTGTCCCGGCCAAACGAGATCATCAGCAAGGCCGATCTGCTGGCGCAGGTGTGGCCCGACGTCACCGTGGAGGAAGGGAGTCTGCGGTTCCACATGACCAACCTGCGCAAGGCGCTCGGCGATGGAAAGGACGGCGCGCGCTATATCGCGACCCTGACCGGGCGAGGTTACTGTTTCGTGGCGCCGGTTTCACGGTTGAGCGATCAAGGAGCCGCGCTTGCAGCAGCGGCGGTCGGTTTCCCGCAATCCAACCTGCCCATCCATCCGAGCGGAATGATCGGGCGCGAGGACGACGTTCTCAGGCTGTCGGCCCGACTGAACGCGGCCCGCTTCGTCACCATCGTCGGCTCCGGCGGCGTCGGCAAGACCACTGCCGCGGTCGCGGTCGGACATCATCTGATCGAAGCGTTCTCGGGCGCTGTGATCTTCGTCGATCTCGGCATGCTCAGCGATCCCGGCCTGGTCGCCACAGCGATCGCCTCCATGCTCGGTCTATCGGTCCAGTCGAACGATGCAGCACCGAGCCTGGTCGCGTATCTGCGCGACAAGCGGATTCTTCTCATCCTGGATACTTGCGAGCACCTGATCGAGGCGGTGGCAGGCCTGGCCTCGACGATCTTCGCAGCCGCGCCGCAGGTCCACATCCTGGCGACAAGTCGCGAGCCCCTCCAGGTCGAGGGCGAGCAAGTCTACAGGCTGGATTCCCTTGCTTGCCCGCCGGAAGATGCCGGCATCACAGCGGAAGTTGCGCGGACCTTTCCCGCGCCGAAGCTGTTCATCGAACGCGCGATGGCGAGTGGCGCCCACCTGGATTTCAGCGACGCGGAAGCCGTCATCGTGGTCGGCATCTGCCGCAAGCTTGACGGTGTGGCGCTCGCCATCGAGCTGGCTGCGAGACGGGTCGAGGCCTATGGCCTGCAGCAGACCGCCGCCCTCCTCGACCAGCGACTGACGTTATTGTGGGTGGGTCCCCGCACCGCGCCGCCGCGCCAGAAGACGCTGCAGGCCACGCTGGACTGGAGCTTCGGGCTGCTCTCCGAAACAGAACGCCTGGTGCTTCGCCGGCTCGCGGTATTCGTCGGACATTTCACGCTGGATGCGGTGCTGGCCATCGTGACCAGCGCCGGCGTCGACCAGGCGATTGTTTTTGGCGCCATCGACAGCCTTGTCGCCAAGTCCATGGTCGCGACCCGCCCCATCGGGGCCATGATGCGCTATCGGCTCCTGGACACCACCCGCGCTTACGCGCTCGACATCAGCATTGACGAGGCCGAACTTTCCGATCTGGCCGTGCGCCACGCGACCTATTACCAGCGCTGGCTGGAGCAGACCGGCACAGAATGGGCGACATTGTCGACGGGCGCGGAACGCGCGCCACACTTTGCCGGTCTCAATAATGTTCGGGCAGCGCTGGAATGGTGTTTTGGCGACAACGGTGATGTCGGTCTCGGCATTCGGCTTGCGGCCGCCGCCGCGCCCGTCTTTTTGGCGATGTCTCTGCTGCCCGAATGTTATCGCTGGTCGGAGCGCGCAATTCTCGCTCTCGACGACACGACACGCGGCGGGGCCGAGGAGATGCATCTTCAAGCCGGTTTGGGGATTTCGTCGATGCACCTCCACGGTAAAGGCGAGGCGGCGCGGACGGCACTGAAGCGAAGTGTGGCGATCGCGGAAGAGCGTGGCGACGCCCTCAACCAGATCGGGCTGCTGGGTTTGCTGCGCATGTTGCACTTTCGCAGAGCGGATTTCAAACCCGCCCTGCACTATGCAAGACGCAGCCGAGCGGTCGCCGCGACCATCGATGATCCGGCCGCCACCGCGTTGGCCCATTCGATGCTGGGGAGGTCACTTCACGTCATGGGCGATCTGAATAATGCCCGTGTCGAGCTGGAGGCGAGCCTGCAGCACTGGTCGCGCGCCCAGCGGTCCACGATATATCTTGCCCACGAACTCCACTACACGAGCGACGTTACATTGGCGCGTAACCTATGGCTGCAGGGCTATCCGGCGCAGGCCGTGGAACGCGGACATCAAGCCATCAAGCGCGCCAGGTATTTGGACCATCCGGCATCGCTTGTCGTCGCGCTGGCCTGGGGCGCATCGGTCTTCCTTTGGACCGGCAACCTTGCGAGTGCCGAGGAGTACATCGATGCAACCATCTACCAGGCTGAATCCAATTCAATTCGTCCTTTCGTTGCCGTCGGACGAGCCCGCAAAGCAGAGTTGGCGATCCGACGCGGTGACGCAAAAAACGGTGTTGAGGATCTGCAAGCGTGCCTGGAGGCGATCCATGCGGTAGGTTCCGAGCTCCTGACGACGGAGTTCGACATTTCGCTCCTGCAAGGGCTGGCTGCCGTCGGGCGATTCGCCGAAGGCATCGCATTGGTCGATAAGACCATCCGACGGGTCGAGACAAACGGCGATGACCTGTACACGCCGGAATTGCTGCGGGTGAAGGGTGGCATTCTCCAGGCAATGCCGCAGCCTGGCGTCGGCGACCCGGAAACGTGCCTGACGCAATCGCTCGCATTGAGCCGTCGTCAGGGCGCGCGCGCATGGGAATTGCGGGCCGCAACCGACCTGGCAGCGCTGCTTGCAGGTCAAGGGCGATCCAGGAAAGGCCGTGCGCTTCTGCAGCCGGTATTCGAGCAGTTCGTGGAGGGGGCAGATACGGTGGATCTCAAGGCGGCATCGGATCTCTTGTCGACGCTGGCCTGATGTCGCGCATCGTTTCGCGGCTTTCCCGATCCAGCTTTCGCATCAATCCATGGACCCGTCGCTTCGCACCGTGAAAGTTCGACATGCCAGGCGATGTCGGTTCGCTCACGCAGCCGATCGCCGACATTGCGGCCATCGCCTCGCCGATCGATCCGCAGGTGCCGCCGGCGACGGCGCCCAGCATCGCGGCGCCAAGCATGACCGGTTCCTGGGTCTTGGGAACAGCGATGCTCAACCCCGTCGTATCCGCCATGATCTGGCGAACGATCGAACTGCGTCCCGCTCCGCCGGCGATGACCATCAGGTCACTATCGATACCATGCGTGCGGAAAGCATCTACGACATCCGCCAGGCCATAGGCGAGTCCGCATAGCCCTGCCACGAACAACCGCTCCATCGAGCCGATGTCGACGTCGAGGTCGAGTCCCGCGACGACCGCCCGCGTATCGGGATCGGCGAACGGCGAGCGATTGCCGATGAATTCGGGAAAGACGTGGACGTCGCGGGCGAGCAACGCGGCCTCCCCGGGATTTCCCAGGCGCGAGAGAATCCGCCGCTCCAGGAATTCCAGAATCTCCGTGCCGCAGGCCCGCGCCGCCGCGGCGGCTTCGTCGTGGGCGGGGTGTGACCTGACGAGGTGATCGATCGCCGCACCCGCGGCGGACTGGCCGCCCTCGTTGAGCCAGAAACCAGGAACCATCGCCTGATGATAGGGCCCCCAGACGCCGGGGACGAAGCGAGGCGCGGACGTCGTCGCCATGATGCAGGCCGAGGTCCCCATGATGTAGGCGAGACGGCGGCAGACATCGACCGATTGACCCGACTCCGCGCTTCCTCCAATGGTGCCGACGCCTCCGGCGTGGGCATCGATCAGCGAGGCGCCGACCGGCGTTCCCTCGATCAGGCCGAAGTCGCGCGCGGCCGCTTCGGTCAGGCCACGCCCCAGCGGGGTGCCGGGTACGACGATCTCGTTTCCGATCCTGGCGTAGCTGTCCGCGGCGAGAACCTCGAGGCCGAGGCGCTCGAAATAGCTGCTGCTCCAGCGCCGGTCGTGCGCGAGATAGTTCCATTTGCAGCCGAGCGTGCACATGGAGCGCGCCGTCGAACCGGTCGCGCGAAAGGACAGATAGTCGGCAAGATCGAAAAAATGACCCGCCGCGCGAAAGCTCGATGGCAGGTGCCGCTTCAACCAAAGCAGCTTGGGAATTTCCATTTCGGGGGAGATCGAGCCGCCGACATAACGCAGGACGTCGTCATGCGTCTCATTCACGAGCCTCGCTTCGGCGACGGCGCGATGATCCATCCAGACGATGACATTGCGCTTGCTGTCACCTGATCCGCTGACCGTCAGCGGGTTGGCGGCAGCGTCGAGCACCACCAGCGAGCACGTCGCATCGAACCCGATGCCCTTGATGGCCGCAGGCGGAATCGCTGCCTGCGTCATCGCGGTACGGACCGAGGCGGCGCAGGCGGCCCAGATTTCGGCCGACGACTGCTCGACGACGCCACCGGCCTCATGCCAGATCGTGATCGGATTGCGCGCGGTCGCCAACAGGGTTCCGGTCTCGTCGAACACGCCGGCGCGCGCGCTCGATGTCCCGACGTCAATGCCGATGAAAGCCTGCTTCATTCCAACACCGCTCAAAGCGTGAGCGAGCCTACCAGCACGTATAGCCCCCATCAACGAGAACGATGCTCCCTGTCATCAGGCTTGCAGCGCCGGAGGCCAGAAACAGGACGACGGAGGCGATCTCGTCGACATCCCCCATCCGGGCCATGGGCGTCCCCCCGATCCAGGCATCATACATTCGCGGGTTGCTCTTGACGAAGGCATTCAGCGGCGTCGTGATGTAGGTCGGCGCCACGGCATTGACGCGAACGCCACGGGCGCCCCATTCCGCCGCCAGCGATTTCGTCAGATGGTGCACTGCGGCCTTCGATGCATTGTAGTAGCACTGCTCCTGCGGCTTGTTGACGATGAAGCCGGACATCGAGCCGATGTTGACGATGGAACCCGACTTTGCCTCCAGCATGTGCTTGCCGAAGGCGCGACAACACCAGAACGTGCCGTTGAGATTGACGTCGATGACGTTGAGCCAATGTTCGTCGGTCACCGTCTCGGCCGGCGTTTCGCTGCGGGCAATGCCCGCATTGTTGACGAGGATGTCGATCGCACCATATTGCGACACGAGCTGATCCGCCACCTCGCCGACGCGCCCGGAGTTCGTGACGTCCATGAGCACGATCTCGGCGTTCAAGCCCTTCGCCTTCAGGCTGGCGCAACCTGCCTCAGCCGTGGCCTTGTCGTGATCCGCGATCACGACCCTGGCTCCCGCCTCCGCCAGCGCTTCCGCGCATGCGAGCCCAATGCCCTGGCCGCCACCTGTCACAACGGCCGTCTTTCGGTCCAGCCTGAATTTTTCCAGATACATTGTCGTTTTCCTGTTTGCACAACGGGGGAGTTGGACCGAAACGCGCGACGTTTCAGCTTCGATCCGACGCGAGAGCCCGCCTCACGTCCTCAGGGCCCCACCCTCCTTGTCGAAGCGATGGATGCGGGCAGGATCCGGCGACAGCCACACGCGGTCGCCGGCATGGAGACCGAGTTCGCCGATGCAGCGCGCCGTCATCACGCCAAGCTTCCCGGCGTCGACATAGAGGAAGGTGTCGCTGCCGAGATGCTCGGCCACCGATACGGTTCCCGGCCAGCTTCCGGCCTGCTTGTCGATCTTCAGGTGCTCGGGCCTGATTCCCATGGTGGCAACGCCGGGCTCTCCGCCGGCGTCCCCGGGTACGAAATTCATCTTGGGCGAACCAATGAAGCCGGCGACGAAGAGGTTCGCGGGGTGCTCGTAGAGATCCAGCGGCGAGCCGTATTGCTCGATCTGGCCGGCGTTCAGCACCACGATCTTGTCGGCCATCGTCATGGCCTCGACCTGGTCGTGCGTGACATAGATCGCCGTCGTCGCGAGCTGCTTCTGCAGCTTGGTGACCTCGAGGCGCATCTGGACGCGCAGCGCCGCGTCGAGATTGGACAGCGGTTCGTCGAACAGGAACGCTTTCGGCTCGCGCACGATGGCGCGTCCGATCGCGACGCGCTGGCGCTGACCGCCTGACAAATCGCGCGGCTTGCGATCGAGATAGGGGGTTAGATTGAGCGTCGCGGCGGCGGCTTCCACCTTCTGGTCGATCTCCTGACGCGGCAGCCCCGCCATTTTCAGCCCGAATGCGATATTGCCGCGAACGCTCATATGCGGATAGAGCGCATAGGACTGGAACACCATCGACAGCCCGCGCTTCGCCGGCGGCACGTCCACAACGTTGTGGCCGTCGATGAGAATTTTCCCGCCGGTGACGTCCTCGAGCCCGGCGATCAGGCGCAAGAGTGTGGTCTTCCCGCATCCGGACGGTCCGACGAAAACCACGAACGAACCGTTCTCGATCTCCAGATTCGCATCCTTGATGATGTTGACTGGTCCGAATGACTTGCGGACTCCCTGGAGCGTGATCTGGCCCATGATGTCTGGTCCCTTGGTTGATCTACTTGACGGCGCCGAATGTCAGGCCGCGGACGAGTTGCCGCTGCGTGAACCATCCGAGCACGACGATAGGCGCGATGGCGAGAGTCGAGGCGGCCGACAGCTTCGCCCAGAACAGGCCTTCCGGGCTTGAATAGGAGGCGATGAAGGCGGTCAGCGGTGCGGCGTCCAGCGTCGACAGATTCAGGGTCCAGAACGCCTCGTTCCAGGCCAGGATGAAGTTGAGCAGCAGCGTCGAGGCCAGGCCGGGAACGGCCATCGGCGTCAGCACATAGATGAGTTCGCGTCCGATGGTCGCCCCATCCATCCGCGCTGCCTCGAGGATGTCCTTCGGAATTTCCTTGAAATAGGTGAAGAGCATCCAGATCACGATCGGGAGATTGCCCAGACACAGGATCAGGATCAGACCCGCGCGGGTATCGAGCATGCCGAAATCCCGGTAGATCAGATAAATCGGAACCAGCACCCCGACCGACGGCATCATCTTGGTCGAGAGCATCCAGAGCAGGATGTCCTTGGTCCGCTTGGTCGGCGCGAACGCCATCGACCAGGCCGCCGGAACGGCGATCAGCAGGGCGACCAGCGTCGACCCGCCGGCAACCATGATCGAATTGAGCGCGTGATGCAGGTAGTCGCTGCGGCTCTGCACCGTGGCGTAGTTCTCGGTGGTCCATTCGAAGAACAGGAATTTCGGCGGCATCGCGAAGGCATCGAGCTCGGTCTTGAAGCTGGTCAAGGCCATCCACAAGATCGGCAGGAATATCAAGAATCCGCAGAGCCACGCGGCAACCGTGGACACCCAGACCCGTCTCGACGTGACTTTGCGCGCCATCGCTTACGTCTCCAGATTTCGGCCGACGATCCGCACCAGGAAGAAGGCCACGACGTTGGCGATCACGACCGCCACCAGTCCGCCGGCGGACGCATTGCCGATGTCGTACTGGATCAGAGCCTGCGAATAGATCAGGAACGCGATATTGGTGGTCTGCAGGCCCGGGCCGCCGCCGGTGGTGACGAAAATCTCGGCAAACACGGTCAGGAGGAATATCGTCTCGATCAGGATGACGACCGTGATCGGCCGCGCCAGATGCGGCAAAGTGAGATAGATGAACATCGACAGCGAGCTGGCGCCATCCATCTCGGCGGCCTCTTTTTGTTCCTCGTCCTGGGATTGCAGCGCCGTGAGCAGGATGAGGGTCGCGAAGGGCAGCCATTGCCAGGCGACGATCATGATGATGGACAGCAAGGGCGCATCGGTGAACCAGTCGATCGGCGTCATGCCCAGGCGCGTCGCAACCCAGGCAAACAGCCCGGAGACCGGATGCATCATCAGGTTCTTCCAGATCAGCGCGCTGACGGTCGGCATCACGAAAAACGGCGCGATCACCATCAGACGAACCACGCTGCGGCCGATCACCGGCTGATCGAGCAGCAAAGCCAGCGGCGTGCCGAGAAGAATGGTAATGGCCAGCACCGAACCGACCAGCACCAGCGTATTCTGCAGTGACGTCAGGAACGCCGGATCGGTCAGAAAATATCTGAAATTGTCGAGCCCGACGAAGCTCTCGGTGCCTGGGTCCAACAGGTTGTAGTGGAGCGTCGCAAAATAGATCGTCATCGCCAACGGGACGATCATCCAGATGAACAGAAGCACCACAGCTGGAGTCAGCAGAGCCCGTCCAAGAACGTGGGTTTGCTGGGTCGCCACCGCCGCCTCCTGTCTTCTCGATCGTGGTCGGTTGAACCGCCGCACGATCTCATTTCATTCGAACTCATTCCGCACAAACGCCTCGGGCATTGGTCGCGAGAGAAGACCTGTTCCACTTTTCCGGGTCATGCCAAGGAACGCTCAAAGGGACACTCGAAGGGGCCGCCGTCCAGCCGGGATCGGGGCCGGACGGCAGCCAGTTTGCGGCTGGTCAAGAGCAGGTCGCCGCGGGAGTCGAGACGATTACTTGATGTAGCCGGCACGCTTCATTTCACGCTCGGTCGACGCTTGCGCGGCGGCGAGCGCGGCTTCGACGGTCGACGAACCGGCGAGCGCCGCGGAGAAGCTCTGGCCGACGGTGGTGCCGATGCCCTGGAATTCCGGGATTGCGGCATATTGCACGCCGACATAGGGCACGGGCTTGACCGTCGGCTTGCTCGGATCAGCCGCGTCGATTGAAGCCAGTGTCAACTTCGCAAACGGCGCAAGCTTCAGATATTCGGGATTCTGATAGAGTGAGGTTCGGGTGCCGGGCGGCACATTGGCCCAACCCTCCTTCGCAGCGACGAGCTTGGTGTAGTCCTTACTGGTCGCCCATGCGATGAATTTCTCCGCAGCCCCGACCTTCTTGGAGCCTGCGGGAATGGCGAGAGTCCAGGCCCACAGCCAGTTGGCGTTCTTGCCCATCCCCGTATTCGGCGCGAGCGCGAAGCCGACCTTGTCGGCGACCTGGGACTGCTTGGGATCGCTGACGAAGGAAGCGGCGACCGTGGCATCGATCCACATCGCGCACTTGCCCGAATTGAACAGCGCCAGGTTTTCATTGAAGCCGTTCGAGCTGGCACCGGGAGGCCCGGCAGCCTTCATCACGTCGACATAGGTCGTCAGCGTCTTCTTCCATTCCGGCGAGTCGAATTGCGGCTGCCATTTCTCGTCGAACCAGCGCGCGCCGAACGAATTGGCCATCGCGGTCAGGAACGCGATGTTTTCGCCCCAGCCCGCCTTGCCGCGCAGGCAGATGCCGTAGACGCCACCTGACTTGTCGGTGAGCTTCTTCGCCGAATCGACGACGAAGTCCCAGGTCGGACTTTCCGGCATGGTCAATCCTGCCTTTTGGAACAGGTCGGTGCGATACATGACCATCGAACTCTCGCCATAGAATGGCGCGCCGTAGAGCTTGCCCGATACCGACACTGCATCGCGAATCTTGGGCAGGAGATCGGCCACGTCATAGTCCGCCCCGAGGTTGTCGAGCGGAATCAGCCAGTTTTTCTTGGCCCAGATCGGAACCTCATAGGTGCCGATGGTCAGGACGTCGAACTGGCCACCCTTGGTCGCGATATCGGTGGTGACGCGCTGGCGCAGCACGTTCTCTTCGAGCGTGACCCACTTCACGGTCACATCGGGATTCTTGGCAGTGAATTCGCTTGTCAGCCCCTGCATGCGGATCATGTCGCCGTTGTTCACGGTGGCGATCGTCAGGGTCGTCTGTGCAATCGAGGGGGCCGCAACCAATAGCGTAGCTGCGCCCAGAAAGGCGCCGAGGACGTGCTTCACGTTAACCTCCCTAAATGACGTTGAGCATATGCTCACGCCTTGCAATTATGTTCACACCGAGTCTGCGCCTTGTCAAGGAGCAGATCAGCTGTCGCGTCGTCGGGCTTGCGCTGTGGCAGTGCGGCAGCAAGGTGTCTCCGCCGGCGCACGATATCGGCACCGGACGCCCGTGAGGATGCTGGCGGTGGAAGCGCCGATTACTGTTTCAGGATGGTGCTTGCCGTCGCCTCGTCGGTGATCAACCCGTTGATCAGACGGCCCTGCAGCGCCGCCTTGATCGCCGGCACCTTGGCAGCGCCGACGGCGGCTCCGATGGTCAGGCCTTCGGCGGGCACCCGCGGTGGAATGCTGGTCAGGCGGGCGTTGGTCCCCCCTTTGATGATGCGGCCCTGGGCGTCGAACGCCCAACCGGTCAATTCGCCGGCAGCTCCCAGCCGCATAATTTCCAGCAGCTCCTCGCGGGAGATGAAGCCATCGACCAGCACCTGCGCGTGTTGATCCATCTGCCCGATCCCGACCAGCCGCAGGTTGGCCTTGGCCGCCACGGCTCGCACCTTGGCAATCGGCTCGATCCGCAGCATCTGGTCGCGCTCGCGTTCGGACGACATCAGAAACGGCAGCGGCATCGGATAGTGACGGGCCTTGGTCCGGTCGGCGAGACGTCCGACCGTGTCAAAGAAACTGGCCGAACCGTCGGCGGAGATATTCCCCACCAGCGAGACGATCTGGTGATTGGGACGGTCAATCGGCGAAACGCGTTCGACGGCTGCGCGCACCGCCCGGCCCGTGCCCAAGGCGACGATCGCAGGCGTTTCGTTTCGCAGGGTCGATTCCAGAATGTTCGCTGCCCGCTCCGCAATGCCGGCAGACGAGAGCGGCGCAGCCGGGTCGGTCGGCACGACCTCGCAGTGCGCAAGATGAAACAAGTCCCTGAGGCGCGCCGCCAACTCCATGCATGCAGCAATCGGGTGTTCGAGGCGGAAGGTGATCAGGCGCTCGGCGAGACACAACGAAACCAGGCGCTGGGCCGAGGCGCGCGACACCTGAAGCATCTTGGCGATCTCGTCCTGGGTATGACCCGCGATGAAATAGAGCCAGCCGGCGCGCGCGGCTTCGTCCAGCCGCGACGTTTCGCTGTCAGGGACGTTCATCAGGTCGCTTCCGGTTCACTCGACCAAAACTCCGCCATCCGCTCGAACACTCGGTCGGCACCAGCTTCAAGCAGGATTGCCCTGCCGTCACGCGATCGATAGTGACTGCCGCCGACAAATCCCCATACCGTCATGCCGGCTGCCTTGCCTGCGGTCACCCCGCTGACGCTGTCCTCGATCACAAGCGTGCGCCGTGGATCCGCCCGCATCCGTTCGGCTGCATGGAGGAAGAGATCGGGTGCGGGCTTGCCGCGCTTAACCATCTGCGAGGTATACAAGCGCGTCTCGAAATGCGGGGCAAGACCGGTCAGTGACAGGGACAGGGAGACCCGCTCGATATCGCTCGACGAGGCAACGCAGTGCGGGATCTGCAGATCCTTCAGCACCAGGCCTATTCCCTCGATCGGACGAAGCGCGGAGACGAGCGCGGTGCGCACGCGCGCCCCGAGTTCGGTGGAGAACTGCTCGGGAATCGTGCGGCCCAGCGCTCGATAATGCTCGAAGACCGCGGATGTGCTTCGTCCCAGGAAAAGATCGAGCGCCTGATCCAGGCCAAGGCTGATGCCATGGGTTGCCAGGACTTCAGTCAGACAGCGGCAACTCAGCATCTCGCTATCGACCAGCACGCCGTCACAGTCGAAGATAACAAGATCGGGCCTGACCATCGCAATTCTCCCGCTCGATCAGATCATATACTCAAATCCTGGGCAATAACCCAAATGGAACCAAGTCGACGGCGGTCCGGAAGCCGCTCGTGATCGCGCAATGCTCATACGGCGATACCGCGCGGCGCATCACGAAGACCGTCGCCAACTCGCCTGGGGCCGGACGCAGCCCTGACCATGGAGCCACGGCGCGGGGCCGTACCTATTCATCGCGAGGATCGACGCAGTCGCTGCACGTCTAGGGAGTTGGTGGCTTTGCCGGTGTCGCAGCTGAATCGCGACAGCCTTTGATCCATGCAAACAGGCCGTGATACGGACAACTCTCCTGGCTGCCGTTGGCCGGCTTCGGCTCGGCCTGCTGCCGATCAACAGACGTGCGCTGCATCCCGTGGTGTGATCGATGCCTCGACCGCTTGCCGTCGCTGTCGGCTTTGACCGTGATGGTGATCTTCTTCGAGATCAGCGGCGGGTCGAACGAGACATGATTGCCGTCGCCCAGCACCAGCTGCAGGGTGTGTTTCCCCGGCGGCAGGTCGAGCAGCACCTCGGTCTCACCGCCACCGAAATGCAGATGCTGCTTGTCGTGCGGGATCGGCTCGTTGGGAATGACTGGTTCTGTCGTATCGATCAGCAGGTGATGATGACCGGTGTTCGGGAAATCCTGGCCGGCGGGAGCAACTCCCATGTTGCGCAGACCGAAGCGACACAGGAACGCGCCTCTCTCGGTGGCGCCATTCTCCGGATACATGATGTAAATTCGGGCGTCCTTCGGGGTCGTCTTGGCCTGGGCCAGCGCGGCGGCGGGCAGCAGCGCCAGCGCCACGCCAAGCGCGGTCATTCGCAACAGCAGCATGATGGTCCTCTGGTTCCTCTCGAGCAGCGACGACACAACAGCCGAGAGCGCCCCGCGGGGCAACCACAAATGATGCCGCCCCGGGCATTTTCCGGTCTCCGTTGCTGGCATCCGCCCATGTTCTAGAGCGAGCGAGCCACTCGGAATCCATGCGTCGGATACCGGATCCGACCGTCGTAAAAATCCCGACTGGCCGACCGGACATCCTTGGGAGCGTTCCGCCACGACCCGGAGCGGATGACGTGGAAGACGCAGGAGTTGGAGTCAACCCAGGCCGATCCATCGGCGACGGCCCCCTGATAGTTCTTGTGCCAGCAATCCGCCACCCACTGGGCCACGTTCCCGCCCATGTCGTAAAGGCCGAACGGATTAGGCTTGAAATCTTCGACTTTCGCCGTCTGCCGTGCAATCTGATCGCCACTGCATCCCTTGCAGTTGATCATCCCCGGCTGAAGGTCGTCGCCCCACCAATATTTCGTGCGCGTGCCGCCGCGGGCCGCATATTCCCATTCGGCCTCGGTCGGCAACCGGAAATTCATTCGCGTTTCCTGCGAAAGCCACGCAATGTACCGCTGCGCATCGTTGAAGCTCACATTCGTGACCGCCGCGTCCTCATTCTCCTCAGTCGCCACATAGGGACACGCCTTGGCGGCCACGCATTGACTCCATGCGCGAACCGTGACCGCGGCCTTGCTGATGGCGAAGCCCTTGATCGAGACGCTGTGGACGGGTGCCTCGGAGGGATCGAGATTGCTGCCCATCACCAACGTGCCGCCCGGAATTGATACCATTTCGGGCTCAGCGATGGGCCCGGGCGGCGGCGGTGCCGACTGAGACCTCGAAGCGTCGTTGATTGCTGCTGGCGCCGCAAATGCGAGCGCCCTGACGGACGGATTCGATGGCACCTCGGGCGCCGATGGCGCCGCTTCCGATGATGGCGGGGTCACCGGCTCGAGTCCGGCGAGTTGCGGGCTGGGCGGCTCCGCCGCCATCACCCGTGGTGCCGACATCTCGGTCCCTGCGGTGCCCGCCACGCCTACCGACTGCGGTTCCGCCGCGAACGCCGACTGCTGCATGGCGATTTCGGTCGGCGGCCGCGTCGGCCAGGTTAGCAACGACCGCGCCGCGCCAACCGCGCCAACCACGATGCCGAGCGCCAGGATCGGTACAAGCCGACGCATGCGCCGCCGGCTGCGAGACGCCTGCTCTGCTTCCTTGGCAGCTTCGCGAAATCGCCTCGCCAATCCCGCTCGGCCGTGACGGCCCCAGATCTCACCCTGCCAGCAGGCTTGGGTCGACGAATAATACCTCTCCGCATCGCCCGGGATGCGGCAAACGACCTGCCAGTCGCCTTCGCGGTCAATCACGTCGACCGTGGCGTGTTGGAGGCTTTCTGCAAACGACCCGGCCAGCGCCCCGCACATCATCGTCAGCAGCGTTTCATCTCCCGAGCCCCTGCGCTGCAGGATCTCCGGGCATTCGGCTTGCTCCTCAATATTGCGGAAGCACGGCGGGCGCAGATCGCTCACCGCCACGACTCGCGGGCGGTGACACTGCCTGCACTGCACCACATGTGATTCCATCGTCATCGCCATGCCCTCGCCAACGGCACTGCGATAAGGATCCCGCTCATTCTCGCGATTCCTCGTGTCCGCCATTCGCGGCGACAAACCGAACACGCCGCAACGCCATCACTGCCCCCATGCGGCAAATGCCTCCTTGAACGCCTGCTCGCCTGACGGCCCCTTGTCGAAGAGCAAGATCGCCTTGCGGCCATTGCTGTAGTCGACCACGACCTCGAACCCCGGATAATCCTTCAGGAGCTTGAGATTGCGCTGCAACTGCTGCGGGCCCGACGCCAGCGCGATCATGAAATATCCGGACGTGACCTTCGCCGCCTCGCCTTCCAGCGGAGCACCGTGGATCTTTCCCTCCTGTTTCATCAGCAGGCCGTGCAGCTTGGAGATTTCGCCGGACGGAGTGTCCCGCGGCCTGTCGAACTTGATCTCGACGAGATGGCTTGCCGGCATCTTCCGGTCGGTATTGCGCCGGAAAGTCATGGACACGGCAGTCTTCGCGTCGGTCACATTCATATCGGCCTTGACCACGAGCTCCGGCGGCATCCCCGAGGCCGGTGAGACGTTCTCGGTGCGCCAGGTCACCCCGCCGGCATAGCGCTTGCCTTTCGAATCGGTCGGATCCTCTTCGTAAAGAACGGCGCGTGGCGCGACCGGAGCCATGACCGAAGCAAGTGAAGGGCTCGGAGCAATGACGGACGCAAGTGACGGGCTCTCACCGACCGTCGGCGGATCGATGCGGGTGGTGGCAACGTTCTTGGGCTGCACCGAGGTCAGGTTTTTTTGGGCCGGATCTTTTTGGGCCAGGTCCTTTTGGGCCAGATCCTGTTCGTCGCCCTGCGCGAGCAGATCGGGGCCCTTCGCAAACGAAGGCAGCGAGAACTTGCGGGGGATCAAGTCCGAAATGCTCGCAAGGCTCGCAGCCAACCTGGAATTCATGCCCAGCCCCGACAGCGAATACGCCACCGCAGGCGCCAGCATGATCAGGAAGACCGCTGCAATCGCGACGCTGCGGCCCCTGCCGGCCCACCGCGACTCGGCTCGGCGCGGTTGCGCCACGACGTTCAGCTCTGGGCCGCCAGTGCGCTTCTCCCCCTTCGCGGGCGTCTCGCCGGCGGACCCGGTATCGGGCCGCGCCGCGTTATCCTCGGGCCGGGTGCGAACCAGCCAAGGTGGCGCGCCGGCCTCGTCGAAGCGGGGCTCCCGCGGGTGGTCCTCCCCGACTTCACCGGTCTGCTTGTCGACCCTCAACGGCGGCAACGCTGCAAACCTGATGTCCGTGTCCGGCGACCGTTCGGATACCGGCCAATCGCCCCTGGCGATCTGGCTATCTTCGATCGGCGGGGTGTCGATCTGCACCTCATCATCCCACGGCGCGGGCCTCCGAACGACGGGCACCAACACCGCGTCCGGCCGCTCCAGCCGATTGTTGCCGGGCAGACGTGCGACGACCTTCGATATCTCCTCGGCCATGATCTCGGCCGCGCTGCGCGCAGACGTCCGCGGCGCCTGCCAGGGATCGTCGACCTCGCGGAACTCATCGTTCGCCACGCCGCCGGATAGCGCATCATCGCCAGTGCCCGCCGCCACGAGCGGCCACGGTGCTTCGGAGCGGGGCGTCGGACCGATCAGATCCCGGTACGCAAGGACGTCCTCCCGCAGATGGATGTGATTTCCCGGGAACATGACTTTGGCGAGGTCGTAGAGCGAGGAGCCCGGAAGCACGAACGGTCGGATCGTCCTCGGCAGCGCTCGCAGGAAGGTGTCTCCGAGGGTCTCCATCTGGGGATTGTTGCTTCGGAGCGATGGCGGCTCAACTTGTCGGTCATCGTCGATGACCAAAATCTTGCGGCCGCGCAGCAATGTCGCAAGCTCACAGACGTCCGCCCCCGATGCCTCGTCGATGACGACGAGATCGAATGCGCCCAGCTTGGCCGGAAGCCGCTCGGCAACACGCCAGCTCGGCATGATCCAGCAGGGAATGCCCTCGCAGCAACCGTCGAGCGCCTCTCGCGCCATGCGTCGATGATGGTGCGCCGCGAGCCCGTCGGCCGCGGAGGCTATCTTTCGAACCGCAATCATGAAGATGGTCAGCGCCCGTCTGAACGTGCTGCTCAGGCTCCGCGCCGCGGCAAAATCCGCCCGCGCCGCCACCACGGCCTCAAACTGGCCGCGCAACGTCTTTTCAAGCTGCTCGCGTCGCTCGGTATACTGCCGCAGGTGCTGGTCTTGACCTAATTCCTTCAGTTGCCGCGTCAGCGCTGCCCAGTTCCAGGCCCCCGCCCAATCAGCGTCAAAGACATGGTCGCCGCTCGCCGGCTGCGCCACCTCGGTCCTCACCCTGCGGGCAAAGATCGGGGCACCCGCCTCGGTCAACGCCTTGCAGACGGCATCGACGCGATCGAAATCCTCGCGTCGGTCGTGCAGCTGCACGATTTGCCGTCGCAATCTGGCCCAGTTCCCGCTGACCAGATCGGCGTCGCCCTGCCCGATCCGCGCCAGAACCTCGTCGCGAACGGCAGCCGGCAGCACGCCCTCGCCGGCGAACATCTCCTGGAGCCTCGTGAGCTCCAGACGCGACGCCTCCCGCTCGGTCAAGGCGGCCCTGACCGCAGCAGCGAGCTTCTGGAGTTCGCTGACATCCGCCAGAAGCGCATCGATGTCGCCGCGCGAGATCAGGAGCTTCGAGCCGGCGACGGCAATGACATTCCGCTCTGCGACCGCCGCCGTCACGATCGCGACATTGATGGACTTCACGGTTCTTTCGAAGCCGTGGATCATCTGCGGATAGTCCGCCGACGGGGTGGGTACACCGAGTTCAACGGCAAGCGCCTTCCACCGCGCATTGAGCGCCTGGATGTCGCGCCGCCACGTCAGATAGTCGCGGACGTGTTGCCAGTCCCCACGACCGTCCGCCGCCATCCCCGCGATGGTGATCGCGGCAACGACCGGCTTCAGGCGCTTCTCGCGCGAGGCGAAAGCAGAGAACACTTTCTCGCCTGCGGACAATCGACCGACCAAATCGAACACAGCTTGATCGGTCAGGGCGTCCGGGGGCACATCGACGGGACGCAGGAGGAACGCCGCGCGACGGGACAGTTGCGACGTCGCGTCCCTTGCGAACTCGACCAGTGCGGCACTTTCGGCGCGTGTCCCGTCGTCATGCTTGCGCAGTGGAGAAGACGGTCCGAGCCACGGCTCGTCGACAACCGTCAGATGTGCGGCGGCGAGGGCCTCGAGATCATCCGCGAACCGGCCGGCACCTTCGAGGTCGAGCACGGTGACGGCGCGACGCGCGAGCGACTTCTCCTTCGGTTCTGTCGCCGATTGCCTGGCCTCAACGTCCTGCGCCAGATCGTGGTGCATGTGAGCAATGGCCTCGGGCTCGGGAAGCAGAGCCAGGGCCGGAAGATCGTCATCGATGTGACACAGGTCCGCTCCAAGCCGGATCCGTGCGGCCCGGGCCGCGTCGACCGCGGCCAGCGAAATGCCGGCATCGATCAGCAGTGCTAAGGGGCGGTCCTCGAACCACGCATGCGCGTCAGCCTCGACGACGAGCTTCCGAGCCAGATCAAACGGCATTTCGGCAAACCCGGGAGTATTCCGGGCGATATTCGAGGCCTCCTCCATGAGGTCACTGACCAACCGACGTGTCGCAATGACGTCGCTTTCCAATTTGTTGATCAGGTCGACATGGTCGCGAGGCTTGATCGTCTCGATGATCGACTGAAGCCGACGCACCACGGCCTCGACCTGCGCCAGTTCCTGGCGATCGCCGCCCGTCAGGCCAATCGTGAGATCGCGAATGGCGGAAGGAAACTTGTCGTGCAATTCCCGAAGCGCGGCTTTGCCGCGACAGACCACCAGGACGCGCTGACCCAGCGCCAGATGGTGGCAGACGATGTTGACGATGGCATTGGATTTCGCAGATCCTGGCGCAGCCCGCACGACCAGTCCATCAGACGTTTGCAGCCGGCGTACGACGTCGGTCAGATCCATGCTGGACGGCAGCGGAAAGAACACATCCCCGGATTCAGCGTTCGCCTGCTCCGCAACAGGCTCGATGTCGATCGGCCGGCCGATGACCCCCGACAGCGCCTGGCGCATGCCGGTAGACGCTTCGTCGCTCGTCCCGAAAGCCAGTACGCGTGCGAGCATCGGGATTTCGCCGTCGGCCCTGGCGATTCGCTCGATCGCTTCCCTGAACCGCTCGATGTCGCGCAACAGTAAACTCTTGGTCCTCGGCCGTGCAAAAATCACCCAGCGATTGGACACGGCCAGATGATCAGCGGCGCCGGGCGAAGCGTCTCCCGGCTTTGACCAGTCGTGATCGGAACCGAGATAGATGCCCTCGGGATCGAGCTGAGAGCTCACGGTACGAAGGATCGGCTCGAAGCTGTCAGGCACGAATGGCGAGACCTCTCCCTCTCGCTCGATCGCCTCGAGGATGCGGCGCGAGCTTTCGACCGCGGCTGCGGACGTGCTGGCCTGTCCGGTCTGGAAGCCTCTCAGATCGGAAATCGCACCGGCCATGCGTGGCCGAATCCTGATCTCGCCGTTGTCACCGACCTCGATGGCGACGGATCGCTCGAGCACCGGCAGGACGATATCATTGCCATCGCGCCGCCAGCGCGAGACGCCCAGACCCCAGACCATTTCGTCCGACCGATCCGTCGGATCGCCAACCGGCAGGACATCCAACATGCGCGCATGGATCGCCATGGTGCTGCGACGCAGCTTCTCGGCATGCGCCCACTTGGCCCATGGCCCGGTGACATACGTGTCGAGGCGGGACGCGAGGCCAGGATAGTCCGCAAGGCGCAGACGCACATTGAAGATATTGTAATGCCGTCTATCCGGATTGATCGCCGGTTCGAGATCCGTCGCGCGAGCCTGTTTGGCTTCGAGCAGGCGATCCTTCTCGGCGCCATCCACGGTGACCATGACGCTCTCATGAATCGACGGAGGACGGTCAGGATCAGCCGACACCTCGATCCAGACCCCGAGGTCCGAATCGACGGTCGGCGGTTCGATTTTCTGCAGACGCTCGACACGGAGCCAAACCGGACCGTCGTCGTCGAACGAATCGAGCTTGATTCCCGGAAGACCGTCCAGTTCGTGTTGATGCAGCACAAAACGGGCATCGTCGTCGGATCGGTAGTCGGCGACACATCGCACGACCGGCTCGTTGACCTTGACGACCTCGGCCAGGTAGCCGAGTACGTTCATCAATGGCTCGACGGCGGAGACGAGCAGGCGGGACTTGCCGGTGACCGTCTTGATCTCTTTCGCTCGCAGCTCACGCAATTCGTTTACTCCCCGTGGCCAGATCCCAGCCTAGCTCGCAATAACCTCAGTCAAAGCACCCGGTGTTCTTCGTCCAATCGCCCGGGGTGAAGAAACTTCAATGCTCGCGCAACAGAGAGACGCCAACCGATGTCGACAGCCTCTCACCGTTCGCCATCGGCAACGGCGCTTGCACGAGCCATGTGCATTACTAGTCTTTGATATTCCCCGCATATTGGTTGCAGGCACTTCTTGACCGTATCGAGGCCAGATTTCTGCAGGCAGTTAGAACATCTCTAGTAATCAACAGCGTTTTGGGCGCGGTTCACCCGACGCTCGGCATCGAGTGCGCGCAACATTTGGGGAGGAAAATGATCGCGGCCGCGATGAGAAAACACTGACAGAATCGGCTTTTCCGCGCTTCGCGCTCCGACCCGCATCGAGCGCCGCGCCAATACGCGCGCCGAACTCGGCGAGGTCTATGCTCGACAATGCGGCCGAAAAGGCTACTGCACCCGCCGCATGTGCGGCGAAATCTCGGCGATCGGTTTGACGCCGCCACGTAATTTCGACCGCAGCTCCTCTGCGACGTAGTAGGCGTCCGTTCCATCGCGGATGATCTGGGGGCGAATGAAAATGATCAGTTCGGTCCGCGCGGTCGACTTGCCGTTGTGGGAGAAAACGTCGCCAAGGGCGGGGATCTGGTCGAGGCCCGGAATGCCGTTGCGGGTCCCCTGATGAGTCTCGCTGATGAGACCGGCCAGCAGCACGGTTTGACCGCCGGCAACGGAGATCGAGCTCTTGACCTTCCGCTGTGCGACGGTCGGCGTCAGGCTGTTGGCCGTTGCCGGCGAAACATTGCTGATTTCCTGCTCGATATCAAGCCGGACGTTGCCATTGACGTTCACCCGCGGCGCCACTCGCAGGATGATGCCGGTGTTGCGATAGTCGATGGTATTCACGACGGTGTTGTTGGTGGTCAGCACGGTCGCGCTGCCGGTGGAGACCGGCACCTGATCGCCGACCTGCAACGTCGCGACCTGGTTGTCGATGACGACGAGCGATGGATTGGACAGCACCTTGACCTCGGTCACCGTATGCAGCGCATCGAGGATCATGCTGGGCTGGGATTCGGATCCGATCAGGAAATTGAATCCGGGGAATGCGCGGTTGAGGAACGCATTGGTGACGCTCCCCGCCGCGGAGGCGATGGTTGTCGGAGCCGATGTCGAGGTGGTGTTGAGGAGTGAACCCTGATCGGGCCGCAGGCCGAGATTCTTGCTGGTGAGATAGGCCTGCACTCCGTAGTTCAGATTATCGTTGAGGGTGATCTCGGCAACCGTCGCGTCGATGGCGACCTGCAGCTGCGGTCGGTCGACCTGCCGCAAGGTCCCTTCGATCAAGCGGTAGTTCTCCTGGTCGGCGTAGATCAGCAAGGTGTTGTTGACGACATCGGGCGTGATCCTCACCCCTTCCAGAATTGCCTTGCCGCCCGCAGCAGGCCGTTGCGGCGCATCAGTGCTCGCCGGAGTGGGCGGAGGAGCGCCGCCAAAACCCCGGTTGGCAACCAGGCTCGGCGTCGCTTCCTGTTGGCTGCCGAAGCCCCTTTGTTGCGATGAACTCCCGCCGCCGGATAGCCGGTCGGCGCTCGAACTCGTGGCGGCTCCCGAACCTGGCGCCAAGTGGTTCGACGACGTCTCCAACGCGGAGTCGGCCTCGCCGGGACCGCCGACAAACATCTCAGTCAGGACACGCGCGATTTGACGGGCTTCGCCGTACTTGATTCGATAGACGTGAACGGTGTTCTTCGACGTATTGGCGAGATCGAGCCGCTTGATCCACGTCTCCGCGGTGCGCAACAGGGCCGGCTTGCGGGTGATCACCATGACGGCGTTCATGCGGCTGACAGTCTGGAATTTGACGACATTCTGACCAAGGCCGTTCTCGCCGGTATCCATGATCTTCTCCAGCTCCGCGATGATCGGCTCCGGATTGCCGTTGGCAATCGGGAAAACCCCGACGGACTGCCCGCGCATCCAGTCGGCATCAAAGCTCAGCGCGTTCTCCACCGCGGCGCGCCGGTCGGGCGCGCTGCCCTGAATCAGGAGCAGGTTGCGGCCGGAATCGGCGCGCACCATTCCCGGCTTGAGCGCAAAGCTGTCGAGCAGCTTGACCAGGGTCTGGGCGGATACAAACTGCAATGGGATGACGGAAACCCCGTAACCGGCCTCCGGACGCGATCCATTCCCGTCAACCTTGCCCGCCCCGACGGCATCGCCGAGCGGAATCAGCCGGTACCCGCCGGAGTCGCGGACGAGATCAAAGCCCCCCATGCGCAGCGCGCTCTCCAGCACGTAGAGGACATCGTTCTTGGGGACGGGGCGGGCCGAGCTGAGGCTCACCATGGCACCCTGCACTCTCGGATCAATCACATATCCCACGCCGAGAATATCGCCGAGCACGACCTTCGCGACCGTCGCAACCGGCGTGTTTTCGAAGTTCATCTCGAAGCCGTCGCCGACCGACTGTGTGAAAGCCACGGGCTCCGCTCGCACCTCCGCGATCGGCGTGCTGCTGTTGCTGGCGCTCGTGCCGGGGGTGTCATCGGTATTGCTGCCCGTGTAAACCATGGCACGCGCGGCCTTCGCCTGCGGCGACAATTCCGGCCCCACCTGTCTCGGATAGCGCGGTCTCAGATCCAATGAGCGTACTTTGCCGGCCACGTCGACGTCATTGCGTCCGGCTGTGCTGAAGGTCGCCGCACTGCAGGACGCCAACGCGACCGACAGCAATGCCGATATGGCAACGCGCCTTCCGCGCCGACGAACTTCGCAGGCGCCAGAGCCGCCAACATGTACCAACTCGTCAGCCAATCTCTTCTGCTGAATCTGCTCCGGGCTTGAACCGTCGATCGTCATCAAGCCACCCCTTTATTTCCTATTCACCCTCAGGTCCCCCCCGCAGGGTTTGGCAAGGCTCAAGACCGCCGCGCCACTTGTGTCTTGTTTTTGGACATCCAATGTCGACTTCTTAGAGGCTTAAAGGCGTCACCGTTTTGATCGATGGTCAACGAAGGCTGGATCACTTCTAAGTCCATTTCGGAAGGCGTGACCCGGAATGGATGCAGCGGGTCGCGCAATGGGTTCGGACCATTCCGTCGTTGCGGAATGTTCGATCGGCATGACGGACACTGCGTGGGCATTTTGCGAACATTGCCCGACGCCGACTCGAAGCGAGCCACGTGCGCCGGCCTCGCGGCCGCCCAAGGCCGCCGATGAAGACAATGCCGCGGCCGGCAAGCCGCGGCATGTCGTCTATCGAGCCGTTACCCATCGCGCCTATCGCGCGATCACCAAAGCCAGCCGACGCTGCCGAGCACCTTGTCAGACATTGCCCCGGTCGCACTATGATCGATCACCTTGGTGTAGTTCAGCTTGAACACCAGGCTGGGGCTCGGAAATACCGCGACGCCGATGTCATGGAAGGTCATATCGCCGCTTCCGGTCGCTTCGTTCGGATCGATCCCGAACATGCCGCCGGTCTGCAGATTCTGTCGGGTGTAGCGATAGAACGGGACGGCCTCCCAGTCGCTGCCCAGAATACCTCCGAGCGGGACGTGATAGGCGATCTCGCCCGAGTAGCCCCACATGCTCTTGCCGACATTGTTGGCGGTATCGGTATCGTTGTTGGCGCGCAGGTTTTCCGGGTTGCTGAAGTTGATATAGGCGTATTCGCCCCGCAGCTCCAATCCGGTATTGGGGACACGATAACGCGCCTCGGTATCGAAGATCGTCATGGCGTTCTTGCCAAGCGGCCGGTTCGTTCCGTCCGCCAGGATCTCATCCGAGTAAGCGCCGCGCGGCGTGATGTCGGGCGAATAGTAGACCGCCGAACTGCCGGCAAACCCCGGAATGAACGAAGGCTGGTAGCTCAGACGAAATGCAAAGGCGGGTTGATTGCTCATCTGGGTGAAGTCGCCGATCGGCGCGCGCGCGAGTCCGAGAGCGTCGGCTCCGTTGACGCCGGCCGCATAGCCGCCGGGGACCGGGGCCAGGTTGTCGCCGCGATGAGCGAAGTCGTCACCGAAATCCTCGGCGCTGTGGCTGATCTGGAACTGATAGTTCAAGCCATCGACGATCTTGCCGTAGAAGCCGGCCGACGGTTGATACCACGTCGTCGGGATCAGACCGTTGGCGAGATGAGGCCGCTCCGTGGTGTAGAACAGCGTCGGTTCGTGGTAGAGATTGTTGAACGAGATCGGCACCAGGTCGATGCCTGGCGAACGCAGGATGAAGTGATCGTTGAACCTGATGTCGAAGAAGGCCTGCTCGACCTCGATCGCGCCGCCCAGCTTGTCGTCGGCGGCGAAAGCGATACCGCCGTGTTCGAACTCGATCTCGGCGTTGAAGACGATGTTGTCCGTGACCTGATAGGTCGGCAACAGCACCACGCGGTGAATATCGAAGCCGTTCTGCCACTGACCGTTGGCGGCCGGATTCTGCTGCGAGCCGAACTTGATCTCGCCGTACATGCCGATCTTGAGTCCCGAAACCGGCGATGGCGCCACCCCGAACAGATCGTTGTTCGCGGGAGCCTTCATTGAAGCGCGCGCTTCCTTCTGATTGAGCTCCATCTCGAGCGACTGCATGCGTCGCTCCATGGCCTCGAGTTTTTTCACCAGCGACTTGCTCTTCGGCTCATCGCCCGAGGACCTGGCTTCCCGCTCGGCCATGGACCTCTTGCTGTCCCGGTCTGCCGAGGGCTTCTTCGTTGCCTCCTCGGTCGAGGACTTCTTCTTCGCTGCCTGCTCGGACTTTGACTTCGATGAAACGTCGTCGCGAGCGAACACCGCCGCGCTGCTCACGCTGAGCATCAGCGAGGCGATCAGCAGCGTCGATGTGGTGCGGCCACAGGCGTTGCGCTGGTGGCGCGACGTCTGGCCGCTCGAAGGCATGAGCACATGCCGCAGAATGCAGTCGCCGATCGGCATGAAATGATAACTCCCCTGGTTAGTTTCAGCATCGACGCCGAGTGCATTATCCCCGCAGCAACGCCATCGAATATTCGCGAGTGGACCAATGATCGATCACACGACTGAGTGATGGGTTCCGAATGCGGCGAGATGTTGTGTCGAAATCGGACATTTTTAATTCTTCTAACACGTGCGTATGTGGCGACATTGTTGCCGTCGCACGGCGCGAACCCATTCGCGAGCAAGGCTGGATAACTAATTGAGGATCAGTGGCACGGGATGAAACGCCCGAAATATCAACGCATCCGATCATCGATTGAAGACAGGATCGGGGCATTCCGAAAAGCGGCCATTCGGCGGCGGTCGACGCCTTACGTTCGAACATTTCTCAGGTGCGGTGCAACAGCGGCCCGACTGACCCGGATGTCGCGATCGCATGCAACTCCGACGGCAGGCTCATCGCTTCAGCGGGAGAGAAGCCTGGTCGACGCTGGCCAATCCCGCCAGTCACTCCGCGACGGACGCCGCTCGAGACCCCGGCGTGGCAGCATCGGGCTTCGGGTCGGCCGTCGACGCTTTTGCAACGCGATAAACAACGATTCGGACTTTTTGCGGCTTCGCGTACAGCTGACCTGAGGAGTTTTTCGGCGTCGGGATGCCGTTGGTTACTCCCGGCACGATCAAGGAGCGGGACACGGTCTGATCGGAGGCCGTGCAAAACGGAGACCTAGCATCGCCTTCCGGCCTGTTTTCCGCGCGCACGAGTCCCGGCACCTGCTATTGTCGCGCTTCACGCTGCGGCTCTATTCATGAAATCGCTGCATGCAGCGCATCAGCTTTTCGTACCGACCCCTTTTGAGCATTTGAGCAGACCAGGTCATGGAACCGCTTGACGACGTCAAACCCGAGGCCCCTTCCAAGCCGACCGCGCGGTCCCCGGCGCGCTCTTCACACCATGGCATAGCGGCGGAGCTGGTTGCGGTGCTGGTGGCGGTCACCGCAGGCGAACCGCGTATCCTCACGATCCAGGATCAATCCGCACTGCCGTCCGGCCCCTTCGAACTGGCCCATCGCTCGCTGCAGTCGGGATTGCGCGCATGGGTCGAGCGGCAGACACGGCTGCCGCTCGGCTATGTCGAACAGCTCTATACCTTCGCCGATCGCGATCGCGCCGGCGTTGCCGCCAAGCATGTCATCTCCGTCAGCTATCTCGGCCTGACCCGCGAGCAGCCGGCCACCGGCGAATATCAGGCCAGCTGGCGCAGCTGGTATGCGTATTTCCCCTGGGAGGATCACCGTCAGGGCGCCCCGCCGCTGATCGCGAAGACGCTGTGGCGTGGCCTGCTGGCATGGGTGTCGGCGGCGCCGGACAAGGCCATGCGGCAGGTTCGCAGACAACGCGCCGCAATGCTGTTCGGTGTTGACGACCACGCCTGGAACGAGGAACTCGTGCTGCAGCGTTACGAGCTGCTGTTCGAGGCCGGGCTGATTCCGGAGGCCCTGCGCGGCCAATCCTCAGCCCCGGTCGCGGGCAACGAGGCCGTAACCGCTCCCGGTCATGCCATGATCCTCGATCATCGCCGCATTCTGGCGACCGGGATTGCAAGGCTCAGGGCAAAGATCAAGTACCATCCGGTGGTGTTCGAACTGATGCCCGAGACGTTCACGCTGCTGCAATTGCAGCGTTGCATCGAGGCCCTGGCCGGGCGGCTGCTCTACAAGCAGAACTTCCGCCGTTTGATCGAACAGCAGGAACTCGTCGAGGAAACCGGCGAGATGAGCCTCGATACCGGCGGCCGTCCGGCAAAACTGTTCCGGTTCCGCCGCGCGGTCTTCGCGGAACGGGCCATCGCCGGCAGCAAACTTCCGATCGCCACTTGACAAGACTTATACTCAACATCATCATAAGGCATGTACTCGATTGGAGTATAACCTTGGGTGAGCGGCGATGGAACTCTTCAGACCGGATGAACTCTACGCCAAGGTGCGGCATGCGATCCCCGCGATCGAATGGCCCGCCTTTTCCAACGATATCGAGGCGATCCTCGCCCTGAAGCGGGACCGCAACGCCGTCATTCTCGCGCATAATTACCAGACGCCCGAGATCTTCCACTGCGTGGCCGATATCGTCGGCGACAGCCTCGCGCTGGCGCGCGAAGCGATGCATGTCGAAGCGGACATCATCGTTCTGGCCGGCGTTCATTTCATGGCCGAGACGGCCAAATTGCTCAATCCTTCCAAGACGGTGCTGATCCCCGATCGGGGCGCCGGCTGTTCGCTGGCGGATTCGATCACGCCGCAGGACGTTCGGCTGCTGCGGCAGAGCTATCCCGGCGTCCCGATCGTGACCTATGTGAATACATCGGCGGCGGTAAAAGCCGAATCCGACATCTGCTGCACGTCGGGTAACGCGAAGGCCGTCATCGAGTCGCTCGGTGTCGAGCGCGTGATCATGCTGCCCGACGAATATCTCGCCAGGAACGTCGCCGCCGAGACCACGGTCAAGGTGATCGCCTGGACCGGTCACTGCGAGGTGCACGAGCGCTTCAGCGCCGAGGAGGTGCGCCAGTTGCGCGAAAATCATCCCGGCATCGTCGTCCTCGCGCATCCGGAATGCCCGCCGGAAGTTCTCGCGGAAGCCGATTTCGCGGGCTCCACCGCGGCCATATCCTCGTTTGTCGCCAGACAGCGGCCACCGCGGGTCGTGCTCCTGACGGAATGCTCGATGAGCGACAACATCGCGATCCAGTACCCCGATCTCGAATTCATCCGGCCCTGCAATCTCTGTCCGCATATGAAGAGGATTACGCTCGGCAATATCCGCCAGGCGCTGGAGACGATGCAGCACCAGGTCACGATCGACGATGACATCTCCGCGCGCGCACGCCGCGCGGTCGAGCGGATGTTGGCCGTATCATGACGGCGATCCACGATACCGACGGCGCCCCCGTGATCATCGGCGGCGGACTTGCCGGGTTGATGACCGCTCTGGTGCTGGCGCCGCAGCCGGTGCTGCTCCTCACCAGGGCGCCGCTGGGCTTCGAGGCTTCCAGTGCACTCGCCCAGGGCGGCATCGCCGCCAGTCTCGGCACCGACGACAACACGTCGTTGCATCTGGCTGATACGCTGGCCGCCGGCGATGGGCTTTGCGACGAGGCCGTCGTCGCGGCCATTCTTGCCTCGGCGCCGGCCGCGATCGAGCAACTGGCGCGGCTCGGCGTTGCATTCGACCGCGATGCCGATGGCGGCCTGCTGCTTGGTCTCGAGGCCGCGCATTCGCGACGCCGGATCGTTCATGCGGGAGGTGACGCGACTGGCCGCGACATGATCCGGGCGCTGGCCCGCAAGGCTTACGAGACCCCCTCCATCACCGTGTGCGAGGCGACGACCGCTCGGCGTCTGATCGTCGACGACAACGCGGTGAGCGGCGTTCTCTGCGAGACCGAGCGCGGGCCGGTGGTGTTCGCCGCCGATCGCATCGTGATCGCGACCGGCGGCATTGGCGGGCTGTTCCTGCACGGCACCAATCCGGCGGGCTCCTTCGGCCAGGGCATCGCGCTTGCGGCCCGCGCCGGCGCAGCCATGGCCGATCTTGAGTTCATTCAGTTCCACCCGACCGCGCTCGACAGCGCATCCTATCCGCTGAAGCTGATCAGCGAGGCGGTGCGGGGAGAGGGCGCAATTCTCGTCGACGAGCGGGGCGACCGCTTCATGGCGAACGAACGTGGGGCAGAACTTGCTCCTCGCGATGTCGTTGCCCGTGCGGTGTGGCGGCACATGGCGGCGGGACATCGGGTCTTTCTCGACGCGAGACACATCGCGGGGCTGGACATGGCGCGGCGTTTCCCGACCATCACCGCGCTTTGCCGCGAAGCCGGAATCGACCCGCTCACGCAGGCAATCCCGATCCGGCCGGCCGCGCATTATCACATGGGCGGCATCTCCGTTGACCGGCGCGGACGAACGTCGGTCGACGGCTTGTGGGCCTGCGGCGAGGTCGCCTGTACCGGCCTGCACGGCGCGAACCGGCTCGCCAGCAATTCGCTGCTCGAGGCCGCCGTCTGCGGCGGCTGGGTGGCGCAAGATATCGCCGCGACGGCCGCAGCCCGACGGCGCAAGCCGGGCCTGCCGGATAGCGGTGCTCCGCACGGCGATCCAGCTTTGGTTCGTCCGATCCTGTCGCGCGCTGCCGGCGTGTTGCGCGGTGGCGAAGGCCTGCGCGCGGCAGCCCGGGCGCTCTATCCGCTTGCGATCTCGCACGGGGCAGCCAGCGACGCTGCGATCGTGGGCCTGATGATCGTGATCGCAGCCTTGCGCCGCTGCGAAAGCCGGGGCGCTCATGCCCGGATGGATTTTCCTGCACATGCGATACCTGCGCGGCGATCGACGCTCGATCTCATCGATGCGCTTGAGGCCGCAAGGGACTTCGTCCCGGACCTGGTCAGCTAATTCAAGGAAACGCCCTGATGACTTCGCCGCTTCCGCATATCATGATCGAGCCTCTGGTTCGCATGGCGCTACTCGAGGATCTCGGCCGCGCCGGCGATCTCACGACCGATGCCATCGTGCCGATCGGTCATCACGCAACGACGCGTCTCGTCGCCCGCCAAGCCGGTGTCGTCGCCGGGATCGAGCTGGCTCGACTTGCCTTCCAGCTGATCGATCCGGCCATCGAGATGCATATCGAACGCAATGACGGCGCGGCGGTCGTCCCGGGCGACGTCATTGCCACCCTCGCCGGCCCCGCCCGGGGAACCCTGACGGCGGAGCGCGTCGCCCTGAATTTCCTGTGCCGCCTGAGCGGGATCGCGACGGCGACGGCGAGCATCGTCGCGGCCATCCAGGACAGCAAGGCGAAGGTCGTTTGCACGCGCAAGACGACGCCGGGTCTGCGCGCCATCGAAAAATACGCGGTCCGCGTTGGCGGCGGCAGCAATCACCGGTTCGGCCTCGATGATGCCGTCCTGATCAAGGACAACCACGTCGCGATCGCCGGCGGCGTGGCTGAGGCGCTGAGGCGTGCGAAGACCGGCGTCGGCCATCTGGTGAAGATCGAGCTCGAGGTCGATACGCTGGATCAACTGCGCGAGGCGCTCGATCAGGGTGTCGATGCCGTGCTGCTCGACAACATGAATCCGGACACACTGACCAAGGCGGTCGCGATGGTCGCGGGACGGGCGATAACGGAAGCCTCAGGCCGCATCACACCGGCCACCGCGCCGTCGATCGCCGCCGCCGGTGTCGATCTGATCTCGATCGGCTGGCTCACCCATAGCGTCACCATTCTCGACATCGGACTCGACTTCGGGACGTGACGAGGGTGTGGCGCGCGTCCCTTGCAACGCGCTCTCGACGGCACAACACAACGATTGATCGTTCGAACGGAACGCCGGCGCGCTAAAGCTCAGCGTTCTGCGATGATGCGCGCATTTGCTCTCACCGAGTGCTCGGTCACGCGGATTCCGAGGCCGGGTCCGTCGGGGACCACGACGTGCCCGTTTTCGTTCGGCACCCGCTCTTCCAGCACGTCTTCCGTAAGGACATGATGCGGCATGTAGAATTCGCAACCCAGCGAGATGCCCGGCGTTGCTGCAATGAGCTGAGTGCCCGCCGCCAGGCCGATGCCGCCTTCCCATAGCGTACCGCCATATCCCGGAAGCGCCGCGCAATCCGCGATCGCCATGATGCCCTGCGCCTTGAAGAGGCCGCCGGCCTTCATCAACTTGATGGAGATCGCATTCGCCGCCTTCAGCCGGATGATGTCCATCAGATCGCGGCCATCGAAGCAACTTTCATCCGCCAGGATCGGCGTGTCCAGCGCCGCGACAAACGATGCCATCGCATCGAGATTGTCGCGTGGCACGGGCTGCTCGATGAAGGTCGGCGCGAAGCTCTCGACATCGCGCAGGATCTTGATGGCGCCGAATGGCTTGAGCGCCTGATTGTAATCGAGCCGAAGATCGACCGTCGCGCCGAATTCCGCGCGGATCGCCTCCAGGTGCGCCAGATCCTCGCGATGCGGCTTCACGCCGGTCTTGACCTTGTAGATCAGATTGCCGGCCGGGACCATGGCCCGCATCCGATCCAGATCGGCGGCGAAGTCGGGGTCCGCGATCGAGAACGACAGCGGGATCCGATCGCGCACCCGCCCGCCAAGGAGGTCGGCGACCGAGAGGCCCACCCCCTTGCCGACGATATCGAGCATGGCCATCTCGACCGCGACCTTCGCTTCCATATGTCCAACGAGCACCTTGTCGAGCTCGGCCATCAGTGCGCGGACGCGCCGCACCGGTTTGCCGATGATCACCGGCCGCAAGTAGACATCGAGGGCAGCGAAGGCGCCCTCGGCGGTGCCCGTGAACACCTCCCATGGCGCCCCCTCGCCCCATCCGACGATGCCATCGCTCGCAGTCATCTCGATCAGAACCCGCTTGACGGTTCCTTTGACATTGCCGACGCCCTGCAGGCGCGCCATCCTGATGGGGCTCTCGATCAGAAAAAGCCTGATACGCTCGATGATGGGGCCAATCATGCTGATCTCCATTCCATGAGCCCATCGTTTGTAGGATGGGTAGAGTGACCAGATCGGACGCATGTCCGAACTGGTCGCGAAACCCATCGTGGTGACGGGATTGGTGGGTTTCGCGAAGAGCTCAACCCACCCTACGAAACCGAATCATGATGACACCTGTTGGTCAGCCTGACCATTCCTCGCCCCAGACCTGGACGACGTGACCCGGTGTCACCTCGCTGTACTGGCGGACCGGCGGCTGGTAGTCGGGCGCGCGCACGGGACTCCTGATTTCGTCGCTGGATACAATGCGCTTCCCGGCGCGGCGTGCGGGATCAGGGATCGGTACGGCCGCCATCAGCTTCTTCGTATAGGGATGCTGCGGATTTCCGAACACCGCCGCGCGCGGTCCGATCTCGACAATTTCACCGAGATACATCACCGCGACGCGATGGCTCATGCGCTCGACGACCGCGATGTCATGGGAGATGAAGAGATAGGCAAGGCCCATGCTCGCCTGAAGGTCGAGCATCAGATTGACGACCTGGGCCTTGACCGAGACGTCGAGGGCCGAGACCGCCTCGTCGGCAACGATCAGCTTGGGACCGAGCGCGAGCGCGCGGGCGATGCAGATGCGCTGGCGTTGGCCGCCGGAAAACTCGTGCGGAAAGCGCGACGCCATGTCTGCCGTCAGCCCAACCCGAACCAGCAGGTCGGCAACCCTGTCGCGTGCTTGCGACGACGACGCGAGCCCGTGAGCATGGAGCGGCGCGGCGATCGCCGTGCCGACGGACATGCGCGGGTTGAGGCTCGCGAACGGATCCTGGAAAACGATCTGCATGCGCTTGCGCAACTCGCGCAAGGCGCGGGGGCCGATACTGCTGATATCCTCGCCATCGACCCGAATGGCGCCGCTGTCCGGCTCGATCAGCTTGAGGATGGATCGGCCGGTGGTCGACTTGCCGCAGCCGGATTCACCAACCAGCGCCAGCGTTTCGCCGGCATGCAGGCTGAAGGAGACGTTCTCCACGGCGTGCACGCGCCCCGAGACCTTGCCGAACAGACCGGAACGGATCGCAAAGCGCGTGGTCAGATTGGCGACCTCGAGCACCGGCCGCTCGGTGGTGGCCGCCGTGTCCGGCGTCTCGGTCGGCTGGTCGGACGTCCCGGTCACCTTGTCGACGATCGGAAAACGCATCGGCCGTGCTCGCCCTTCCATCGAGCCCAGCCGCGGCACGGCGGCAAGCAGCGCGCGCGTATAGGGATGGGCGGGAGCGGCGAAGATCCGCGCGGTGTCGTCGGCTTCCACCGCCTGGCCATCATACATCACCACGGTGCGGTGGGCGATCTCGGCGACGACGCCCATGTCGTGGGTGATGAAGAGGATCGCCATATCCTCTTCCTGCTGCAGAAGCTTGAGGAGATCCAGGATCTGCGCCTGGATGGTGACGTCGAGCGCGGTCGTCGGTTCGTCGGCGATGAGCAGCTTCGGCTTGCAGGCCAGCGCCATGGCGATCATCACGCGCTGGCGCATGCCGCCGGAGAAGCGATGCGGATGTTCGTGGAAACGCGATGTCGCCGCCGGGATGCGGACTCTGTCGAGCAGGCGAATGGTCTCGGCCTCGGCCGCCGCGCGCGACAGGCCGCGATGATAGATCAGCGCCTCGGCGATCTGGAAGCCGATGGTCAGCACCGGGTTGAGGCTGGTCATCGGCTCCTGGAAGATCATGGCAACTTCGTTGCCGCGCACACCCTGCATCGCCTGGTTGGACAGCGTCAGGAGGTCGCGGCCCGCCAGCTTGATGCTTCCCTGGATGCGGCCGTTCTCGCGTGGAACGAGCCGCATGACCGAGAGGGCGGTGACGCTCTTGCCCGAGCCTGATTCACCGACGATCGCCACCGTCTGCTTTGCGGCAACGTCGAACGACACGTTCCGGACCACCGGGCTCCATTGTCCATCGCGCATGAACGAGGTGGTCAGGCCCGAGATCGATAGCACCGGGATTTGTGCGTCTCCCAATGACTCCGCGGCCGGAGGCGGCTTCGCGCCTGCGGCGCGTGGGGCAAGTCCACTTGGGCCAATACTCATCCTGAAGCTTTCACAGCACGGTTTCAGTAGCCGCGTTCGCGATCGACACGCCCCGGCAAGGATTCGCCGCGGCGATGACGACCGATGGTATCGAGCACGAATTCGACCGCCGCGTCCGGGGTCGTCATGCTCGCGATATGGGGCGTCAGGAGAATTCGCGGATGGCTCCAGAATGGATGGCCTGCAGGCAGCGGCTCATGTTCGGCAACGTCAAGAACGGCGGCCGACAACAGGCCGCGCTCCAGCGCCTCGATGAGGTCGGCTTCGACCAGGTGCCCGCCCCGCGCCGCATTGACGAGTTGGGCGCCGCGCGGCAGTCGCTCGAATAGATTTGTATTCAGGATGCCGCGGGTCTCGCTGGTCAGCGGCAGCAGGCAGACGAGGATGTCGCTCCGGGCGAGGAAATCCGACAGGGCCCGCCCGCCGGCAAAGCAACTCACGCCTTGAATGGTGCGTGGCGAACGGTTCCAGCCTGCAAGCGGGAAGCCGAATGGTTTGAGCCGTTCAAGCACAGCCTGACCGAGCAGGCCGAGGCCCATGACGCCAACGCGCCGCTTCGCGGCTTGCGTGATCCGGATCTCGCGCCAGGTCTGCTCGCGCTGCTGGGCGATGTAGTGCACGAGGTCGCGATGCAGCGCGAGCACGGCCATGGTCACATATTCAACCATGCCCTCCGCAATGCCCGGCTCCAGCATGCGGATCAGCGGAACGTGGGACGGAAGCTGCGAGACATCGAACTGATCGACCCCGGCTCCGACCGAGAAGACGAGTTCGAGATTCGGGAAGGTTGCCGCAATGTTGTCCGGCGGCATCCAGGCCGCCAGATAGCGCACGTCCGCGGGGTCACCGACATCGGGCCAAACCCGGAACGGCAGGTCCGGGGCACGCGCCGCAAAGAAGCGGGCCCATTCCATGCCGCGGGTCGTGTTCGCCTTGTAGAGGAATGTCATGCGATCTGTTCCGGCGCCGCTGGAGCATGATTAGGTTGCACAATTTCAGCGCGGCAGGTGCGCTCCCTCGCCTCGCTCTTGCGGGGAGAGGGTTGGGGTGAGGGGCTCTTCGATCCGCGATCGCTGAATTCGCGGCGGCGCCGTGCCTTGCCCCTCACCCGAAATTCCCGCTTCGCGCGAATTTCGACCTCTCCCCGCAAAGAGCGGGGAGAGGTGAGCTGAGCCAGCAGGCGGGCCGATTCAATCAAGGGCAATCACCGCTAGAACAGGGCGACCGGCGCAAGCGGCCGGCCATCGATGAGGCGCAAATGGCTGTATGCCGCCGGATCGACCAGCGGTGCATCGCCCGTCACGATGTCGGCGGCGAGCTTGCCGGCCGCCGGCCCGATGCCGAAACCATGACCGCTGAAGCCGGTCGCGAGGAAAAAGCCCGGCAGGGTCTCGACGGGAGAAATCACTGGAATGGTGTCGGGCGTGGTATCGATTGTGCCTCCCCAGGCTTCCGCGACTTCGATACCCTTCAACCCGGGATTTGACTCGATCAACGCGGCGAGCGCCGAATTGACCAGCGACATGTCCGGCGCGGGATCACGCACGCGCTCAGCCTCGAACGGCGAGGGCTTGTCGAGGCTCCAGTTCGTGCCGCGCATGATCTGATCGAAGAACGATTTTCCGAACGACAGCTTCAGCCCCTTCCGGCGGTGCTTGTAGGTCGGCCAGAAGGTCCGCGCATAGCGAAACAGATCCGGCGACAATTCCACCGTGCCCCGATGGCGCAGCGCGAGCGTGAACCCGCCGTCGAGGCGGCGACGGATGCAATAGAAGTCGGTACCGAGAGCGCCCATCGTGATTTCCGGCGCCGGCGTGGTGCGGCATGCGGTTGCGTTGACGAGGCCGATCGGCAGCTCGATGCCATGGCGCCGGCAGAACAGCGACGACCAGGCACCTCCCGCGAGCAGCACCGACGGTGTGCGAATGGTCCCCTTCTCGGTGACGACCGCGCTGACCCGTCCGCCCTGGGTCTCGAGCCCACGCGCGGCGCAGTCCTGATGAATGGTCACACCGTGCTTGCGCGCGGCGATCGCGAGCGCCGGCACGGCCATCGAAGGCTCGGCGCGTCCGTCGCTCGGCGTGTGCAAACCGCCGACCCAGGAATCGGCATTGCCGGGCAAACGTTCAGCGACCTCGGCCGGCGACAGGACCGTCGAATGCACCTGCTGCTCGCGCGCAATCCCGGCCCATTTCTCCCATGCCGCCAGCTCCTCCGGATTCTTCGTCAGGAACAAGACACCGGTACGCCGAAAGCCGGCATCGACGCCGGCGTCGTTCTGCATGTCCTCCCACAGCCGCAGCGCCTCGCGGGCAAGCGGAATCTCGGCGCGCGCGCGGCCCTGCTGACGACACCAGCCCCAGTTGCGGCTCGACTGCTCCGCGCCGACATGCCCTTTTTCGATCAGCGCGACGGAGTGCCCTTTCCTCGCGAGATGATAGGCCGCCGAAACGCCGATGACGCCACCGCCGATGACGACAACATCGGCTTGCGCCGGCAAGCGTTCGTCGCTTGTTATGCGGCTGAGCGGCGGGGACATGAGGCTCTCCTGACAGTTTCTTCTATGAGGCCGTTTGTTGACTAGTCGAGTGTTTCCGAAGTTCGAATCATATCGGCATCCTCCCGGACCTCATCGCGCAAGCGATGCGTCTCCGGACGATGCTTTGCATCGCCTTGAGAAGGATGGCCAAGGGCGCCGGTGCAAGCCGCCATCCTTCGAGACGCGCGCAAGAGCGCGCTCCTCAGGATGAGGTCTGCGCGTGTAGATGTCGAACTGACAGGTTTCATGGAATCGATCCAACAGTCACGGGATGTTCATGCGCGGATCGAGCGCGTCGCGCAGTCCGTCGCCGAGGAAGTTGAAGCTGGTCACGGCAAGCGTGATAGCGATGCCCGGCGCAATCGCAAGCCAGGGCGCACTCGTCAGATAGATCTGGGCATTGTTGAGCATGTTGCCCCAGCTCGCGGCCGGCGGTTGGATGCCGAAGCCGAGGTAGCTGACATAGGATTCGAGCAGGATCGCCTGGGCGACGTTGAGCGTGGCCGCAACCACGATCGGCGCCATCGCATTGGGCACCAGTTCACGGAACATGATCCGCAGGTTCGACGAGCCGAAGGCGACGGCGGCGATCGCGAATTCGCGTTCGCGAAGCGAACGGACCTGCGCTTCCACGACGCGCGCCACGCTCATCCACGTGGTGGCCGCGATCAGCAAGGTAGTGGTCAGCAGGCCCGGCTCGGTGAGCGCCGCGAGCGCCAGCAGGAGGAAGATCGCCGGGAAGCACAGCACCGCGTCGACGAGCCGCATCAGCACCGCGCCGAGGACGCCGCCGTAGAAGCCCGCGAAGGCGCCGACGAGGATGCCGACCGCCATGGCGATAATCATGGCGGCGATGCCGATGGAGAGCGACACCCGCCCTCCCATCATCAGCCTTGCCAGCACGTCGCGGCCGAGTTCGTCGGTGCCGAGTATATGAGCTCCCGACAAAGGCGGAGCGAACCGCTTCATGATATCGATGAAGGTGTCGTCGAATGGCAGGAGATAAGGCCCGAACGCCGAACCCAGCACGAGGACGATAATCGTCACAGCCCCCGCCAAGGCCAGCCGGTGACGGCGGAAGCGCTGCCAGGCGGCCTGCCCCGGCGCCAGTTGGATGGTCTGCAAGGCTACGTTGCTCATCGCCTAACCCACCCGTATCCGCGGATCGACGACGGCATAAAGAATGTCGGCGAGAAGCGAACCGATGAGTACCATCACGGCCGAAAACATCAGGATTCCCATCACCACCGGATAATCGCGATAGCCGATGGAATCGAGGAACAGCCGGCCCATGCCGGGCCAGGTGAACACTGTCTCGGCGACCAACGCGCCGCCGAGCAATGTCGGGAACTGAAGACCAGCAACGGTGATCATCGGCAGCAGCGCATTGCGCATCGCATGCTGCGTTAGGATGCGCCACTCCGGCATCCCCTTGGCGCGCGCCGTGCGGATGTAATCCTGGTTGATGACCTCGAGCATGGAGGAGCGCATGAAGCGTCCCCAGATGGCGGTCTCGACCAGTGCCAGCACCATAGCCGGTGCGATCAGATGATGCAGAAGATCGAGCAGCGAGCCATCGCCGATCGTCTGCCGGTTGCCGGACGGCAACCAGCCGAGGTTCACCGAAAAGATGTAGATCGTGACCAGCCCGAACCAGAACGTCGGAATGGAGAGCGCGATCATGGCGCCGACAGTTGCCAGTGAATCGAACAACGAATAGCGGCGCACGGCGCCAAGCACACCGATCCAGCAGCCAAGCAGAATCGCGATGACGGTCGCGGTCGTCATCAATTCCAGCGTGGCGCCGAGATGGGAGCCGATGACGGACAGCACGGCCTCACCGTCCCGATAGGAGCGACCCCAGTCGCCTTTGAGCATGCGGCCGAACCAGTCGAGATACTGGATCGGAAGCGGACGATCGAGGCCCAATTGCCTGGTGACGCGATCGAGGTCCTCCTGTGTCATTTGCGACGAGGCGGCGAATTGCGAGAGCGGACCGCCAGGCGCCAGATGAAGGATCGCGAAGCCGAGCGCCGACACGATCACCAACAGCAGCATTGCCTGCATCAGGCGATTGGCGATGTACCGGGCCATGTCAGGTCGCCCTTCGCAGCCGGACTGATCAGGCCCAGTACCATTCGCGCGCATTCCAGCAGTTGGACGAGGTGTTGATGTTCGGCTGGAAGCCCTGAAGCCCGTCCTTGACGCCTTCCGCGATGAAGGCCTGGAACAGCGGCAGGATGGCGAGGTCTTGGCGGATGAGCTTCTGCAGGTCGCCGTAGATCGCCTTGCGCTGGGCAAGTTCGAACTGCCTGGCGCCATCGGCGAGTAGCCGGTCGGCCTCCGGGCTCTGGTATTGATAGGTGTTGTAGCCGCGCCCGCCCTTGGCCGGAATGGCGCCCGAGCCAAAGCGCGGCGTCACGTCAGGGTCGCTGCCCAGCATGAAATTGACCCCCACAATGACCGAGTTGAATTTCGACTGCTGCCAGTAGTCGCCCCAGATGACGGCGGCCGGCATGTTGTTCACGCGCATCGCGGCGCCGATCGCGCGCCAGTCCTGGATCAGGAGCTGCTGCGTCTGCTCGCGCACCGCGTTGCCGGACGTGGTCGAATTGGTGAATTCGAGCTTGACGCCGCCCTTCTCGCGGGTACCGCCTGCGCCACGGACCCATCCAGCCGCATCGAGCAGAGCATTGGCCTTCGCGGGATCGTAGTTGTGTTGGGGGAGGCCTTGCTGGAACGACCAGGCCTGTTGCGGCACGAAGCTCTCGGTCGGCATCGGCAGGCCGTAGTTGAGCGCGTCAATGAGCGCCTTCTTGTTGATCGCGAGATAGAGCGCCTCGCGTACGGTTCGGTCGGCGAACGGACCGAATTCCAGATTTGGTGCGATGTGCTCCACCGAGGCCGTCGAGGATACGAAAATCTTGCGGCCGCGCAGGGTTTTTGCCTCCTGCACGAAGTTCGGCAGGATACCCTGGGTACCCGTATAGTCCACCTGCCCGGTCCGGAACTGGGTATAGAGAACCGTCAAATCCGGGATGTATTTGAAGACCAGGCGTTCCAGATAAGGCCCCTTGCCGTGGTAGCCGGTATGGGCGTTCAACAGGATGTGGTCGCCAGGCACGCGCTCGCCCCAGCGGAACGGTCCTGTGCCGACGGGCGCGTTGTTGAACGGCGAGCTGTTCGGATCCTGGACCTTCTCCAGGATGTGTTTGGGCACCATGCAGGTCAGCGACAGGATCGACATGTACGGCGAATAGGGCGTCTCCATTCGCCAATGAATCTCGTCCGGCGCAACCACCGTGATGTCCTTGACCAGGCTGAAGCCGACGCGGTTGCGCGCGCGGAAATCGGGGTTGTTGATCAGTTCGAGGGAGAACTTCACGTCCGCCGCCGTGAACGCCGTGCCGTCATGCCACTTTGCGTCACTGCGCAGCTTGATCTTCCAGGTCAGCCCGTCGGCCGACAGCCCGCCATTGCCGATGGTGGGGACTTCGCGGGCGAGGTCAGGAACGAAGTTGCCATCCGGGTCGATGAACCAGAGCGGCGAGAAGACCTGCCACCAGACGCCCTGATCGACCTCGATGCCGGGCATGAGCGGATGAAAGACGGTCGGCTCCTGCGACAGTGCCGCGATCACCTGTCCGCGTGGCTTGTCCGGCGGATTGGTCGGACGTTCCGTCTGAGCCAAGGCGGAAACTGGAACGGTCAGTCCCACTGCAGCGCCAGCGCTGAGCAGCATGAACTGGCGGCGACTCGGTATGCCCGTCAAATGGCCCAACGCCGGAACGTCGAATTGGTCAATTTCGTCCGCCATGAAGCCTCTCCGTTTCCGCGCGACATCGCTTCCCCGCGCGCCGAACTCGAAAGTCCGGCAACGACAGGGATGGGTTTAAGCTTTAGCGTCCTTGAATATTTGCACGGAAATTTCATCATAGCTAAATACACGAGTCAATCCTATTGATGGTATGACCTGATCTGTTCAATGGGACTTACCCCCGGCTTGGTGCTGGCGCGAAACCGTTGGGCGGCGAGACAAAGGCACGGGAGGGCGACATGGGTGGCCGCGGCAGCGTGGGCGCGCCGAAGAACGCGCAAACGACCGAAAGCGACGAGGCGATCGACCAGCGTCTCGGCGAGACCGTGCGGCTGCTGCGCCAGCGCGCGGGTTTCTCGATCCAGGACGTCGCCAACCGGACCGGCCTGTCCACCGGCATGATCAGCCAGCTCGAACGCGCGCGCGCGATGCCGTCCGTGCGCACGCTGCGTCTGCTCAGCATCGCTCTCGACGTACCGATCTCGTATTTCTTCGAAGCCAGCGACGCCGGCGAGCCGCAACGCTACATCGTGCGGAAGAATGATCGGCGGCTGCTTCGGCTCACCGCCAGCGGCGTGGTCAAGGAAGCGCTCACGCCGGCCGAGAAAGGAGAACTCGAACTCTACGAGCTCACTCTCAATCCCGGCGGCTCGTCGGGCACCGACTTCTTCCAGCATACCGGTGAAAAGGCGGGCTACATCCTGTCCGGCAGCCTGCGTCTGTGGCTGGACCATGAGGCCCATATCCTGGACGAGGGCGATAGTTTCCGCTTCCCGAGCATCGTCCCACACATGTTCGACAACCCGACGCAAAAGGTCGCCCGCGTGATCTGGGTGACGACGCTGCGCCGAACCGAACCGCCAGCGAGTTGAAATGAGGTGCGGCCGCTAGCCGGTGAAGCTGGACGTCGAGCGCGCTCTGCTTCTACCGATCGAGACAGTACGCGTCAGTTCGCGCAGCGCGCCTCGAGCGCGTCGATGAATGAGCGATCCCAGCGGCCCTCGCGCATCGCCTGCATGGTCGCCTCCTCCTTGAGGTGCTGGGCTCTCGCCTTCTCGATCAGCATAGCAGCCGCTTCCGGCGCGAACGCAAGGAGGCCGTCCTGATCGCCGACGATCACATCGCCCGGCCGAACCACCATTCCGCCGACTGTCACCGGGACATTGATCGCGCCCGGACCATCCTTGTACGGGCCGCGGTGATTGACGCCCCGCGCATACACCGGAAACGTCCGTTCGCGGATTTCCGCCACGTCACGGATCGCGCCGTCGATCACCATGCCGGCGAGCCCCGCCGTTGCGGCATAGAAGGACAGAATTCCACCGATGACGGCGTTCGTGACGTCTCCACCGGCATCGACGACCATGACATCACCGGGACGACAGAATTCGAATGCGCGCAGAATGGCAAGGTTGTCCCCGCCCCGGGTGAGCACGGTCACGGCCGTTCCCACAAGTGGCGCGGGCTTGTGATAGGGCTGCAACCCCACCGCACCGCAGTTGCGCTGCATATTGTCACTCAACAGGGCGACGGGGATGTCACGGAGCGAGGCGATGATCTCGGCCGGCACTTGCGGGGCGGAGGGATTCTTTCGGAGACCTGAGGTCTGCATTGGCTTGATTTCCTTCTCTGCTGGACCTCTCTCCACTCCGGTGGATCAGGACGCAGTTTCAGCTTTGTTGAACGAATTGTGCTCGCACGCCCCGGTATCCGCTTGGCGTTTTCGCTTGAGATCAACGGAGATCGGCAACCGCCTCCGCCATGCGCCTGGCACCCTGGGCCAACGTCTCGATATCGGTTGCGATCGAAAGTCTGAAATAGGGCGAGAGGCCGTAAGCGGATCCCGCGACCAATGCGACACCGGCGCGCTCGAGAAAGTAAAGCACGACGTCGCCATCGGCTTCGAGCAGCTTGCCGTCCGGTGTGGTCTTGCCGATCAAACCGCCGCAGTTGACGTAGAGATAAAAGGCGCCATCGGGCGCCGCGCAGCTCAGGCCGGGAATCGCGTTGACGAGCGACAGCATCGCGTCGCGCCGTTCGCGATAGATTGCAACGCTTCGTTCCACGAAACTCTGGTCGCCATCGAGGGCTGCCACCGCGGCCGCCTGGCTGATCGAACAGCAGTTTCCCGATGACTGCGACAACAGCGTATTGATCGCCTGGATGATGCCGCGCGGGCCCGCGATCCAGCCGATCCGCCAGCCGGTCATGGCATAGGTCTTGGAGACGCCGTTGATGGCGAGCGTGCGATTCCGCAGGTCGGGAGCCGCTACCAGAAGATGCGGCGCGCTGGCGTCGTCGTAGCGGATGTGTTCGTAGATATCGTCGGTCATGACCATGACCTGCGGATGCTTCGCGAGCACGCCGGCGATCGCACGATATTCATCGGCGGTATAGCTGGCGCCGGTCGGATTGCTGGGTGAATTGATCAGAAGCCAGCGTGTTCTCGGCGTGATCGCGGCTTCCAGCTGGGCTGCGGTCAATTTGAAGCCCTGCGCCTCGTCGCATGGCACGAAGATGGGCGTCCCGTCGCACGCCAGCGTCATGTCGGGATAGGACACCCAATACGGGGCCGGGATGATCACTTCGTCGCCGGGCTCCAGCGTCGCCGCAAGAGCACTGTAGATCGCGCTCTTGGCGCCGTTGGTCGCGATGATTTCATCGAGACTGTAGATCAGCCCATTCTCTCGCTCCAGCTTCGCTGCAATGGCACGCCTGAGATCCACGGTGCCTGCCATCAGCGTGTACCGCGTGGCGCCCCGCTCCATCGCAGCCGCGGCGGCCTGGCGGATATGTGGCGGCGTGTCGAAGTCGGGTTCGCCAACCACGAGACTGACAATCTGCTTGCCTTCCCGGCGCAATTCGTTGGCACGGTCCGCTGCAGATGTACTCGGTGACGGCTTGATCCGCCTGACGCGCTCCGCGATATGGAAAGAGTTCACAAGAGACCCCGGCGATGCTGTTGGCGCGCGACGCTAGCGTCCGGCCCGGATGAACGCCAAGACGAGTTCGGTCTGGCTCGATACGAAACTCTTATGGGTGACGGGGATTTCGTATAGTGTGGCAAACTTCTTGCAGGATTTCCTGCATGTGCCAGCCAGGTCGTTGTGTGAGTCCAGGCTGGCGGCCGGGAGCAATCGGTTGAACCTGAGACGGTTGCAGTATTTCGTGAAGATCGTCGACATCGGCAGCCTGACGCAGGCCGCCGACATCCTGCATGTGGCGCAGCCGGCGCTGAGCCAGCAGTTGGCGACGCTGGAGGGTGAGGTCAAACAGCAGCTTCTGCTTCGGACCAAACGCGGCGTCGTGCCGACCGAAGCAGGCAAGGTGCTCTACCGCCACGCCCAGCTTATCCTGCGGCAGTGCGAACAGGCGAAAGTGGACATGAACGCCGCCGGCCGCGGGCTTTCGGGAGCTGTGTCGGTCGGACTGGCGCCGGGCACCGCAGCAGCCGGGCTGGCGCTCCCGTTGCTGCGAACCGTGCGCGCCCGTCACCCCGGCATACTGCTCTACCTCAATGAGACCTACGGCAACACGCTGTCCGAATTGATCATGAACGGACGCATGGACCTGGCCGTGCTCTATGGGGGACAAACCGTCGTTTACGGCCTGTCGTTCATCCCGCTGCTCAAGGAGCAACTCTTCCTGGTCGGGTCCGAGCAGATGCTGGCGCCGCCGGAGCAGGTGCCATTGCGCATGATCGGAGAGCTGGAACTGTATCTCCCGCGCCCCTACAACGTCGTGCGTCGCATGGTGAACGACGCGTTTGCCGGGGCCGGTATGACGCCCCGGGTCCTCGCCGAGATTGAATCCGCCGGCACGCTCACGGCGGTGATTGCCGACGGTCTGGGTGCAACCATCCTGCCGGAATCGATGGCGCGCGAGGTCGCGGCGTCCTGCAATGCGTGGCTGTCGAGGATCACCGATCCGGTGATCGAAGCCCCCCTTGCGCTATGCCAATCCGACCATTTGCCTCTGTCGGAGCCGGCGCAGGCGATCAAGGACATTCTTCTCGAACTCGTGACCGCACTGCCCGGCAGCACGATCGCGGCCGGATAGCGGAGCGCGCTTGCCCGGATATCGGGCTTCATAAGCGCGCCTTATCGGGACAAAGCCATAATGTCTTGGCGGGGTTGCCGGCGGATCGCTAGCTTTTGCGCTGCGGCTCGCGCGTCCGCGCGAGGAACCAACCCCGGTTGCGCCCATGGAATTGCAGCAGATCAAGGCCTTCATCGATGCCATGGCAGCGTCCGACCTGAGCGAGTTGGAAGCGACCAGGGACGGCTGGACACTCAGGCTGGTGCGGCGCACGTCGCAGGCGGCGAACCGTGATGCGATGTCCGAAGCGACGTCTTCGCCCAACGCTACGCAGCCCAAGGCAGCCACCTCCGCGACTGCAGAGGATTCCGACACCGCAGTCCGCGCGCCGCTCTCCGGCACCGTCTATCTGAATCCATCCCCTGATAGTGCGCCGTTCGTCGTCGCCGGCCAGGCCGTCAAGGCCGGCGAAACGCTGTGCGTCATCGAAGCGATGAAGGTCTTCAACAACATCTGCGCCGAGCGCGATGGCGTCGTTGAGGACGTGGTGGCGATCTCCGGCCACGAGGTCGACGCCGGACAATTGCTCATGCGGATCGCCTGACGGTGACCATGTTCCAGTCCGTGCTCATAGCCAATCGCGGCGAGATTGCCCTGCGCATCCAGCGCGCCTGCCGCGGCCTGGGCCTCAGGACCATCGTGGTCTATTCCGAGGCGGATCGCGATGCCGCTTATGTTCGCCATGCGGACCAGAGCTTGTGCATCGGCCCCGCCGCGGCGAGCGAGAGCTATCTGAACCAGGCCGCGATCATCATGGCCGCCAAGGTCACGGCCGCGGAGGCGATCCATCCCGGCTACGGCTTCCTGTCCGAGAACGCGACGTTCGCGGAGCGGGTCACGCAAGCGGGCATGACGTTCATCGGCCCGAGCGCGGCCTGCATTCGCATGATGGGCGACAAGGTTGCCGCCAAGCGCGCGATGCTGACGGCCGGCGTGCCCTGCGTACCGGGACCGGATGCGGCCCTGCCTGACGATATCGACCTGGCCCGCGGCCTCGCCCGCGAGATCGGCTACCCGGTGATCGTCAAGGCGGCGGGCGGCGGTGGCGGGCGCGGCATGCGCATGGTGGAGCAGGAAGGCGCTCTCGCCGATGCGCTATCGATCACGCGAGAAGAAGCGCGTCGGTCGTTCGGCAATGCCGAGGTCTACATCGAAAAATTCCTCGCCCATCCCCGGCATGTCGAGATCCAGGTCCTGGCGGATATGTACGGCAACGTGGTGTGGCTCGGGAGCCGGGATTGCTCGCTGCAGCGCCGTCACCAGAAGGTGCTGGAAGAGGCGCCCGCGCCCGGAATCCCGGAGACCGTGCTGGCGGAGGTCGGATCCCGCTGCGTCGAAGCCTGCAAGCAGATCGGCTATCTGGGACTCGGCACCTTCGAGTTTCTCGTCGAGGACGGCGCCTTCTACTTCATCGAGATGAACACGCGGTTGCAGGTCGAGCATCCCGTGACGGAGATGACGACCGGCGTCGATCTCGTGCAGCAGCAGATCCGCGTCGCCGGCGGTGCGCCGTTGAACGTCACGCAGGCCGACATCCAATGCCGCGGTCACGCATTCGAGTGCCGGATCAATGCCGAAGATGCCGAACGTTTCGTGCCGTCGCCTGGCGTGATCACGCGATGGGAGCTGCCCGGCGGCCATGGCATCCGCGTCGATAGCCATGCCGGCGCCGGGTATCGGGTGTCCCCCTATTACGACTCGATGGTCGCCAAACTGATCGCGCACGGCGATACGCGCGAGGATGCGCTGGCCCGGCTGCGCATTGCGCTCGACGAGATGCGGGTCGACGGCATCGCCACCAATCTTCCGCTGCATCGTCGTCTGGTTCGGGACCAGGCTTTCGTCGAGGGAGGGATCGACATTCATCATCTGGAGCAAAGGCTGCGCGAAGGAAACCGCGCGTGACCACCGGGCAGCCCCGCATCAGCCCGCTCGGGACCAGCGCCCTCCTGTTCGAGGCGCCGGGGGAGACCGAACTCACGACGCAGCGCCGCATCTGGGCCCTCGCGCGCGAGGCCGAGAGCTGGCCCGAAATATGCGAGGCGGTCCCCGGCATGAACAATCTCATGCTCAGTTTCGCGCGACCACCAAAGTGCCCCGAGACCATCGAGACGCGGTTGCAGGCGGCCTGGGCCGCGGCGATGCCACTGCAAGTCGACGGACGGCTGATCGAACTGCCGGTCGTGTATGGCGGCGAATCTGGTCCGCACATGGCGGACGTCGTAGCCCATACGGGCCTTGATGCCGACGAGATCGCGGCCATTCACAGCGCGCCGACTTATGTGGTGTATGCGCTCGGAAGTCATCCCGGCTATTGTTACCTCGGCGGCATGGACCCGCGGATCGCGACACCGCGGCGCAAGACACCGGTGGTCAGTATCCCGGCGGGGGCGGTTTCGATTGGCGGCGCGCAGACCGGCGTCTCGGCCTCCGCTGGTCCGAGCGGTTGGAATACCATCGGCAGCACCACGATGGGCTTCTTCGATCCCGCGCGCGATCCGCCAGCGTTGTTGCGCCCGGGCGACGAACTCCGCTTCCGGATCGCCGAGGTGATCCGATGATCGAGATCCTCGCGACAGGCGCACTCACGACCGTGCAGGATCACGGGCGGCGTGGCGCGCTGAAATGGGGCGTCGGCACGTCAGGGGCGCTGGACGATCTCGCGCTCGCGGCAGGAAACATCCTGCTGGGCAACGACGAGCACGCCGCCTGCATCGAGATCCAGATTTTCCCCTTTCGGGCACGCTTCACCGCCGCGTGCGCATTCGCGGTGACCGGCGCCGACTGTCAGGCGTTGCTCGACGACGTGCCCTTGCCGCCCTGGTGGGTTCAGACCGCGCGAGCCGGTCAGGTCCTGAGTCTCCGCATCCCGCGACAGGGACCATGGCACGCAAGCCGCAGCTATCTTTGCCTGGCCGGAGGCGTCGACGTCCCCCTGGTGCTCGGTTCGCGCAGCACGCAGCTCAGGGGCGCCTTCGGCGGCCTCGAAGGCCGAGAACTTCGCAACGGCGACACGTTGCGGACCGGGGCTGCGTCCAGTGTCGCGCGGCGGACCAATTTCGGTCTCCGTCCGCCTGCCCTTGATCTGCCCCTGATGGTGGACGATCTGCCCGCGGTCAGGGTCTTGCCGGCCGCCGAATACGCGCATTACAGCGACGCTGCCCACGAGGCGCTCTGGAACGAGGCCTGGAGGATCACGCCGCAGAGCAACCGCTACGGATATCGTTTGCAGGGGCCGCAGCTGTGTCCCGTGGCGCCGATTGAAACCCGGTCGCACGGAATTGTGCCCGGGGTGATCCAGGTACCGCCGAATGGACAGCCGATCGTGCAGATGCGTGACGCGCAGCCGTCCGGGGGCTACCCCAAAATCGGGGTTGTGATCGAGGCCGACCTCTGGCGGCTTGGCCAGGCGCCAATCGGAAGCCGCGTCCGCTTCATCAAGACGTCGTGGAGCGAAGCCATTGCCGCCGATGAGAAGAATGCAGAGTGGCTGGCCGACGCTCGGCTTCTCGCCGATCTCTACGGCGAACGAAGTGGGAGCCGCTGAGGATGTTTGGCAACCAGCTCCGCGAGTTATCGGCCTGGATGGCCGCGGCCGACATCGATGAACTCCAACTCAGCGGCCCATCCCTGCGCCTGGAGCTCGCCCGTGACGGCGGGGAAACGATTCCGGATCGGACGCGGGATCAGCAGCTCGGCGAGCCGCCTCGACACGCCGAACCTCTGCTGGTCGTGGCGGCATCGACGGTGGGTATATTCCTCGACCGCCACCCATTGCACGAGAGTGCGCTGGCGCCGGCAGGCACACCGGTCAGGGCCGGACAGATCATCGGGCTATTGCAGGCCGGAACGCTTCTTGTTCCGGTGCTGGCTCCTCGCGATGGGCGCATTGGCGCGACACTGGTCGCCCGTGGGACCCCCGTCGGTTTTGGCACCGGTCTGATCGAGCTTCAGACGATCGAACGCTAGGATGGACAATGGACATCGATCTCAATGCCGACCTTGCCGAGGGTTTTGGCCCTTGGCGCTTGGGGGACGACGAAGCGCTGCTTGACGTGCTGTCGTCAGCCAATCTGGCCTGCGGCTTTCATGCCGGGGATCCGCCGATCATGCTGCGCACCATCAAGCAGGCCATGGCTCGAGGGGTGGATATCGGCGCGCATGTCGGCTTTCCCGACCGCCAGGGTTTCGGACGGCGCATCATGCAGATCGATCCGTCCGAGCTTGCCGCGATGGTGATCTACCAGCTCGGCGCCCTCGAAGGCATGGCCCGCTGGGCCGGCGGCCGAATGAGCCACATGAGCTTCCACGGCGCACTCGGGAATATGGTCGCCGCCGACCATGTGCTGGCCGCGACGCTGGTACGGTCGGTCGCGGAATTCGACCCTCAGTTGGTCATCATCTCCTCCAGCAGCCGGGCGATCGAAGCCGCGGCTGCCGACTGCGGCCTTAAAGTCGCCACGACCTTCCTGGCCGACCGCGCCTATGACGACGAGGGCCTGCTCGTTCCACGTTCGCTGCCGGACTCCGTGATCCATGACGAAAGCCAAGTGATCGCGCGCGTCCGGCGCATCCTCGATCGGCAGGAGGTCGTGACCTACAGCGGCATACCGTTGAAGATGCAGCCGCGGAGCATCCTGCTGCACGGCGACACGCCCGGCGCGCTCGACCTCGCCAAAACCATTCGGCGGGAGATCGAGGCCGGCGGCGGCAGGATCGTGCCGGTTTCCCGTTTGCTGGCGTAGACCGCCGGCCGGGACAAGGCATAAGGCCGCCTTATCCCGCCACAGACATTCCGTCTTATCGCATCTCTGCGCCGAAGGATAACCTATCGTCACGATCAGGAAAGCCGCGATGCCGTTTTCTGACTACAGAACCGCCCTCGTCACCGGCGCCTCGTCCGGCATCGGCGCCGCCGTGGTGGAGCGCTTGCGCCGCGAGGGCCTCGAGGTTCACGCGCTGGCCCGTGGCGCACAGGCCCTCCAGGCGCTTTCCGTGCGCACCGGTTGCATCCCGCACGTGCTCGATGTGACCGATCTCAAGGGTGTTACCGAGCTCACCGAGAAGGTGGCGTTCGACATTGTCGTCAACAACGCCGGCGTCGATCGCCCGAGTCCGTTCCTGAAAGCCGAAGCCGAGGACATCGACCTGCTGGTCGACGTCAATCTGCGCGCCGTCCTGCATGTGTGCCGCCTGACCGTACCGGGAATGGTCGCGCGCGATCGCGGCCACGTGGTCAATATCAGTTCGATCGCCGGCGCCTACAATTTCGGCGGCAACACATCGTACCATGCGACCAAGGCCGCCATCAGCATGCTGTCGCGCCAGCTGCGCATCGACGTGTTCGGACGGCGCGTCCGCGTCACCGAGATCTGTCCCGGCCGGGTTGCCACGGACATTTTCGCGCACGTCCATGGCGACTCGCCGGAGACGCATGCGCGATTCATCGAAGGGTTCGAGCTGCCGCAGGCATCGGATGTCGCCGACGCCATTGCCTTCGCGATCGCCGCCCCGGTGGCCGTCAATATCGGCCATATCGAGATCACGCCGACCCTCCAGGTCCCCGGCGGACTGATGACCGCAAAGCCGGCGACGCCCGCCGGCGATGCAGCTTCCTGAGCAACGACGATGCAGGGCCTCGACATCACCGCGATCCTGCTCAATCCACAGTTCTTCGCCATGCTGGCTCATGGGTTCGAGATCACGCTCATCGTGGCGGTCGGATCCTGGAGCCTCGCGATGGGCCTGGGCCTCCTGCTGCTCGTGATCCGCCTCAGCCCGAGCCGGATCGCGGATCTCGCCGTAGGCGCCTACGTCTCCTATCACCGCAACGTGCCAACCCTCGTGCAATTGATGCTGTGGTACTTCGGCATCTTCAGCCTGCTGCCGAACGCCACGCAGGACTGGCTCAGCGGGCACTATTCCGAAGCGACCTTTGCGATCATCGGTCTCGGCCTTTGCCAGGCGGCGTATTTCAGCGAGGACCTTCGCTCGGGCCTGAGATCGGTCGTGGCCGGACAGGAAGAGGCGGCACGCGCGCTCGGGCACAGCTATCTCGGCACCATGCGCTATGTCCTGCTTCCTCAGGCTTTTCGCAACGCGCTTCCGGCACTCGTCAATCACACCGTGTCGCTGTTCAAGAACAGCAGCCTCGCCATGGCCATCGGCGTGGCCGAACTGACCCATGCGGTCAGAGAAGTCGAGAACCAGAGCTTCCGCACCTTCGAAACCTTCCTGATCGCGACTCTCGTCTATCTCACCTGCTCGCTCATCCTGATGGCGATCGGGGCGTGGCTGGAGCAGCGCACGAAACCGGCGGGAGCGCATTGATCCATGCTGGCTGAAATCTACCGCATCGCGCACGACAACTGGCTGCTGCTGCTGGTCGGGCAATATCCCAACGGCCCGTTGGGCGGCCTCGCAGCGACCCTGCTGCTATCGGTGCTCGGCATCGCGCTGGCGTTTCCGCTCAGCGTGCTGATGGCGCTGGCGCGGATCTCGCCCTGGCAAATCCTGCGCGCGCCGGTCACGGCGCTGGTCTACGCCATGCGCGGCGTGCCGCTGCTGATGATCATATTCTGGGGCTATTTTCTGGTTCCGCTTCTGATCGGACACAGCGTTCCGGGCTTCGTCACGATGGTCTGCGCGCTCGTGATCTACGAGGCCGCGTTCCTGAGCGAGGTCGTGCGCGCCGGTATCCAGGCTCTTCCCGCCGGACAGATGGACGCGGCGCGCGCGCTCGGCCACAGCCATCTGGGCGCCATGCGATACGTCATTCTGCCGCAGGCCCTCTACAACATGATACCCAGCATCCTGAGCCAGTTCGTTTCCACGATCAAGGAAACCACCCTGGGATACGTCATCAACGTTCCCGAGCTCACGTTCGCCGCCAACCAGATCAACAATCGCCTGCTCACCAAGCCGTTCGAGGTCTTTCTCCTCCTCGCCATCATCTATTTCGTCGTCTGCTGGAGTCTCACGCAGCTGGCGAATTGGCTCGAGCGCCGGGTGGCCGTGAAACGGGCCGGCGGCGGAAGCGCACAGCAGCCGGACTTCGCCCCGGCTGGCGTCAAACCACTGGCGGCAGAGCCATGAGCCTATTCGAGGACGGCAGCTCGGGAAAATCGCACATGATCGAATTCTCGCACGTCAACAAGCGGTATGGCGATTTTCACGCCCTGGTCGATATCAACGCCCAGGTCCGGAAGGGCGAGGTCGTCGTCGTCTGCGGCCCGTCGGGATCGGGAAAATCCACGCTGATCCGCACGGTCAACCGTCTGGAAGAAATTCAGTCCGGCACGCTGACGTTCGACGGCGCGAGCGTTCACGCCAAGATGAGCAGCAGGGATCTCAATCGACTGCGAAGCCGCATCGGATTCGTATTCCAGAGCTTCAATCTCTTTCCCCATATGTCCGCGCTCGACAACGTCATGCTATCGCCGATCCGCATCCGGGGTCTCAGCCGCACGGAAGCGCATGACAAGGCGATGCTGCTGCTCAATCGCGTGGGCCTCGCCAACAAGGCATATTCGTTTCCGGCCCAGCTGTCGGGCGGCCAGCAGCAGCGCGTCGCGATCGCGCGTGCGCTCGCCATGGAGCCACCGGCGATGCTGTTCGACGAGCCGACCAGCGCGCTCGACCCGGAAATGGTCGGCGAGGTTCTCGCGGTGATGCGCAGCCTGGCAGGCGACGGCATGACCATGATGTGCGTTACCCACGAGATGACGTTTGCGCGCGAAGTCGCCGACCGTGTCTGGTTCATGGACGCCGGCAGCATCCTGAGCATGGACGAGCCGAAGCACTTCTTCAGCAACCCGGAACACCCGCGCGCGCAACGTTTCCTTGCCGATCTTCACGCGCGCTAAGCCTCACCAGTCACCAGGGGAATTTGATCATGTCAGTCGGAAATTCTGCGATTGCTTTCGTGCTTGTTGCCGCCGCCAGCCTCGGGACGAGCGTCGCCACCCGCGCCGACCAGTTGCAGGACATCATGCAACGCAAGGAATTGCGGTGCGGCACTTTTGCCGACGTGCCCCCGTTCGCGGCTCCCGATCCCGCCACGCGGGAGATGGTCGGATTCGACGTCGACCTGTGCCGCGCGATCGCGAAGTCCTTGGGTGCAACAGCGACAATCACCCCACTGTCGGTCGACGCCCGCGTGCCCGAGGTCAAGCTCGGACACGTCGACATCACCGTCGCCAATCTCGCCTACACGCTCGGCCGCGCCGAGCAGATCCAGTTCAGCGACCCCTATTACACCGCCAAGGAAATGCTGGCCGTCAAAGCCAGCGACCCCGGCAGCAAGAAGGCCGACTTTGCGGGCAAGCGACTGGCATCGACCAAGGGATCGACGTCTGAACTCTCGATCAAGCTCAACGGCTCGGATCCCCTGACCTTTCAGGACACCGGATCGGCCTTCATGGCCGTCCAGCAGAACAAGGCCGCCGGCATGGTCGCCAACACGATGACGATCACCAAGCTGGTCAACGAATCCAAGACGGCTGGCGTCCAGCTCAAGATGATCGAGGAGCCGATGATCCTCCAGCCGATCGGCATCGGCATGAAAAAGGGCGAGCCGGCGCTGCTCGCGAAGGTCAACGAAACGCTGGTGGCGCTGGACAACAGCGGCGAGATCAACCGGATCTGGGACAAGTGGCTCGGGATGGGCACGGAATACAAGATGGTGCGCACCGACAAGGTCACCCCGTTCAGCGAACTGAAGTTCACGCCGATTCCGTAGTTCGGCGGTTCCGAAGTTCGAATCATTTCGAAGCTTGCGCTGCTGCGCTCCCTCTCCCGCTCTTGCGGGGGAGGGTTGGGGTGGGGGAAAGCCGCATACGCCGTCGCGAGAAGCTTCCGCCTTCGGCGGATGAGGCGGCGGGCAAGCTGCATTCCCCGAGTGGCGCCCCCACCCCGCCCTCCCCCGCAAGAGCGGGAGAGGGAGCGAGAGGACAACGCTTGTGGCTAGCAATGATAGGTTTCATGGAATGATCCACTAGTCCGATGTTTGCGCTTCTCATCAGGCGCGAACCGATTTCGTTGCAGCGGGTTAGGCTGGCTTAGGCTGGATTGACCCTCCAGAATACCTCCCCTAGACTGCACGTGCGGTTGTGACATTCCTGCACCGGGACTTGTAATGGCCAATTCTTCGGATGGCGCGCGCTGGCGTCGGTCTTTTTCCGATATGGCCAGCCGGGGGGCCGCCGCTATCGCACCGCTGCGGGGTCAGCTGGCTGCTTTGCTGTCGGCGCTGAGCGACAACGCGCAAGCCGCATTCGCGCGTCATTTCGATGGCGGTTACCATCCCGGCACGGTCGACGAGGCCCGTCAGCGCGGCGACGCGGGAATCGAGATCCGCAATCTGTCCGTAGGCTATGGCGAGCACCTTGCGCTGGAAGGCGTGACCGGAGATTTTGCGCCATCGAGCATGACCGCCGTCGTCGGCCCAAACGGAGCCGGGAAAAGCACGCTCTTGAAAGCGCTCGCCGGGATGATCAGGCCGACCGCCGGCGAGGTCTCCTGCGCCGCGCTTGCGCGCCATCGCCTGGCTTATCTGCCGCAGCAGGCCGAACTCGATCGCGGCTTTCCGATCACGGTAGGCGAACTCGTCGCACTCGGCGATTGGAGAAATTTCGGGTCAGTCCGAAAGCCGCCATCGGACCTTGCCGCGCGCGTCCATGAGGCGGTCGCGACAGTTGGCCTCGAAGGCTTCATCAATCGGCAAATCGCCGAACTCTCCGTCGGTCAATTCCAGCGGGCCCTGTTCGCGCGGCTCTTGTTGCAGGATGCGGACGTCATTTTGCTGGATGAGCCGTTCGCCGCCGTGGACGAGAGCACGACCGACGAACTGCTGAATTTGCTGCAACGCTGGCGGGACAAGGGACAAACGATCGTCGCGGTGTTGCACGATCTGGATCGGGTGCGTCTGCATTTCCCCTCGACGTTGCTGTTGGCGCGCTCGCCCATCGCATGGGGTGACACCTCGCTCTCGCTTTCGGCCGACAATTTGGCGCGCGCCCGCGTGACGCCGGGTCTGCCGGAGGGCGGCCGCTTTGGACGTGCCGCGTGATTGGACAGTTGTTTGGCTTGCTGACCGGACCGTTCGAGGCGTTCGGCTTCATGCGGATCGCGCTGGTCGCGAGCTTCGCTCTGGCTCTGGCAAACGGACCCGTCGGCACGCTGCTGCTCATGCGTCGCGAGAGCCTGAGCGGAAACGTATTGTCGCATGCGGTGATGCCGGGCGCAGCGATCGGCTTTCTCTACGCCGGCTATTCCCTGGCCGCCCTGAGTTTCGGCGGTCTGCTGACCGGCCTTGTCGTCGCCGGCCTGGCTGCGCTCACGACACCGTCGAAAGCGCAGCGCCAGGACGTCGGCTTGATTGCCTTCTATCTCGTGTCGCTGTCGTTTGGGATCCTGATCGTCGCCGCGCGGGGAAGCCAGGCGGATCTGATGCATGTTCTGTTCGGCACGGTGCTGGCTGTCGACGTCAAGGCGCTGCTGCTCATTGCCTCCATCACCAGCCTCACCCTGCTGATCATCGCCGCGCTTTATCGCCCTCTGGTCGTCGAATCCTTCGACCCGACGTTCCTGCGCGCGGTCGGGGGCGGCGGAGGCGTATTCCGCGCCATTTTCATCACGCTCGTGGTCCTCAATCTGGTGGCAAGTTTCCAGGCTTTCGGCACCTTGCTTGCAATCGGGCCGATGCTGCTGCCCGCGGCCGCGGCGCGGTGCTGGACACAGAAAGTATGGCCGATGATCGCCCTTGCGACGGTCATCGGAATGGCCGCCGCCCTTGCAGGGCTTCTCATCTCTTATTACGCCAACCTGCCCTCAGGGCCGGCTATTGTGATGGGCGCGGGGCTGATCTACGGCATGTCCGTGCTTGTCGCCGGCCGGATGCGGTTCAAACCGAAGATTTTTGGGGAACAGCGATGAAACGTGACGTGTCAACCGGGACATCGTTCCGGTTTGTCCTTGCTTGTGTCGGGTTTCTACTTGGCATTGGCCCGGCCGCCGCCGTTGACAAGATCAGGGTTGTGGCGACGTTCAGCGTAATCGGCGACATGGTCGCGAATGTCGCCGGCGATCGGGTCGATCTTGTTACCCTCGTCGGCCCCGCCGGCGACACCGAGCTGTTCAAGCCATCCCTGGCCGACGGCAAGAGCGTCGCCGAGGCGAAAATCGTTTTCATGAACGATCTCAACGACGAGTTCGAACCCTGGCTTGAGCCGCTGCTCAAGAGCGTCAAGTTCGGCGGCAGCAAGATCGTCGTCAGCAGGGGCGCGAAAACCTACAGCTCCAGCGAAGAGCGCGCCCCGCGGAGCAAGGCGGCCGAAGAGATTGACCAGCATGCGTGGCTCGACCCGAAGAACGGCGTCATCTACGTCAGGAACATTGCCGCGGCCCTGGCCAAGAGCGATCCGGCCAACGCCGCGGACTATCGCGCGCGGGCGGCCGCTTACATCAAGGAATTGCAGGATCTCGATGCATGGGCGAAAACCGAGATGGCAGCGGTACCGCCGGCCAAGCGGCGCATCCTCTCCTCGCACGATTCACTGCAATATCTGGCCAAGGCCTACGGCATCACGATGCTGTCGATCAATGGCTGGACCAACAACAGCGAGGCGTCCGCGGCCGAGCTGGCCAGTCTTACGCAAAAGATCCGGCAGGAGGGCATCCGCGCTCTGTTCCTCGACAGCATCACCGATCCGCGTGCCATGCAGCAGGTCGCCCAGGAGACAGGCGCGGCCATCGGCGGGACGCTCTATGGCGACGCGCTGTCGAAGCCGGGCGGAGAGGCCGACAGCTACCTCAAGATGGTTCGTCACGACGTGACGACGCTGATCGCCGGCATGATGAAGAATTGACACATGGATGCCCCTGGCATGTCGCCACTTGGCGGACCGCTCCTGGCAAGCGCGCGGTCCCGTCTTGCGATAGCAGGTGCCGCGATATTGCTGCTGTGGATCGCCGTGTTGTGGGCCAGTCTGTCGGAACCAACGCGCAAGGCGGCTTCGCAGACTGCGGCTCCTGCGGTGCCTGCCCTGCGCCTCGTCGTCGCCTCCGGACAGGCGGCACCAGGTGGCGGTCGTTTCGACCGATTCGACGTCGGCTCGCAACCGATCGTTGCGCCGGTCAACGCTCGCGGCCAGGTGGCCTTCTATGCCAGTGTCGTGCGGGCCAAGGCGACCGAAGGTATCTTCCTTGCCAGCGCCTCACGGATTACGAAAGCAGCGGCGGTCGGCGATGCTGTCCCCGGCGGCGGCGTGCTGTCGGAATTTGCGCGGCATCCCGTTCCGGCTCTGAACGATGCCGGCAAGGTCGCATTTGGTGCGAGCGTTTCCGGAGCGCGCGCCACCGAGGGAATCTTTCTCGCAGCCGACGACCGCCTCAAAGCCATCGCGCTGAGCGGAGCCGACGCGCCCGGTGTACAAAACGGCACCTTCGTCGAGTTCGATGCGCCGGTGCTCAACAATCGGGATGAAATCGCTTTTGTCGGAACGGTGCGGCGGGGCCGGGAAACGCTGCAGGTGCTTTATCTCTACAGTGGCGGTGTGTTGCGCAAGCTGGTGGCGGGTGGTGATCCGGCCCCACGCGGCGGCAGCTTCGACCGCTTCGGTCTTCCCGCCATCAACAACAAGGGCGTGGTTGCCTTTCCCGCGATCCTCGAGCGGGGTGCGGTCCTGGGCGGAATCTTCGTCGCTGGCGCCCGCGACTTGAGCCTTCTGGTCGGAGCCGGCGAGATCGGACCGGGAGGAGCGATGCTGGTGCGGTTTTCGGAGCGGGCCGCGATCGATGATGCGGATAATGTCGCCTTCGTCGCGCATCTCGGCTCCGGCACCTCTTCCGAAGCCGTGCTGGTCGCGAATGCCAGCGGCCTGACGCAGTTGGCGATCGTGGGGGAGCGTGCACCGGGCGGCGGCCGCTTCGCCGCTTTCGGGCCATGGCCCAATTTCGGTCCCAACGCCGCAGTCGCCTTCGTAGCAGCAATCGATGATGGGCCGGGGAGCCTCGCGATCTATATCGGAACCTCTGGCGCCATTCATCGCGTCGCGATGGTCGGCGACCGGATGGCCAATGGCGGCGTCATCCCCGCGTTCGCACTCAACTCCGTCACCTCGGTCGGTTCGACCGGCGGCCTGACATTCGCCACCATGGCCAATCCGGAAAGCGGTCAGAACGGCATCTATTACTACGGGCCGCCGGGAAGCTGACTCTCGTCCGCCGATTTTTAAGTTCGACGCTTGCGCCGCTGCGCTCCCTCTCCCGCTCTTGCGGGGGAGGGTTGGGGTGGGGGAAAGCCGCATACGCCGTCGCCAGAGGCTTCCGCCTTCACCGAAGCCTCAGTGGATGAGGCGACGGACAAAGTCGGCAGTCCCCGAGTGGCGCCCCCACCCCACCCTCCCCCGCAAGAGCGGGAGAGGGAGCGAGAGGACCACGCTCGTGGCTGGAAACGATTGGTTTCGTGGAATCGATCGCCTATTCCGCGACGGCGCGCTGGCAATTGAGCGCGTCGGTGCTCGCGATGACCCGAGCAGGGCCTGATGCGTCTTGCGAGTTGCGTGGAGGTTGCCATCGTGCAGGTGATTTGCCCGACCGTGTCAAAATGTATTCGCTTGAGGTGCTATAATACCTCTACTGTGCATGGGGTTGTTTTCGACATTTTTGGGTGGGGGGTGCCCCTGATTGCGTCTGGACCCTAGTTCATGTCGTACGGCGGATACTCGCGAAACACGTTCTTGGCGGAAATCAGCACGTGTTTGGTCAGCGTTCGCGGCGGCACCTGCTCGCCCCGCAGCATCCGGACGGCGATCGGCAGGACCTCATAGCCGTAGCGGTCGAGATAATAGGCCACCGAGCCCAGAATGATGCTGCCGCGATTGGCCGGATCGATTTCCTTCTTCTCACTGGCGCCACCATGGACAAGGCGGCTGGCGCCTTGACTCACAATGACGCAGTCACTGGTGCGCCCGGTGTTTTCAGCCGCCGATTTGGCCGCGAGCGCGGAGGCGTCGTCGAGCGTCGCGACAAGCACTTTGCGCTTGACTTGAGTGCCTAGAAACTTGGCGAGGACACCCTCGGCGCGAACGGGATGGCCGGCGCTGTCCAATAGACTCGGCGGAACATTGGGCAGTTCCTGCCGCAACCCCTCCGTCACGCCCGCAATGCGCGCGGCGACGAAAGGGCTGGGGTCGGCGACGTCTCCGAGGATCGCGGCGACCGGCGCCTGATCGGACCAGTTCTCCTTGGCGAATTGTCCGAGGATTGCGCCCGCGATCCTGCCTGCCGCGAGATGATCGGCGGTGTAAAGCGGCGCGTCCGGAATGGGGTGGTTCAACGCCAGGACGGGAATGCCGGCTGCCTTCAGCTGGCGACCGATTTCGGCATTGGCTTCCGCGTCGGAATTATATTCAATCAACAGATCGACCTTGCGGGACACCGCATCCGCCGCATTGGCAAGGGCTCTCCCGGCGTCGCCGCCATTGTCGTAATAGATCATGTCCAGCGGCAAGCCGCGCGACGCAAGCTCGAAGCTGCGGCGGATGTCCGCCCCGCTGAAGCCCAGGCCCTCGATCGAAGTGCCCGGCTCCTCGTTCAGATTGGCGAAAGCCACCCGAAACCGGCGAGCCTCCCCGTTTGCCGCGCGTCCGGACGAGGCAAGGGCGAGGATCGCCAGCAGAAAATGCCGGCGCTTCATTCGAAGCGCCGGCGCAACGTTGCGTTCAGCGAGCTGCCGCCACACTACCTGATAGCTTCGATATTGACGAAGGTGCCCGTGGTGCCCACCGCCTTCGGGACCGTCATCGAGAGGAAGAAGGTCGCACGCTTGCTGTTCGCCGCTTCCGCGGCGATCAGATCGGTACGCACGTTCTCGATGATGTGGATGCCGTTATCCGTCAGCAACAGCGCGTGGACCGGGAACGCTTCGTTGGTATCCTCGCTGGGGATCACCTCGACCACCCAGGTGTCGGCCCCGACCAGCACCACTTTTTGATCGGCGAGCCATTGCGCCGCACTCTTGCCGAGGCCGGGTGCTGCCTTGTTGTAGTTGGCGTTCTGCGCCGGGAACTGCGTGAACAGGTCACCCCATCCGGTATGCAGGAACACTGCGTCGCCTTCGCGCAACGTGACATTGTACATTTTCAGACCAGCCTGGACGTCGGCTTCCGTGATCACCGTGCCGCCGTCGAGACACGGCGTCCGGCAGGCAGAATTGGTCTTCAGCTTGCCGGCGTCCTGGAACACCTTGACCATGTCAAGGACCACCCCACGCGTGGCGAAAGTCTTGAGATTTTCAAGCCCCAGCTTCTTCAGGTAGTTCTGGGTGACAAACTTTCCCATCGGCGTCTGATTGTAATAGCAATCCATAATGCCGATGTGACCCATGCCGTCGATATGCGTACCGACATGGCTTTGGCTGAGATAGGTATCTTCCATGTAGGTCAGCCTGTTCTTGCCGTATTCGCCACCGGGAACCAGCGATGCGGTGGTCAGGATCGTCTTGGTGAAGCGGGTGCCGAACAGAGGCACGCCATCGACCAGATTGAAGGCCATGGGAACGACGACGCCGGTCTGGATTTCCGCGGCGGCGGCCTTGGTCACCGCGGGGGTGATCCGGTTGGTCGCGCCAGTCTGATCGTCCGGACCGAAAGGAGATGCTTTCACCAAAGTCTTGCAATCACTCTGCGCTTGAGCGACGCCCAAGCCACCCAAGAGTCCTAGCGTCGACAATATGACGCTTGCAACGATCGAAGCGTGTCTCATGACGGCCTCCCTGGATCTGCCGGTGCAGTTGAATCCGCACGTTGTAATTGACAATCATGGCAGGCCTCCGCAGCCGTTTCAATCGACGTCTTGAGGTCTTCTTCAATTTTGGAATATTTGGCCGGATCAGCGGAACTTGGCGTCGGCTGCGACGCAAACCGGGCAAATTGACAGCGATTGAGCGAATACGTGCTGGCGACCGCCAGCAACAATGAAGGGGACGAAGCGGACCGAATCTATGTGCAGCGCATCAATTCCATCAAACATCGATCAGCGGGCCTGGCGAGTCGGTTTGGCGCCAAGAGCGGCCAATCCAACAAGCCGAGTTTGCGTGCACGCCCGCTGCAAGTCTCAGGAAGCACGTTACGGCGCTGTGTGCCCGCCGAAACTCATGAGAGGCGCAGGATCTTGCCTGGGTTCATGATGTTTTTTGGATCGAGCGCCCGCTTGATCGTGCGCATGATGTCGAGCTCCGTCTTGGATCGGCAGTGAGCGAGCTCGTCGATCTTCTCGATGCCGATGCCATGTTCCGCCGAGATTGAACCTCCCATCGAGGTGACGAGATCGTTCACGACACGAGTGATCGCAGCGGAATACTGAGTGAGTGTCTGCCGGTCCATGCCCTTCGGCCCCATGAAGGAGAAGTGCAGGTTGCCGTCTCCGATATGACCGAGCGGATAAGGGCGAATCGTCGGCAGGATATCGAGCGCGGCCTTGAGGCCCTTGTCGATGAATTCAGGAATTCTGGAGATCGCCACGGATACGTCGTAGCTCAAGCCAGGCCCCTCGGCGCGCTGGGCCTCGGCCATGCTTTCGCGAATATGCCACATGTTGCGCGACTGCGTTTGCGTTTGCGCGATCACCGCGTCGAGCACGCGGCCGGCTTCCAATTGGTCGGAAAGGAACTGCTCCATTTTTTCCGACATGCCCGGGCCGCCGTCCTGCCGCGGACGGGACGACGACCATTCGAGAAGAAGATACCACCCGGTCTCCGCCTTGAGAGGATCCTGGGTGCCCGGAATGTGGCGGAGCACCATATCGATGCTGGCGCGGCTCAATAGTTCGCAGGAGCCGACATTGTCATCCGACGCGACGTATGCCCCAGACAAGATGTCAATGGCTGCTTGGGGATCGCGGATCGCCAACCACGCAGTGCAGACGTCCTTGGGCGCCGGCCACAATTTCAGCACCGCCTTCGTGATGATGCCAAGCGTCCCTTCAGCGCCCATGAACAAGTGCTTGAGGTCGTAGCCGGTATTATCCTTCTTGAGCGCACGCAGCCCGTCCCAGACATCGCCGTTGGCCAGCACGACCTCGATGCCCAATACCAGATTGCGCGCATTGCCAAAACGCAGCACCTGCACCCCGCCGGCATTGGTCGACAGATTGCCTCCGATCATGCACGAGCCCTGGGCGCCGAGGCTTAAGGGAAAGAACCGGTCGTGGCCCGCAGCCGTGTCCTGAATCGTCTGCAGGATACAACCCGCCTCCACGGTCATGGAGTAACCGATCGGGTCGACGTTCAGCACGTGGTTCATGCGGCCGAGCGATAACAGGATGCCACTATGCGTAGGCCAGGGTGTGGCACCGCCCATCAAACCAGTGTTCCCGCCCTGCGGCACGATGGCGATGCCGTTGTCGTGGCAGAGCTTCACGACCTTCGAGACTTCCTCGGTATCTGCAGGACGCACGACCGCCGCGGCTCGCCCGACCCGCGAACCGCGCCAGTCGGTCACGAATGGCTGCATGCCGTGCTCGTCCAGGATCAGGCCCTTGTCACCCACGATCTCACGCAAGGCGTCGAGAATGGCTGCCGTCACGGAAACGCAGGGAATGGAGGGATCGGAGGGAAGGGCTGCACCCGGCATTTGGTCCTCTTTTCGCGGATCTTCGTCGATTCGGCACGGCTCAGCCGTGCCGACCTTCGTTTGTGTTGTCCGTCGTTCTGAACTTCGGGGTCTTACACTAACATGAGGCGTTCGCGCAGGGGAACGTGCTCTCTTCCTGACACCTAAATCTCGATCTCCGTTCCGAACTCCACGACCTGGCGGGCGGGAACATCGAAGAATGCCGCAGTCCGTTCGGCGTTGCGCTGCAGGAACGCGAATAGCGTCTCCCGCCACACCCACATGCCCGGAATATCCTCACGCGGGATGATGGTTTCGCGGCCGACGTAGTACGTGATGTCACCGAGGTCGATACCCGGCAGCTTACCTTGTTTGCAGGCCAACGTCAGTCCGTCGTAGATCGTCGGATATTGCATGAAGCCGTAATGCAGGATCACACGCGTGATGCCCGGAATGACCTCGATGATCTCGGCGCGATCGTCATCGGGGATGCGCGGGGACTCGGCGATCAGCACGGTGACCAGCACGACACGCTGATGCAGGACGTGGTTGTGCTTGACGAATTGCGTCAGCGCGAGCGGCACGCCCCTAGGCGCCGACGCCAGGAACACCGCGGTGCCCGAGAGCCTGGCGTGGCAGCGGTTGACGGCGGTCTCGATCAGATCTTCTTCGGGCTGGCGCAGCTTGCCGCGCGCATTCTCGACCAGCTTGACACCACTGCGCCACGTCAGCATCAGGAACGCGACGAAGCCGGCGAGCAGCAGCGGAAACCAGCCGCCCTCGAACAGCTTGACGGAGTTCGCGGCGAAGAAGATGCAGTCGATTGCAAAAAAGAAGCCGTTGACCGCGATCACGATGATCGGCGAATAGCCCCATTGGATCGCGACCAATGCCGCCAGCAGCGTCGTGATCGCCATCAGCAGGGACACCGCGATGCCATAGGCGCCGGCGAGCGCGTCCGAACTGCCGAAGGTCAACACCGCGCCGAGCGTCGCCACGGCCAGGAGCCAGTTCACCAGCGGCACGTAAATCTGGCCCATCGCATCGCTGGTGGTGTGCCGGATCTGCATCCGCGGCAGGAAACCGAGCTGGATCGCCTGCTGGGTCAGCGAAAACACCCCCGAAATGATCGCCTGCGACGCGATCACGGTGGCGAGTGCCGCGAACGCGACCAGCGGGTAGTGCAACGAGTCGGGTACGAGCTGGTAGAACGGATTCTCGATCGCTGTGGGATCGGCGATCAGCAGCGCCGCCTGTCCGAAGTAGTTCAGCACCAATGCCGGCAGCGCAACGGCAAACCAGGCGAGCCGGATCGGCATGCGTCCGAAATGTCCCATATCAGCATACATCGCCTCGCCCCCGGTCACGGCGAGAAACGCGGCGCCGAGAATGGCGAAGCTGACGTGAAAATTCTGATGGATCAGGAAGTCGAAAGCATAGAGCGGGCTCAGCGCTGCGAGAACGGCCGGCGTTTTGAAGATGCCGTGAATACCGAGCGCAGCGAGGACGGCGAACCAGCCCACCATCACAGGTCCGAAGATCTTGCCGATGAAGCCGGTACCCTTGCTCTGCATGAAGAAGAGGCCGATCAGGATCACGACGGTGATCGGCACCACGGCCGGCGCCAGCGACGGCGCGTCCACCTTCAGGCCTTCGATGGCGCTGAGCACCGAGATCGCCGGCGTGATGGCGCCATCGCCGTAGAGCAGGGCCGCACCGATCAGGCCGACGACGAGCAGATGCGAGCGCCATGTGCCGGGTTTGGCATTGCGTGCCGAGAGCAGCGCCAGCAACGCCACGATACCGCCTTCGCCGCGGTTGTCGGCGCGCAGGATCAAAAGCGCGTATTTGATCGAGATGATCAGGATCAGCGCCCACAGGATCAGCGACACCACGCCAAGGATGGCCGCTTCAGTCAACGGCCCACCGCCATGGGTGGCGGCCTTGGCCGCCTCCTTCAAAGCATAGAGGGGACTGGTGCCGATGTCGCCATAGACGACGCCGAGTGCGCCCATGGTGGCGGTGATCGGTATCGCGAGCGCCGGGGTTTTCGGCCCATGGACGGCAGCACCAGTCATGCGACAACCGATCGTTGATTGAGGCGCTCGTGTACTTGCAACCCACCTGGCCGAGACCCGGCACAGGATGGTTGGCCCGCACCATCGCTCATCGGCGTCACGCTGCGGCGCGTTGTTCGATCAACCCGGGATCCAACATGGCAGCCCACTCCATCGTGCGCCGTATCCAAGCGCGTCGGATCAAGCTCGCGATCCCATCGGATTGCGCCACCTTCCAAGATGAACCCGTCACCCCGTAGAATAGGGGTAAGGCTCACAGCGGGGATTGTGTTCAGAGACGCGAGCGTCGCGGCAAGCACTACGAAGGACCCTCCGGTGACGCTTGGCAGCCTCTTTGGACGTCAGAAGCAATACGCAAACTGGGACAAGCTGTGCTTGAAATCCCGCGGAAATATTCGTTGCCAGAGCAAGAAAGACTGCCATAGTCGTCAAGTTGATGCAAGTAGTGTCGAGATCGAATGAGTAGCCGGACGGTATAACCAATCCCAGCACGGATTCGGAACAGCCGCTTTGCTCGCCGCAAAGGCAGGCCGGTTGCGTATGACACCGTTCTCGAAGAGAATGAAGCTATCCGTCGCCGCGCCAACGATGCCCATGTCGGTTTGCGACATCGTCCAGCGCCGAACCGCTCTGACCATCACTCCCTATCACACCACGCCGGCCGGCTGTCGCATGCCGGCGCACAACGGGCCAACCATCCGCGTGTCCTCGCCGCGCACCGCCAAATCCCACTCTCGCAAGTCCCACTCTCGCAAGACGCGCGTCAGGCAAGGCTGGAATACCCTGCTCCGCCGCGTCAGCCGCCGGCGGGCCACGCGCCTGGTACGACGGACGCTGACCGCAGCACCGCGGGCGGTTCGGATCGCTTGCCTCGCGGCGCTCGTCCTCGCGGCATTGTCGCTGACGAACCTCGTCTATCACGTCATCCGCAAGCCGAGCGAGTTGCTCTTTTTCGTCGACGGGGCGCTCGACAAGGAACCGATCGAGACCTGGCGACAGTACGAACCGCTCTTCCACACCTATTCCACCCGCACGATCACGCCCGAGCTGCTGGCCGCGTTGGCGCAGGTCGAAAGCACCGGCAATCCGGTGGCACGCACCTACTGGCGCTGGCAGCTCACCTGGAATCCCTTCGCTGTGTACAAGCCTGCCTCGAGCGCCGTGGGCCTATACCAGATGACCGATGCAGCTTACGCCGAGGCGGCACGCTCCTGTATCCGAGGGAACGCCGTCGTAGATACCGGCTGCGGGTTCACTGGCCTCTATACCCGCGCGGTCCCGAGCCATGCCATCGAGCTCGCGGCCGTGTACCTGGACCGCCATGTCGCTGCCGTTCTTGCCCGCGCGCCAGACGCAGCGGCAAGCCCGCAGCAGAGGCAGGATCTCGCCGCATTCATCCATCTCTGCGGCGCCGGTCCCGCCTCGGCCTACGCGCACCGTGGTTTTCGGATGCTGGCCGGCGAGCGTTGCGGCGATCACCTCGTCGGGGCATATCTCGCCAAGGTCAATGCGATGAAGCAACAGTTTCGGCGCCTTGCTGCCGGCGAGCGGAGTTAGCGGCGAATGGATGAGTTATGTGCCAACCCACCCAAATCAAGCTGACGCGATGACGAGATCCATGGGGGCTCAAAATGCCGTACCGGCCAAACGTATCCGGTGCCGCGATGCAGCACCCCACTCACGACGACCTCGATCGCTGCGACTCCGCCAGCGCCGAACAAGCGATCAGGAAGTTCTCGATCCGCTGCCCGGCGCGACGCGCTCAGCGTGCGCGGGGATCGTCACCGCTCAGGAACTTGGTGACGATCGCGATCTGATCGTCAGCGATCAGCGCTGGCGCGTGACCGCAATTTGGAACGGTATGGACAGTCGCGTTGCGATTCCGCCGCATCATGTCCCTGAGAACGGCCTCGGGAAGCAGATCGGATTGCTGCCCACGTACCACCAGAATCGGGACGTTGATCGCATCCCAGTATTTCCAAAGGTCCACGCTGTAATGCCAGGGATTGCGGAAGGCATGTGCGATGTTCGGGTCGCACAGCGACTTGAAGCGGCTTGTCGCCGCGCTCCACACCACGCTGTGCGTCGTCAGATGCCGCCAGTGTGCGTCCTCCAGTTGCCCGAACGGCGCCAGAACTCGCCGGTAGTAGCCTTCGGCCTGTTCGATCGTCTCGAAAGACTTCGGCGCATCGTTGAGATTTGCGCCAAGGCGAAGCAATCCGGTCCAGGGTAAATAAGGTCCGATATCATTGATGACGATGCGACGGATCGGACTGCCTGGGAGCGCCGCCAGAACCATCCCGATCAACCCGCCCAGCGAAGTGCCGATCCAGTCGACTTCGGTGGCATCGAACGCAGCCATCAATACGGTCATGTCGCTGCTATACTGCGGCAATGCATAGTCGCTGCTGTCCTGGAGCCGTTCGCTCTTTCCTCTTCCCGGCAAATCCGGACAAATCACGCGACGCCCGGCGCCGGCCAGCACGGCCGCCAAGTGATCGAAATCGCGGCCGTTTCGGGTGAGTCCATGGACACAGAGCACCGGCCGCCCGACGGCGGGTCCCCAGTCCGTGAACGCGATGCGATGAAAGCTTCGCCGAGTCAGCCCTCGCACCCACCCGGTGCGGTCGGGAGCCATCTGCCGTCCTTCAGGCCAATCCGCGGACGCTTGCAAGGCGGCTCGCAATTCAGTGGGTTTCAACTCCATCTGCCTATTCGATGACAAACCGGTGGGCATCGGTCGACGTTTCGAAAATATGCGGGGCAACGTCGCGGCGGGACAAGGCGTCGCCGAGCTTCAGGCGCATGAATGCACTGGTGGTATAGCGCGAGCAGTGATCGTAACAGGTTCGCTCGACGTCGGCGGCCATGGAAAACCACTTGTCGGCCATATGAGAGGCGATATCCGATGAGTCGTAGTTGATGACCGCGGAAAATCGGTGTCCGACCCGATTGAAAACCTCGAATATCGCAGCCCGGATGGCCTCGACGTCGGACTCGTTATGGACCCGGTATCCGTCGAGACCGAGAAACAGCGTGTTGCGGGCCGCGTCGTACGACAGCCGCTCCGCCAGCGGCCGGTTGAGAAGCCTGTCATCAAGCCGCATCAGCGGTTCACTGAAGAGTGACGCATCCATGGCTTCCGGCGAGCGAACGATGGGCCGAAAACCCATGAGTGCCAGAATGTCCCGCTCGATGTCGATACCGGGTGCAATCTCGATCAGTTCGAGACCCTCGGGAGTCAGCCTGAACACGCATCGCTCGGTCACATACAGAACCGGTTGCTTGTTGGTCGCTGCAAGCCGGCCCGAAAACGTGATTTGATCGACCTTGTCGATGAACTTTGAGGATTTTCCTTCACTAAGGATGTTCAGTTCGCCATCCACGACGGCCGTCCTTAGACCGCCGGTGGTGAACGTTCCGGCGAAAATCAGGCGGCGCGCATTCTGGGAGATATTGATGAATCCGCCCGCGCCGGCGAGGCGGCCATTGAACAGGCTGACATTGACATCGCCGCGGCCATCGACCTGCGCCATGCCGAGGCAGGCCAGATCCAGTCCCCCACCATCGTAAAAATCGAACATCTGGTTCTGGTCGATGATGGATTCGGCGTTGATGGCCGCGCCAAAATCGAGACCGCCTTGGGGAATGCCGCCGATGATTCCGGGCTCCGCTGTCAGGGTTACGAAATCAAACAGCTTCTCTTCGGCAGCGACCGAAGCAACGCCTTCAGGCATGCCGATCCCGAGATTGACGACGCCGCCCATCGGCAATTCGAGTGCGCACCGGCGCGCGATGATCTTGCGATTGTCCAGCGGCAGCGGAACGTTGCGGTCGTTGGGCGCGCGCAATTCGCCCGAGAACGCGCCGTTGTAGCCGGTAGCATAGGTCTGCACATGGTTTTCCGGCTGCGCCACCACGACGCAGTCGATCAGCACGCTCGGAATCTTGACATGACGCGGATTGAGCGAACCTCCCGCGGCAATGCGCTCGACCTGCGCTATGACAAACCCCTTGCAGTTCTTGGCAGCAGTCGCCAGCGCCAGGTTGTCGAGGGTCAACGCCTCCTTCTCCATCGAGATGTTGCCATTGTGGTCGGCCGTGGTTCCCCTGATAATCGCGACGTTGATCGGAAATGCCTTGTAGAACAGCCACGGTTCACCATCGATCTCAATCAAGCGGACCAGTTCTTCGACGGTGCGCGCATTCAGCTTTCCACCACCGTTGACGGGGTCGACGAAGGTACCCAGGCCGACCTTTGAGAGCAGGCCAGCCTTGCGTCCCGCAATCTCGCGAAACAGATGCGAAACGCAGCCGAGCGGCAGATTGTAAGCCTCGACATGATTGTCGACCGCCATCCTGGCAAGCTTCGGCACCAGGCCGAAGTGCCCGCCGACCAGACGCTTGATGAGGCCGGTATGGGCCAGGCGATTGAGGCCACGATCGGCGCCGTCCCCGGGTGCCGCAGCAAACACCAGCGAGAGATCTCGCGGCTCTCCGGTCTGAACGAAGCGCCACTCCAGCGCCTTGATGATTTCATCGGGCGTTCCCACGCCGACGAAACCGGACGAGGCAACAGTGTCGCCGGACCGGATGATGGCAACCGCTTCCGCGGCATCGACGATCTTGTTGCGCATCAGGCGACCCCTGCCGGCCCGGCGTCGCGAGCGACCAGCCAGTCGGCAATGCTCTGGCTGAGCTTGCCCTGCGACTTGCTCGAGACGAAGAGGCCGACATGGCCGCCGGGCAACGGGATTTCGGTATAGTCCGGGCTTCCGACCTTCGCGCCAAGGGCACGCGAACAGTCCGGCGGAATGATGTGGTCATCCAGCGCGAAGACATTGAGGACGGGAGCCGTGATCGACTTCAGATCGACGCGACGGCCGGACAGCTCAAAGCTGCCATCCACCAGGCGGTTCTCCTGATACAATTCCTTGAGCCACTGCTTGGCAGCCTCGCCCGGATGATGCGGCCGGTCGGCGAGCCACTTCTCCATCCGCAGAAAGTTCATGAATTTCGCTTCGTCATCGACGACGTCGATAAGGTCCACATTGTATTTCGTCAACGAACGCATCGGCGTCATCATCGAGAACACCGAACTCATGAATTCGCCGGGTACCACACCGTAGGTATCGACGAGACTGTCGATGTCCTCGGGGTCGAGGCTGCGGGTCCAGATATTGAGAAAGCCGTGATGGGCGGCCGTGTCCTTGACGTCGGCATGGAAGTCGATCGGGGTGATCGTGATGACCAGGTTCTTCACCTTCTCCGGATGCAGCGCAGCGTAACACGTCGTGAAGACGCCGCCCTCGCAAATGCCGAGCAGTGTCACCCGGTCGTGGCCGGTCTCCTGAGCGATGCGGTCGACGGCGGCATCGATGTAGTCGTCCACGTAGTCGTCGATGGTGAGCCAGCGTTCGGTGCGCCCGGGCTGACCCCAATCGATCAGCCAGAGGTCGAGCCCCTTCGACAGCAGGCTGCGCACCAGCGAACGGTCCGGCTGAAGATCCGCCATGGTGTATCGCCCGATCAGGCCATAGGCGAGAAGCACGGGCGTCCTGGCGGTCGCTTCCGCCATCGGCTCGTAACGGAACAGTTCCACCTTGTCACGGCGCATCACCAGGTGTTTCGGCGTCGTACCGATGGCGACGTCCTCGTCCCTGGTCTGGCCGAACAGCTGTGTCGCCTTCACCATTTTTTCGGTGTTGGCAACCATGTCGCGGAAGAACCGACCGGCCCGATCGTCCTCAGTCATGTCTGGTCTCTCGCTGGGTGTTCGGCTGGTTCTCGGAGCTTGCGACGGGATCGCCTGCTCCAGGATCGGACGAGCGCGCCCCCCGCTGCTGCGCGTTGACCTGACGGCTGAGCAACCGAACTTCGCGCCGAAGTTCGGTCAGTTGTCGTGTCACTTCGTCAAAATCCTTGCGACCCGGAATGCCGAACATCGCAGCCGCGGCTTCGCCGACGTCGTCCTGCCGGCCGCGCAGCTTCAGCCCGGACTGCAACAGCTCCTTCTGCGCCCGGAGAAAGCCGTCGCTGCGTTGATTTCGGATCAATTCCTCGTTGGAGATTTCGCTCCACTTCGCAAACGCCTGGCGCCAGTCCGGCGGCGGCTTGTTTCCGTTGTCGGTTGCCACCGACATTGCTTCCATGAACCGCTTGGTGGCTTCCGTCCATGGCGTCGCTGTCACGGCATTGTAGCTCGCCAGCTTCTGGCGCATATCCATCCAGGCGCCGAACACCAGCGCCATCTTCCGATCGATGTCCCAGACGTCGGCCAACCGCGGTCCCTGCGCCATCTTCTCGATGGCTTCCGACATCTCGTTGCCGGCTGAAAATCCCTGCGGGTGCTCCAGCAGGCGGCCCAGCATGAACGGGGCCATTGAGTTCGACCAGGCGTCTGCGATCTGTTTGGAAGACTCCGAGAACGACTGCCAGAGGTCAGCCCATCCGGGGGTCGGGTCCGAAGGGACCACATTCGGTTCGCTTTTTTCGCTCATTGCATTCCTCGGAAGAAGACGTCGCCGGATATCGAGGTGGACTGCCGCACGATCAGGCGGCAGCCCTGTTTCCGAAGGCTTCCGTGTAGATCGCCAGCGCGTCCTCGAACGTCACTTCGCGGGGATTGTTAACGAGAAGCCGCGTCTGCTTCATCGCGTCCTCGGCGAGCTTCTTCAGGTCCGTCCTTGAAATACCGACGTCGGCCAGCGAAGCCGGCACGTTGCAGTCCCTGCAGATCGCCGCGATGGCGTCGACGAAGAGCCGCGCCCGCTGGCTGACGCTCATTCCCTGCGACTTGGGGTCGAAGATCGGCGCCAGTTCGGCATAGAGACCTTCAGCTTCCGGCAGATTGAATCGAAGCACCTGGGTCAGGACCAGGGCGTTCGACAAGCCGTGCGGCACGTGGAAGATCGCGCCGATTGGATAAGCCAGCGCATGGACCGCCGCGACCGGCGAATTCGCGAACGCCATGCCGGCCAGCATGGATCCCAGCAGCATTTGCGAGCGCGCTTCGAGATTCGATCCATCCGCACAAACCGTTCGCACATTCGCCGACAGCAGCGTCAGCGCCTGCCGGGCGAGCTGGTCCGACATCGGGTTCTTCTTGTGCCTGCTGGTATAGGCTTCGATCGCATGCACCATGGCGTCGATGCCGGTGGCGGCCGTGACGTGGGCCGGCAAGCCGAGCGTCAGCTCCGGATCGAGAATCGCCCAGTCCGGAAGTAGGCGCGGCGAGACGACTCCCTTCTTTTCCGTCGTCGGCGTCGTAACGATTGCAATCGGCGTGACCTCCGAGCCGGTCCCGGCGGTGGTCGGCGCCAGCAACAACGGAAGTCGTTCGCCCTTGGCAAGGCCGACACCATAGATATCCTCGAGGCGCTCGGGGGTTTTTGCGAGATAGGCCACAAGCTTCGCGGTATCGAGCGCGCTGCCGCCCCCGATCGAGGCGACCAGTTCGATCGCCTTGTCGCGGCAGAGCGCGACCGCCCGCTCGATGATATGCGACGGTGGATCCGCCTCGACCTCGTCGAATACCGTTAGTTCGCACCCGCCGGCGACCAACCCAGCCTCGGCATTCGCGGTCAGGCCCGCATTGCGCACCCCCCGGTCGGTGACCAGAAGGACGTGCTTTGCTCCATATCCCGAGACCAGCTCGGCCAGCTTCCTTGACGCACCTGCCTCGAACAGAATGTTGGGCGGCGCCTGGAACGTAAAAGGTTTCATCTGACATCGCTCCTGATCTAATGGGACGGCAATGCTGCCAGTGCGGCAGCGAGTTGTTCGGTCACGGCGTCGATCGGCTGCAAACCGTCAACGATGTTGAGTAGCCCTCGTGATCGGTAGTACTCCGTGACCGGCGCGGTCTGCTCGCGATAAACCTCCAGCCGGGTCTTGAAGACTTCCGGATTGTCGTCACGGCGTACCGGCTCGCCTCTGCTTGCCGCCACCTCGGCGCGGCCCTTGATGCGATCGAGCAGCGCATCTTCGTCGACTTCCAGCTCGAGCACCGCGTCGAGTCGAATATCCCTGGCGGCGAGTTCCTGATCCAGCGCTTCGGCCTGGGCCACCGTGCGCGGAAAGCCATCGAGGATGAAGCCGTTCGCGGCGTCCGGATGGTCGATGCGGTTGGCGATGACCGAAACCACGACGTCATCGGGCACGAGTTCGCCACGATCCATGATGTGTTTGACACGCATCCCCGAAGCCGTTCCTTCCGCGACGGCCTCCCGCAGCATGTCCCCGGTCGACAATTGCGGAATGGAAAAGCGGTCGACAATTCTCGTTGCCTGCGTGCCTTTCCCGGCGCCCGGCGGCCCCAACAGAACCAGTCTCATCAACCCTGCTCCTCGTGCCCCCGGCAAATCCCAGCGCCGTGCCGAACGCGGAAGGGTGCTCCAACCCGGCCGCGCGGCAAATTGCTACTTGTTCAGATCGACCGGCGCAGGCTTGCTCATCAGGTTTCCAAGCTCCTGGAATTGCGCATTCATTTTTTCCATCTGCTCCTTCAGATGGCCTTGATAGACGGCGCCCATCTCCTGCGGATCTTTGGCCTGCAGCAGCCGCTGCGCGAGCTCGAACCCGGCAGCTACGTTCGCCTCGGCGTATGCCACTGCTTTTTCATTCATCTCTTTCACACCCGAGTAGGACGCCCGCACACCGGCATCGGCCTTCTCGCGCATCCTCTGGGACTCGACCATGTACTTCGATACGGCATCCTTTGCCTTATCGAGTGTGGCCTGCGCCATCTCGCGCATTTTCTCGGCTTGCTCGTTCAATTGGTCACTCATGGCGCTCTCCACCGGTTGCGGTTACGTGGTCGTCGTCTTTCCAAGCCAGCGCCGGGGTTCACTCCGCCGGTTCGGCGACTGTCTTCAGCTTCTCGCGGAGTTCATCGATCAAGACACGGGTGTTTTCGGAGTAATCAATGGGAACGGCGATCAGGTGCACGCCGCCGCTCTTGAAGGCACGTTCGAGCGTCGGGATCAGGTCGCTCGTGCTTTCCACCCGTGAGCCCTTTGCACCATAGCTTTCGGCGTATTTGACGAAGTCCGGATTGCCGAACGTCAGCCCGAAATCGGGAAAATGATCCACCGCCTGCTTCCAGCGGATCATGCCGTAGGCCGAATCCTCCAGGATCAGCACGACGAGGTTCAGCTTGAGGCGAACCGCGGTTTCCATTTCCTGCGAATTCATCATGAAGCCGCCATCGCCACAGACGGCCAGCACCCTGCGGTCCGGGTACAGCATGGCCGCCATCATCGCGGACGGCAGGCCCGCACCCATGGTCGCGAGCGCGTTGTCGAGCAGCAGCGTGTTCGCCACATAGGTTCGATAGTTGCGTGCGAACCAGATCTTGTACATGCCGTTATCAAGCGCGACGATGCCGTCCTCGGGAATGACTTTTCGTACGTCATGGACGATGCGCTGCGGGGTGGGCGGCCAGCGATCTTCCGTGGCGCGATCCGTGATACGGCTCAAAATGCCCTCGCGAAGGCTGAGCAAGGCGCCGGCGTTATGCAGCCGCCCCTCGACGCGGTCGGCCAGCAGCTCGAGGCTCGGGCCGACATCTCCGATCACCTCGCACTGCGGAAAGTAGACCAGTTCGACGTTGGCCGGCGTATAGCTGACATGGATCACCTGAGGGCCCTTCGGGCCCATGATGAAGGGAGGCTTCTCGATGGTGTCGTGCCCGATGGCGATGATCAGGTCGGCGCGGTCAACCGCCTCATGCACATAGTCGCGCTCGCTGAGCGCGGCTGTGCCCATGTACAGATTGCTTCCGCCGGGAACCGTTCCCTTGCCCATCTGGGTCGTGAAGTATGGAATCTTGGTGCGGCGAACGAAGCCGCCGATGCCGGCCGTGCTGCGCGGACGCGACGCCGCGGCGCCCAGCATGATCAAAGGCCGCTTGGCCTTCAAAATCAATTCGGCAGCACGGTCGAGCGCGGCCCGGTGCGCGACCGGAATCTCGATCGGATGCTGCTGGACCATCGCGATATCGTCCGCTTCTTCGCCCGCGACATCCTCGGGCAACTCGAGCAGAACGGGTCCTGGCCGCTCTTCCATGGCGATGCGAAAGGCGTCGCGAACGAGCGTCGGGATACTGCTGGTGCTCACGATCTGGCGCGACAACTTGGTGAGCGGCTTGAACGCCGTGACCACGTCGACGATCTGGAACTTGGCCTGCCGGCTGCTCATGATGCCTTTCTGCCCGGTGAGCATGATCATCGGCATCGCACCAAGTAGAGCATAGGCTGCGCCCGTCGTCAGGTTCAGCGCGCCCGGACCAAGCGTGGTGATGCACACACCCGGCTTGCCGGTCAGCCTCCCGTAAGTCGCAGCCATGAAAGCCGCGCCCTGCTCGTGACGAGTCAGGATCAGCTTGATCGACGAGTTGCGCAGGCTTTCCACGACATCCAGGTTCTCCTCGCCGGGAACCCCGAAGATTCGATCGACGCCCTCGTTCTCGAGTGCGGCAACCAACAAATCTGATCCCTTAGCCATGGCGTCTCTCCGTATGAATTCGTCGATCGTGTTCAGTTCAGATCCGGCCGTCGCTTTCCAGATAGCCCCGCGTCCGCGTATCCGGCATCCAAATCGATGCGATGAAGGCGACAAGCGCCATCGCCGCGACGTACCAGAAGAATACAGTTTCATATCCGGATGATTTCAGCGACAGCGCAACATATTCCGCGGTTCCTCCGAACATCGCATTGGCGATTGCGTAGGGAAGCCCGACCCCCAGCGCGCGCACCTCGGGCGGAAACAGTTCAGCCTTCACGACCCCGCTGATCGAGGTATAGAAGCATGCAATCGCGAGACCTATCATGATCAGGCTGAAAATCACGTAGACGTTGGTGGTGCTGGACAGTGTCATCAGGAGCGGCACCGCTGCGAAGGTTGCGCATCCGCTGAACAGGATCATGTTGTTGCGGCGGCCGATCCGGTCCGAAATGGCCCCGAACACCGGTTGCAGAAGCATGAAGACGATCAGCGCCGCGGTCATGATCGAGCTGACCGTTTTGGCATCAATCTTCACGCTGTTAACCAGGAACTTCTGCATATACGTCGTGAACGTATAGAAATAGAGCGATCCGCCGATCGTGAATGCGAGAACGATCAGGAGCGCGCGCTTGTGATGCCAGAGGCCGGAGAGAGAACCGGCTTCCTTGTTATGCATGGTTTCCGCCGAAGCCGTCTCCTGCAATGAGCGGCGGAGGTACAACGCTACAATGGCTGCGACGGCTCCAAACAGAAACGGAATCCGCCATCCCCATTCCTTCAGCTCGTCGACCGACAATGTCTGCTGCAGAACCACCACAACGAGGAGCGCAAGAAGCTGTCCGCCGATGAGCGTGACATACTGGAAAGACGAATAGAACCCGCGGTTGCCCTTGCCGGCAATCTCGCTCATATAGGTTGCCGCCGTTCCATACTCGCCGCCAACCGACAGACCCTGCGCCATTCGCGCAAAGAGCAGCAACGCCGGCGCGGCCGCGCCGATCGTTTGATAGGTCGGGAGACTTCCGATCATCAGCGATCCGGCGCACATCAGAAGCACCGACAGCACCATCGAATTCTTGCGGCCATGCGCGTCGGCGATCCATCCGAACAACCAGCCGCCGAGCGGCCGCATGAAGAACCCCACGGCAAAAATTCCGGCCGTCGCCAGCAATTGGCTGGTCTGATCTCCCGACGGGAAAAATGCAGACGCGAAATAGATCGAGGTAAACGCGTAGGCGTAGAAGTCATACCACTCGACCAGATTTCCGGACGAGGCCGCCACGATCGCCTTGATGCGCGAAAGCTTGGGCATCGCACCATCGGCGTGGATTTCCGGTTCCGACACGGCCATCAAAGTCATGTTCGCCTCCCCAAGGCCAGAGCACCTGCACTCGATCGAGATCCCACAACGCGCCGACGATTCACCCGCTGCAAATGCACACGGGGACTGTTGGCGAACTGTGTTGAGAGGATTGCCGTCACGGCACAAACGCGGTCAAAGACCGCAGACCCTCCCTGAATCTCCGACTGACGATCTCCGTCGTCCGCGCACTCTTTGAGCAAGCGGCATGCCAACATCAAAAACCTCGAAAATAAAGAGTAAATTCCTGCTTTCGGCCAGACCCGGTCCCATATTCCGGACTGGAAGCCGAAAACCCGAGCGAAAATCCAGACAACCTGAGGCGACAGGTGCCGGTCCATTCTCATAGACGGGATCGATACTCCTTTCTCGTTGACCGCGGGCCACGACCCATAAATCCGAACCCAGCGGGTTTCGCAGTATCCAATTAGCCCAGCCGACGGATGATGCTTTGGGTGAAGTCGCCGGTGGACGCCTTGCCGCCCAGATCCGGCGTACGAACTCCATCCTGGCGCAAGACGAGATCAATGGCAGTTCTGAGACGGTTCGCGAGTCCTGGCTGATCGACGTGCTCCAGCATCAGCCCGACAGCCAACAGCAACGCGAGTGGATTAGCGATGCCCTTGCCGGCAATATCGGGAGCCGAACCGTGGACGGCTTCAAATATCGCAGCGTCCGGGCCGATATTTGCGCCGGGGGCCATGCCAAGGCCGCCGACCAGTCCGGCGAGTTGATCGGACAGGATGTCGCCGAACAAATTGGTGGTGACGATGACGTCGAACTGCCAGGGGTTCATCACGAGCTGCATCGCGGTCGCATCGACGATGCGATCGTCCATCGCGATCCTGCCCTCGTATTTCTTGGCAATCTCGCGGCCGACCTCGAGAAACACGCCGGTCAACGCCTTCAGGACGTTGGCCTTGTGAACGACCGTCACCTTCTTGCGCCCGTTCTTGAGCGCGTAGTCGAATGCGAATTCGATGATCTTCCGCGATCCCTCCCGGGTGTTGACCCCGGTCGAAATGGCCACGGCGTGGGGATCGTCCCCGATCGGGATATAATGCTCGAAGGCAACATAGAGACCGCCGAGATTTTCTCTCACCAGAACGATGTCGATGTCGTCGAAGCGGCCGCCGGGCACCATGCTTCGCACCGGACGAAGGTTGGCGTAGAGGCCGAATTCCTCACGCAGGCGCACATTGATCGATCGGAACCCACCGCCGACAGGCGTCGTCAGGGGACCTTTCAACGCCAACCGCGTGCGCCGGATGCTGTCGAGTGTCGACTGCGGCAGCGGATCGTGGCTTTCCTCGATCGCCGCCAACCCGCCCTGCCGGATGTCCCATTCGAACGGTGAGCCGAGCGCTTCGAGAATATCGACGGCCGACTTCACGATCTCCGGACCGATACCGTCGCCGGGAATGAGCGTTGCGGGAAGCTTCGTTTTGGACTGAGCAGGCATTTTCACATCCTGGTAGGTGAGAGCAGCGGGGCTTTGCAGATATCGGACATCTTGCTTTGCCATCAATGCACGGGGCTTGTGGCGGCTACTGGATGCGTTTCCTGCTTGTTGATCCAGAGCACCGCGATGATCCCGGCAATCTGAAGCACGGCCAGCGGAGTCAAGGCCATGGGAAAGCTACCCGTCGCCTCCTTGATGACGCCAAGCAACCACACGGCTCCCGAAGTGCCGATGTGCGACAGGGTATTGATGCCTGCGATCCCGGCCGCGGCCGTCGCCGGCGAAAGCGTTCCGGTCGCCAATGCCCAGAACGGCCCCTTGATCGAATAATTGCCGATCAGGACCACGCTCAGAATGGCAAGGGTCACCGGCAATGAGCTCGTGAGCATGGTTGCAAGAAGCGCCGTTGCGCATAAGGCGAGCGGTATTGCGGTGTTTAGGGCATGGGCGTTCGATCTGTCCGAATACCGTCCCCAGAAGATCATTGCGACCGACGCTATTCCAAACGGAATGGCATTCAGGAAGCCGGTCTCCATGTCGGACATCCCGAACGACTTCACAATTTGCGGCTGCCACAGCGACAATGCGTTGCTCGTCGCCGAACTCCCCGCATAGATCAAACCGAGGATGAGCACATACTTGTTGGTCAGGATTTGCCACAGCGACATGTGGCCGACCTGCTTCGCCATCGATCGTTCCGACTGTAGGCGCGCGTCGAGCCAGTTGCGCGCCTCCGGCTCGAGCCACTTCGCATCAACAGGCTTGTTAGGGAGCCCGAAGAACGAGACCAGTCCGAGTATGACGGCCGGGATGGCTTCAATAATGAAAAGCCATTGCCAGCCGCGCAGGCCGAGCAAGCCATCCATCGCCAGCAAGGCGCCGGATATCGGCGACCCCAGAAAACTCGATAGCGGTATCGCCACCATGAAAACAGCAACGATCCGCGCGCGATAGGCCGCCGGAAACCAGAAGGTCAGATACAGGATCACGCCAGGAAAGAAGCCGGCCTCCGCTGCACCCAGCAAGAACCGGGTCAGATAAAACGTAATCGGCCCTACCGCGAAAGCGGATAAGATGCCGACCAATCCCCACGTGACCATGATGCGCGCGATCCAGATACGCGCCCCAACTTTCTGCATGGCAAGATTGCTGGGAACCTCGAATATGATGTAGGCGATATAGAACAGCCCTCCGCCCAAGCCGAATGCCGCCTGGGTAAGGCCCAGGTCCTTGTTCATCTGCAGAGCGGCAAATCCGGCATTCACGCGGTCGACGTACGCAATGAAATAACACACCATGAAAAAGGGGATTATGCGCCACGTAATGCGACGCATGGTTTCCGTCTCGATCTTCGATAGCGGGGCAGAAGTTAACGGCATGGCGTCCTCGTGATCGGGTTGACGGTCAGGCTGCCAGTTGGCGCAGGACGTATTGGAGGATTCCGCCGTTGCGGAAATATTCGAGCTCATCGAGCGTATCGATGCGGCAGATCAACGGAACGGTGGTCTTGCCGCAACCGTCGGGCCGAACGATCTCGATCGCGAGCTTCTGGCGAGGGACCAGTCCACTTTCGATCCCGCGCAGGGTGACGATCTCATCCCCCTTCAAACCCAGTGACCGCCAGGAAGTGCCCTCTTCGAACACTAGCGGCATCACGCCCATGCCAACGAGATTGGAGCGGTGAATACGCTCGAAGCTCTCGGCGATCACGGCGCGGATGCCGAGAAGGTTGGTGCCCTTGGCAGCCCAATCGCGCGACGAGCCGGTGCCATATTCCTTGCCCGCGAACACGACCAGCGGCACCTTGTCGGCCTGGTAGCGCATGGCGGCGTCATAGATAGACATCCGCTCACCGCTCGGCTGGTGAATGGCATAGCCACCCTCGACCACCTTGCCGGTTTCGTCCTTCACCATCTGGTTCTTGATGCGGATGTTGGCGAACGTTCCCCGCATCATCACTTCGTGGTTGCCGCGGCGGGTGCCGTACTGGTTGAAGTCGACGACGCGAATCTGATGGTCGCGCAGATAATGTCCCGCCGGGCTGCTTTCCTTGATCGATCCCGCCGGCGAGATATGATCGGTGGTGATCGAATCCAGGAACATGCCGAGGATTCGTGCGTTGATGACGTCGGTGGGCGGCGTCGGCTCCCTGGTCATCCCGACAAAATAGGGCGGGTTCTGAACATAGGTCGAAATCTCGTCCCACGCGTAGGTCAGCCCCTTGGTGGCGCCGACATTCTTCCAGTTCGTGTCGCCGCTGAACACGTCCGAATAGCGCGACTTGAACAACTCGCTGCCGATCGTGCGGTCGATGTAGTCCTGCACCTCCTTGCTCGATGGCCAGATCTCTTTCAGATATACCGGCTTGCCGTCACTCCCGAGCCCAAGCGGCTCCTTCACCAGGTCCAGGGCCATCGAGCCGGCCAGCGCATAGGCGACGACAAGCGGCGGCGACGCGAGATAGTTCGCGCGCACATCCGGATTGACACGCCCTTCGAAATTGCGATTGCCGGACAAGACCGCGACCGCGACGAGATTGTTGTCCGAGATCGTTTCCGAGATGGCTTCCTGCAGCGGGCCGGAATTTCCGATGCAGGTGGTGCAGCCGAACCCGACGAGATTGAAGCCGAGCTTGTCGAGATCGGTCTGCAGACCCGACTTCTCGAAATACTCCGCCACGATCTGCGAGCCCGGCGCCAGCGATGTCTTGACCCACGGTTTGGTGCTTAGTCCTTTGGCAACGGCGTTCCGTGCCAGAAGACCGGCTGCCAGCATCACGCTGGGGTTGGATGTGTTGGTGCAGGAGGTAATCGCCGCGATCACGACATCACCGTGACCGAGGTCGAAGCCCTCGTCTTCGACCGGGTGCCGCCTGCCCATCTGCGCGGCCTGGCGGAATTCCTGATCCATGGCGCCCAGGAAGGCGGTCTTCGCGGATTCTAGCGCGACGCGATCCTGTGGTCGTTTCGGTCCCGCCAGCGAAGGCACGACCTCGGTCATGTCGAGATGCAGGCTGTCGGTGAATACCGGATCAGGCGTATCCGCGGTGCGCCACATGCCCTGGGCTTCGGCATAGGCCTTGACGAGGGCGATACGTCCGGGGTCTCGGCCGGTGGTCGTCAGATAGTCGATGGTTCTCTGGTCGATCGGGAAGAAGCCGCAGGTTGCGCCATATTCCGGTGCCATGTTGGCAATGGTGGCGCGGTCGGCGACGGTCATGTCGTCGAGCCCGGAGCCGTAGAACTCGACGAACTTTCCGACGACGCCGCGCTTGCGCAGCATCTGCGTTACGGTCAGCACGAGGTCGGTCGCCGTGACGCCTTCCTTCAGCCGGCCGGTCAGCTTGAAACCAATGACCTGCGGCAGCAGCATCGAGATTTGCTGACCAAGCATGACGGCCTCGGCCTCGATTCCCCCGACGCCCCAGCCGAGCACGGCCAGACCATTGACCATCGTCGTGTGCGAATCGGTACCCACCAGGGTGTCGGGATAGGCCAGTTCTGCATCGCCGTCGTCGGATGCACGGGTCCAGACCGTCTGCGCCAGGAATTCGAGATTGACCTGGTGGCAAATCCCCGTGCCGGGAGGAACCACGCGGAAGTTTGTGAAGGCGCCCTGCCCCCATTTCAGGAATCGGTACCGCTCGCCGTTGCGCTGGTATTCGAGTTCGACATTCTTGCCGAGCGCCTGACTGTTACCGAATGCATCGACGATCACGGAATGGTCGATCACCAGATCCACCGGCACCAGCGGATTGATCTTTTGCGGATCGCCGCCGAGGTTTTTCATGGCATCACGCATCGCGGCGAGATCGACGACCGCCGGGACACCGGTAAAATCCTGCATCAGGACCCGGGCCGGCCGGAAGGCGATTTCCCTTTCGGCCGAACCCTTGTTCTGGATCCAGTTTGCCGCGTCCTCGATGTCGGCCTTGCTGGTGCTGCGGCCGTCTTCATGGCGCAGCATGTTTTCGATGATGACCTTCAAGGAGAACGGCAGCCGCGCCACGCTGGACAGGCCGTTCTTCTCCGCGGCATGCAGCGAATAATAGATGTAGGTCTTTCCACCGACGGCGAGAGTTTGGCGAGCACCGAAGCTGTTGAGATATTGCTTCATCACGAAGTTACCCTTCATTCCAAGACGGCTAAGCAGCTACAAGGCCCAACGAACCGAGGGAACGCCGGGGGCGCAAAGCGTTTTGCCAACCAGACAGGTCGATCCGCTGCACTTCCCAATTCGTGTCCCTCAACGTCAGTCAAACGAACCGGGCCTCGGAATCGTCCGCCGCAGGTTCGAAGCCCGTCTACTTCGGCGAGTTTGCAAACGGATCGAGACCCGTTCTTTTCAGAACCGCAGCAGCTTCAGCCGAGGCCAGGAAAACGATGAGTTCCCGTCCGGCCTCCGGCTGACTGGCATTCGCGGTGATGCCTGCGGAGAAGATCGTGATATTTTGAAGTTCGGGCGGCAGCGGCCCGACAAGTTCGGCTCCGGCGATCGGCAGGAGTTCGCTGATCTGCTGGAAGCCGAGTTCGGCATCGCCGCGTGCGACAACGCCCGCGACCGGCTCAGCCGGAATCATTCTGGCCTTACCCTTCATGTCCTCTACAATGCCGAGGCGCCTGAACAGTTCAGTACCCACATAGACGCCACTGGCACTATCGGAATATGCAACCGACTTCGCGTTCAACAGAGCCTGTTTCAATGCGTCAGGCGTTCGGATGTCGGGCTTTGACGCCCCGGCGCGTACTGCCATCCCGATCGGCGAGCGCACCAGGTCGACACGACTGGTTCTGACGACCTTGCCTTGCTCGATCATCACGCCAAGCGCGTCGCCGACCATGATGAGCACATCCGCCGACTCTCCGCGCCCAAGTCGCACCGGAATGGCGTTTTCCGTCGTCCCCATCGAGGGGCCGTAGGCCGAGACGACCTTGTTTCCAGTCGTACGTTCGAATTGCGGTACGAGTTCCTTGTAAGCCGCCGCCAAACCGCCCGAGATCATGACCTTGACTTCGGACGCCTTGGCGATATCCGCCGCGGCCGGGAACAGGATCAGTAAGCTGAGCGCAATTAGCCTGCGTGGGATGGCCGTCATGCTCATTTGTACACTCCCCAACATATTGACTCCGGGACTGCGTTGGCTCGGCGACGATCAACGTCGTCGGTCAATTCCGGGCGGCGTTCATGTTCCCATCGCCCGCTCGCCCGAACTCGCCTCAGCTAGCGACGGCCGTTCCTGCGTCCTGTAGACGAAGTAGGTCCCAGCCAGGCCACAGAGTGCCGCCGCACTCATCCAGTACCCCGGCGATGCCTTGTCTCCGGTGGTGGCGATCAACCACGTACAGATCGCCGCGGTGAAACCACCGAAGGTCGTCGCCAGGCTATAGGCGAGCGAAAATCCCGACGTCCGCACCCCGACCGGCATGACTTCGGTCAGGGCGACAATCATCGCGCCGTTGTAGCTGGCGTAGATGAATGACAACCAGAGCTCCACCATCAGCATTTTCGAAAAGGTCGGGCCTCCGGCCAACCAGGACAGCGCCGGATAAGCGGTGATGAACGCCAGTGTCGAGAATGTAATCAGAATCGGACGGCGACCGATCCGATCGGACAAGGCGCCCATGATCGGGAGCCAGATAAAATTGGAGAGACCCACGCAGATGGTTACGACAAGGCCGTCGGCCGCGGAAAGCTTGAGAACCGTCTTGCCGAAGGTCGGCGTGTAGACCGTGATGAGGTAGAATGACACGGTGGTCATGATCACCATCATCATTCCCGCAAGCACGATGCTCCAGTTTGCGAGAATGGAACGGTAAATTTCTTTTGGGGTGGGATGATGCTTGCGCGCCAGGAACTCGTCGGTTTCCTGCAGGGATCGTCGAATGAAGAATACGAAGGGAACGATCAGGCAGCCGATGAAAAACGGAATGCGCCAGCCCCAGTCGTCAAGTTGCGCCGGTGCGAGCCATGCATTCAGGGCAAAACCCAGCGCAGCCGAGACGATGATCGCGACCTGTTGGCTGGCCGATTGCCAACTCGCGTAAAAGCCCTTCTTTCCCGGGGTCGCCATTTCCGAAAGATAGACCGAGACGCCGCCGAGCTCGACGCCAGCCGAGAACCCCTGCAGCAGGCGTCCGATCAGGACCAGGATCGGCGCTGCTATTCCGATGGTCGCGTAGCTTGGCACGAACGCGATCAGCACCGTGCCGGCAGCCATGATGGATAATGTAACGATCAGGCCTTGGCGCCGGCCGATACGGTCGACGTAGGCGCCCAGGATGATAGCGCCCAGCGGCCGCATCAGAAAGCCCGCGCCGAACGCGACAAAGGTCAACAGCAGTGACGCGTATTCATTCTCCAGCGGGAAGAACGCCTTGGCGATGTACGATGCGTAGACGCCCGATAGAAAGAAATCGAACATCTCGAGAAAGTTGCCGCTGGTGACGCGGAGCACCATCCCGAGCTTCGATTGACCGGTGGTAGCCGTCATGCCGTCCTCCCTTTGTCGTTATGATTTGTGTCTTGTTCACCCGTCCAGCAGGTGTTTCAAAACTTGGCCGAACAAACGTAACCGGGAAGCAATGTCCCCGGCCTGCCCGGTAACGGATTGCACGCCAGACGCGAACGTCGCCTTCTCACGCGGTTATCCGAAGAGATATGAGCTGCTCACCCTATATCAGTTGACCTGTCGTCAACCTGTCGCACGGGGCATCTCGGCGGCGGCCGTTGCATTCCACCGTGCTTGCGGGCAACCTTGTCCAGCAAAATGCGTTCGCCGACAATGATGCCCGGCGCGAGTTGCGCGAATGTCTTGCAAAATCCGTGGTTGATTCTGTGTCGAGAAATCCAGATTTCTCGGACTTCTATCGATCCTGCAAGGCTCGACGCCATTCCTTCAGAAAGCTCGCACGCTTCGATTGATCGAGATAGGTAAGCAATTCCGGCCCAATATGGATGGGCTTTACCGCATCATTACGATCCGCCGGTATGACGCCATCTGCGCCGAGGCCAAGGCGAACGGGACCCACCGATCGCGCCAGGAGAAATTTCTGGCCACGTTCCGAGAGCAGATAATCGAGAAACAGCTTGGCGGATTCCGGATGCCGGGCCGCGACGGGTATAAAGGCGATGCGCGACATGAGGGTGATATAGTCGGCGGGGAAAATAATCCCGATCGAAGCATCCTCCTTGGCCCGCTCGATCGCATAGGACCCGATCATATTGTAGGCGATCAGATGTTCGCCGGATGAAATTCGATCGAGGACAGTTCCGGTCGTTGAATAAAGCTTGATACCGGCACCGCCAAAAGCGCGAACCATATCCCACGTCGTCTTGGTGATGCGGGAATCCCGCGTAATAAACAGGAATCCTGTCCCGCTCTGCTCCGGATCGTAGGAGGCGATCTTTCCTCTATAGGTATCCGGCTTTTTGCGCAGAAGATTTGTCAGCTCTGCGCGGGTTTTGGGTATGTCGGGCTCTGCGACGAGCTTCTTGTTGTAAACAATGACGATCGGTTCGGCGGTAATGGCGTAGGCCTGGTCCTTCCAGACCGCCCAGTCGGGGAGATGTGCTATTTCCTTCGACACATAGGGTTGGGCATAACCGTCATTGACGAGCTTGATCTGCAAATCCATCGCCGAACTCCAGATGACGTCGCCTGGCGTCTCATCGGAGGAGGGATCCACGATGTGGTCATAAATGTCGTTCGAATTGATCTTGGAGTAGACGGTTTCGATATCCGGGTAGCGTGCTCGAAAATCGGCGAGCAGCTCGGCCACTTCCAATCCTTCGGTCGTTGCAATGATGTTGAGCTGCGTCCGGGTTCCGGCCGATGCCGTCAGCTTGCTCTTGTCTGGCGCAACATCCCGCGCCTGTTGGGCCCAGGTCGGCGCAGCTAGCAAGATTCCAACACAACAGACCAAGGCGATTGCAGCCCTCGTCATGACGCCTCCTCATCTCCGAGCCGCTTTGCGCGCTTCCGTTATTTAAGACCGTAACCGTCGAGCCTTCCACTCTCCTGTCGCGTCCGCTGCGCACCACCGCCGTCCGAGGCTGCTTGCCTGCCCGCCCATCAAGTTCCGGCGACAAGTGCAATCCGGATTCAACTAGAACTTTCGCGATCGGGCTTGGCAAGAGGGAAGCTCACCGAAACCAGCAGACCCCGCCCTTCGACGCGCGGCGACAGCACGATTTGACCACCGAGACGATCCGACAGGGCTTTCACGATGGCGAGCCCAAGGCCGCTGCCGTCGGGTCCATTCGGCATCGGGACCCGATAAAATCGCTCAAAGACACGCGTCAGATGCTCCGCTGGAATTCCCGGACCGGTATCCTCGATTTCGACGCGTGCCAAGGTCGGCTCGACGACGGTGCGGACGAAGACCACGCCACCGGCACGATTGTAACGAATGGCATTGTCGACGAGATTTGCCAGCAGTTCGCCGATCAGGAGGCCGTTCCCCGGGATCACGGCTTGCCCGTCGAATCGATCGAACTGAACGTCGATATCCCGCGCGAAAGCCTGTGGCGCACGTTCCGACAGGACGTTGAAGGCGATCTCGTTCAAATCGACATTCTCGACGATCGGCTGCGCGATGGTTTGTTCATCGGCCCGGGCCAAGGTAACGAGTTGCTTGATCAACCGTTCAAGACGATTGATCGCGCTGTCGACTTCGCTGAGAGCCGATTGCCCAGCAGGCGTCTCCGACCCCAAACGCCGCACCAGGTCGAGATGCGTTCGCAATATCGCCAGGGGCGTGCGCATCTGATGCGAGGCATCGGCGGTAAATCGGCGCACCAGTTCAATCGCCAGATCCAGGCGCTGCAACAGGGAGTTTACGGCAATCGCCGGCGCCAGGGCTTCCTGCGGCACCCGGGACAGATCAAGCGGGCTGAGGTTCGGACCGCCCTGGAGGCCGCGGGCGTCGATCTCCTGTTTGAGCTCGCCAAGCGGCCTCAAGCCGCGGTCGACCGCGTACCAGCCGAGGAAGGCAATGAGACCAATCAATCCGGCCTCGAGAATCGCAAGTCCCGTAAGTATCTCTCGCTCGACCGCCCGGCGTGCCTGCATTGTTTCGGCCACGGCAACGAGAATCAGCCCGGGCCTGCCATAGACTTGCCGCGCCTGCGCGGCGAGACGAACTGGATTGCCGCGGTAATCGCCGTCACGATGACCCGCTTCGCCGGCCTTCAGGCGATCGAATCCGGACAGCGGAAGATCCTTGTAGCCCGTGATCAACTCACCCAGGTAGGACACGCTGTAATAGATACTGTCGTGAGATTGGCTTTCCAGCATCCCCAGCGCGACCTGCGGCAGGTCAACGGTCAACTCTCCGTCTTCCACTCCGACGCGTTCGGCAATCGCCAGTACCGATCCATCGAGCAGGCGATCGTGGGCTGTTTCGACCACCCGGTGGATCAGCGCCATGCCGCCGATTCCAAGCACAACGGCCAGAACGATGGCGGGCGCCACCAAATTCGTCAGGAGAGATCGTCGCAGCGACGGCCGCCAGGGGGCGATCACTAAACCTCCAATAAGTAGCCCAAGCCACGAACCGTTCGAATCCGCGGCCCGTCGGGGCCGAGCTTATGGCGAACGCGGCCAATATAGAGCTCAGCGGTGTTTGGCGCCACCGGTTCGTCAAAGCCAAATACTTCTGCGATCAATCTTTCCTTGGACACGAGTTTCCCGGCGCGGGTCATCAACACGCCCAGCACCGCAAGTTCGCGACGCCGCAATTCGAGAGGGCGACCGCTTAGCGCAATCGTGCCCGCGGCGCGATCGAACGCCAGCGGGCCACAAATCAGTGTCGGATTGGGCAACCCCTGCCCTCTTCGCACAAGGGCGCGCACCCGAGCATCGAATTCAGAGATGTCAAACGGTTTGGAGAGATAATCGTCAGCGCCGAGGTCGAGTCCGCTGACCTTGTCGTCAACCGCATAGCGGGCGGTCAAGATCATGACCGGAACGGTTGAGCCGGCTTGCCTTATCCTGTGCAGAACCTCAAAGCCCGACACGTTGGGCAGGTTGATATCCAGAATCACCAGACTGTAGGGTTCCAGCAACGCGGTCTGCATCGCCGACGCGCCATCGGATTCGATATCGACGGCGAACCCTGACAGTTTGAGCCGCCCGGCAAGGCCCCGCGCCATCGCGGCATCGTCTTCGACAATCAGAATTCTCACTGAACAGCCTTCGCGTGCTCGCCGCCCCCCCCGCCGCAAAATCGGCAGCTTTTTCAAGTTTGCTGCTTTTTCCGACGAACAACGCGTTGTGTCAATCTTGGGCTTTTGAGCCTGCTACATCCGAGGAAGCTCATCCTACCGGCGACGCCCGGCCGCGGGCTGATGATGAGGTGACCAGGCTTCTCTCGTTGACCCGGAGCGAACGTCGTATCGGTTGCGCGAGATAATCATGGACCACATTCCCAAGGCCGAGCGTCAGGTCGGCGCGAATATGGATCGCGGAGACGATCTCGAGCACTGGCAATTCGGCGACGGGAGCCAATGCGTGAGGAGTGAGGGCCAGCGCCGCGGGTCCCGTCCAGGCTCCCTTCAAGGCTATTTGCTCGAGGTGGTATTCGACGAGCTCGCAGATGCGTGGGCTGCCATCGACGTGTGGAATGATCTTGAGCAGGAAATTTGGCTGCTCAAGAGCGTCTTTGACGTGCGCAAGGTCGGCTTCGCGGTGCTTGTAGCCCATCGTGCCGGTTGCTACCCGCAGCGGACCGTAGTCCAGCGTGCCGACCAGCGTGTCCACTTCGGTCCGCAACGTGGGCTGGGCGAGCTTTTTCGGAAAGCCCCAGAGCTCGCGTCCACCCGCAATTGGCCCCTCGTCATTGAGAAACATGCAGTGGGTGTAGCTGCCCCTGCGTCCGCGAAAGGATACCGGAACTACCTGGCCGCTTTCGGTGTAGTCGCCGAACCCGCTTGAATCGGGCATGCGAATGAATTCGTACTTGACCAGCGCGTCGCGCGCGTCGAGTTCGAGCGGCTCGGGCACGACAGCGCGCAGCTTCACCGGATCGGTACGGTATGTGATGATCAGATATTCGCGGTTGACAAACCTGTATGGTCCAGGGGCATAGGCAGGGTTGGTCAGCGGCATCGCGAATGCTCGCTCCAGAATTTCCTTTTCGCGCATTTTCTTGATCCTTCTCTGTTTCGGCGTTGATCCTATTCGCGACCGTCGCGTTCGAGATCGAACGTGAAGACGCCGTCCAGGCTTGTGGGGCGAGCAAGAACCTCGGGATGGCGCAGCGTGCGGACCGCGTCGTGATATCCCGCGCGCCAATGGTCCTGCATCGACAGCCGCGAAAACTCATAGTCCTTCGAGTGCCCTTCGTAGTTCCGAGCGCGGTAAATCAAGTGGACGATGTTGTAGACCTTGTCACTGGCGACCGATTTCAGGATTTCAAGATCGTCGTTCTCCTCGACGTCGCCAGGGAGCCTGCGCAGCAGGGCGGCAAGGGCACGCTGGACCCGATGCACGTTCTTGAATTGACCGGTGCTCGCGCGCGTGCGGCTTGAGAACTGAATCTCCTTGTGACGTGTCGCGACTTCGGCCAGGTTGCCCGGGAGCCCCCCTTGCGAACTCCACAGATCGACCTGAAACGCGAGCGTATCCTGGCGACGGGGGTTGCTCTCGATCACCCATTGCAGCGGCGTGTTGGACACGAGCCCGCCGTCCCAGTAATGCTCGCCGTCAATCTCGACGGCCGGAAAGCCCGGCGGCAGCGCCCCGCTTGCCATCACATGCTCCGGGGTGATCTTGTGATTGGTGGTGTCGAAATAGACGAAGTTGCCGGTCCTGACGTTGACCGCGCCCGCGCTGAAGCGTGTCATTCCGGAATTGAGGCGATCAAAGTCGACCAGGCGCTCGAGCGTGTGCTTGAGGTGCTTGGTATCGTAGAAGCTGGTCGCCGCCGGCGTACCGCCCGGTTGCAGCCATGGCATCAGCGGCCGCGCGGAGAAGAACCCGGCCGCGCCGCACGCGGCGGCCAGATTGGCGCTCATTTGATTGAGGAGATTGCGCATCTGGTCGCTGCGAGCGACATCAAGGAAGGGATTGTCGGACCAATGCCAGGATCCGGTCGATGTCACTTGCGTCCAGAAGTCACGTAGGCGATCGACGCGGGACTCGGGCGGGTTGCCTGCGATGATCGCAGCGTTGATCGCTCCGATCGAGATGCCGGCGACCCAATCCGGATAAATGTTGGCTTCGGCCAACGCCTCGTAGACGCCGCACTGGTAAGCCCCCAGAGCACCGCCGCCCTGCAGCAGCAACGCTATGCAGTCGAATGGCAGACGCCGATCAGCCGCTGTCGTATGGTGTGGTCGAAGCTGGATATTCATGGTTTCGTGCTCGTCCTTTTGCAATCGTCCCGAAACCGATCTCTGTGCGGCCCGGGCTCAAGGTTGAAGTTCTAAGTGCTCGGCAACCAGGTGGATCGGAAGCGGTAGCCGGCCCGCCGCTTTGCATGCTTCGCTGATGGGACACGAATGCCTCTGGGCCGCCCCGCACATACAGCGGTCATTGCTGAGGACCGGACCTGCACGTCGATCTGAATTGAGCCAGACCTCGGGGAGCCAGCCTTGGGACGGACCGCCCGGCCGTCGTGCCAAGAAGCAGACTTCCGCACGCCAGCGCAGACAGCAGCAGGTTCGCACACGCCATCCGTGGCTCTGGTCTGATCCTGGACCGTCCGAGGTGCGTCCAGTGAGTTGACATCGCGGAACTCCTGATTTATTAAACTATATCGTATAGTTTGGAAAAACCACAGATCGACCGACCTGTCAAGCAAACCCGTTCACAAGCACGTGCCTCCTCGCCGTCTTGGGCTCGGGCGTTTCGGTAAACGCTCTTGCCGGGCCGCCGGTCCAACCCCTCCGACATTCGGAGGGAACTGAAAGGAGAGATGGATATGAAGAACCAAAGTCTCGTCGCGGCCGTCCTGGTCGCAGCCTGCATCTGCAATGTGGCTGCCTTTGCCCAGGAAGACCGCGGAACGCCGGAGCAGCGAGCCGCATGCACATCGGACGCATTCCGCCTCTGCAGCAACTACATCCCCGATCCCGACAAGGTCGAAAGCTGCCTGCGGCAAAGAAGGGTGGATCTGAGCGATGCATGCAGATCGGTTTTCGAGCACCACGCGAGCACGGTGTCGATCGGAAGCAAATAGGTTGTGGAAAGAGAGACAAGGAATGACGACATGAATACGATGTATATTCCCGCGTTGGCCGGGTTCGGCGGATCAGCCTTTGGCGCTGTGTCGGCGATGATCAGCAATTGGATCGCCCAGCGCCGCAAGGACCGTGCCCGTCACCACTCGCGGTCGATCGCCAAGCGCGAAGATCTCTACAAGAGCTTCATCGAGGAGACATCGCGTGTCTATGCGGACGCGCTCGTCAGCGAAAGGTCCGAAATCTCGAAACTGGTCGACATGTATGCGCTGATCGGACGAATGAAGATTCTCTCGAGCGATGAGGTCGTTGAAGCGGCCGAGAAGGCGGCTCTCCTGATCATCGAGACCTATCTTGCGCCAAACCGGACATTTGTCGACCTGCCCGAGTTCATCAAGGAGATGGACCCGTTACGCGAGTTCAGCGAGGCCTGCAGGCACGAACTGCAGCCCACCCGCTGACATACGCTGCCGAAAGCCACGCTTTTACGATGCTCCTTGCGCGCCAGTTGGTGGTCGCCGGCCCCCCTGGCGCCGGCGCCCTCCTCCCGCATTCAGTCCTGGTGGTCCCGCTCAGGCCATTCACCACCCACCGCGTCTGCGCAACCGTGCGACGCCTGAGCTCTGGCCTGCCCGCGAGCAGAGCCGGCAGCCGTGGCGCGAGAAAATGGCTCGCCGCCACCATGATGCCTACCCGCACCAGACCGACCGCTGAGGCGCTTTGCTGTCCGAGCGCCGCCTCGATGCTCTCAATGCCATCCAATACAGTCCCGGTGAGGCCGAGTAGCATCTGCCCACGATCGGTCAGGCTCAGCTTTCGTGTGGTGCGGTGAGGCAGCCGCACCTCGAAATGCTGTTCGAGGTAGGAAATCTGGCGTGCGACCGCGGCCTTGCTGACATCGCACTCGCGGGCCACGGCCGAAAACGAGCCGGTCTCGGTCACCCGCACCAATGAAGCCGGAGCTTCCACGATGTTCCTCGCCGAATCTAGAGCGAGATCAGGCTGGCGTGAGTTCTGGCGCACTGACCAGTGGCGCGCTTTCGCAGGCCGTCGCCGACGGGGATTCATTCGGCTCCTCTGTTATGCGAAACCACGCCACATAGAGCGCCGGCAGGAACAGTAGGGTCAGCAGCGTGCCGACGATGATGCCGCCCATCATTGCGTAGGCCATCGGACCCCAGAAAATCTCGCGCGCGATCGGAATGAGCGCGAGGCTTGCGGCGGCTGCGGTCAGGAGGATCGGCCGCATGCGATGTTCAGTCGCCTCCACCACGGCCTCCCAGGCCGGGCGCCCCTCCTTCTTCAGGTCCTCGATCTGCACGATAAGGATGACGGAGTTGCGGATCAGGATGCCGATCAGGGCCAGCACACCGAGAATGGCAACGAAGCCGAGCGGCGCGCCGCTGGGCAGCAAGGCCATGACCACGCCGATCAGGGCGAGCGGTGCGACCGCAAACACCAGGAACAGACGCTGGAAACTTTGCAGCTGAACCATCAACACCGTGGCCATGACGAAGAGCATCAGCGGAACGACCGCCACGATCGGCGCCTGGCTCTTGGCGCTCTCCTCGACCGAGCCCCCGATCGTCACCGAGTATCCCGCCGGCAGTTGCTTGGCGAACTCCGCCACCTTGGGAGCAAGTTGATCGACAACCGTCTTCGGCTGCGCGTTGTCGGCGATGCCCGCCTTCAGCATGATCGTGGGAATTCGGGCGCGCCGCCAGATGGTCGGCTGCTCGATCTCGTAACGCAGATTGGCGACGGCACCGAGCGGCACCGATTGGCCGGCGGGGCCGGTCAATTGCAGCCCCCGCAGCGTGTCGATCGACGCGCGTTCCGCGGCGGTGGCACGTCCCGTGACATTGACGAGATAAATGCTGTCGCGGACCTGCGTGATGGAGGTGCCATCGAGCACGCTGTTCAATGTCGTGGCGATGTCCTCCGACGTGACGCCGAGTTGCCGTGCCTTGTCCTGGAGAACATCCACCTTGACGACGCGTGCAGGCTCCATCCAGTCAAACACCACGTTACCGAGAGCCGGGTTGCTCCGCACGATGCCGGCGAGCCTTTGCGAAAGATCCTTGACCTTCGCGATGTCGGGACCACTCACGCGATATTGCACAGGACGCCCGACCGGCGGCCCGACCTCGAGCAACTTGACGTAAGTGTCGGTCCCGGGAAACGCCTTCCTCAGGTATTCCTCGAACTGCAGCTTGACGCGGTCGCGGGCCTTGATGCCGCCCCTGGTCACGACCACCTGCTGGCCAAACCACGCGTTCGCCGTCTGCACATCGAACGACAGCACAAACCGCGGCGCGCCGATGCCAACAAACGTGGACCAATGGTCGACCGAATCATTGCCCTGCAGCTGCTCGCGTTCGAAGCGGGCCACCTGTGCGTTGGTATCGGCAATCGAGGCGTTCTGGGGCAAATTCCAGTCAATCACCAGCTCACTGCGGTCCGACGAGGGAAAGAACTGCTGTTGAACGAATTGCATTCCAAACAACGCCAGCAGAAAGGCTGCGCCCGTCACCGAAATCGTGATCCAGCGGTGATGCATGCAGACCAGAAGCAGACGCGAGAACATTCGCGCCAACCGACCCTTCTCCCCATGATGGCCCTTGATCCTGGCGGGCAGGATCGTGACGCCCAGGAGCGGAGTGAACAGCACGGCGACCACCCACGACACGATCAGGGAGACCGCAATCACCACGAACAAGGTGAACGTGAACTCGCCGGCATTGCTGCTGTTGAGACCGATCGGAATGAATCCGGCAACGGTGACCAGCGTACCAGTCAGCATCGGGAATGCGGTCGACGCGTAGACGTGCGTCGCCGCCTTGTGCAGGGGATCGCCGAGCTCCAGCCGCGCCACCATCATCTCGACCGCGATCATGGCGTCATCGACCAGAAGCCCCAGCGCAATGATCAATGCCCCAAGCGAAATTCTTTGCAGCGAAATCCCGGTATACGCCATCACCACGAAGGTGATGGCGAGCACCAGTGGGATCGCGATCGCGACGACGAGGCCCGCCCGCAATCCCAAACTGAGAAAACTGATGCCGAGAACGATGATCACGGCCTCAAACAGCGCTTCCGTGAAGCCCGAAACCGCGTGCTCGACCACGACGGGCTGATCCGCGACCAGATGAACCCCGACGCCAATCGGCAGGTCGGCCAAGAACTTCGACATTTCCTCCTTCAACGCCTCGCCGAACTTCAGGAGGTTTGCTCCGGATTTCATTCCGATCGCAAGCGCGATCGCGGGCTGGCCGTTGTACCTGAATAATGTGGTCGGCGGATCGGCATATCCACGCGTAACAGTTGCAACGTCCGTTAACGGAAAGAAGCGATCGTTGACGCGCAGATTGACGGCCTTCAGGCTTGCCTCTGACGTAAACTGCCCGTTCACGCGGACGCTGATCCGCTCGGGCCCCTCCTGGAATACGCCCGATGGCGCGACCGCGTTCTGGCCCTGCAGTGATGTCATGATCGAGCGGACATCGAGGCCGAGGGCCGCGATCTTGCGGGTGGAGAATTCGAGGAAGATCACCTCGTCCTGCGCACCCAGGATGTCCACCTTGCCGATATCCGGCACTGTCAATATCTTGGCCCTGATATCCTCGACCTGGTCGCGCAGCTGACGCTGGCTCAGGCCATCGCTGGTGAAGGCGTAGATGTTGCCGAACACGTCGCCGAAGCGATCATTGAATCCCGGCCCGATCACGCCTTGCGGGAAGGCGCCCTTGATATCCGCGATCATATTGCGGACCCGAGCCCAGGTCGGGGGGACATCGGCGGCCTTCGTGCTGTCTCGCAGATAGACGAATACGGTGGTCTGGCCCGCGACCGTCACGCTCTTGGTGTAATCCAGCGATTCCAACTCTTCGAGCTTCTTCTCGATCCTGTCGGTGACCTGGCGCGTCATTTCCTCGGGAGATGCGCCCGGCCACTGCGCCTGGATCACCATGGTCTTGATAGTGAAGTCAGGATCTTCCTGCCGTCCAAGTTGGAGATAGGCAAACAGCCCTGCCGCCATGAAGGCGATCATGAAATACCAGACGAGCGAACGATGTCCGAGCGCCCAGTCGGAGAGGTTGAACGACTTCATGGGTTTGCATCCTGTTCGATACGGACTTGCTGTCCTGGCTTGAGGCTGTGGATTCCCGCGGTCACGATGCGCGCACCGGCGGCAAGCCCACCAGTCACGCGGATGCCGCCTTCGTCCGTCGAAAGATCGATCTTGTGCAGGGAGACGCTGCTGGCGGGGGCATTGACCAGCCAGACGAAAGTTTCACCGTCCTTGGCAAGCACGGCGGACGCGGGCACCCGCAAAATCGGGCTTTGCTCTTTGCCAAGCTTCGCCGTGACTGTCGCGCCGAGGCGAAAGCTTGAAGGCGGATTGTTCAAGGCAATGCGGACCCGCCTCGTGCGCGTCACCGGATCGGCTTGCGGGCCGACCTCACGAACCTGACCTTCGACCTGAACCGCCGGAAGAAGTTGCGGGCTCACCGTGAATGGCAGGCCGACTTCCAGAGGAAACGGAAAATCCTCGCCGATATCGACGACGGCCTCCGTGACATCGGTCCTCGCAATCGTCACTACGCCTTGACCAGGCGAGACCACCTGCCCGACGTCTGCGCCGATAGCCGTGACGACACCCGCGAAATCGGCCTTGAGCTGGGCATAGCCGAGTTGCTCGATGGCCTTGGTCAGATTGGCCTGCGCGCGGGCGACCGATGCTTCCGCACCGGCCCGCGCCTGCTCGGCATTGTCAAGCACCTGCTTTGTGGTCGCGTCACTCGTAATCAGGGTCCGCTGTCGTTCCTCGGTTGCTCGTGCATTGGCAAGTTGCGCTTCCGCCTTGGCTAGGTCCGCCTTGACTGTCCGCACGGCGAAGTCGAGGGCTGTCGAATCGATCGTGCCGACGGTTTGTCCTTCCGCGACGAGGTCCCCGACATCGACGGGGCGCGCCGTGAGGCGTCCCATTACGCGGAAGGCCAGGCTGGTCTTGAACCGCGGCTCAACAACACCCACGGCTACCGTACCATCCGACCGGCTCGACTGCAGCACAGTCGACAGCACGGGCCTCACGGGCTCCGGCGCTTTGGTCTCCTGCTGACATCCTGCGAGAGCCAGCGCCGAAGCTACAATTCCGGCTGAACTCATCACCCGCCTTCTCATGACCGATCCCCCTCGTACGCCACCGGCTGGCCGACACTGAGCAGCTTGCCGCCCTCGATCACGACGCGCTCGCCAGGCTCCAGACCCGCGTTGATCAACACGTCGCCCGCTTCATAGCCACCGACCGTCACCGGCTTGAGAGAGGCGGTCCTGGACCTTGGATCGACGGCCCAGACGGCAGGCTTCGAGCCCGCGGCCGTCAATGCAGTCCAGGGCAACGCGATCTGCCGTTGGGCTTTCGCATTGGCTGTCCCTGCGATGGCGCTGCCGAGCGTCATCGCCGTCGGCGGATCCTGGATCGCCACTTTGACGCGGATGGTCGAGCTCTTCGGATCAATGGCGGGCGAGACTTCCCTGACGTACCCGCTCGCCGTCACGCTCGGATCGGAGATGAGCGACAGCGACACCCGGCTGCCGTCGAGATCAGCAAAAAAGGCCGACTCATAGATCTCAAAAACCGCATTCCGCTCCCCGTCCTGCGCCAGCGCAAACACGGGTTGAGCAGCCTGTACGACCTGACCGACCTCCAGACTGCGCGCGGTTATCACGCCCGCCGCCTCGGCACGCAAAGCGGTATAGCCGAGGGCGTCGTTCACCGATCCGAGCTGGGCCTTCGCGGCCTCAAGCACCCCTTCCGCGGTTCGCAACCCTTCCTGCGCCTGGTCGTAAGCCGGCCGGGTAGTAAAACCACTCGAGATCAGGGATTTCTGCCGCTCGAAAGTGGCTTTCGCGACCCGCAACTGAGATTCTGCTGCCGTCACCGCTGCGGTCGCGGCGTCGACATCGGCCTGCTGCTCGGCTGGATCGAGTAACGCCAGAACCTCGCCGGCTTCGACCTGATTGCCGACATCGACAAAGCGGGTGGTCACACGCCCGCTGACGCGAAACGCGAGATCGGCCCGAAAGCGGGGCTGAACTTCGCCCGTCAAGGTAACCGAAGCCGGTTGGCCGCGCGGCTGCACAACCTCGGTGCGGACGAACGCGGGACGCGCGGTCGGAGCCGCAGCGCGATCGCTGCATCCCGCAAGAGTGATTGCGACAAGCACAAAGGCTGGGCCGCTCAGATGCCTCAGCTTCAGTTTACCGCGCGCTTGAGCGAGGTCGGTGTGGGCCGGAGAAGGTTTCATAGTACGTCCATGCGGTGGGAGGATGACAACAGTTCAGCCAACGGATCGGTGAAGCCGCATGAAGCCAATTCGCCACCGCGCGCGGGCTGCCCATTCGGTTTCCGTGCACTTCCAACCGCGATGGGGCGGCTGCCCTGATCCCACGATCTGGTTCCTCGTTCACCCGAGGCAACGGACAGCGTGGTTTTCGCCCGGTGGGACGGACCCACCCGACGCGAATCGATCGCGCAGCTCGCTTGCAGCTCGCGTTCGGTTAGCGGAAAGGACAGCACGAAGGACCTGAAGTCGCCGCCGACACCTTGCTCGATCCGGCCGCCGAGACTCCTGCCAAGATCACCGACGATCCGCAGTCCCTGCCGCTCCTCGCGCCTGACGCGGGTTGCAACAGACCCGTTGTCCGCCACGACGCAATTGACCAGCCCATCCCTGCGCGTGATCTTGATTCTGATCTCTCCCGGCCGCCCGTCGAAGCACGCATGCTTCGTGGCATTCGTCACGAGCTCGTGGACGATCAATCCGAACCGGCAGCAACGCTCCGGTTGGAGCGGCAGACAATCGCCTTTCAACGTGAGCTCGATGCTCAACCGATCCAATAGCGCGCCGCGCAGCGCGCGGCATAGCTTGCGAACGTAGCTTGCGACGTCGATCAACCTGCCGTATCGCGGCATCAGGAGTGCGCGGTGGACGTCGGCATATCCATGCAACAGCTCGACGGCATTGCTCAATATCGCCTTCGTCTCCGCGCCCTCCGCGCGCACAGCCGCAACCGACATCGCGTTGATTGCGGAGGCGAACTGGTTGTTGATCCGATGATTCAGCTCTCGCAAGAGCATCCCCACTTCGGCAACCGGCGTTTCGGGGCTAAATGTAGTCACAACGATCTCCTCAACTTGGGCCCTGCCCGCAGCCCGCCGACCACCCTGGACGGATTTCTCCCAGGGCCCCGCTCAGGCTGACGCATAACTAAACTATACCGTATATTTTCTTTTGATTGCATTTTTGCTGTCGCCGTGTCAAGAGCGATTTCGGTGCGCACAAACTCGTGATGGTGGATGGACGATGGCGAAGAACAAGGCTCCGAAGCTCGGCAGGCCACCGAAGGACCTTGCCGGCGACGTTCAGGCGCGGATTCTCGATGCCGCTCAGCAGCTCTTTCTCGAGAAAGGTTTTCGCAGCACAAGCATAGACGAGATCGCGGAGATGGCCCCTGCAAGCAAGCCGACGATCTATGCCCATTTTCCGGGAAAGGAGGCGCTTTTCACGGCGGTCGTGGGCCGCACGATCAACGAATTGACCGATTTCGAGGGCTTCACCCCCGAAGGCCGCACGATTCAGGACAAGCTCAGCAATCTCGGCATGGAGATCATTGAGAGATTTGTCGAGGACACGCTGGACTTGACGCGAGCCACGATCGCGGAGGCGCGGCGTTTTCCTGAGCTGAGCCGAAATGTCCACGACGCTGCTCGAGACCGCGCGGCCGGCGTCGTCTCGCAGCTCTTGAACGACACGGCGCAGAAGCTCGCCCGCTCACCAAAGGGACCATTCAGCGGCAAGCGAAAACTCGCCACCGCGCAGATGTTCATGGATCTCATTCTGCTTCCGATGCTGATGAGATCCCTGATGGGTGAAGAGCTGAAGGACCTCAGGAAGGAGTTGCCATCCTTTTTGCACGAGCGAGTCAGCTTTTTTCTCGCGGCTTGCGAAGCAGATTGGACGTCCTGATGGACTGGCCGCACCTCCGCATCGTCAGTTCTGGCCAACCGGACGTCGGTCAATCGCGATACTGGACAGCGGAAGGCACAGTGCGTTGACGCAGAAGCCCATCATCTCATCGAATCCTGGCCGAACCGCCGCGGCGCTGGCGTCCCGCACCATCACATGCGCATTCATCGCTGCAAGCAGGCAGCGCGCCAGCATCGCTGCGCTCCCCTCTCGAATCTCGCCGCGGGCCTGTCCAGCCGCGATCATCGGCGCCAGCAATCCGACGATGCGGTCGACGTAAGCCAGCACAATCGGCCAGTTGGCGTCGGTCGCAACTGCAACAAGCTCATGGAGTCTGTTGTCAGTCGCCTGACGGCATTCATGCAGCAGCGATATCGTGCGCAGGATCGCCGCCAACCGAATGAACGAGCCGCTACCATGTGCGGTATTCGCGGCGGCCTGGAACACCTCGTCAAGCAACTCTGCCACGACGACCTCCTGGATTTGCCGCTTCGAACGAAAGAAGCGGTAGACGTTGGCCGGCGACATGGCCGCCCCGTGGGCAATGTCAGCGACGGTCGTCTTCCCGTAGCCAATCTCGCGGTACAATTGGATGGTCGCTTGCAAGATCCGGTGCCGGGGGTTTGACGATGCGGCGTTATCGGCGGGTTGTTCTTGCATCATTGCGAGCCCATTCGTGAATTGGACGTGTTGCGATTCGGGTCCAGGCGGATCGAATTCCAGACTTCCTCAGGAGAACCCACTTCACGATCCGTGCATGCAGCGCGTGCAATGCGCATAGGTCGCAAAGCGAGCAGACAGCGGTGCCAAGAGTCAATTTCCATTTTGAAATTGAACTCTTTGGTTTGGCCGATGCGCGAACCCTGCTGGGCAATCGCGTACGGGCACGCGATTCGCTGGTTTCGCCCATTGACAACGTCAAGGCCCCGCGTATATTAAAACTATACGGTTTAGTATACATGCTGGAGGTATCAATGTCAATTCTCGTATCATTCCTTCCGGAAGACCCCGTCGGGGGACTGGCGGCAGCCGGTTTCACTCTGATCGTTGCGATTGGACTGATTGCGGTAAGTCTCGCACTGGGCGTCGCGATTTCCTTGCTCATCGGTTTGCCAGCGCTCGTCACTGGGCCGCAGCGCGCGATCGGCCCGCAACTCCATCGCAGCGCGCCTGAATGACCAGGCCTTCCTCACCTCGCATGGACTCATCACCCATTGGGTCGACGCCTCGCCCGCTCCATCGCCTTCGACATGATCAAGGCAGGCCTTCAGCGCAGAGGGATCGATCAATGAACAGGGGCGGGAGCAAGCGCGACTAAGGCGTGCGCATTTTCGTCGCCAGATCTCGCAAGGAGATAAAGGTGAGACACGGTGCTCTTCGATGGCGCGGGTATGCGCAACAGGAATCTGTAATTCCGTGGCGTGGCTACTTCCTATCGATCGGTGGGGTGCTTGTTGCTGCTGCTCTGGGTTGCCGACGGGTTGATGCCGCGCATCGCCTCCGGCGGAGCGTTGACTGCGAGGGTCGCTTTTCCTCCGATCCGAATTCGCTCCGACGTTAAGGGTCCCGAAGCCGTCGCAATCGTTACCATTCTGGCTAGCCACCCGCCTGGCTCAGGTATCGAAGTGGCTGCAGTGGGCGGCGCCTCTCCGAGCCCTCAATCAGGCGGCTCCGGCGGCGCAACGCCCGGCGCCTGCCCGAACATGTTTTCCTCCGCGAACCTAGGCACAGCGATTCAGTCGCCTTCTTCGCCCCAAGACATCCTGGCACATGGCTGCTCGGGCAACATATCGGCAATCAACCGACTTGGGTCTCGCCAGCATCCCGGGCAACGGATCGGCTGCGAATTGTGCGACCGGCTATCCTCCGCGCCACAACCGCCGCGTCGCGATGTCCGCGCCCTCGCGCATGGCTTTGAACTTCTCCCATACCACTGTATGATGCACCTCGGTCCGATAGAGCGCCTGCGAGGAGAAACCGCAGTCCGCACCGGCCAGCACATTCTCCCGTCCAACCAGATCGGCGAACCGAACCAGCCGCTCGGCGATCCATTCGGGATGCTCCACGATGTTGCTGGCGTGGGTGATCACACCAGGGCACAGCACCTTGCCTTCCGGCAGCTTCACCGTTTCGAACAGATGATATTCGTGCTCGTGTCGCGGATTCGCCGCCTCGAAGCTGTATGAGCCGGCGTTGATCTTGAACACGTAAGCAATGACATCGGCCAGCGCTGCTTCGTAAATCCGCGGTCCTTCGTTGATCCCATAGCAGGTGTGGAAACGAACGCGCTCGGCCGGTATTCCACTCAATGCCGCATTCGTCGCTTCGACATAGACCTCTGCCCGGCGCCGTTTCTGCACGTCATCCAGTCCAGTTTCCACAAAAATGTCGGCCAGAAACGGATCGTCGACCTGGACAAGCAGGCCAGCGTCGACAATCGCCCGATACTCCTCGTTCAATTCGGCCGCCAGCGCGTGAAAATACTCCTCTTCGCTTCTGTAATACTCGTTGAGGCCGACGCCGGACGGAGCTGTCGCCGGTAGAAACACCCGGTGGTCAGGCACACCGGCAGCCTTCGCAGCGGCCTTCACATTCGCGATGTCGACCGCGAGCTTGTCGTGGCCCTTGTATTTCAGCGGTCCCGTGCAGACCACCGGCACGATCGGCAGGATCGCGCCGCCCATCATCGCCTCCTTGAAATACTCGGCATAATACTCCGGAAACGCTGCCACCTCCTTCTGGAACGAGACAAGCTTCTGGTGCGGCCGGGATTCGAAGCCATCGAACCGCTCGCGAATGTAGGTAAAGAAGCCGGGTTTGGAGAATTCGCCGTCCGTCACGACCTCGATGCCGCTTTCAACCTGCTTCTTCACGCATTGCGCCACCGCTCGCGTCAGCACGGTATTGAACTCGGGCTCATCATATGGCTTGCCTGAGTATTTTGCCTTGAGCAGATCGAGAAGATCGTGGGGCCGAGGAAGGCTCCCGATGTGGGTCGTCTGGATATGATCGATATTCTGCTGCAGGGTCATTGCTCTCTTTCAGCTATCTTGTCAGTCCCACGCTGCCGCGCGCATCGCTCACACGATCTCGGCCCGGCGCAAAATCGGGATGACCTGTTCTGCGAACAGTTCGACCGCCTGGATTCGCTCCTCGTCGACTGCGCGGCCGAGAATCGCGAGAATATGGCCCGCGCCGCAACTGCGGCATTGCGAGATAATCTGCTCGGCGACCTGCCCCGGCGTGCCGGCGATGAACTCGTCTGCATGGACCGAGAAGCCGGTCCCGGACTTGGGTGCATCCAGCAAGGACGAAGACTGCTGGCGCACGCGCGGGTCGTCCGCGAGCACCTTCTCGGTGGCCTCCCTTGCGATCCGCGATCGCTCTCGCGCCTCCGCCTCGCTCGGGGCAATGCAGATGTTGCGGCGGATAGCGAGGTGGTCCGGGCTACAGGCGTTGTCGAGCCGGTCGGCCTCGACGCGGTAGGCATCGAAGATCTCCGCGACGCGCGCGACGGATTCGAAGGCCGTGCAGATCTTTGACCGGCGGGCGGCCGACTTGACGGCCGAAGCGGCGCTCACGACCGTTGTCCATTTGGGCGGCGAGGGCAGCTGCAAGGGACGCGGCACCACGCGAAGCTTGTCGAAACTGTAGTAGCGTCCATGATGGGAGATCACCGGCTCGGCGAGCCAGGCATCCAGGATCTGCAGGGTCTCGTTGAAGCGTTCACGATTCTCCTCGGCCCCGATCCCGGTCTGGATCAACTCCTGAGGAACCCCGCTGGCGCAGCCGATCTCCAGCCTCCCGCCGGTCAGGTGGTCAAGCATGCCGATCTCCTCCAGCACACGCCAGGGCTGGTAGAGCGGAAGCACCACGCCCATGGTACCGAGACGCAGCCGCGTGGTGGACTGTGCGATGGCGGCGATCAGCAGGTTGGGCGACGGGCTGTAGGAAAGGCCGAAATGGTGCTCGCTGAAGAAGATGCCTTCGAACCCCAGCGTATCCAGTCGCTTCCACAGGGCGATGCCCTTCTCGAACACGGCCGTAGCGGTCCGCCCGGCCACCTCCCCGCCCTCGGTGGCTGGAGCATGCAAGAACTCGAAAATCCAAGGTTTGATCATGCGTTTCCCCGTGGCTGCAGCCAGTTGGTTTTGCGGATCAGCCGAGCAGCCGCGATTTGCTGGTCTCGTGCGCAAAACCGACCGCGATCACCGCCGCGATCGCGAGTGCGACGTAGTATCCGGTGATCGCGTAAGTGGAGCCCGTCTGCGCAAACAGACTGGTGGCGACAAGCGGCGCAATGCCGCCGCCAAGCACCACGCCGAACTGCTTTCCGATCGAAACGCCGGTGAACCGGATGCGCGTCGGGAACAGTTCAGGGAAATAACTCCCTTCCGTGCTGAACATCAGCGGATGAATCACGCCCGCGGCAAGCATGACCGCCGCGGTAACCAGCCACGTCTCGCGGGTCGCCACCACATTGTAGAACACGAACATCGAGGCCGCCGCGATCACCACACCAGCCAGGAACAGACGCTTCCGTCCGATCCGGTCGGACCAGGCGCCGATCAGGGGCATGGCAACGAGGCCCAGGAGATTTGCCAGCAGCACGGCCTGCGTGATGACGTCCTTCTGCACACCGAGCTGGCGCGTCGCGAAAGAGATCGTGAAGATCGCCGTCAGATAGAAATACGACGTCTGCGCCATCTCCGCGAACAACACGATGATGATCGACCGCCAGTGTGTCCTGAGCGCTTCAACGACAGGTACCGCCGTGATTTTCGGCGCCTCGCGAAACGCCGCGCTCTCGTCGATGCGCAGCCGCATATAGAGGCCGAGGCCGACCAGGATGGCGCTGATCAGAAACGGAACGCGCCATCCCCATGACAGCAGGTCCGCTTCCGGCAGCCGCGAAACCAGGAGCGCGGCAAGCGAGGCGAGCACAACCCCGACCGGTCCTGCAGCCTGGATCACGGCAGCCGAGAAACCGCGCCGGTCGCCCGGAGATGTCTCAATCGCCATCAGGCTCGCCGCCGTCGACTCGCCGCCAAGCGCGAAACCCTGGATGAAACGCAGCACGACGAGCGCGACGGTGGCGATCACGCCCACGCGGCCATAGGTCGGCAACACACCGATTCCCATGGTCGCCAGACCCATCAGCAGCAGCGTGCACAAGAGCACGGACTTGCGGCCAATGCGATCGCCGAAATGCCCGAAGACGACGCCGCCGAGCGGCCGGGCAAGGAATCCCACCGCAAAGGTCGCGAACACCGCAAGCGTGGCCGTCGACTGATCGAATTTCGGAAAGAACAGCTGATCGAACACCAGCGGGCCGACCAGGCCGTAGATGAAGAAGTCGTACCATTCGATTGCAGTGCCGATGGTACCGGCCACCAGAATGCGGCGCCGCGCGCTCGGCGTGTGCTGCGAGGCGACGTCAGCAACGACGCCCTTCTCGACTTCCTGAAGGCTTCCGATGGCCATTTAATCCTCCCCGGATTGCGAATTATCGTTTTTTTGTTATTCGGGCATTCGCGCCACTGGGTAGCGGGCGCGATTGCAGTGTTAGTCAGCTCGCCAGACGCGCATGCGCGTTGGTGGCATGACCGAGCGCGCGGGCAAGCACGCGCCCAAGTGCTCCCGTCTGCGCTGCACTGCCACGCCAGGCAACAATCTGGTCAGGACGTACCAGCGCAAGATCCGCCTCATAGAGATCGCGCAACTGCCGCGGCAACGTGAGGAGCTTTAGATCCGCACCAAGCGCGCGGGCCATCTCTTGCAACCTGCCGCCCTCGGACACGGCATCATCGAACTGGAGCAGCGTCCACTCGAAGCCGAACAGGTCGTACAACGACACGCCATCCTGAAGCCACGCATGCGGTGCGCGACCGCCAGGGCAGGCGGTTGGCTGGTAGATGTTTGCGGCGTCGGATGGAGGGCTGCTGCCGTCGGGGACGATGATCGGCGAACCATCGTAACGTCCGCCGAAAGTGATACCCGGGATGTTGAATTCGCTCCGGGCATGCTGATCGAGATAGTCGCCCGCGGCGCGCCGCGCTTCGCTGCCGGTTTCGGTATCGTCCTCAATCTCCGGCGCGGCCGCGTACAGACCGAGTGAATCGGCGAAGCGACGCGCGTAGTCGGTGTTGCGGAGCGCCACCGGCTGGCGTTCGAGCTCGTAGCTGTCGAGTAGCGCGGTTGGACTGATCCCCTTGATGACGTTGGCGAGTTTCCAGCCGAGATTGACCGCGTCCTCGATCGCGGTGTTGTAGCCAAGTCCGCCCGTCGGCGTGAACAGATGCGCCGCATCTCCGCCGAGAAAAACTCTCCCCCGCTGCATTCCATCCGCGACCAGCGCATGGCCCGCGGTCCAGGTGAGAAATGAGAGCACCTCGCAGTCGATGGGCGCGCCGCAGGCGCGTTGGAACGCGGCCCGCGCCTCGTCGACGGTGATCGCATTCTCATCCTCGCTGGCCCGCAACTGGGTGTGAAATGCGAACTCGTCGCGGCCGTTCACGGAAGCCATGAACGCCCGACGGTCACCGTTGAAGCAGTTATACATCCACGCCTTGGGATGCGGGACGCTCGTGTAGAAACACGGCGAACGAAGATAGACGGCCAGCATGCGGCCGCCCATGAAGTCCCGCTGAGTGCCGGTCAAGCCGCCATAGGAAATGCCGAGCGACTGTCGAACCATCGACCGTGGGCCATCGGCGCCGACCAGGAAGTCAGCCCTTACCCAGGCACGGTGGCCGTCGTCGACGCACTCTATCTCGCCGACGATGCCATCATCGCGCTCAACATAATTGAGGAGACGATAGCCGTAGTGAAGCCCAATCCCAGGAAGCCGCTCGGCATGCCGGCGCAACACCGCCTCGACAAATTTCTGCGAGACGCGATGGGGCAGCTCTGCGGCGCTCCAGGACCCTGAAAGACCCTTGACGAGTTGCGCCGCGCTCGCCGAGGACGGCAATTGAAAGCGTGCGAGCTCGTAACCGGTGTAGCGGGTGAAGTAGGCGACGTCGGTCGGATAGTCGGCCGGCAAGCCGGCCCGCCTGATTTCGTCGGCGAAGCCCAACCGCCGATAGTGCTCCATCGAGCGCGCCTGCGTCGCGTTGGCCTGTGGATTGAAGGCCGTCCCGGGCTTCTCGTCGATCATGACGGCGGAGACACCGCGGCGTCCAAGCTCATTGGCCAGCATGAGCCCGCAGGGACCGCCGCCCACGATCAGCACCGAGGTCGTCAGGCGTGTTTCCAAGACGCTTCTCCCCACCAGGCATTATCTTGCATGGTAAGGAGGCTTGACCATTTCGTCAAGCTGCCTGACTATTCGTCCTCTTCGAGGGAATCGAATTTCGCGCCATAGAGGGCGAGCCCCTTCAGGATCGCATCCATCGTCGCCTTGCCGAGTTCTGAACGCATTTCCTGCTCGGCGACGTCGACGGCGTCACGAAAAGCGTCCAGCCAGGAAAGTCCGGCAGGGGTGAACATGATGATGCGAGCGCGTCCGTCGCTGGGATCGGCGACGCGATCGACCAGTCCCAGTTCCACGCACTGATCGACCAGTTCGCCCATCGCCTGCTTGCTCATCGAGGCGCGCCGGGCGAGTTCGGTAAGCCTGGTCCCCTCCACGTCGAGATTGCGGGTCAGGTTGACGTGAGCGATCCGAGTCTCATCGTGTCCGCTCGCGCTCATCAACTCGAGAACGCGGGCTTCGAAACGACGCACCGCGTTGTTGAGAAGGCGGCCAACATTGGCGTGCCGCCATGCCGTTCCTGACTTCTTGTTTCTCAAAAGACCTTACCGATTCGATCACTTCCAGGCTGTGTCAGCCTATCATAGTTGCAAGGGATGTTCCCGCAAACAGCGCGGGGTTTCGCATCTCGGCAAGCCAGGCTAGGATGCCGCTCGTCCATTGGACACCGTCTCTCTTGGATCGACCCAGATCCCCGACCCGCGGATCGCACGCTATCAGGTCGATTATCCGATTTGAGGAGGCCGCCGCATGATCGGTTCGTTCACGTTCGAGACTCTGCCTTGCCGCGTCGTGTTTGGCAGCGGCACGCTGAGCGCTGCGGCTACGGAGGTCCAGCGGCTTGGTGGACAACGTGCCTTCGTCCTGACCACGCCGCAGCAGGAGGCGGAGGGCCGCAAGCTTGGGTCCTCATTGGGCCCACTGTTCGCCGGCATCTTTTCGGGGGCCACGATGCATACGCCCGTCGAAGTAACCGAACAGGCGCTCGCGGCGATGAAGGCATGCGACGCCGACTGCCTGGTTTCGCTCGGCGGCGGATCCACCACCGGATTGGGCAAGGCGCTGGCCTTGCGCACCGGCGTCAACCAACTCTGCATCCCCACCACCTATGCCGGGTCGGAAATGACACCCATCCTCGGGGAGACCAAGGACGGCCTGAAGACCACGGTCCGCAGCAATGAGGTGTTGCCGGAGACGGTGATCTACGATGTCGACCTGACGCTGTCACTGCCGTCAAGCCTGGCCGCGACCTCGGGCATCAACGCAATCGCTCACGCCGTCGAGGCCCTGTATGCGCGCGATCGCAATCCCGTGATTTCACTGATGGCCGAGGAAGGCATTCGCGCATTGGCTGAAGCCCTACCTGCCATCATCGAACAGCCCGGTGACCGCGAAGCGCGCAGCCAGGCACTTTATGGCGCGTGGCTATGCGGCGTCTGCCTCGGCACCGTCGGTATGGCGCTGCATCACAAGCTTTGCCACACGCTCGGCGGCACCTTTGACCTGCCCCATGCCGAGACCCACACCATCATCCTCCCGCACGCGCTGGCCTACAACGCGCCCGCAGTGCCCGACGCCATGGCGCGCGTTGCCCGCGCCATTGGGGCTGGCGATGCCGCACAGGGACTCTACGATCTCGCCCGGCGACTCGATGCCAAGCTCGCGCTGCGCGACATCGGAATGCCCGAGAGCGGCATCGACAAGGCAGCCGATCTCGCGGTGACCAATGCCTATTGGAATCCGCGTCCCCTCGAGCGCAACGCGATCCGCGACCTTATCGCGCGCGCCTGGGCCGGCATGGCGCCGGTCGTTGCGAAGGCCGCGGCATGAGCGAATCGCGATGCATCCCGTCTTGCCCCAAAAACCCGAGCTTTGATCAGCGGAGACCTCATGCGCAATTCGACGAGAACACGATCACCAACGCCGTGCTTGCCGCGCGCGATCCGCGCGTCCGGCGGATCAGCGAAGCCCTGGTGCGGCATCTGCACGCCAAGGATCATTTCCATCTGAACTATGACTTTGGTCTCAAGCGAGCTGCTGGCAATACGCAAGCGGCCTGACCTGCACGATTTCAATCAGGCACTTGCTCGACTCTCAGCGAACATTTCCAAAGAAGCGATCGAACCAAAGTGTCTCGCAAGCTACGCTCCCGACGATTTCGACTCGTTGATCGGTCTCGTGTTGTCACTCAAATCGTAAGTGCAATCGGTCATCAGTCAATGAAACGAAACCAGCTTTGTTTGCAGCGACGAGCAATGATCGCGTTGCCGACGAGGCGCATGCGGGAAGATTTTGCGACAATCAAGTACTTTTTCAGCACTCAACCGCGCACGTCCAAGACGACGCGCGTCGCGATCGGCGCAGCGGATAATTTCGGCTGGAGAGTATTTCATGCAAACCCAAGAGGTCGCAGCCAGCATGAATTCGTAATAGCGGACACATGACGACATAATTTCGCACGACAGGATCAGAGTTCCTGGAAGACACGCACTCTGAATCCGCAGCAAGAGGGAATATTTGTCTTTTCAAACCACCGGTGCATTTGCGTGCTAGAGTATGGATGTCACGCGTTTCACTCTGTTCAGAGAACGAGGCGTTTTCACATGAACCCTTTCCCGGAACGACACGCGATCATCATCGGCGGCGGCGCCTCCGGCGTCCTGCTCGCCTATCAGCTGCTGCAACACCCCAAGTCTGATTTCCGAGTCACCTTGATCGAGAAGCGATCCGAGGTCGGGCGCGGCCTCGCCTATCACACCGGAAATTCCGAGCACCTCCTCAATGTTCGCGCCGCCAACATGAGCGCGCTGCCCGACGATCCGGATCATTTCTGGCGCTGGCTGGCGACCCGCGCCGATCGCCTCCCGCTCTGTCCCGATCCCTTTTGCTTCGTGCCTCGCCGTCTTTATGGCGACTACATCGCAAGCCTGATCGAACCATTCGCGTCATCCGAGCAAGGACAGCGCCTGACGATCGTGCGCGGCGAATGCGTCGCGGTGAGCGAAGGCTGGGACGACGTCACGGTGAGCCTTGCCGACGGATCGCGCCTCATCGGGGAGTTCGCTATCTTGGCGACCGGTCATGACGCCGCAACCGCGCGTTCGGCCTGGCACGCCGATCCCTGGATTTCCCCCTCCATTCCGGGGTTCAGCAAGGACGCCACGGTGCTGATCTTTGGCACCGGCCTGACTATGGCCGACTACGTGCTAACGCTGCTTCGGGAGGGACATCGAGGAGCGATCGTCGCGATGTCGCGCCGCGGCCTGATGGCCAGGGGGCATCGGCGCACGGCGCCTCTTTCGTTCACTGAAGACGAGGTGCCCTTCGGGGCGAGTGCCAGCACGTTGCTGCGCTGGTTTCGGGAGCGCATCGCCGCTCATGCCGCAGACGGCGGCAACTGGCGCAGCGTCATCGACGCCATCAGGCCGTTCAGCCAGCGGCTCTGGCGCGAGCTTCCGCCCACCTCCAAGCGCAGCTTTCTCGAGCATGCCCGGGCCTGGTGGGACGTGCATCGCCACCGCATGGCGCCGGAGGTCGAGGCGCGCATCGTGCAGGCCATCGCCGACGGGCAGCTGACGTTGAAGGCTGCAAAGCTCGTCGGTATCGACGGAGGCGCAAGCGGTGCACGCGTCCGCTATCGACGCCGCGGCCGATCCGAGATCGAGCGTCTAGAGGTCGGTGCGATCGTCGATTGCACGGGCATCGTGCGAGATCCGCGAGCGACCGCTAATCCCGCGGTGCGCAGCCTGTTCGATCAGGGCCTGGCGCGCCCTGATCCGCTCCATATCGGAATCGAGATCGCAGTGGACTGCGCGATCGTTCGCGCCGACGGCGCGCCCTCGCAGCGGCTGTTCGCGATTGGTCCGCTCACGCGCGCTGCATTCTGGGAGATCATCGCGATCCCCGATATCCGCAACCAGTGAGCGGCACTCGCTAACCAGCTCGCAAAGGACCGGCACGCAGCCCTTGCTGAGCTGGTGAGCCTGCGAACTCCATCAGTTGACCACCCGCTCGCGATATAGATCCGCTCGCGAGTTCTCATACCGAATGTCCTATTCAAAGCCACTCTGGAATGGTGGTTTTCCAGCTCGGTAGCACGGCACCCTTGAATTTGGTCAGGACGAACTCCTTGACCTCCGGTGTGTGGTCACTCTTCACCAAGGTCCTGACCCACGCATTGTCCTTGTCGACCGAGCGGACGGCGATCAGATTGACATAGGGCCCCTTCGAATCTTCTCGAAGGATCGGATCCTTGAAAGGATTCAGTCACGCCTCGACCGCGGAACTGGTGTTGACCGCTGTGGCCTTGGCAACAGCGTCGTTTACCACAGCCTGCGCAAGCTCGAACGTCGTCGGACGGCGAACGAGGGTAGATGCGCCAGAGGTGAAGCAGCTGCTGACCAAGTCACATCCTGCTGCCCGGCATGAAGCAACGGACCCGCGGGTGGCCATGATCGCGTCGTAGAAGCGTTCGGCGGCGGCGATGTCGGAAACCCTGATGGAGACGTGGTCGAGCATGGGTCTCGTCTTATCCTAACCAGACGATCATCTGTAAGCGAAAAGATGCAAGCTGGCCTTGCGCATCGAGCGAAGCCGGCGGGCGAGAACTTGAACCGGCGCCTCCGATGATAGAGCCCTACTCGGCGGCCATTGCTGCTCGCAATTCCGGTTCGTCCGTAGAATCCTCATGGATCTCGTCTGCAGTCGGCTTGATCCGGAACCACGCGGCATAAAGCGCAGGAAGGAACAACAGGATCAGCACCGTGCCGACCGCCGTGCCGCCGATCAGCGTATAGGCCATCGACCCCCAGAAGACGGAGTGTGTGAGAGGGATGAAGGCCAGCACGGCGGCAACTGCGGTCAGGATCACGGGCCTAGTGCGTTGCACCGTGGCCTCGATGACCGCGTGATAGTCATCAAGGCCGGCAGCGCGGTTCTCCTTGATTTGTTCGGTCAGGATCAGAGTATTGCGCATCAGGATGCCGGCCAGTCCTATCAGGCCCAGAATGGCGTTGAATCCGAAGGGCTGGTTAAAGGTGAGCAACATCGGCACGACGCCGACCAGACCAAGCGGGGCCGTCAGCATGACCATGGCCATCGTCGAGAATGATCGCACTTGCAGCATGGTAACGATCAGCATGGCGGCGATCATGGCCGGGAAGATTTTACCCAGCGCGTCATTGGCCTTGGTTGCCTCCTCGATGGATCCTCCCAATTCGATGCGGTAGCCGGCCGGAAGAGATGCGATCAGCGGCTGAAGGGCCGTCATGATCTCCTTGGAAACCTCTGGAGGCTGGGTGGCCTCATTGATATCCGAGCGGATGGTCACGACCGGCGTGCGATCGCGGCGCTTCAGGATCGGCTCTTCCAGACGGATTTCCGAATGGCCGATCTGGTCGAGCGGAATCGGGCGGCCGTCCCGGCTCATCAATGAGAAATCCGCCAGACGCGTCGGATCCATCCGTTCACCGCCTGCGCTGCGTGCCACGATGGGGACATTGCGGATGTCCTCGCGGACCTGGGTCACGGCGATGCCGGTGAGGAGGAATTGGAGTTGCCGGGCCACCTCCGCCGTTGAAAGGCCGATGAGGTTCAGTCGATCCTGATCCGGGACGAAGCGGAGCACGGGCGTGCGATTGCCCCAATCGCGGTTCGCTTGCCGCACATCGGGAACGCCACGCATGATATCGAGGGCTGTTTCGGAGATAGCATACAATTGCGAGGGGTCAGGCCCGGTGACGCGAAACTCGACCGGGAACAGCGTGTAGGGTCCGAACACAAGTTGAGTGACGCGCACATAGGCCTCAGGTACGAGCCCCTGCGACACCGCCTCTCGGAGCCGGTGCTTCAAAGCTTCGCGCGCTTCCTCGTCGGGTGTCAGTGCGACTATCTTGGCGAAGGCCGGATCAGGCAGTTCAGGCGCCATCGCGAAGAAGAAGCGGGGAGCGCCCTGACCGACATAGCTCGTGACGATCTTGGCCTCGGGCTGGCTGCCCAGCCAATGTTCGAGTTTCTCGACCGCGGCGGTCGTCGTCTCAATGCTGGTGCCTTCCGGCAGGCGAACTTCCACCAGCACTTCGGGGCGGTCGGACGTCGGGAAGAACTGCTGTTTGACGGCGCCCATGCCGACGACGGAAAGCGCGAAAGCGATGGCGACGATGCTGCAGGTAACGAACTTGTGGCGCACGGCGAAGGTGATGAGCGCTCGCAGGCGCCGATAGTTCGGTGTGCCGTAGATCGCGTGGTGACCGCCTTCGATCGGCTTGATCGCGGGCAGCATCCTGACGCCAAGATAGGGCGTGAAGACCACCGCGACGATCCAGGAGACGATGAGAGCAAACCCCACGACCCAGAAGATGTTCCCGGCGTATTCGCCGGCCGTCGAGCGCGCGAAGCCCACCGGCAAGAATCCAGCGACCGTCACCAGTGTTCCAGACAGCATTGGCGCCGCAGTATGGCTCCACGCATAGGCCGCAGAGCTGATGCGGTCCATACCCTCTTCCATTTTCACCACCATCACCTCGATGGCGATGATGGCGTCGTCCACGAGGAGACCGAGCGCCAGAATGAGGGCGCCGAGCGTGATGCGGTCGAAGAACCGGCCGGTTTCCAACATGATGAGGAACACGACGGCAAGCGTCAGAGGAACGGCAGCCGCCACGACGATGCCGACACGCCAGCCGAGGCTAAGCAGGCTCACCAGCAGCACCACGCCGAGCGCCATCGCAAACTTCATCATGAATTCGTCAACCGCCGAGGTGATGTTGACGGCCTGGTCGCTGACCTTGGCGAGAGTCATCCCGAGGGGCAGCGTCCCTGCGATAGCTGCGGATCTCTGCTCCAGCGCCTTGCCGAGCGCGAGGCCATCCCAGCCCTCCTGCATGACCGCTGCGAGCATGATGGATGGCTCACCCTGGTGTCGGATGAGGTAGGCGGGAGGATCCTCGTAACCGCGGCGGACTTCGGCGATGTCCGAGAGTTTTAACGTCCGCCCCGCAGCGACGATCGGCGTGTCGGCGATGGCCTGGACGCTGTCATAGGCCCCGTCGATTCGGATGAAGACCTGCGGCCCCCTGGTGTCGATCGAGCCTGCCGGTGTGACGGTGTTCTGCCGCTGCAAGGCGGCAACGATATCCTGTGCCGACACGCCGAGGGTTGCCAGTTTGGCATAGGAGAATTCGATGAATATCTGTTCGGGACGCTCACCGAGGATGTTGATCTTCTTGACGCCGGGCACGTGCAGGAGGTCTTGACGAATGGTCTCGGCTTGCCTGGCGAGTTCGCGCATCGGCATGCCCTTCGCCTTGAGGGCATAAAGGGCGAAGCTTACATCCGAATATTCGTCGTTGACGAAGGGGCCGAGCACACCAGACGGCAGCTTGCGCGCTTCATCCCCAAGCTTCTTGCGGGCCTGGTAGAACTCCTCCTGCACGCTGGATGGCGGGGTGCTGTCCTTCAGCGTAACCGTCATGTACGCATAACCCGGCCGCGTGGTCGTCTCCACCCGGTCGTACCAGGTCAGTTCCTGAATCCGCTTCTCCAAGGGTTCGGCGACCTGGTCCTGCATCTCGCGCGCCGTCGCGCCTGGCCATACCGTCGTGACCGTCAGGGTCTTGATGGTGAAGGAGGGGTCCTCCGCCCGCCCGAGCATGAGGAAGGCGTAGGCGCCTGCGGCCGCCAGCAGGAGGATGAAGAACAGGGTTACGGCCCGTTCGCGAACGGCAATCGCGGAAAGATTGAAATTCATCATTTGGCTACTCCTATTCCTCGGCATTCGTCCCGACGCTCGCTATCCCGCAGCAGGTGTGCGCCGAGCCAACCGCGCTCACCTGAAAAAACGCGGGCCTCCGACTGCGCTTCTGCTAACTTACAATTGGTTCGGCGGCGGCTTCTTTGAGGCCCGCTGCCGCTTGAGCGGCAAGCCCACGGGCCGCTTCCTGTGAATCTTGAAATTCCTCGAGTGCATAGACTCTCCCCCACCGAAGGGTGAACACGTGGAGACCACGGTTGGTGTACGACGCGTCGCCGTGGAGCAGCGTTGCGGCGCCGTCCCACTCGACAAACACGGTGGTATGCCAGGGCCAGCCCTTCACCCAGATGTTGTTGACCGTGAGATGGAGATTGGGAAGTACGCGTCCGAGGCGCTCAAACCAGCGGCGCATGGCTTTTTTGTCGTGGCGCTCACCACCAAGCGCGTGGGCGCCGGAAACGCGGTGATGGACATGCGGCGCGACTGCTTTCACCGCTGCATCCCAGCGATGGTTGTTGACGTGGTCGAAGGTCTTTCGGATTTCGTTCTTGACAATGTAACTGTATAGCAATCGACTTCTCCAACGGTGATCGCGGGAAGATTGAAGCTTTTTAGTTTGCCTTTTCAGGCGCAGTCCTGACGCGAGCGCCCTCCTGCAGGAGATGAACGCCGAGAGAAACGATCGGATCACCAGAGCTCAATCCGGAGATCACGGCGCTTTCGGCGCTCAGCCGAACAAGTTTGACGGACCGAAAGCGTACGGTTGATGTGGCGCTATCCAGGACCCAGACACCGGTCTTCCGGCCATCATCGAGTACGGCTCCGAGCGGCACCTGGACTTCCGGCTCACTCGTCTGGCTTGCCAGCCGAATGGTGACCGTCGCGCCAAGTGGTGCGGCCGCGGCCTCACCGTCGAGTACGTAACGGGCTTCATAGGTGCGGGTCTGAGCATCGGCGGCGTCCGACAATTGCCGCAGATGCGCCGTATCGCGCCGCCCGTCGGCCCCGTACACGCTGGCCTCGGCCACGGAGCCGATCGCTGGCCGGATTGTTTCCGGAAGCGCAACCACCGCTTCGCGGGGGCCGGCCTTTGCGATCCGAACGACTGTCTGGCCGGCAGAGACGACCTGCCCGGGTTCGCCAAGCGTTTCGACCGCCGTTCCGTCCGCGTCCGCTACCAGGACCGAGTACGTCGCCTCGTTCTCGGCAACCCGTGCATCGGCTTCAGCGCTCGCGAGTTGCGCCTCCGCCGTATCCAGCGCGGCCTTCGCCTGCTCGTAGCGCTGTCGGGAAGCCCATCCGTCACTCACCAACTTGGCGTATCGCTGTTCATCCGCTTCGGTCTGAACGACAGATGCGCGCGCTGCGGCAACCGCATTGCGCTTCGCTGTGACCGCAAGGCGAAGGTCGGTTTCGTCGATCCGCATCAGCGGTTGACCGGCTTTGACCTGCTCACCGGTATTCACAAGCCGCTCCACGATCTTGCCGGGAACGCGAAAACCGAGGCTGCTCTGCACCCTCGCTCCTATGATGCCGGTGAAGCCACGCTCCGACCCGGTCACCCGCGCCGCGGCCACGACTCTGACGATCGGAGCTTCCTGCCTCGGGTCGCTCACGGCGGAGGCCGCCGGCGTGCGAAGGGCGACGAATACGGCCACCGCGCCCCCCGCGATCAGGATGCTCCCCAGTGCGATAATGGGTCGTTTTTTCATGCCACCGCCTCCTGTAAAATAGATTGCGTCCGAACTCTATATCGGATATAGATGTCATACGCAATCTAAATGTGGAGGTCGGCGATGCGCGTGAATCGCATTCAGGCTGAGGAAAACCGGCAAAACGTAATCAATGTCGCAAGCCGCCTTTTCCGGTCGCGCGGATTTGACGGGATCGGCCTTAAGGATCTGATGGAGGCTGCCGGGCTGACTCAAGGCGCTTTCTACAAGCAGTTCGCGTCAAAGGAGGACCTGGCCGCGCAGGCGTCGGCGCGCGCGTTGGAGAGCGCCACGCTCCGATGGTCGGCCGCCACCGCCGCAGAACCCGAGGATCCGCTTGGCGCAGTGATGGCGTTCTACCTGAGCATGGATCATCGCGACGAAAAGTTGGACGGCTGCCCGATCGTGGCGCTCGGCTCTGATGTGGCCAGACAGGGCAGCAACGTGAAAGCGTCGTTCGAAGCCGGGATCAAAGTGCATATCGAGATCCTCGGCCGCTTGATTGCCGAGGCCAACGACGAGGAATCCAAGGGCAAAGCCATGGCCATTCTCTCGACGATGGTCGGTGCGCTGACGCTCTCACGCGTCGTCAACGACCCCGATCTGGCTCAGGCCTTTCTGGAAACGGCGTCCCGACAGATTCGCGAAACCGTCGCCGCCTGAAAGATCGCCCCCTCAAAGGACAGAGAGATCGCATGCTTAGCGTGGCTGAAGTAAAACCAAGTTTGCTGAAGATATCGGATAAACTAAGCGTACGTTTTCAAAAGACCGGCAGCGGGCCTCCGCTGCTCCTCATACATACGATCCGGACGCAGCTCGAATATTTCCGCAGTCTTGCGCCCCTCCTCGCCAGATCGCACACGGTGTACGCCATTGACCTCCCTGGCCACGGCCACTCGCCAATAGATCCGAGCGCGAGCTTCGACGAACCCTACTTGAGGCAGGCCGTCATTCGCTTCATCGAGGAGCTTAATCTCTCGCAGGTCACGATCGTCGGCGAGTCGATAGGCGGCGCATTGGCCCTCACGGTGGCAGCGTCGCTTCCGCAGCGCGTGAATCGGGTCTATGCGATCAATCCCTACGACTACGAGGCCCGCTATGGAGACGGTATTCGACGCGGCAACTGGCTCGCAAATTTCATCATCGGAAGTTTGCAGATCCCGGTGCTTGGCGCGATCAATGCATCGCTCGAAAACAAGATGATCCTCGGCAAGATCATGGGCGGCGGATATCACGACCCCCGCAAACTTCCGGCCGATCTGCTCGCCGAGTTCGATGACGTCGCCCACCGCCCGGGATACAAGCGGATCGCACGCAAGGTGCTGGCAGGGTGGCGATCCTGGAGCAAGGCCCGCGATTACTATCGGCAGATCTCGGTGCCTGTGACGCTCATTTATGGCGACAGCGATTGGTCTCGGCCAGATGAGCGCGAACGCACACGGTCGCTGATTTCCGCCTCGCAGATGGTGACGCTCAAAAACACCGGGCACTTCTCAGCTGTTGAGAATCCGTTGGAACTGGCTCGCGTGATAATGGCGACAGAATGACCATCATGATCAAACACAGGAGTGTGCAACTATGTTCACGCGCTTTTGGGAAAGCTTGAATGACTGGGCTGAGGTCCTGAGCATGGACGATCCGCGCGGCGAGTACTTGTTTGGGCTGGAAGAGCGTATTGCGAAGCTTGAGCGCGAAGTTGAAGGTCTTCAGATCCAGTCCCGAACAAGGCCGGCTGGGGCGCCGGATGACGACGGCTTGGCCGTAGCAATGGGAAGTTCGCCATTGGAAGAACCGCCGCTGACCAGCCTCGCACATCGGCCTGTTGCCGGCCTGACCGGACTTGCCAAGACCTCGAAGGCAATCTGATCATGCGTCGCGTCGTCGTTACCGGGTTGGGCTTGGTATCACCGCTGGGCTGCGGCAGCGAGTTGGCCTGGTCCCGCCTGCTCGCGGCCCGTTCAGGGCTGGCTGCCCTTCCCGAATGGGCGGCTCCCCTTCCCGCGCGGGTGGCCGGAATCGTGCCGATAAAGGCCGACGATCCGGATGGCGGCTTCGATCCGGATCTGGTCGTGCCGCCGAAGGATCAGCGGAGGATGGATCGCTTCATCCTGTTCGCGCTGGTCGCCGCTGCCGAGGCCATTGCACAAGCGGCATGGACTCCTTCCGATGTCCATTCCATGGAGCGCACGGCGACCGTGATCGCATCGGGCATCGGAGGCTTTCCGGCAATCGTCGAGGCGGTTCGCACCACCGATCAGCGCGGGGTCAGGCGCCTCTCGCCATTTACCGTGCCGTCCTTTCTGGCAAATCTCGCGGCGGGCCATGTCTCCATCCGCTACGGGTTCAAGGGGCCGATCGGTACGCCGGTCAGCGCCTGTGCCGCGAGCGTGCAAGCGATCGGCGATGCCGCACGCCTCATCCGAACCGGAGAAGCCGACGTTGCGATTTGCGGTGGCTCGGAAGCCTGCATCGATCTCGTGAGCCTTGGCGGCTTCGCCGCCGCCCGGGCCCTTTCGACGGGCTTCAACGAAACGCCAGCGCGTGCGTCCCGCCCCTTCGATCGCGACCGCGATGGCTTCGTCATGGGCGAAGGCGCCGGTATCCTCGTCATCGAAGAGTTGGAGCACGCGCTCCGCCGCGGCGCCCAGCCGATCGCCGAAATCGCCGGCTATGGCACGACTGCTGACGCCTACCACATTACGTCGGGACCCGAGGACGGTGACGGCGCGCGTCGCGCGATGGAAGGCGCCTTGGGACAGGCCGGCCTCAAGCCCGGCGACATCCAGCATCTCAACGCCCATTCCACCTCGACGCCGGTTGGCGACGTTTCCGAACTGGAGGCGATCAAATCCGTGTTCGGCCGCGACGGAAAAATTGCCGTGAGCGCCACCAAATCGGCGACCGGTCATCTGCTCGGCGCGGCCGGGGGAGCGGAAGCGATCTTCACGATCCTCGCGCTACGGGACCAGATCGCGCCGCCCACCCTCAATCTCGAAAATGATGACGCGGCCGCCGAAGGCGTCGATCTCGTCTCCCGTGAGGCCAGACGCATGACGATAGAGCACGCCATTTCGAATGGATTCGGCTTCGGAGGCGTCAACGCCAGCGTCATCTTTCGACGTTGGCAATGAAGACCTGCCGGTAGCTGCAGGAACGTTCGTCTTGCACGAACGCCGGATGATCCGGACGTCACGCGCGAACGGTGCATGGACCTTATGTGGCCTGGGCAACCGCGACTGGACCGTCCCCGAAGCCGACACGGGTACCTGTGCTGCGCGCAGAGACCCAATTGACCGGCGACCGAGCGGTTCGGAGCATCCGCTCATCGCAGGGATTTGGTGCCCTTGGCCGGCTCGCTCCGAAGCGCGGCGTGAAGACCCGAAGGACCGAAGCCGGTCGGAAGTTCGACCAGGGGCAGATCCATCGCGCACAATTGCCTGGCCCGCGCGGGCGTGACGCCAATTCCCTGTAGCACGAGGGTAAATGCGTCGCGCGCATGGTTGCGGGGCGCCGCGCCGGACAACACCGACGCGACGCTTTGCATCACGCACCCCACGACGAGGTCGCGCGCCGCGCGGACCGAGGGAAACCGCGCTTTCCCGGCGTCGGACGCCATCTGCAGGTCGCGCGGCAGATACACGTCGACGAGCTTGCCCATCGCGTCGCCCCGAAGTCCGGCGCGGATCATGAACCCGCCCCAGGTCGGATTGTCCACGGCAATATACATGTAGAGCAGCGATCCGCAGACGACTCGTTCGACCGGATCGTCGATCTTGCGGACCTCGATGTCGACCCTGAACAGGATTTCGTCGATCAACTCGGCCGTCACGGCCGACAGCAGCGCCTGCGTCGTATTGAAGTAGTTGTAGAAGGTGCCGCGCGCGACGGCAGCTGCGGCGATGAAGTCGTCGATCACCGGCGCGTCGGTGCCTTTCTCGGCAAACACCGCGAGCGCCGCCACGAGGAGCTTCCGGCGCGTCTGCTCGCTTCGCGCGGCGCCGGTGCGCACACGATGATCCTCATCGGCGGAAGGCGCGACCGCGCGGCGCGGTTTCGACGCGGCCGGATTTGCCGCAGCAGTTTTCTTCATATTATATCTCTTTGTCAACTTGACATTCTTGTACATCTTGTGCTCGATACTGGCAACCAGAAGAGCCCCCCAACGGGGCGATCACAGGGAGAGCGCAGGTGCCTACACCAACACCGGTCGGCGTCGCGACCGTCGGACATGCCCCACCAAAACAGGTTCTAGCACTTCTGCCGCGCGCAAGGGTCGTCGCGTCGTCGTAGATCGCTGCCCCGACCAGGCAGCAAGCGCCTACGTCAGGACGAGGGGGCCATGCATCCCCTCCGGACGTCAACGAACGCGACCTGAAAAGAGGAGGAACACGATGACCCCAACAGCAATGGCATTGAAGGATGTAACTGGCGCATCGAACAAAGGCTATGAATTCAAAGCCGTTGCTCTCATGGCGCTGGGTCTCGGCATCGTGGGCTTTGACCGCTTCATCATCAATCCCTTGTTTCCGATCATTCAGAAAGACCTGAGTCTGAACTACCAGGACCTTGGCGCGATCTCGGCCGTTCTGGCGTTGACCTGGGGCATCGCTTCGGTCTTTTCAGGTCAGATCGCCGACCGGCTCGGGCACAAGCCGGTGATGGTGGTGGCGACGCTGATCTTTTCCGTGCTTGTGGCGACGACGGGGCTGGCGACCGGGCTGCTCAGCCTCGTCGCGATCCGCGCGTTCATGGGACTTGCCGAAGGAGCGTTCCTGCCGGCGAGCATCGTAACGACCGTCGAAGCATCCAAGCCGAGCCGCGTGGGCTTGAACGTCGGCATCCAGCAGATGGCGATGCCGTTGTTCGGTCTCGGGTTTGGGCCAATCTTGGCGGTCGCGCTGCTGAAGGTGGTGCCGAGCTGGCATTGGGTCTTCGCCGTCGCCTCGATTCCAGGCTTCGTCATCGCTGCCCTGATCGTCGTCGGTATCCGCCACGATCCCCCCCATTCCGTCACCGATCACACACCTCAAAGGAGCGTCGGCTTCCTGTATGCACTCGGCAACCGCAACGTTGTCTTCAGCGTGATCGGAATGTGCTGCTTCCTGACGGCGGGAATCACCATGGCGGCATTCACGCCCAACTACCTCACGGATCATCTCCAACTGACGCTTGACCAGATGGGCGGCGTACTGGCCGGCCAGGGCACGGGCAGCTTCGTGGGCATGGTCGTCATTCCGGCCATTTCCGACAAGTTCGGGCGCAAGCCGGTGATGCTGGCCGCTCTCGTGATCGCGTTCGCCGGCCTCCTGGCGCTCATCAACTCCGGTCCCGAGCCCGCCACTCTTTTTGGATTGCTGTTCCTCACCTCCTTCATGATCACCGGCGCGATCGCAATCAATGTCGGTCCGTTGACCAGCGCATCGGTCCCTCCCGCCATCGCTGCCACCGCAACAGGTCTGGTCGTCGGCATCGGCGAGATCGTGGGCGGCGCCATTGCTCCGGCTGTCGCTGGGGCGATGGCCGACTCGCTGGGCATTGCCGTCATTTTCAAGATTGCGGCGGTTGCAATCGGAGTCTCGATCCTGGTCGTCGGTTTCGGCATCCGCGAACCCGAACGCCGATGAGTCGATCGCGAGGCGCGGGGAAGGCTCCCCCTCGCCTCCAACGCAAGGCCCCACAAGGCTCGGTAACAGGGAGAGCAGCGGTGCGCGAATCAAAACCGGTCGACGTCGCGATCGTCGGATATGGACCTACGGGACAACTTCTGGCGCTTCTGCTGGGGCGCAAAGGTCATAGCGTCGTCGTCGTCGACCGTTGGCCCGATCTTTATGCCCTGCCGCGTGCGGTGCATTTCGACGACGAAATCGCGCGGATTCTCCAGGCCGCGGGGGCGATGGAGCAGGTGCAGGCGATCACGGAAGTGGTCGATTCCTATGAGTGGCGCAACGCCGCCGGCGACATCCTGATCAAATTCAGTTCAAGTGCTCGCGGGCGAAGCGGATGGCCGGCCGCAAACATGTTCGCGCAGCCGGAACTGGAACGGATCCTGGACGCCAACGTGAAGGCCGAGCCCACCGTGACCGTCCGTCAGGGGTGGTCGGCGGCGTCGCTGTCCGAGGACGCCTCGGGCGTGCATGTCGGGATCGAGCACGGCACCATGCTGAACGGCGAATGGGTCGCCGACGGAGAATGCGATACTCTTCATGCCCGCTATGTGGTTGGCGCCGACGGAGCCAATTCCTTCGTCCGCCGCGCACTCGGCATCACCATGCACGACCTCGGCTTCGCGTTCGACTGGCTGGTCGTCGACGTCGTCCCGCATACCGCACGGGTGTGGCAGCCGAAGACCTGGCAACTCTGCGATCCGCGTCGTCCGACCACCATCGTCCCGGGCGGCCCCGGCCGCCGGCGCTGGGAATTCATGGCCCTGCCCGGAGAGAAGGCCGAGGAGTTGAATCGTGCGGAGGTGGCCTGGCGTCTGCTGGCGCCTTGGGACATGACCCCGCAGAACGCGACACTGGAGAGGCACGTCGTCTATACGTTCCGCGGCCAATGGGCGACGACGTGGCAGATAGGTCGCGCCTTTCTCGCGGGCGACGCCGCTCATCTGACGCCACCGTTCGCGGGGCAGGGCATGTGCAGCGGCATGCGCGACTCGGCGGCGCTGGCCTGGCGGCTCGACGGGGTGCTGCGCGGCACCCTGAAACAGGACGTTCTGGAAAGCTACGGCGGCGAACGCAGCGGTCACGTGCAGGGCTGGATCCATTTCGCGGTCGAACTGGGCAAGGTGATCTGCGTCCCCGATCCCGAGGCAGCGGCCGAGCGCGATCGTCAGATGCTCGCCGCGCGCGCAGACCCGAACGCCCCTGCGCCAGCGCGGCCGGATCCGCGCCTCGGGCCTGGCCTTCATCTCGACAAGGCCCCCGGCGGCGGGCTGCTCAGTCCCCAGGGCCAGATTAAAGTGGACGGACGGCGCGGCCTGTTCGACGACGTGCTGGGGGCGCGTTTCGCGGTGATCGCGCGCACCCCCGCCATCCTCGATGGACTTTCGGACGCAAGCCGCGCGGCGCTGCGGTCGCTCGACGCCGCGGTCGTCCACTTCGACCACGGCGCGGGTGGTGCCACCGATGCCGAGGGGATCTACGGTCGCTTTCTCGACGGGTTGAGCTGCGAGGCCGTGCTGGTGCGGCCCGACTTCTACCTGGTCGGCGGCGCCCGCGCCGCGGACGAACTGAACCGCCTGGTCGACGTCATGCGCGTCCACCTCGATGCAACCGGCCGCGCTGAAGGATGCGCGGCGTGACCCCGCGCTGATCGGGCACCGATCGACGCACCGACTGTCGACATCAACACCACCCGGGAAGGAAAGAGAGCCATGCACAGGAAGTTCGATCCGAAGGTCTTTCAGCTTGGATACGTCGCGCTGCAGACCGCCGAATTCGCCAGGACGACGGACCACTACGTCGGGACCATCGGAATGACGCAAACCGCGACGGGTGACGACGGGGCGGCGTATCTGTCCCTCGGCTACAACAGTCACGAGATCGTGCTGAAGCCCGCCGACGGCAAGGCGCTCCTGCATCTCGGCTATCGTCTCAAGCCGGAGATCGAGTTGAAGGAATTCGCCGCCGGCGTGGAGAAGCTCGGGCTTGCGGCGAAGATCAAATCCGACAGTCAGCCCGGCATCGCGAGGCTCGTCGAGGTGGAAGGTCCGGGCGGCAATGTCTTCCAGTTCTATTCGCAGATGACGGCGCCCGCGCCCGGCTTCGCCAAGTCGGGGGTGTTGCCGCTGCGGCTCGGCCACGTCGCGGTCATCTCACAGGATGCCGAGAAGCTGATGAAGTTCTACGAGGATTTCCTGGGCTTCTGGCTCACCGACGATATCGCCAAGATCGCGAATTTCTACACCTGCAACCGCGAGCACCACGTCGTCAACATCGTCAATGCGCCACTGTCGAAGGTCCATCACATTGCCTTCCAGCTGAAGGGCAATGCCCACCACGCGGTCGCCGGCGACACCCTGCGGGAACGGGGCGTCAGCACGCTGTGGGGGCCGAGCCGTCACACCGCGGGCCACAACATCGCGGCCTACCACCACGATCCGGACAAGCTGATGATCGAGCTCTACACCGACATGGATGTGTTCATTCCCGAACTCGGGATCTGCGAGCCCCGGCCCTGGCACGAGCACGCCCCGATGCTGCCGCGGAGTTGGCAACTCAACGAGCTGGCGGCGTGGAACACCGGCTTCGAATACAACCTGGCGCAGGGGTAAGCCGGCGCGCTCTAAACAATTTCGAAACGCCGTGGACTGCTCGTCACGGCTGAAGACAACACATGAGGAACAGATGAAGCTTGTGCGATTTTCTCAAGGCGCCGGACCCGCTCGGGCCGGGGTGATCACGGGTGAGCGCGTCATTGCGCTTGATGAGCTCGTGCCGGAGGTGCCCTCCGACGTGTGCGACATCATCGCGGACTGGGATCGATTGAGGACCGCGGTCGTATCCCAGGCCGCAACGCGCGCGGGGGTGCCGCTGGCCGAGGTGACACTGCAGGCGCCGGTGGCGCGGCCGGGAAAGATCCTGGCGATTGGCCTCAACTATGCCGACCACATCAAGGAATCGGGCATGGAAACACCCAAGGAGCAGGTCTGGTTCAGCAAGCACGTCAACGGCATCAACGGTCCCTTCGCGCCCGTGGAGATGCCGAAGGCGTCGGAGAAGCTCGACTACGAGGTCGAACTGGTCGCCGTGATCGGCAAGCGAGGGCGCCATATCAGCCGCGCCGACGCCCCCTCGCACGTGTTCGGCTACACCGTCGGCAACGATGTCAGCGTACGCGACTGGCAGTTGCGCACGGCGCAATGGACGCTCGGCAAGTCGTTCGATACCCATTGCCCGATCGGCCCCGCGATCGTGACGGCTGACGAGGTGGGCGACCCGCATGCCCTCGGCATCCGGTGCCTTGTCAATGGCGAGACGCGCCAGTCGTCCAATACCGGCTACCTGGTGTTCGATCTGTGGGATCAGATCGCGTATGTCTCGCAGGCCATGACTCTGCAGCCCGGCGACCTGATCTTCACCGGCACGCCGGGCGGCGTCGGCCTTGCTTTCAAGCCACCGCGACTGCTCGCGGTGGGCGATGTCGTCCGCTGCGAGATCGACAAGCTCGGCGCCATCGAGAACAAGGTTGTTGCCGAGGTCTGAGCGATTGTGAGCCCCGGCCGCACCGTGTAAACCGGCGGGGTCTCAGCCGCCGCAACGGCCGCTGGCCCTCACGGCACAATGATCGCCACGCAAGGTGCGAGGCTGGCTATTCGTTGACGGGTCGCTACCAGCCACTGCGCATCGTTATCCGCGGGCAATGCTGCCAAGCGCACCGCCATCGCCTAGGCGCGCGCTGACGAAGACTTTCGCAGGCCGAGCCTCGATCGTTATGAACCCCTCCGTGGGCGGTCCCGATCACATCGGATCGGACTACGCAGGCTTGATCCTGGCGATGGCCGCCCTGACGGCGTCCGTGATGATGGCGCGGACAGCAGCGACCGGTCTCGCCCCAGCAAGCATCCGAAACATCGCGCAACTGGTCAGAGCGAAAATAAGGTCCACGGCATTGCGTCGGACGGCAGTTGACACCTGTTCCCCTGCTATTCGTGCGACCAGTTCCTCAATTGATCGTCTCCGACGTTCGTTGCGTTCGAGAAGCGCTTGGGCGAATTCCGAATCGATCGCCATCGCGTCATGGAGCCTGGCCACGGCTGGATCGCCGCCCCAGAAGTCACAGAAGATCTCGATCAACATGTCGAGCCCCTTGCAGGGATCCGCCTCGGCCATCGCGTCGTTGAGCCGGACAAGTTGTCCTCGTCGTGCAATGTCGTCGAAAACGGCTTCGAGCAATCCGCGCCGCGATCCGAATTGGTTGTAGACGGTAAGTCGCGTCACATCCGCAGCCTTTGCGACCGCGTCCAGCGATAAGGCTGTGATGCTGTCCTCCTCGCGAAGGAACCGCGCAGCCGCCTTAATCACGCGCTCTCTCTTTTCGGCAGCCGCCTCAGCCCGCGCTACGCTGACATAGGAACGCTTTGCCACACCATCACCTCTTGAATTTCAATAAACATAGTGTATATCCAATATTGCCGCGTCCAGGATAGGGCAATAACGCGGCCTCCGGCCGCTAAAGAAGGAAAAAGCGATGTCCAAGATGATTTTGGTGAACCTGCCTGCACGCGATCTCGCGGCATCGACAGCGTTCTACGTGGCACTTGGTGGCACGGTGAACCCCCAGTTTTCAGGCGAAACTTCGACGTCGCTCATGTTCACGGACGCGATCGGCGTGATGCTGCTGACCCACGACCACTATCGCGAATTCACCAAGCGCCCGATCGGCGACGCGCGACGCGAGAGCCAGGCTATGTTCGCCCTTACGGCTGTCGACCGCGATGCCGTCGATGCAACGCTGGCTCGCGCGGTGGCAGCTGGCGGCCGCGCCGATCCCAACCCGGCGCAGGACCTCGGCTTCATGTACAACCGCCACATCGAAGACCCAGATGGCTATGTCTGGGAGATCGTATGGATGAACCCGTCAGCGAACGCCTGAACGCTCATGACCGGACATTCTGCGCGGCTACGCTCAAGACTCTGACTTGAGCCGGAAGATGCCGGTTGCGGCGATGCAGATGGCGGACCGGCTGATCGCGTCCGGCCCGCGACAACAGCCACTCGGCGATCCGGTGCGGCGCGATCCAATCCTTCTGCTACCACGAGGAGAAAGATGTCATGCAACTGACACTGGCTATAGCCGTCGCGCTCCATATTCTTGCCGCCACCTTCTGGGCCGGGTCCACATTCGCATTGGCGCGAATGGCAGGAAATGGCAGCGAACAGCTTTTCGTTCCGCAATTATTTGCGGCCGTATTCGCGATTGGTGCCGGCGCCTACCTCTGGCATGCGCTGCACGAGGGATCCTTTGGAACCACGGAGCAGTTGCTGGCGGCTGGCGCCGTGGCTGCAATTCTCGCCCTCGCGATCCAGGCGGCGGTCATCGGTGGCGCCCTGCGGCAATTGCGCGGACCTGAGGGCGACAGCACGCGCGCCCGATCACACCTCGCCGTCGCCCAGCGCGCCGCAGCCTTTCTGCTCGCGATCGCGGCCGTAGCCATGGCCGCCGCCCGCTACGCCTGACGAGTCGAGCGTGCAAGAGCTCGTACCCCCAAGGAAATCCGTGATGTCATTATCGTCAACCTCAAACTGCGAAAACTATGACGTCGTCGTGTTGGGCGCCGGCTACGCGGGACTGATGGCCGCTCTTCGGCTGGGTCGGCGGCGGCTTGGGCTTCGCGTCGCCTTGATCAACGCGGAGGAGCAGTTCGTGGAGCGCGTGCGACTGCAGGAAACGATGGTCGCTCCTGTCAGGCCGCGCATTGCGTCCCTCTCCGCCTATCTGGCAAGGACACCCGTTGCTTTCGTCCATGCGCGCGTGCTTTCGCTCGACCCGGTGCGGAACAAGATCAACATCGAGGCCGATGGATCGACACGCGAGGTCGGATTCACCCAACTCATCTACGCGCTTGGGTCGCATGTCGACACCGACAATGTGCCGGGCGCGTCGCAGCACGCCTTTCGGCTCGACCCCGGCGACGGTCCACGTTCTGCCGCGGCATTGCGGGCTGCGCTGAACCAACTTGTCGGACGGCCCGCGAGCGTTCTCGCCGTCGGTGGCGGGCCGCTTTCGATCGAGGCGGCCGGCGAGGTCAAATCGACGTGGCCCGACATGGATGTGACGCTCGTGAGCAGCACACATGCGGGAGATTTCACCATCGAGAAGGTTCAGGCCGTGCTCAGGCGCGATCTGGCGAGACTGGGCGTAACACTCGTCGATGATGCGCGCGTCAGCGAGATCACAGCAAACGAGGTGGTCACAGCGACCGGGCGCCGCTTCCCGCACGACGTCTGCATTTGGGCGGCCGGTATGCGCGCGCCCTCGATCGCCAGGCAAGGCGGACTCGAGGTCGATGCTCAGGATCGCGTGGTGGTCGGCACGGATCTGAGGTCTGTTTCCCATCCCTCCATCCTCGCGGTTGGCGATAGCGCCCATCCCAATGGGTCAACCGGGGCTCCATTTCGACCGTCCGCGCTGACAGCCGCAGTCTCCGGCGTCTACGCGGCCGAGCAGGCCGTGGCTCGAGTGGTCGGCAAGACCATTCGGCCATTCAGTTTCTCCACATTTGCCCAAGCGATTGCGGTCGGCCGGTTCGCCGCATTGTTTCCTCTTGACGCCAACGACAACCCAATACTGTTCGTAATGGGCGGACGCGCCGCTCGACGATTGCGCGACGTTCTCGTCTGGCTGGTGCTGCACTTCATTACCTTCGAGCGGGTCTTGCCGGGCATTCAGACATGGCCCGGGCACAAGCGTGCGACGGCCACCTTGGTCGGCGAGGCGGGCAGTGATGGTTCGGTCCGCTCAACTCAGCCTGGATATCAACGGCCGAGGTCTTAGCTGACGTTGCAAGAGGGGTGAAATCTTAGGGGTAGCGGCTCTAGGCGGCAGCGGCCCAGCCACGGCGCGAGAACCGGCAGCCAGAATCGAACGACGACTGATCATTTCAGTATCCTCCCAGATTTGTTCAGTCGCGAATTGTCCTCGCCTTTTGTTCGGACCGATTTGCGCGATGTCGTCACATGGCAACGGCGGTAGCGTCGTATCTGTACATCCAGTCGTATCGCTCCCGCAGACGGTCTTCCGCCCACTCGCGTTCCACATAGGCCTGCGCCGTCGCCGGATCTCCCAGCAACGGGTTGTGAAAGCGTTTCGTGTTGTCGGCCGATCCGTTGACGACGCGGGACGTGCGTTCGTACCTCGCCGATTCATAGGCGCGGAATGCCGCGGCAACGTCCATGCCGTGCGCCTCGAGCGCTCGAGACAGGATGTAGCCGTCCTCGATCGCCATGACGGCGCCTTGCGCGAGGAACGGCAGTGTCGGATGGCAGGCATCGCCGAGCAGCGTAACGCGCCCCACCGACCACGATGCAAGGGGACGGCGCAGTTTCAATGCCCAGAGATACGGTTGGGGAATGGCTGCGATGAGCGTCTGGACGTCTTCATGCCATCCGGCGAAGTCGGCGAGCATGTCCGCATGCGAACCCGGCGTCGTCCATGACTCTTCGTGCCAGTCCGCGCGTTCGACCACGCCCACGAAATTCATCAGCGTTCCGCGCCTTAAGGGATACGTCACGACGTGACGGCCGGGCCCGACCCAGTTCGACGAGACCGAACGTGCCAGGCGGGGCGGAAGGTCCGCCATCGGGATGACGCCGCGCCATGCGACGAGACCCGTGAATTCGGCGTTGTCCGAGCCATGCAGTCCTGCACGGATCACGGAGTGAATTCCGTCGGCGCCGATCAGCGCGTCGGCTTCGGCGGTGCTGCCGTCGTCGAACCGCAGGATGACGCCCTCCCCCACGGTCTCGCATCCGACGGCCCTATGTCCCAGACGAAGCGCGCCGGGTACAGCCGTCGTCACCGCATCCGACAGGATACCCAGCAGGTCCGGCCGGAACATCGTGACGTAGGGGTGACCATAGGTCTGCACCGACACGGTCCCGAGATCGAAAGCGGTCCAGGCTTGGCCGGTATTCCACATCCGAATCTCACGCCGCTCCGGATGCGCGGCCTCTGCCATGACGCGGGTAGCGAGGCCGAGTTCGTGAAGGACAAGCATGCCGTTGGCGCTGATCTGCACACCGGCCCCGATCTCCTGAAGGACCGACGCCTGCTCGTAAATCTCGACCTCGAAGCCACGCTTGATGAGGGAAAGCGCTGCCGTCAGCCCGCCTATGCCGCCGCCGGCTACGATGATTTTGGGTTTTCCGGCATTTCTCACAGATTGCTACCTTTTTGTGGATGCCGGACTGCACCGTCGCCAAAAGCAGCTGTCCCTCGCGAGCCAGTTCTTGACTCGAGGCCGACATCGGCAATTCGGTTCGCCGGAAAAAGCGCCGAGAGTCTCGTTCAAGCTATTCTGAAGTGATCTCGGCATCCTTGACGACTTTGGCCCAGCGCAGGCGATCCTTGGCTATCAGCTCTGCCAATCGCTCAGGCGGGCCGCCCTGGGCTATCAAGCCTTGCCTGTCGAGAACGGCTCGAACGCCTGGCTGCGCCAGGATCTCGTTAAACACCGCATTGTAGCGGTCAACGATGTCCTTCGGTGTACCCGCCGGAGCAAGAACGGCATACCATAAGTCGACGTCGAAATCGGTGACGCCAAGTTCGGCCAATGTCGGCACCTGCGCCGCCTGATGCGCCCGAGCCTGGCTCCCGACGGCCAGGATGCGAATTTGTCCCGCTTCCGCGAGAGGAAGCGCGGTATGGATCGGAAGAAACATGGCTGACACGTGTCCACCCGCGAGGTCTTTCACGGCGCCGGCAGAGCCCGGATAAGGAATGTGTGTCAGGTTGATCTTCGCCGTCAGCTTCAGCAGCTCCATGGCGAGATGCTGCGGCGTTCCCCGACCGGGGGAAGCATAGTTGATCTCGCCCGGCTTGCTGCGCGCAAGTGCGATCAGTTCCGGGAAAGTGGTGACGTTGAGCGAAGGATGCACGACGAGCGCAAGAACGCCGGTCGCGATCTCCACGATCGGCGCAAAACTCTTCTCCGGATCGTAGGGGATCGAGCGATAAAGGCTCGCATTCATCACAAGCGTATTGACGGTCACCAGAAGCGTGTTGCCATCCGGAGCAGCGCGCGCCGCTGCATCGGTGCCAATGTTGCCACTCGCGCCGGGCTTGTTCTCGACGATGACAGGTTGATTCCAGCGCTGCCGCAATTCCTCACCGAGGATACGCGCGAGGAGATCGGGCCCGGTGCCTGGCGAGAACGGAACGTTGAGCCGGATCGTCTGCTGCGACTGCCCCAGAGCCAGGGCTGGCATCATTGCGGCAAGGGCCGTGGCGAGGATCCCCAGCACCGTGCGGCGCGAATGCGTGCAGCTTGCGGATTCGATCGCCACCATACCTCTCGATCCACCCCGCGGGTTTCTGGCTGCGGTCTCAACTACTAAAATCTCTCTATATGAGATTCTTATGTATTATGCGCCGATCGCGCGCGAGTTCAAGGTTGATTCTGCCGGACCGGGAAAAGTATCTGCCTGAGCGGGGAGCGGCCCGCGGGCCGAAATTGGAGCGATGTCAGATCATGCGGCCTGCGGCATGAAGCCGACGAACAGCCTGGAACGGGTGCTGGCGGTGCTCGAGGTGTTTTCCGAGGAGCGGCTGGAATGGATGCCCGAGGATTTGATGCGCGAGCTCGGTTATAGCCGGCCGACGCTGTACCGCTATCTGAAGATCCTGAAAGACGCCGGCTTCCTGATGTCGACCCGCAATTCCGGTGTCACGCTGGGACCCAAGATCGTCGAGATGGATTACCTCACGCGCCGCTCCGACGCGCTGGTGCTGCTCGGCGTGCCCTTTCTGAAAGAGCTGACCACGGCCTATTCCTGCACCGCCATGGTCTTGCGCTGGTACGGCAACAAGATTCTCTGCGTGGTCTCCGAATCCTCCACCAAAAACCCGATCAGTTCCTATCCGCGCGGACGGCCGATGCCGCTGGGGCGCGGCGCGATCGCGCGCTCGATCATGGCTTTCCTGCCGCGGCCGCGGGTGTTGCCGCTGGTCGAGCGTAACCTCGCCGACCTGCGCTCGGTCGGCCTCGGCGACACCGCCGAGGACGTCCTGAAGAGCCTGAAGAAGGTTCGCAAGGCCGGATTTTCCGTCGCCTATGGCGAGGTCACGCCCGGCGCGGTCGGCATCGCCGCGCCGATCTTCGACGACCGCCATTATCCGATCGCCAGCGTCTGCGTCACCATTTCCGGCAGCCTGGTGACCGGCGCCCTGATCGATCAGATCGGCGCCGAGGTCCGCCGCGTGGCGCTGCAGATCTCGGCCGATCGGGCCTCGGCAAGACCGGTAATCTGAGCATAATCTTACATTATAAGATTATGCTTGACTTGGCAGCAGGGCTGCTCTCACTTTTCGGCGCCCGAGCGCGCCCCCGCGGGGCGGACAATTCACGCCAATCGCAAGAAGCCAGGATGAACACGCTCGCCGCCACCCCAACGCAAGTCGTCATTGTCGGAGGCGGGCCGGTTGGTCTTGGTCTCGCGATCGAACTCGGCCAGCGCGGCGTCAAGTGCATTCTGGTCGAGCGCTACTGCAGTCCGCAGCAGATCCCGAAGGGTCAGAACCTGACCCAGCGTACGCTGGAGCACTTTTATTTCTGGGGCGCGGAGCCGGAGCTTCGTGCCGCGCGGACGATACCGCGCGACTACGGCATCGGCGGCCTGACCTCCTACGGCACGCTGCTGAGCGGCTACAAGTATGATTGGATGCAGCGTGAGTTGGTGCGGCCCTATTACTTCACCGACAACGAACGGCTGCCGCAATATGCTACCGAAGCGGTGCTGCGGCATCGTTTGAACCAGTTGCAAAGCGTCGAGACACTGTACGGCTGGAGTGCCACCGGCATCGAGCAGGACGCCGATGGCGTGCAGGTGACGATAGCCGAGCGCAACGGCGATCTCCGTCGCACGTTGCGGGCCGACTATGTGGTCGGCTGTGACGGCAGCCGCTCTCTGGTGCGCGAGGCAGCCGGCATCACACAGACCCTGTCCGACCACGACCGGCTGATGGTGCTGCTGGTGTTCCGCTCGACCGGCCTGCACAGGCTGCTCGAGCGCTTTCCCAACAAGTCCTTCTACAATGTGCTGCATCCCGACCTCGGGGGTTACTGGCAGTTCTTCGGCCGTGTCGATCTCGGCACCACCTGGTTCTTCCATGCGCCGGTGCCGCTCGGCACCACCAAGGACAATTTCGATTTCCGCCGCTATCTGTATTCGGCGGTCGGCGACGAATTCGATGTCGAATTCGCGCACACCGGCTTTTGGGATCTGCGCGTCGCGATATCAGATCAGTATCGCATCGGGCGCGTCTTCATCGCCGGCGACGCGGCGCATAGCCATCCGCCCTATGGCGGCTACGGCATCAACACCGGACTCGAAGACGTCGCCAATCTCGGCTGGAAGCTTGCCGCAGGGCTGCAGGGCTGGGCCGGAACGAATCTGCTGGATTCTTACGGCGAGGAACGGCGGCCGGTGTTCGTGTCGACCGCGCGGGACTTCATCGAGAAGGCGATCCACAGCGACAAGGATTTCCTGGCCAGATTCGATCCCGCGATCGACAAGGACGCATTCGAAGCCGAATGGCTGGCGCGCTCATCCGGTGCGCGTTCCGAGGTCAATTCGTTCGAACCGAATTACGAGGGCTCGCCGATCGTCGCAGGGCGGCCAGGCGCCACCTGCAGCGCGATCGGGTCGCATGAATTCACCGCCCGGGCCGGACATCACCTGGCGCCGCGCCAGCTCGCATCCGGCCGCAATGTCTTCGAGGAACTCGGCGCCGGCTTTACCCTGCTCGATTTCGGCGCGCCGGACGCGGCGGTCGCTGACATCAGGCGCGCCGCCGAGGCCGGCGGCGTGCCGCTCAAGGTGATCGGGGACGACAGCGCGGAAAGCAGGGAATTCTACAAGGCGACGCTGGTCCTGGTCCGGCCCGATCAATTCATCGGCTGGACGTCGGACGGTGATGTGACCGATGCCGCCGGTATTGTCTGTCGCATGGTCGGCGGTCGCCCCTGACGGCGTCAGCCAACTCCGTTGTCGAATAAAAACAAAGCCGAAAAGCCGGCAAGGAAACACAGGGAATCACGGGTATGAGCCGTCACAGTACCGCGCATTATTTCCTCGAAGGCTTGGTCGACCTCGGAATCGAATATATCTTCGCGAATCTGGGCACCGATCATGTTTCGCTGATCGAGGAGATCGCGCGCTGGGACCGCGACGGCCGCAAGCATCCGGAAGTCATCCTCTGCCCGCACGAGATCGTCGCCGTTCACATGGCCGGCGGTTACGCACTGGCGACCGGCAAGGGACAGGCGGTGTTGGTGCATGTCGATGCCGGGACTGCCAATGCCTGCATGGCCATTCAGAACCTGTTTCGCTATCGGCTGCCGGTGATGCTGTTCGCAGGGCGAGCGCCCCACACGCTGCATGGCGAAGTGACCGGATCGCGCGACACCTATGTGCACTTCGTGCAGGACCCCTTCGACATCGCCAGCATCGTGCGGCCCTATGTCAAATGGGAATATTCGCTGCCGTCGGGCATCGTCGTGAAGGAAGCGCTGGCCCGCGCCGGCGCGTTCATGCATAGCGACCCACCGGGGCCCGTCTACATGATGCTGCCGCGCGAGACGCTGGCCGAGGAATGGGACGAGGCGCAGATGCCGACCTACGCCCCCGCGCGCTATGGCGGGGTCGCGGTCGGTGGTATCGACGAGGCCCGCGTCGAGGCCATCGCCACCCGTTTGATGGCGGCGGACAATCCGATCGCGCTGACAGCCTATCTCGGGCGCAATGCGGACGCGGTCTCGGCGCTGGAGCGCCTCGCCCTTACCTGCGGCATCCGGATCGCCGAGTTCAACGCGATCGACCTCAACGTTTCGCAGGATTCCCCGTGCTTCGCCGGTTTCGATCCGCTGCCGCTGCTGGAGCAGGCCGACGTCGGGCTGCTGCTCGATACCGACGTGCCTTTCGTGCCGCAATACGCCAAGCGCGTCGAAGCCATCGACTGGATCCAGATCGACATCGATCCGTTGAAGTCGGATTTCCCGATGTGGGGATTCCCGACCGACATCAGGATTCGGGCCGATTGCGCGACTGTGCTGCGGCAGGTACTCGAGGTGGTCGAGGCACGGGCGGATGACCTCTATCGCAAGCGCGTCGCTGAGCGCATCGCCAGTTGGAGCGGCGCGCGCGATGCAGTGGCCAAACGCCGCACGGCAGCAGCTGCGGACAAGGGCCTGCCCGGCGCGATCAGCGCGGCCTATCTGTTCGCGACCTTGAACGGCGTGCTGTCGCAGCACGATATCGTCATCAACGAAGCGATCCGCAATGCGCCGCTGCTGCAGGAGCAGATCCGTCGCACGCAGCCGCACAGCTATGTCGGCCTCGCCGGCGGAGGGCTCGGCTTTAGCGGCGGCATGGCGCTAGGCTTGAAGCTGGCGCAGCCGGAACGGCGCATCGTGCAGATCATCGGCGACGGCGCGTTTCACTTCTCCTCGCCGGACTCGGTATTCGCCGTCGCCCAGCAATATCAAATTCCGATTCTGACGGTGGTGCTCGACAATGGCGGCTGGCAGGCGGTTAAATCGTCGGTACAGCGGGTCTATCCGCAGGGCATTGCCGCCCAGACCAATTCGTTTCAATCGCAACTGCGCTCGGGCCGGCAGGGCGAGCAACGACGCTTCTCCGATATTGGCCGTGCCTTCGGCGCGCACGGTGAATTCGTCAGCGATCCGGACGAACTCGCCGCTGCGATCGGTCGCTGCCTCGCTGCCGTCGACGGTGGAATCGCTGCCGTCCTGCATGTCCAAATCACGCCGCTCTAGCGGACAATCCACGTTCGTTCGCCGTGCACCAAATCGCGCATTTCCATGCATTCTGCCGTGGGAGGATCGAAATCATGAAAACCCTCAGCCGCGTGGCGCTGGCCGCCATCTGTTTAAGCTATTCCGGCTTCGCGCATGCTGCCGACGAGGTGAAATATCCCACCCGCGCGATTCGCATCGTCGTCGGCTTCACGCCGGGCGGCGGCAACGACATCATCGCCCGCATCGTCGGACAGAAACTGTCGGAAAGTCTCGGCCAGCCGGTCATCATTGAAAACAAGCCCGGCGCGGGCGCGATCCTCGCCACCGAATACGTCGCGCGATCTGCACCCGATGGCTATACGCTGCTGGTCGGAGCCAGCGGCGCCATGGTGATCAATCCGGCCGTCTATGAGAAGCTGAGCTACGACACGATGCGGGATTTTGCCCCGGTGTCCGAGCTTGGATCGTTTCCGCTGATCCTGATCGTTAGCGCGGCGTCGCCGTTCAAGTCGTTGGCCGATCTCGTCGCCTACGCAAAAACCAATCCGGACAAGGCGAATTATTCCTCCTCCTCCGCCGCGTTCCAGCTTGCGACCGAACTGTTCAAGCAGAAGACCGGCGTGGCGATGCAGATGATCCCCTACAAGGGTGCCGGCGATTCCGTCACCGCGGTGATCTCGGGCGAGGTGACCGCGACCATCGCCGATGCCGGACCTGTGACCGGCCAGGTCAACGGCGGTCAGGCCCGCGCGCTGGCAGTTGCTGCACCGAAGCGGATGGACGGTCTGCCCGATGTGCCAACCATGAAGGAAGCGGGCGCTGACGTTGAAGCGGTGTTGTGGAGCGGCATATTCGTACCCGCGGCGACGCCATCTGACATTGTCAGGAAGCTGGAGGCTGAATTCGTCCGCATCGCGCGGTTGCCGGACGTCATCACCCGCCTGCAATCGCTCAACATCGAGTCCGTCGGCAATTCGTCGGAAGAGTTTTCGCGCATCATCGCGACGGACCTCGAACGCTGGAGAGCGGTGGCCCGCGCCGGCAATATCAAGATGGCCCAGTAGAACAATGCGCGGGGACGGGAAAATGGGCCGGGCAGTTGCATGCGGCATCCCTGGAAATCCAGCGCGGGCCTCACGGGAAGCATCAGGAGGGACCATGATAAGCGTTTCAAGAGCAGTGATCGCAATCGTGTTCGCATGCCAGTGGGCCGCAGTTGGGAGTGCTACGGCCGCTGGCCCCTACCCCGAACGTGCGATCCGCCTCGTCGTCGGGTTTCCCGCCGGCGGCAGTTCCGATGCAATCGCACGCATCGTACAGCCGATCGTCGAAAAGCAATTGGGACAGACGTTGGTCATTGAAAATCGCGCGGGTGCAGGCGGCGCGATCGCGATCGGCCTGGTCGCCAAGGCGCCGCCGGACGGCTACCTGATCGGACTGGGCGGCGCGGCGGGTCTCGGCGTCAGCCTCGGCGTCCAGGAGAACGCGGGCTATGACCCCCGCAAGGACCTCGCGCCCGTGACCGGCCTCGCATCGGTGCCTTTCATCCTCGCGGCTTCGAATTCGCTGCGGGGAAAGACGCTTCGCGACATCGTCGCCATGGCAAAGCAGCCAAATCAACTTGCAATCGGTCACGGCGGCAACGGCACGCTGATGCACCTGACAACCGAGATGTTCAATCAGATGGCCGACACCCAATTTGAACTGGTGCCCTATCGCGGTATGGCTCCGGTCGTCACCGATCTGATCGGCGGGCATATGTCGCTCGGAGTGATCGATCCTCCATCGGCAATGGCCGCGATCGAAGGCGGTCTCATCACGCCTATCGCCGTCTCCTCGGCGTCTCGGTATCAACGTCTTCCAGACATTCCAACATTTGCCGAACAGGGGATCCCGGGTTTTGAAGCGACGGGCTGGTTCGGCATCGTTGCGCCGGCCGGAACTCCAGACGATGCAATCGCGAAAATCAACGCAGCGTTCGTGACAGCGCTGAAGGATCCGGCAATCGTCGAACGAATCCGCGCGCTGGGCTCTGATCCGTTGCCAATGGCGCCGGACGAATTTTCACGATTTATCGAGAGCGAGGCGAAGAAATGGGAAACGGTTGTCGCAAAGGCCGGAAAGAAATAGATATGGCTCGAGGCGGCATCGACCACCGCCGGGCGGTGTGGCGTGCAACCAACAACGATGACGACGATGAGCAATCCTGCGACACCCTTGAAGATCTGCGTCTACGAGAGCGTCGGTAACAAATGGTCCTCCACGCCATGGCCTACACCATGAAACGGGCCATGCGCATTCCGGGCTTCGCGAATTGATGGAAGCGATCATGACATCGGCTTCGCCGATCCGACCTGCCCCTTTTCAACAAGACCGCGTTTCCACACAGTCTGGGCCCATCTCAAACATCGACCGCTTTTACGCGTGCGCGACATCGTGAGGCTGCTCGTCCGGTACGCCGGTAGGCAGCGCGCGGTATGAGCGGTACGGGAATAATGCGGATGCGCTTCTTCTGCAACACTTCGCCGAATAAGAGGGATCTTGCACAGCATTAACGCCTTGGGACCGCGACTCATCTAACGTCCCGTGATTCGGGACGGAGGACATCCGATGACTGTCGATGGTCATACGAGCAGGTCTTCGTTCGCTCCCGCGGCGGTGCGGACGTCATCAGAAAAGCAGGTCGGAGTTCGGGGCGCCGTGGCGGTGCTGGGCCTGATGGCAGCAGCCCTGACGTCTCCCGGCCACGCGCAGCAGGCGCCGTCTCTGTTGACGGCGGCGAGCTTCGCAGTTCTGGCCGGCTCCACCGTTACCAACACAGGCTCGACTGTGATCAATGGAAATGTCGGCGTCAGCCCCGGTTTCGCGGTCACCGGGTTTCCCCCTGGCATTGTAAACGGCGTGATCAGCGTGGCCGATGCCGTTGCGGCTCAAGCTCAAATCGATAACATCAGCGCCTACAACTCTCTCGCCGGCAGACCTATTACGACCAACCTGACAGGTCAGGACCTGGGCGGCAAAACGCTGATCGCGGGCGTCTACGGTTTCAGTTCGTCGGCACAGTTGACGGGTACGCTCATACTCGATGGGCAAGGCAACCCGAATTCAGTCTTCATCATCAACATCGGAAGCACGCTGACCACTGCCAGCGGTTCGAGCATCGTGCTGATCAACGGTGCTCAAGGTGGCAACGTATTCTTCAGGGTCGGCAGTTCCGCGACGCTTGGCACGGGCACATTGTTCGCAGGGGACATTCTCGCGCTGGCGAGCATCACCCTCACTACCGGCGCCAGAATCATCTGCGGTAATGCTTTGGCGCAAAACGGTGCGGTCACCTTGGATAGCAATATCATCACGGTATGTACGACCACCATGGCCTCGGCCTCGTCTGTGCTGCCGTCCTCAGCCACAGGCATTCAGGGCGCGGTCGCAAATTCCATCGATACCTTTGTCAGAAACGGCGGTACGCTGCCGCCGGCGTTCAGCAGCCTGCTTGCGTTCCTGTCACCCAGCCAACTGCAAAGCGCGTTCACCCAACTCTCGGGAGAAGCCGCCACCGGCGCGCCGCAGGCAGGAACCCAGGCGATGAACTCATTCCTGTCGCTGGTGACCAATCCGTTCGCCGAAAACCGTCCGTTCGCCGCGAACCGCCCGGCCTCTCCGCTGTACGTCAAGGCTGTCCCGCGCGCTGCCGCATGGAATCCCGATCCGCGCCTCTGGGGCGTTTGGGCTGCGGTCTATGGTGGGCGAACCAATGCAGCCGGTGACGCGCTGGGCGTTGGAAGCCATGACAGGTCGGTGAACGACGTCGGATTTGCCACCGGCCTCGACTATCGGGTCACGCCTTACACGGTGGCCGGCTTCGCATTGTCGGGTGGAGCGACCCGCTATGGCTTGTCGGAAGGTCTGGGCGGCGGACGCAGCGACATGTTCCAGGCCGCCATTTACAGCTCGACGCGTGTAGATGCAGCCTATATCTCGGCCGCCATCGCCTACGGTTTTCATCAGTTCAACACCGACCGCTTCGTGACCGTGGCGGGTACCGACCATCTTGCCGCAGATTTCGCCGCCAATGACATTGGTGGCCGGCTCGAAGGCGGATATCGCTTCGCCATTCCGAGTTTGGGTTGGCCGGGTCAGTCCGGGCTCACGCCCTATGCCGCCGTGCAGGTGCAGGCCTTCCGAACGCCGTCCTACAGCGAAACCGCGCTCTCCGGCGCGTCGGTTTTCGCACTGTCCTACAACGCCAGGACGATCACCACGGCCCGCACGGAGCTTGGCACCTGGCTCGACTGGAGCATACCGGTCGACTACGGCACCACACTGTCCCTGCGAGGCCGTGCCGCCTGGGCTCACGACGAATGGTCCGCGCCGAATATCACCGCCTCCTTCCAGGCGCTGCCCGGATCAGTCTTCGTCATAACGGGCGCGACGCCGGCCACCGATCTGGCGCTTGCGTCGGCCGGTGTGGAGATCGGCTTCAGGAGCGGGATTTCGGTCGGCGCAAGGTTCGACGGTGAATTCGCCCGGAATTCAACGAAATACGCCGGTATGGGCCGGCTGCGTTATGCCTGGTGAGACATCAAACGCACGAGGTTCGTGGCGACCGGCGCCCTCGTCGACCTGATGAAGAGCGCGCAGAGACCTAACTGACCAGCGACTGGGCGGTTCGGAGGATCCGCTCAGCGCAGGGATTTGGTGCGCTTGCCAGGCTCGATCTGAAGCGCGGCGTGAAGGCCCGAAGGACCGAAGCCGGTCGGAAGCTCGACCAGTGGCAGATCCATCACGCACAATTGCCTGGCCCGCGCGGGCGCGACGCCAATTCCCTGCAGCACGAGGGTAAATGCCTCGCGCAGATGGTTGCGTGGCGCCGCGCCGGACAACACCGACGCGGCGTCGGAGGCCATCTGCAGGTCGCGCGGCAGGTACACGAATTTTCACGATTTATCGAGAGCGAGGCGAAAAAAGCGAAACGGTTACCGCGAAGGCGGGGAAGAAATAGATATGGCTTGAGGCGGCATCGCTGACGATCCTCTTGCGTCCGGCGAACAAGCGTGAACGCGGCCGCGTGTCTGGGCGGCGCCCCTTACGCAGGCGATTTCATTCGGAATCCCCCAAGACGACACTGTCCATTCTCGATCTCGCCCGCTTGGCCGAATACACCGATGCGCACGGCGCGCGCTCGACAATGCCCGTGATCCCGCGGCTCATGCTGAGACTTGGGGCGATCTCGATCAATCGACTCCTGCCGTGGCCTCATTCAGCCTGCGAGGCAACGGCACGACAATGACTGCTCGGTGTGCTGGCATCCGCCCGGGAAAAAGACCGGTCGCTGGCGGGCCGGTCTACCCGATCCGGATTCGACGATGTTTGCGCAGCCCACAGCGACGAAATCGAAAGGTATCGAGCAAAATCGTGAGATGGCGCGCCCAATTAAAGGCGCCTCGCTGGCCGCACATGCGTCCTGATCTTTTCGTCTCTTCAAGGTGGCAATCCGTGTGTCACTTTAGAATGGCTCAAGAATGCTATCACGTCGACGAAGCCGAGAGATTCTAATTGGTTGTGCTTGTTTGTGCCGGATAACCCGGCAAAACCACGCAATATTGCCGATCTTGCTCAGCGATGCTCTCCTACGATGACATTCGCGACACGCGGTGATTTGTAGCTTTCCCCGAAAATCGCCCTTCGAGTCGGCCGCAGCCGCAAGCAATATCGCGTTGACGCTACCGCGCGCCTATTTAGGCCGCAAAGTCTTGCTCGATCGCCGCTAAGCAGCTTTGAACATCACAACTCCTCCCGAATTTCGCCGGGCCTTCGAGCTCTAAGGACGCCGCACGAAGGAGAAGGATTTGAGGGCCGTAGAGGACGCATGTTCGCCCGCAGCGGCGCGACTAGCCGCCGGGCGACGCTTCGAACGTGCTTTGCTCAAGGGCGTTGGCGCGGCTCTTCTGATCGCTATGGTTCCACTGTCGGGGCATGCCGAGAATGCGTCGAGACTGATTGGATTTGCGGCGCCTTACCGCGCTTCGCACTTTGGCGACCAGCCTTCGCGCGACCAACAAGGACCGTTTGGCGCACCGCCATCCAGGCCGCTGACGGGTGCCTGTGACCTCGATGGCACCGCGCAGCAAAGGGCGAACGCCGAGCAGCGATGCTTGTCGGCGGCGCTGGCGTATATCGTCAGCCCACCTCCAGCCACCCGTGGCTTGCTGCCGCGCTATCTTCCCACGATTTCACCCAAGGATGCGCAGCCGATTCCACCAGTAGCGGCAGCGACACCTCCGCCGCGGCCCGCATGGCGTCAAGCTGGGTGCGTCCCTCGCTCACAAAGGCATCAATGCTGCCGTCGCCAAGGTGCTCGACGTCTCCTGGCAGAGTTGCCGCGTCCACTTCATGCGCAAGGCCTTGGCTCATGCCGGCAAGAGCGGTCGGCGCGTCGTCTCCGCTTTCATCGCCACCGCCTTTGCCCAAGACGATGCGGAGGCGGTCCGGGCGCAATGGCGCCACATCGCCGACCAATTCCGCCCCAAGCTGCCAAAGCTCGCCTCCTTGGGCGAGGCAAAGACCGATGTGGTCGCTTGCATGACCTTCCCGACCCAGCATCGTATCAAGCCGCACTCGACCACCCCGATCGAGCGGCTCAACTGCGAGACCAAGCGGTGGACCGAGTTGGTCGGCATCTCCCCCAACGAAGCTGCCATCGTCCGCCTCGCCGGAGCGGTCCTGTTCGAACAGAATGATGAATGGGCCGTCCAACGCGCCCGTTATATGACCATCGCGCCTCACGCCCGTGACATCGACAGGCTCCGTAACGGCCGACGTACGTCAAGGATCGTCACGGTCGTGAACACTTCGAGCGAGACCTGGCCTTTCGAACCGCATCGAGTCCTTCTTTCCCATGAACGAAGAGACGCGCCGGCCGACGTGACGGAGGTAACCTTTCACGGTCGAACTCGAACAAGTCAGCTTTGTCTGATGGTTCCGACACATCGAGCTGAAGCGCCTAACAGGTCTTTCAGTTCATTTAAGCCGACTATTTAAGCTCGCCTTCACTACCTAATTCAAAATTCGTCTGCGACAGCCAAAGGTACAGCAGAATCCTACTATCTTTCGCGCAGGCTGGTGCGCGGCGTTGGATCGCCGAAAACGGGCCGTGTTGCCTGGTCGATGTTCGCAATACGACGATCCGCTGTCGCATCGGAGAGCCCAGGCAATGCCTAGATCACGGCCGAGCGAACGAAGCTCAACACCTGAACACCTCAGCCGAGAGGCGCCCGCCGGCAGAGCGGTTGCATGCGCGCAACCGGGGCCTGGTGCCGCGACTGAGGAACTAGCAACGCTTTACGCCGCGCTGGACAATATCGAAAACGGCGTAATGCTCCTCGACCACGAATTGCGCGCACGATACGCCAACCCAGCGCTGCATGCGATGTTCAAATCTCCGCAAAAGTTCATCAATAGTAATCCACTTTATGCCGACATGCTGGAGCATGCGCGGCGGAGCAGCGCTTACGCGGTCTCGCCCGATGAACTCAAGCGGTACGTGGCGGGGCGGCTCGCTTGGGTCATTTCTGGCGATCAGCCTCCCGTTGATCAGCACCTTAGCAGCGGGCGAGTCATTCGTTGCCAGTGCGCTGCGCTTCCCGGTGGCGGACGAATGCTGACCTACAGCGACGTTACCGACATTGTGCGGCATGCCGAAGAACTTGAGCGGCTTGCAACGACAGACGGAATGACCGGAATTTACAATAGGCGTCACTTCATGACGCTCGCCGATCACGAATGGAACCGGTCACGACGCTATGGACGACCGTTGTCATTCCTGATGATCGACATCGATTTCTTTAAATCAATCAATGACCGCTTCGGACATGAAGTCGGCGATCAAATGATTGTTCATCTCACGACGCTCGCGCGCGCCTGCAAACGTGATTCCGACGTGCTCGCACGCATCGGCGGTGAGGAGTTCGCTTTGCTGTTGCCGGAAACGGATTTGGCACAGGCTCAGTTGGTGGCCGAACGTTTGCGCTGCGACGTCGGTGACAATCCGCTCATCGCAAGTTCGGATCGGATTTTGACAACTATCAGCATTGGCGTGGCTGCGTGCAACGTCGCCATGATCGGAATAGCCGATCTCATGAGAGCGGCCGATCAGGCGCTCTATGACGCAAAAGGCGGTGGACGCAATCGAGTGGTCTGCAGCACAGATGCTGGCAGCAGCTCGGCCCAGAATCCGGGCGTTTCTCTCGTCCCCGTCGCCACGCAATAGCGCGCCGGTCTTGGTATCCTCGGTTTAGCTGCGGCTTATCAGCATCGCTTAGCTTGATTCTCGGTACGATCTGTTACCTATGTGTCCGGGCTGGACTCATGGGAACGTTGGTAGCGGGAGAGCGCTACATCGCAATACCCACTTGCGACAATGCCCTCTTTTCTTACCGACGCCGCGCTTCAGCAGGTGGGTTGTCAGCACGAAGCACCTAGTTCGGCCACCCGCGGTGTTGATTTTAGGGAGAGCCGAATAGTTCCACCATCGGGACTCGCAACACCGTTTCTCGCGATTCATTGAAAACCTCATTCCACGATCGGCGGCATAGGCGCCAACCAACGCGCAGGTTACCGCAAGAACCGTAGCCGCAACCGAAAGCTCCCGTTTCCAGTGAAGTTGATCGACGCGAATGACCCAACCTGACGTTTGCAACTGATCGAGAGTTGGGAAGACGGCCTTTTTCGCAGAGTTTGCAACACACTGGGCTGAAAGGTCACTTGGAGACTGGCCTCGCCTTCTTGATGATATTTCGCCGTGGTAGCATGTTGCGGGATTTTGCCATGGCGACATGGCCGCGCGCGCAAGCCCGTTTCTAGGAGATGGTATGGCAGACATCGGAGATAAGACCGCCGGCATTCTGCTTACCGAGGCTGACGATGCCGTCACCCGCCAGCAGAGTTTGATCGGCCGCCTTCCACCGGCAGCTCGCGAGCGAGTCGAGAATTATGGCAAGAAGCAATCCTATCAACGTGGCGAAACACTGTTCCTCCAGGGCGATTTGCACGATGGCATCGTGATCATCGAAAGTGGTCTCATCCGCAGCTATTACACCGCGCCCTCGGGAAAGGAGATTACCCTCGCATATTGGTTACCTGGTAACTTCGTCGGTGGCCCTGCCATCTTCGACGGTGGCGTCCAGGTATGGTCGGCGGTCGCTGCCAAGAATAGCACCGTCACGCATCTCCCCGGCGCTGGCCTGCGTGACCTTGCGCGCGAAGTGCCGGATCTGGCGATCGAGATCATCGACGCTCTCAGCTTCAAGGCGCGGTGCTATTCCTCGCTGGCCCAGATGCTCGGCACCCGCTCGCTGTCGCAACGACTGGCCCAGCTCCTGCTGCATCTCGCCAACACCTACGGTTTTGCCGAAGAGACCGATAACGGCGGCGTTGTCATCGCCGCCGCTTTTACCCATGCCGAGATCGCGAACCTCATCGGTGCGACACGGCAATGGGTGACCATCAGCCTCAATCGAATGCAGAAGGACGGCGTGCTTCGCCAGAAGCGCGGACTGCTCGTCATCCAGCGCGTCGATCTGCTGTCGGCGGCCGCGTCCGCCGCCGATGATTAGCTCCGGCCGCGGCGCATCCCACATCACTTGAACGCCCCTGCTGCTCACCGGACCCTCATCGGATCGCCGTAGGAAATTTTCTGACAGAAGAGGGCGGGCAATCCCTGAAGGCAATTTACGCTGGAATCACAGGGGTGTATCGCCTGCTTTCCATCTTGCGCGCCGCAACGGCAAGGCTGGCACATGCCTTGCTCTGATTCCCTGTGAAAGAGCTTCGGGGATGGCGGTGCGGACGACTGCCCGGTAGCAGCCGCACGAGTTCTCGCCCGACGCTCCGGATATTCTTCGAGCGGCCACATGAAGGACGTGAAATGGAAAACATGACGCAATTGCGCCTATCGGAAGTTGCTGCGATCACTCTTGCGGTTGTGGCCCTGTGCTGGCCACATGCGGGCCGCGCGGCGACCTTGGCGGAGATCAAACAGCGCGGCTACATGGTCGTCGCTACCGAGGATGATTTTCGACCATTCGAGTTCATCAAGGATGGAAAGCCGACCGGCTTCGACAATGAACTCCTCGATCGGTTGCGCAAGTTCGCGCCGTTCGAGATTCGGCAGGAAATCATCCCCTGGCCGGGATTACTTGCGGGCGTCAGCACCGGGAAATATGACGTAGCCGTCACCGCCGCTGCGATCACCAAGGAGCGGCAGCCCACCCTCGACTTCACGATGCCCCTGGCTGACAATTCCAACTACTACGCCAAGCGAAAGGCCGACAAGAACATCCAGTCTATCGCCGACCTGAACGGAAAATCCTTCGGTCTGCAGGTCGGCAGCGTGATGAAGGAGCGGTTACCTGAGCTGCAGGCGTTACTCAACCCGACAAACGGCAAGCTCGGTCCCATGACCGAGTACAACTCGTTTCCCGATGCCTATCAGGATCTTGCCAACGGCCGCATCGATTATGTCATCAATACCTATATCAATCTGAGCGAGCTGGTTAAGGAGAAGCCGAACGTCTTCGAGCTGGGCCAGAAGGTCTCTGGCAGAGTCATGCCAGCCTGGGCCGTGAAGAAGGGCAATGCCGGGGTCCTGGCTTTCCTGAACACCTTTCTGGCACAAGAACGCGAGAGCGGTGGCCTGGCATCGCTTCAGACAAAATGGTTCGGCACATCGTTTGATGAGTTGCCGCTCTATTGGATGTCCGAGTTCTAGTCCCAGGCGGGAATGGCTCGCCTCATGAGCGCAGGCAACATGATAAGTCTGCTGTGGGGAGCGTCGACGACAATCTCGCTGTCGTTGGCCGCGATCCTTCTCGGTATACCGCTGGGGCTTGGCTTGGCCCTGGCGCGTTGGACCAGGCTCCCTGTGCTCAGGCAGGTCGTCATCGTGATTGTCAGCCTGTTCCGCGCCACTCCTGCCGTGACAACGATGCTGCTGTTTTTCTTCGTGCTGCCGACAGTCGGCATTCCGGTCAATGCCGTGGCGGCGGCTCTCCTGACGCTCACGATCAATACGGCGGCCTTCAACAGCGAGATATGGCGGGCTGCACTCGAAGAGTTCCCACGCGAGCAAATGGAAGCGGCAAAATCAATAGGAATGAGGGCGAGCCAGCGGTTCTATCGCATCGTCCTGCCGCAGATCTTTCGTGCATCCTTGCCGGCTCTGGTGAATGAGATGACGTTGCTCGTCAAAGCCAGCCCGGCGATCGCAGTCGTAGGTGTTGTCGATGTTACCCGGGCAGCGGCTCGCATCGGGGCTGAAACATACGAGCCGTTGCCTCCATTCCTGATTGCATTTGTCTTTTACGGAGCCTTTGTTTTCATCTTCGTCAAATTGCACAGGACAATCGAGGGACGCCGACGCCTGCAGGAGGCGCGTTCATGAGCCGGGACATCGACATCGTCTGGCAACATCGCGATGTGCTTCTCGACGGCTTCATGCGCACAGTTCTGCTGACAACCATAACGACAATTGCGGCAATCCTCACGGGCGCCATCTTGGCGACCTTGATGCAATCGCGATTCAGATTGTTGTTCAGCATCATCCAAATATTCGTGGACACAATGCGTTGCATTCCATTTCTTCTGTTCGCCTACCTGCTCTATTACGGCCTGCCGGCGTTCGGCATCCGGATGAGCAGCTGGAGCACCGGGCTGCTCGCGCTGATCGTCTATTCCTCGGCCTATGTGACGGAGATATTGCGCGGCGCGTGGGCGTCGCTGCCCCGCGATTCGATCGAAGCGGGCGAGGCATTCGGCTTTTCCCGTTTCAATCTCTTCCGGCATATCGTACTCGCGCCCTTGCTGTTCGCCACGGCACCGTTGATCGGCAACCAGATCATTCAGATCGTCAAGGACAGCGCCTTTCTGATGGTCATCACGGTGCCGGAACTGACCTACGCCGCGACCTACGTTCAGTCGACCTACTTCACCCCGTTTGCCGCATTCATTGCAGCCCTTGTCCTGTACTGGTGTCTCACCATGCTGGTCGAAACAGTCGTCGCATTTATCGATCGCCGCGCGGTGATACGTCGATGAACCCGGTTTCGCAGCAACCCGACGATCCCGTGCTTTCCGTCCATGGCATCTCGAAGTCCTTTGGTGCACACCAGGTGCTCGACGATATCGACCTGAACGTTCATCGCGGGGAAACAGTATGCCTGCTTGGGCCCTCCGGGTCGGGGAAATCAACGCTACTGAGGTGCGTCAACTGGCTCGATCCGCCTGACGCCGGCACCATCCTGCTGGCCGGTCAGCGGGTTGGTCTGCGGCCGGGCGGCAATCACCGAATGTCTGATCGCGAGCTTGCGAAGATCAGAACTCGCATCGGTATGGTGTTCCAGCATTTCGCGCTGTGGCCGCACCTGACCGTGATGGAAAACGTCATGGCGGGCCCCAGATATGTCCAGCGCCGGCCGCCGTCCGAGGTGCGCGACGAGGCGATCGCCCTGCTCGGTAAGGTCGGCCTGGCCGAGAAGGCCAATGTCTATCCCGCGCGGCTATCGGGCGGCCAGAAGCAGCGGGTCGGGATTGCGCGGGCGTTGGCGATGCAGCCAAGCCTCCTGTTGTTCGATGAGCCCACCAGCGCGCTGGATCCGGAACTCGTCGGTGAAGTGCTCGACGTCATGCGGGGATTGGTTGCGGAGGGTATGACCATGCTCGTGGTGACGCACGAGATGGCGTTCGCGCGCGAGGCCGCCGACCGCATCGTGTTTATGGACCATGGTCGCATCGTCGAAACCAACGACCCCGAGCAGTTCTTTTCTGCGCCGGCGACGGAACGGGTACGCCAGTTCCTTGCACGGTATTCGTCCGAGACCATTGGCAAAATTCGGAGACGATCGGCAAGGTAAGGAGACGAAAATGACGGATCTTTCCAGCATTACAATTGTCCCACTCAGCCCGCGGATTGGCGCCGCTCTTGAAGGTCTGGATATCACTGGTCTCGTCGATCACGAGACGGTCCAATTCATTCAGAGAGCGCTTTGGAAACACAAGGTCCTGGTCTTTCACGGGCAAAAGTTCTCACCGGAAGGGCAGCGTGATTTTGCAGCCAAGTTTGGACCCCTGCATATCAATCCAATTTCACCTAACCATCCGGGTGTTCCAGAGATCATGGTGCTGCATGTCGATCAGGATAACCGGCCCGAGAGGGCGGTCTGGCACACGGATGTCACCTTCCTTCAGGCGCCCGCGCTGGGCGCAATTCTGCATTGTGTCGAATGCCCCCCAGTCGGGGGCGATACGATATGGTCAAGCGGCGCGGCGGCTTTCGACACGTTGTCAGAACCGATCCAGAGGCTTCTGGATGGTCTCACGGCGGAGCACGATTTTCGCAAACTCTTTCGGCCGCAGGACTACACTGGCCCGAAAGCGCGGGAACGGTGGGAGGCTGCAGTGCGGTCGCACCCGCCAGTCGTTCATCCCGTCATTCGCACGCATCCGGACACCGGCGAGAAAAGCCTGTTCATCAACGAGGGGTTCACGACGCGCATCGTTGAATTGGAGGAAGCGGAAAGTGCAATGTTATTGAATTTCCTGTTCGCGCATATGGTTCGGCCGGAAGTTACATACCGACATCGTTGGACCAGCGACGACGTGATCTTTTGGGACAATCGCGTCACCGCGCACTATCCGGTTGCAGACTATTGGCCGATGGCTCGACGCGTCCATCGTGCCACCATTCTGGGAGACCAGCCGCGCTAAGGCAAAATCGCGTATCTGCAATGAAGGCGCTGTTTTCGCCGGACGACGAAGGTCCGTATTCCGATAGACAAATTGCCGACGTCAATTCATCCGAGCAAGGCGCATCCTGTATCACTGGGACACTCCACTGCACACCGGACCCACATTGAGCGATCGCAGGAAATTTTCTGACAGAACACGGCAGGCAAGTCCTGAAGAAATTTCGTTCGGAATCATATGACGGTATCACTCATCTTCAGGTCTTTGGGCTTCAATCGCATCCCTGGCACAGGCCTTGCTCTGTTGCCTCACGGAAACGCCAGAGGACAGCGATGCAAACAATTGACGTGATTGAACAGCACGGTCTTACGGAAATTGAGCGGCGGGTGCTTGATCACATCACCGAAGAAGCCTGGCTCGATCTGACCTGCGAACTCGTTCCTGCTGGCCAGCCGGAAGCAGAGAATCCGCTTGATCCAGACGAGCCCCCTGCTCGAGAAGAGGGTGCAGCAATCTTCATCGGAACCAAGCTGAGCGAAATGGGATTTGCTGTCACGTTCCACACCAAGCGTGAGGGCCGGCCCAACGTCGTCGGGATACTTGAGGGCGCGGGAGACGGCCCCTCTCTGATCCTCAACGATCATCTCGACACCTATCCGGCGGGCGATTGGGGGGCGTGGACGATGACCGGCGGTCATCCGTTCCGACCCACGCGCCATGGCGACAAGCTCTTCGCCCGAGGCACGTCCGATACGCGGGGCAATCTGGCCTGCACGCTGCTTGCGGCCCGCGCGATCCGTGAAGCGGGGGTGGCGCTCAAGGGCACGCTCAAATGCGTCTACACCGCGGACGAAGAGAAGAACGGACCGGACGGATCGATCTTCATGCTCGATGAATGCGGGCTCAATGCCGACTACACCATCGTCTGCGAGCCGACCGGCTGGACCAAACCCGATGGGCACTGGGGCATGGGTATCGCCATCGCCAATGGCGGCAACTTCCTGGTCGAAATCGAGACCCACGGCGTCAAGAGCCATCTCTGGCGGCCGGACACCGGCATCAATGCCGTCGCCAAGATGGCACGGTTGCTCACGGTGTTCGAGACCATGATGTTCTCGCATACGCCGGCACGAATTGCGGGCGGCACGCCGCCGATGGCGGCGCTGATCAGGGTGCAGGGCGGGTTGAAGCGCGAAATGCAATTCACGCCGGATGTCGCCCGCGCCGTGCTGGCAGTCGTCGGGATCCTGCCGGGCATGACGCCCGAAAGCGTGATGGCGGATATCCAGGCGGTGATCGCGGCCGAGGTTGAGAAAGACCCGAGCCTGAAGGTCACCGCGCGGCCCTATCCCGGCGCGCTGTTTGTCGACGGCACGCTTGAACAGGACGAAGCCGCCAACCCAACCGTTGCGCTCAGCCGGGCGTATCACCGGCTGCTTGGCGAAATGCCGTCGATCTATCGCAAGAATGCCTTCAACGACACGATCCGTTTCGCCGAGCGCGGCCATGCCGCCATCACCTTTGGCCCCGGCGAGGACGGCTGGTCGCCGGTCAATGAATATATTCACATCGGCAAGGCCGTGGCGGCGACCAAAATCCTCGCGCTGACGGTTCTCGACCTCGTCGGGACCGCCGCATGACATTGCGCGGGCAAGAGCCAGACTTCTGGTGCTCGTCGAAACAGCCGTGGATGCCATGTCCGACCTCTCACTGACTCCGTTCAGGTTTGCGTCCGTTCGCGCGGCCCTCCGCCACGGCGCGCGCGCCAGCTCCCTCGTCGCCGAGAGCTGTCGCCGGGCGCAGGCGGCCGCAGCGGACGGCATCTTCACCGCGCTGGTCCCGCCGCAAGATGCGATCCGCCGCGCTGACGTGCTGCAGCGGCGCGCCGACGATGGCGAAAACCTGCCGCTGCTCGGCCTGACCTTCGCTGTCAAGGACAACATCCATGTCGCAGGCATGGCGACCACGAGCAACTGCTCGGGGCTCTGCATCATGCCGGAGGAAACCGCGTACGCGGTTCGGTTGCTGGAAGACGCCGGCGCCGTTCTTGTCGGCAAGAACACCATGGATCAGTTTGCAACTGGACTGAACGGCACGCGCAGTCCGCAGCCACTGTGTCGCAACGCCATCAACGCGAACTATATTCCTGGCGGATCCAGCTCGGGATCCGCGGTCGCCGTCGCCAGGGATATCGTCGCCTTCTCGCTTGGCAGCGACACCGGCGGATCGGGACGTGTACCGGCGGCCTGCAACGGCATCGTCGGCTTGAAACCTACTGTCGGCCTCGTGAGTTCGCGTGGGCTGCTCTACAACAGCCGCATCCTTGATTGCATCCCGGTCTTCGCCAGGCGCACGTCGGACGCATACGAGGTTCTGGAACTGATTGCCGGTTACGATGCGCTCGACCCGTTCAGCCGCCCGGACGCCGGGCGGATCGACGTCGCGGCGAAGGCACCTGTCGTGAAGACACTTGCAACGCCGAGACGGGATCAACTGCGCTTCTTTGGCGATGAGGCCTCGGCGCGCGCCTTCCAGGCTAACCTCGGTCGGCTCGTCGAACTCGGCTTTTCACTGGTCGAGATCGATTTCGATCCGTTTGAGGAGGCCGGGCGGCTGGTGTTCCAGTCCGCGATGGTGGCCGAACGCCTCTGCGACTACGGAGACGTCATCTCCAACCTCCCCGAGACGATCCACCCCGCCGTCTGGGCCGCGATCGAGCCCGGCATGGCGTACAGCGCCAAGGATGCGTTCCTGGTGCTCTATGAGCTGAAGCGTCTGCAGCGCATCACATCCGCCAGCCTGAAGGATTTTGCGGCGCTGGTGGTGCCCACGATCCCAACCATCTTCACAATCGACGAGATGCTGGCCGAACCGATGTCGCGCAATACGATCATGGGTACCTACACCTATTTCGTGAACCCACTCGATCTTTGTGCCGTCTCGGTGCCAGGAGTGGAGCGAGATGATGGACTGCCGTCAGCTTTGTGTTTCGTCGGCGCGGCCGGAGAGGACGGAACGTTGCGAACTTTCGCTCACTGCTTTGAACGCCCAAGCTTGACATGATTTGGATCTGATCTTGTTGCGCCGCACGCGGAGACGCGAAAAGCGCTCGCGCGAGTGTCCAGGCTCGTTGCTTGATCGTGCTGCGTCCTCGCATGAGCGACGTCGCGAAGCGCGCCTGACTACATGCCGTTGCCGCGGCAGCGACCGCCCGGGCCGATGTGGTAGCCGCGCGGGCAGGCATGGGCGGCGGGGTTGGCCCAGTTGCGACGGCACCCGCCATACGGACCGCGGTGCCATCCCGGTCCGCAGCCGCCGGCGACATGCACCACATTCGACTGCGCTGCGAGCGGGGCGAACGGCACAGCATGTGACGCCGAGGCGGCGACGGTCAGCAGGCCGGCGGCGAACGTAATGGCGATGATCCTGGTCACGTGGTCTCTCCGATGTTGCAGGTGATGATGTTGCGGGAGATCTCGAATTCGAGTGCGGTGACGCGCAGCGAGGCGTCAATGTGTTGCGGCGAAGCTGATACCTTCGCGCACCTGTTCGATCGTCTGGTCAATCAGCGCCAGCGCGCGCTCCCGGTGGCCGCCTTTGTTGGGTGTCGCTGCGGTGAGCTCGCTACGCGCGTTCTGCAGCAGTGCAATCGTCGCTTCCATGTGCGGTTGCGCGCCGATGGCGTAGCCAATTCCCAGGCTGGAGGCGACGGCAGTTCCCATCAGCAGCCGATTGAACGAAACTAGTCTCGACATCACGTTGTCTCCGCGTCGGTGATATGGTTGGCGGCGACGCGCCGTCCCGATGGGAGGCATCGTCACAGGAGCGGTTCGAGCTTCGCCCGATCCGTCCACGGCGCCACCGTGCCCGCAACGCGCACAAAAGGCTTTGAGCCTGCCTTCATTTTTCCTTAAGAATCCCTTGAGATCGTTCGCGGGGTCGGTCGCTTGGACTTTCACTTTGAAAATCAACAGCTTGACCTGTCGCGACGGGAGTTGCGCCGGGCTGGACGGCGGGTGCCCGTCGAGCCGCAGGTGTTCGACCTGCTGGTCTACATGATTGAGAACCGCGACCGCGTCGTGACCAAGGACGACCTGATCCAAAGCATCTGGAAGGGCCGCATCGTTTCGGAATCGGCGGTTGCGACCCGGATCAACGCCGTCCGCAAGGCCGTGGGCGACAGCGGCGATGGCCAGCGGCTGATCCGCACGCTGCCGCGCAAGGGCTTCCGCTTTGTCGGCGAGGTGACGTGCCAACCTTCAACATCGACTGCGGCGGCTGCGCCGGCGCTGATGCTGCCCGACAAGCCGTCAATCGCCGTGTTGTCGTTCACCAACATGACAGGCGACGCCGACAGCGACTATTTTGGTGACGGAATTGCCGAGGACGTGATCACGAGCCTGTCACGAAACCCCTTTCTCTTCGTCATCGCGCGGAACTCCAGCTTCACCTACAAGGGGCGAGCCATTGCGGTGAAGCAGATCGGGCGCGAACTCGGGGTAGGCTATGTGCTGGAAGGTAGCGTGCGCCGCAGCGGCTCCCGCGTTCGCATCACGGCTCAGCTGATCGATGCCACGGCCGGCGGTCACGTGTGGGCTGAACGCTATGATCGTGAGCTCACGGACATCTTTGCCGTCCAGGACGAGATCACCGAAACCGTTGCGATTGCCATAGCCCCGGCAATTGCCCATCTGGAACGGCATCAGGCCCTGCGCAAGGCGCCAGAAAACCTCAGTGCCTGGGAAGCGTACCAGCGGGGGCGCTGGCACATCGGCCGGATGACGGTCGCGGATTTCGAGCAGGCGAAGACATTTTTCCAGCGCGCAATCGCGCTTGATCCGGCATTGGCGCCCGCCCACGCCGGCCTCGCCAACGCGATCCTCACCGAAGTCGTTCTTTTTCAGACGCGGAGCGTCGCCGAGGCGCTGGCCGAGGCCCTTCCGGTGATCCACGCAGCGATCGCGGCCGATCCCAAGCACGCCGGCGGGCATATCAACAACGGCATTGCATTGATCATGCAGGGGCAGTGCGAATTGGCCGTGGCCGAAGCGCGGCATGCGCTGTCCATCGATCCCAATCACGCCGGAGCCTATTTCATGCTCGGCAACGCATTGTGTTTCTCTGGCCGGCCGCGCGAGGCGCTCGAGGCCATCGGCTCGGGCATGCGGCACGATCCCTACGCGCCGCAAGGCTATTTTCCACGGTCACAGGTCGTGATGGCCTACTACTTCCTGCGCGAGTATGAGAACGCGGTCGAAGCGGCAAGAGCGGCGCTGCGGTCGTATCCCGGTCACCCCTGGGTCAATATCTGGCTCGCCGCGGCGCTTGGACAGCTCGATCGTCTGGACGAGGCGAGAGAAGCTCTGAAGAACGCCATGGCGCTGAAGACATTCGATCAGTCGGCGCGCCGCCGCCCGCCCTACACGCGCCCCGAAGATCACGAGCACAAGCTCGAGGGCCTGCGCAAGGCGGGATGGGAGGGTTGACGAGCAGGTGGTGAAGTGCGTTTGCATCCCGCGGCGGCGCAGGCGGCGCGCTGGTGAACGCGTAGATGTTGCCGGAGACGTCGCCGAAGCCCGGCCCGATGTGAGCCAAGGCGCGGCGCGATCTTGACCCAAATCATGACGTGATACCGCGCGCCAGGGCAAATGCAGTCACCACTACAAGTCGATGACGGTTCCGGGCATCGATCCGCCGATAGCAGCCGTCAGGTCCGCGGCTGCCGACTTGACCAAGCGGATCGCCAACTCCAACTGCTCGCTTTTCATCCTCCCCGCGGGAGCAGCGATGTTGATTGCGCCGGCAATGATGCCGCCGAGCTTGAAGATCGGGGCTGTGACAGAGACGAGATCCGCATTGATCTCACCCTGACTCACACCAAAGCCCTGCTGCGTGATCCGGTCGAGCGCCTCCTTGAGCCGATCGAGGTCGATGATGGTGTTGTCGGTAATGCGCGTCCTCTTTCGCGAGAGAATCTTGCTCCGCTCGGGTTCCGGTAGATGCGCCAGGATGACCTTGCTTGATCCCGCATAGAGCGGCCTTCTGCGACCGATGAAGGCTTGCACGCGAAGCTCGCGGGCCGGCTCCCAGCTTGTGACACACACGGTCTCGTCTCCGTCCGGCACGCGTAGCTGCGTCGTCTCCTGGACCTGCTCTCCCAGACGAGCCAGGAAGGGCCGCGCGATTGCGACAAGGTCGATCTGGCGAGATGCCTTGGCACCAAGCATCAAGGCAGACGGACCGAGGCGATAGGTCCGGTTTGGCTCGGCGCAAACGACGAGGCCTCGCTCCTCGAGGGTCTTGAGCTGGCGGTAGACGCGCGCTTTGCCCGCCTTCAATCGGCGCGACAGATCGGACAGGCCGAGATCCGGCTGATCCGCGATCAGCATCAGAAGGGAGATCGCGGTGTCGAGAGCCTGGATGGTGTAGCCCCCACCCTCTTCTCCCGCTTCGCGTGCGGCGGCCGTCTTGCTCTTGGTCATCTCTAGCCTCCGCACTGGTTCGATAGGCGAACCGACGTATTCCCTCAGTTGACATCTTCTTTGGCCTGCGTCAATGAGAATGCGCCGGACGACGAGGAACGGAGAGAAGAGCCATGCTGGAAGCGGATGTGACCCGCCGCAGGCTTGTGAGATCGGCGCTCGGCGCAGCACTTCTGGCGCCGTGCCTCGATATCTCGAGTTTGGCGCGCGCCCAGGCAGGAGCCCGCTTACGCATAGGACTGGCGGCGCCGAATACGACGCTCGATCCGCATCTTCAGAGCAACGCGCCGAACAACGCGGTGACGACCCACATCTTCAATTCCGTGATCGTGAATGACGAAGCCTCACATTCCAGGCCCGGCCTTGCCGCGTCCTGGCGCGTGCTGGATGACACGCATTGGGAATTCGCCCTACAGCCGAACGTCCGCTTCTCCGATGGTTCAGCCTTGACCGTGGACGACATCACGGCATCGATCGATCGCGCGACGACCATTCCCAGCACGGCTTCGTTCCGCACCTACACGCGCTCGATCAAGGCGATCACGGGCAGGGCTGCCAACAATTTCGTCGTCGAAACAAAAGATCCCGATCCGCTTCTGCTCAATTCGCTGAGCCGCATCCGCATCATCGGTGCAAAGTGCAAGGAAGCCCCCAGCGCAGACTTCAGTTCTGGCAAGGCGGCTATCGGAACCGGCCCTTATCTTCTCAGGGAATACGTGCCCGGCAGCCACCTGCTGCTCGTCAGAAACGACGCGCATTGGGGACCGAAACCGCCGTGGAGCGAGGTTCTGCTGCGCATCGTGGCCGACAACGGCGCGCGCATCGCGGGCCTTCTGTCAGGCGACCTCGATCTGATCGAGGACGTGCCTCACGAAGGGCTTGAACGGGTCAAGTCGAACGACCGCCTGCACACGATCAACGGCATATCGAGCCGCATCGTTTACTTCGGTATGGATCAGCAGCGCGACGTCACACAGTTCGCCACCGACGCGACGGGAAAACCGCTCGAGCGAAATCCGTTCAGGGATCGCAGGGTCCGGGAGGCGATCGACCTTGCCATCAACCGGCAAGCGATCGTGGAGCGGGTGATGGACGGCGCGGCGATGATCGCAACGCAATACCTGCCGCCCGGCGGCTTCGGCACCTCACCCAACATCAAGGCGTCCGCTTACGATCCCGCCAATGCGAAGGCCCTCCTCGCCGAAGCGGGCTATCCCAAAAGAACATCCAGTACGCGCCGAGAGCCGACCAGTACACGCTCGCCATGGGCGTCACCATGAGTGGCTGAAGCGGCCCTGACATCACGGGGCGCGTCCAGCGCCCGATCTCAATCCTGCTCCGAAGGGCGTGCCATGAACCTTTCCGTTCCCGACCCGACAACTCGCGCTCGCGCTCTCTATGACCTCGGTCCCACGGCGATCTTCGCCGCGAAAGCCGATCCGCGCTTCCACTACTGCCTTTATGTTCCGCCGAAGGTCGGCGATGGAGCGAAAGTCGATCTGCTCGTGGCGGTGCACGGCACCGGCCGAACCTCGTTTCTCGACTTCCGTGACGGCTTTGCCGAATTCGGACGCTGGAACGATTGTGCGGTGCTGTGCCCGGTCTTCCCGGTCGGTGTGCTCGGGGACGGCAACCGGAGCGGCTACAAATATCTCGCCGAGGGCGACATCCGTTACGACGAGATCGTCCTGAAGATGGTCGACGAGGTCGCCTGCAAATACGGCCAGGACTGGTCGCGCTTCGCCATGTTCGGCTTTTCCGGCGGCGGCCACTTCACCCATCGCTTCGCGATCCTGCACCCTGGCAAGCTGTGGGCGGCCTCCATCGGCGCGCCGGGGTCGGTGACGCTGCTCGATCCGGCCAAGGATTGGTGGATCGGCATCCGCGACCTGAAGCGGCGCTTCGGTATCGATTTCGACGCCGCCGCCCTCGCCCGCGTGCCGGTGCAGATGATCGCCGGCGAGGCCGATCTGGAAACCTGGGAGATCACTCACAAGCCCGGCGGGACCTACTGGATGGAGGGCGCTAACGATGCCGGACGGACGCGGCCCGAGCGTTTGCAGGCGCTGAAGGCATCCTTCGAAAGCGCCGGCGTCGATGTCCGGCTCGAACTCGTGCCGGGCGTGTCGCACGACCGGATGAAGGTGCTCGACCGCGTCAAGGATTTCTTTTCGGAGGCCCTGCGGACCAAGAGGTCCGCACGATGAAGAACGGCATGATCGTCGCTCCGCAGCCGGAAGCCGCGGAAGCCGGCGCCCACATGCTGGAACGCGGCGGCAATGCGATCGATGCGGCCATCGCCGCGGCGTTCGTTCAGGGTGTGGTCGATCCGCAGATGTGCGGCATCGGCGGCTTCGGCTCGATGCAGGTCTATATGCCTGCGCGCAGCGCCCATCAGATCGTCGAATTCTACGGCCGGGCGGCTTTGTCCGCGACGCCGGAGATGTGGCTCGACAAACTCGCCGGCCAGTCGCGCGACGGCTTCGCCTTCCTGCTCGACGGCAACATCAACGAAATCGGTTATCAGGCGGTCTGCACCCCCGGCAGCGTCAAGGGCTACGACTATGCCCTCAAGACCTTCGGCAGCGTGGACTGGCGCGACGTGATGGCGCCGGCGATCGCACAGGCGCGGCGCGGCTTCATGGTACGTCCGCATGTCGCCTGGTACTGGGGCCTCGACCAGAAGAGCAGCGGACAGGTCAACACGATCGAGAAGCTGCGCTCCTCGAAGACCGGCCGGGCGATCTATTTCCGTCCCGACGGGACCCTCAAGCGGCCGGGCGACCAGGTATTCAATCCCGATCTCGCCACGACGCTGGAACGTCTGTCCCGCGAGGGGGCTGACCTGTTCTACCGCGGCGAACTCGCCGAAGAGATCGCCGACGACATGGCCCGCAATGGCGGCATGATCTCGCGCGAAGATCTTGCCCACTACGAGCTTTCGGTGATCGAACCGCTCTGGGGCTCCTATCGAGACCACCGCATCGCGACCAGCCCGCCGCCCGGCAGCGGCATGTCGATGCTGCAACTCCTCAACATACTGGAGCGCTTCGATCTGGGCGGACTCCAGCATGGCTCGACCGAGCATGTGCGCCTGCTCGCCGAGGCGATGAAGCGCATGACGAACGACAAGGACACCCATATGGGCGATCCCGCCTATGTCGATGTCCCGGTCGAGCGGCTGGTTTCGAAAGCCTATGCCGCAGACCTCGCCGCCGCCATCGCGCGCGGCGAGCGCGCTGAGGTCACCAGGCTGGACCGATCGTCGCGCGACACCACGCATATCTCGGTCGTCGATGCACACGGCAATGCGGTGGCGCTGACCCATTCGCTGGGCAGCCCGTCCGGCGCCATCGGCGATGGGCTGGGCTTCATGTACAACGGCTTGATGAGCCGGTTCGATCCCCGCCCGGGGCGCGCCGGATCAATCGCGCCGGGAAAGCGCCGGCCGAGTTCGGCCGCGCCGACCATCGTGTTCAAGGACGACAAACCCTTCATTGTCATTGGCGCGCCGGGCGGCAGCTACATCGCCCCCGCCGTTGCGCAGGGCATCATGAACATCATCGATTTCGACATGTCGATGCTCGAGGCGGTCAGCGCGCCGCGCATCGTCGCGGTCTCGGATGCGATCGACGTCTCGAACCGCATCGCGCACCGCGTCACGGACGAGCTGGAAAACATGGGCTACGACGTCAAGCGTTCCTGGCAGAGCTATGCCTTCGCAGCGCTGCACGGGATCATGATCGATGGCGACCGCTGCCATGGCGGCGCCGATCCGCAACGAGACGGCATGGCGATCTCGGTCAGTGTCAACGCGTCGAGAGCACGATCGTGATCGGCAGGCTGTCTCGCCGCCTCCTCCAGGCGCACTTCGTGATGCTGGCGATGACTGTGATCGTCTTCATCGGCGTCAATGTGATCGGCAATCCCGTCGATATCCTGGTCCCGCCGGATGCCGACCAAGCCGAGCGCCTGCGTGTGATCGCCCAGCTCGGCTTGGACAAGCCGCTCTGGCAACAATATCTTTCGTTCCTCTCAGGAGCGCTGCACGCCGATTTTCATTTGGACTTCGTTCGGCCTTGCTTGAACACGGGCAGTTCAACGTCCTCCAACCGGTGCATGCGGACGTGGCCTGCGTAAGCAGTTATGATATCAGCCTCAAGTAGCTCGCCCGAATGGCTATACAAAGCGTAGCTAGCAACGGCTCCGCCGCTGTACGTGAGGTCACCTTCAAATGTACCTTTCTTTGAATAAGAGCAGCCGCTTGCCGCTAGGGCTTTCAGCCACAGTATGCGCGTACGCTCATCAAGAAAGTCCAGTAGACTTTCCCCGGCAACTAACTGGGACAATGGCGACAGGCCTGACTTTTCGTCTCGCTTGGCCAAGCCGTCTTCAAATGCGTCAAGGGCCGCGATGGCGGCAACAACGCGTTCATGCAACTTTCTAGTGTTATCCTTATTGGGTTTGAGGTCGGTGCCTGCCCCAGCAAGTGCAGCAAGCCTGTCGCCGAGCGCCACAAGTTTGGTCCGTAGCTCAATAAGTTCTTTCAATGCCGAGACTACTATCTGAGACTCGGGTCTCGGCTTGGGCACAATCGGAAATGTACCCGTACTATAAACATGGACGCCACGCTTCCTTAAAGCGCCCGCCACAACCACTGCCAGTGTTTGATCCTCGACCTCAATCTTGAAGCCTTTCAACTGTTGGTCGACACGAAACAAAGAAAGCAGCTGCAGGCCGGACGAGATAAGTGCGCCAAGCGCCGTTATCGCGCCAGCGAATGCTAGTCTGGGAGTTGGTTTGATAATCCTAGCTACCTCCTCGATAAGTTTTTCGAATAAATGCTTCAAAGCATCTGTTTGCAGCTGGAACGTCCGCAGCGCTTCGATCGATTTGAAATCTGCAGGGTTGTGGATCAGAATTCGATTTGAATTGTTGGCGGACCTATCTTCATCGCTAATGACGCGCGTCGCAATTTCGTCAGCTATATCGGAGATCGCCTGATACGCGAGCAATAGGCTTTCGATCGGAAACTCTCCGTTGACCGAAATAGTCCTCTTGTGTCCGGCAAGCTCCGGCAAACCTGGATTCTGGAACGTACTATTCGACTGTCCCTCGGCCCGCTTGAAGGTATCTTTCGCACCGCTTACCGCTTGCTCGGTCGGCGATTTGATTTGTTTGTCGTTCATCTGCTTCGAACTCCGATGGCAGCGGACCGCGGTGCTAGAAGAACCACTGGCAAGTAGAGCACGAAACCCTTAGCGGGTCACCATGAAGATGAAACGGCCGCATCGCGTATCGCTTCATTCAACGCTACCGCTCCGCTTCCCGGAGACTCTCGGCGAAAAGTTCGACGCGACCCTACGCCCGCCTCGACTGAATCAGCCGCAATCGCTTCGACCTCCAGTGGCACCGCCACACCGGAGAATGGTTCTGCCTGCATCGCGGCCTTACCATCGCCTAGGCGATTCCATCCCCATTGAACATCGCAAGTCGAGTTTCCCCGCGGTACTCTCCAGATGGATACGATGCCACAATAAAGGGCTGCGGTTTTGATCACGCCAATATGTCCGGAGCGCAATTCAATCTTGCGCACCTGGAGAACATGACCGCACGATTTACAAAACTTGATGGACAGCCCAATGTCTGAGCGGTATCCGGACTTGGTCCAACGACGCGTCAGCCGCGCGTGGCCCCCAAGCCATCAATTCAATAAGTGACCTAATTGGTGAAATATGAAATGGCAAGAGATCGCGCTATTCTACGCTCTTGCACGCTTTGCCAATGACGTGAGGCCCGCGTCAGCGGTCACAGGTGCCGATGAGGTAGACCTTGACATTCAGGGCCCGGCCTCGGCCCAGCCTTGCCGCATGCCCTTGAGCCCGAACTCATAAACCTGCTCCTCGCTGGGGAAGAAGTCGCGCCACACGCGGGTGGCCGCGGCCAGCGCCGGAACGGCGCTGCCGAAGGCTTCGATCGTCAACCTACCATCATATTTTGCTGCCCTCAGCGCCTTATAGGTGGGTCCCCACGGCACATGGCCCTTTCCCGGAGTGCCCCGGTCATTCTCCGAGATATGGACATGGATCATGTGCCGCTTGATTGTATCTATCGCGGCGACTGGGTCCTTCTCCTCGATATTGGCGTGGAATGTATCGTACATCCCTTTGATTGCGGGATGATCGACTTCGTCCAGATAGCTGGCCAACTGATCCATCGTGTTGAGGAAGTAGCATTCGAATCGGTTCACCGCTTCAAGGGCAAAGCTCACGCCATGCTTTCCGGCATGATCGCCAATGTGGTGATGAAATTCGATCCCGCGCTTGCGCTCATCCGCCGTGGGCCCCTTTCCGGTGAAGCGACCGAGTTCGGAGTGCATCGGGCCGGCGATGATTGTCCCTCCAAGCGCCTTGGTGCAGTCGATGACCCATTTGGCCCGCTCGACCGCGGCCTGCCGCTCCGTCTTGTCGTCCGAGAGCGGATCGTGCCCCGCGCCCAACACGCTCGCGGTCGTGACGTCGAGATCCATCTTGGTAAGTTGCTCTCCGAGCCTTGCGTAGGAATCGATCGTGCCTTCGAAGATCGGAACCTCCACGCTATCATAACCCGTCCTCTTGAGCGCTTTCAGCACAGGCGCGTGTTCGTCGGTGACATGCCCTGTCCAGAGCAGCAGATTGAATCCGTACTTCATTCGTGCCTCCCCGTTGAGCTTTCCCACAGCAGGCGATCCTGGGGCAAGTTACGCGGCTTAGCCGCTTGCAGACACCAGTTGCTCCACCATCGCGTTAATCAGGCGCGGCAGGTCATAAGGGAAACGGGCCGTAATCAGGTTGCCGTCGACCACGCAGGGTTCGTCCAGGACAGTCGCGCCAGCGTTTTCGAGGTCGATCTGTATGTTCCACACAGCCGTGGCGCGCTTGCCTTTGAGGATCTTGGCGCTCACCATAACCCATTGGCCGTGACAGATGGCGCATGTGGGTTTGCCCGCTTCATACATGGCGGACACAAACGCGCGCGCATGCTGGTCCATGCGCAGCGCATCAGGGTTCCAGCATCCGCCCGGCAGGAGCATGGCATCGTAATCCTCCGCCCTAGCTTCGTCCGTATAGCGGTCGATCTTCAGCCAACCTGCGTTTTCCATGAGGCGGATGGCGAGGACATGGGTGGCGCATTGCGGCGGGAAGCGGAGGCCGAGCGTGGGATGAAATTCACCTATGCGGGGCGACACAACATGAACAGTGGCGCCATGTTCGGTGAGCCAGCGATGAGCGCCCAGAATCTCCACCTCCTCCACGCCGTTGGTGCAGCAGATGGCGACGCGCTTGCCCTCGAGCAGACTTGGATTTGTAGGCGGATCAAGCAGGAAGCTCTTGAGCTCTCGGTTCAATTCGCCGTCAGCCGTCACCAACAACTCCGTCGAAATAGAAGGGACCGGCGAAGAGGACATCAGCTGCTGCATGCGGTTGAAGGCGGTGGCCTGCGGAGACGCGCTCATCTTTCATACTCCTGAACGAGGTTGATCGGCACATTCGTGACTAGAAGCATCAGAAAACGATCCCGTTAAATATACGGGTCTGTTGGTTGGGGGCGGTTTATCGGGAGGCGATCCATGGAATCGCAACCGTGGAAACCGTGGTTGCCTTGAAGGTGCAGGCTCACTCCTTGCGCCTACTCTGCAGCGTGATGAGGCCAGCCAGAGCAGCAGCGACAACAGCAATAGTCCATGTGAAGCTATGCATGTACCAAGGCGTTGCGTTGAGCTGAACTTTGCCCAGCACGGTGTTGGGATCCGGCGGCTTGAGGAAGAATGCGCCGTAGAGATGTGCGACAACGATGGCCGTGAGCAGCACAATGCAGAAGATCATGGCGACGACCATGGCCACCGTTACCACCGAGCGCTTGGGTACACCAGGCTGCGCCATAGGCAGGAGGTTGTTGACAAGCCCCGCCAGAACGATCAGCGCGCAGCCAACCATGAAAAGCGAGATGTTGAACGGCTGAAAAATCATCAGCAGCGCGAATACGCCAAGCCCCATGATGCCGTATTCCAACGTCCGCGCCGCCGTCGGCGTCAGTCCGCCATTGTCTTGCTCGCTATTTCTCATGTGCGCACCGCCTTTCCGTCGTCTGCGAACACGTGGGTTTGCGCAGGATCCGGAACGAGGTGGAGCGACTCGCCAATCTTCACCCTTTTGTTACGCGGCACGACGACCCGGATGTCGCTGCCCGTCCTGGTGCGCGCGTGAATAAGCGTCTCGGCACCCATTGGCTCAATGAGCTCGGCCATGGCGTCGATCGTGTCCCTTGTGTCCTCGGGGACAACGGTGAAAGCTCGCGGGCGAATTCCCACGGTGACCCTTCCAGGCTTCAGATTTGCGACCGCGGGATGGACACTCAGATCGACATCCTGCTCGTCGAAGACCACTTTCGCCTTGCCGTTGCCGTAGCTCTTGAATTGTGCGTCAATCAGGTTCATCTGCGGCGTGCCGATGAAGCTCGCAACAAAGACGTTGGCCGGTTTTGCGAAGACCTCATGTGGGCTCCCCACCTGCTCGATGAGTCCGTCGCGCATGATGGCAATACGGTCTGCCATGGTCAGGGCCTCAAGCTGGTCGTGGGTGACTATGACGGTGGCTTTCGTGAGATTTGACAGCACGGCCTTGATCTGGCCACGCATGGAGTGACGCAACTCCACATCGAGCCGCGAGAGCGGTTCGTCGAACAGAAAGCATTTGGGATCCCGAACAATGGCGCGGGCAACAGCGGCGCGTTGCTTCTCGCCCTCCGAAATCTGTCCCGGCAATCGGTCCAGGATATCGCGAAGATGCAAGATGTCAGCCACCTTCCTGACGCGCGCTGCGACTTCCCTGCTCCCAACTGCTTCGCGGTGAAGAGGCATTGCAATGTTCTGCCCAACACTCAGCGCCGGATAGAGAGCATAGAACTGGAAGACCATTGCGATGTCGCGCTTCTCCGGCGGCAGGTTATTCACGCGCTGCCCCGCAATGACGACGTCCCCTGCCGTGGCGCGTTCGAGGCCGGCAATCGTGCGCAGCGTCGTCGTCTTGCCGCAGCCCGAAGGACCGAGCAGACAAACAATTTCACCTGCAGCCACGGACAGGTTGGCATCCTTGACGGCAACAAATGTGCCGAACTTCTTGGTGAGGTCGCGTATTTCTATGGTCGACATGATCACTTCCTGACCGTGCCGAACGTGACGCCACGCAGCAGGTGATCCTGCAAAAAGAAGGTGGTCAGGAAAACGGGAACAAGAAACAGGGTTTCAATGGCAGCCAGTAGCGTCCAGTCCGTTCCGCGCCCGCCGGAAGACACGGCCTGGTTCATGGCTACAGGCACGGTACGTGTATCAGGACCCGTCAGGAGCAGCGCGAACAGGAATTCGTTCCAGGTGAGGATGAGGCCGAAAACGAATGTGGCGGCAAGACCCGCGATAACCTGCGGCAGACAGATCTTGAAAAACACTTTGATTTCCGACGACCCATCGATACGGGCTGCATCCTCGACGTCCGTCGACAACTCATCGAAGAAGCTCTTCATCATCCAGACGGTAAATGCGAGATTGAAAGCCGTATAGAGCATGATGATGCCGAGATAGGACCCGGAAAGGCCCGCCGCGCGGAACATCAAGATCACCGGAATGATGACGACGATCGCAGGCAGCATACGGGTCGTCAAAATGATGAAGAGATAGGTATCGTTGCCCTTGAGCGGATAGCGCGAGAAGCCATAGGCGGCCAACGTGCCGATAACGAGGGCAAGCAGGACGGATGCCGACGCGATCACGATGGAGTTGAAGAAGAATCGGTCAAACCCTGTGGACTCCGGCTGGCCACCCGCCGTCATGACGCGGGAAAAGACCGAAGCAAAGTTATCCAACGTCGGTGTGAAGACAAAGTGATCGGGGATGAGACCAAAGAATGAGGTAGGCGAAAGCGTTGGCGGCACTGAAAGCGCCAGCGCCTGCGGTTTTATCGCCGTGAAGATGATGAAGAGGACCGGCAGGAAGTAGATGAAGCTAACAAGCGCAACGGCGAGCGTGCGGCCCCAACCCGCCTCCGCGACGCCGCCGACGCGGCGAAAGCCAATCCGCTCCCTGAAGGAAACTCTGTCTGTCATGGCTCAGGCTTCCCGGTTCTTGGGGTTGGCAACGTAGAGATACAGATTCGTGAGCACAATCACGATGAAGAGGATGATGTAGGAGATGGCGGCTCCCTCGCTTGTCTTGTTCTGTTCGTTGGCAATGCGGATCAAGTGGTAGGAGATCGTCATTGTGTCGTTTCCGCCCTTGGTCAGCACGATCACAAGGTCTGCCAGCTTGAAGGCTTCGATGGTGCGGAACAGCAGCGCCAACATCAGGAGCCCGCGGATATAGGGGAAGGTGATGCTCCAGAAGCGCCGCCAGGCGGAAACCCTGTCGATGGCCGCTGCCTCGTAGAGATATTTCGGC